>Ga0334890_1000003_pt1 | contig 460518 bp, 420 predicted proteins | sample GraSluR1_MG_3_FD_207220 | JGI IMG/M metagenome (GOLD analysis project Ga0334890, IMG submission 207220) | Sludge microbial communities from methane-producing bioreactor in Wageningen University, Netherlands - Granular Sludge_31_08-R1 | ecosystem: Engineered > Bioreactor > Anaerobic >...
TAATCTATATGGTGTCCAGGATTCAAACTTATCACTCCTTTCAGGTAATTGTCTATTGCTCAATAACAATACTAACCTGATATATTCTTGATACCCGGAGTGTATAGTATGTCCTGGACACCGCACAGTTTCATATTGACTTTAATAGTGATTAATTGCTATAGTATATACAAATAAATAAGAATCTTTCTGAAGGCGTTGACGCTGCGCGCATAAATGGTCGCTTTTATGGGGTAAGCCGCCAAACCCATTACAGGCGCAGCCGAGCCAATAGCGAACCCGGTCATATGGTTACCATGACCGGATTTTTATTTAATTGATATCACAATAATCATGATTATCAGACAAAGATGGTGATAAACAATTCGGAGGGCTGATGATATCAACTCAAAGTTCAGATAAAGGGGATGCAGTAGCAAATCACGGGGTTAATCGACCAATCGGGGAGACATTGAACGCGTCACCTTGACCAGATTGCCATTTTTTATCTCGAGCCCAAAGCTCACCATCTGACACTTTAAGGAGGAAGACATATCGACAAGATACGTAAATCATTTACCTTAATAACCGTTCTTTACGATATAAGGAGATAAAAATGAAAAGCAAAGGCAAGTATTTCTTGCTGGCGGTGGTGACGCTCATCGCGGCACTGGTGTTCAGCACCACTGTCTTCGCTGAGAGTGAGGACACACCTGAGGTACCAGCCGCGCCAGAAGAAAACATCCTATCACCACTGCCAGAAGCGGAGACAATCGCAGAGGAGCTGGCGGAGGAAACCCTCGTAGCGGAACCGGCACCAGAAGCACCAGCGGCTGAAGACGCTGTGTCTGATGAAGAGCCAATCGACATCGAAGGAGAGCTCAGCGAGGATGCTCCGATGGAAAATGCGATAGAGGAAGCGGTTGAGCCAACAGCAGAAGTGTTCCTGGTGGACGCAGACGGACAACCGCTGGACATGGCAACGCAACCAGCCGGTGACCCCTACTGGATTTCCGGCGGGGTCACTTATTCATCCGTGAGCAGTGCCGCCCTATGCTATCCCGGCACCAGTGTGGGAGCAGGAACCTGCTTCATCAGCGCCACACCCATCCAAAACGCGATCAATCTGATCGCAGATAACAGCGTGGGCGCGCCGGATGACGGATTCCTGTACGTGGAATATGGTACATATCCTGATCTGGTCACTATTGACGGTGGCCTAGCAGGCGGATACCTGAATAATCTGCTGGGCTTGAAAGGCGAAATGAGTGGCAGCGGACTATACCCGGTGTTGTCAAAAAGCTTGACGTTGATCAACCTTATCAACGGCTTCACCTTAGATGGTTTTACCATCAAGGGCGGCGTGATCGTCAAAGACAGCAGCGGCCCATTCGTGTTTGAGAACGTAGCCGCCAAAGTGAGTATGACCGATGTGGATGCCAGCGGCAATACGGGCAATGGAATCTACGTCAGCAACAGCAAAGGTGATATCACCCTCAATCGCGTCACCGCAAACAATAATGGGTTGGAGGGCATCTTGATTTTGAACCACGCCGGGCATTTCAATTTCGATTATGTGACCGCGAATGACAACGGGCATAACGGCGCCGGCATTCTGAACCAGATGGGAAAATTCAACATCACCATCAAGAACTCTGAGTTTAACCATAATGGATTGACTGAAGGGATATCTGGCAGCCTGTCGATCTGGAGCAACGGCCTGGTGACACTGAATGGCGTGATCGCAAACGACAGTAATGACACTTATGGTGGCAGCGGCATCCGCGTGCGAAGCGGGGGAGCAACGCTGCGCAACGTCATCGCCAACAACAACGCCGGATATGGTATTCACGTGCAACTACGCAGTGGGTCGCTGCTGCTGGAAAACGCGTTCGCAAATGGTAATGGCTCGGATGGCATCAGGCTGGAACTCAGAGATAGCGGCGATAATGAGATCTCTTATCTGGCTAACGTCACGATGAAAAATGTGGACGCGAACAATAACAGCGGCGGCGGCATCTGGGTAAAGACGCGCGGCGCGGTAACGCTCACCAATTGCGAAGCGGACAACAACAGCGGCGGTAACGGTATTTTCATTGCCACCAGCGGCGCGGTGCGGATCGTGAGCACCTATGCGAATGTTAATGGCGGAAACGGCCTGATGGTAGAAGGCATCTATACGGAGGAGTTCCATGGTGGCGGGTTTGAACGGGTGGCCATGGCCAGCCCGGCTTCGATCACCATCACCAACCCCACCCTATTGGGCTGGTCCAACGGATACTGGAACAATGGCGGCGCTGGCATTTACCTGATCACCCAGCGCGCAGTGGCCATCAGCAATTTCGACGTCGGCCAAAACCAGAATGAAGGATTGTCTATCAGCGGACCATATCTGTATGACCCGGCACAAGGATTTTCGGTGCTATGGCGCAGCGGCGCAGTCACCATCAGCGCATCCATTCCCAATAACTACAATAACGCAAACGAGAACAGCCTGGGTGTGAGCATCTATTCCGCCGGCAACGTCTCCGTGATCGGCTTGAATACCTGGGAGAATCGCTACCACGCGCTGGAGATCGACACATTGGGTTCGATCACCGTCCGCAACCTGCATGACACCCGCAACGGAACGGATGGCGGCAGCAACAGCGTTGCGCTATATAACGACCAGGCCGCCGGGTTCATGCCGGTTACGATGACCAATATCACGATCAACGAAAACCTGGGAGATTGGGGAGCGGGACTGCTGGTGCACTCGAAAGGCACCATCACCATCAATGGGTTAACCATGGACAGCAATAACAGCATGGGGGCAGCGCTGGGTAACGCCATGGCCGGCAAAGGCACCATCAACATCAGCAATGTCTCGATCAACAGCAGCAACAATGGTGACGGACTGCAAGCATTTTCCAATGGGGCCATCCTGCTGAAGAATGTCCACATCAGCAATAACAGCGGTTTGGGCGCGTATTTGGACAACGCTGGCGCGCCTACTGCAATGGTGATCACAATGACCGACTGCAGCTTTGACAACAATGGAGGTCTCGGAGTGCAAGCGCTCAGTATGGGTACAATCACTGCCAGGAACATGATCGCTAACGGGAATGGCGGCGGCGGAATTGAGCTGATCAATAATTACGGGCCAGCTGGCGTCAGCGTGACCAGCCTAACCGCAGACAGCAACAATGGTACCGGCATTAACATCCAAACCAACGGTTCGATAGTGGCAAATTCGATCATGGCCCTGAACAATGTCAAAACGGTTGGCGGGCTTGAGCGTTATGAAACAACACAGGATTATTACAATGCCAATCGCGGCCCTGACCGCTGGTGGTTCTACGCCGAGGAAGGAGAGAGCTATACCTTGTTGATGCAAGCGAACGGTTATGGAACCCCGGGGCTGCTCAACCGCTGGGACATGGACCCATACATGGAACTGTATGACGAGCAAGGCAGCATTGTAAGCTTGATCTCAACCAGTCACTCCATAAACTCCTATTACCAGATTGGCTGGACACCGGGCAGCGGCGAAAGCGGCTGGTATTACCTGGAGGCCAGCGCGGACGCGGATGGATTCTACCGGGTGTCGTTTGATGACGCCAGCCCGAGTGACCCAGATATCCGTTTCTGGGTGAGCGGATTCGGCTACGGCGCTGGCGGCAATGTGACTGTCAGCGGCAGCAGCATGTTCCACAATAACTCGCTAGGTGGGCTGATCGGCTTTAATACCGGCACGGTATCAATGACCAACTTGAACGTCCGGGGCAATGGCACTGAAGGTGTGTACGTGGATAATACCGGGGGCACCAAAAATGTGACCCTTTCCGGGAACAACCAGATTTGCGGCAATGGCTGGGAAGGGCTGCGCATCGACACGAATGGCGCTGTCAATGTAGCCAACGTGAATGTATCCAACAACGGGCAGAGTGGCGCATACATTAGAGCAAACGGCACTGGCAAGGCGGTCACGCTGCTAAACGTCACCAGCATGGAAAACAGCTTGAAAGGCCTTGATATTGAGAGCTATGGCCTGACCACACTTAACAATATTCGCGCATGGTTCAACGGGGAGGACGGGGCCGAAGTGGACACCCATGGCTACAACCTGAGACTGATGAATAGCACGTTCATGCTCAACAATGGTTACGGGTTTGTTTACTGGGATTACGCTGCCCCATTCACGTTCACCAATACAAACAATATCTTCCTGGGCAATGGGAGCGGCCCAATAAGGAAAGAAAAATAAATAAAGCCTTCAATAACTAAATTTCACAAAACTGACACCGAGAATGAATCGGTGTCAGTTTTATATTGCTTCCAAAACAACGAAGACATCTGGTGTGCGATGGTTATGCCGCATGCGTCCGGTATGATGAATCACTTCTTGTGGGGAAACAGTTTTAATTGGCGGTCGATTACACTGTTTTCAACACAAGGCACAGGCTGGACAGTTTCGCTCATATATAATCATTAATAAGGAGACATTATGCCAGCGATCAATTGGACCTTCTTATGTGATTACGCATACGTGGATGCGAACGGGCGCGCGTCGATTATCCGCACCTTCACCTTCATCCGCGGGCCGCGCCTGCCATTCCGCTACCCGCAGATGTTCCTGGCGATGGAATATATGGCGGATATGAGCGAATCCTTCACCATCGGGGCCGCGATCAGCGCCCCATCCGGCAAACAGGTCGCAAGGGTGCAATTAAAGAAAAATTCCCAGGGAGACCGCGTCGGACAGGTGCAAAAGGGTGTGCTGCCGCTTGGATTTTATAACGTTAAATTCGAAGAAGAAGGTGAGCACCATGTCGAGATCTTCATCAACGAACAGGCGGTTCACTTTCTGCCGCTGATGATCCATACCCAGGTTCATACCCCACCAACGGAAGAGAAACCGTCTCCATAAGCGGTGACCCTATCACCTGCTACCGGTGATATCAGGACGCTGACAGCGCAACCCCGGCTTCAACAAAACCGCACGCACTTTATTAATATTATCTTATAATTGCATATTGTCTATTGACTTAATGCACTTAGTATGGGAAAATAGAAACATGAGAGGACACAATCGACACGGATTTGGTGGCGGAAGACGGCGCGGACGCAACTTGATGCGCCCTACGCTGTTACTGCTGATGCTTCAAGGCCCTGCCCATGGCTATGATCTCACCGAACGCATGGGAAAATTTGGCGTTAAGGATATCGACCCCAGCCTGATCTACCGCGCTCTGCGCGGAATGGAGGAAGATGGGCTTGTAACCTCGGCATGGGATGAGCAGGAAACGCAGGGCCCGCCCCGGCGTGTGTACACCCTCTCAGTGGAAGGGCAAGAAGCCCTCGCTTACTACATGGATGAACTTCGCATGACCAGCAACCAGATCAACCAGCTGATCGAGACTTATCAGCGATACCAGCCGGGAAGCACAGGCCATCCACCAGGGAAAGGAGATGTGTAATATGCCAGCAGGTGACGGAACAGGCCCCAATGGGGATGGCCCGCGCACAGGTCGCGGACAGGGAGATTGCGGAAAAGGCAGCAGCAGCGGATCAGGGCGGTAAAGTTGACCGACCCCCGATGCCAGGCCATTCACAAGAGAATTTTATAAGATCAGAACAGAAGGAGAAAAAATTATGCCAGCAGGAGATAGAACAGGACCAGAAGGTATGGGCCCCAGAAGCGGACGCGGCGCAGGTTTTTGCGGCGGCTACGGCCAACCCGGATATGAAAACATGGCTTTCGCGCGCGGATACCACCGCGGAAGAATGGCAGGCCGGCGGCGATTCCAGCGATGGCAGCGCGGCCCGATGCACATGGGATGGGGAGCCCCCACATACTTTGCCGGAGCATACGCGCCACCCGCCCCGATGACAGAGGAGCAGGAACAGGAAGCGCTCAAAGCCGAAGAATCCTGGCTGCAGGAACAGCTTGAAGCAATCCGCAGCCGAATGAAAAAAGAAGAATAAACAACCATCGCCAGGCGGGATGCACAATATCCCGCCTGGCTGCATGTTATAAGGAAGAGAGAACCTCGTATGAAAATTGTCATTTCACTGGAAGAGAACAACGGGTTAGACTCCACGGCCAGCACGATATTCGGGCGCTGCCCGTTTTTTATGACCATTGACCCAACCAGCATGGCGTTTGAAATCATCGAAAATCCAGCGCGGCAGGCAAGCGGCGGCGCAGGCATTCAGGCGGCGCAGTGGGTGCTGAACCAGGGAGCTGCCACTGTCATCAGCGGCAATCTCGGGCCGAAAGCGTTTGATGTCCTTTCTGCCGGGAGCGCGGCAGCATATCGACATGAAGGCGGCAGCGTAACCGATATCCTGAAGGCGTTCGAAGAAGAAACTCTTGAATGTCTGCTAGCGCCCAACACCAGCGCCCATACCGGAACGCTATAGAGCGATGGTCATCACGATCGCCAGCGGCAAGGGAGGCACCGGCAAAACGACGGTTGCTGTAAACCTGGCATATATGATCGCGCAGGACGCACAACATCCCACGTGGCTGGTTGATTGCGATGTGGAAGCGCCCAACGCGGCACTTTTTTTAAAGCCGGAATTTATCGAGGAGAAATCCGTTGAACGCTTGCTGCCAGTGATCAATCATGATTTATGTACGGCATGCGGCGTTTGTGTGCGTGCATGCGCATCGAACGCGCTGGCTATCGCCGGCGGCAAGGTGCTGTTTTTTAAGGAATTGTGCCATGCCTGCGGCAGCTGCGCGCTGATCTGTCCGGAAAGCGCGATCCGCGAAGAACCGGAGCTGGTCGGTGAGATGCACAAAGGGTACAGCGGTCCTTTACACTTCGCGCAGGGCACATTGGAAGTCGGTTTTTCCTCCCCCACTCCGGTCATCCGCTCCCTTAAAAAATGGATCCTGCCAGAACAATCCGATGATATATTCATACTGGACGCCTCACCAGGGACATCCTGTCCGGTGGTGGAGACAATGCGCGGCAGTGACTTTGTGCTGTTCGTAACCGAGCCAACCCCTTTTGGGCTGCATGACCTGAAATTAGTGGTTGCGCTGAATGAAAAGGAGTTTAATCTGCCAGCAGGGATTGTGATCAACAAGAGCGGGGAAAACGATGCCCTGATCGCGCAATTCGCGCAGGAAAAAAGGCTGCCGATATTGATGCGGATACCATTGTCACGACATTTTGCCGAAGCATATTCCAGCGGGATTTTATTAGCGGAGGATTCGCCTGCCCTCGGAGGCGACTTCATTGATCTTTTTCATAAGATCAAACTGCATGCAACCAAGGAAAAGACATGAAAGAGATCCTTGTCATCAGCGGAAAGGGAGGCACAGGCAAAACCACTGTTACTGCCGCCCTGGCAGATATCGCAGGGGTACGTCATCATCTCGTGCTGGTTGATGCGGATGTGGACGCGGCCAACCTGGAATTACTGCTTGACCCTCGCATTGAGCAAACTTTTCCCTTTATCGGCGGCAAGGTTGAAGAGATCGATCAGGCATTGTGTATTGCTTGCGGCCGATGCGAAGAAGTGTGCCGCTTTAACGCGGTGCGATATGCACCAGAAAAATCGTACACCATCGACCGCGCCTTTTGCGAAGGATGCGGCGCATGTGTCCATCAATGCCCGGTGGAAGCGATCCGCTCGCGATCGCACCGATCTGGAGAGTGGTACCGTTCATCTTCCGCCTATGGCACATTATTCCACGCGAATCTTTATCCGGGTGAGGAGAACTCCGGCAAGCTGGTCACCCAGGTAAAGGAAGACGCGCGTTCCTATGCGAAAAGGGAACAGGCAGACATCTTGCTGATCGACGGGCCGCCGGGCATCGGCTGCCCGGTCACGGCGGCCTTGAATGGCGTCGATCGCGCGGTGATCGTCAGCGAGCCCACGCTGACGGGCTTCCATGACATGCAGCGCATCAAAGCTGCCGCTGACTTTTTCCATATCCCCACCCAGCTGGTGATCAATAAGTGTGATCTCAATCGGCAGATCCAGAAAGAAATGCGGGCATTTGCTGACGCATGTGGAATGCGCCTGGCCGGCATGATTCCATACGATGAAGCGATCATGGCCGCCCAATTGCAGCAGCAGCCGCTGACCCGGTCATTACCAGCAGAGTATCTTTCCCTGTTCAATCAAATGTGGATTGAGATATACGCGGTTTAATCTTTATATTTGAACGGATAACTCAAGAAAAAGGGAGCTAAATCACGGGTCATAAGAACGAACACGCACGATGATAATGATATACTCAAATTTATCACGATGACAAGACGAAAGGAGCGTTGAGCGACATGGATGTTTTCGGACCAGTACGATCACGCCGATTGGGGCTCAGCCTTGGTGTCAATCACCTGCCGCCCAAAACATGTACCTATTCGTGTGTCTACTGCCAGCTCGGTCGCACCAGTTTCATGACCACCAACCGCTCATCCTTCAGTGATGCGCAGCAACTCAGCGATCACATCCACCAGCGCCTGGATGAATTGGCGGCGGAAGGAATCCGGCCGGATACGATCACTTTTGTTCCCAATGGTGAACCCACGCTGGACCGCAGCCTTGGAGAAGTGATCAATAAATTGCAGCCATTAGACATTCCAACCGCCGTCATCACCAATGCGTCATTACTATGGCACCCGGAATGCCGCGCGCAGGTGATGCACGCTGATATCGTATCGATCAAAGTAGACAGCGTGATCGAATCCACCTGGCACAAGATCGACCGTCCGCATGGCACCCTCAATCTGGACGAGGTTTTCAATGGCATCCACTGGTTCGCGCAAATTTTCAAGGGTAGGTTATTAACGGAAACCATGCTGGTTAAAGGATTGAATGATTCACGAAAAGAAGCACAAGCAGCCGCGACCTTTATCGCCGACCTGGATCCTGACGCAGCCTATCTGGCCCTGCCCTTGCGCCCGCCCGCTGAAGAATGGGTAGAAGCGCCGGACGCGGAAAATTTGATGCAAATCTTTGATATTTTCACGGCGCACATTGATCACGTTGAGCTGATGATGGATCTGCCGGAAAGCGAACTCGCATCCGGAGAAGACGCGGCTGGGATCCTGCTCTCAACACTGGCGGTGCATCCGCTCAGCCAAACTGATATTGATGCTTATTTAGAGAAGCACGCAATGACCCCCAATGAACTGGACACCCTGATTGAAGAAGGATTGATCAGGCGGGTTCTCTACAAGGACACCTTTTTCTACCTGCGAAAATACTGAGCTTCAGTTTCGCTCAGGGCTTGCTTTGCGCCAGCTTTGCTTTGATGAAAAGCAGCGGCGCAAACCCGGTGATCCACACACCAATCAGCGCATAGCGCACGTAGCGCAAACTATGGCTGAGACAATCACCATTACGCGGGAAAAGATCTCCAAGCCCTTTCCAGATCAAGACAACCCCGGCAATTCCGATCACAAATCGGAAGAGATGCTGCCAGACCTTTCCAGCTGAGGCATCGTAATCTCCGTTTGATCGCATCAGGATAGAACCAGCCGCCAGCCCAAACAGAGTCGCGGTTGTTGTGATCAATCCTTCAATGGAAAATGGCTCCATTTCTGCCATCGGATGAGCCGATCGGAAGTTCTCGAGCCATAAGTCCGGGAACGGAAAGCGCTGATAAAAATCAATGATCAGCGCTCCCATAAAGAGCAAGATCAACGAAAACGTAAAAACCAGGAGTAATTGCTTCGACGGCTGCTGGCGGTTCAGGTAATCAGCAACCCTCTTTTCTACGCGGACGAAAATCCACAAGAAAAGAGCGCCCATCGCTAAGCCCAACACGATATCGGCAATGGAGTGGACACCCAGGAACAGGCGTGACAAAGCGACCATGATGATGGTAACCACCAGAAATATCCTGACCCAGGTTTTCTTTACCGCTGTTGCCAGTAATCCAAACACAGCGACGGCATTTTGTGAATGGCCGGAAGGAAGGCCAAAACTCCCCATAGGGGAGGCCAGATTCTTGATCTCCGTTGAGATCCAATAAGGCCTTGGCTGGCGTATTATCACCTTGAAATATGAATTGATGGTGCCGCTCAACATCAAACTCACACCCAGGCGCATCCCCAGCCTGTAATCCACCGACCACACCAGAAAAGGCATGATCAGCAAATAGAATTCTTCATCACCAAGGAATGTGAAAATTCGCATCAGCGGTGTGAGGAACGCAAGCTGGGATTGCAAAAAAGCGATGACGTCGATACTGATTCTTAATAGTAGATCAAGCATTTTAATTTCCTCTATGATTTGATTGAAGCAAAGATCGCACGAATTATCTGTTTAATAAACGCCCAAAAACCTTCTTCGGTCCAATAAATCGTTTGTGTGGTTGTGGAAGGCGCAGGATTCTGCGGTTCAGAGGCGTCATCAGGCGCTTGAGGCGCAAGCTCGGGAGAAGTTCCTGTCATGGGTGATGGATCTTGTTCATAGATTGGTTCTTCAATCGGGAATTCATACTCCGGCGATTGGGGAATAGGCGCGTCTTGTGTTGGAATGATCTCAACAGGATCCTGTTCGACATCAACGGGTGGTATTTGAATCGGTTCAGGTTCTTCAATAGCTGGCTGGGGGACCTCTACTGGTTCCACCACTATCGGCGTTACTGGTTTTTTCACTAAAGCAAGCAGCTCCTGTTCTGTTTTCAGCCAGTAATTTCCATCCAGCGCGACACCAACCCCGGGCAGCTTGAGCTTATCTGTGAACTGCCACATGATTACATTCGACATATCCGCTGGTTTATAGATCAACTGATTGCTATACTGTGCGAGCCAAAGATAGTACTCTTTCAGCCAGAATGGTTCCCCCACCTGATTGACAAGGAAACCCCAGCGGCTGTAGATGATCGGGCGGCGATAGCCGCGTTCCATCATGTAGTCAATCATCGCTTTGAGCACATCTGCCACCTGGACCGGTGTGCGATTGTCCGTATCTTCGACATCGATGACTGGCGGCAGATCCGGCTGCCCATCGCGTTGCATGACAGCGTCAAAATGACGTGCCTGGCGGCTGGCACCAATTGAAGGGTGAAAATAATAATATGCTCCGGAAATGATGTTGAATTTGCGCGCCTCACCGATATTGCGCGCATATTTGGGGTCCGTGAATTCAGTTTTTGATTTAGTGGGTATTTCACCCGCTTTAAAGATCGCAAAGCGGACATCGTTCGCGACCAATTTTTCAAAATTTACGTTTGCCTGCCAGTGGCTGAAATCTACACCGAATATTTTCGCCATGCGGTTGCCTTCTCTCGTTAGTATCTGATGCTATTTAAACGTTAAAACAATCACTCAATTCAATCATTATGATTGCAGGTATCGTACCAACATTAATTATTACGTGCAGCAAAGGAAATGCAAAATAATTACTTGATACGTTTGAGCAAATCACTAATAACTTGATCCTCGTTGTTCTGCTGGTCGATGACATCACTGACCGAGAGAAATCCTTCCCGTTCTTCCACCTGGCTCCCAAGCGAGGTAACCACCAAATGCACCTTATCTGGCGAGACTGTTTTAAGAAAAGCTTTCCCGGCGGGCGCGATCCCACCGGCCCATAAGGGAGTGACAACGATATAGGCATCCGGCTGGCCGGGATCACCAAGCAATTCAATTTTCACTTCTTTGTTGATCGTAGAATAGAATCCGGCTTTGATATAACCAAAAAGCCCGGACCAGTTTTTATGATCGGTGATCTGTACCATCGGGCAGGATAGTTTTTCAGCAATCTTTTGCGCGACACGCTTGCTGACATACGTTCTGGTGAAATACACTACACAATAATCCATTTTTCCTCTGCCCTGGGTTAGTCGTTTCCATTATCTTACATCCAAAAATCAGAAAAAGCACATGGTTCACAGAACATGCCAAGCCCTAACCTGGCCAATCGATCGAATTGATCATCAGTGAGGAAGTAGGTTAAAATTTTCCAACATACGTCAGATACACAATCCCGGAACTACACGATTTCATAAGTCGTTAGAACAATATGGAAAGGAAATATCGATGAAAAATATAAGAAATTTTTTCCTATCAGGCCTGGCGATCGTGCTCGTTTTGCAGGCGTGCGCGCTTTTACCAAATCTGAATAAAAAGTTGTTAGACGGCACGGAGTGGGAACTGGTCTCGATCAAGGATTCCGCGCCGATCGCGGGAACGACGGTCACCATCGCGTTCAGTAATGGAGAGGTACATGGCAGATCAGGATGCAATACCTATTTTGGAAGTTACCAAACAGATGATGAGCGCATATCTTTCGGGCCGCTGGCGATGACGGAGATGGCGTGCTTGGAACCTGAGGGGAGCATGCAGCAAGAGATGCAATACCTGACAGTATTATCAAAAGCAGATAAGTTCAATATTGAGAACGACCAATTGACCCTGGCGCAGGACAATCAGGTTCAGTTGATATTTCGGATTATTAAATAATTAAAATCATTTTTTCCAGCAGCATTTTTTGGTGACGCGCAAGTTCATCTCGTATTCCTTTTGAAAAAGAAGATTCTATCTATTCCGATACCTAACCTTAAAATTTCTTGAATATTCGTTTTTGGCATGCTATATTATTGTCATACCAATTATGGATAATGGATACACACCCATCAAACGGCAGGCAAAGCTTTCCTCTCAGGTTGCTGAACAAATTCAGCAGTTAATACTCTCCCGCGACCTGAAGCCCGGTGACCGTCTGCCCACCGAGCGCGAACTGGGAGAAACCTTCGAAGTCAGCCGCACTGTCATTCGCGAAGCGATCCGCACACTGGAAGCGCGCGGGCTGGTCACATCACAGACCGGTTCCGGGACATATGTGCGTGCCATGAAGGGGTCTGATGTCGCATCCTCTCTGGGTATGTACATCAACACCAGGCATAAACCTTTCTCGCTTGATGCGCTGATGGAAGTCAGGCAAGTGCTTGAAATTGAAATGGTGCGCCTGGCAGCGGATCGCGCCAGTCAGGAAGATATCAGCCATTTGGAAAACAGCTTGAGAAAAATGTGCGGCACAACAAACAACGCGGAGGAATTTTCCAAGTGGGATCTCGAATTTCACCTGCAGCTGTGTGAAGCCAGCGGAAATCCCCTATTTGGGATCATTCTGGAACCTTTGACCGAATCTCTTTTTGAATTGATTTGGACGGGCACTTCAACGCCCGGCGCCGCAGATGAGGCCTGTGATTTTCACGCACAAATCCTAACCCATATCAAAAATAAAGACAGCGAAGGAGCTGTGGAAGTGATGACCAGGCACCTTGAGCAAGCCTATCGCGTTACTTCTGCTGGTCTGAAAAACCATCCTTCAGAAGGAGAATAATGGCAACAAAAATCATGTTTTTCGGTTATGCCGGATATAAGATCATCACGCCGGATAACAAGCATATCGTCATCGACCCATTCTTGACCGGCAATCCCGTCGCGCCGCTCACCCCCGCCGAGCTCGAACAGGTCGACCTGCTGTTGATCAGCCATAATGCCTATGATCATTTTGGCGATGCGCCAGAGATCATCGATCGTTATGGCTGCAAGGTGATTTGTGCGCTGGATGTGCTGCACCGCCTTAAGACCGATTTTAATGTTGATCCCGATCTGCTGCGCGTGACGATCTGGGGAATGGCAATGAATGTGGACGGCATTCATGTCCGCCCGATGGAAAGCCACCACTGGTCATTCGGGTTCTTAAAAAATGGCCAGATGTTATCTGGGCCGGCAATGGGCTTTATTGTTGAGACTGAACCCGGTGTGCGCATCTATCATCCCGGTGACACCGCGCTGACGCTTGACATGAAAATGTGGAAAGACCTTTATAAACCCACTGTCGGATTGATGCATGTCGCCCTGCCAGAGAATTCACTGCCACATATGGAGAATTATTTATGCGGTGAATTAACCGAAGAAGAAGCAGTGCTCGCAAGCGAGTGGTTGGGGTTGGACCATATCATCGCCAGCCATTATGTCTCAAAAGAAGCGCCAGCTGTGAAAAAATTTACCCAATTAGCCAATACCGCTAAAAGTGATGGGCGGTTAAACGCGAAAATCAGCGTGATCGATCCGGGCGAGATCCTGGAAATTTAACAATGGAGAGGTTTTTATGAACACTAGCGCCATCAGTATGGAAGAATCACTTGCCAAACTAAACACCTTTAAAAAAGAAGTGATGCAAGAACTCAAAGCGCCTGATGACCTATCAAGAGATCAAATCCTGGAAATGTTCCGGAAAATGGCCCTGATCCGGGAATTTGATTCACAGGTGAAAACACTCTGGAAGCAAAATTATATTTACGGGCTGGCGCACGCGTATTTAGGCGCGGAAGCCGTCGGCGTAGGCGCCTGTACCGCGCTGAAAAAAGGGGATTACATCACCAGCACGCACCGCGGGCATGGACATGTGATTTCGATGGGTGGCGATGTCAATAAGATGATGTCCGAACTGATGGGAAAGGCAGACGGGTATTGCAAAGGCAAAGGCGGTTCCATGCATATCGCCTCAGTGGATGATGGCATGCTGGGCGCGACCGGTATTGTTGGCAGCGGCATGCCAATTGCCGTTGGGGCAGCGCTGACCGCATCGGTTAAGAAAAAAGATTATGTCACCATATGTTTCCACGGAGACGGAGGTACCAACCAGGGTGTCTGGCATGAATCGATCAACCTGGCTGCAGCATGGAAACTGCCGGTGATCTTCCTGTGTGAAAACAACCAGTGGGCAATTTCCATGAATTACGACCGCGCAACCGGGAATCCTGCCGTAGCAGACCGGGCTAACGGTTATGGCATTCCCGGCGTTACTGTTGACGGCTTCAATCCCTTCGCAGTATATGAAGCGGTACGAGACGCTGTCAAGCGCGCACGCGCTGGAGAAGGTCCCTCATTGATTGAGGCACGTTATTACCGCTATATCGGGCACTTTGTTGCGGATGATGAGCGCTATCGCGACACGACCACCAACGACCCCTGGGCGGAAGAAATGGATCCCATAAACCGCATGCGCGACTACTTGATCGCATCAGGCACAGCAAGCAAGGAAGAGGTCGCATCCATCTACCAATCGACAGTCGACGAAGTTGCCGCATCTGTCGAACACGCAAAGAACGCGCCGGAACCAACAGAAGAGATCCTGTGGGATGGTCTTTATTCAGCCGAATTCATGCAAATGTTTGGAGGTAAATAATGGGCAGGACTATCACAATCAAACAAGCGATCAACGAAGCCCATCATGAGGAATTTGCCCGAGATGACTCCGTTATTATCATGGGATGTGATGTTGGCATCCGCGGCAACCCTTTTGGGGTCACTGCGGGCCTCTTCGACGCATTCGGAGCGGATCGGGTGCGCGACACACCAATCTCTGAGGCAGCCATTGTTGGCGCATGCCTTGGCGCGGCTATTACCGGCCTGCGTCCGATCGGCGAGATCTTATTTTCCGATTGGATCACCATCCCAATGGACCAGATCGTCAATCAGATCGCGAAGCTGCGGTACATGTTTGGCGGAAAAACCAACGTACCGCTTGTCATTCGCGCTCCAGTCGGCGCCGGCGGCGGACAGGCAGCCCAGCACTCACAATCATTTGAAGCCTGGTTCAGTCATGTTCCCGGATTGCAGGTGGTGATGCCGATCACACCATACGACGCGAAGGGAATGTTGAAAACAGCGATCCGCGGCAATGACCCGGTCTTATTCTTTGAGCACAAACGCGGGTATGAGATCACTGGTGAAGTGCCAGAGGAAGATTACACCGTCCCATTTGGGAAAGCGGTTATCAGGCGCGAAGGCAGTGATGTAACCATTGTCGCGGTATCGATCATGGTGCACCGGGCACTCAAAGCCGCCGAAGAGTTGAGCGCTTTAGGAATTGAATGTGAAGTGATCGACCCGCGATCAATATATCCGTTTGATTATGACACCGTGCTCGCATCACTGCGTAAAACCCATCGTTTGATCGTGACCCATGAAGCCAACCGCCGGTCTGGAATCGGCGCGGAGATCGTTTCACAGGTCGTTGAGCGCGCATTTGAAGAACTGGATGAAAAACCGGTTATCGTCGCTGGTTTAAATGTTGCCATGCCCTATAGTCTCAGCCTGGAAAGCATGGTGATCCCGAATGAAGAAAACATTAAACAGACTGTCCTGCAATTGATGGACAGGGTATAAGCGGAGAGAAAAAAATGGCGACTTTTGTTACGATGCCGAAATTAGGCATGAATATGGTGGAGGGGCACATCGTCAGCTGGCTGGTGAAAGAGGGCGAGCAGGTCAAAAACGGACAGGTAATTCTGGAAATTGAAACGGACAAAGCCACCAACGAGGTGGAATCGCCCGCAGAGGGAATTCTTGCCAAAATTATCCGTTCAGCCGGTGAGGATGTTCCCTGCAACAGTGTGTTGGCGGTGATCCTGAATGAAGGTGAAACATTACCCGCATCGATTCCTGAAATGCTTGGTGAAGAAGTCACGCCGAAAGCTGAAGCGTCCAGGGCGAGCGGCGCTGAAGTTCAAAGCGCAACGTATCCCGCGGACACCAGCGCGGACCGTATCCGTATTTCCCCGTCAGCAAAAAAATTAGCGCAAGAACTTGGGGTTGACCTTTCCAAGATCACTAGCGCTGGATCCCAGATAAAACGAGAGGATGTGGAACGCGCGCACGCATCAATGAACGCATCTCATCCAAATAAAACCCCGGCAGGGGTCACAGCCAGAGCCTATTCCGGTATGCGCAAACTGACTGGAGACGCGATGGCAGCATCCACAACAGCCACGGCTCGCGTCCCTTTGTTCCTGGAAGCTAATGCGGAAGGGTTGATCCAGCAACGGAATGCATTAACCGCGTCAGGGAATAATATTTCGTTCAATGTCCTGTTGGCAAAGATCGTTGCGGCGGCAATCAGTGATCACCCTTACATGAATACCCAGCTTTCGGGTGACCAGATCTGGGAGTTTGGGAGAATCAACATCGGAATCGCTGTTGACAGCGAAAAGGGTTTGTTCGTCCCCGTATTGAAAGATGCGGCGCACAAAGATATTGGCGCCCTGCAAAGCGAATTCAACGCGCTGGCAGAACGGGCGATGAATGGCAGGGCTACTTCAGAGGATTTGGGCGGTGGGACGTTCACCATCACCAACCTTGGCGCGCAGGAGATCGAATCATTCGTACCCGTCATCAATTTACCGCAGTGTGCCATTCTGGGTGTTGGCGTGATCAAGGAGAAACCAGCCGTAGTTGATGGAAAAATCATCCCCCAGCACAGGATCGGATTAACTCTGGTGTTTGACCATCGTTTGGTAGATGGCGCTGCGGCAGCAAAATTCCTGCAGAAGATCAAACATCTGATAGAAGAACTGGATTAGCTAAAAAAGGAGAAACATGCATAAAAAGATTGGGTTTATAGGATTGGGGATCATGGGCCATCATATGGCCACCCATTTGATCGATGCGGGTTACGCATTGACCGTTTACGATACCACACCAAAGCGTGTTGATGACCTCGTTACAAAAGGCGCGAAGGCAGCTTCCAATTGCGCTGATGCAGCAGCGGAAGCAGATGTAATCATTTCGATGGTGCCAGATTCCCCGGATGTGGAAAAGGTAGCATTGGGTGAAGATGGCATCTTTGAAACCGCACGCGAAGGATTGATCTACATTGATATGAGCACGATCGCACCTGACACGGCTATCAGAGTAGCCAGGGTGCTTGGCGAAAAAGGCGTACGCTGCCTGGACGCTCCGGTATCCGGCGGAGAGACTGGGGCAAAGAACGCCACACTATCGATCATGGTTGGCGGTGACGAGGATGTATTTAATGAAGTGATGCCCGTTCTTGAAAAAATGGGACAGACGATCACTTTGTGCGGAGCTAATGGCGCTGGACAGACCGTGAAAGCCTGCAACCAGATCCAGGTAGCAATGAATTTCATCGGGATGGCGGAAGCGTTTGTCCTGGGCACAAAAGCAGGCGTAGACCCGGCTGTCATCCTGAAGGTCCTCAGCGGTGGTTACGCGCAAACCCGTGTCATGGACGTACGCGGCCCGAAGATCATCAAAGGTGAATTTGAACCCGGGTTCAAGAGCAAGTTTCACTATAAGGATTTGAATATCATCATGGAAACAGCCAAAAATCTGGGTGTTCCCCTGCCCGCGACAGCTGTGGCACATGAATTATTCACAGCCATGATCGCATCCGGACGCGGTGACCTGGACCATAGCGCTGTGATCAATATCATTGAGGATTTAGCAAAAGTGGAAGCACGATCAAGGGACGCATAATCACATGGGAAGAGAACTGGAACAAGAAAAATTGATCTTTCTTTACCGCCTGATGGTAAAGATCCGCCTGCATGAAGAAGCGATCAAGATCCTATTCACACAGGGAAAGATCGGCGGCACAACCCACCTCTGCATCGGCCAGGAAGCTGTAGCCGCAGGAGTGGTCTCACAGCTCCGCCCCGATGATTATGTTTCCAGCACGCATCGCGGACATGGTCACATGCTCGCTAAGGGCGGCGAACTGAAACCGATGCTGGCGGAGATTCTCGGGCGTGCAGATGGATATTGCAAAGGCAAAGGCGGCAGCATGCATATCGCCAGCATCAAACTTGGGAACCTGGGCGCCAATGGCATCGTCAGCGGCGGGCTTCCCATCGCAGTTGGCTCAGCCCTCTCAGCACAGATGCGTGAAACAGATCAGGTAACGGTTGTATCTTTTGGTGATGGAGCAGCCAACGAAGGCAACACGCATGAATCGATGAATATGGCGTCTGCCTGGCGGCTGCCAGTCGTTTTCCTGTTTGAGAATAACCAGTATGCTGTATCAACCCACACCACGCGATCCATGGGCGGGAGCATGGAAAAACGCGCTGCTGGATATGACCTTCCTTTTGTGCAGGTGGATGGGATGGATCTCGAGCAAGTTTATTTCGCCGCGCAGGATGCTATTGCCCATGCCCGCGCGGGCAAAGGGCCGATCGTGATGCAGGCGGATACATACCGATATGAAGGCCACTATTATGGCGATCCGATGATCTACCGCACAAAAGAAGAGATTGATTCATATCGGGCGAATGATCCTATCGCACGCGTAGAGAGAATACTGGTTGAACGCAATATTGAAAGTGAGGATCACATCGAGAAAATCAAAGCGGACATCCAGGCGGAAGTGGATGACGCAGTCTCATTTGCTGAAGCAAGTCCGCAGCCGGCGATTAATTCAATGTTCGAAGATGTATACACGGAATGGCAATCATGACAGAGAGACAATTACTTTATAAGGAAGCAGTCGCAGAAGCGGTCGCGGAAGAGATGGCGCGGGACAGCCGTGTATTTATCATGGGTGAAGATGTTGGTTTGCATGGCGGCGCTTTTGGAGCGACGAAAGGACTGTTTGAGGAATTTGGTCCAGGCAGAGTCAAAGATACCCCCTTGACGGAATCCGTGATCGTTGGCGCAGGTGTAGGAGCCGCGCTGACCGGTATGCGCCCAATTGTTGAGGTCATGTATATTGATTTTATGTGCATGGCGATGGATTCGATCGTGAACCAGGCCGCAAAGGTCAAGTATATGTTCGGCGGCCATGCCACAGTCCCACTGACTATTCGCACCGCTTTTGGCGCAGGACGCGGGAACGCGGCCCAGCATTCACAATCATTGGAAACCTGGTTCCTGAATGTTCCGGGATTGCTGGTTGTGATGCCATCAACACCCTATGACGCAAAAGGTTTATTAAAATCAGCTATCCGCAACGATAACCCAGTCATCGTGATCGAGAATAAGCAACTTTACAATAGCAAAGGGTATGTACCGGCGGAGGATTACACCGTACCAATAGGGAAAGCATCGGTGCGCAAGGAAGGCAGTGATGTAACGCTGATCGCCACCAGCCGGATGTGCCAGTTCGCTGAGTCGGCGATCGAAAAACTGGAAAAAGAAGGTGTCTCAGTGGAGTTCATAGATCCGCGTACGATCAAACCTCTGGACATGGATACCATCGCACAATCGATCGCAAAAACACATCGCGCTGTTGTTGTCAATGAAGGTCCAACAACAGGAGGATTCAGCAACGAGGTTTCATCGAAAATCATGGATCAGTGTTTCTTTGATCTGGATGCGCCAGTTATCCGGGTCGCAGCAGAAGATGTTCCAATTCCATACAACGCGATCCTGGAAGCTGAAGTGATTCCTGCGGAGAAAGATATCCTGCAGGCAGTTCGCAAGGTATTAGAATCTTAATATGATAACTCGGAGGTAATAAGATGAAAGCGATCGTTTATCATGGCATTGATGATGTCCGGTATGAGCCAAATTGGCCTGACCCACGCCCTCTGCGGCCGGGGGAAGTGAAGATTGAAACAGCCTGGGCTGGCATCTGCGGGACCGATATGGAAGACCTGCGCAATGGCGCGATTGTTCCGATTGGCACTCCGCATCCGGAATCCGGCCGCATGGCCCCGCTGGTGCTGGGCCATGAATATTCCGGCACTGTGGTTGAAACAGCTCCGGATGTGACCAATGTTAAGCCCGGTGACCGGGTGGCGATGGAATGCATCCGCCACTGTGACCATTGCGAGTTTTGCGCGCGGGGGCAATATGCGTCCTGCCTTAATCAGGTATCCATCGGCCAGCACGATGATGGCGGCATGGCAGAATATTTTAATATTCCCGCCTATGACTGCATCAAGATCCCGGATGAGATGTCGTTTGAAGTTGCCTCGCTGACCGAGCCATTTGCGGTGATGCTGCGCGCTGCCCGCAAAGGCCGGGTGGGATTGGGCGATACGGTTACGATCATCGGAGCAGGTGCAATCGGGTTGTTTGGTATTTCCGCAGCACGCGTGGCTGGGGCGACCAAGGTGATCATGATCGCCCATGGCGGCTATCGGGCGGAAGTGGCAAAGATGATGGGCGCGGATCATGTTCTTAATTCCAAGTTGGATGGATGGCATGATGAATTCATGGCATTGACACAGGGGAGAGGCTCGGATGTGGTTTTTGACTGTGGCGGGAATGCGGCCGCGATCCGCCAGGCGGTAGAACTGGCAAAAAGGCATGGGCGTGTGGTCGTTACCACCGTGCTGGATGATGATGTTCCATTAAACGCGCTTGACATTATGTATAACGAAAAAGAAATCATTGGAACCGTGGCACATCAATTCAATGAAGAGATCGCATGGGCCGTGCAATATTTCGCGGATGGGCGCGTCGACCCCACCCCGATGATCACCGACCGGATTTATATCGCTGATGCGATTGAAAAAGGATTTGAAGAATTGACAAAGAATCGGGATCAGATCAAGATCCTAATCACACCGAAAAGAGAATTGTTAAAGCTGTAGGAGGATAAAAAAATGGCAAATGATTATTTTAAAAGAGTCGCAAAATTGACACCAACCAAATTTTGGATCAATAACCCAACGCGGGAAGAAGCACACTGGGCAATTGATGCTAGTGCAGTGGGATGCACTTGCAATCCATCCTACTGCGCAAAAATGTTGTTTGACCGGCCCGCGGAAAAAGAATATGCCAGCACATTACTGGATGAAGTCATTCAAGATGCGGACAGCGCGACCGGCGCGGAAGAAGAACTGCAGCGTCGGTTGGTAAAAGAAATCGCGGAGATCTTTATGCCGCTATATCAAGCTGCGCCGAAAGAGAACGGATACGTGAGTATTCAGGGCGACCCGATCAACGAAGAAGACCCTGAAGTCATCATCCGTGAAGCACGGAAAAACCGCGCGGTGGCAGATAACATTTGCTGCAAGATTCCCACGACCGAACCCGGACTGAAGGCAATGGAAACATTGGTAGCAGAGGACATTCCGATCAACGCGACCGAAGTATTCGCAATCCAGCAGGCGCTCGACCTTTGTGAATTGTACGAAAAGGTAAGCAAGGAGAGCGGCAAAAAACCCAAATTCTATATCTCGCACATCACTGGCATCTACGATGATTATCTAAAAGAAGTCACTGAACGGGACAATATTGATATTTCCCCCGATGTTCTCTATCAAGCCGGATTGGTGATTGCGCGCAAACTGTACCAGATATACATTGACAGGGGATACGCTGTCACATTTATCGGCGGCGGCGCCCGCGGCACGCAGCATTTCACTGAAATGGTGGGCGGCGATGTTTGCATCACGATCAACTGGACCGGAACTGCGGATAAATTGTTAGAAATGAACCAACCGGTCATGGAACGGCTTTTCAACCCGGTCCCACAATATGTCGTGGATGAATTATGTGAGAAACTGCCAGATTTTAAGCGCGGATATTTTGAAGGCGGGATCAGCGCACATGAATATGAAGAATTTGGACCCGTGATCAAATTCCGGGATAGCTTTGTCAAAGACTGGAATCGGATTCTGGATGAAGCGGAAAAACGACTGGATAAAAAGTAAATTGGGATAAGGAGATAAGAAATGCAAGCTATGCATGTATACCCCAGCCAGAATATCCTTGGCGAAGGTCCTTTATGGAATGAAAAAGAACAAGCGATTTACTGGGTCGATATTATTGGCAAAAAGATCCAGCGCTACTTTCCAGAAACTGGGAAATATGAGGCATTTGATGTCCCGCTACAAGTAGGATTGATGGCTTTTCGCGAAAAGGGCGGATTGGTTTGCGGCACAGAAGACGGATTCTATTTCTGGGAGGTTGGCGCGAAGGAAATGGAATTCGTCGCGCATCCCGAAAAAGGCAAGACAGGCGCGCGCTTCAATGATGGCAAAGTGGACCGTAAAGGCAGACTGTGGGCCGGCACCATGACCCCGCAGGGGGCAACCAGCGCGCTGTACCGACTGGATCCCGACCTGAATGTCTCAAAAATGGTCGATGAGGTTACGATCTCAAATGGCATCGGCTGGAGTCCGGATAACACCATCATGTATTTTGTTGATTCGATCCGTTATGTGATCAATGCTTTTGATTATGACCATGAAACGGGTGAGATCAGCAATCAGCGTCCATTTGTGCAGATGGATGCGGATTTTGGAATACCGGATGGCTTGACTGTAGACAGCGAAGGCTGCGTGTGGTGCGCGATCTACAATGGCTGGAAGGTGATGCGCTACGCTCCAACAGGTGAAGTATCCGCCGAGATCAAAATGCCGGTCTCAAAACCATCCTCGGTCATGTTCGGAGGTAAAAATCTGAACGAATTGTATATTACTTCCATCGCAGATGGGCTTACAGCGGAAGAAAAAGAAAATGAACCATTGGCTGGCGATCTATTCATGGTCAAAACAGATGTCCGCGGTATGCCAGAACCAGATTTTGCCGGATAAAGGAGATTATTATGATCATTAGCGATCTATCGGGCGTCTTTTCTTTGGAAGGCAAGACAGCGCTGGTCACCGGCGGCGGCCAGGGGTTGGGCGGCGCGATTGCCGAGGGTTTTGCCCAGTTTGGCGCGGATGTTGCTGTTGTGGATATCAATCAGCAGACAGCTGATGAAGTGGCCGCCACTATTACCGGCTTGGGAAGAAAAGCAGTTGCGTTTCGATGTGATGTATCAAAAGAAGATCAGGTGTTAAAAACGGTTGAAAGCTCGATCAGAGCATTAGGCAAGATCGACATTCTAGCCACAGTTGCTGGAATTGGTGATCGGGCCATGGCTGAAGATATGACCATGCAGCAATGGAAACGGGTTATCGATATAAATTTGACTGGTGTCTGGTTATTCGACCAGGCAATTGGAAAGCATTTGATCGATAGAAAAACGGGCGGAAGCATCATCAATATGGCATCCATAGCCGGACAGGTAGGGATCAAGACTGGCAATGCGAACTATTGCGCCAGCAAAGGCGGAGTGATCGCACTCACCCGTCTCTTAGCGGTAGAATGGGCAAAATACAACATTCGTGTCAACGCGATTGCCCCGGTTCAGTTTAAAACCCCCCTGGTTTTACCTCTGCTCGAAAAGCCTGAGACAGTCAAATACTTCCTGGATGCGATTCCTCTGAATCGCTTTGGCGAAGTGGATGAGATTGTTGGGCCGGCAGTCTTCCTTGCCAGCCAGGCAGCATCCATGGTCACTGGAATCGTATTAAATGTTGACGGCGGAATGACAGCGCAATAAATGATCACCGGCCTCACACACCCCGGTATCACCACAAGCAATTTGGAGAATTGGTTGGCTTTTATTCGCAACAATCTAGGAGCCTGCCATATCCAAAGCCAGGTCAGTGATCAGGATTACCTGTCACAGGTAACTGGTTTAAACATGGCGAAGCTAAAAATCGGGTTTGTAAAATTTGGGGTGGACTCCTTTCCTCTTGAAGTCATTGAATACATTCATCCAATAGGGTCCCGACAAAATCATCAGTATGGGTGTGTTGGTTATTCACATATTGGATTCGTAAGCGATGAAATCCATGCGCTTCGTAACAATTGCATTGTGAACAACCTTGAAGTCAGCGAGATCCATCACGAAGAACATGCCTGTTGGGGAAAATATCAAAGTTTTCGCATTACCGCGCCGGATGGTATCCCAATCAAGATCATCTCCTCCAAGCAAAACGCGGGGCATCTTTCACCGGTTCGGGTTCATCATACCGGGCTGACAGTCAGTGATCTGGAAGCCGCGAAGCAGCTTCTGGAAAAAAACCTTGGACTGGTCGAAATCACTCGGGGCAGACAGAGAGAAGATATTCTCTGTAATGAATTTGATACAGAGTATGAGTTTGTAATGTTAATGATACCGAACCATGACTTCATGATCGAACTGCGGAAATTTCCTTTCAAGGCCTGTGGTCTAGTAGATATGGGTCACCAACACCCAGGCTGCCTGCACCACTGTTTTCAAGTTGATGATATTTTCAAAGACTATGAAACATTGAAAAAAGCAGGGGTGGAATTTGTCGGACAACCTGCTCAAGTTACTGCGGGGGTTAATAAAGGGGCGTATGCGATCTATTTTCATGGTTTTGACGGATACCGATTTGAGATTTTTCAAAAACCTTGAAACGCCCACAATTCTATTGCGCCACTTTGTTTTTCTGCTCAACCAACATTGAAATTACATATAAATTGCAAATAATTCTATTCTGATATTCCTCATACAATTCTTCTCATAAGTAAATTATTGAGGCATAAAATGAATGATTTCTTTACTTCTTTAACCGCTTCCGGACCACTCTATACTATCCTCTTCATCCTGGCAGCATTGGTCGTCATTCTGGTGATCGCGCGTAATATCATTGCGCGTTGGATCATCGCATTTTCAAAGCGCACTGAAACCAGGGTGGACGACATGCTTGTAAAACACATCAAGCCCATGCGCGCGGCCTGGCTGGCGCCAATGATCGCGCTATATCTTATCGCTGAGCAGATCCCCGCCTACCAGTACTTCCTCGAAATCGGCGCGTTATTTGGCATCCTCTGGCTCGGAACGATCACGATCTCATCCCTGTTAAACGCCATTAATGAAATCTACGAATCCCGCCCGAATTACAAGGGGGTTTCAATTCAGGGTTATCTTGAAATCGTGCGGATTCTTTTATTCCTGGTCGCGATCATTCTTTCGGTCTCACTGTTTTCAGGGGAATCGCCGGTTGTGCTGCTGACCGGGTTAGGTGCGCTTACCGCGGTTTTGCTGCTTGTCTTTCAAAACACGATCCTGTCGCTGGTTGCCAGTGTACAGATCAACAGCATGGACCTGATCAACGAGGGGGATTGGATTGAAGTGCCGGAGTTTGGCGCGGATGGTGACGTGGTTGATATCAGCCTGCATACGATCAAAGTGCAGAATTTTGACATGACTTTTGCGGTCATTCCTACGCATAAGATTATGGAGACCGCTTATCGCAATTGGCGCGGGATGGAAGAAGCGGGCGGCAGACGTATTGAACGCTCAATCCTGATCGATATGACCAGCATCCAATTCTGTAATGAAGAGATGCTGGACCGGTTATCGAGGATTGATCTGATCTGTGAGTACGTATCGGAACGGATGAAAATGATCAGGGATCATAAAGTGAAACATGCCTCAGATTATGATTCTCCCCTTGACGGACCACAGGTGACCAATACTGAAATCTTCCGCCGCTATATTGAAGCTTATCTGCATAACCGGGATGATATCCATCATGATAAGTTGCCTTTCCTGGTGCGCAATCTGGAACCTACACAAACGGGATTACCGATTGAGCTATACCTGTTTACAAAAACGACCGTTTGGGAAGAATATGAGGCCATCCAATCAGAGATCTTCGACCACCTGCTGGCAGCCGCCAACCACTTCGACCTGCATGTCTTCCAGGAACCGACTGGCATGGACTTCAGATTGATGAACTCCAACCGGCTCTCACCGGAAGTGGTGAAATCCCTGTAAGATCCTTCATAGATCACAACAGCCTAAATAAAGGCTGTTGTGATTTTTTAATACATCCAAATTCCCTAATCGAACAGCGTGACCGCGGTATCCAATGCCAACAGCATCATTTCGTCAAATGCATTCTGGCGTGCTTGTGCGGAAAGATTCTGATCCTGTTTGAATTTACTGTCAGACACTGTCAGCAAACACGCAGCTTCCTTCTTGAGCGCTTTGGCGGTAGCAAATAACGCAAACGATTCCATTTCACCAGCAATGACTTCATGTTCACGCTCAATCTCTTCCCACTCGCCTTTGACGGTTGAATAGAATACATTTCCGGATCCGATAATGCCCGGGTGAACCTCGATTCCAACGCTGGAGGCTGTTTGCTGGATTGCCTTGAACACGCGTGGGCTGCCTTCTATTACATTCTCGCTGATTCCGTAAGCATCTTTCGCGAATGTTTCGGTAGAAAATGATTTCTCCGCAAGGATTATATCCATGATATCCAGATCAGGATTGGATGCACCGCAGGAACCGATACGGATGATGACATCCACATCATAAAAATGATATAGTTCATAGGCATAGATGCCAATGCTGCCAAAACCCATACCCGAGCCCATAACGCTTAGCTTTTTGCCGTTATATGTGCCGGTATAACCAAGCATGCCGCGCACCTGGTTAAATTGGGTTACATCTTGCAGATAGGTTTCCGCAATCTTTTTCGCGCGCAAAGGATCACCCGGCATGAGGACGATCTTTGCAATCTCATCTTTTGAGGTTGCCTCGATGTGGGGTGTTGGAATTTTCTTCATATTTTTTTTGACCTTTCTAATCCGTGTTTTTGAATGAGACGAACAGGGCACAATGGTATCATAAGCGGATACAAAACCCGGCAATCTGATATATTATTAGCAGGAATTAAATACTAAATCTTGTGAATGATGAAAACAAAACCAGAGATCGTTGAGAATTGGCTGCCGCGCTATACAGGCACGCCACTAAATAAATTTGGCGAATACATCCTGCTTGTTAACTTCAAAGATTATGTGACTATGTTCTCCGAATGGTACCATGTGCCCATCCGCGGGCGAAAAAAGCCCTTCTCGAATGCCACCGCCAACGGAATCACCATCATCAATTTCGGAATGGGAAGCGCCAATGCCGCGACCGTGATGGATCTGCTGGGAGCGATCCACCCCAAGGCAGTTTTATTTCTTGGCAAGTGCGGCGGATTGAAAAAAAAGAACGACATCGGAGATCTGATCCTGCCAATCGCAGCCATCCGCGGCGAGGGCACATCCAATGATTACTTCCCGCCAGAAGTGCCAGCGCTGCCCGCTTTCAACCTGCAAAAAGCCATCTCCACCACTATCCGCAACCATAACCGGGATTATTGGACTGGCACGGTCTATACCACCAACCGGCGCGTTTGGGAACATGACGAAAAGTTTAAGGAATACCTGCGCCTAATCCGCGCGATGGCGGTCGATATGGAAACTGCGACGCTGTTCACAACGGGTTTTTATAATGAAATACCTACCGGCGCTCTGCTGCTGATCTCTGACCAACCGATGACGCCCGAGGGGATCAAAACCGCTGAAAGCGACAGGTTCGTTACGCAGGAATTCCTCGATATGCATTTGAAAATCGGCGTGGACGCGTTGAAAGAGCTGATCAATAACGGCCTAACCGTCAAGCATCTGTATTTCTAACGAATCCAAACCAAATTAACAGTTTTGGGGGAAATCGGCTGTTAATTCGATCGATTTAGGCCACAGTTTTATAATTCGTGATACTATATATCCGTTTTTCCGCATATAGTGATGGATGGATGTAAGATGAAACATCAAACATTAGAATTAGAGATCAATTTACTGCATGAACGGGTGTGCTCTGCCCTGGGTGACACCACCCGCATCATGATCCTCTATCTTTTGGCTGAAAACCCGCTATTTGTGAACGAGATCGCAGAAAAACTTGACAGCCCCCAATCCACCATTTCCCGCCATCTGCGCATATTGAGAGAGCGTAACCTGGTAAACACGGATCGTGAGGGCACCTCGGTGCAGTATTCACTAAAGGATGCACGCATCATTGAAGCGCTGGACATCCTGCGTTCGCTGCTCAATGACCAGATCCAGGCAGAAGCAGCAATCACCCGGGCTAAACAATAAATCAATTCATGAATAAAAGGAGAACTAATTAATGAGAACGATCATTATTGGCGGGGTTGCTGGCGGCGCAAGCACCGCCACCCGGCTGAGAAGAATGGACGAAAGCGCAGAGATCATCATCCTGGAACGCGGTGAATATATTTCTTTTGCCAACTGCGGGCTGCCCTATCACATTGGCAACGTGATCCCCGATCGTGATCGGCTGCTGGTTGTAACGCCGGAAAAACTACGTGAGACATTCAATATCGATGCGCGCGTGCGGCATGAGGCGGTTAGCATTGACCGCAAGAATAAAACGGTCAAGGTGCGAGAGCTTTCCAGCGGGCGGGAATACAACGAAAAATACGACAAGCTGGTACTTTCACCCGGCGCTTCACCGATCGTTCCGCCGCTTGCGGGTGTGGATCTGCCGGGCGTGTTTACGCTGCGGTCCATGCAGGATATGGACAGGATTCGCGATTACATCGCAGAGAGAAATCCGCAGCGTGCGGTTGTGGTTGGCGGTGGTTTTATTGGGCTTGAATTAGCTGAGAATTTGGCGCATCGCGGCATTGAAGTCACGGTGATTGAAATGCTGGATCAGGTGATGGCGCCGATCGATTATGAAATGGCGGCCATGGTGCATCAGCATCTCGATTTCAAACACGTACGCCTGGCATTGGGAGATGGCATCAGCGGAATCGAGCAAAACGAGACCCTGCATGTTTCCCTGCAAAGCGGGAAGACCGTAGATACCGATCTGGTGATCCTGTCAGTCGGTGTGCGGCCCGAGACCTCCCTCGCAAAAAACGCTGACTTGAAATTAGGCGCGCGTGGCGCTTTTGAAGTGAACCAGCATATGCAGACCAACGACCCAGATATCTACGCGATTGGTGACGCGGTAGCGGTGAAAAACATCATCAGTGAAACCGAGATGAACTTACCCCTGGCCGGACCTGCCAGCAAACAGGCACGAATTGTCGCCGACCACATCGCCGGAAAAGATGTCTCATTCAGTGGTGTCCAGGGCACTTCAATTGTCAAGGTTTTTGATCTGACAGTGGCAAGCACCGGCCTCAACGCCAAACAGCTTGATCATTTGGGTCTTCCTTATAAGTGTGCGATCATCCACGCTTCCAATCACGCCGGTTACTATCCTGCCGCCTCCCCAATGGCTTTCAAGCTTCTATTCGCGCCCGATGGAAAGATCTATGGCGCGCAGGTGGTTGGCCTGGAAGGGGCAGACAAACGCATTGATGTGATTGCGACCGCAATCAAAGGCGGAATGAACGTGTATGACCTGGAAGATCTGGAGCTTGGCTACGCGCCGCCTTTTGGCTCAGCCCGTGATCCGATCAACATCATTGGCTTTTTAGCAGCCAACATCTTGCGCGGTGATTTGCATACCGTGGATTGGAAAGATGTGGATAGGTTAGACCGCTCCGCATACGCGATCCTGGATGTGCGTGACCCCGAAGAATTGGCTATCGGCGAGATCGAAGGTTCGATCCATATCCCGCTGGGTGAACTGCGCGGCCGGGTGAATGAACTCCCACGCAGCAAGAAGATACTCGTCTATTGCCAGGTTGGTCAGCGCGGATATTTTGCCGCACGTGTGTTGACACAGATGGGTTTTGAGGCAATCAATTTAAATGGCGGTTTTAAAACCTATTCGCATGCAGTCTGCCCGCAATCCAATTTTGACACTTTTGAACATGTCACCATCAGCAGCCGCGAAGAGATCACTGAAAAGATCCCTTACAACCCGCAGGATAGCAATCAGTTTGAGGTGGATGCATGCGGCTTGCAATGCCCGGGACCGATCCTCAAGCTGTACCAGAAGGTAAAGGAGATCGAGGTTGGAGACGTCGTTACCGTCAAAGCAACGGATTTCGGGTTCACGAGTGACGTTGGCGCATGGGCTGACCGAACAGGAAACAAGCTGCTTTCACTCGATTCGGATAACGGTGTGATCACAGCAAAAATACAAAAAGGTGCCGAGAAAGAAGCGGAAGAAAGCAAAGGAACAATGACACAAGACAAAACAATGGTGATCTTTTCAGGCGACCTTGATAAAGCGCTGGCTGGCTTCATCATCGCCAATGGCGCTGCATCAATGGGCCATAAAGTAACCATGTTCTTCACTTTCTGGGGATTGAACATCCTGCGCAAGGATGACCCGCCCAAAGTGAAGAAAAACCTGATCGAGAAAATGTTTGGGTTCATGATGCCGCGCGGCGCAAAGAAGCTGACCCTGTCCAAGATGCACATGGCTGGTATGGGAACCTCAATGATCAAAGGGATCATGAAAAAGAAGAATGTGAATTCACTCGAAGAATTGATTCAAAGCGCGCTTGAAAATGGTGTCACGATCCAGGCCTGCCAGATGTCGATGGATCTGATGGGTATTCAGAAAGAAGAACTGATTGATGGCATAGATACAGTAGGTGTAGCAACGTTCATCCATGCGTCCGATGAATCGAATGCGACAATTTTTATCTAATCGCTTGTGTTAAAGACGATTCCCGCTTTCGCGGGAATAACAAAAATGCCGTTCTCAAATGAGAACGGCTTTTTTTCAATAAGGGTTGAAGGCAGGTTTCCTATTGGTTGAAAATACGGATATCCGTGCAATGGATGCCGATAAAGACATCATCGCCTTCTTGGTATGAACCAACCTGATTCTTTTCGGATGAACGCAATAATAGCCTCAGTTTTTGACCATCAGCGAGCGCCACTTCCACCCGCTCATCGGAGCCGATAAAAATATTTGCTGACACCCGTGCCGGAATGCACCAGTCAGATTTGCATTTTTTTGGATCCTGATAAAGGACAAGCTGTTCTGGTCTGATTGCCAGCAATGCTGTATCTCCTTCAATTTGTTGTGTTTCAACAGCGCATGTAAAGCGATAATTTTGATTGGCAAAATTCGCGGTCATACCATCGCTATCGGAATGTGTGATCTGCGCTTTGATAAAATTACTTTCGCCAATAAAGTCCGCAACGAAATATGTTTTCGGGTAAGAATAGATTTCATGCGGTGTTCCGATCTGCACGATCTTTCCATCGGAGAGCACTGCAACGCGGTCGGACATTGTCAGGGCTTCTTCCTGATCATGGGTAACATATATGAACGTAATTCCGGTTAATTGCTGGAGCTTCTTCAGTTCCCATTGCATATCTTTCCGTAATTTGAGGTCTAACGCACCGAGCGGCTCATCCAATAATAGCACTGCTGGTTTATTGACCAATGCTCTCGCCAGCGCTACGCGCTGTTGCTGACCACCAGAAAGCTGGGCGGGTTTGCGATTTCCCAGATCACCCAATTGCACCATTCTGAGTGCATCTTTCACCCGCGACTCCCGTTCATCGCGGCTGATACCGGCGATTTTCAAACCATAAGCGATATTCTGTGCTACCGTCATATGCGGGAAGAGGGCGTAGTTTTGAAATACGGTATGGACGGGTCTCTTATAAGGAGGAAGACTGGTAGCGTCCATTCCATCGATGATCACCCTGCCTTCGGTTGGCTCCGCAAACCCTGCGATTAATCGCAGGGTGGTCGTTTTCCCGCAACCGCTGGGGCCAAGCATGGTGAAGAACTCGCCTTTTTCGATATTAATGCTGATGCCATCGACAGCAGCGAAATCTTCTCGTTGTACGTCATCATCAAATACTTTACGTACGTTTTCTAGAACGACTGAATATTGCGCCATTAGTAAATGCTCCTTTTAACCTGACCAACCGTCCGCAGCCATTCGCTGATCAAAATCAGAATACTGGACGCCACGATAACCATCGAAGCAACAGTGATCGCGAGCGGCAAACGTGCGGGAAATCTTAATTGTGAATAGATGTAGATCGGGAGGGTGTTTTCTGTACCGGTCAAGAAGAAGGTAAGCGCGAACTCATCAAAACTGGTGGTAAAAGATGAAAGAAAAGCCGAGAGAAGCGCCGGGGTGATGATCGGGATCGTGATATTTTTCAGCGTCATCCAGTATGTTGCACCAAGATCCATCGAAGCTTCCTCGAGATGCGCAGGAAAATCAGAAAGCCTTGCTCCGACTATTAACATGGCATAGGGCAGGTTGATCACAACATGGCCGATCGTTACCGTCCAAAGATTAAGGGGAATTCCCAGCGCGTTAAAGAATAAAAGCAGCGCTATACCTAACACAAGATAAGGAATGACCATTGGAAAGGTGGCGATACTGGAAAACAATTTCCTTCCGCGAAACGAGTAACGTACAGTTACGATCGCCATCATTCCTCCGATCACAGTTGAGATCAAGGATGAAGCGAATGCCACCCAAATCGTATTGGATACGGCTGTCAACAACTCAGGAGTCTGGAATACAGCCCGATACCATTTCATCGTAAATCCTTCTAATGGCAATGCCAACAGGATCGAATCGTTAAAAGAGAAAATGATCAGAAAAACGATCGGCAGATAGAGAAAGACTGCCAGGAGGATGTAGTAGAGAGGGCCGAGCAAACGTGAAAATTTCATTCCTGCACCATCATGCGATCGAGGACATATCCCGTATGCTGATAAATCGGTAGAGCAATATTGTGAAAATGCTGACGATCACCATCAAGACAAGGCTCATCACAATCCCCAGCGGCCAATTCAAACCCCGCAGGAATTGATTTTGGATAAGATTGCCATACATGATCCCATCCACGCCGCCGACCAAAGCTGGTGTAACCCATTCCCCCAGCGTAGGGATAAAGACAAAGAAGAAAGCAGCGGCTATGCCTGGAATGCTTAATGGTAATGTCACATTGAAAAAAGTACGCCACGGATTGGCACCGAGATCAGATGAAGCGTCAAACAAGTGCGGTTCGATCCTTTCGAGTGAAGAGAAGATGGGAAGCGCTGCATAGGGAATCCAGATATAGACAAGCGTGATGATGACCGCAGATCGGCTATACAGAATCAACGGGATCCTCTCCGAGATCCACCCAAATTGTATGAGGATGCTGTTAATGATCCCGCCAGAGCCAAGCATCACCTTCCAGGCTAATATACGCAGCAAATAACTTGTCCAGGCGGGGATGATAAGTAAAGAAAGCAGCATCAACCGGTGTTTTCCGCCACGGAAAATAAGGAAATAGGCAAGCGGATACGCCAGCAGGATAGAGATCAGCGCTGTCAGGAAAGCGATCCAGGAAGATTCAGCCAGCATGCGCAGGTAATTCTTTGAAGCAAAAAATGCCTGGTAATGCTTTAGTGTCGGCGGAAAGAGCGGGCCAAAGCTATTATCCCGAAACGAGAATAAGGCCATCATGCTGAATGGAATAATAAAGAAAACCAATAACCATACAGATGGCAGCGAGATTAAAGCCAGCAACCGCTTTTTTGTATTCACCAACAGGTTCCTAATTTCATCTTATGGATACCTAGTTGCTGGCTTTGACATCCGACCAGATTGCTTCGATCGTTGTCCGCAGCTCTTCTGACAATGGCTGGTAGAAGAAAGTGTTTTCAAGGACTGCAGGGTCTTCAAGATCCAGGATCTCGACTACAAACGGATCCAGCAAGTCTGTCGCTTGCTGGCTGGCGACACCATAATAGAATTCATTGCCCATATTGGCCATTGACTGCGGCGCAGTGACCGCATTCAGGTAGTCATACGCCAGGTCAAGATTCGTTTCGTTTGCCCCAATGCCAAAGCCGCAAATCCAACTTAAGCGCCCTTCCGTTGGGTTGATAAATTCCACTTCATATCCTTCTTCAAGAAGGACACCATAGGCATCGTTCCAGGCGTGGGAAGCCAGCCACACATCGCCCTGCGCTACCAGCTGGATGATCTCTGTGTAATCCAGCCAATAATTCAACAAAGCGGGTTTCAAATCGATCAAATGCTGTTTTATCTGCTCCTGCTCAGCCGGTGTCGCGTTATAAGGATCAATGCCAAGAGACATGCCACTGATCAGGTATGCGGCTTCTGACGCATCGTACATGGAAATATGCCCGGAATACTGCGGGTCCCACAAGTCTGCCCAGCTTTCCGGGATATCGGGCGCGAGATCTGTCCGAACGAGAATGGATTCATAACCCCATTCCCATGGAAGGAAATATTGTTGACCGTTGAATTGCCCCATCGCGAGCATATCCGGATAGAAAGTATCCAGATGGGTGATGCGCGATGTGTCGATCGGCTGCACCAGCCCATGATCTACATACAACTTCCACCAGGACGAACAGGGGTGTACCAGATCAAACGCAAACCCACTTTTTGCTTTTGCGAATCCTTCGGAATCATCAGCAAAGAAACTGAAGACCGGCAATGCATCCGGGTGTTGTTCTTTATATGGCTCCCAAAAACTTTCCTGTTCATAACCGGACCACTCTAAAAGCACCGGGCCTTGCCCCTTGGGGCTACAACCACTGATCAGAACAGTGATCAAACAAAATAGAACTACCTTTTGAACATATTTCATTTTCATTTCAACTCCTTTTCAAAAAAAGAATAACCATAATCATGCCTGCTGGCACAATTACAGTTATTTTGAAGCCCAATAATTTGTCTCGCGTTTACTGCCCTATTTCGCGAGGTTTGTTTATTACAACAGTTTTGCGGCAATCATCACCACAATGATGAGGCTATTTTAAATCGAACGGTGTTGATGAGTATTCGTGGAAAAATGGCTGGTCAGACCAACCATTTTAAAGGATTTAGTCGTCTTCATACCCAAAATCATCGAAATCGTCCATTTCCTCTTCCATCATTTGCCAATCAAGTTCGAGGGGTTCCAACCAGACTACTTCGAGCTCAGCACCGCAGGCTTCACATTCAACTGGTTTGCCCATAGTTGGATGTGCCCCTACCGCAACAAGCTTTCCACATTGCGGACATTCCGCTTTTCGCATTTGTTTTTCTCCTTCTTAATCAATAAACATTGATGCAAAATTCAGGCATATGGCCGGGTTCAATTTTCTTTGCGAAACCAGAACGATCGATATGCCTGCTACGAAACCCATAGCGCAAAGTCGCGTGAATATTACCCCTATTTCTGTGTTTTGTACAGATTAATTTGATTTTAATAACGTAACAATATCCAGCGCATCAGCGAATCCTCCATCGTCTGATGAAGGGACAATAATATCGGCTATGGCTTTCAGCGCTTCTGGCGCAGTGCCCATCGCCACGCTCACCCCCGCCTCTTTAAGCAAAGCCATATCATTCAGGCTATCCCCAATAGCCATGATCTCCGCCATGTTCACTCCCAAAAAATCTGCCAGAAGCAGTAGCGCACTGCCTTTGGTCACTTCGACTGGTGTCAATTCAATCGACCGGGTCATTTGAACCGCTTGCAACATTGGAAATGTATGACAAACCTGGATATATGCAGCAGTGAGAGGGTGTTTTTCTGAAAAAATATCGATGCGGATAATTCTCCCATCATCCACTGAAGTGAGGTCGCTGACACGCCTGGCGTGGTCAGTGTTCCTTCCTTTGATCCATTCGATACGCGCGATACTATCCCAGCCATCATCATCCATAAGGCATAACATGCAATCGGGGGTATGCGCGATCAAACCCAGATTACGCTCACATGCAAATCGCATCAGCGAGCTGACCTGCTCACCTTCGATATGATGGTCACTGATCATGGTTTGACTTTTTGGATCAAAAATCGCGCCGCCGGAAAAGACGATCGGTGAATGAATACCCAATAATTCTATAAAAGGATACGTAAGCGGGAAAGCACGCCCAGTGGCCAGGGTGAATGCCAGCTGCTGATTTTTGACGAGCGTATGGATCGATGATAATGTCCGCGGGTGAAGGTCATTTTCCACGGTCAAAAGTGTGCCATCGATATCTGAAACCACCAGACGGATATTCTGTAAGCGCTCTATCATCACTTTCCCGTATAATCCTATAGATAATAACCCATCATTGAGGAAACCGTGCTTCAGATCAAAAACCTTCGCAAAAACACTGAATTTATTCACAACAAGATGTATCGCTGTATCAGGGAAAATATACAAAATCCACTTAAAGACCTTAGGGAGGTAATACTACATTCAAAGCAAGAGGTCGAACACCTATGCGCAAAACACCACGGTACTGCAGCGGATCTAGGGACACCTTCCTACCGCCAATACCTGTGGCTAAGGTTCCTTTCCACATCCAACCATCTCTCAGTCCATATGCAAGGGTTAGAAGAATTTATCCGGATCATCACGGATAAAAAAATCGACGGGGTCAGCGATCTTGCCAATTTTCAATTGAAAATCGATTATTCAGGCTATTTATATCAACGTAGGACGTCTCGCCAGGTGACACGTTTGTTGATCAACGAAAGTTTCATTCAAGCGCCGACAAGCATAAAATCCCAACTTATCCGTGCGGCTTTTGCCAATCGGAAAACAATATCAATTTCGACAATCAAGGCTTATGCCAATTCAGCGGGATATCTGCAGACGACCGAATCAATCGCCGGCGATCCGATCGCAAATAAACTCATTTGCAAAGGAAAATATATAGACCTTTCCTTAATATTCCAGAACCTGAATAAACGATATTTTGATGAAAGTCTCACTCAACCGCGGCTGGTGTGGAGCAGTGCGCGCGCCAAGCGCAGATTGGGATATTTCCATCCCGAGATCCAGACCATCGCTGTCAACCAGAAATTGGACAGCGCCAGGATTCCACGATTGCTGGTCGAATATATTCTGTATCATGAGATGCTGCATCAATATTTTGGCATCGAGCACCGCGACGGACGGCGGTATGCACATACTTCCGCGTTTCATCAGGCAGAAAAACGCTTTAAGGGTTATCAAGAAGCTGAAAATCTTATAAAATTACTACAATGACAAAATATCTACACCATTAAAATAAATTTAAAAAATCATGAGGAATAATTTGAAGAAGAACAAGAATACCGCCATCATTTTGATGATCATTAATGCGTTGCTAATTACTACCCCGCTTATCATCCTTATTCTCGGTCCAAATAATGAGGGGCGGCAACCGATCCTTGATATATCGGTCGGATTGGGATTTATTGGTTTAGCGATGATGACGCTGCAATTCGTCAATACTGCGCGCATAAAACCACTCAATAAGCCCTTTGGGACTGATCTTGTGTACCATTACCACCGCCAGATCGGCATTGCTGCATTCCTGCTGGTATTCGCGCATCCGATCACACTGTTCCTCCTGGACACGCGTTATGTGCGATTTTTGAACCTGTTCACTGCCCCCTGGCGTGCGCGCTTTGGTGTAGTTGCGGTTTTACTGCTGATTGGCGTTGTTCTCGGCGCTGAATACCGCGCCAGGTTTAAAATTCCTTACACGTTTTGGAAAATCTGGCATGGGATCATGGCCACAGCCATGATCGCCACTGCAGTTACCCATATTTTTCTGGTTGGGAATTATGTCAATCTGCCATGGAAGAAAGCATTGTGGATCGGTTATTCGGTTTTGTTGGTCGGCATGCTCATTTACACGCGCATCATGTATCCCCTGCGATTGATCAAACACTCGTTCCTGGTCAAATCAACCAAAATGGAGGCCGGTGATGTTTTCACACTGACGATGGTTCCTGACGGACACGCAGGATTTCGTTTCCATCCCGGTCAATTTGCCTGGCTGACTGCCTGGAAGACCCCCTTTTCTGATACAGAGCATCCATTCTCGATCGCATCCAGCGCTGAAAATTCGGAAAGCTTTCAGATGTCGATCAAGAATCTAGGCCCGTTTACCCAACGCATTCAATCACTAACAGCAGGTGAACGCGTGTTTGTGGACGGTCCCTATGGTTCATTCAACCTGGACCGGTATCCTGAAGCGCAGCGGCTGGTCATGGTCCCGGGCGGGATCGGAGTGACGCCGATCATGAGCATGTTACGCACCATGGCAGATCGGGCTGACAAACGCCCCATTCTGCTATTCTACTGCAACCGCGAATGGGAGACTGTCACATTTAAAGAAGAGATCATCGAACTGGAAAGAAAATTGGACCTGAAAACCGTTTACACCATCGAGAAACCACCCACAGATTGGGGAGGTGAATCAGGTTTTCTCAATCGTGACATCCTCAAGAAATATACACCGGAAGGATGGATTGCGAATGGCACGGGTGTGTTCCTGTGCGGACCAGCGCCGATGATGGTCGCGGTCGAAAAGGAATTATTAGCAGTTGGTTACTCACAACAGCAGATCCATTCTGAAAGGTATTCATTCGCGTAGGAGCCCCATGAGACAAAGGAATTCGAAAATTTACGTGTACGCGGTGACGATCATTTCATTAATTCTGATCGCCTATTTTGCTTTTATTAAATAGAAAGCAATTATTTTAAAATACGATCAGCACACCTCGCGTCATCAACGCGGCAATCGCTGCCACCAGCAGTGAAAGGCCGATGATAAACCACATGTGTTTGGTACCCAGTTCATTGCGGATGGTGACGATGGTTGAGATGCAGGGAATATAAAATACAACAAATACCGTAAAAACCAGCATTTGCTGCGCGCTTAATACTGATCCAAAATCCGTCGTCCCCAGTGCCTGTGCAAGCATCACCATGGACAATTCTTTACGGAAGATGCCAAAAATGAGCGGGGTGCCAACCTGTGATGGAAGGCCAAGCAACCAGGTGATCGGCTGGAAGAGAAGGTCCAAATAAGGCGTAACCATAAAATAATTCAACATCGCCAGCAGGATACTGCCCGCAATCAAGAGCGGCCAGGCCTCCACCACAAATTCACGGATGCGGAACCAGGCTTTCGCTGTCACTGTGCGCAGCGTGGGCATGCGATAGACCGGCATCTCGAGGATCAATCCGGGAGAATCTTCCGGCATGAATCGCGTCAACACCTTCGCGACTATGGCGATGATGAAAATATTGAAAAAATAGATACCAAGCGCTGCCCATGGTCCAAGGTAAAAAGCCACCAGGCCGAAGATCACCGATAACCGCGCCGCACAGGGGACCATCGTCACCAGCGCAGCACTCAGGAAACGGTCACGTTTATCTTCCATGATCCGCGTGGACATGATGGCAGGCACGCTGCATCCATAGCCCAAAATGAAGGGCACGATGGCTTTTCCATGCAATCCCATTTTGTGCATCAGCACATCCGTCAGGAACGCGATGCGCGTGAGGTAGCCGACATCTTCCAACAACCCAAGCCCGACCAGAAATGGCACCAGATAGGGCAATACAATCGCGATGCCGCCGGCAATACCCTGAATGGTTCCGGCAATGAGCTGGGGAAGCAGCCCGCCGCTGGAGAAACGGCTGACGATTTGCGCAGTTAATCCATCAAAAAAGGAAAGCAGCGGTTCTTCCAGCCTGCTGCCGATGCCATACACCAACCAGAAGAACAATCCCATGATCAGCACCAGAAACACATAACCCAGTACCGGGTGCAACAGGAAATCATCCAGGTGGTCACGCAGCGATAACTGCGCTTCCCCGTGGCTGGATACTTTTTTGGATAATGCGCGGGCAGATTTTTGCCGCTCGCCAGCGATCATCCAAACCGCCTGACGCGTCGAACTATGACACAACGCATCCAGATATGATACAACGCGATCCCCGATTGCCTTGTCGAACTGTCTGACACGAGCGGTGATATCCGGGTCACCTTCCAGCAGTTTGATTGCAATCGCGCGCCGGCTGACCGGAAATTCTTTTTTCTTTAGATGGTCTCTGATATCCTGAACGGCCTTTTCAACTTCATCGCTATAGGGCTGCGGAATTGGTTTTGATTTCTTTTCTGCTACTTGCCAGGCCTGGCGGAAAGTATCGCGCACACCCTGTCCGCGCGAGGCGATCATTGGCAACACAGGGATACCCAACAGTTTCTGAAGCTTCTCGCCGTCCACTGAGATACCCTGGCGCACAGCGTCATCCATCATATTGACCGCCAGCACCATCGGGCGGCCCAGCTCCATCAACTCCAGCGTGAGCAATAATCCCTGCACCAGGTGTGTTGCGTCGATCACGTTGATGATGGCATCAACCTGCCGGTCGACCAAATAATCCAGCACAACCCGTTCCGCCGGGTTCGTGCCCAGCAAAGAATACGTCCCGGGCAGATCGACCAATTCGATAATATCTCCCAGCACACGTACTTTGGTTTCTTTATATTGAACGGTCGTCCCTGAGAAATTGCCTGTTTCAGCTTTATACCCCGCCACCTGATTGAAAAGGGTGCTCTTGCCGCAATTTGGCTGGCCAATGAGCGCGAACCGCATTAGACGTACTCCACGATGATATGCGCGGCAACACCGCGCCCCAAAACAATCTCTCTTCCCTCCACTTCCAACAGCAAAGGCCCATGAAAAGGTGCGGAGCGGATAATCCGCGCTTGATTCCCCGGCAGGAAACCCAGCTGCGCCAGGCGCCTTTGGATACCGCGACCTCCACGAAAACTATGTATCACCACCCATCTGCCGTTTTCAACGTTGAGAAGATTCATGTTTGTTAGTATATGCTAATAATTTCTGATAATTATATGCTGGAAGGTTAAAAAAACAAGCAGATTAATTTTTTGTTGGATTAAAGGAAATCGCGGAAGAGGATCCATTTCCGCGATTTCTGGCTGATAAAAACCTCTATATCTATAGTTTTGGCAAGGCAATATCCTGCTGATTCTGGTACTTCCCTTTGCGATCTGCGTATGATACCTCGCACACATCATCCGATTCAAAGAACAGGACCTGCGCGATGCCTTCATTCGCGTAAATGCGCGCAGGCAGCGGGGTTGTGTTTGAGATCTCAAGCGTCACATATCCCTCCCATTCTGGCTCAAAGGGTGTCACATTGACTATGATGCCGCATCGTGCATAGGTACTTTTGCCAACACAGATCGTCAGGATCTTACGCGGAATCCGGAAATATTCCACCGTCTTCGCCAGCGCAAAAGAGTTGGGCGGGATCACGCAAATATCGCCTTTAAAATCCACCATGGAGGCCTTGTCAAATCGTTTGGGATCGACAATAGCGGAATTGACATTGGTAAAAATCTTGAATTCATCCGCGACACGGATATCGTAACCGTACGATGATAATCCATAAGAGATGACGCCATCTTTTATCTGGCCATCCACAAATGGATCGATCATTTTCTCCTTTACTGCGTATTCTCTGATGCGGCTGTCTGCTAATATCGACATAGTGTCCCTTTCTACCACCCACTGGCGGCAAACACCTTGGTTAATAAAGATTCCCGCTCATCCTCTGTCATCAAGCGCGGACGCGCGTTATCTACAAATTGAATCGCGATCAATTCTGTGCTGATATGTTTTCCATCATAAATTACATGCCGGTCGATGAACGCTTCCCGCTGGGCTGCGCTTTCGAAATACTGATCGAAAAAAAGGTTACCAAGCCCATAATGCAGAAAAGCATTATTGTAAAACGCGATCCCGTGCGGTTGGTGGGCCTGGCTGCCCTGCACGATCACCGCCCCCGCATCAGCTACCCGCTCAAAATCCCTTTGCAGCGATTCAACGATCCGATAGCTGTAGTATTCGGTGTGCTGAAACGTGAAGATTGGTAGATACCCTTCTGCTTTTACGCTTGCAATCTGATCTGCCATCAGGTCCAGATCACAACTCACAGCGCCCGGATAGATTTCCGTTGCTGTGGCGTAACCCGGTGGTTTGGCATTACACCCTAAAAAGGCGATCTTGTTGCTGTTGTGCTCGAACAGTGCAGGCGCGACACCATCAGCATAATTCCTGCCGCCGCCATAATACTGCCAGCCGCGTTGATCATACAGATCGATCGTGTACAACATCGCTTGTTCACCCCAATCCCAAAAATGATCGCCAGCCAATTCGACGACATCCGTGCCAATGGCCTCAAGCAATTGAATATATTCGGGTTTACTGCAAAAGATCATATTGGCGTCATTGTATGGATTTGCAAATGGTCTTGGGCAATTTTCTGCAAAGGGAACCTCATTATTGATATGCAGGATGTCCGCTTCCCGCAGGATATCGCCAATATTGATGGCAGGATATGTCATCCCGCTGGCTTCCATGATAAACGCTGTCGCGCGCACCAACGCGGTAACGCCGGTGGTGATCACTGTCGTCAGTTGGTCCGCATGCCGGTTGGTGTAATGATCGGTACTAATCTGCGCCTGTGCCATGCGAAAATTTAAGCCCACCAGGTCTGCCGGGCTTCCAACAATGGTGAAGGGCACGACCAGGGCATAACGCTCCTTATCAAAATCCTTGCGAACTGGCGAGAGGCCATCCACCTCCAAAACCTGCCAGGACGGTTCGAGCTGCTCAAATGGCAGAATTGAAAACGCATTGCCTATTTCCCAGGCATTCTCCAGGAGGTCAGCGGTGCTGACGATTTGGACGCGATCCCGGTCTGAAATCCCCCATAATATCTCAAAGATATATGCGGTATTTTCATCCACCACAATTTTATCCGCTGGAAAATCGATGACAGTTTCACCGGCCCAAAAATGTTTCAGACTGTTGGCACGCACGCCTGTTCCGATATATGAAAATGGCGCAGCAAGCGCATACACCCATTGGAACTCTGCCCCATCGCCGCCCACGTCCAGCTGAAAATGCGCAGATTCACTAGTTTTGGATTCCACCAACACTGGATTGGATAATGCCATTGTGGTGAGCGCATCGGGAAGGTAGGGTGGCAAAAAGATCTGATAAGTCTCCGGGAACGGGGTCGGTTCCGGGGTGATGATTTCTTCTGGCTCCTCCGGTTGCGCACACGCTGCGGCGGAAAATACAATTGCTACCACGCAAATCCACAACCCCAATCGCTTAATCTTCATTTTCATAAAAGCAGATTGTATCAGAACAGTTTTATATCCGCGCGGGAGGCAAGAATATCACGAATCATGGTGTGATATGTGCGCGTTTCATTCTCGATCGCGGCTAGTTGCTCAGACATCTGCACGCCAACCTCATTCCCCGCATCCAGTGATTGGACATTGACACGCACATTAGCGCCAGCGCTGGTGATGGCCGCAACCGCCAGCGACGCAGCAGTGGCTGCATCTGTGATGGCGTTCAAATTCCCTTTATCAGCCACAGTGCACGCCAGGCGCAGAATAGCCAATGCGTTCTCACATGTCTGCAGCGGCACTGCAGCGGCTTTCTCCATCGCGTTTTGGACTGCCTGTGAACGGGCTGCATTTTCATCGTCCGTATCTTTCGGCATTCTATATGCCGCCATCACCCCATCAAACGCCATGGCATCCAGTTCAATCGCAGCAGTTGATGTTTTTCGCAATGTATCACAACGCGCGGCGATATCTTTCATCTCTGCTTCAATCTCAGCATATTTCTTTTTGCCCGTACTCACCCGCGCGACCATCGCAACCAGCGCGGCTGCGCTGGCTGCCGCATACGCGGCGGCTGAGCCACCGCCCGGGGTAGGCTCAGCACTGGCGAGCGCATCCAGAAATGAAAAATCCGCAGCTTCTTCAGCCGGCTCCAGTTTATTTTCCAGGATCTGGTCACTTTCAAATTGGTCCAGCTGCAAATACCATACCGCTGTGTCAACCAGCGCTTTTTGTGGGATCAATCCAACCAGTTCACTGTGGCGCACCTGTACACCGTAACGCCGTGCTTCATTCCGGATCAGCTCAACCACCTGCGGGATCGCGGTTTTGTTGAAATTGGTCAGGTTCATCGAAACCTGTGCCAGCCCATCCACCTCCACACCCATCGCTTTTACAAAACGCAGGCCGCCTGATGAGTAACGGACTGTACGTGCAATATTTTTAGCGATGGAGACATCATCGCTATTGAGGTAAACATTGAAAGCGATCAGCGGCGCGCGTGCTCCGATCACAACGGCACCGGCTTTGCCCATCTCAGACGGGCCCAAGTCCGGCATGCGCTCCGGATCTGTTTTAATCGCGGCCTTCAATCCTTCATATTGCCCCTTGCGAATATGCTCCAGGTTGGTCCGTTCCGGTTTGCGCGCGGCATCTTCATAAAGATAAACAGGAATAGCCAGCTCGTTGGCGACCCGTTCGCCGAGCCGTTCTGCCATCTGTACACATTCCTGCACACTCATATTCTGAATGGGCACAAAAGGCACTACGTCTGCTGCTCCGATGCGGGGATGTTCTCCCTGATGCTGATCCATATCGATCAACTGTGATGCCGCTTTGATCGACTGAAATGCTGCTTCCTCCACCGCCTGCGGATCGCCTAAGAATGTGATCACGGTACGGTTATGGTCTGTGTCGGCATGCTGGTCCAGCACACGCACGCCTTTGACTGAACGGATCGAATCCAGCAAAGCATTGATCACGCTCTGGCTGCGTCCTTCAGAAAAATTTGGAATACACTCAACGATCTTTCGTGCCATGATGCCTCCTATGCAATAAGGAAAATTATAGCTGAAAGAAGAAATCGGAGCAGGGCTGGCTTGAATGAAACGAAGCGATTAGTGCGATTCCAGCAGTTCTTTTGCTTTCTTGACCTGTTTGGTTCTCTCTTCTGTGTTCAGGATGCGTTTACGGATCCGAAACGCGACCGGTGTAACCTCCAGCAGCTCATCATTCGCGAGATATTCTATCGCTTCATCCAGGCTCATCACACGCGGAGTAGAAAGGCGCACGTCAATATCACGATTGGATTGGCGCATATTGGTCAGCTGTTTTTTCTTGCAGACATTCAGCGTCAGGTCTTCATTGCGGGAATATTCACCCACCACCATGCCCTCATAGACTTCCACACCTGCGGGATAGAACAGGATGCCGCGATCTTCGGCATTCTTTAATCCATAGGTATTGGTGGTGCCGTTCTCCCACGCAACCAGTGACCCGTTGGTGCGCGATGAGATCTCACCCACCAGCGGCTGATAGCCATGAAAAAGCGTGTTCATGACGCCCAGCCCGCGAGTGGCTGTCATGAAATGATAGCGGAAACCGAGCATACCGCGTGTGGGTACGATATACACCATGCGCATATGACCGTCATCCAGCTCGCGCATATCCACCATACGACCGCGGCGTTTGCCCAGCATCTCGACCACAGTGCCGGTCGTGTCTGCGCTGGTCTCAATATGCACTTCCTCAAATGGTTCCAGCGTCTGGCCATCCGCATCGGTCTTGAAAATCACCTCAGGGCGTGAAACTTGAAATTCATATCCTTCACGCCGCATGGTTTCGATCAGGATCGCCAGATGCAACTCGCCTCTGCCTGAGACAAGAAAATTCTCGCTTGTTTCTGTCGCTTCAACCCGCAAAGCAACATTGGAACGCAATTCCTCGAATAAGCGTGCGCGAATGTGGCGGGATGTGCCCCAGCGACCTTCACGCCCGGCGAATGGGGATGTATTGACGCCGAATGTCATGCGCACAGTGGGTTCTTCCACATGGATGCGCGGAAGCGGCTCGGTCACTTCCGCGTCTGCCAGCGTTTCACCGATCTGGATATCTTCCAACCCGGCCAGAACGATGATCTCACCCGCTTCCGCGGATTCGACTTCCTTTTTATCCAACCCGCTATGGACATAGAGATAACGTACCTCTTCCTGGATAAAGCGGTCGTCAAGCGTGATGCGCACCAGCGGCTGGCCGACCCTGATCACACCGGATGAAACGCGCCCGACGGCAGTCACGCCACGATAATCATCGTAACCAAGCGCCGTGACCAGCAGGCGCATCGGCTGGTCCCTTTCTACTTCCGGACAGGGGACATGCTGCATGATCGTTTCAAACAATGGCTTCAGGTCATTGCCCGGTTTGGGGGTCAGCCCAGCTCGGCCTTCGGTTGCCTGGGTATAAACAACGGGAAAATCTGCCTGCGCTTCACTGGCGCCCAGTTCGATGAATAGATCAAAAGTTTTATTCAGCGCACTTTCGGGGTCCGCGCCGCGGCGGTCCACCTTGTTGATCACAACCACAGCCTGATGCCCCATTTCCAGCGCTTTCTTCAGCACAAATCGGGTTTGCGGCATGGGTCCTTCCGCCGCATCCACCAGCAACAGCACGCCATCGACCATATTCATCACACGCTCTACTTCACCGCCAAAATCGGCATGGCCGGGAGTATCGACGATATTGATCTTCACCTGCTGGTTGCTCTTTTCATCCCAGATGCTGATCGCTGTGTTCTTCGCCAAAATAGTGATACCGCGCTCGCGCTCCAGGTCATTTGAATCCATCACGCGCTCTTCTACATGTTGATTCTCGCGGAAAATGCGCGCCTGTTTGAGCATACCGTCCACGAGGGTCGTCTTGCCATGGTCAACATGCGCAATAATTGCGATATTGCGTAAATCTGTTCTTTTCTCTTTCATCATTTCCGTTCCACATAAAAACCTCGGCTCGTTTGGCCGAGGTGTGATCAATCAAACGCTGTCTGCAATATTATCAGATATTAAAAATTTTCAGGCAAGACCTTCAAACGCGGACGCATTGGAAAAACCAACGCCTACCATGCTTGGTCCGGTGTGAGCGCCAAGCACGTAAGAAATTTGGCCACTAGGAAACCACTCACAGTCAAAAACCTCATCAATCTTTTCCCGCAAGCTTTGCGCGCCTTCCGGGTTGCCGGTATGGACAACCTGGACCCGAATTTTTTCTTTGAGCGGATTTTTCTCTTCGATCAGCTTAACCAATCCATCCAACGCTTTTTGGAAAGTGCGTGCCTGTCCTTCCTGGGTGTAATTGCCAAGCTCTTTATGCACACCGATCAGCGGTTTGATATTCAACATGGATGCCAACAACCCTTTGATGTGGCTGATACGCCCGCCATGGATTAGATATTTCAATTCCTTTAGTGTATAAAAGCTGAAGGTGGAATCGGCAATCATTTTCATTTTTGCAAGGATCTGCTCTTTGGACCAGCCAAGCTTGAGCCCTTTAACTGCTGCCCACACCTGCCACCCCGCAGCAGCAGATAGCGTCTTGGTGTCGATCACGGTGATGTTCGCCTCAGGCACCAACGCCGCGCCCTGAACAGCAGAGGTATATGTACCGCTCAAACCGGAGCTCATATGGATGGAAAGGATCTCGGGATCCTCTTTTGCCAGCTTGCGGTAAAGTTCAGCGAATTCGCCAGCAGAAGGCTGCGAAGTGACTGGAAGTACGCTGCTCTTTTGTAATTCAACATAGAAATCATCGGGAGTGATATCAATTCCGTCCCGGTAGACTGTATCGCCCAGATTCACTTTGAGCGGAATGATAGGGATGTTGATGTCTTTATCTTGCAGCAATTGGGTATCAGTTGCGCTATCTGTAACAATTTTCATTTTTTTTACCTTATATTTATTTGAGTAATTATAACCTTTAAAACGACGCTAATTGATCCGCATATATAACACATATATTTGTAAAGAAATGTTTAAATCATTTATGATGAGGGTCAAATTATTGTCGTCCTCACTTATTTGCATTTGCCGCACTTCTTGATATAAAATAATGTCTAAGGAATAGGTAAATGAAACCTAAGGGACTAGATTTCCAAACGAGGAGGTGAAATTCAGCGAGTACCACGAAAGAAATTCTTTACTGGCTATTGAACAAATTAGAGAAAGTATGGAGGAAAGATGCAAAAAAAAGGTTTGTTGGTTATTAGTTTGTTACTTGTTTTTTCAGTTCTTTTAGGTGCGTGTGCCGCACCTGCAGAACCGGCAGCAGAAGCGCCGATGGAAGCAGAAAAACCTGCCGAAGAAGTTGTGGCTGAACCCATGGCGGAAAAGCTGAAAATCGCCTTCATTTATATTGGCCAGCCGGGTGATCTGGGTTGGACATACGAACATGATCGAGGGCGGCTCATGTTAGAAGAAGCGCTCGGCGATCAGATCGAAACCATCACGATTCCGGATGTGCCGGAAGGCCCGGACGCTGAGAAGACGATCCGCGACGTTGTTGAAGCAGGCGCGAAAGTAGTCTTCACAACCAGCTTCGGTTACATGGATCCGACCGCGACGGTAGCGGCGGATTATCCGGATGTTATTTTCGAGCATTGCTCCGGGTATGTAACCAGCGATAATATGGCAGCATATTTCGGCCGTATTTACCAGCCGCGTTATTTATCAGGCCTGGTAGCTGGTTCTTTTCTTGAAGAAGGGTTTATAGGTTATGTCGCGGCATTCCCAATCCCCGAAGTTGTGCGCGGGATCAACGCTTTCACGCTGGGTGTGCGCGAAGTTAATCCGGATGCCACTGTCCGTGTCGTCTGGACAAACACCTGGTACGACCCGGTCATTGAGCGAGAAGCGGCACAAGCATTGCTGGATGAAGGCGCAGAATTGATTGCGCAGCACCAGGACACCACAGAGCCTCAAAAAGCAGCAGCCGAAGCCGGCAAACTGAGCATCGGTTATGACTCTGATATGGCGCAATTCGTCGGAGATACCGTCCTGACCAGCCCGATCTGGAACTGGGGTTCATATTACATTGCCACCGTTCAGGCAGTGCTGGATGGCACCTGGGAAACACATTCCTATTGGGGCGGTCTGAATGACGATGTGGTTCAACTGGCTGGTTTCAGCCCATTAGTTGGTGACGATGTCAGAGCCCTGGTTGAAGCGGAAAAGGAGAAACTGGTCTCTGGTACGACTGACGTTTTCTGCGGACCAATCTTTGATCAGAATGGCGAATTGAAGGTCACTGAAGGCGAATGCATGGCGGATGGCGACATGCTGGGTTTTGCCTGGTTTGTTGAAGGGGTTGAAGGGACAATTCCCGGAAATTAAAACACATTGGTAGAAATGCCCTCGAGATGATGAATCCCGGGGGCTTTTTTGAAAGTGACGGTATCATGGTTCAAAAAGAGAAAAACGAAAAACCGATCATTCAATTAAGAGGGATCACCAAGCAATTTCCCGGTGTGCTCGCAAACGACCATATCGATCTTGATATTTATTCACATGAGATTCTTGCCCTGCTGGGAGAAAATGGGGCTGGAAAAACAACATTGATGAACATTCTGGCCGGTTTATACCGGCCCAATAGCGGTCAAATCATCATTAATAGAGAAGAATGCATATTTTCATCGCCACGGGATGCGATCGATCGTGGCATAGGGATGGTTCACCAGCACTTCATGCTGGTTGAAAGCCTGTCCGTGGTTGAAAATATCATCTTGAGCCTTGAAAAAAGCGGATTGGTTCTGCCTATCAAGCAAGTTACTGCACGGGTGCGTGAACTCTCTGAACAATATCATTTAAAAGTAGATCCGGATGCGGCTATCTGGCAATTATCGGTTGGAGAGCAACAGCGGGTCGAGATCATGCGGCTCCTCTATCGCGGCGCGGATATTCTCATTCTGGATGAACCCACCGCTGTCCTTACACCAGATGAAGCAAAAGATCTGGGGCGCATTTTACGCCGCATGGCTGATGAAGGCAAAGCAATTATTATTATCACGCATAAGCTCAACGAGGTGACTGCATTCTCCGACCGTGTCAGTGTATTGCGGGCGGGAAAAGCGGTTTTTAACTGCCTCACCAGGGAAACCAACCGTAAAGAATTAGCACAGGAAATGGTCGGGCGCGAAGTTCTTTTTCAATTGGAAAAATCCAAATGCAGCCCGGGCAGCGCCATGCTTTCGGTGAATGATTTACGGGCAAAAAATGATAAAGGGCTGCCAGCGTTACGAGGAGTTAGCTTCACCATTTGTGCCGGTGAAATTCTGGGAGTGGCTGGTGTGGCCGGCAATGGCCAGCGCGAGCTGGCTGAGGTGCTGGCCGGGCTGCGCCCCGCAACCGGCGGCAGCGTGTGGGTCAACCAGGAAGAGATCACCAACGCTTCTCCGATCAGAGTGATCAATGCTGGCGTGAGCCATGTTCCCGGTGACCGCATCGGAGTTGGCCTGGCTTCCAACCTGGCCGTGTCAGACAATCTGGTGATGAAGGCCTATCGAAAGCCACCCATCACACAGGGACCCATGGTCAGGAAGAAAAACATCATGCTATTTGCCAAAAACCTGATCGAACAATTCCAAATTAAAACACCATCTGAAGAGACTGCTGTCCGGCTGCTATCAGGCGGGAACCAGCAGCGGCTGATTCTGGCGCGCGAGATCACAGCCAGCCAGGGTGTGATCCTTGCTGTTTATCCCAGCCGCGGGTTGGATGTCGGCGCGACAGAATCTGTGCGAAAGACATTGATCGAACAGCGCGATAACGGCCGCGCGATCCTGCTGATTTCCGAGGATCTGGATGAGATACGACAGGTCTCAGACCGGATCATGGTCATGTATGAAGGCCAGATCATGGGGATCCTTGAATCCGAAGAAGCTTCAATCGACACGATCGGGATGATGATGGCCGGGCAAACCGGGGCTGAAATAAAGGAGATAGACCATTGAGAATCCAACTGATTAAGAAAACGAACCCGAAAGGTATCACAAACCTGACGATACCGATCGTTTCTTTTGCGCTGGCGCTTCTTTTCAATGCATTATTGCTGATCATTTTTGGTATCAATCCCATCCAGGCATATACTGTCATGCTAAAAGGATCGCTTGGCTCTCCATACGCGCTTTCGGAAACACTGGTAAAAGCAATCCCCCTGATGCTGACAGGATTGGGTGTATCGATCGCATTTCACATGCATTTCTGGAATATTGGCGCGGAGGGTCAGCTCGCGATGGGCGGAATTGCGGCCGCGTTCGCGGCGCTGTTCCTTCAAGATAGCATAGCCCCTGCTCTCATGCTCCCAACAATGATCATTCTTGGAATCATCGCGGGAGCGATCTGGGGTTTGATCCCGGCGATTTTGAAATCCTCGCTGGGGGTAAACGAGATCCTCACGACATTGATGATGAACTACATCGCTATTCTGACCGTTGAATATCTTTATCTGGGGCCTTGGAGAGACCCGCAGGGATATGGCTTTCCGGGTACAGCCAAATTTCCTGAATACGCCTGGCTGCCGGCAATAACCGGCCGCATCCACTATGGGTTGATCTTTGCCCTGATCGGCGCGGTCTTGCTGTGGTTGATCCTGAAATTCACCAAATTAGGATACGAGATCCGCTTGATCGGTGAAAATCCAAAGGCTGCCAGATATTCCGGCATCAACATTGGCCGCAATATTGTGATCGTGATGCTGCTCTCGGGCGGATTAGCGGGGATTGCAGGCATGGCGGAGGTGGCAGGCATCTCACGGCGCTTATATACTGGCCTGACAGTCGGATATGGATATACAGCCATCATCGTCGCCTGGCTCGCCAACCTGAACCCGTGGGGCGTGCTGATCGTTTCCTTTCTGATGGGCGCGCTATTAATTGGCGGAGACCAGCTGCAGGTCGCGATGCAAACCCCGGCTGCTGTCGCTCAGATCCTGCAAGGCGCAATCCTGTTCTTTATGCTAGGCGGATCCATCTTTAACCGATATAAGCTGATGATCATTTCTGGCAAACAAAAAGAAAAAACAGAGGCAGAACATGAATGAAGCATTTTTCATCTCTATTCTGGTGATAACCATTCGCGCAGGTGCGTCACTGCTCTACGCAACCTTTGGCGCGATCATCACAGAACGTTCGGGCATCCAAAATCTTGGCGTGGAAGGGATCATGATCGCCAGCGCAGCGGTATCGTTCGCAGCAGCATTCCATTTCGGCAGCGCCTGGATCGGCGTTGGCGCGGCCATTCTCACCGGCGTCCTGCTGGGCTTGATCCTGGCCCTGCTAACCATCACGCTCAGGGCGGAGCAGGTTGTTTCCGGCCTGGCGATCACCATCTTCGGCAGTGGACTTGCCAGTTTTATGGGCCAGCGGTTGGGCCCGGGCAGCACCACCATGGTTGGTTTGCAAGGGCCATCGTTCCAGCGCATCCCGATTCCTTATCTGATAGAGATCCCCTATATTGGGCCTTCCCTTTTCAATCAGGATCTATTGATCTATATCCTTTATTTGATCATCCCGATTATATGGTTTTATTTCTACAAAACACGAAAGGGTTTGGAATTGCGGGCAGTTGGTGAAAACCCCCAGGCAGTGGATGCGCTAGGAATCAATGTCACCCGGCTGCGATTTACATACACGATCATTGGAGCCGTTTTTATGTCCATTGCCGGCGCGCACCTTTCGCTTGGGTACCTGCAGGGCTGGGCGGATAACATTACCGGCGGCCGCGGCTGGATTGCGATCGCGCTGGTCATCTTCTCCACCTGGAACCCGCTGCGGGCGGTGCTGGGCGCGATCCTGTTTGGCGGGATCAATGCCATCCAGTTCCGCATGCAGGCCGCCGGCACTACCCTGCCCTCTTCTTTCTTGAATATGCTGCCCTATCTCGCCACCATCCTGGTATTGATCTTCATCACCTGGACCGAGAAATTCAGAAAACGGCTGGGCACACCGACCGCGCTCGGCATCCCTTTTGTGCGCGAAGAGAAACGGTAATCATAAAAACCTGCTCATTTTCACGAGCAGGTTTTTGCATCATCGAAATTATCTTACCTGTAGGGCTGAGCAAACCGCTCTACAAAAGCCCCATTCTCTTTTAGCTGGCTGTTCCAATACCAATTGATAAGCGGAAGCCGGGTCATGACCCAATACACCGGGAGCATGTAGCGCGGGATGTTTTCATGATTGCCGAAGGCGCCGATAGCTGCTTGTGTGAATTCTCCTTTCTGCGCTAACTGTACGCCGAGTGTACGCAGCGCGTCAAAGGTCTTGCGGTTCATCTGCTCTGGCATCATGCGCACCCCCTCACAACCGCCGCGCACCAGCGTCCCCAGGTAGGGACTTCCCATACGCGCCGCCAGCGATTCCAGATAACGCTGCACATAGCGCGAATGATGGTTCTCACCAAAACCTGATTGGACCAGGAATGCCATCGGCGGGTTGTTCTTGCGCCTAACCAGGGGCTGGAGTGCATCGATGAATTCCTTGACGATGCCAGGCATGGCGTCCGTGTATAAAGGAAAGCCGAGCAAGACGCTTTCCGCATTTTGATATGCCTCCACGAAGCGGGGAATATCTCTGGTTTTGGAAAGATGATAGATCTCAACACTGCGATCAGGCACAGACTGAAAGCCTCGCGTAAATTGATCCAGCAAAACGGGAGTGTTGCCCTTTTTCCCGCGCGGTGAGCCGTTAAAAACGACCATTTGATTCAACGCGCTAACCGGCGCTCTTTTTGCCTGCGGAATATTTCTGTTGAAAACATAATGGTGCTGATCCAGGTTGGCAAAAAGATTGGCCACATGCGCAGGTGATTCATCCGTGGTGACCGCAAACGCCAGCCGGCTTTTGAAATTCAAGGCGGTGCGGGCAAACATTTGCGAGGTGATATAGACATCGTCATCATTGTCACCCGTGGCGGGGTACATTAACAATCCAAGGATCGGATATTTATCGTAGCGGGAGCGGTGGTGTGATTCGTTCTCGACCATTGTGATATAAGGGTGTATCAGGGGGATGATGCGATCCATTTTACGCTTCAATTCGTGCGTGACGAAGCCCATCACCAGCGGTGATGCGAACAGCAAAAAATCCGCATTGATGATCTCGCGGTTGATCTCACGCGAGGCATCATCAAACACACATTGCCCGGGGGTCTTGACCCAGCAATCCCAGCAGCCAATGCAGTGATGCAGACCCAGGTCTTTGAGCACATGATGGGTAAGCGAATGACCCTGGTTCTCGAGTTCATTCTTCAGATTATTCAGATAGATACGATAGCTTTTTGGGGTTGCATCCAATTGCCCATCTAATATTACGATCTTCATGGATTCTCCTATTTTCCTGATGAAAATTCAAAGTGAATGGAATCGGTCGGACAGATATCCGCGCAGTTTGCGCACAGGATACATTCGCTGTTCTCCATACTGTTTTTCTCGACCATGCCCTGCACATCCAGCGACATCGGGCAGGCACGCGTGCATCTCTTGCAGGCGATGCAGGTCTCCGGCACAGCCCGCAGGCGATAAGAGGGCCAGGCGAAGATGTTGCGGACCTTGCGCCCGATGATCATAAACGGTGCCATCCAGCAAATGGTGTGGCAACCGCCACGCCGTCCGAGCCAGATTGCCAGCAGGAAAAATGTGCCCGTGACAATGTAATAAATAATATACATAGCCGGTTCGGAAACCGAAACGCCATTCTGCGTCATAAGGAATGGCTCTATGCTGGTGTAACCGCCTGCTTTACAGGCAAAGAATGCGATCAGACCCAACCACACAACCCAAATAACCCATTTGATATAGTTCAGCCAGTTATGCCTGATAGGGTTGTTATTTGCCAGCGTGCATACCTCCCCCAGCGCGCCGCCGGGACAAACCCACGCGCACCATAAGCGGCCAAGGAAGAGGGACGACAGGAACAACAGCGCGAACAGAATGAAACTGCCATTGATGATGCCCTCAGACGCAGCAAATAAGATCACGTACGGGGAAAGGTAATTCATGATGACCGGGAACAACAGCAGGAACACGATCATCACAACACGCCTTAGATTCTGTCGATTACTTTTCTTTTTTGTCATTTTTACTCTCCTGATTAGTTATTTTTCTGGAACTTGCCCGCTTTCGATCCTGTCAATCACGGATTGCGCCCATTCGATCTGCGCCCGGGCGGTGCGCATGCCGAGGTCATAGGTCAGCTCCCAGAAGAAGGCTTCGCGTTCGGAACCTAACAGGTGTTTATATTCCTCGATCACGGCAGGCACAGGGTCATAGCTGTGCAGCATGCCCTCCATCATCTGCAGGTTGCGCTGGAACATTTCCAGCACCTGATTGTCGCTGAACATTCCGGAAAAAAAGACCTGGATCAGGGGGGCGCTGTGGGGATGGCCCATTGGCGGCGGACCCTGCATCCATTCCAGCAGCGCCTGCCGGCCGGTTGATGTGATGCTGTGCACTTTACGGTCCGGGCGGTCATCCTGCTCCTCCACTTCCATCTCGACCCAGCCATCATCTTTCATTTTGGCAAGCGAGCGGTAGATCTGGGATTGATCCGCGTGCCAAAAATGGCGCACAGAATCATCGAAGAATTTCTTCAGGTCATACCCGGTCATCGGCTTGTAATTCAAGAAACCTAAAATGGCGAAATCCAGTGACATGTTTTCTCCTATATGCACTTTATTATATATGTTTATTCTTATATTATGCTATTCCTATATTATAGTCAAGGGAATATTCGGAAACTTGTACACCACATCCGCTATAATCAGGGAAAAAGGAGTTGCCATGTGCGGACGTTTCACGATCACGATCGAACCGGTCTTCTTCCAGCAAGAGCTGGACCTGGGCAAGGTGCCGGCGGAATGGACACCACGCTATAATACTGCGCCTACCCAGGACATCCCGGTCGTACTCGATAAAGATACACGCGATGTGGAAATGCTGCGCTGGGGATTGATCCCTTTCTGGGCGAAAGATGAAAAGATCGGTTACCGCATGATCAATTCCCGCTCCGAAACGATCCAGGAAAAACCGTCTTTTCGCAATGCCTTCAAGCAGCGCCGCTGCCTGATCCTGACGGATGGATTCTACGAGTGGCAGAAACAGAGCGGCAGCGCACCGAAAGTGCCCTTTTACTTCCAGCTGGCAGATGGCGCGCCGTTCGCTTTCGCCGGTATCTGGGAGACGTGGACCCCCCCTCAGGATGCGGAGGTACGGTCGTGCTCGATCATCACCACTACACCGAATGAGCTGGTTGCGATAGCGCATGACCGCATGCCGGTCATCCTGGATAAGGGCATGATGTGGAACTGGCTGGAAGAGAAGCCAGTTGATGACCTGCAGGCCATGCTCGTGCCCTACCCGGCGGAAAAGATGCGCGCGCACCCGGTCGGGCTGGCGGTCAACAACCCCAAAAATGACAGTGAAGAATGCATCCGCCCGCTGCCGGTTTAGCGCGAATCACTCTTGCTTTTTAAGAAAATATGATAAAATACGCACCTGATGCCCCCATCGTCTAGGGGACCAGGACGCAGCCCTTTCAAGGCTAAAACGGGAGTTCGAATCTCCCTGGGGGCACCTGGAAAAGCCCGTAAGGGCTTTTTTTTATTTCCCTATGGTCACGACCATTTCCCATCATGCTTACTAAAACCCATTGTAACCAGTTCATAAACTACCTATAATGATATTAAGGATGTTCTGATCAAAGCGAGTAATTAGGGAAACAGGAGGTCTAAGATGGAATACTACATCGATGCTTTCAAGAAGTATGCTGTTTTTAATGGACGTACCAGCCGAAAAGGATTTTGGATGTTTGTTCTGTTCAACATCATCTTTTCCATTGTTGCGGTCATCCTGGATAATATCCTTGGGTTAGGCAGCGACAGCGGTTATGGAATCTTTTCCGGATTATATTCGCTGGTGATGATCCTGCCAGCATTAGGGGCAGAGATCAGGCGCTTGCACGATATCGGCAAAAGCGGCTGGTGGATATTCATCAGCCTCGTGCCCCTGGTTGGCGTGATCTGGCTGCTGGTATTGCTGGCAAAAGAAGGCGATCCGGGTGAGAATGCCTATGGACCTGAGCCAATTACCGCTGTATAGCCGATAAATCAGCGGTAAACAATTTAACATATACCCACTGTATATCCATTTTGGTATACAGTGGGGTCTTGTTTTGTATGCACAAATATCGTTACGCAGGGTAGATTTTTATTAATACATTCACCACATTATCGGCCAGATATTCTTCAATGCCCCAGCCCCAATCACTGACGCGGCCGTCATATTCGGTCAGCACACGCTGAAAGGCAGCCGCGATTTTGCCGGTATCGCTGAGCCAGTCTTCCACCCGCTCAACCGCGAATAACCCTCCTGGCAGCTCCCATTCGGTCAATCCCAACGCAGCGGGGTCATCACCAGCAAGTTTTCCCACGCAGGCGCGGTAGGTGCCGATTGGTCCCGTGCTGGCGCCAAAGAAACGGCGGTTTTCCAGGTTATCAACGCATGCACACAGCGCATCAAACAAACCCTGAATTCCAGTGGGTGTATCCTTCGTTTCCTTGTACAGTACTTTGATCGGTTCACGATTGATTTCCATTGCGTCATCCCTCAAAATTTTCACCCAATTTTAATCCTATTGTAAAAAGCGAAATAGGGGATAATGGGGTTATGTGAGGAGGCAATATGAAATATGATTCAGCTGGTTACACCATCGACCTGGCCACTTTCAAATTGGAAACTTTGAAATCCCGGTTGCGGTATATCCACATGACTCCCAGCCAGCAGATCCTCAAAGAGGACCTGGAAAATCGCTTTGCCATACTACAATCGCATGGCATCCACAACCTGCACCAGCTGCAGGAAGTATTGAAAACCAGGAAAGCAGTATCGGCGTTCGCGCAGGCGAGCGGGCTGCCGCAGGATTACCTGACCGTGCTGCGGCGCTGGGTGAACGGCTACCACCCTAAACCTGTCAAGCTTGCTGATCTGCCGCCGGTTGATGCGGATACGGTTACGCGGTTAGCCGTAATGGGCATCAATGATACGCTCCAGCTATTCCCCAGAGTAAAGACGCCAACACTGCGCGCTGAACTTGCGTCTGAAAGCGGCATCCCCCCAGAGAAAATCCTGATATTGACGAAATTATCCGACCTATGCCGGTTGAAGTGGGTCGGGCCGAAGTTTGCGCATTTGCTGCTGGTGTCCGGATTTGACACGGTCGAAAAGATTGCCATGGCAGACGGCATCGCTTTGTACCATCATTTACAGAAAATCAGCGAAGTGACTGGTGTGTACCAGGGTGGTTTTGGAGAGGATGACATCAACCTGTGGGTGCAGTATATCGTGTGTGATGTGCCAATAATTATCGATTATTAACCCTGTCACAAATATCTCCCCTTTTTTATTCACAAGCGCTCATATGCAATCCATTGAATAATTCAAGTTTGCAATCGTGTTATTGCGCTTTTTATTTTAGCATTGTGCACAGACCAGTCATCATAATCTCAAAGTTGTTTAAATGTTTCCACTAATTTAACTTCCGAAAAAGTAAGCTGAATATCACATATTCTTTTTTTTCTATTTATTGGCAATTTTCACTACTTTTTATTCGCTTTATTTCCTCTTGACATTACTGTGTTATATACAGTATAATAGCTGCATGATGAACGCCAAACAGAACAAAGAACTGGAAAAGCTGAGGCAGGAAATGCGCCGGGGCGTGATCGTGCTGGCTGCGCTAAGCCAGCTCGAGCAGGAGCAGTATGGCTATTCTCTCATCAAGGAGCTGAATGATAAGGGCTTCGAGGTTGGGCAGGATACGCTCTATCCCCTTCTGCGTCGTCTGGAGGAGCAGGAACTGTTGGACAGCGAATGGCGTGTGGAGGACCCCCGTCCCCGCCGCTATTATGTATTGAACGACACCGGGCGCGAGTTGCTCAAACAGCTCAAATCTGAGTGGCGAGACCAAGTTGAAGTAATCAAGGAGATCATAAAATGAAGATTGATGTAAAAGCAAGAGAACTGTTAGATCGCTATCTACTGGGTGTCAGGAGGCATCTGAGCGGAAAAGACCGCGAGGATATCGCCAAAGAAATTGAGTCGCACATCTTTGACACACTGGAAGAACGCTTCCCGGGATTAGATGAAATTACCGTAGTTAACCTGGAAGAGATCTTCCGTGAAATGGGCGCGCCGCGCAAGGTTGCCTGGCAATACCGCTCGCAGCAATCACTGATCGGACCGCGTTTCTTCCCGATCTATGTCATCGTTGCCCGCATCCTGGTCGCTGTCGTCGTTGGCGCAATATTGCTGAGCAGCGTCATTGCCACAGCGGTGGGGGAACCGCAAAGCTTCTGGCATGTTTTAGGCAGTTTCCTTGGATCTGCGTGGAGCGGGGCATTATCTGCGTTTGGCGTAGTCACCCTGATTTTCGCCGGCATCGAGCGCGCAGTGGGCGATAAATCCTGGGAAGAGATGGAAGATTTTGAAGACCTAAAGGAGATGAATGAGTATAAAGCCAGCGAATTGCCGGAATTGCCACAGCGCGAAAAGAAATTCGACCGTGTGGAGACAATATTCGAGATCATATTCGGAATGATCGGTCTGGCATTCCTGACCTATATCCAGACCAGCGGTGGGGCTTTCCCCGTCCGCACTGGTGCGGGAGAGGGCAGACAGTTCATTCAGGTGTTGACTGATAATTATCTGCCGCTGATCCCCTTTGCGATGGGAATCACTGGCCTCGAATTGGCCCGCAGCATCACACTCTTTGTGCAGGGCCATCACAGCAGCGTGACCAACTGGTGGCATATCGCAACCCAGATCACAAATGTGATCCTGATGGGCTTCACGCTGAATGCGATGCCGATCATCTCACTCGAAAAGCTCAACGCAGCCTGGCTGAACGTGAACATCGCGAACCTTGATGGAGCCGCAAACACGATCATCTCAATTCTGATCGGCCTGGGAATTGTTGGCACGATCATCGAAGTCAGCATCAAAACTTATCGCGAGCTCAAAGAGCCCAGTTACTAAAAGACATTCAACTACCAAAGAGCAGGCACATACCTGCTCTTTTTTTGCAACTTAACAACAAAATTTGCGTAAACAAAATTGAAGAAATAAACTTTAACCAGGAGATATTATGAGTGAAAAAATATTGGTAGTATACGCAACAAAGTACGGCGCGACAGCTGAGATCGCGGAGAAGATTGCAGGTGTACTGAAAGAAACTGGTGCCACAGTGGACATGAAAGATGTGCGGAACTTGGATAACCTGAGCGAATATGAGACGGTAGTCCTTGGAAGCGCGCTCTACATGGGATTCTGGCGAAAAGAGATGGCGCGTTTTGTCAAAAAGCAGGCAGCCGAATTGGCTCAGAAAAAAGTATGGATCTTCGTCAGCGGCACGACCAACGAGGGCGACCCGGTCAAAGACCTGGAAGGAAGGATCTACCCGCCCAACCTGCAACCTGCCATGGATGTCATCAAACCTGTGGATGTGACCGCTTTTCACGGTGCCATCGACCTGGCCAAATTGAGTGGTTTCGAAAAATGGATTATCAAAAAAGTGAATGCGCCTATCGGCGATTTCCGTGATTGGGATATGATCATGGCGTGGGCAAAAACGATCATCCAATAACTGTAATCCTGATTACTTGAACACCTTCCCGCGTACCGGTGGAGGGTGTTTTTGGCATTAATCACAAGCAGGCGCGGTCTGATTTTCGCGTTGATAAATTTCACACAGGAAAATATCTTTACAAGTACTGTGTAATGTATGAGATACTTAGGGAAATGGCAAATGCAGCAAACGATATTGTTGAAGGTTTGGATGCCTGGCAGGACGGATTTGAAAAAGGATGGCTGGCATCCTACCGTCAGACAGGCGTAATTAATTGGGAACAATACCGCCCCCCGGTTAACCGGCAGCCCATCTCGGGTGCCGGGATCGATCTGGCAGCATCGCGCTTGATGCTGATTAGTTCCTCTGGTGCCTATTTACCCCGCACACAAGATCCATTTGACGCGCAGAACCCCATCGGGGATTATTCTGTGCGGGAGATTCCTGCTGAAACCGATCTGAAGCAGCTTGCTTACGCCCATGATCATTTTGATCACACAGCGGTAAACGCCGACCCGCAGGTCCTGCTCCCGGCGGATCATTTACGCCGATTCGCAGCCGAAGGCATGATCGGTCATTTGACCAACATCGCCAGCTTCATGGGTTACCAGCCGGATCTTTCGCGCGTCATTCATCAAACACTGCCATCTATCCTCGAATTTGCCACGAAGGAACAGGCGCAGGCCGCGCTGCTGGTGCCTTCCTGACCGATATGCTGCCAGTCCGTGGGACTGATCGCACGGGGATTGGAATTGAATGGTATTGCAACGGTCGTCATCTCCTGGAAAGCAAGCATCATCCGTGCTGTCAAACCACCGCGTGCACTGCTGGCAAACACGGAACGCGGCGCAACCATCGGTAAAGCGCATGACAGCGCCGGGCAAGCACAGTTGCTCGCCACAGCGCTTGCCTTATTCAAACAGGACGCGCCTCAGGATCCAGTTATGTTAAGAGATTAGAGCAAGATTGGCGCATGGCATACACGCGCAAAAACGGGCTGGCAGCTTCTAATACGAAAACCAAGGTGAATCATTTTCCTGGGCCTGCGTTCTCTTCTTTTTCCTTCCGCTTAGGTCTGGGATTAGCCGTGATCAGGATCGCAAGCCATTTGGTCTCATCTGACACCTCCAGCAGCAGCTTGGTCGCGATCAGCGTCAGCGGCACCGCCAGGATGGTCCCGATCGGACCCAGCACATAAGTCCACAGCGTCAAAGAGATCAGCACGAACAGTGGGGAAATATTGAGATCTTCTTCCATGATACGTGGTTTGATCACGTTTTCGATAACAGCATTGATAACGATGATTCCCGCAGCGGTGATGATGGCAGATTGCCAGCCATATTTCAGCAAAGCGAGAATGGTGGGCGGGATAAAAGAGATGATGATGCCGACACTGGGGATATAGTTCATCAGGAATCCCAGGATGCCCCACAACACTGCAAAGTCCACCCCCATGATAATCAGCAGCACAGCGTTCAGCAAACCGATCGCGAGACCGGTTGAAGTGGTGATGGAAAGATAACGGCGGATAGAGAGAACTAACTCTGAGAAAGCAAAAATTTGCTGATCATTTTTGAACATCGTCTGGAATTTTTGTGGGAGGTATGCAAAATCCAGCAGCATCATCGCAATCAACAAGAATAGGACAAACCAGTTTGAAAATGCGTCAGCCACACCACCCAGAATACTCCCGCTGAAATTGATGATCTGGGACACATCAAACATTTCAAAATTCAAAAGATTGGTCGTGTCAATCGGCAGCATCTCGAGCAAATCGAGCGCGTTATCGATCAAACCCTGCAGTGAACTTGAGTACTGCGGGATACGATTGATAAATTGGGTGATGGATACCACCGTGATTCCCACCATCGCGCTCACCACGAGCAGAATAATGAGCAGCACAATCACCAGCGCCAGCCAATGCGGCACGCGGTGATCGATCAGCCAGGTCTGCAGCGGTGTAAAAAGTACTGATACGATAAACGCAATCACGATCGGCGCAATAATCGCTGAAGCTTCGCGCATGCCAAACACAACCACCACAAAACTTGCCAGAAAAAGCATGATCTTTGATGCGGAAAGATGACCGGTTGGAGAAGAGTTTCGTTCACTCATTTTCAGCTATTGCTCCTTTTCATATGGATATATCCTTACAATTTTAATTTGCTCACAAAACTATTTTTTAGTATCACTCATGATCAAAGTATGCGTAAGCACATTTTCCTTTTATAACGACAAATCCCAATAAAAGTTTCTTCTTATTATATAAAACAATGGGGAGTGCGGGTAATAATATTAAGTCATTTTCACACCTATGTTGTAGTGATTACGGTTCTCGTGTTTCCTGGCTTTAAAATGGCGGATCAGAAAAATGTTAATCCAGCCATTCAATTCGTTATCCTATGATAAAATCTTTTATGTCATTGGAGACAACATTACGGCTAAATTCTTTTGAGAGGTACACAATAAAGTTTGGTCAGCTAACAATTTAGAAAAAATTTTACATTTTTATCATTTTTTTCGCATTGAAATTGTCTCTTTTGAGACAATTTTTATTTTTTAATTCAAGAAAGGAGAATATATTGCCTTCAGTAGTCCTTAGAGATGGAGAATCGCAACAGCAATTGGCACGCCGTTTCCGCAAGAAAGTCATCAGCAGCAAAGTGCTCGGTGAAGTGCGCAGACGCCGCTGGTTTATATCGAAAACCGAACAGCGCCGTGAGGATAAGAAAAAAGCGATCCGCCGCGCAAAACAGCGCAGCAGATACGACAGCTAATTTCCGCGCCCGCTGCTAAACCGCGCAGGCAGGGCTTCTTTCGAATTGCCTGCGCATTCTCAACCAATCACTTTCGATCAAAAAAAGAATAAGCAGCTTTCCTGCCCGCCTCATACAGGCAGCGGTATTCAATACTATACGGAGACAGGTCAAATCGCGTGGACGCGATCCCGCAATCATCAATCTGGATCGTTCGTTTTTTATCGGCAACACTTTCCACCAGGTTAGCCAGTTGATGAGAATCATAGATACTGCGAATCGTCAGATCCATAAATTCCCATAGATTATCTGGTTCAGCAGGGATTTTATCTCCGTTTAATTGGTTCGGGAACAGAAATAAGCCCAATGTCTCCCAGTTAATACCGTCCCGATACAACCTGCTTTCACTGGCAAAGTGGGGTTTATCAAATAAGTGGATCGGATAATTGTTAAACAAACCGCCATCAACATAATAATCTCCGCTGCCAAACCTTTTTCCATCGAAGCGCAGGGCTTCAAAAAAGAGCGGGATTGACATGGACATGCGCACCGCGTCAGCAACTGCTACATCAGGGGTAGTCAGCACCGAGAATTCCTCAGCACGCCGCCGTGACAGGTTGGTCGCGACAATATGCAAATCCCGGTAACCGAATTGCTGCATATCACTAAATGTGGCACGCCTGTTCCCGCGGCAGTGTTCTGCAATCACATCTCCCATCCATTCCTGAAAGTATTCGCTGGAATACCACCCGAAATTCTCGAATAAGCGCGAGTAATTCGCTGAGTTTTTTAAAAGCACAATATTTCGCCCATTTCCATTGGCTGCTTTCTGCGGCACTTTGCTCAGGTCAAGCGAATTAAACAACGCCAATGTATCGGGAATATTCTTTCTAAAGCTAAGCAATGTGGCAGCGATCGCGCCGGATGAGGTGCCCGCTACCCGATCGATCCCATCCATCACACCTTGTTCTTCCAGCACTTCCAACGCACCGATATAAGCAATACCGCGCACACCTCCTCCTTTAAACACCAGGTTGCGATAAACCCTCCGGCGGAAACTTCTCGCTATGAACTGCTTAATTATTTCAAACATTTTCGATTTTTTCCTTTCACCTCTCCATATACGCAATATTTTTAAAATGGTTTGCTGTTGATTTGCCAGTTTAACAATTTCCCCAATAATCAAACTATAATTCACCAATATTAATTTTTTATATCAAATTGCGATGTAAAAAGGAATTCATGAAAAATGCGATCATCATCGGCGGATTAGCTGCCTTCGCAACAGGATTAGCGATCAGCCTGCAATCCTATTTCAGCGGGCGGGCTGGCGGCTTGATCGGCCCCACCAAAACCGGACTTTGGACGAATTTTCTGGGTGGCGCGCTAGCCGGGGTTCTGATCCTTGGCATCAGGTTATTCAGCAAACAAAGTGCCGAGGCCATTCCCCTGCAAACACTGTCGATGATTTTTATCTCCGGCGCGCTGGGAATCACCATCATCATGGGGATCGCGTTCTCGATCGACCTGGCTGGCGTTGCCGCGGGCAGCGCCTCGGTTTTCCTCGGCCAGATGTTCCTGAGCGTCATCGCCGACACGATGGGTTGGGGCGGTTCCATTCCGATCCCGCTCGACCTGCGCCGCATTGCGGGGCTGGCGATCCTGGCGATCGGTGTATATTTGATATTGCCAAGAAATTAGATCCACTTAACAGGCCGGTACATTACCGGCCTGTTTTCTTTACCTTCAATCCACAAAAAACCGCCGTTTCCTTTTCTAATGGAAATTTTTGATCTTTTGATCGTTTGATCGCAATCTGGATCACTCACACGCAACCACTGGCTCTTGATGCCCAAATTCTGGCCGCGGCGCTGTCTTTTCTTGTTCGGGCATTGCTGAATTGGGTTCAAACCGCGCACTGGAGCGATGGTGAAGAAATAAAAACCCGAAAACCGCCAGCAAGCCAGAAATCCCGGCCGCAAACCACACAAAACGCGGATCGAGATGATCCATGATCAGACCCGCGCCTAACGGACCGATCGAGATCGGCAGGATCCATGAGAAGTTCCCAATCGCCATATACCTGCCGCGCATATGCTCGGGCGCGATGTTGGCAAATACCATTTGCTCTTTAGGTGCGTAGATCATCTCCCCGATCGTAATAATGATCATCGCGATCACAAACATCACATAGGTGGAAAAGATCCCGTACATCGTAAACCCGATCACATACAGGATATTACCCACCACAATCGCAACCATCGGGCGCCATTTCGCTGTAATCCGTGTAAACAGCAGTTGCAGCACCACCACCATGCCCGCGTTGAGCGTCAGGATGTATCCAAATTGCGCAGGAGAAATGCCGCGAAAGTTCACCAGATATACAGACAAAGAACTATTCATGTTGAAATACATCAGCGTTGACAGGGCTGAAAACAGAATGAATACCATATACACTTTATCCTTGAGCACAACCCCATATCCTTTAAATGTCGCTAAAACGGATTGTGAATCCTGCTCATCCACAGCCAATTCCGGTTTCGTTTCCGGAAGAAGAAAGAAAACGAATACCGCGACCCCAACGCTGATGATGACATCGGCAATAAACAACATCGCGAAGGAGCGTGTCGCCATGAATCCGCCAATCGCCGGACCAATCGCTGCTGCCAGATTAAACACGATCCGAAGCAGGCCATACGCATCGCCGCGCAATTCTTCCGGAACCAGATCAGCAACCATTGCCTGGCGGGCAGGGCCAGCGATATCCTCAAAGATCCCGATGATTCCAATCACAATATAGAAAAGTTTCAGGTCATCGATCACAATCATCATCAACGCGGATAACGCGCTGGCAAGCAAGCCAAAGATGATGTTGGTCTTTCGGCCAAACTTATCAGCCATCGCACCACCAACCATATTCCCGATTAAACCAGAGGTCAACGCCCACACCAGGAACATGGCCCCTACTTCGGTCATACCAACATTAAATTTTTCCGTTAGAAACAACGAGAAGAAAGGAAAGACCAGCGATCTGCCCAGCATATCGATGAAAGAAGCTGTCATCAACAGCCAAAAATCTTTTGAAAACTTTTTATAAGTTTTCTTGAAACGAATAAACATGATTACTCCAAAAAAAAATAAATCAAATCTGTGAGAGTTTTCAATCTCACACTCCAATCCATACGCTCTGACAGCGCGTTCAATGCGGCCGCTGCGGGAGATGACTGTCGTGGAAATTAAACAGAAAACCGCAGGGCTGTGTCTCCTGCGGTTTAGATCGCGATCAAAAACATGGTTAAAGCATGGCAGGAGGCAGCAAGATATGCGGGTTATTTGCAGAAACTGTGTAGATCATAGCTTTACCTCCAATTTTTCTCATTAAGACGCTGAATTCTATCGGATTAATTCAAATTCGTCAAATGTAAATTAAATTTCAACCATTTATTAAGCCATGATTGAATTTGGCATCCGATAGCTGTATAATCATTCTTTTTGAACATCAAGAAAGGGAACCCGTTGGCAGGAACATTTCGCTTAACCAAACCAAAATTTCTGGATAAAGTTGATCCCCAGACGCTCAAATCGATCATCGTCTCCAGCGCGCACGGCATCCATGACATGTATTCCGGTTTTTCATCGCCGCTGCTGCCATTTTTGATCGAACGGCTTTCACTGATGAAAGCGGAGGCGGGTGTGTTCATCCTTGTTTTTCAAGGCGTTTCGATCCTGCAGCCGGTCATTGGCCATGTGAGTGACCGCACCAACCTGAGAAAATACGCGTTGATCGCGCCGGCTATCACGGCTATTTTTATCAGTCTGGTCGGGATAGCGCCTACCTATTGGACCGTGATCCTGTTCTATCTGATCGCGGGAATCTCCTCCGCAACACTGCATGCTATCCTTCCCGCGCTGGTCAGCAGCTTTTCAGGCGAAAAGGTGGGCAAGGGGATGAGTATTTGGATGATCGGCGGGGAATTGGGCGTGATGATTGGCCCTCTCATTCTCACCGCAGTGATTACTCTTTTTTCCATCAACGCAACACCCTGGCTAATGACCATCGGTATTCTATACGCGATCATTCTCAGCATCGTTTTGAAGGATCTTCCTTATCACAATAAAGCATCGAAAAATGGCACGGAAATTCCGGTTAAGCAGTTGATTGCCATCCTACTTCCCATTACGCTTATCACTTTCCTGATCTCGCCCGCCCGATCGGCTTCACTGCATTATTTGCCGGTATTCTTACAGGAAAATGGCGCGAGTGTCTGGTTTTCCGGCATCGTGCTGAGCATCATGCAGGGCGTCGGACTGATCGGCACGATCAGCGGAGGGATTCTCAGCGATCGCATCGGATATCGCTTTACGATGATCATCGCGCTTATCCTTTCGTCGATTGCTATGGTCGCTGCATCTCTGACAACCGCGATCGTTCAGGTGATATTCTTCTGCATTCTCAACATGGCCATATTAATGATCCTGCCAGTGGGAATGGCCCTGATCCAGCGCAGTTTTCCAAATAATCGCTCCCTGGCAAATGGCCTATACCTTTCCATTATGTTTGGGATCAACGCGTTAGCAAGTGTTTTCACTGGATTTCTGTACGACACGATCGGAGGCCAGCCGACATTCTTCTTCACCGGGGCAATCCTGATCCTGGCGCTTCCCTTCATTTTCCTGCTCCCCAAAACAAGCAGCCTGGCACACGCATGATAAGGAGGATATAAATGACAACTTTGCTTTATCAGATGGATAGTTATCTGTCAGAATTTGATGCGACCGTTTCCATTGTTGACCCAGCGGCTCATGCGGTTGTTCTTGACCAAACCGCATTTTTTCCTGGTGGCGGCGGCCAGGTCCATGATCTTGGTTGTTTATCCTTCGGTGATTGCCGTGCAGATCTCAAACGGATTCAGCACAGCCCGCAGGGCGTCCTTCACATTTTTGATGAAGGGCAGCAATTACCTCAGCCAGGAGAAAGTGTTCACGGATCAATCGATTGGGACCATCGCTATAAAGTGATGCGCACCCATACCGCGATGCACATCCTGTGCGGTACGATCTACCGCGATTATGGCGCACTGGTGACTGGCGGGAATATGGATCCTCTCAGCGGGCGGATGGACTTCGAATTCGAGCACCTGACCAAAGAATTGGTTGCCGTGATTGAAGAATCTGTCAACAAAGAAGTGCAGGCCGCGCGGGAAGTAAGAGTCGCCATACACACACGAGAGGAAGCGTTTAAGATACCGGACCTGATCCGCACCAAGATTAATTTATTACCTGAACACGTCACCGAGATCCGCACGATCGAAATTGTTGGGCTCGATCTGCAGGCAGATGGCGGAACGCACGTAAGAAATACATCCGAAGTTGGACACATCCATGTCACTGATTACAAAAGCAAAGGCAAAATCAACAAACGCATTTATTTGGAATTGGATGCATAACCAGTAACCTTTACGTAATGAGCGGGTTGTATATCGTGAAGTGAATTAATATACAATCTCTTTTTCAAATAAAAGGTGAAAATATGTTAAAAATCGTTTTAGACTCAGCAGGGGATCTTCCTGAAGGGTGGCAGGAAGAATTTAGCATCGATATCATCCCGATCAATATCATCCACAACGGGAAAACGTATCTGCAGGGCATCGATATGAAATACGAAGATTTCTATCAGCTAGTGGAAAATGAAGGCGCGATACCTTCCACCTCCCAACCCACGCCCTATCAATTCACAGAATTCTACCGGCAGATCGCTAAACCAGGCGACAAGATCCTATCCATTCACGTAACCGAGAGACTATCCGGCACAATGGCATCTGCAAAAAGCGCCGCGCAGGAACTCGCAGGGGAATACACGATCCAACCTTTTGATTCTGCTTCCGGCACACTGGTGATGGGAATGATGGCCAAAGAAGCGCGCGTTTTGGACCGCGCCGGTAAAACGATCGATCAGATTATCACACGGCTGGAAGAGATCAAAAACCAGCACCGGCTGATGTTCACGCTGGATACCCTAAAATACGCCAGCATGAGCGGACGCATCAAGCATCTTCAGGCTGCGCTAGCATCCCTGCTCAAAGTAAAGCCGATCATCGAACTACGCAATGGGACGCTCGAAATGGGTGAAAAAGTACGCTCAAGGGCAAAATCAATCGAACTGATGCTGAAGAAACTGGAAAAAGAATTTGGCGATAAACGGCTGATCGTTGGTGTGGCATACGCGCGCGATAAAGAAGCCGGCACACGGCTGATGAAAGAGGTGATCGAGCGCTTTAACTGCGCTGAAGTGATCATCGGAGAAATCTCCATTTCCCTGGCCGCCCATTTTGGCCCGGGCACACTCGGGATCACTGCATATCCTGCCTAACCAAAAAAATGATTACTTTTGAGCAGAGCTTTTCAAACAGCTCTGCTTTATTTTTCCCACATAATGCCCGCACAGGCTACGTTCAATCATTTTGCTCCGAAGGAACTGAAAAACGCCATGTTGGTGCAGCGCTTTACCTGCCAGATGTTTAGGCAGTCCCAGTGACTTCTGGCCAAAGGGACTGCATTTTTTTGGATCTATCATCTGCTTTTTTCGAGCGCTGATTTTGCGTTTTCCATCAGTGGCTGCGCCAGGTTGAATAATTCGATCGGGATAACAAACTTGGTTGCCGCACCCTCACCCAATGACTTTAGCGCCTCCAGGTACTGCAGCGTCAGTGTTTTGCTATCCACACCCTGAGCAACTTTATATATCTCATTCAGCGCAAGCGAGAAGCCTTCTGCCTGCAGAATGGCGGCTTTGCGATCACCTTCAGCGCTGAGGATAGCGGCCTGCTTTTCACCCTCCGCCACGATCACTTTAGATTCACGTGTACCGTTGGCTTCCGCTACCATCGCCCGGCGATTGCGTTCGGCTGCCATTTGGCGTGTCATCGCCTCCAAAACATCAATCGGTGGGGTCACTTCACGGATTTCTACAGCCATCACGCGGATGCCCCAGCGGTCAGTGACATCGTCAAGTTTCTCATGCAGCACACGATTGATCTCATCCCGTTTGGAAAGCACGTCGTCCAGATCCATTGCGCCAACAACCGCGCGCAAAGTGGTAATGGCCAGCCCGCGCGCTGCGCCAGAGAAATCCTCCACCTCCAGCACGCTGCGCTCAGGGTCGATAACCTTATCATAGACAATGAAATCAATACTGACAGAAGCGTTGTCCGCCGTGATGCAGGTCTGTGGCGGCACATCAAAGTACACCTCACGCATATCTACCGTGACAGCGCTGTCAATAAAAGGGATCATAACCACCAGACCGGGACCGCGCTCACCCAGCGAGCGCCCTAACCGAAAAACGACCAGGCGTTTATATTCCGGCACAATACGAACTGCCATGATCAGCACGATCATTCCCATCAGCAGTAGAAAACTGAATATTGCGATGTTTACAAAATTCTCCATTTTTTCTCCATTTCTATAATAGTCAATTGATGAAAAGTCTGTCTAAATATTTTTATACCTCCGTTGCGCCATTATTTTTTTTACTGGTTTCTTTGAGCAGCTCCACCTGCAGACGTACCCCGGCTACCCCTTTCACGCGAACCAGCGCGCCTTTCAGAATATTCTCTTCCAGCGCAACCGCACTCCAGTTTTCCAGCCCGACCCTAACCTGGCCGCTGGGATTCAAGTCCTTAAGCGCGAGACCTTCCATCCCGATCAGCTTCTGCGCCCCTGATTGCGGTGGCCGGCGGATTGCCACCAGAACAGCCCGCAGCACGAAAAAGCTGAAACCCAGAATACTCAGACCCATCACCGCAATCAACCAAGGGCTGACGCGCACCTCCGGAGCAGCAGAGGAAGTGACAGAGAAAGGCGAGAAAAGCAGCAGAGAGCCCATAACGAAAGGAACCAGCCCAACGATGGAAACAATGAATTCTGTGTCGGTCAACAGACCAACCAGGAAAAAGACCATGGCTACAGCCAGCAATCCGATACCCGCCCAATTGACTGGCAGGCTGCCGAAAGCAAGGAATGCGATGATAAAGGAGATAACCGCACCGATTCCGGCAACGCTCAAACCCGGGTCTGCGATCTCAGCCATAAGCAGCAAAGTACCGAGCGAGAGAAGCAGATAGGCGATGTTCGGCTCAGTGATAATATGGAAGAATCTTTCTGTGAAATTCATACGAAATGTTTCTAGCGGCGCATTGACCAGATTCAGGTCTGTCCCATTGATTTCGCGCCTGTCCAATTGCCCCAACAGGTCACCCAGGTCTGCTGCGATCAGGTCAATCACACCAATTTCAAGCGCTTCGCTGGCAGTGACCGCCAGATTATCACGTACCGCCTGCTGCGCCCATTCGATATTGCGGCTGCGTTTCTCCGCAATCCCGCGGATGAGCGCGGCAGCATCCTCGGTCATTTTAGATTCCATCACCTCGCCGACCTCCTCGCCCATTGGAACCGGATGGGCTGCGCCGACATGCGTAGCCGGCGACATTGCAGCGACATCCCCTGCAAGCAGGATAAACATGCCGGCGGAGGTAGCACGTGCGCCATCCGGGTAAACAAAAACCGCCGTTGGCATGGGTGCTGACATCAGCAGCTGAACCATATCACGCATGGCAGTTTCCAGGCCGCCGGGGGTATCCAGTACGATCACCACCAGCTGCGCGTCGCGGGATTGTGCCTCGTTTATTCCGCGAGCAAGGTATTGTGCAGAGAAGGTGTTAATAACCCCTTCCACCTCCAGCACCACTACGGGCTGATCCTGGCTGGCGGAATATACTGGGGCTGCTGCCAGCAGGGATATCAAGATCATGGATACAAACACATAACGTTTCATATTTGATACGATTCCTTCCTGGAATATTAAAATTTATAACATCTTATTATTAGAATCGCATTTATAGGGGAATATTATTAAGAATTTGCCTATATCCAAAATCCTGCTTCAGACCTGTTTAGCCAACTTTTTTTCTCCGGACAGGTGTTCATTGTGGTTAAACTCATATAATCTGATCAGAAATCATCCATTTGCATGTTTTTCCAATTGATTTCATGAGTTCTGATGCTGGGATTTTCATTAATGATCCCAACTTTATAACCGATGATCAGTTTGGTCGTGTATTTCGGCATTTGGTGGATGATAACCACCTGCGATACGAACAATTAAGAAAGTTCGGTGATTACCAGGCTTGATGCCATTCTGAAAATATTTCCAGCCAGGATAAAGTAATTTAAAATTAATTTGGTGAATCAATTCCTAAATTGTGTTCCGGACGCAAAGTATATACTGAACACCAAAGAAAATTCTGGCTTATCTTTATCGGAATCTTCAACGCAATTTGTTGGATTGAATTATTCCAGCGCACAATCCTTGTAACCTGCCACTTCAACCATTCGGCTCTCGACACCTATGGTGATGGTTAGGATTTTCGCTGTTTCAGTATCGAGAAATCCTGGAAATGGATCTATTTGTCACCGAGCGATTGGATCGAGCCAGCCCCGCTCATCTCAGTGCTCAGGGTTGGGCTGCCATAGTATTGCAACGATCCCATACCGCTCATCTCGACGGTCAAATTTTTCTCCGCCCAGACGGTGGCGTGCCCTGTGCCCGAGATGTCAACACTGGCAGCCTCTGAATAGAGATCACCAGCGTCATAATTTCCCGCACCGCTCAGGTTAATACGTTGGTCACGTACTCGGCCTGCAATTTCAATGTTACCCAGGCCGCTTACTTCCAGCTTGAAGCGTTCCGCGATCAGTTCGCCGACACGCGCATTTCCAGATCCGCTGATCTTTAGATCAAGCTTTTCTGTTTCTAGACTGCCGATCTCAATATTTCCCAAGCCGCTCGTCTCAATTCGCTCAAGATTGGTCACCGTCAGGCGATAGATAATTTCAGCGCGCGGGTCAACACTGACAAAATCCTGCAGTCCCAGCTCAAGGTTATTACCGCGGACTGTACTTTGCAGGTAAGGCATGATATTTTTTTCTGCTGTGATCTCTAATGCTGGCGAATCGCCCTGTGTGATGATCAGCGTGCCGACACCGCTTAATTCAACCGCGGAAAAATTATTGATACGCCGCGATTCCGTGATCACCTCTCCTGACCCAATCACACGGGTCATCCGCATGGGGAAAAAACAGCCTGTTAATATAACCGCCATGCCAAAAAATAATAATATTTGTTTTTTCATTGATATTAAACCCTTAATTTAGAACAATCGCAGCCAGTTGGTATTAAAAATGACAGATGCAGCAAGCATCACAAAAATGACCATTAAGATCACACCGCAGCCGCATCCCATACAGGAACCGCTCTTATAGCCAAAACGCTCCTGTAGCCAATCGAACGCTTTATCCAATAAAAACAATTTAAAGATACCTGCCAAACAACCTGATCTTCGATTATCCATTTTATTTCCTTTCTGCTATAAATACGGAAATTGCTCGATAAAGTTTCTTGCCTTCACATTAGCGGTGAACAATAATAACAAACTCCCCTTTTTTATTTTTTACCGCCTTCTGCACTTCAGCCACAGAATCATGATAAACATGTTCCCCATCTAACGTTAGATTGTACGCAAGCGTAATTAGCCGTCCTTTCCCAAAAACACGGGAAATTTCTTCTAACAATTTTTCCAGGCGATATGGCGATTCCATAATAACCAAAGGAGATTGCAGGTTTCTGTACTGAAGTAATTGCTGCTTGCGTTCCTCTGTCTTTCGTGAAAGAAATCCGGCATAAAAGAATGTTTCCAGGGGGAGTGGTGAAACGGATATTGCGGCCATCAATGAAGACGGGCCTGGAACAGGAATGACCGGGATGCTGTATTCGATGCATGTGCGCACCAGGCTGGTGCCCGGGTCGGCAAACGCGGGGGTGCCGCAATCGGAGATAAGCGCATATACTTTACCCATCAAGATTTCGCGTGCGATTTCTTCTGATACTTCATCTTCATTGTGCTCATTCAGTTGGATCAGGTCCTTTTTACCCGACCCGATCTTTTTTAATAATGTGCTGCCCTGGCGGTATTCCTCACAGATCACAGCATCCGCTTCTTTGATCACATCCAAGGCGCGCAGCGTGATGTCACGATAATTCCCGATCGGTGTTGCCACAATATACAATTTTCCTGTCATCAATTTATACCTTTTACTGTTAATGCTATACGCATTATATCCTCTATTGCGTTAACTATATATTAATAGTACATTCCTCAATTCAGTATAATAATTATCTGAGACGTATACATTTATGATGACCTCTTCTTTTACACAGGCAACCTGCTATATCAAGCCCACTTGCGGGCTTCCCGCTTCAGGATTGAAGCTCTCCCTTGCGGGTTTCAACAATTTTCTTATTAAATAATTTGGAACGCAAGGCACTTGACGATTATTTGGTCTTGAGCCAGGGATCATGATAAGATGGCCATTAATATATTTACCAATAGAGACTTTGAGCACAAGTATCGATAGAGCAGACTGAGGCATGATGCTGGCAAACTCCGCCATGATCATCCTCTGTGCTCCGTAAGGATAAAAAAAATGAAAAAAATCACCAAGCTCTCCAGCGCCGCCATTCTGGTGGCAGTCAGTTTTGGCATCAATAAGATCATTGCCATTCTGCGCCAACTGATCATCGCGCGCCAATTTGGCCTTTCATCCGACCTGGACGTTTTTAACGTTGCCAACAATATCCCCGATCTTCTGTATGCTCTCATCTCTGGCGGTGCGCTGGCTGTCGCCATCATTCCAGTGATGACAGAGGTGATGAATAAACAGAACCGCGATGCCGCCTGGCGCGTTTTCAGCCAGATCGCTAACATTGCCTTTCTGACCACGCTGGCATTGTCGCTCCTCGTCGTTATTTTCGCCTGGCCGATGGTTCAACATCCGCTCGGCATTGCCCCTGGCTTCGATCTTGAACAGCAAACATTGGTCGTGCGATTGATGCGCCTGAACCTGGTCGGCACGATCATTTTTTCAATGGCTGGTTTGCTCATTGCCGGATTACAGGCAAATCAGCATTTCCTCCTGCCAGCGATCGGCCCAATTCTTTACAACTTTGGCCAAATATTTGGCGCGCTGGTTCTCTCGCCGGATGCAGGATATTCTTTCGGAAGCATCTCCCTGCCTGCTTACGGATTAGGCATCGATGGACTCCTATATGGTGTCTTACTGGGATCATTCCTTTATTTCATCATCCAGATCCCTGCCCTGGTGATCCACGGATTTAAATGGACCCCCGGATTAAATTTCCGCGACCCGGATGTCAAGAAAATCCTGGTCATGCTCGGCCCGCGCCTGGCAGGCATGCTCTTTTATCAGTTGACCTTTATCGCGCGCGATAACCTCGCCTCCCATTTGCCTCTGGGCTCAGTGACCGCGCTGACCTACGGCTGGATGATCCTGCAGGTGCCTGAAACCCTTATTGGCACTGCGATCGGAACAGCGTTACTTCCCACTCTATCCGAACAGATCGCAAAGGGCCAGAAGGACCAGTTCGTCCATACGATCCAAAATGTCAGCCGCATCCTGATCGCTCTGGCTCTGCCCTCTGCGATCATCTTATCCGCTGTGCTGAAGCCATTCCTGACATTTGCCTTTGGTTTTGATGCCGCGGGAACACAATTGATGATCGCCACAACACGCGCCTTTTTGGCCGGTCTGCTTGGGCATGTTTTTATAGAACTGGGAGCACGTATCTTCTTCGCACAGCAAGATGCAAAGACACCGCTGATCGGATCAGCTATCAACTTAATTTTGTTCCTGGCGGCTGGTGTCTTATTAGACAGCTTGCTGGGCGCGCCCGGCATCGCGTTGGCAGATGCAATCGCTTTTTCTGGTCAGGCGCTATTCTTGATTGTTTTCTATAAGCATCAGCGCAGGGTCTTGAGCACATCCGAAAATGCAGGCATCGCAGGCAATAACCTGATATTGCCGGACAAACCGCAAGCAGAAACCTATTTCAGAACCCTGGCAGGCAGTGTGATTGGCGCGGCCATTGGCTTGGTTGCCCTTCGCCTTCTATCAGATAGTTTTCACCCGCTCATCTCGGGCTCGATCGCAGCTTTCGCCGGTATGCTGGTGATGGTTCCATTCATTATGAAAGAGGTAAAGCTTTTATTCAGGCTTTAGGCCTCCAATAAAAAAGGTATAATAACGCGCATGGCACGCAGGAAATTAGACGATACACAACCTATCCAAATAATCACCAAGTCAGAATCAGGATCGCTGGCTGACACCCAATCCATCACAGCAAGGAAAAAACCCAGGCGATGGAAAGTGATTCTCATCGGCATTCTGGCAGTCCTCCTCTTTGCTTTTGCAGGCGGCGGATTGGGATATATGCGCGGCATCAACCAGCGCATCGCGCGCGAACGCGAAACAGTGCTGGAAGAAGCGGCGTTACACTTTCAATATGGTGTGCAGGACCTGGCTGCCGGGAATTATGCCCGTGCCAAAACCCAGCTTGAGTATGTATTGAAAATCTATCCGAATTTTCCTGATGCGAAAGAGAAATATACCGAAGCACTGGTGCAGCTGGCAGCTTCCGGTGATCCATCATCACCAGACATTCAAGTAACCCCCACACCGGATACGCGCGGCGCGGAAGTGCTGTTCAACCAGGCAGTCGGCGAAGTACAAACACAGCAGTGGGCTGCAGCCATGCAAACACTGACAGCGCTGCGGGATACAGATTACACCTACCGTGCGCTGGAAGTAGATGGTATGTTCTTCACCACCCTGCGCCACCGCGCCATTGAGCTGATCGTCAATGAAGGTAACCTCGAAGAGGGGCTGTACTTCCTCGCCATCGCTGAGAAATATATGATCCCCGACCGTGATGTCGTCAACTACGCCCAATGGGCACGCCTCTACCTCACTGGTGCTTCATTCTGGGAGATCGATTGGCCACAGGTCGTCAATTATTTTGGCCAGTTGACTGGCGCGTTTCCTTATCTGCACGACGGAACTGGATGGACCGCCACCGACCGCTACCTGAAAGGTTCAGAATATTATGGTGATCAGCTGGCAGGTGAAGGCAACCATTGTGATGCCATCCAGCAATACCAGAATGTGTTGAACTACGGTGAAAATGAACCTGTACTTGATAAATACAACGCATCGTATTTGAAATGCTACCCGCCAACCGCAACCCCTGCGCCACTTCCAACATTGGATGAGTTTGCAACGGAAGAGCCGGTTGTGGAACCAACGGTAGAACCGACTGTAGCACCTTAGCCCGGCTAGAAACCAGATCAGCAATCAGAAATAGAAGTGGAAAGTACGCTATTTGACAACCGCTATCAGATCGTGTACCATCGATCCGGTCACATGCGCGCGCACCATCTTTCCCGGTTCAACCAGCGAATCAAGAAAAACAAGCCCGTCAATCTCAGGCGCGTCGCGGAATGACCTGCCGACCGAAATACCATCGCCATTCCCTTCAACCAGCACATCGATTGTCCGGCCCACCCACGCTGCATTCTTGCTCTGAGAGATATCTTCCTGCAATCGCGCGAGCGCTTGAATGCGTTCATTTTTTATTGCTTCAGGAACATTATCTTCCATCGCAAACGACAACGTCCCCTCTTCATGGTAATAGGGGAATATGCCAACATGGTCAAACTGTATTTCTTCAATAAACGCACGCAATGCGGCAAATTCTTCTTCAGTCTCTCCGGGGAAACCAACAATGAAAGTTGTCCTGAGCGCCAGGTCAGGGATCTCTCTTCGCATCTTTTCCAGGGTTTCCCGTACATGCGCCATATTCGACGGCCGCTGCATTCGCTTGAGCACGTCTGGATGCGCATGCTGCAGCGGGATATCCAGGTAAGGCAAGATTTTTCTTTCATCCCGCATGACCGCGATCAATTGGTCGCTGATCGAGCCGGGGAATGTATACATGAGGCGCACCCAGGGCACATCCGGGATGGCGTTTACCAGTTCCTGTAAAAGCGACGGTAAATTGTCACCAGACCCGAGATCCCGCCCATAAGCGGTGGAATCCTGGGCGATCAAGATGATCTCTTTCACACCCTGTTGTTGCAGAAATTGCGCGTCACGCAGGATATCTTCCTGCTGGCGGCTGACCATCGGGCCTTTGATTGAAGGGATTGCGCAAAAAGCGCATTGCCTGTCACATCCATCCGCGATCTTCAAGTAAGCGCTTTTGCCTTGAAGCGCCACAGCGGGAATTCCTTCTATTGACACACTGAAATTATCAGTTGGCGGGAAATGCAGGTAGGGACTGTCAGCATGCGTCTGTAAATGCTGAATCACCTGTAAAATATCCACCCAGCGCCTGGTGCTAAGGGCAGCATCCAACCCGGGAACTTGCTTGAGCAGATTTCCGCGTTCCCGTTCGCTCAAACAGCCCGCGGCGATGACATATTGATCAGCTCTTTTTTCCGCGATGTACGTATTTAATACCTGCAAAGACTCATCCTGCGCCGGGCGGATGAAACCGCAGGTGTTGACGATGATCACATCAGCCAGATCGGCGTCGCGGGTTGGCTGCAGGCCAGCGCGGGAAAGAACAGCAGCCATGGCGTGTGAATCAACGGTGTTCTTGGCGCATCCCAGCGATTCAATGAAAAAAGTATCCATCTTCTTGGCTTGTTTCATCCGCCCATTGTAGCATGATGGCAATCCCGCAGGTGATAAACGTCACATCGGACTGGTATAGATTAAGCTATAATTTTCGACCAGAACAAAAGGAAATTTATGAGCAATATTTGTGTGGTTGGAACCGGTTATGTGGGCCTGGTGACTGGCGTCTGTTTTGCCGATCTTGGTAACGAAGTATATTGCCTGGATATTAATGAAAATCGTATCGAAGACCTGAAAGCTGGTAAGATGCCGATCTACGAACCTGGCCTGGAAGAGATCGTCGAACGAAATGTCAAAGCCAACCGGCTTTTCTTCACAACAGATTATAAGGAAGCTCTGGCGAACGCAGAATTTGCGTTTATCGCGGTCGGCACCCCTTCTGGCGTCGATGGTGAAGCAGACTTGCAATATGTGCGGGCTGTGGCAGAAGAGATCGCCAACGTGGTTAACCATCCCATCATTGTTGTTAACAAATCCACCGTACCGGTTGGAACCGGAGACTGGGTTGCGGACATCATCACCCGCACACGCGGCGATCGCAATAACGCGTTTTCTGTCGTTTCCAACCCGGAATTCTTGCGGGAAGGAAGCGCGATCAATGACTTCATGCAACCGGATCGGGTTGTGCTTGGCTCATTGGACCGCAAAGCGGCTGAAAAAGTGGCAGGGTTATATACCCCTCTGCGTTCGCGCGTTCTGATCACTGATCTGCGTACCGCAGAGATGATCAAATACGCCTCCAACGCGTTTCTGGCTACCCGCATTTCTTTCATCAACGAAATCGCCAATATCTGCGATGAGCTTGGGGCAGACGTGCGTGAGGTTGCTGATGGGATGGGATTGGATAAACGCATCGGCCGCAGTTTCCTTGATGCTGGGCTGGGTTGGGGCGGTTCGTGCTTTCCCAAGGATGTGAAAGCCCTGGCGCATATGGCTGTTTTGCACAACAGCCATCCGCAGCTTCTGCAGGCGGTGATGGATATCAACCGCAACCAGCGCCGGCGCGTTGTTTACAAACTGCGAAATGTGCTGGGCGGTTCGCTCGCCCATAAAAAGGTTGGAATATTGGGGCTTTCCTTTAAACCCAACACCGATGATACGCGTGAAGCGCCTTCCACAGAGATCATCCACCTCTTACTGAATGAAAATGCCCAAGTCCAGGCCTATGACCCGCAGGCAATGGCGAATGCTGCCAAAGAATTGCCCGAGATCACCTTATGCGAAGACCCTTACCAGACAGCCAGTGGCGCAGACGCGCTGATCCTTGCGACAGAATGGAATGAATTTAAGCAGCTGGACTTCAAGAAAATCTATCAATTGATGCGCACCCCTGTCATCGTGGACGGCCGCAATCAGTGGGACAGCAATCTGCTCAGGCAGATCGGTTTCACATACTTCGGGATTGGCCAGGGCAATCACATCAATGGAATTACTTCTGCATAACCAGCAAAGTCAGCCGTATTTTTTAAGGTAAAACCGTATTTTTCATTTTTTAAGGTGGAGTTTTTAAGATTTAAGATTCATTTTTTCATCTACTTTTTTGTATCGTTTCCTTCTCCTTTAGTGTTAATCTCAATGATAGAATAAGCGGGTATTTATTAACCATTTTATTTATTTAAATGAAGGAAATTATGATGAAAAATTTAGCAGGAAATAAAGAAAAAAAGCGTGCGCAGTGGGCCTGGTATTTATATGATTTTGGCAACTCCGCTTATGCCGCTGTTGTTCTCCTGGCAGTGTATGCAACATACTTTAAGCAGGGTGTTGTTGGCGGTGCGGAAGGATCTGCGTTGTGGGGGCTGGCGCTCACCATCCCGATGTTCGTGGTAGCAATCATCTCACCCGTGTTTGGCGCGATGGCCGATTATTCCGGACGGAAAAAAGAATTTCTGATCGTGATGACGATCATTTCAGTTGTTTTTACAGGGCTATTATTCCTGGTAAAGCCAGGCGATGTTTTTTGGGGAATCGCACTGTTCGTCATGGCCGAGATCGGGTATCGCGGCGGGCAGACCTTTTATAATGGCTTGCTGACTGATGTGGCCGATGAAGATGAAATTGCCAAAGTATCCGGCAATGGATGGGCACTGGGATCTCTGGGTGGAATCATCTGCCTGATTGTAGTTCTGGCGCTGATTCAATTCAATCCTGGAGAGAATTTTTTCATCCGCTTTTCGATGTTGATCACAGCGGCGTATTTCCTCATCTTCGCCTTGCCGGCATTCTTCTGGATCAAGGAAGATAGGCAACCGCGCGACCGCGGAGGAAAAAGTTATTTCAAAATCGCGATAGACCGCCTTGCCACTACCATACGATCCGTAAAAGATTACCGCGAATTCATCAAATTTACAGTTGCGGATCTGATCTATAACAACGGTATCATCGCTGCGCTCGATTTTGCTGCCATTCTTGGCGCCGTATTGTTTGGCGTGACCAGCACAGAACTGATCATTTTTGTGATCGTCATACAGGTCACCAATGTCGCCGGCGCATATATCTATGGCAAGACCAGCGAAAAGCGAGGGGTGAAAAAGAGCCTGATCGAAGCATTGATCCTGATGATCATCTCGGTTGTCGGGCTGATGTTCGTGCCCAATAAACTGGGTTACTTCATTGTTGGATCGCTTGCCGGATATGCGATGGCAGGTGTGCAAATGCTCAGCCGTACAATGGTTGGCGTTTTTGCGCCTGAGGGAAAAAGCGCAGAATTTTTCGGCTTCAATGCATTCACAGGCCGAACCTCATCCATCATTGGCCCGGGAATCATGGGAGTTGCGGCAACCGGCATCTCAGTATGGGTCATGAAGTCAATGGTTGCTTCCGGTGTGGCTGTCGCCAATGATCCGCAGGCATTGATCCTCTCCGAACAGATCGGCCACCGTTTTGCCATCGCTACCATCATCTTCTTCCTGCTGGTCGGGCTGATCCCTTTGATGTTCGTCAATGAAGAAGAAGGTCTGCGCGCTGCGAAAAAAGCCATCGAATAGACTATTTATAAGAAAGGATCAATCATGGTCACTGCGACAGAACAGGTATATAAACCCAATTACACCTTGCGCCGTATTTTGCAGGGAGTCACCCGCGGTTTGTTTAACCTCCTTTCAAACTTCGAAGTGGAAGGCGAAGAAAACTTTCCGAAATCCGGACCGTTGATCGTTGTCGGCAACCATTTCAGTTTTCTTGATCCCCCGGCATTTATCGCCGTAACACCATGGCCGATGGAATTCATTGGCGGTGCCTTTAACCCGCATGCGCCCCGCATCGTTCGTTTCATCCCAAAATTATGGGGGTATCTGCCGGTGTATCGCGGAACCGGTTCAACCTTTGCTTTAAAAGAAGCCCAACGGATCCTTAATAACAAAGGCATCATCGGCATCTTCCCCGAAGGCGGTTCCTGGGCTGAAACCCTGCGCCCGGCGCGTCCCGGTGCGGCGCTGCTGGCAGCAAATTCCGGCGCCAGGATCCTCCCGATCGGTTTGCATAACTTTCCAGCGATGTTCCCAGCACTAAGAAAATTCAATCGCGCAACCGTAAAAGTGAAGATCGGGAAACCTTTTGGCCCTTTTAAGACGTCTGGCTCGCGCTATGAACAGCGCCAGCAGCTGGATGAGATCGGGCATGAGATAATGCAGCACATTGCCCCATTGATCCCGGCAGATAAAGCGGGCCTGTATTCAAACGATCCTGCAGTACGCGAAGCAGCCAAAGGTACGGAGCACTACCCCTGGGAGGGATTACGCGAAGACCAGGACCAGAAAAAATATCACGCTTGAGATTTGAATTCCTTTAATTCCCATCCCCCATCTTTCACGATGGGGGATTTTTAATAAAATAATTCTGTCTGCGTCCAACTGATATAATTATCAATTGCCCGTTATAATAGATAATATGTTCTAAATCAAGGAATCACATGCCAAAAGATAAGATCCGCGTTGTGGGGGCGCGTGAACACAACCTCAAAAACATCACTGTCGAGATCCCGCGTGACAAGTTCGTTGTCATCACCGGGCTTTCCGGTTCTGGAAAGAGCTCACTTGCTTTCGATACCATATTTGCCGAAGGCCAGCGCCGTTATGTCGAATCGCTCTCCGCTTACGCGCGCCAGTTTCTGGGCCAGATGAACAAGCCAGACGTCGATTATATTGAAGGATTATCTCCGGCTGTATCCATCGATCAGAAAGCCACCTCGCGCAACCCGCGCTCAACGGTTGGGACCGTTACTGAAGTCTATGACTATCTGCGCTTGCTGTACGCGCGCATCGGCATCCCGCACTGCCCTGTTTGCGGTCGCACGGTGGTCAAGCAAAGCGCACAGGAGATCGTGGATATCATTGCCTCCCTGCCGCCGCAGACCAAATTATTGATCCTCTCACCCATCATCCGCGGCAGAAAAGGGACCTATCAGGCAGTGTTCGATGAGATCCGCAAAGCAGGGTTTGTGCGTGTGCGCGTGGATGGTGAAGTGACAAGCCTCGATACTGAAATCAAACTCGATCGGTATAAGATCCACAATATCGAAGCCGTGGTCGACCGAATCGTCGTGCCGGACAACGCGGATGAGGAGGAGCGCAACGCTTTCATCACCCGCCTTACAGATTCAGTGGAAACATCGCTGAAATTCGGCGAGGGATACCTGATCGTGCAAAATATCTCAATCAATCCCCCGCAGGACCTTTTCTATTCTGAAAGTCTCGCCTGCCCGGAACATGGTGTCAGCCTGCCTGAGGTCGAACCGCGTAATTTCTCATTTAACACCCCTCATGGCGCCTGTCCGGATTGCCAGGGCCTTGGTTTTCGCCAGGAGATCGATCCCGACCTGATCATCCCGGATAAGAACTTATCTCTCAACGATGGTGCAATTTCCGGTATGGAATGGAATGACGCTCGTGAGAACAACAAGTATTACTGGCAGATGCTTTCCGCCGCGGCAAAAGCGTACCGCATCAATTTGGACAAACCTATTATGGATCTGCCAGAAAAGGATTTGGACATTATCTTGTATGGATCTGCGGGGAAAGAGATCGAGATGGACCTGCAGGGCAGCACCCACCGCCATATCATTAAAACAAAGTGGGAAGGTGTCATCAACAACCTCATGCGTCGTTACCGCGAAACCAATTCAGAATATATCCGTTCGCGCATTTCCGAATATATGAATGACAGCCCCTGCCCCACCTGCCACGGTGACCGCCTGCGCCCGGAATCACTGGCAGTCACCATTGATGGAAGGAACATCATGGAAGTCACCGATTGGCCAGTAGAACGCACGCTACCATGGGTCGCTTCATTTATGGGAGAGGACAGCGTCCTCAACCAACGCGACCAGGCCATTGCGGATCGTGTCCTGAAGGAGATCTATGACCGGCTGCAGTTCCTTGTGAATGTCGGCCTCGATTATTTGACGCTCAAACGCTCTGCAGCCTCCCTTTCCGGCGGTGAAGCCCAGCGCATCCGCCTGGCGACACAGATCGGCTCGCGCTTGATGGGTGTTCTTTATGTATTGGACGAACCCTCGATCGGGCTTCACGCGCGTGATAACGCGCGCCTGCTGGCAACCCTAAAGGAGCTGCGCGATCAGGGCAATACCGTTTTGGTGGTCGAGCATGATGAGGAAACCATCCGCACTGCGGACTGGATCCTTGACCTGGGTCCCGGCGCGGGTGAACATGGTGGTGAAGTCGTTGCTGAAGGGACGGTCGATGCGATCATCAGAAGCGAACGTTCGCTAACCGGTGCTTATCTATCACGCACAATGACTGTACCCTTACCAAAAAAGCGGCGCAACGGCAACGGGATGCATTTAGAAGTGGTGGGAGCCCGTGAAAACAACCTCAAGAATATCACTGTCACCATCCCCCTGGGAAAACTGGTCTGTATCACAGGCGTCAGCGGTTCTGGCAAATCCACGCTGATGGTCGACATATTGTATGAATCATTGGCGCACGCTCTCAACCGCGCCCGCACCAACCCGGGTGAGCATGATCGCATTCTTGGGATTGAGCACCTCGATAAGATCATCAACATCGACCAGGCGCCCATCGGACGCACACCGCGCTCGAATCCCGGCACTTATACCGGTGTGTGGGATGAGGTCCGTAAGTTGTTTGCGGACCTTCCCGAAAGCAAGATGCGCGGGTATAAAACGGGCCGCTTCTCTTTCAATGTGCATGGCGGACGTTGTGAGGCGTGCAGCGGGCACGGGCAGCTCAAGATCGAAATGCAGTTCCTGCCTGACGTGTATGTCCCTTGCGATGTGTGCCACGGCGCGCGTTTTAATCGCGAAACCCTGCAGGTTAAATATAAAGGGCAGTCCATCGCGGATATCCTCGATATGACCGTCGAAACCGGCATGGAATTCTTTAAAAACATCCCGCGCATTGTGCACCGTCTGCAAACGCTGTTTGATGTCGGTCTCGGCTACATCCGCATCGGCCAATCCGCGACCACTCTTTCAGGCGGTGAAGCGCAGCGCATCAAACTTTCCAAAGAACTCTCGCGCCGTGCGACTGGCAGAACCCTCTACGTACTTGATGAGCCATCCGTCGGGCTGCACGCGGCCGATGTCCATAAACTGGTGGAAGTATTGCAGCGGCTGGTGGATCAGGGTAATTCGGTCCTGATCATCGAACACAACCTGGATATTGTAAAAACAGCAGATTACCTGATCGATCTCGGCCCGGAAGGGGGCGAGCGCGGCGGTGAATTGATCGCAGCAGGCACGCCCGAAGAGGTGTGTGAGAATAAGCGATCCTTCACCGGACAGGTACTGAAGGAGTATTTCAAGGGGTATTATGACAAGGAATGCTGATCGCTTGCGAACCGCGTGTTGAAACAGACAACCTGCATATAATTAGAAGATGGGAATATCGCGCAGAGAATTTTTCAAGCACGCGGGAATTGGCCTTGCTGGTTTTGCGCTTTCCAGTTGCCAGCAGCAGAATCAATCTTCCGCTGCCCCGGCGCTGAACTTAACAAAAACGCCGGCCAGCAGCCCAACAGCCACCGCCACTTCCTCTCCAACCCATACCCTCTCGCCCACCGCCACGTTTCATCCATCCCAGTTCCCGGGACTGGTTACACCACAGGAAGCAGATTTTTTCGCAACACATGAAGTACGCATCGGCGACACATCCCGCCCGGTGGTCATGATGACCTATGATGACAACGGCACTTATGATGAGGTCAGGACAATTCTGGATGCGTATAAAACATTCAATATGAAAGCCACTTTCTTCTTCATTGGTGAAAAGATCCCGCTCAGTTCAAAAGCGGTTCACGCCATTGTGGATGAAGGTCATCTCCTGGAATGCCATGGCTACGCGCACCAGGATTTCATGCGCCTGACAGATGACCAGATCAACCGCCGCATTGAGAAAAGTTTTCAAGCCATGGATGAGGTCGTCCCCGGATACCGTATGCGCTTTATCCGCTTCCCGTATGGCTCCGGCGTTGGCAGCGAGCGCATCCTGCGGGTTGTGGCCCAGTGGGGCTTGCAGCATATCTACTGGAGTATGGGCAGCAACGGCACCATTCCGGATACGCATGACACCGTCATGCGCAATGTTGAAAATGGCGCCATTGTGTTATCCCACATGTATCGCTATTATGATGTCACCCAGGCTTACCAGATCGTGGAAAGTCTGGTGGCAGCTGGCTATTCACTCGAAACAGTTGAAACCGGCCGCGCACCGAATGATGTTTTTCCATCATAACCTGCCAATCTTCACCCTCCAAAATCTGCATTTGTTGATTTCTTTTCTTCATATTTATCCTGTATTTTAAGCAGTTTTGTATTGCTTGCACAGATAAAGTGATTAGACTAGTAACATAAACTTATCGGATATCATTTACTCCTTCATCACTTGCCTACCGATAAGTTTGGTCTGCCAGCCGGTGGTTTGACAAATCAATGCTCAGGCGGCTTGGAATGTTCACTGTACCGGCTGGTTTTTGTTTATCAATTACTTTTTACATAAAACAAAAATGAGCAGCTCTGCAAAAAAGATATTGATCATTGACGACGACAAGCACCTGGTGATTGGCATGTCCAAAGTTCTCGCCAGAAAAGGCTATTCTGTACAAATGACCCACGAGGGAGATGCCGGGATATCTGCAGCTATAGAAGATAATCCCGATCTCATCCTACTAGATATTGGCTTGCCAAACAAGGATGGGTTAGAAATAAAGACCATCCTTAATCAAAACCCTATCCTGAAAAGCATCCCTGTCATTTTTGTCAGTGCCCGATCGGATATTTCCACCATCAAGCAGGGATTGGCAATGGGATCGTACGATTACATCACAAAACCTTTCCACAGCGAAATCCTGGTCGCTAAGATCGAAGGAATTCTAGCACGCCGCCAGGAAACCTTTGACGCCTTTCGTTCCGAAATGAAAGATGTACAGGAGTCAACGATCGAAGAGACACTGATCGGATGGGTCAACGCCCTCGAATCACGCATGATTGGTGAAACCGGTCATTCGGAACGAGTCACTGAGAAAACTCTTCGTTTAGCCGAATTGGTCAGCTATCCTACGGATAAGATGAACGACCTGCGTCGCGGTGCCATCTTGCATGATATAGGCAAAATTGGCATCCCAGACGCTATTCTTTTCAAGGATGGCAAGTTGTCCGAAGCAGAGTGGGAGGTAATGCGTACGCATCCCTTGCTGGCAAACGACATCCTCAAAGACGTGAAGAGCATGGGTGCAATGATTGAGATCCCCCTATATCATCATGAACATTTTGATGGATCGGGTTACCCCTTTGGTTTGAAAGGCAATGAAATACCGCTGGCCGCACGTATTTTCGCAATAATCGATGTCATGGATGCGTTATGCTCAGAAAGACCTTATCGCCCTGCATACTCTCCTGATGAAAGCATTGAGATTATCAGGGCGGAGCAACATCATTACGACCCGAATATACTATCTGTCTTTCTGGAAAACCGCAACGAATTTATATTAGAATATTGAAAAATAAAGATAATGGGACTAATGGCAAAGAAAGCGGCTTTCTATGACGCATTGGAAATCGAAAACGAACTCGCTTTCCAGCTCAGTAAAGAAACAGATCTTCAGCACGCATTGGAGATGTGTTTAATAGCTGCAATTGAGATATCGGAAATGGATTCTGGGGGCGTGTATTTATTTAACCGGCAAAACCAGGAACTAGAACTCATTGTACATAAGGGTTTGAGTGAGTCATTTATCGACAAAACGCAGAATTATTCTGAGTCATCAGAAGCTGTCCGTGCAATCCGTAAAGGGTATCCGATCCATATCGCTTATGGGGACCTGCCTAAAGAAATCGGTAGTTATGATAATTCAATCAAAGAAGCTGAGGGATTGCGGGCGATTTCTATCATACCCATAAGCAGCCAAGATGAAGTGATCGGATGTATCAACATTGCCTCCCACGAAAAAAGAAGGATCGATGTCCACAGGCAACAACTGCTGGAGCACCTGGCACCCCAGGTCGGATTGGCGATCGACCGCATCTCTCTGCATGAAGCCAATGAACAGCAGCAAAACAAGATCCAGTTGCTGTTTAATTCAATGGCTGATCTCATTTTTATAGTAGGCATGGATGGAACCTTGCTCTCCGTCAACAAGACAGTCAATGACCGCCTGGGATATAGCAATGAAGAATTGATCGGTAATGAATTCCTGATGGTCCATCCACCAGAACTCAGGCAACAGGCTATCGGAATTTTCCAAGATATGGTTGAGGGAGAGTCCATCCTATGCCCGCTTGAGATAATGTCAAAAGATGGTGAACGAATACCGGTGGAAACCAAGATCAGCATTGGAATATGGGACAACCAGCCCGCCATCATCGGCATCAGCCGTGATCAAACGGAGCGCAGAAAACTTGAAACCTCTCAAAAAGAGAACCTGGAATTTCTAGATTTCCTGGTCAAGCTGTCCACCGATTTCATTAAAGCACCGGTGGAAAAGATCGATGATTTGATCAATGGTATTTTGGAGAGGATTGGGTGCTTCGACCTCGCGGATAGATCATATATTTTCCTATTTCCTGATGAGGAAACACTCAGCAACACACACGAATGGTGCGCTGAAGGCATTTTCCCTGAAATTGACAATCTGCAAGACCTGCCCAAGTCCATTTTTCCATGGTGGTTTGAAAAGCTGAATAAGTTTGAAACAATCCAACTCGATGACATCAATGATTTGCCCCCCGATGAAATTGCCACCAGGGAAGTGCTGGAAATGCAGGATATTGTGTCGCTATTGGTTGTCCCGCTGATTAACTGCGATGAAAAACTGATTGGTTTCATGGGTTTTGATTCGGTCATTAAGAAACGCAAGTTTTCCGAGAATAGCAAATACCTCGTGCGTCTGGCTGCTGATATGGTTGCCAAAGCGATTGACCGAAAAGAGCAAGAAGAAAAGCTTTGCGCGAGTGAATCAAAAAATGCTGCCATTATTCAAGCAATTCCCGATCCGTTGGTCTTCGTCAATCGTAAGGGTAAAGTCACTGATTTTGTGTACGATGGCGACAATCCTTTATTAGTTTCATTCAAACAAAAAGCGTTTTCGGTTGATTTTCTGCCGAATCTTTTTTATGAACATACTCAAACCCAGATTGATGGCTTCTTGAAAAGCATTAATACAACGATCGAATTGGATAAACCTTTTCGAAAGGAAGTAAATCACATCAATACTAAGGGGCAAAGTTTCTGGTTTGAAGCACGTGTTTCAAAAATGGATCAAGACCACGCCATTATGGTGCTAAGAGACATCACCTTCCAGAAGAATTTTCAGCAGGAAAGAATCGACTTCATGAACATAGCCTCGCATGAACTGCGCAGCCCGGTTTCAACCATGAAGTTAATGACTGAACTGATCTCCTTTAAACCAGCCGACGAGGAGCAAAAGGAATTCTGGGAGATACTTAATCATGAATTAGACCGCCAATATTTATTGATTGAAAACATCCTGTCAAGTAATAAACTAGAAAATGGTCGATATGTATTCGATTTTTACAAATTACCATTACAAGATGTAGAAAAACAAATCATCGACATGTTACAGAACCTCGCTAACAGCAAAAAAATTGATATTTCTTTTAGTAATTTACACATCGATGGAAATGGATTGAAAGTAAAAATGGATTTCTCATCCATTTCGCTTGCCCTTTCCAATCTTGTAGATAATGCAGAGAAGTACAATTTACAGCAACCGGCGGTCTATGTTGATTTTGGACTGCAGAAGGATAGATTCACAATTGCAATAGGTGACAATGGCATTGGTATCGATGTTGAAGACCTGCCGCATATTTTCACTCGCTATATGCGCGGTAAGAATACCCGCGGAAAAGAGTTAAAAGGAACCGGTCTGGGTCTGTTCATCACCAAATCGATCATTGACCAGCATGACGGATCCATTTCAGTTAGCAGTGAGCGTGAAAAAGGAACAACCTTCACCATCGCGCTACCGGTTATTGATGATTAGCCTCCGTGGGTATTATTTTCTTAAATATAACAATATACCGATTAATAATATGAAACTTACATACAGAGTAATGATCGTTGAAGACCACCCTGCCTTCGTCAAAGGCCTTTCCATTATTTTCAACGACCATCATGACTTCGAAATCATCGGCACGACCAACTCCGGGCAGGAAGCCATCAAGATGGTGGAAGAGGTTGCACCTGACCTGATCGTGATGGACTTGTGCCTGCCGGATATCTCCGGCTTGGACGCAATCCAGGCTATACGTGCTAAACACGAGGATACTCCCATCCTGGTTTTATCCAACTCAGATGATGGCGGTCATATTCTAGATGCCTTTGAGAAGGGTGCAACCGGCTACCTTTCCAAACTCAGTTCTGTGAAAGAGATCATCAATGCGGCAAAAAAAGCAGTCATCAAAGAAAATATCATGCCAGAAAAAATCCAGAAAGAGTTGCTGCTGGAGATCCAGCGTAAAAATTTAAGCGCCAAAAACCTCAATAACCTGACCATTCGCGAAAAACAAGTGCTGCTGTGGATCGGTGAGGGTTTATCAGATAATGAAATCGCCCAAAGAGCATCCATCCAGAAGGGTACCGTACGGTCGCACGTATCTACTATCCTTAATAAGCTGGGACTTCAAAATCGCAGCCAGATAATCCTGTTTTCAATTGATCACAAACAAGATCTTACAAAGAACTGCTCATAATTCGAGATCTAATGACATCACCTGCGCACAGAGGAATTTAATATTTTGCTTTACGCAGGCGATTATAGCTTTAGGGCTCTGGTTGCCATAAAGGTCGGCATATAATCCTTGATCTTTTCATCATCCACATAACTTTCATAAAAACCGATGATGTGGAATCCCGCGTCGGTCTGCCCACCGATCTGGTCTTCCAGCGTATGGCTGAATTCGATCGCAGAATCCTGCCCATATAGACGGATCCGCTCCGCTTCACCCAAACTGGTATGGTCCGCGTAAGGCAAAGAATATTTCAGCTGATACACGCCTTGCTCTTCCAATTCCTTATCAAACAGAAACAGCACCGGGTTGACAAACCCGGACAATAGGTATCCGCCAGGACGAAGGACACGGTAAGCTTCCTGCCATACAGGACGCACATGCGGGCAAAACAGATTAGAAATGGGGTGAAAAACAAGGTCGTATGATGCGTCTGCAAACATAGAAAGATCATCCATGCTGCCTTCGACGATCTCCAACTGCAGACTTTCCCGCTCCGCCACCATACGATCCTGCGCCAGCTGAGCAGGAGAAAGATCCAACACAGTCACGTTCGCGCCAGCGGCCGCGAAGATCGGCCCCTGCTGACCGCCCCCGGATGCCAGGCACAATACATCCACACCCTGCAAATCTGGGAACCATTCCCGCGGGACTGGACGGCAGGTTGTCAGTAACACCTCCCACTCCCCTTTGCGCGCCGATTCAATCTGGTCGTGCGTCACCGGAAGAGTCCAGGGGTTGCCCGCCTGCACGTTGTGATTCCAGGCATTCTTATTCACATCAAAAATCGGTTCCATTTTTTCTCCATCATCATTGAATCATTTTAAAATAATGATGCCATTGTAATTGAAATCATGTCAAACAACTTCTTTTCACGATACTTTTGTCAATTTTGTTCATTCAGGTTTATACTTCAATCTGGAAAGAAAATCGAAATAAATGAATCCTTATTGACGAATCGGGGTTTATATGTATAATTGTCACAATTAATTAAGACTAATGTAATATATAGAAAAATGAAACAAGTGAACTTACTCGCCCTTACCATCGTTATTAGCAGCGCCCTGTACATTTTTATGTACATGGGCAATCAACGGTTACGGGCTGGAATGTTCAAGTAAAAGAACATTAGCAGGTAAGAGAACACATCCACCCGAAACCATCGGGTGGATTTTTTATATCAAACTGTATTTTAAATATTTCCCCTCTCTTGAGGAGGAGAGGATGATTAATCGAACAGACAAATTAATGTTTACAAAAATACAAAAGGAGGTGATGCGTATCGGAATGGCAGAAATTAATGAGCGGAAATAGATAATTTTTTATAAATACAAAACATCATTTTTTAATAAAGGAGAACTAATCATGGCAAATCAAGTTGAAAGCACAAAAAAACCGCTTCTGTCAGCTCGACAGGTTGGCGTCGCTGCCGCGTTCGGCGGTGCAGCGCTCGCGCTCGTTCTGGCAGGCGTCACCATTCCGATCCCCGGCACACCGGTTGTCACTGATCCGCGCGAGATCTTTACCACCATCGGCGCAGCACTCACCGGCCCGATTGGTGGTGTGGTCGTCGGCCTTTTGGCTGGCATAGCAGAACCCGGCATCCCCCTCGCCAGCTTACTGGCGCATGTCGCGGGCGGCGTCTTCAGTGGATTCGTCTATAAAAACGCGAGCTGGCGCTTTAAGGATAACAAGGTCGTATCGCTTGCGCTGTAGGCTGCCCAGGTATTGGGGTATTACGTGCTGGTGGTCGTCCCTGGTTTCGTGGTTGGATTAATGGCCTTCTATCCGGATCCTGAATACGGAAGCTTCTTCGCATTTCTTGGTGCGTTAGAATTAGGCGCACTGCCTGAAGCCGCCATCACCACAGTGGTTACCACTATCATCATGGCTGCGCTGCCGGAACGCTTCCGCCGCCCGCTTTGGTAATCTGTTAAAAGTTTTCATTTTTTTCTATCCTATTTTTTGGAATCCAAGCCGTACGCCAAAGCGGCTTGGATCCATCAATTTTTTAATGAAGGAATTATTCAATGGAGTATGACATTAAGTTTGACCAGGTATCTTTCCGCTATGCTGATAGCGACGCTGCAGTGCTGCAAGATATCAACCTGGAGATAAATTCCGGTCAGATTGTACTGATCACCGGTCCGGCAGGGAGTGGAAAAACCACTCTTTGCTCATGCATCAACGGGCTCATCCCCCACTACCATGAAGGCAACCTGGAGGGGAAGGTCACAATTGGCAAGTATGACACCAAAAATATACGCGTTGGTGGATTGGCTTCGATCGTCGGCATGGTCTTCCAGGACCCTGAAAGCCAGCTGGTCACCAACAGCGTCGCTGATGAAGTCGCGTTCGGTCCGGAAAACTTTGGCGTGCCGCGCGAAAAGATCAATAAACGTGTTGCCAAAGCACTCAAGGCCACGCGCATGACTGGATACGAGGAGCGCGAACCCCACACCCTCTCCGGCGGAGAGCAACAATCCTGCGTCATTGCCGCTACCTATTCCATGCATCCCGAGATCTACGTCCTCGATGAACCGCTGGCCAACCTGGACCCGCAGGGGCGCGCGAAAGTGCTGGAGTTGGTAAAAGACATCGCCCAGGAATTCGGGAAGACAATGATCATCGTTGAACATGCGCTGGAAGAAATACTGCCTTACGTTGATCGCGTCGTGGTGATGGATAAGGGCCGGATCGTGCGAGATGGCACGGTCGAAGAAGTGTTAAGAGCGGGCGACATCAAAAACGTTTTCAAACGACCAGATATCACACGGCTCGCGCAGGCGATTGGCCTTCCTGGGTTTCCTCTGCAGCCGGAGAAACTGGTTGAAGAACTACAGGAAAAATATAAATTGGGAAAAGTCAAAGAAGTATTCGACCATCCACGCGGGAATGGCCTGGGTGCGCCAGTGATCGAGTTGGATAATGTCAGCCATAGCTATGAGGCGGGTGTGAACGCCCTGTATGATGTCAACCTTACCATCCATCAAGGCGAGTTCATTGCGCTGATGGGACGTAATGGGGCTGGGAAAACAACACTCGTCAGCCATATCATCGGATTATTGAAACCCTCGCAAGGAAAAGTGCTTGTCGTCGGGCAGGACACGATCAATACCCCCACGCATATCCTCGCGCGTCATGTTGGCTTCTGTTTCCAGAATCCCAACCACCAGATCGTGTCATTTACCATCCAGGATGAGATGAAATTCGGACTCAAAGCACACGGAATCGATGAGAGTGAATATCCCGAACGCATAGATAAAGCACTGCGCATCGTCAACATGGAGGAATACGCAAACGCGGAAGTATTCGATCTGGGTAAAGGCCAAAAACAACGCATCGCATTTGCGTCTGTTCTCACGCTGGAACCGGAAATGCTCGTGATCGATGAGCCAACCACCGGTCAGGACCCGGAGATGGCGAAAGAAATCTTTGAGATCATCAAAAAGCTAAACCAGAACGGCACCACTGTATTATTGATCACCCACAATGTGGATTATGCGGCCATGTACGCAAAGCGTGCCATCGTTCTTAACCACGGCCGTGTGAAATTTGATGGCCCCATTGACGATCTTTTGAAAGATGAACCATTAATGCAGGAAAATTCGCTGGAACTTCCGCACATCACCCGTTTAGCCAAGCAGCTCAGCCCATATGGAGTGCCTGCAGATACGGTCTTTTTCGAAGATATGGAAAAATATTTACAACAAATGGTGGAGGTGCGCCATGGCAATTGAGTATAAAAAAGGGAATTCATTTCTGCATAATTTGGACGCACGCACCAAACTGATGATCTTTGTCGGCGGCACTGTGATTGCCATGATCATCATTGACCCCATTCTGATGGGGATCCTCTTCCTCACCCTTTATTTTCTTGGACGCAACGCGATTGACAAAGACCTGTTGAATAACAACCTGAAAGTGCTGGTCGTCATCTTCCTCACTTTTTCCCTGTTCCAGGTGCTGTGGTTCACGCCAAAGGACTCTTATTTCCTTTTTTATTTGATTCCCTGGAAGAATTGGATTCCGGTTACTGTTCAAGGACTTATTCGCGGTGTCGCTGTTTTCTTCCGTTTTTTCAGTGTTGTGTTGGCTGTGCACCTCATGCTCTATACCACACCCCCGGTTGAATTAGCGCTCACTATCACAGAACGCGATAAAAAACGCACACTGCAAACCAGTCTCGCCGTCATTCTCCTGCTTGGCGTTGTCTTTTTCATCACCGCGCTGCCTTACGCAACTGACACTGGTGCCTTTCTTGGGATTCAGCAAACGGGCTTGAAATTGGCCGCGCTTGGCGCGGCTTGCCTCGCCTTCGCGTGGATCGTTTTCAAGGTTCTCGGGCGCGGGCTGCCAGCAGAAATGGGCGTGGCGTTGATGCTCGGGTTTGCCACAGTCGGCATCATGGCCAAGCAGACCGAACAGATCACCAACGCGCAGAAAGCGCGCGGCTATGATGTCCAACCTAAGAATCTTATTGCCAGGGTGAAAGTGCTGACAGCGTTGCTGATCCCTATTTTCCTGGCCACGATGCAGCGTTCTCAGGACATCTCCATCGCGATCCTTTCCCGCGGCTTCGATTACAACATCAGCGAGCGCACCTATCGGCGCGAGTTCACATTCCACCGCCAGGATTATCTTGTCTTAGCTGTCCTATTGTTCGTGATCGTTGGCGGATTGCTCCTCGACCGGATGGGCATCAGTAATCCAACTGAAACGATCATCATGGGCTGGATTCAATAATCAAAGTGCAAGACTATAAAAGAAAACTGTTCCGAATATCGGAACAGTTTTTCATTTATGGCAGGTAAATTTCAAGCTGATGTTAGAATTCAAGCTGTTTGCTGACCACAGAATCACATCAATCAGGAGAAATTATTAAATGGCAATCAAAGCGATCATTTTCGATATGGAAGGCGTTCTGATGATAAACAATGAGATCGACCTTTCTGCTTGCTGGGCAAAGGCACTCAATGTCCCTTATGATGCCGTGCATGACGTTTTCTATGGGGAAATGAATGACAAAGCAGATCTTGGTGATGTCAGCCAGGCGGATTTTGACCGTTACCTCATCACAACCCTCGGGTTGGGTATGGAAATGCTGCCAGTGGTCCAGAAGGTGATCGATGAGGAATGTTTCATTGATCAGGTTCTCGTCGAAAAAATCATGGAATTAAAACAGAAATACAAAATCGGTCTTCTCTCAAATTACACCGATATGATGCGCGAGAAAATCGAAAAAGAATGGAAGATTACGCATCTTTTTGATGACATCATCATTTCTTATGAGGTGGGGTTGATCAAACCAGATCCGGCAATTTTTGAATTAGCCCTCTCCCGCCTGGGTGTATCCGCTTCCGAAGCAGTACTGATCGATGACCGTATCAAAAACATTGACGGGGCACGCCAATTTGGATTGCATGCTATTCATTACCAGACACGCCAACAAGCTCTCGCGGAACTGGAAAACCTGCTCAACCTATAAATATATATCATCGCACGCGATTAATAAATAACACCTCTTTACCCCGCTTCACCGCTTCATCCTTAATATTATTTAGAATAATAATATACACGCATGGTTAAGTCTGCCTTACAATAAAGGAAATGATCATGAGGTGAAACATGAGTATGCGAACCGTTTTGAAATCTTATACCGGTACGCCCACCGTTGAAGGAGCAGGTGTCAGTCTGACCCGAATATTCTCCCAGCCGGATGTAAAAGACCTGGATCCCTTTTTATTGCTTGATTTTTTCGACGCAAGCGATCCACAGGATTACAGCGCCGGATTCCCAATGCATCCGCATCGCGGGATAGAAACGATCACTTATTTAATAAAGGGGAGAATTGCGCACGAAGATTCACTGGGTAACAAAGGGATCATCACCCCGCTTGGCTGCCAGTGGATGACAGCCGGGCGCAGCATTCTGCATCAGGAAATGCCCGACGCGAGTGTGCCGATCCTGGGCACGCAGCTGTGGCTCAACCTCCCAAGAGCAAACAAAATGACTGAACCTGCCTATCGGGAAATCACCGCGGCGGATGTGGCTGTCTACGATGCAAGTGATGTACTGGTGCGCGTTTTAGCGGGAAATTTTCACGGGTGTGTTGGACCGGTGAAAGGGACTTATGTAGACCCGTTATATTTTGATGTGACGGTTCATCCGCGCGGTACCTTCGCGATCGATGTGCCTGCAGATGACACGGTCTTCCTATTCCTCTTAGAAGGCGCAATCGAATTCCATCAGCAGGGAGTTTTTTCATCAACCAACACACGCGGCATTTTGCTATCGAAAGGTGATCACGTTAGCGTCCATTCTGATCAAGGCGCTCGATTTTTATTCATCGCCGGAAAACCGATCAATGAACCGATCGCCTGGGGCGGCCCGATCGTTATGAACTCGCAGGAGGAACTGCGCACCGCCTTTCAGCAACTGCAAGCAGGCACTTTTATTCAGCCTTAGTAAATATTTGGAATGTTTTTTGTGTTAAGCAAAAACAGGACTGCTTTTGCAGTCCTGTTTCGTTTTGATTTTGGTTAGAGAACGATAACGCTCTCTGCCTGGGGGCCTTTGGCACCCTGCGTGACGGTAAATTCTACCCGCTGACCTTCTTCGAGGCTGCGATAACCGTCTGCAAGGATTGCATTGAAGTGGACGAAAACATCTTCGCCAGATTCACGTTCAATGAAACCGTAGCCCTTGGCGCCGTTGAACCATTTTACAACACCAGTTTCTTTTTCAGACATGATTTGGAACTCCTTTCTTTATCATTTTTTGCCGAGTCAATCATGGGTTCCAAATCAAACATTTACATTTTGCATCAGAACTTCTGTCTATCAAGCAATATTAGTGTACCCTATTTTCTAGAATTGTGTGTTAATGTTTTGTCAATACCCACCATCACTTTTACCATCTGCTTGACATGCGTCTATCAATCGGTTACATTTAGCTCCGCTTATTAACATTCATCAGCAGTCCTGCCGCTGTTATCCATTGAGACCATCTCGATTTTCCTAACACCCGCGTGACTTCTAGAAAAGGAAATTTTTAAATGAAATTCAACCAATTTGGCCTTGATGCGCGTCTGTATGATGGCATTCAGCGCGCAGGGTTTGTCGAGGCGACCCCGATCCAGGAAAAAGCAATTCCGATTGCGTTAGCAGGCCAGGACATGATCGCAACCGCACAAACCGGCACAGGTAAAACAGCTGCCTTTGTACTACCTATCCTCAATAAGCTATTGACCGGTCAATTGCGCCAATCGCGCGCGCTGATTATCACCCCTACCCGCGAATTGGCGGAACAGATTCACCAAACCGTACATCAATTGCGCCCATCCAGGAAAATCCGCAGTGTGTCTGTGTATGGCGGCGTGGGAGCTGCCAGCCAGATCGACCTGCTTCGCGGCGGATGCGAGATCATTGTTGCCTGCCCGGGCCGTCTGCTCGATCATATCAATAACAAACACGTCAAACTGGATCAGATCGAATTCCTAATATTGGATGAAGCAGACCGTATGCTGGATATGGGCTTTTTGCCAGACATCAAACGTATCATCAATCACCTTCCCTCCAGGCGTCAAACCATGCTTTTTTCCGCAACCTTCCCCGATGAGATCGAAGCATTGGCAAAAAAGACACTCAGAAATCCACAGAGAATTGCGATCGGGATCAGCAAACCCGCACATACTGTTTCGCATACACTTTATCCGGTTCCGCAGCATCTCAAGAGAAACCTGCTGGTCCGCATCCTGAAACAAACTGACACAGATTCTGTGCTTATCTTCGCGCGCACCAAACACCGCACCAAGCGTCTGGCACAGCAGATTTCTAAAGACGGTTATCAGGTCACCAGCCTGCACGGCGATCGGTCGCAGAATCAGCGCCAATCGGCATTGGATGGTTTCAAGCAGGGACGTTATCAGATCATGGTGGCCACCGATATCGCTGCCCGCGGTTTGGATATCAGCAGCATCTCCCATGTCATCAATTATGACATGCCGGATACAGCAGACGCATATATCCATCGTATCGGCCGCACTGGCCGGGCGGAACATACAGGTGATGCCTTCACCCTCTGCACCCCGGAAGACATGGATATGGTAAGAAGCATTGAACGGGTGATGAAACAAAAATTACCGCGTGAAACGGTTGATGCGTTTGATTACCAGATCCCGAAACCAGACAATGGAAGTAATACGCATAAAGGCCGTAACCAGGCCAGGCAAAATAAGTAACAGGATCAGCTAATAATTTATCGTAAAAAACTGGCCCGGCCTTGCCGCGCCAGTTTTATTTTTTCGCAATCGCCCCAAACTCAAAATGGCTGGTAGTTGGCTCTTTACCGCGCATGTAATTACTGCGACCGCAGGCAAAAAATTCTACTGATGCAAACCCGGCTTCAATCAGCATCTTCCGCAGTTCGGGGCAGGTGTAATAGCGCTGGTTGCAGTGCAGCATTTTCGTTCGGCCGCCTGGAATGGCTTTTTCAAGCTTGAATTCTTCACGAAATGTGAGGACATTGAAATTACGGTTGGATTTTTGCGAAAACATGAACATTGCGTTTGGTGCGGTCATGATCAATGTGCCATTTGGCTTCAGGGCCCGAAAAACACTATTGAGTATATCCTCATCCATCTCGTCAGTTTCCATCAGGGAAAACCCGCCCTCACATAGCATAATTGCCGCATCAAACGGCTGCTCAAAGTTCATCTTTCTCGCATCCATATGCATTAGATGCAATGCAAGGGATTCCGTTTGTGCTGCGTTTTTTGCCTGTGTCAGCATCGATGTTGAAAGATCAATCCCGGTCACATCGAACCCTCTGCGCGCCAGCTCCAATGTATGCCGTCCATTTCCGCATCCCACATCCACAATACTTAATCCGCAATCATCCCCAAGCACATCAATAATGAAATCAACCTCTTTTTCTGTGTTTTGGGTGTAGGGTTCCTGGCCATAGGTATCAAAATCTTCATAAAGCTGTTCATACCATTGTTTCATCGTCCCTCCGCTGGGGTATTCGCTATAGAGTAAAAGAACTGGGCACACGTCAATAATGTGGATTGCATGTGGAAAATGATGATTGGTGTGTGCTGGATTGTAGCACGTTTATCTCCAGCGGGCACAAACAAGGGTTAGACTTTGATCTACACCAAAGAATAGAGAGATTCTGGCTTAAACCGCGGTGATGAAGGATATAGAATTTTCTATCAAATTCTTGGGTTTAAGATGGTCGAATGTCCAGTTCAGGATAGCCGCTCTCTTCACACATGGTGCGCAGATAACTGACGCCCTCGATCACACCGATCACAATCTCCGCTGTTGTATACACCCGGCACCCCTCCATCAAATGCGCGCCGATCGTCTTGCCTGTTTCATCCGATATGGAGATATGATAATGCGATCCATGGATGGAGAGCGTCCCTGTCAGCGAAACGATCTCAAAGTGGCCGGTGAGCATGTCGGTGTGGCTCTGATTTGCGTAGCGCAGCACGGCAGTGGTCAGGCTGCCAACGCATGTCACCACACAAGCAGCTTCGAGCTTGCGTTCCCGCGCAAGCCGGTCCATTTCCAGCAACAGGTCCTGACCCGGTTTTAATCGCATGGTGATAGTTTTCATCTTCTGTATGATTTTTCCCTGTTATATCGTAACAACTTTCGCAGCTTTTACTTGCGCCTCAATCATATCGCCCATTCCACCAACCACACCAACCGCAACCTGATCGACCAGCCCATAGAAATTGAGGCATGTGTTACATAACACCAACCGTACACCTTTGGACTCCAACGATCTCAATGATTCCAAAACTGGAGACCCCTCTACTACCAATTTAACCCCTTCAGCATAGAAACAGATCACAGCAGGCAGGATCTCATTCTCATCCAATAATCGGAAATAAGTACTGATCAGTTTCTCCTGCAGTTCAGGGTCCGCATCCCCCATGCCATTGCGCGTTACTAAGATTGTTGTTTCTGAAAATGACACAACCCACCTCCTGTTATATTATTTATGAAAATAAATATTACTCCCACTCGATCGTTGCTGGGGGTTTGCTGGTGATGTCATACACCACACGGTTTACCCCGGGCACTTCATTGACAATTCGTGTTGCCGCCCGCGCCAGCAGATCATGCGGCAGTCTGGCCCAATCAGCGGTCATGAAATCATCACTGCTTACAGCGCGCAAAGCAATCACTTCCCGGTAGGTGCGCTGGTCACCCATCACGCCTACCGATTGCACCGGCAACAGGACCGCAAAAGCCTGCGCAGCGCTTCCTTCAGTGCCTTCCTTCTGGTTCAATAATTTTGCCTGGACTAATTCCTCACGAAAAATGTGGTCTGCATCGCGCAGTGTATCCAGTCTTTCTCTGTTGATCGCACCCAGGCAGCGTACCGCCAGTCCTGGGCCGGGAAAAGGTTGCCGCCACACCAGATCATGCGGCAGCCCCAGCGCTTCGCCAACTGCGCGCACTTCATCCTTAAATAGGTAGCGCAGCGGTTCGACCAACCCAAACTGCATATCAGTTGGCAAACCGCCTACATTGTGGTGAGATTTGATGCGCTGCGCCTGCGCGCGATCCGGCGCGCTGGATTCGACCACATCCGGGTAGATCGTCCCTTGCACCAGGAATTCTGCATGGTCAATGGATTGCGCGTATTCTTCAAAAACACGGATGAACGTCTCACCAATGATGTGTCGCTTCTGTTCCGGATCGGTTATGCTCTTTAAAGCGCTCAGAAAGCGCTCGCTCGCATCCACGATCTCGATATCAGTCCCCAGTTGGTTGCGCAATGCTGATTCCACCTGCTGCCGTTCATTCTTCCGCAGCAGACCGTTATCAACGAAAAGCGCGTGCAATTGCGGCCCGACCGCGCGGTGCACCAGCGCTGCCGCCACGCTGGAATCCACCCCCCCGCTGACTGCCGCCAGAACGTGTTTGTCGCCCACTTGTGTCTGAATAGCGTGAATTGCATCATCAATGATCTTATCGGCTGTCCAGGTCGCTGCCACCGCACACACACCGTGCGTAAAATACTTCAGCATTTGCAGTCCGCCTGACGTGTGGCTCACTTCGGGGTGAAATTGCAAACCGAACACCTTTGTAGTCGCGTTTTCCATCGCAGCGATGATGCCATTCTGGCTGGCAGCTGTCTGTGAAAAACCCGGCGGCAGCTGCCGCACGATATCGCCATGCGACATCCATACCTGGTGCTCTCCCCGCGTGGTCAACGCATTATCCTCAATCACTGTAACAGTGGTGAACCCATATTCGCGTGCATCAGAAGCGGCCACTTCCCCACCCAGGTGATGCACCAACAATTGCATTCCATAACAGATACCAAGGATCGGTAAACCGCTGTTGATCACAAATTCGGGAAGGGTTGGCGCGTTCTCATCATAAACGGAAGAAGGGCCGCCAGAGAGAATATATCCCTGTGGGTGGATCGCCTCGATTATCGCTTGCTCTGTATGCCAGGGAAATAATTCGCAATACACCTGCAATTCCCGCAGCCGGCGCGCGATCAGTTGTGAATATTGGGATCCGAAATCGAGGATGGCAATGCTCATCGCCTTAATCCTTCAGAACGATCCCGTGCTCATCCATATGCGTAATGCAAGCCAGCGATTCGATCAGCACGCCCAACGGGGATAGCAATTCCCGTCCGCCTTCGAAATCTTTCTCGATCAGCGCGCCAATGCCCACCAGTGTCGCGCCGGCAGCTTTAATCAGCCGCACAAGCCCCATAATGGTTGAGCCGCTTGCCAGGAAATCATCAATGATCAACACGCGCTCACCTTCACCCAGATATTCGGGAGAGACGATCAGCTCCACATTGATCCCTTTGGTGTGCGAGGGTGCGATCGTAAGGTAAACCTGGTCAGGCATTGTCACCGGTTTGCTTTTTCGCGCAAAAACAACAGGAATGTCCATCGCCAGGCCTGTGGTTATTGCCGGTGCGATGCCGGATATCTCCGCAGTAAGGATCCGGGTTGCGTTCACACTGGAAAAAAGCCGGGCGAATTCTTCACCACATGCCATCATGAAAGAAGGATCAACCTGATGATTGATAAATGAATCCACTTTTAATATTCCGCTGCCAAGATATGTACCATTTTCGAGAATCAAGTCCTTCATTTTTTGCATCATTGCCCTCACAATATATTATTTTCAATAATGGATAAGCGTACCACAATCGATCCTGATGTAAACGCAGCACCAAAAAAATCAGCGGATTTTCATGAAAAATATTCCAGTACTTGCCTTTCGGTTGGCGATGTCGAGGTGCCGCCAAACCCCTGAGCGGATAAACCGCCACAAAAATTGCCAATCTGAAGGCATTTCTCCATTGAAAATCCCTTGATCTGCCCATAAATAAACCCACTGTCAAAATTATCCCCTGCGCCGGTTGTGTCAATCACAGATACTGAATTTGCGGGTTGATGGATCACCCTTTGATCTTGCTTCAGGTAACTCCCATGAGCGCCATCTTTGATGATCACAACTGGGGTATATTTTGCGAGGGCTCCCAGCATCTCCGAAATCTTTTCATTTCCAGTAAGCTTTTCTGCTTCCGCACGATTGGGGGAAAAAACATCCACCATCCGCAACGCTTCCTGCACCTTTATTTCCACCAGTGAATGCGAATGTGCCTGGCAATCCATGAATATCTTTGCCCCAATGGACCTGCCGGCGTCCACCAGCAATTCGAGTGCTTCCCCAAGGAAAAGCCGTGTTAGATAGATCCAGCGTGGATGCGTCAGCCGGATCAGATCCGCATATCCTATCTTGGGCTCTGCATCCGAATAGCTGAGAAAAGCGCGCTCATCATGGAAAGAAAAAGCGGCAGTGATATGTAGCGAGGGATGATCAAGATCAGAAAAATAGCGGGCTTCAACGCCCTCTTTGATCGCTTCATTTTTCACATATTGGCTGAATGGATCATCACCAAACATGCACGGCCAGATAACATTTATACCCAGCCGATGGAGCGCGATGGCTGCGTTATACACACCGCCTGGAATAAGATGAAATTCTTTACTGTACACTTCATGTCCCAAGCGCGGCAATTCCGGCAGCCCGGTGAACACAAGGTCACAAAAATACCCCCCGACAATAAAAACATCGCTCGTCTTCTCTATCGTTTCCATAAGGTAATTCTACGCCAGGAAAATGATTATCATCAGCATATAAAAGATATCAATCATGAATCCACGCAACCTGTGATTCTGCGTTCTTATAAACATGTGTTCCCGAGTTGGATAATTGCCCCTTCCTCAAACAATGCTTTCGCCTCTATGCCTAACGAGAACATCAATGCCTCTGGCACACTAATATCCGCCAGATAAAGATCACCGATCTTGCTTTTTGTTTGTTCATTCAGCATCCCTTTTTTCGGTAGTGCCAGCGTCATCGTTGCCGTTGCTTCCACACATTCACCCACCACAAGCCCCGTATCTGCATCCAGCCCGGATGGAATATCCAGTGACAACACCCAACTTTTCTGCTGATTGATCAGGGTAATCCATTCCACAATCCTCCCGTGCGGTGCGCCGTGCAATCCATATCCAATCAGCGCATCAATAACCAGGTCAAACTCACCTCTCGGGAAATCATGAACAATCACCGCATCCATTCGCTCCAAAATTTCTAACTGTTGGGCGGGGACCATCCGCATTTCCGGCCTCTCAACAGGCAGCGCGATACACACACTGGCATTGCGGTTGATCAGGTGCCGTGCTGCAGCCAATCCGCCACCGCCATTGCTGCCGCCTCCGCAAATTACCGCTATTGATTTACCGGATAGATTGTCTTCTAAAACATGTTGGGCAAGATCAGCCAGATTTCTACCAGCATTCTCCATCATCTGGAACAGGTTGATACCAAATTCCTCGATCATTAACCGATCCACTTCTTTCATCTGCGATCGTGTAACGAATGGGATGCCATCAATATTGATCTTTTTCATATACATATTTTATATAAGTTCACACACACCCACCATAGAATTATCAAAGAAATGAAAAACCTTCTCCAGATAAATAATCTTGAATCATCGCGCAGCCCATACCTCCAACAGCACGCTTCAAACCCGGTGCATTGGCAGCAGTGGGATGATCAGATATTGGCAGTAGCAAAAGCACAGGATAAACCGCTATTGATCAGCATCGGATACGCCGCCTGCCACTGGTGCCATGTCATGGCACATGAAACATTTGAAGATGAAACCAGCGCGCGCATCATGAATGAAAATTTCATCTGCGTGAAAATCGACCGTGAAGAAAGACCTGAAATCGACGCGATTTATATGCAAGCAGTGCAAATGATGACAGGCAGCGGGGGCTGGCCGCTGCACGTATTTGCGCTTCCAGATGGACGGCCATTTTTTGGCGGCACATATTTCCCCACCGATCAATGGCAAAATCTCTGCCGTTCCGCAACCCATGAATTTCATCACAACCGCGATCGATTGATAGCATACGCCCATGATCTTGAAAAAGGGATGCAAGTGCGCGTCCCGGTCATCAGTTCACAGGAAGACACGCATTTTGATCAAAACACCCTCAAGGAAGCTGCCATCAACCTGCAGGATCGTTTTGATAATGAGAATGGCGGCTTTCTTGGCGCGCCTAAATTCCCAATGCCATCCCTGCTTAACTTTCTGTACGATTACAGCTTGTTGGCTGATGACCACACCACCAACCAGCATATCAAACATTCACTTGAAAAAATGGCAATGGGCGGTATTTATGACCATGTCGGTGGCGGGTTCGCCCGCTATTCTGTTGATTCCCGCTGGAAAGTCCCTCACTTCGAAAAAATGCTTTATGACAACGCACAGTTGCTCTCATTACTTAGCAAAATATATCGCAGTTGCCCCTCCCCGCTTTTTTCGGAACGCATTCGCGAAACGGCCGATTTTCTATCGCGCGATCTGAGAACCGCAGATGGCCTATTTGCTTCTTCTTTGGACGCGGACAGTGAAGGTATTGAGGGGAAATATTACACATGGGAAAAAGGTGAGCTCAAACAAATCTTGGGTGATCAATATCATTTAGCAGAAAAGGTATTCAGCATTGATTCCTATGGTTATTGGGAAAACGGACAGCATATCCTGCAAATGAAAAGTGATTATGAATATCTCGCCCGGAACTTGCAGATTTCTGAACGCACTCTTCATCAGTCAGTGATGCAGATTAAGAAGGATCTTTTCCAGCACAGGCAGAAACGAATCCCTCCCGCGCTGGATGGAAAAGCGATTGTGTCCTGGAACGGCCTCGCCGTCCAGGGGCTAGTCGATGCTGCGATTGCTTTACAAGAGCCAATCTATCTTGATTATGCTCAAAAAACTGCACAGTTCATTTTGGAAAATGTGCGCATGCAAGATGGCGGCCTTTTCCATCTTCGCGCAAAGAGCCAGGCATACACACCCGGTTTTCTCGAGGATTACAGTCACTTGATCACCGCATTGATATCTCTTTACCAGGCTGACCTGGATCAGAATTGGCTTACCCATGCAAAATCATTGACGGAATATGTCTTTGCGCATTTTGCAGATAAAGAAACCGGATTCTTCTACTTCACAACTGTCAATCAATCCCCGCTGATAAAACGCGATATTGACCTGACTGATGGGGTGATCCCATCCGCAAACAGTGTCATCGGCCACGCCTTGCATGCCTTATCCACTTATTTCGAGATATCCGCATGGGAAGAACATGCGCAGAAGATGGCATTAAACATGGCTGATGAGCTGGAACACCATCCGGGCAGTTACAGCCACTGGGCATCATTGGTGCTTAAGTTGGCATATCCATCCGTTGATATAGCGATCACCGGCGCCAATGCCCGCGAATATCTACAGCAGCTCAGCAAAGATTATCTCCCCAACACGCGCGTCTCCGGATGCATAAATCCGTCATCACTGCCGATCCTGACAGGTCGCTACAGTTCAGAGCAAACACAGATCTACATCTGCCATGACAAAGTTTGCGGTCAGCCTCTGAAAACGATCGAAGATGCAAAACGTGAGATTCTGAAAATATTTCAGAAAAAAACCATTACAGATCAAATCTGAATTCTTCATTGCTTACCCCTTTCAGGAAAATTCTGTTGCTGAAAATTATATATTTCATTTAACATCATAAATTACAAAACCCGGAAAAATCGAATCAGCAAATGACGCTTATCTGTAAAAGATTGCAGCAAACTACAATGCGCGATATGATTTGATATAGGTTCAAGAAATAATAAATTATGAAATATGCTTTAGACTAATGATAGGTTATTTTCATTACATTATTTAACAAATCTGTCATCAATGAAATAAGAAATTTAAAAAATCAAGAGGGAAGATGAAAATATTAGGGATATCCGGAAGCCTTCGCGCGGGCTCATACAACAAAGCAATCCTTCTAAAGGCCAGCGAGCTCCTCCCCGTGAATGTGGAAATGTCGGTCCATGATCTGCACCAGCTGCCGCTTTACGATGACATTCTGGCTGCGGAAAACCCGCCAGCATCTGTGCTGGCATTTCGCGAGGCGATCGCGCAATCCGATGGTTTACTGATCGCGTCACCTGAATACAATTACACGATCACAGGCGTGCTCAAAAACGCTCTGGATTGGGCTGCAACCAATACGATCAGCAATCTTCTATCCAACAAACCAATAGCCATCATAGGTGCTTCGCGGACAATCTTTGGAACCGTCCGCGCTCAGATCCACCTACGCCAGGTTCTGCATGCGGTTAATGCGAATGTGATCCGAAAACCGGAAGTGTTTATTTCCCGCGCACAAGACCTGATCACAAATGATGGGGTCATTAATGATGAAAAAACGATCAGCAGGATCAAGGAATTAGTGCATGTCCTCATCCGCGAGATAACCTGACAATAATAGATTTTACAGTTATTTTACATATTGTTTACTATTTTCTATTTCATCTCCGATTAAACTATCATTGGCATACTGCCAACAACTTGTTTCGGAGGTGTTTGTAATGAAAAAGAAAATATTATTTGGCATTATCACTGCCGCTATCGTCCTCAGCTTGACCGCGTGCAGCGGTGCCCTGCAGATTGAGATACCAGGGCTTGATGATCTGCAGCTCAATCCCTTATCAGGAGCATCAAGCACAAATGAATCGGAAATTGATCCAACTGAGGGGCTCCCGGTCGTTCCGCAGCCACCACAGCCGCTTGACCTCGACAATCTTGAGAATTTGCAATCCGCTTATATTGCAATATACGAAAAAGTTCTGCCTTCGGTAGTATTCATTACTTCAATTAAAGAAGTTGGTTCGACATCTTATGGATCAGGTTTTATTTGGGATGAACAAGGTCATATCGTCACCAATAATCATGTGATTGAAGATAGCAATATCGTCCGAGTAGACTTCTCGGATGGCCGTAGCGTTCTTGCAGATTTGGTTGGCGCTGACCCTGATAGTGACCTGGCTGTGCTGAAGGTCGAACTGCCAGCAGATGAATTGGTCCCAATCACCGTCTCCGATTCCACCAAAGCAAAGGTCGGACAGATCGTCGTTGCTATTGGAAATCCATTCCTTCAGGAAAGCTCAATGAGTGCTGGAATTATCAGTGGATTAGGCCGTTCACTAAATGTGAGATCTTCCGATGGCTCCGGACTTTTTTATTCGATTCCCGATGTCATCCAAACCGATGCCGCTATCAACCCCGGTAATTCAGGAGGTGTATTGGTTGATATCAATGGCGGCCTTATTGGCGTCCCAACCGCCATCGAATCGCCCGTGCGGGCGAGTTCTGGCGTCGGCTATGTTATCCCTTCCGTGATCGTCAACAAGGTCGTCCCGCTTCTGATTCGTGATGGGCTTTACCTGCAGCCATGGATCGGTATCAGCGGCCGTGATCTCAACCCTGAATTTGCACGCCTAATGGAGCTTGATCCAACCCAAAAAGGTGCCTTGATCGATCAAGTTCTCCCAAATAGTCCCGCGGAAGAAGCCGGCCTGGTGGGCAGCAGCGTTGAAGGTGAAATCGATGGCGTTCCAGTCACCTTTGGCGGGGATGTTATCATCGCTGCTGATAATAACCCGGTTGAAGATATGGAGGACCTGGTTACCTTCCTCGCGCGCAAGGCGATTGTCGGACAAACCATCACCCTGACTGTCATTCGAAACGGAGAAACGCTTGATGTTGAGCTCACGCTGCGAGCGCGTCCCGGTAGCGCTATAACAGAAGAAGCAGTGCAACCAGAACAGGTCAATAACGGCGCCTGGCTCGGTATTTCCGGCATGGATCTGACAGCAGGATTGGCACTGGCCATGGACCTCCCGGAAGAGACCAAAGGGGTGCTGATCCAGACCATCACAGCGGACAGCCCGGCCGAGGAGGCAGATTTGCGCGGTAGCTTTATCCCGGTAGAGATTGATGGACAGGAAATGATGATCGGTGGCGATGTGATCATCCGTGTGGATCGCGAACAGATCACTTCAATGGAAGATTTGGTGCAAATCATCACCAACAGCGAGCCAGGCGATACGGTTGTCCTCTCCATTCTTCGGGACGGACGCACGCTTCGCATTAGCGTGACACTGGCAGAACTGCCACAATAAATAGCGTAAGATAACGATAAAAAAAATCGGGCAGTAGTTCCTGCCCGATTTTTTTAGATATCCAGATTGCGTACCATTTTCGCGTGTGTTTGGATAAAACGCTTGCGCGGCGGCACCATCGCGCCCATCAGCATATCAAAGGTACGATCCGATGCGGCCGCATCTTCTATCGTCACCAATAGCAATGTCCGGTTAGCCGGGTTCATTGTCGTCTCCCACAGCTGTTCCGGGTTCATTTCACCCAGACCCTTATAACGCTGCAGGCTCACTTTATCTTCTTTTGCCCCCATCTCTTTGATGATCTTTTCTTTCTCATCCTCAGTATATGCATATCGCTGATCTTTCTTATAGGAGATCAGGTAAAGCGGAGGTTGAGCGATATAAATATGCCCGGCTTCGATCAATTGCGGCATATAACGAAAGAAAAAGGTCAGTAATAATGTGCGGATATGGCTGCCATCCACATCGGCATCTGTCATGATCACGATCTTGCCATACCGCAGGCCTTCCAGTTCAAAGCTTTCACCGATGCCTGTCCCCAGCGCGGAAATCATCGATTTAACTTCTTTATTGGAAAGAATCTTATCCAATCGGGCGCGCTCTGTATTCAGGATCTTACCGCGCAGCGGCAAGATCGCTTGAAAATGACGGTCTCGTCCCTGTTTGGCAGATCCGCCAGCGCTGTTACCCTCAACAATATAAAGTTCGGTGCGGTCCGCATTCCTCTCAGAGCAATCTGCCAGTTTCCCGGGTAGTGTCATGCTCTCCAGCGCGGATTTACGGATGACCAGGTCGCGCGCTTTGCGTGCTGCGTCGCGCGCCCTTGCAGATGTCAGGCATTTGCTGACAATCGCTTTTCCAGCGCGGGGGTTCTCTTCCAGAAATTCAACAAACGCTTCTCCCAGCAATTGCTGTACGATAGTCTGAACTTCTGCGTTCATCAGCTTGACCTTGGTCTGGCTTTCAAATTGGGGATCAGGATGTTTGATGCTGATGATGGCGGTCATGCCTTCACGTGTATCATCACCCGTAAAATTCGAGTCATTGTCTTTGATCAGGCTATTCTTGCGCGCGTAATCATTCAGTGCACGCGTGATGGCCGAACGAAAACCCGTCATATGTGTGCCGCCATCAATGGTGTTGATCGTATTCGCGAAACTATATACCGATTCCGCGTAAGCATCCGTGTATTGGATGGCAACCTCTACACCAACGCCCTGCTCTTCTTTTTCAACATAGAAAACCGGATGCAGCACTTCGCGATTACGGTTGAGGTATTGCACAAATGATGCAATGCCGCCTTCAAAATAGAATTTCATCCGTCGATTGGGTTCAGTTGTTTCATCAACCAGGCTGATCTCAACCTGGCGCGTTACAAAAGCCATTTCTCGAAAACGCTGCGCTAACGTGCTGAATTTATACTCGACCTCTTCTTTAAATATTTCTTTATCGTACATGAATGTCGTTGTGGTACCACTCGCACCTTTAGGTGCTTTGCCAACCTCTTTCACCGGTTCCTGTGGCCGTCCCTGTTCATAACGCTGGAAATATTCTTTTCCATCCCGATAAACCCGCACCTCGCACCATTCCGAAAGTGCATTAACGGCTGAAACGCCAACACCATGCAAACCGCCGGAGACCTTGTAACTGTCACCGCCAAACTTACCGCCAGCATGCAGAATGGTCATCACGACCTCCAGCGCTGACACATTCTTCCCGGGGTGTAGATCAACCGGAATACCGCGCCCGTTGTCTTTCACAGTAACACTTTCATCAGCATGCAGGATGACCTGAATACGATCACATGCTCCTGCCAGTGCTTCGTCGATCGAGTTGTCGACAACTTCATAAACAAGGTGATGCAACGCTTTCTGGTCTGTACCGCCAACATACATGCCCGGACGCCGGCGGACAGCTTCAAGCCCCTCCAGGACTTGAATGTCGTTGGCTCCATACGATCGATTATTGTCAGCGGTTTTTACCACAGATTCCTCCGTTATTTTGATTGGTCGCTGCTAGAAGCAGCGCTGGATTGATCTATTTGATGTGCCTGAAGGATTTGCTGCTGCCATTTAACACCTTGATCATAGAATTTGAAAGAAGCAGCCAGCAAGCCGGACGAAATAAAAGCATGGCCAAATATTCCCACCAATAACAGCCAGCTGTCAGCCGCCGGTGTTGTCCAAAGAAAATCCAGGCCATAGCTAATGATGATCAGCATAATGAAGAACATGCCGGTTGCGGCGGTCATTGAGCGCACCAGACGGAACGAGGTCACAATTGAACGGGTCGCCTTAAGGTCTCCAGCAAAAATTCCATGTGGAGAAAACACCAAAGGCAGCAGCACCCAAACCAGCATCAAACCGAGCACAACAAATGGAAATGTTCCTAAAGATGGCATGATCATAGCCAATGATGAAAGCAGGCATGAGATCGGCAGCGCGAGCAGGACGGAAGCAACCAGTAAGATCAATGAAAGAATTAATGTTTGCATAAATTGGTTCAGGATAATTGAAGCATCCAAAGGGCGGCGCCCGACGGCAGCATTCGCGACCATTGCGAAATAAACACTGCCAATAATGACACCTACAAGCATCAGGATAGCCGCGGTAGTCGCGATCATACTGCCCGAGGTCGCCTCGATCGAAATCGGCATACCCCAGGGATTCCGTTCAGTAATGTAGCTCACGAGCAGGGAAGGAATGCCAACCGGGAAAGTTTTTAGGCTAAAAAATAGGTTGAATTGGTTCAGAATCGCCGTCCAAATCTCGCGCGAAGTCTCCACAAATCCAGCAGCTTGCTCGCCATATGTCGCCGCGGATAGCTCTGCAGCCTCCACGACAAGCGGTAAGAAATACTGTTTTACCCTGAAACGGGGGCCAAGCCAGAACAAAAGATCCAAAAAAATTGGGAACAAAATGAGATAGACGTTATTTGCGACAGCATTAAAACCCTCTACAAGAGAGGGGATCATCCGGGGTGGATCGTAATTGGTGTCTTTCAATACGTTCGGCATACAAAACTTAATTTTACCATAGCGACACTTTTTCATTTTCTTCTCTCATTTAATCCATCGGTTAGAATTGAAGTATGCAAATCCGTGCGAACTTCCCGAAAACGGACCGGCTGAGCCTTGTGCTGGCAAGTATTATGATGGGTTATTCCATGCTGCCCTTCGTTAATGTGCCGCCCCGGCAAATTTCTTTCTCCCTCCTGGGGATATTGATCGCATTCGACCTTAATTTTACGATCCTGGTCTCCCTCATCACCGCTGGTATCGCAGCAGCCGGAATGGATTGGATTCTGCGTGAACGCGGTGACATCCCGCTGCGCGAATCAATCCCGCATTTGATCCTCCCCGCCCTCACAGCCGGATCGATCGGAATACCGCTTGGCGTGATCGCTGTCAGTTTGGACTGGTGGGTCATCCTTGGGTTCGGTAGCCTGCTCGTGCTGCTTACCCTGGTGGGTGAATTCATCTCTGTCGATACACAGCACCCTTACTTCCCGATCGCGATCATGCTTCTAACCGCATTGAGTTTTGGATTAATTTTGATCACAGCCATCACCATTCGTGCCGCAAATCTGCGTTTATTCCTCACAGCGAGCATCCTGCCTGTTGTGTATGGTTTCTTTGCCATCCGCGTTTTACAACTCCGGCTGGGTGGGGTTTGGCCGTTGAAATGGACGCTTGTCGTGGTTCTGGTGATTACGCAGGTGACGATCGCGCTCTATTATTGGCCGCTTTCACCGATTCGTTTCGGTTTATTGCTTCTGGGGCCAGCGTATGCGCTGATCGGGATCGCGTCAGCGGTAGAAGAGCACGCATCACTTGATGAGGTTTATCTGGAGCCGCTCATCGTCTTCGCCCTGCTCATCCTGCTGGCGGTTTTTGTCAGATAATACAGCAACTATTATGGAACTATTGGGTTTATAGCATAGGATATGATAAACATTCTAACAATTTTATTGGCATATTTATTGGGCTCGATCCCCTCCGGCTTACTGGTAGTTAAAGTTGCGACCGGCAAAGATTTACGCGAGATCGAAAGCGGTCGCACGGGTGGCACCAACGCCATGCGCGCTGCCGGCCCGCTGGCAGGCCTATTTACCGCTGTTTTGGATATCAGCAAAGGTGCCGCGGCGATTTGGGTTGGCCGATCCCTCATCCCCAGTCCGGATTGGATTATCGCGCTGAATGGACTGCTCGCCATCATTGGCCATAATTATTCAGCATTCCTTCTGGAACGCGGTGAGGATAATAAGCTCCATTTCCGCGGCGGAGCAGGCGGCGCAACCACACTGGGTGTTGCGATGGGACTTTGGCTCAACAGTTGGCTGATCATCCTGCCGATTGCTTTTTTGGTATATCTGTTGATCGGTTATGCATCATTGACGACGATCAGCATCGCGCTTTCAACTGCAGGAATATTCACAGTTAAAGCCATTCAGGGCGTTTTGCCCTGGATCTATGCAGGCCTTGGGCTTGCGGCAGTTGCGGTTGTCGTGATCGCGCTGCGCCCAAACATTCAGCGCTTGAAGGAAGGAACAGAACGGCGGGTCAATCTGCTCGCCCGTATCTTCACCCCAAACAGATTCAAATAGAATATTACGCTTCAGTTTTTTGCATTTCGCGCTGGTATAAAACTGAAAGATTGCGTTGATGCAATTCCTCGACCAACCCGGCAAGCAATACCCGGCTTTTCCCGCATGCCTGTAAAGTGGCTTCTTCCAAAATTTCCATTGGATCTTTCCGCTTTGCCGCTTTTTGCGCATACTGTTCGATCTGATCGAGATAGTCGATATTGCTCTGGCAGGCATTGTCAATCTCGCCGCGCAGGATCACATCCCCATGTCCCTGCACGATGTTCTCCAGGCCCATCTCAGTGAAAGATCGGATTGTCGCTTTCAACTGATCAACATCACCTTCCACGATATTCGGCACCGGCAGGAACGCATCGCCAGAAAACAGCACCCTATCTTCCTTTAATAAAACCGATAACCCGTCAGAACTTGTCCCAAGCGTGGGGAAGATCTCCACTTTTCTTTTACCGATCTGAATGGTCATTTCTCCCTCTGCGATGGTGATATCCGGAAGGACAATTTGGTCGATCTTATTAAATACAGCGTCCTGTGCTTTGGCATTTTCAAGTGTGTGCGGATTATTTTCCGCCATCATCTCTCTGCATAACGTATGGCCGACAATGGTTGCCCCGGGAAAGAAACAATTTCCAAAAGTATGGTCGGCATGATAGATCGTATTGATCACGTATCGTACCGGCACGTTAAGAACATCCTCAATGTAACTGCGCATTTCGAGGGTTTCTTCCGGGTTGGCGAGTGAATCGATCATGACTACCCACTCCGGCCCAATAATCGCGCTCGCAGTCACTTGCGCGTACACTTCACTTTGGAACCAATAAACATTATCCGCTATGCGTTCTCTGATCATTATTTTTTTATCGTATCCTTGTTAAACAAAATTTCAAACGATATTAATAGCATAAATGATTATAAAAGTCAAAAAATTCGGGTTATTTATGATTAATTTCATATAAATCTTTGCCTTCTCCTCTGCTGCCAGGCGAAACACTCCATTCTAGCGCATCCAGCACCATTTATGGTAAGATTGCGCCATAGTTATACGAGCTCATCAAGAGAGGTTGAGGGACCGGCCCATTGAAACCTCGGCAACCGCAATGACTGGTGCCAACTCCGGCAGATCCATTACGGATCTGGAAGATGAGGAAGGTTAAACCCAATCCTCTCAACCCAGAGAGGTTTTTTATTAGTAATAAAACAAAACGCATGAATATCAACAAACACATTGCCGTTGCTTCACCCCCCTCACCTCCTTTTTGGGGAGCGAAGGTCATTGATCTTCCGCTTGCGCGGTTATTCGACCACCTCAACCTGCCTGCTCTTTATCGAATCGGATGGGGTGCTGGCCGCGCCAGCGGAGAAAAATGGGCCCGGTATCAGGCAGATTTTTCCACCAGGTTGTCAAAAATGAAACAATCATTTTTGAATGATAAATCGTTACTGCCACAAGCGGCTTATGGGTATTGGCAATGCGCCAGTGAAGATGGCGCCATCCTTATCTTTCCCGATCCAGGGCGTAAGGATTCGAATACGCTCAGGTTACCTGTCCCGCGCCAGTCTTTTCCGCCCTATCGGTCGCTCAGCGATTATTTCCTGCCTCAGGGCGATCACCAAGGCGATGTGATTGCCTTACAGGTTGTCACCATGGGCGCTGCGGCTATAGAATATATCCAATATCTAAAACAGCAACAGGATACCGTTGAAGTATTCTTTGCGCATGGCCTGCTGACCCAGCTCACAGAGGCTGCGGCGATCGCCACGCTTGCAACGATCCGCGAAGAACTATCCATCGACAGCGTGCGCGGCAAGCGTTATTCCTGGGGATACGAACCCATTCCGGATCTCTCACAACAGGTATCCATCATGCGCTTGCTGGACCCGCCTAATAATCTCAGGATCTTCTTCACGTCAGCTTATCAGTTTATTCCGGAATACACCACCGCCGCCCTCTTCATCCACCACCCTGAAGCGGCTTATTTCCGCATCACACAAGAGGAACCGTATGACCAAGAATAAATTTTTGCATTGGATCGGACAAGAAAAGCCGATTTTAGCGGATGGCGCCATGGGCACCTACCTGCATGAACATGGCATCAGCTTCGAATCTTGCTTTGACGAACTCAACCTCAGCCAGCCAGCCGTGATCGCGGATGTTCACCGTGAATACATCGAAGCCGGCGCGCAGATCATTCTCACCAACACCTTTGGCGCTAACGCCCTCAAGCTCGCCAAACATGGCCTTGTGGATAATCTGGTAAAAATCAATGCTGCGGGCGTTGAACTGGCCCGCCGGGTGGTGAGCACTTCCTTTAAAGAAGTTCTCATCGCTGGGGATGTCGGTCCGATCGGTGTACGCCTGGCGCCCTTTGGCCGCGTCCAGCCGGAAGACGCACGCCGCATATTCTCTCAACATATTGCCGCTTTGGTTGCTGCCAATGTTGACCTGCTCGTACTGGAGACCTTCACGGATAAATATGAAATACGCGAAGCGATTTATGCCGCCAAAGAAATAACCACCGAGCTCCCCATCGTCGCATCCATGGCTTTCACGCGCGACGACCGTACCCTGCTTGGTGATGATCCCCGTAAAGTAGCCCGCGCATTAAATGATTACGGTGCGGATGTGATCGGCATCAATTGCTCCGGCGGCCCCAATCAGCTCAACCGCATCCTGCGGGAAATGCGCGCGGTACTCCCCCAGGGCAGGTTCTGGGTCAAACCAAATGCCGGTTGGCCGGAACAACTGGGTGGGCGCATCTTTTATTCTGCCTCTGCAGAATATTTTGGTGATTACGCTCTCTCTTTCTGGCAAACTGGCGCGGATGTGATCGGTGGCTGCTGCGGCACCACCCCTGCCCATATCCGCTCCATGCGCGCGGCGCTTGATCAGACCGATCAGATCGAAAAGATTGACCTGGCAGGATCATCCGCCGCGGACGATGAAACAGAGAAGGAGCAAGCTATCCCGACAGACATGGCGCGCAAACTGGCGCAAGGAAAATTCGTGATCGCGGTCGAAATGGATCCGCCGCGCGGGCTTTCCACAAAAAAACTCCTCGCTGGCGCCAGCCTGCTGGCAGATGCAGGCGCGGATGTGATCGACGTTGCCGACAGCCCTATGGCGCGCATGCGCATGAGTCCCTGGGCCGTGTGCAGCCTCATCCAGCGCAAAGCCCACATCGAAACCGTGCTGCACTTCCCTACCCGCGGGCGCAACCTCTTACGTGTGCAGGGCGACCTGCTGGCCTCCCATGCCCTCGATGTGCGCAATATCTTCGTTATCATGGGCGATCCCACCGCCATCGGTGACTATCCCGACGCGATGGATAACTATGACCTGGTCCCTTCTGGCCTGGTCAAACTCATTAAACAGAATTTCAACGCTGGTGTCGACCATGCCGGCACGGATATCGGTCAGCCCACCAACTTTTTTGCCGGCGCAGCCCTCAACCTGAACGCGCCCGACCCGCAGCGTGAGATCAAGGTTCTGCAGCGCAAGATCTCCGCCGGCGCGGATTTCCTCCTTACCCAGGCTATTTATGACACCGCGCTTTTGGATCAGTTTGTCGCCCTTTACCAGAAACAGCATGGTGCATTTCCGATCCCGATCCTGGTTGGCGTCCTTCCGCTCGCGTCCGACCGACACGCCGCCTTCCTCCATCAGGAGGTGCCCGGTATCACCATCCCGGACGATGTCCACCAGCGCATGCGCGCCGCCGGCGAAAATGGCGCGTTTGAAGGCATCCGCATCGCCGTTGATCTGATCGAGCAGCTCAAGTCACGTGCGCAGGGCATCTACCTCATGCCCGCCTTCAACCGCTTTGACCATGCCGCTGAGATTATCGAAAGTATCCACGATTAAAGGAGAGATTGATTAATCGGATATTTCGATATTTCCGATAAAATCAAATGATGTAGAATGATTATTCACAATTCCCAATTTGGGAATTATATGCTATTATACATATGAGAATATTGAACAGTGGATTATTAGAGAAGTATGCGCGTGCGCACAAGGATGCAGCAGATCAATTTTGGGCCTGGTTCTATGACGTAAAAGCACAGGAATGGAGCCAGCCATTAGACATCAAACAAAAATATGCCACTGCAGACCCCATCCCAAATAACAGAGCTGTTTTCAATATTCGAGGAAATAAATACAGGGTCATCGTCGAAATCAATTACCATCAGAAACTGGTCTATATCCGCTGGGTTGGCACACATTCTGAATACGATAGAATCGACGCGACCTCCATATAAATACGCAGGAAGAAAAAATGAAAATAAAACCGATCAGGACTGAGGAAGATTATCAGCAAGCATTAGCGCAAATTGAAAGCATTTTCCATGCGCAGGAAAACACCCCCGAGGGTGATGATCTGGATATTCTTGTTACCCTTGTCGAAGCCTACGAAAAAGATCATTTTCCTATTCCCGTGCCTGATCCGGTTGAGGCGATTCGTTATTTTCTCGAAAGCCGTCAGCTTTCCAGGAAAGAATTGGCAGATATGTTGGGCACGGAATCTCGAGTATCTGAAATTCTGCATTATAAGCGTGGCCTTAGCTTGAAAATGATCCGCAACCTGCATGATGAGCTTGGGATCCCGGCCGAAATCCTCATTAGCGATTATGACCTCAATGACAGCTATGATGCTGCTTGAACAAATAAACCAATTGGTAAATGGATAAATTTACAAAATAATGCTGATGCGTAGCTGACTATGTTTCTTTTTACATTTCCTGGCCGTGGAAAAGAAACAATCACACACCCGGTGCTCGATTTTATTGATTACACCGTTTTGGTTGATATGATATACGCAATCGGTCCATCCCGTTCGATTCGCACCTGTGCATCTGGATAATGAAACAATTCGGCAATACGCGGCGGGGAAAGAAAATGGCTGCGCATCAGCAGCAGCTTCTCACCCAGCGCGATCAGCTTCACCCCAAACACGCGCACATCCGGTTCCTCGATCACCATCACGCCCCCCGGCGCCAGCACGCGCCACAATTCGTCGATCGTCCCCTGTTGGTCAATGACATGATGCAGCGCGTCGACCATGATCACACGCGCAAAATATCCGCTTAGGAAAGGCAGCCGCTCTGAAGGTGAACACACCGGAAATACCCCTGCTTTCGTGCGGTTTTCCGCCAGCATCTTACACGATAGGTCTGCGACCACGACAGTATCTGTTTTTTCGGTCATATGCTGCGCCACCCGTCCCGTTCCCCCGCCTGCGTCCAGCAGCGCGCCGCTGACCGGCAGATCCAAAAAGCCCCACAGCACCTCCGGCTCCTTCGGCTTGATCACTGCTTCATACAATGGTGCTAACAGGTCAAAATGGTCAAATCGCGCCATGGTGTTACCTCTCCTATTTATAGAGATTATGTTAATACCTTTTTGGATGACCGCCATTAAAATTTATAATTCTGTAACATTACTTACCAGCATCACAAAATCGAATGGCGAAGAATACTAACATAACCATCAGCCCTCCCAGGGAATTGGCGTTCGCAAACCAGGCTGTCAGCGGCCAGGAGAATAACCGCGCGCACGCATTTCCCGACCTGGTGCGCTTTCAGGATCGCTTCTACCTCGCATTCCGCGCTGCCCCATCCCATTTTCCCTCGAAATCATCACACATTCACATCTTCAGTACCCGCGACCTCAACGATTGGCAGCCCGAACACAGCATCACCGCTGACCTCGATATCCGCGACCCGCAGTTCCTGCATTTCAATGGTTCACTGTATGTTTTTTATATGAACCACAGCATGCAGCTTTTTAACCACGAACCAGTGTCGATCTGCTACAGCAGGAAAACACAGCGTGGTTGGTCTGGCCCGGTCACTCTGCCTTTAAAGCATTCTGGATTCTGGAACATCAAAGCCAAAGATGGCACAGTCTACATCAGTCTCTATACCCGCAATGGCGAGCAAAACCGGCGCGTCAAACGCCACTTTGCCCTATTTTCCTCCAATGACCTGCAGGATTGGCAGCCCGTGTTCACCTCGCCCATCACGCGTGAACGCCTGCGCAGCTACCAGACCTCCGAGTCCACCTTCGCCTTTGATCATCACGGTAACATTTTCGGTACGATCCGCTCGCTGATCTATCCCAATCTCAATTTCTCCATCAACACACAACATCCATCAGATTGGTCAATCCGTGTTGACCGTTTTAAATGCGATGGCCCCCGGCTGTTCGAACATCGCAGGCGTTATTATCTTGTTGCCCGTCGCAGCGAGTTTTACCGCCTGCGCACCGAGCCCTTCCGTTTCTTCAACGGATGGCGCAATCTGCGCAATGTCATCCGCTATTCCCTCAGCAAGAAACGCACCGCGCTCTACCGCTTCGACCCCCGCACCCTGCAGATCGATCACATCCAGGACCTGCCCTCGCATGGCGACACTGGTTATTCCGCCATCGCGCAAATGGATGATGATAAATTTCTCCTCGTTTACTACAGCTCTCCGATCAATATGAACAACGACCATACCTGGCTGCGTGGTCAAATTGCTGGCAATACCAGGCTTTATCAGACCTGCATTACTTTTTCCTGATTAAATGAAATGACGCAGATCAAATCATAAACTTGTACTATTTATCGGTCTGATTTGGACGACTTTGATGTAAATAACTAATAATAGTCCTAATAAAAATAAGCCCACAAAAAATCATGGGCTCTATCGCATACTTCAATAAGAATTTATTTCTATGGATTTCTAGCGCCATTCCCCTGGCCAAGTCCCTGCCCCGCGCCCTGGCCGCCCATACCCTGCCCTATCCCGTTCTCGCCAGCCATAATCGCATCATATTGCGCCTGAAGCATATATTGTGGTGCGTAAGTCTGGCGCACCTGATTTTCATACACCCGCACAAACGCTCTCAGGTGGCTTTCAGATCCCTTGATCAAATTTTCATAGACACGGATGATGTCCCCCCGATCTGTTTCAGCGATGCGCGCTTGCAGGTCAAGGATATCGATCTCTTCAATCGCCCCGCCCACCAGGTAAGCATCCTGCAATGACTGGCTGCCCTGCGCGGTCAGCTGGTCATATAATGCCTGCAGCACAGGGTTGCTGAATTGGCCAGCTTCCGTCATGGATGGGTCCTCAATCCCATACGCGTTCAGCAAAGCAAGTACCGATTGTGCGTGCATGTCTTCGCTTTCTGCAATATTGCTAAAAACAGGGCTGCCCCATTGCGCATAAAGATACCGATAGACATCACCCGCCAGTTTTTCTTCTTCGCGCATGAACCGCAAACCTTCTATCTCAGCTTCCGTCAGCGCATTCTCCGTATCGGATTGCACTGTCCAATGTGGTTGATCAGTGATCTCGTTTTCTTCCGTTGTCACAGCGACCGCCGGCTCTCGCTCAGCCGACACATTTGCCGGTGTGCAGGCACTTGCAGTCAGTAGCATTAATGCGAATATGGCAATGCTTGATCTCTTGATGGTGTGTTTCTTCATTTTTTATTACCTTTCATTCCTTGTTGATATGCCAAAATATAAACCAGGGGTGTGAAGAAATCATGAAGAAAACGTACGGAACCGGTGAAGGTTAGCGGGCTTGTTCACCAACGGGAAGGGTAAGGACAAATTCCGCTCCGCCCGCAGGGTGGTTTTTTGCGGATAAGGTGCCGTGATGAACCTCGGCCAGGTTGCGTGCGATCGCCAGCCCCAATCCAGTTCCGCCCGCCACCTTTGTGCGCGAACGCTCTGCCCGGTAAAATCGGTCAAAAATATATGGCAGCGCTGCGTCAGGGATACCCTCACCCGTATCGCGTACCGAACAGATCACCTTTCCTCCCTGATACATCAGTTGAATAAAAAGCGTGCCGCCCTCCGGTGTGTAGCGAACGCCATTTTGAAGCAAATTCTGTATGATCTGTTGGATGCGCTGCGCATCTGCCCGCACCACCGGGCAATGCTGCAAATCCTTTTTGATCACGATCTTCTTCTCTCTGGCTTTTGCGCCAAACTGTTCGATCACATCTGATATTACCTGATACATATCAACCAATTGCAGGTCCAGCTCCAACTGTCCTGCATCAGCTAAAGTGAGCAGTCTTAGATCTTCCACCAGTCGGTTCAGTAGATGATTCTGGTCCTGAATTGCCAGCAGGTTCTCTTTTGTCATCGGGAAAACACCATCAACCATCGCCTCCAGATGTGCGCGCTGCACAGCCAGCGGTGTGCGTAGCTCATGGGCGATATCGGATGTGAGATTCTTGCGCCGTTTTTCCGCTTCTTGCAGTTCCTGCGCCATGCGATTGAATGTCTCGCCCAGCCGCGCAAACTCTTTTGGTTTGTCAATATCAACCCGGTAAGAGAGATTGCCGCGCGCCACCCCTTCTGTCGCTTCGACCAGTTGATTAACCGGTTTTGTTAAAAAATACGCCAGCAGCAACGCCAGCACCAGCGCTGCCGCGCCTGATATCATCGCGGCAATCAGGGAAGCGCGATTGATCCGCTCTAAAAAACGCGCTTCAAATAGCGCGTTTTCCTGCGCATAACTATCTTCCTGTGGCAGCAGATAACCAACCACCACGCCATCCTGGGTCAGCGCAATGCTTGCGGCATCATTCGCTGATACAGTGCCTATATTGGCAGCGTAGACAGGGTCATAAATGATAATGCCTTCCGCGTCCGCCAATCGGATCGTGTTCAATCGGCGCTGTCCCTGTTGCGGCCCTCCTTGTCCAGAGCCGCCCCCTGCGCCTGTGCCGCCGCTCGCATCGTGGTCACTTCCCGGCATCAACGCTTCGGCGCCTGCCCAGCTTTGATTCACCCGATACCACGCTTCCAGATCATCAACCAACGATTCCGCGCCGATCAATCCACCCCGCCCTAGGAAGGTTTGCACCTCCTGCTGTGCGTTTTGCCGCACCAGAATGGATACACCCAGCAGCGAAATGGAAATGACCAATAAAAAACTGAGGATTAATCGAATGCGCACAAAATTACCTTCTATTCTGTTGAAAAGCGGTATCCAACTCCAAACACTGTCTCAATATAATCTTTCTCTTTGTTGGATAGCTTGTGACGCAGGTTCTTAATGTGCGCGTCAATCGTCCTTTCATACCCCTCATACGCCTCACCCTGCGTTGCTTCCAGTAATTGCATCCGGCTAAAAACCCGCCCCGGCTGGCTGGCAACCGCGGCAAGCAGGCGGAATTCAGTCGGCGTCAGGTCGATGCTTACTCCCGATTGTCTAACTGAGAATGCATCGATATCGATCTCCAGGTCTGCAATCCGGATCATATGCGCCTCGATCTTTGCAGCTCCGGCGCGCCGCAGGACCGCTTTTACCCGCGACACAACTTCGCGCGGCGAGAAAGGTTTGGTGATGTAATCATCCGCGCCTAACTCCAGTCCAATTAATCGGTCAACCTCTTCCACCCGTGCCGTCACCATGACCAGCGGTGTATCGCCCTGGCGCCGGATCTCTCTGGCGACATCCAAACCGTCCATGCCCGGCAGGTTCAAATCCAGTAATACCATATCTGGTTTGTGGTGCTGCCAGCTCGAAAGGCCAGTGTCTCCGCGGTCAGCGGTCAACACCGCATAGCCGGCCTGTTCCAGGTAGGCTTGAAGCACCTTGATCAGTTCTTTTTCATCTTCGATCACCAAAATTGTTGTCATATTTGCATTATACAGCAGTGAACCTACCGCCTTCGCTTCTTCATATAAAACATACCGTATTTACATCAATTCTTCATCATTAATCAATCATCCAAACTCTGTATAAATCCAGGTATCCCAGTCAGCCATCCACCTACAATTCACCCTTGTTTTTTAAATCATATTCCCTATTATAGAATTATTGTTCTAAATGCGGGGCATGCTTGATGGATAGAACAAGAATGATTAAACAGGCAGTATGCCCTCAAATTGCGATGAAAGAGTTTTCTTCATTCCGTATCCGCCCCTATCTCACCCTGCGCCAGCGCCAATGTTTGCGCCTGCTGATCGAAGGAAAAACCACCATGCAGATCGCGCTCGAATTGGGCCTCTCGGTGCGCACGGTGCATGAGCATCTGCGCCGCGCCCGGCTTCAGCTGGATTGTTTTTCTACTCTGCAGGCCGCCGTCAAAGCGGACCGCATCGGTCTGTTACATGATCCAAAACTGGGTTAACCATCCCCCATCATCTCCATCGCGTCTTCCGCCGCTGGAGGTTGTGCGCTTTCAGGTGTCGCGGTCGGTGCGGGCGCAGATGCACGCAGTCCGTCCAGTGAGAAAATCAAGTTCGCCACCTCACCGACTGTTCCCAGGCTGCCCAGGTATTCCTGATTGAAATACACTTCCAAAGCGGCGCCATTACCGGTTAACAGCGTAATCTCTTCCTCAGCGGAGAATGTGAACACATCCCCTGCCGCCACCCGTCCATAAAATTCTGGTTGGCCATCCGTGGTTACACGCAAAAATGCACGGTCACTGACGATGATATACACTTGCAGCGGTGCAGGGTTGACCGTCGCCGCAGGTATCGGTGTTTCCTCCGCAACCGTTACGCCCGGGATCGCCGTCTCCTGCGGCGTGTCATCCCCATTCACTACGGTGCTTTCAGCCATCACCTCTGTCGGCGTGGGTGTTTGCGCCAGCACTTCGGAGATCGATGGCGCGTCGGTCGGATCCGGTTCAGCCACAGAGAAAACCTGTGCGCCGCCCCAGATGATGAACGCGAACAGCCCGATGATGAAAAGTCCGCCGATGATCAGGTCAGGGTTGAGGATGCGCCGCCATTTTTCAGGAATATTAAGGCGCACGGTCAACGGCGGGGCTGGTTTGGGCGGCCGCTGCGCTTCTTTTTCCATGCGCACAGATTGCAGCGCTTTCGCGTAAGCATCCGTAACCCAGGTCTCGTCAACGCCCAGGAAATGCGCGTAATTATTCAGCATGCCGCGCCCTTGCACGGTCGATGGCATCCGCTCGAACGCGCCGGCTTCCATCGCTTCCAGATACATCCTTTTCACATTCGTGAATGTCTCGGCGTCACTTAACGTCAGCTCCAACGCATCCCGCCGCTCGCGCAGCGCTTTGCCGATATCCGCCAGGATCTCCTGCGAAGAGCGTGTGATCACCACCTGGTCCGGTTCTTCAATTGGGGTTTGATCCTGCCGTGCTATCCGTTGCGGTTGTTGCTGCGATCGGGTTTTCTCTCTTTTTGGGAGGATCTGTGAAAACTTCGCAATACGCTGCAGTGCGGCACGCATCCTTCCAAGTAGTCCCGCGCCAGGTTGACCCACCACGCCGGTATCTTGCTCCGCCGCGGCAGGGCTTTCCTCTTCGCTGGTTTGCGCGTCCTGTTGTTCACCAGGCTGCGCATCCGCCTTCTCCCCATTCCCGGTCCCAACCCCGCCACTGCCTTCGCTCCCATCCGCCGCCATACTTTCATCAGGACCATCAGCGCGTGCTTCATCGCTGCCGTGCTCGTCTGCGGAGGTGTCTGAGGGGTTATCCCAGGACGCGATCAGCGGCGCGGCAGGCATGCCCAGATAAGATGCGTACAACCGCAAAAATCCGCGCGCTTGCGCGTCTGAATGGAGTAACTCGGGATGATCATTTTCCAGCTCCTGCAAGTACGCGCGCCGGATATTGGTCGCTTTAACAGCGTCCTCGATCGTCAACCCCCTCGATTCGCGTGCGAAACGCAGTTGCTCGCCGACTGTCGGTTTCATTGCTATAGATTATATGTGAGTTTATAAAAATACCGGCCTGATCATAAATCTCAGGCCGGCAGATTTTAATGCATCAGCGCTTAAGCTTCGGCCTGGTCGTCCTCATCAGGCATTTCAGCTTCGTCATCCTCAGTATCATCAGCTTCCGCCGCTTCGATTTCAACGCTCTCAACCGCTTCTACCTCAACGATTGTTTCTTCTGCTTCGACGATCTCTTCGATCTTGGCGGTGCGCTGCTTGCGCCCTTCAGCGCTTTCTTCTTCCACTTCCTCATCGCTTTCCACCCACACCGTCACCTCAGGGATCAGGTCATAGGTCAGGCGGATGCGCACCATATGCTCGCCGGTTTGGCGCAGCGGTTGCGTTTCGATCTGGCGCCGGTCAAGGTTGACACGCAATTTTTCATTCACCGCGTCAATGATCTGCTGCTGCGTGATCGAACCATACAGCTTGCCGGTTTCGCCAACTTTTGCCTTGAATACCAGTTCCAGAGCCGCGATCTGTTCTGCTAATCCCCGCATCTCTTCATTTAATATCTCACGCTGTTTTGCGGCAGCCGCTTCGATCTTCTCGATCTGGCGCAGCGCGCCTTCCGATGCTCGCAATGCCATTTTTTGCGGAAACAGGAAGTTCCTTGCGTAGCCGTCGGCCACTTTCTTCACTTCCCCCGCTCGGCCGAGATTGTAAACGTCTTTAATTAATAGTACCTTCATCTTTTATAAGCCCTTTCTGTGTGTCTTGGATTTGTGCGAAGGGTACAACGCACTGACGCGATATTCTACCACAGGATGCCGATTGTATCGAAAATCCGCTTGTCAAATGTTAACTAAAAATCCATAGAATAAAAGCCGGTTTTTATCTGTTTGCTATATATAATATATCTATTGGCTATGATCATAAATAGGATGGGATGCAAAGAGTGATGAGCGAAAAGACAATTTTTAATCAGTATTATAAGGACCTATCCCAGGCCGCCAGGCAGGGAGACGCGCGCGAAGAAAGTTTCTATAGCGCGTGCGAGCGTATGCTCACATCATTCGCGCAGGAAACTGGTAAACCGCAGGTGCATGTCACTACGCTACCCAAACCGACCGATGCCGGCAACCCCGATTTCCGTGTCTGGAATGGTGCTGATCGCATTACCGGGTATATTGAAGCCAAAAAACCGACCGAGGAAAACCTCGACCAGATCGAAAAAAGCGAACAGCTAAATCGTTACCGCGATACCTTCCCCAACCTCATTCTCACAAACTTCCTCGAATTCCGTTTATACCGTGATGGGCAGTGTGTGGAAAAGGTTACCGCTATTCCTCCTCTAGTTTTCAACCAGCTCAAAGTGACCACAAAGGTCGAAAAACCAGATGAGCTCTCTGCCCTTTTAGAACGATTCCTCGATTTCTCTCTCCCGCGCACCTTCACTGCCGAATCGCTTGCCATCGAGCTCGCCAAACGCACCCGTTTCCTGCGTGATATTGTCCAGCAGGAGATGCAAAAGGACACCAGCGGCAGTGATATGCTGGCGGGTTTCTATGAAGCTTTCAAGACCTACCTCATCGGCACGTTGGATATTGAAGATTTTTCCGACCTGTTCGCTCAGACCATCACCTATGGCCTCTTTGCCGCACGCATTCGCGCCAAATCGGAATTCACCCGTGCCACCGCTTTCAATAACATTCCCCATACCATCGGTGTCCTGCGCGACCTGTTCCGTTTCATATCCCTCGGGGATATGCCCGACCAGCTCGCCTGGTGTGTCGATGATATCGCTCAGGTTCTGGCGGTCGCCGACGCCCCCGGTATCCTTTCCGAGTATTACCGCACTGGCAAGGGCAGCGACCCTATCGTCCACTTCTACGAGACATTCCTCGCCCAATATGATCCCAAGGAGCGCGAACGCCGCGGCGTTTATTACACTCCCGAGCCGGTCGTTTCGTATATTGTACGGTCCATCCATGAGATCCTTAAATCCCACTTCGGCAAAGCCGATGGGTTGGCAGACACAGGCGTAACAGTCCTCGACCCCGCTGCCGGCACGATGACCTTTATCGCCAAAGCTGCCCAGGTCGCGGTCGATGAGTTCACCGCCAAGTACGGCCATGGTGGCAAGGAGGAGTTCATCCGCGAGCATGTCCTTAAAGATTTTTATGCCTTTGAGCTGATGATGGCTCCCTATGCCGTCGGCCACCTCAAGATGGGGTTCTTCCTTGAAGAACTCGGCCACACCCTCCAGGATGATGAACGTATGCCCTTTTACCTCACCAACACCCTCGAATATGAGGAGCTTGACCAGAGCCGGCTGCCCGGCCTTTCCGCGTTGGCAGAGGAATCGCGTTTGGCTGGTGTGGTCAAAAAGCAGACCCCAATTCTCGTCATCCTTGGCAATCCACCTTATTCCGGCCATTCCACCAATACTGGCGAATGGATCAAAGGGCTTATCGATTCCTATAAGATGGTTGATGGAAAACCATTGGGGGAGCGCAATCCCAAGTGGTTGCAGGATGACTATGTTAAATTCCTGCGTTTCGCCCAGTGGAAGATCGACCAGGCTGGTTCCGGCGTCGTCGGTATGATCACTAACCATGGTTATTTGGATAACCCTACCTTTCGAGGCATGCGCCAGTCGTTGATGAAAACATTTGATGAAATTGTTATTCTTGATTTACATGGAAACACTCTCAAAAAAGAAATTTCACCGGATGGAAGTATAGATGAAAATGTGTTCGATATTCGTCAGGGGGTTGCAATAGCTATTTTGATTAAAAAATATCAATCTAGTGGAAAGACTTTTAATTATTACGATATTCACGGCGACCGCGAATCAAAATATGGTTGGTTAAACGATAACCAGTCCTCCAATATAAATCATAAACAAATCGAACCCATTAAACCATTCTATTTATTTATTCCTTATGACAAATGTTTAACAGATCAATATCAACAATTCCCATCTATTGAGGATATTTTTCTTGTAAATAGTGTCGGTATTGTTACCGCTCGCGATTCGCTAACCATTCAGTGGTCTGAAAATGAAGCTTTTAGAACTGCCAGTATTTTTGGTAATTTGGATCCAGGATTAGCCAGGACAACTTTCAAATTAAGAGGTGATTCAAAGGACTGGAGCATAAAAATGGCACAAAAAGACATTATCGACTCTGGTATAAATCGAAAAAATATCCAAAGAATCGCTTATCGACCATTTGATAATAGGTATACATATTACACGGGTAATTCAAGAGGTTTTCATTGCAGATCTCGTTCTGAGGTGATGAAGCATTTTATTAATATATCTAATAACATCGGTCTAATTGTTAATAAACAAATAGCCATTAGTGATATTAATCACACATGGATAACTAGAGATATCGTTGATTTACATATTTTAGAAACTGCCCATGCTTCAGCTTATGTTTTTCCATTATATTTATTCAGGGGTGATGAACAAATAGATTTGTTTGAATCTTCTAATATTAAAGGACCACGAATAAATATAAAAGAGACTTTTCTAACAGAAGTATCTACAAAGCTAAAAATTGAAAGAGATTTCGAAAATATTCTTTTTTATAGTTATGGAGTTCTTTTTTCACAAGTATATAAAAATAGATATAGTGATTTATTAATTAGAGATTTTCCAAGAATTCCTTTTACAGAAAATGTTGACGTTTTCAATAAAATGGCGAAATACGGAAATAGGCTGGCAAAATTACATTTGCTTGAATCGAATGAAATAAATCCACCCATCGTTCAATTCGATATTTCAGGAGAAAACAATGTAAATCGTGGCCGAACTAAAGGCTTGCGTTATGATCCTGACCAGCGGCGTGTTTTCATCAACGAAACCCAGTTTTTCGCTCCTGTCCCACCGGAAGTGTGGGAATACCAAATCGGCGGTTACCAGGTCTGTGAGAAGTGGCTCAAGGACCGTTACGACCGCCGCCTCTCGCTGGATGAGATCCAGACCTACTGCCGTATCGTCACCGCCCTCGCCAGGACGATCGAGATTCAGGAAGAAATCGACAAACTCTATCCCCTTGTGGAAGAGAATCTGCTCGATATCCAGCTTTAACCAACTGGTAAGGTTTCCCGCCTTTTTCGGTACAATCAACCCATGGCAGATTTCATCCGGCTGGAAAACGTCACTTTTTCCTACCCACCCGCGCAATCCAATCCTGTGCTCGCGCATCTGAACTTGACCATCAGCCAGGGAGAGATGGTCGCGCTGATCGGCACCAATGGCTCCGGTAAAAGCACGCTTGCCAAATTGCTCAACGCCCTCCTGCTTCCCACCAGCGGAAAAGTCATTGCGGCTGGTCTTGATACTGCCGATCCCGCCAACCACACCGCCATCCGCTCGCGCGTCGGCATGGTCTTTCAGCGTCCGCAGGATCAGATCGTCGCGTCCACCGTCGAGGAGGAAATTGCTTTCGGGCCCGCCAACCTCGGCCTGCCACCGCGCGAGGTGCGTGAACGGGTTGAACAGGCCCTTGACCAGGCCAACCTGCAGGATTTGCGTGAGCGCCATCCCTTCTTCCTGTCAGCGGGAGAAGCCCAGCGTCTTGCGCTCGCTGGTGTCTTGGCCATGCGCCCGGATTGTATCATCTTCGATGAAAGTACGGCCATGCTCGATCCCGCCAACCGCGCCGCCCTGATGGATCAGGCAATCATCCTTAATCAGCAGGGTATCACCATTCTCATGATCACCCATCTCATGGATGAAGCCGCCCAATGCGGGCGCGTCATCGTCCTGCATCAGGCGCAGTTGGCCATGGATGGGCCGCCATCCACGGTATTCTCGCGCGCATCTGAGCTGGAAGCCCTCGGGCTCGATCAACCGATCGCGCTTAAGGCGGCCGATCATCTGCGAAAATTCTTTCCAGCCATGGGCCGGAATATCCTTTCTATCGATGAATTGATAAACGCGCTACCCCCAAACCAGCGTGCGGTTTCAGCGATCAATAACACACCACAAGAATCCAAAAAACCATTCGATCTCCCTGTGGTCATCCGTGTGGACCAACTGTCACACGCTTACCCTGCCGGCGCAGCGCAATCCCGCCCCGCGCTCGACCATCTCTGCCTGCAGGTTCAGGAAGGACACACCCACGCCCTGATCGGCATGTCCGGCTCCGGCAAATCCACCCTGCTCCAGCACCTCAACGCCCTCATCCGTCCCCAATCCGGGCATGTGACGGTGGGGCCTTATCACCTCAACGATCAAGACCTGGATACCCGCGCGCTCAGGCGCATGGTCGCGCTCACCTTTCAGCAGCCGGAAGACCAGATCTTTGAGCACTATGTCGGCGACGAGATCGCCTATGGGCCCCGTAATCTGGGCCACGATGGCAGGCTGGCGGACGTTGTGCGGGAAGCGATGCGCGCGGTTGGGTTGGATTTTGACACCTACAAGGATCGCCTCACATCCGAACTCAGCGGTGGCGAACGGCGCAAGGTTGCGCTGGCTTCCATTTTGGCGGTCCGTGCGCACATTCTCCTGCTCGATGAACCGCTGGCCGGGCTCGATCCGCAATCGCGCCGGCAAGTTTTGCGCCTGCTGGGCACACTCCATCAATCCGGCAAAACCCTGCTCATCTCGACCCACCAGTATGAGGAACTGGGCGCATCCTTCAATGCCATCAGTCTCCTGCATCAGGGAAAAGATATCCTGCATGGCGCCCCGCAGCACGTCTTCTCCCAGCAGGAAATCTTGGCCCCAGCCGGCATCATACCGCCCTTCCATACCCAAACCGCGCGTGCGCTGCGCAATCAGGGCTGGCCGATCCAGGCCGCCATCGCAGATCAGGCAGCGTTGGATGCAGCATTAGACCGCGTGATCCAGGGGAGGCCTGATGGCATTCTTTGATAATCTCCAACGCGTCTCGGTCGGGCAGTATATTCCATCCGCGTCGCCCGTCCATAAATTGGATCCGCGTACCAGGATCACCATCTTCTTAATGTTCATCATGGCCGTCACGCTCAGTCCATCCGTGCGCGGACTGCTGGCAGCCATCCTCTTTTCCATCCTTTTATTGCTCTTCAGCCGAATCTCTCTGCGGGATGCCTTCAGCAAACTGCGCGTGCCGCTGCCGCTCATCCTCCTGCTGGCGTTGCTGCAGCTTTTCATCTCCCGCCATGCGCCCGGTGATAAGGAGGTGTTCTCGTTTTGGGTGCTTAATCTGACTGAAACCGGATTGCGCGCGGCAGCTATGTTGTTCATGCGTTTTGTTGCGCTGGTATGGTTGTTTACCACTGCCGGCGCCACTATCTCCACCATCGATATGATCTATGGAATTGACCTGCTCTTTATACCGCTGCAGAAGATCGGCATTCACCCCCACTCCCTCACCATGACCATCCAGATGATGCTGCGCTTCATCCCTTACCTGATTTTCAACGCGGAAAAGATCGCCAAATCACAGGCGTCACGCGGTGCCAGCTGGGATGATCCCCACGGCGGGGCCTTTCAGCGCGCCAGGCAAATTCTGCCGCTGATCGTCCCCCTTATCAGCACGAGCCTGCAGCAGGCGGACACACTCGCCAGGGCAATGGTCGCGCGCGCTTATGGCGCTTCCAATCGCCGCACGGGATTACGTGAATATCATCTCACGGTTAAGGATGTGCTCTTTACCTTGCTGTGTGCGGGAGCTGCGTGTGTGATCCTTTTCCTCCCCTGAGGACATACCTAATCCAGATCCGCTCCACTTTTATTGCGGTTGGGGATCTTCCAATACGCGGCGATCACAGCGGACGTGATCACAGCGGAGACGAGCATCTCCGGCAGCCCATTGGCCACCGCCACCCCGCCCAGTACCGGCCAGGGCACATACCCGAGTAGGCCGATCATCCCCAATACCAGTCCGGTGTTGGTCAGGCTTCCCACCGCCCCGCTGATGGACAATGCGGCAAGCGGCCATTTTCCAAACGCCTTTGCTGCCAGCCAGGCAATCGGCCCGATAAAAAGGCGCGGCAGAACCGCCAGCAGCGGGTTGGTGAACCACACATCCGTGGGCCCGGTCGGCGCGACCGCGGCCTGGATCATGCTGAAAACGCCAAAGATCAACCCGACCAGCAAACCGGAATAAGGCCCGGCAATGACTGCGGCAATGATGACCGGGATATGCAGGATCGTTAACGAAACGCCGCCGAACCAGGGGATGAAACCGATCCGCGTCCACCCCAATACAACGGCGATCGCCGCCATCAGCGCTGTGATCACCAGTTTTCGGGTCTTATCCATTTGCTTGTCCATGCGCACCTGTATTTGGTTTTTTTAATAGAACCATTATATCGCTTTCGATTTGGATATAATAAGTCCGATTATCAATTAACAACAAGAATGCCTGAAAGCAATAGATGATTCCAGATGACCATTAAACAGGAAAAACGGAAAATGGATTATGAGCACAAGACGGTCAACGCCATGATCGCTTTGTATTGCCGTAAGAATCACGCGTTTGAGCATGGTATCTGCCCGGATTGCAGCGATCTCAGTCAATACTGCCGCGACCGTTTAGAGCGCTGTCCCTGGGGCGCAGGCAAACCGGTCTGCGCCAAATGCCCCATCCATTGCTACGCGCCGGCCTATCGCGAGCGCGTCAGGCAGGTCATGCGTTTTTCCGGACCGCGCATGATCTACACCCACCCCCTGCTTGCCATCCGCCATCTCCTGCACCAATGCCAGCCCGCGCCGGAGGTTGATTAGGTCATGATCAAACCCATTCGTTTGGAGAATACCCTGATTTTATGAAAAAATTCCTGATCGTCCTCGGTTTCTTATCCTTAATACTGGGAATCATCGGAATAGTGATCCCACTTCTGCCTACCACGCCCTTCCTCCTGTTAGCGGCTGCCTGCTTCCTGAAAGGGTCTGACCGTATGTACCGCTGGCTGATGAACCACAAACTGTTTGGTGATTACATCCGCAACTTCCGCGAACACAAGGCCATCCCGCTCAGGACAAAAATTTTCGCCATCTCCCTCCTTTGGATCACGATTCTTTTCTCGATTTTCTTCGTGGTTCGGTTGATCTATCTGCGCGTGTTGCTTGCTGCCATCGCCATCGCGGTCACGGCCCACATTTTGCATTTCAACACATTAAAATCAGAAAAATAACACTTCATTCAGACACAATACTTCCATTTTGCCTGAATCGTATTGACCGCCATTGCTCCAAATTAAAGCATGCTTGTTGTGAAATTAATCCTATACGATCCATTTTCTGTGCACATTCCGTAAACTGACTACAAAAAGCAGCACACAGAAAACCGTGATCGCGATGAAATCCAGCCACAACGGCAGCATATTCTCAGAGAGGATCGCCCCATGCAGGATATCCGTGCCGTAAGTTAGCGGGAGCGCATAAGCCAGCGGACGCAGAAAATTGGGTAGGTTGGCGATCGGGAAGAATAACCCGCACAAGAAGATCATAGGGAAGCGGATGAAGTTGGAAAATGTCTGCGCCTCAAACACTTCGCTCACCGATACAGCAATAAATAACCCCATGAAGGTGGAGGCGATCGCGATCAGCAGGATCGCCGCAAGGATACTCCCCCACTCAAAACCGGATAATTGAGTAAAAAAAGCCGCCATCCCAATCGGCACCAGCGCGTTCATCATCCCGAATAATATCGCCCCGCTGGTCTTTGCCAGCATCAATAATTCCAGCGATATCGGTGATAGCAACAGCCGGTCAAAGGAGGCATTCTTTTTTTCAAAGGTGACTGTTACTGCCAGCATCGAGGTTGTCCCAAACAAAATCGAGATCGATACCACCCCCGGCAGCAGCGATCGAATGCTGTCCAGCCCCTGTCCGGATCGGATGAAAAACATTCCGGTCCAGGCCAGCGGAAAAATGATTCCCCAGCTGATATTCGGTGGTTTTAAATAATATGCGCGAATATCTTTCAGCAGAATATTGAAAAAAGCAGTCCATTTTTTCATCGAGATCATCCTTTTCCATTCCGGCTGTTTTCCATTTCTGCTTTCTCTAGACCGGTCACCTGAACAAAAACATCCTCAAGCGAAGGGACGATGCGCCTGGCATCGAGCACTTCTGCTCCGCTTGCCTCCAAATGGTTGATAAGTGGGGCGACAGCAATCGTCGTTTTTGCCCGAAACCGCATCGTTTGGCCGGCTCGCGTTTCAACTGTGTATTCCGGGAATTTTTCCGCAACGCTGCTCTCTGCTTTTTCGCTACCGGATAATACGCTGATCTCCAATATATGGTCATTTTTGATAGGCTGCAGCAATTCCGAAACCGGCGCATTCCGGATGATCCGCCCATCTACAATGAAAGCGATCCGGTCGCATAATCTCTCGGCTTCTTCAATGTAATGGGTAGTCAGGAAGATGGTCGTCCCGCTGTTGTGCAGATCAGATATCATGGTACGGATCTGCCGCGCACTGGCAACATCAATTCCGGTGGTTGGTTCATCCAGGAATAAAAGTGGTGGGTTATGGATGATCCCTGCTGCGATCGTCAATTTGCGTTTCATTCCTTTGGAATAGGTTTCAAACTTACGGTCAGCAGCAGCGTTTAAGTCAAACATATCCAGCAGATCCCGTGCTCTGATACGGCGTTCTTCCCGATGCATGCCATACAATGACGCGCAAAAAACAAGGTTCTCAAAACCGGTCAATTCAGGATAGAGATTGCTCTCATCCGGCACCACCCCCATCAATCGCTGCGCATTTTTCGGTTCCTTGCTGATATCCACGCCATCAATCCATGCTGTGCCGTCTGTCGGCCGTGCTAGCCCCGTTAACATCTTGATTGTGGTTGTCTTGCCAGCCCCATTTGGCCCCAGAAAACCAAACAACTCTCCCTTGAAAAGGTCAAACGTAACCTGATCAACCGCCTGCACATCATTGAATTTTTTGGATAATGCCTCAGCGGCAATGATTCTCTCCATCTATAAAAATGCTCCGTTAGAAATATATGTTTCAGTCAGTAAATCCGCGCCATCCTGGTTGCCCTCCCGCTCAAAATATTCTACTCCCAAAAACAGCTGTTGCGTTGCTTCATCCTGCGCGAGAATTGGCGAACTTTGCGCCTGTGTCCGGTGGCACATGATCGCTGCCTTTTTCTGGCGCCAGACCGGAAGCGCATCAATCACAACTGAGATTTCATTGTCCGGCGTGCTGTGCAGTTGGTCCATTCCCAGCCGCTTCGCTATCGAATCCGGCACTGCCAGATAGTAAAGCGACTTCAAGAAAGGATTTCCGGTTTTCATTCGCTCAAAAACTGCCTTCGTGCGCGCGCTGGCTGCGCAGTGGTCACAGTGGCCGGATAATCCATCCGCTGGCCATGTGATGATCACTTCCGGCCGCAGTGATTGGATCTTCTCGGCAATGACAGCTTCAACGCAGCTTCTATCGGATTGTTCCAGACCTCCATCCTGAAAATCAAAAACGCTCGGTTCATCCAGTCCCAGTGTTCTGCAAGCGCAGCGCAATTCCTCTTTCCGAATCGCGCCCAATTCTTCTGGTTGGCAGATCGGCGGCTCACCGCATGAACCCGCCTGTCCGCTCGTCAATGAAACCACATGCACCCGCGCCCCCGCTTGGGCTAATAATGCCAGCGTCCCCCCGCAACGGAATACTTCATCATCCGGATGGGCAAAGATACACAGGCATGCGCGCTGGGACGATCCGTCATCCTGGTTTGTTGTCATCGATATCCTTAAATTACTCTCAATCCGCTCTCATAGCGTCAATGGTCACGGCATATGCAACCACTAACACAACCATCCAGCTCTTTCCTGCCATTCATCCTTCTAATCTTTAATCGATCGAGCCAAACGCAGCGCATAGGTCACTGCCAGCCCTGCCATGAATCCAATCCCGATATTGGTGATTACCGAAATCAACGCCGAACCGATCGCCAGGCCCAGTTCCATCCCTTTCAGTTTGCGCATCGGCAGCGCCAATTGAATCGCGACCATCAACATCATCCCCGCGATCAGCGCCATTGGGAAGTGCGTCAGGATTTCCGCGATCGATTGGCTCAGGAACAGGCCGATCGCCAGCTCGATCACTCCTTCCATGATGGATGCCCCGCCCGTCCGCGCGCCGAAATAATACTGCCCGGCCAGCCCGCCCGCGCCATGGCAAATCGGCATGCCCGAGAAAAGCGATCCGATCGCGTTCATCACGCCCATGTTCAGCATCAATTTTCGTTCTTCCACCGCTTTCTTCGGGAAATAATCCCGGATAATGGCCGCCGGGGCGATGACCGCGTTGGTGATCGATAGCGGGATTTGTGCGAATCCGGCCAGCAGCATCGCCTGCCAGATGTCATTCAAGCGCGGCAGCGAAACAGATGGCAGCGTGAATGCGGGTTGCAGCGTGGAAGGCATCTTTCCCTCAAGGGCGATCATCGCAAAACCAACCACCATCAGCACGATCGATGCTGGCGCATATCGGTTTTGCCGCAATGCCAGCACGATCGCGATCGCAGCAATTCCCAGCAGCGGAGCCGGCCGCATCCATTGCAGCGCCTGCCAGCCCAGCGTCAGCGCCAGGGCAAGTTGCACCCCGCGCACCAGGAAATCCGGCGTGATCCGGACCAATTTCTTCAGCAACCCGCTAATGGATAGAATGATCCATAGAATTCCCAATCCAAATCCCGAAGCATAAATGAGCGAGGGCTCCCACTGCTGTGTGATCGCTGTCACTGCAATGATCTTTTTTGGCTGTAAGGGCATCGGTAAACGGTAAATCAGGCCCAGCGCGATGTTGGTCAACCCAAGCATGACAAACAGCCCGGCCGGATCCAACCCGTTGATGGCAATATAGCTCACCGCCAGCGGGAACAATGTCCCAAAATCCCCCATCGACCCCGCCAGTTCACGCAGGTTGAATTCATAATCACGATATTCTCTGTTAGGTTTACCGTCTGAAGTCATCTGATAATTACCTGTGCCTCTTTTAATCATATCCTGCTTTTCACCATCATCAGCTAACCCAATCATCCGATGTTGTTTTGGAAAAGCACGATCCTTAATAACCCATATCGTTACATCGACCCCAATGCTTCTGGCTGAGACCGCATTTTACTGTTGATTTTTCAATCTTCATAGATACAATTAATCTAAATGATATTCAAAAGTAAGGATTCAACACGCAAAATCAGCAAACACCCCGTCGAGGGTGTCAGCGGTGTTTACTTCGGCAAAGACCGTTTCCTGCGCGTGGTCGAACAACCCGCCGGCCGTCCGGAATATGTCTCCAGCATCTCCAACACTGCCACCAAATTTCAGCTGGCGGATAAATACGGCAATATCGGCCTCATCGCCCACAATTACCTCGGTGGTCGCCTCTTTCATGATGTCAACCTGGGTGATGATATTCACGTCATGGATGGCTATGGGCATACCCGCGTCTATAAAGTCAGGGAGGTGCTGCAATATCAGGCCGTCAATCCGCGCGATACGCGTTCAAACTTCATCGATCTCAAGACCAACCAGCTCTGCACCGCTTCCGATGTTTTCAAGCGCGTATACCAGGGGAAGCATCATGTGATCCTGCAAACATGCATTAAGAAAGGCAATAATGAAGAATGGGGGCGTAAATTTATCCTCGCTTACCCGGCAGAAAAAATAAACAGCCGTCGATAACACACACTTAACACAGGTTTAACCATTATTCAGGTATCATACATAAATAGAAATTATCTAAGGAGATTAACATGACCGATAAACTGAAAGCCAAAGCGATCCGCGCCTGGACGATGTACGACTGGGCCAACAGCGCATTCGCCACCACCATCATGGCGTCCATCCTGCCCAACTACTTCAGCATGTATATCGCCACCGATGCCGCCCTCACGCTATGGGGTTACACCGTTGCCATCGGCTCCCTCATCGCCGCAGTCATTAGCCCCGTGCTGGGCGCTATTGCGGATTTTCGTGGGTCAAAGAAATCATTCATGGCTTTCTTTGTCGCGCTGGGTGTAATTTCCACCGCGCTCATGTACCTGGTCGATACCCCCGATGATTGGCTCCTGTGCAGCATCCTCTACATCCTCGGTACGATCGGTTTCGCCGGGTCGCTCGTCTTCTATGACGCCCTTCTGCCGCATGTCGCCAATGATGATGAGATCGATGAGGTTTCCTCGCGCGGTTACGCCATGGGTTATATTGGCGGCGGCTTGCTGCTCCTGATCAATGTCGCCATGATCTTCGTCGGCCCCGGCATCTTCCTGCCCAACATGGATGGCGAAGAAGCCATCAAACTGATGATGCGCCTCAGTCTGGCCAGTGTCGCCGTCTGGTGGGCAATCTTCTCCATTCCCATCTTCCGCCATGTCAAAGAACCCGTGCGCAAGATCGAGAAGAGCGAAGAGGGTATGAACGTCCTCACTGTCGGCTTCCAGCGATTCTTTAATTCACTGAAAGAAATTCGTAAATTCCGCGACCTGTTCCTGTTCCTGCTTGCGTTCTTTGTCTATGCCAATGGTATCGGCACCATCATCACAATGGCGGTCGCATTCGGTTCTGATCTCGGGTTCGGCTCCACCATCCTGATCGGTACACTGCTGCTGGTGCAGTTCGTGGCAGCGCCATTCGCCATCCTGTTTGGCAAGATCTCCAAAAAACTGGGCGTTAAAAAATCCATCTACCTCGCCCTCATCGTTTACACAGGCATTTCCATCATCGGTTATTTCATGAGCAAAGAATGGCACTTCATCCTGCTTGGCTTCGCCGTCGCCACAGTGCAGGGCGGCGGGCAGGCCCTCAGCCGCTCGCTCATGGGCACTCTCCTGCCTAAAAGCAAATCAGCGGAATTCTATGGATTCTTCAGCGTTTCCGAAAAATTCAATACTGTCATCGGCCCGATCCTCTTCAGCGTTATCAACCAGGTCACAGGCAACAGCCGCCTGGCGATCATTTCACTTGTCATTTTCTTCATCGGTGGCATTCTGCTGCTCTCCAAAGTGAACATTGAGCGCGGAGTGGAAGTGGCAAAGGCGGAAGACGCAAAAATGGTGACGGTGGAATAGAATACAAATCTTGAGCTAAGGATTTAGAATGATGGCAGAAGAAATGAACGAATTGGATAAACCCCTTTCACCTTTCCTCATCGCCATCATTCCTTTTTATACTGCGTTTTTCATCGGCCTTTTCCTTTTTCCGATCGCACAGGATTGGGGTTGGCTGCAAGCCTGGCTCGTGGTGGTCGCATTTAGTCTCATTTTAGGCGTAGGCTATTATCGCATAAACAAAGAAAACCCGCGCGTGCTGCGTAACCGCATGAAGCTGAAAAAGAAAGGCCTTACGGAAGCCACCAAAAAATCAGCGGGGTCAGACCGCTTCATCATGCCCATCATGTCCGCTGGTTTCTTTGCTGCCCTGCTCCTGCCATCGCTCGGCCGGCGTTTCGGTTGGCCAGAATTACCGCTGTGGCTGTCTCTGATCGGCCTTTTGATTTCCTGCGCGGGTACCACGCTCGTACTGATTTCCATGTACCAGAACGCGCATGCATCCAAGATCCTCGATATCAACCAGGAACAGCAGCTGATTGACACCGGCCTGTATGGCAAAGTACGCCATCCGCTCTACGCGGGTGCTGTCTGGATGATCCTCGGCCTCCCGGTCGCGTTGGGTTCATATTGGGGCCTCATCCCTGCACTGATCTCCTGCTTCTCTCTGGTATGGCGCATCGAATTTGAAGAGGATATGCTGCTCAAAGGCATGCATGGTTACGCTGCATATCGAGAACAGGTGAGATATAAACTCTTTCCCGGAATTTATTGATCAAGGCACCCTTGCACAGACAGCTTACCAAGATCGGCAGCATTCTGGCCCTGTCTATAATTTGCGGTGCTGCCGCCTGCACTCTCAACCCCATGCCAGATCTTTCCACCCCCGCCCCTGCCGAGGAACAACCTGCGCCAGGCCGCGCTGCGGATGAGAGAATCGTTCTCCCGCCGTCATCGCCTCCCCCTGTTGCCAAATCGGATGGCGCAATTCCCTTGATCTTCTCGCACGACGGCGCGCCGGATGATATCGCCGCCATGATCTATCTCACCAACCATCCCGATATCAATGTGATCGGAGTCATCCAGAGCTACGGCGAGCAGCGCCCCACCCGCTCACTGGATGAGTGGCAGCGCTTCATCTATGACGTCCTGGATTACGACAGTGTCCCCATTGGCGTCGGCGCGGTCACCCCTCTCGATCCAGCCGGGAACCAGTTCCCCGAAACCTGGCGCGCCGGTGCGGATGATTTTTGGGGTGTGCCTCTCCCTGATGCGTCATCCGCTCATGATCATTATCACGGCGTGGACCTCATCATCCATCTCCTCACCAGCGCCTCAGACCCGGTCACCCTGCTCGTCACTGGCGCACAAACCGATATCGCCCTTGCCCTGCAAAAAGAGCCGGCCATCGCAGAAAACATCGGACAAATCGTCATCATGGGCGGCGCGTTCAATGTCCCAGGTAATCTTGGGGAAGCGTCCGGCCATGCGCATAACACCGTCGCCGAATGGAATATTTTCGTCGATCCGCTCGCCGCCAAACAGGTATTCAACGCCGGCATTCCCATCACCGTTGTCTCCCTCGATGGCTCTGATGATCTGCGTATCACGCAGGATGACCTCGACCGCCTGGCTGCTTCGGATGCGGTCGGAGCGGATGTCCTGCGCGCGCTCTGGCAGCGTTCCCTCGGCTGGTCGGATGGACCGTTCAAGATCTGGGATGTCGTCGCCGCAGTTGCCGTCATCCATCCGCAGTATTTCACCTGGGAGTATGATGCCCTCGATGTCATCGCCAAACCCGGCCTCACTCACGGCCAAACGATTGCCCTCGGTATCGGTTCTGCCAGCGCACGGTATTCTCGCGCAGCGGATAACGATGCCATCCATGCTCACATATTCACCATCCTGCAATAACTATCTCTTAAAGCGCTTGGCAAATGAGCTGTGCATGGAAACCAAAACATCCATATTGCGTATATCTTGATGAAAATTCAAGTAATCATAAGACAAAATAGGAGTAAAAAAATGGTAGAAAATAAAGAATTACAAACCATAGATTACGCGGCACGATTAGAGATTGATTATCCCCAGCAACTTGACCGTCTGTCAACGTTCTTCCGGCTTTTCCTTCTCATTCCGATCGGCATCATCCTAGCGCTCGTATCCGGCACAGGCGAAACGGTCAGCAATACCGTCTTCCTGGACCAGGCCGGTAACGTCATCCGCAGATCAAGCGAATCAGTAGGCGGCATCGCCAGCGGCATCATGCTTGCAGCAGCGCTGATGATCCTTTTCCGTCAAGTCTATCCGCGCTGGTGGTTCGATTTCATGCGCGAACTCAGCCGTTTCCAAACGCGTGTGGGTGCTTACGCCATGTTGATGACTGACCAGTATCCCTCAACAGTTGATGCGCAGACCGTGCATCTCGAATTAGATTACCCTGATGTGAAAAACGACCTTAAACGCGGTATGCCGCTTGTCAAATGGTTCCTTGCCATTCCGCACTATTTCGTCCTCGTTTTTCTTGGAATCGCCGCGTTCTTCGCGGTGATTTTCGCCTGGTTTGCCATTCTGTTCACCGGCAAATACCCGCAGGGATTATTCAATTTTGTGCTTGGTGTCATGCGCTGGGGTTTGCGCGTCAATGCCTACGCGTTCCTCTTGATCACCGACCAATACCCTCCCTTCAGCCTGAATTAGGCATTCAGTTATTGACATCCAAAAGCCTCCGGCAGCTGCCGGAGGCTATTTCTGATCGAGTTCGATTTTCCATCGCGAACAGTATGACCAGTGAAAACGAATATCACACTGAACAGCCTCAAACCGCCCGCATTGTTTGTTTATTTCCTGCTATTAAATTGTTGCAAAACAATCGCTAAATGCTGCAACCATCCGCTGCAGCCCTTTGCTTCGGTGATGCGGGAAGCGTTCTTTTTTAGCCACAGATACAGGTCTGTCGCCGTGCGGCCGGGAAATTCGGTCAAAACCCTGGCCTGGCGAATGTCTTCAATCGCGGGCAGATACACATTCTCCACCCAGCTTCTGACCGCTTCCTCAAACCTAATGTCACGTTGCTGCTCCAATCCCAGATAGTATTGGTGCACACGGATATGCTCATACAGGATCGGATAGCGCCCAGGCACGGAAACCGAAAAATCGAGGTCAGGATATAAGCTGTCCAATTTCGTCTCTTCCATGAATTCTGCCCGTTCCGCTTTCAAGATCACCTGGTCCAGGTCGTCGTCCGGTGTGATATCGATATTCGAGCGGAATGCCTGCACATTGGCTTCGATCGTCTCCATCCCCATCTCCCTCGCGATCGATACGCGGTGGTTGCCGTCCAGCACGAAATACACATTGCTGATCTTATAAACGTCAATCGGCGGCAGTCCTTCTTCTTCCTGCGCCACCTTCAACCGGATCCAACGCTGCGCGTCACTGTCTGTCAGCGGCAGGAACTCTTCATTAAAATCCTGGTAGCGCCCCACACTGCCCACGATCGCATCCAGCGGGATATCATCGCGATATTGGCGGTGCAATCCGTACGCCTTCACTTTCTGCCGCACCGCATCATACGATATCAATTCCTTTTTGCTGCCAGTGATAGCGCCCATCAGCGCCTGCACCTTCGCTCTGCGCCGGGCACGCTCAAATGCCTGTTGTGCTTTTACGAGGTTCGCATGCTGCTCCGTCATTTTTTCCTGCCGCCCTTTCCACCTTTGCCTGAGCACGCATGATCATAGTTGATCTTTTGATAGGTGTATGTATTGATGATCCGTGTTCTGCCCAATCGTGTTTCTGTTCTTCGCCGCTGATATACCCGCACATGTCCATGCAGGTGCAGGTCAGGTTGAAAAGTCTTGATCAGCCAGCGGATCGAGGCAAACCCCCGGTGCGGCAGGTCATCCTGATCATGGATGCCCTCCGGCGGAGAATGTGTCACCAGGATATCCAGGTACCGCCCATGCACCACCTTGTTCCATAACAGCCGCGGAATCATCAACACCACCATCCTCCACATCTGCTGCTCGGAATACATCTGATCGCCCTCACGGTAGCGCATGCTGCCTTCCAGGCCGGCAAAAAGGATACCGTCATGCATCACCACACGCCGGTGCAGGTCCACCGCCCCCATCGGTCCGCGCCGCTCCTCCTCCATTCCCATTTCAACCCGCGGGTCATGGTTGCCGCGCACGAACAAAACCGGTGTGTTCAATGCGTCTGCGATGAACTCAAGATAATAATATGGCAGGTCGCCGCACCCGACCACCACATCTACATCAGTGAACAACTCCTTAGTCGCTTCGCTGTAAAGCGCTTTCTTGACCACATCGCTGACCGCTAATATTTTCATCCACGCAATCCTATCCTACTCACTCACAAAACCATCTTAGCAAAACTTTGACCTTAATTGTAAGTCTAACAATAAAAAATCCCCCGTAAAATCCGGGGGATGATGTTTCTTTGCATTAAAAATGATTGATGTTAGATCGCCAGCACAGCCACCCAGCACAGCGCAGACACGATCAGCGAGACCGGGTAATAGACCGTATTGCTGATCTTACGCACATCCGCGTTCCGCAGGCGGATCACCAGTGGTGCGACTGCCCCGCCGATCACCGCCGCCAGCAGACCGCTGCTGAAGATCACCGGCAGATACGGGAACAGATTCGCCAGGTGGAAACCAGCCGTGGATAAGGCTGCCGTCAGGATCTGCGAGACGATGTAGCCCGTCACATACACGCCATACGAAAGCACCACCCCGCTGCTCACCTGTAGCGCCAGTGGAAAATCTTCATTATCCGCCGGTGTCAGCAGCGGATACAGCATCTCAAAGATCAGCCCCTCTGCCATGATGGCGATCGCGGAACAGATATGGCTGGCCGTGATCGGGTTGAACAGGCGCAGGAATCCCGCTACCAGTCCCATCCCCAGCTGCATGCCGCGCGTCTTGAAGGTTATCCGGCTCAATAACATCAGCCCCAGCGCAAACACACCGGTCAGGATCGCGCCAGCCGGCAGGTCATACACCCGCAGCCAGTCGCCGATCACGATCTCCGCGAACCCCCACAACGAACCCAGCAGCAACGTGCCGGTCAGTATTTTCCCTTTTTTCATCTTCGATCCTTCCTTAGATCGCGATCACCACCGCCCAGCATAGCGCGGATAGCGCCAGTGTAAGCGGATAATAAACGCTATTCTTGACTTTCTGCACATCAAATTCACGCAGCAGGTAAACCAGCGGGGAAACCACACCGCCGATCACCGCGGCCAGCAGCCCGCTCGCCATGATCTGCGGCAGGAAAGGCAGCAGATCCGCGAGGTAAAAGCCAGCAGTCGAGAAAACCGGCGTGAGCACCTGGGTGATGACATACCCGCCCACGTACACACCATAGGTGATGACCACACCCAGGCTGGTCTTCATCACCAATGAAGTACGCTCTTCGCTGTCTGTTGAAAGGGCGAGCCACATCAACTCAAAAATGAGCCCTTCCGCCATGATCGCGATCGCCGAGCAGATATGGCAGCTGCCGAACGGATTAAAGAAACGCAGCAGCCCGGCCACCACGCCCATCCCCAGCTGCATCCCTTTGGTTTTAAAAAGCAGCCGGCTCAGCAGCATCAACCCGAACGCAAACACACCAGTCATGATCGCGCCTGCCGGCAGGTTCGCGGATCGCAGTGCTGAACCGATGATGCATTCCGCAAATCCCCACAATGAACCGAATAATAGAACTCCCGCAAATAGTTTTCCTTTTTTCATCATTACTCCGCTTTGATCTCAATAATATCTTTTACCTGAAATGCTTTGGCCAGGTCGGAGAAAACCGACATTAATTCTGGCGTCAGGATCCCGTTCTGCATGTTTTCCCAGGTGACAGTCTTCTGGTATCCATCTGCCGCGATCAGGGTATATTGCTTTGCCTCCGGCGCAGCAACACCCGCGCTGATCACCACCTCGCTCAGCGCAGCGCCGCTATATTCCCCCACCGTTCGCTCGCTGCCCATCTCCATCAGCTCGTTAGAGCTGTAAGTCGTGCCGTTGATTTCCACGCTGCCCGCGTCGCTCTGCTGCAAATATCCATAAACCGAAGCGCCGATCGCAATCAGTAAAACAACCGCCGCGATGATTGGGACCCATTTGTTTTTTGTCATAATCCGATCTCTCCTCTCAATCATGATGATCCTGATGGATCGTGATTATTATAATGCGGACTCTTCAATTGTCGCATTTAATTTAGATCTTTTTTCCCGCTCCCCCACTTCCTATTGCGCCCGCTCCTGGCGTGTTGCTATAATAAAAGCACAGGAAACACACCTGTCAACCTCCCTTCAACACTGCAACTGACTTACCAAACTATAAACCAGACGAATAGAAAGGAATAGATGGTATGGATATCCTCACCCAGCAAGCCCTGCAGCAACTGATCAGCCACTCCAACGGCAGCCACCTCTCGATCTTGATGCCGACCCACCCGGCCGGCAAAGAGAAAGAGCAGGACCCGATCCGCTTCAAGAACCTGTTGAAAAAGGCGGAAGAGACGCTCAAGGCCAGGGGCGCAAAACCCGCGCAGATCGAAGCCCTTTTGGAACCCGCCCGCCAGCTCACCCAGGATCCCTTCTTCTGGGAACGGCAAAGCAGCGGCCTGGCATTATTCTCCGCCGCGGGCATGTTCCGCACCTATCGCCTGCCCCTGCCATTTGAAGAGACCGCCGCGGTGGCGGACCATTTCCATCTCAAACCGCTGTTGCCCTACTTCGCCAATGACGGCCATTTCTTCATCCTCGCGCTGAGCCAGAACCGCATCCGCCTGCTGGAAGGCACGCGCCACACAGTGGAAGAGATCGACCTGGAGCTTTCGCACCCCAAACTGGCACAGGCCATGCGCGCGGACGCGTTCTTTGATACGGTGCAGGCACGCTCTGCGGGCAGAGGCTCTGTCTCCGGCGAGCACATCACCATGTTCCATGGCCACAACCCGAGCGACGAGGAAAAGAAGCGCATCCTGGGCTGGCTGCATACGGTGGATGAACAGCTGGGTGACTTCCTCAAAGGCCAAGCATCGCCGCTGGTGCTGGCCGGTGTGGATTCGATCGTGCGCCTGTATCGCCAGGCCTGTGGATATGGGCAGGTGGTCGCCCAGGCCATCTTCGGCAGCCCGGAGGAGATGCGCCCGGATGAACTGCACCACAAAGCATGGCCGCTGGTGGAGCCGATCTTCCAGCGTGAACAGCAGGAGGCGCTCGGGAAATTTGGCAGCCTTTCCGGCACAGACCAGGCGGTCGCGCAGATACGCCCAATCCTGGAGGCGGCGCGCCACGGCCGTGTGGATACGCTCTTCGTGAGCGCCGGAGAGAAGCTGTGGGGACAGCTGGACGAACACAGCGGGACGCTGCACATCCACCGTGAACCGGAAGCGCATGACCGCGACCTGCTGGATTGGGCGGCGGTAGAGACGCTCATCCACGGCGGGGCGGTGCATGTGCTCGCGGCAGCCGACATGCCCGAAGAGGCGTTGATCGCGGCCACCCTGCGTTACTGACAGATGGCAGGCAAAGCGCGGGCATTCTTCTTTCCCTGCCCGCGCCTGATTATATATAATGAAAGAAAACCCACCGCAGCGCGCGCCGCAGCCCGATTGAACAGACAGACCTGAAGGAGGCAGCTATGCATAAAGACCTGACGATCAACCTGAAAGACAGCCCCGGCACCCTGGCCGATATGTGCGATATCCTGGAGGAAGCCGGCATCAACATCGAAGGCATCTGCGCCGTGACCTATAAGGGCGAGTGCCCGATCCACATCCTGGTGAATGACGCCGAGGTGGCGCGGGCCGCGCTGGAGGCGAACTGGGTCGAGATCCTGGCCGAGAAGGATGTGATCCTGATCGGCGTCGAGGACCGGCCGGGCTTCCTCGGGCAGCAGGCGCGCCGCCTGGCGCAGGCGGGCATCAACATTGAGGTGGCCTACCTGACCACGCACAATACGTTGGCCTTCGTGGTGGACGACCTGGCCAAGGCGCGTGCGGCGATCACATAACCCAACCAAACCCGCGCGACCTGACAGAATTGGACAGAATTTGACAGTTTGGCGCGGGCAGGGGTGAGAAAGGGGGGATACGGAGGGGTTATTAAATGGTGAATAAAGATCATTAGTGTATTGACATTGAAAGAAAATGGGTGTATATACATTGTATATACCGGAGGCAGCATGATCAAATCAACCATCAAGAAATGGGGTAACAGTTTGGCGATCCGCATTCCAAGCGCATACGCGGATGAGCTTGGGTTTGACGAGAACGCCAACGTCTCGCTTGAAATCAGCGATGACCGCCTGATCATTCGGCGGGAAGAGACGCTGGAGGATATGCTGGCACAAATCAATGATGAAAACAAACATACGCTGGCAGACTTTGGCGAACAGCGTGGGCGGGAGATGATCTAAGATGGAAGCACCCAAGCGGGGAGACTTGATCACACTCGATTTCGATAACACGCAAGGCCACGAACAAGCCGGCTACCGGAGGGCGATCGTGATCTCACCATTGGCTTATAACCGGAAGACCGGGCTGGCGACTGTATGCGCAATCACCAACCAGAAGAAGGGCTACCCGTTTGAGGTGGATATCCCAAAAGGGCTGAAAGTGACAGGGGTGGTACTGTCGGACCAGGTGCGGACGATCGACTGGGAAGCGCGGCAATTCCGGATCGAAGACGAAGCGCCAGCAGAATGCACGCAAAAGGTAATGGACCTCCTTGCAAAATTAACCCAATAATCCGACCAACACATTCCAAGATGGGACGAGGTTAGAAAAAGTCAAGTTAGACATTGCGAACTTTCAGCCGTTGCGCCAATATTTCAGGGATTATCAAGAGGCATTAGGGCTAACCAAAAAGGCGATTATAGAAAAAATAGGGCAATGCGCAGACCATTGTTTCAGGTGGGTTTCTACTCAATGGGATTTACCAACGCCAGAAACATACGCAGAGCTTGACAAACTACCGCTGAAATATGAATTTATACGCCATGAATACGAAGACCTACGCCGCGAATATGCAGACCTACGCCGCGAATATGAAGACCAGCGTTACACATTCAACAACCAAAAAACACATAATAGCGTATGGAATTATGAAACATCAGGTAACGAATACCACCCGACACAGAAGCCGTTAGAACTGATAAAGAACATCATTAGACATTCAAGCAACGAGGGCGACACCGTTTACGATCCGTTTATGGGATCAGGCACAACAGGCGTTGCTTGCGTAAAAACCAACCGTAAATTTATTGGCGTTGAGATAGAGAAGAAATACTTTGACATCGCCATCAAGCGGATAAAAGAAGCGCAGATGCAACCGAATTTGTTTCAAATGACGGGCGGGTATCAGTCGGAGATCATCACTAAATAGCAAATGGTGACGCAAAACAACCGGGCAAATACACCAACATATTCGGTAGAACATATGTTTTAATTACCGTATGAAATGTAAAAACTGTGGCAAAGTAATAGATTATAGATCAGAGCGGTGCTCCACTTGCTCATCGTTAGCGCTAAAATATACCGATGATGGAATATCATATTTGTTTAGTCTTTATAAAAAGCAACACATAACAATACGCGAGTTGCTAAAATTGAAAGGCCTGCTCAAGGAAGAGGAAAATGATTGGAATAGGTTTAGAGAAAATGTAAAAATAAACCTAAAAAAGAATGGATTTGATGGCACTATCGAGCGTGTTAATAAAAGCAAGAAGGTTGGTTCAAGTAGACGAGCGGCATCTACAAAGGGGAAAAGAATAAAAGATAAGTATTCACATATTGATGTGTGTGAGATGTGTGGAAATAAGAATGGCGAAATGATCGCGCACCATATGCTGCCACATTCGTGGGGAGGTGATACAAACAGAAAAAACATAATATTTATTTGCAACGACTGTCACGCCGTCATCCATAAAAAACTTTCAAAAATACTGAGCGCCAACTTGCGCCATGAAATTATGCGTGAAAATAAAGATAGATATTGGAATATGGTAAAAGATATCTACAATAGATAAGCTGAAAATAACGCACAGACATATTAGCGGTTAGGAGCATAAGCGAAAATCCTGCACGCGCTTGACCGCGCTCCATTCTTGATGATCAAGGCCTGCCACCAGCTTACAGAGCCCATTGCGCGATGACAAAAAGCCAGCGCGGCGTATTCATTGTTGGGTTGAAAAGCGCAACCCAACCTTCCCCGCATGTCAGAAAATCTTGTTGGGTTGAAAAGCGAAACCCAACTACATCATGAAAAACAATTGGTGCGTACCCAAGGGTAGGCTTCGCACTTGGATGAAACCCAACGCACCCTACAGAAAATTATGGGGGAAAGAGGGGGGAAAACGGCGGAAAATGATTGCCTAATGAGCGGGGTTTCTGTATGATGGGGGGAGCGGGAAAAAGGAGAGGCACCCATGTTTGAGAACGAACTGACACCGCAGCAGGAGCAGGCGGTCGCGCTGGCGCTGAGCGGGAAGAAGGACGGGGAGATCGCGCTGGCGATCGGGACAAGCCGGCAGACGGTGAACACGTGGCGCAACCATGATGATGATTTCAGGGCGGCACTGGCGGCGGGGCGGGAGGCGCTGCGGGATGAGACGGCGGACGCGCTGCAGGCAATGGCGACGGAGGCGATGGGGGTATTGAAGGAAGCGATGCGGAGCGAGAACGAGTATGTGCGGCTGCGGGCGGCGGCAATCATTTTGAAGGCGTGCGAGGCACGGACACGGATCGCGAAGGAGAAGGGGGTGGACCGGGAGGCGATCGAGCGGCAGATCGTGATCGCGTCGCTGACGGAAGCACTGACAGATATGGGGAGGGTGGGGAAAAGGAGATAAGCTGCAACCAATTGGAAACCGAGTAGTACTCCTTCAATTGGACATTAGAACCCCCCTCCTTTCTCCTCCCCCCTCCCGAGGTGGGAGGATTTGTCTTTTCGTGGGTGGACCGGGAGGCGATCGAACGGCAGATCGTGATCGCGTCACTGACGGAGGCACTGACGGATATGGGGCGGGTGGGGAAAAGGAGATAATCGAAAACCTTTAGATGACCAAGAAATGTAGCCACATTCGGACAACAAAACCCCCTCCTTTCAAAACAAATGACCTTGCACTCTCCACTGGAGAGTGGCAAGCCCCCCTTTGAGAAGCGCAAATGGGGAGGATGGAAAAACGGAAGCGCTGAAAGAGATTATGCTCGCATATTTACACATTGATTTTTCTTTTTATATACGTATAATTACTTTAATAAGGTTGCGGAAATATTGCTCTCCAAAAAAGAATTCAGAAAAGATTAAAGTAACAGAGAGATCGAGCGAAATATTTTTTACAAATCAAATATAGATGCAGAAAGGGGAACCTATGAAGAATATGCGGCTCATTGTAGGAATCATCACAATCGTGTTGGTGTTGGTAATATTGTTTCAATCGTGCGCAGCTGGAATTAGCAACGTAATGTCTGGTGGAGAGGAAACGTCAGGTTTTACTGGATTCGTTTTTTCAACCCTGTTCCTAATCGCCGGAATTGTTGGCATATCCACACGAAAATCAGGAGGCAAAGGAGGTGCCATTACTTCAATTGTTTTTTACATCTTGGCGGGGTTAATAGGATTAGCAAATTACGGAAGTTTTGCAGATCTACAGATTTGGTCTATTTTAAGTTTTATATTCGCATTTCTTTATATTCTTTCAATCATTATTAAGAATAAGAATAATACTTAGAAATATTATCAATTTAAAAAAGGAGCTAATGATGAAAAAATTATTTGGTATTTTTGTTGCGTTGTGCATGCTAAGCGCATGCAGCACCGTAGAAGTGAATGAAAACCCGGAAATTGTGCATACACAAATTGCCCAAACTGTAATCGCTGATTACACCCAACAGGCACAAGCACAATTGGAGGCAACTCCGACTGATGAGCCAGCCCCAACAGAAGCTCCTCAGTTCGGAACAAGAAATAATCCAGTTCCATTAGGGCAGCCCATTGATCTTGTATATGACGGGATTGCGAATTTTCAAATGACTGTCTTAGAAATCCATAGGGGACAAACCGCATGGACAATGGTCAATCAGGCGAATATGTTCAATGACCCTCCCATTGACGGGATGGAATATATTGTTGCGAAAATAGGAATTAGATATCAGACGTCTACCGATCCAGATTATCAACTATCTATTGATGGATTTTCTTTCAAAAGCGTATCGATGAACCAAGTTGTTGAAACCCCTTCCATTGTTGACCCAGAGCCACGATTAGATCTAACCTTATTTCCTGGTGGAAATGGAGAAGGATTCATAACAGTAACCACCTATGTAGACGATCCGGCACCACTCATTGTGTATGAAGAATGGTTAAGCTTTAACAGTACACCGATCTACTTGGCGACGAACTAACCGCTCTTTTTTCAATTTAGAGAATTTAAAACAAGACCACAACAGGATGACTATTGCCTAAGGAACCTAGTAACTTTAGAATTATTAAAAAAAGTTAGCCTGAAAATCCTCTTTTAACACACAAAGGCCGCAATTAGCGGCCTTTAATGTTTTAGATAGGTTATGAATGGTATTGGCAGAGTCGATGCGGGAGAAAGGCGTTGACCGGGAGGCGATCGAGCGGCAGATCGTGATCGCGTCGCTGACGGAAGCACTGACAGATATGGGAAGGGTGGGGAAAAGAAGATAAATCCAAGAAATCAACTTACCCATTCAACCAATATATAAAGAATAATTTACAAATTTCTATGATGCGTTACTTGACAAGCGCAGGTGCTTTTGCTATGATGCTGTTATCACGATAAGAGGACTACCAAAGGGCAAGTTTATCTTCCCGCGGGAATGCCTCTTTTATTTTTTCTCCAGTTTACTTCTCAACAAATCGATCAGCACGATTGACGCGGCATAATCCCTTAACAGCGACGAATATTTTTTATTTGGCGCAAGGATCTTGTATAGTTTTTGATTGGTGTGAAGGTGCTCGATCAGGCACAGAAAATCACCATCCCCAGACACAATGATACATTGGTCGTATTTTGGGAATTGGATCATGGCATGCAGAACCAACTCGGCATCGACATTGCCTTTATAGGTGTCTTTATCCTTCCTATGGATTTCTAAAACAGGCTTGAAAACGAGGATGAAACCACATTCCTGGAGATGCTGATATAGACGGGCGTATTTGGGCACATACCCAATAAAAAGAAAAGCCTTGGTGACATTGTATTTTGTGCGAAGGTAATTTCTGAACTTGAGATAACCTATCTTCCAACCAGACGCGCGGACCCCGCGGTAAAGATTTTGACTATCGATAAACGCGTAAATCACTGGAGATTGGCCCGCCATTTTTTTCCTTGAATCCCTTTTATTACCCTATTGTATATCCAAAATTGAGAACGAACCATCGATAGAACAGGGTATGAAAGGCAGCAGGAAAGCCACTTAAACGGATGGTGGATTGATGATGCGGTAAAAAGCTCCTTTCATAGAGTTGCCTCACTTACTTCACTGTGAAAGTGGTTTTGAGGTGGACAGTAAACACGGGGCGAGAGACTGATATTGGAGCCATAGTTTTTCTGTGGTCATTTAGCTTTATTTTACCCCCCTCCTTTCTCGGAAAAGACCTTGCACCCTCCACTGGAGAGTGGCAAACCTCCTGAACCTTGGGGGAAGATGGAAAAGCGGTGAATTGGCGGGCGATGCGCTGACTGAGAGGGAGATCGCTTCGGCGGGTTTCACCCTCCTCGCGATGACATGCGGGCGGTGGCGTTGACGCAGATTGGATGGTCAAGGAGAGGAAATTGAATTGAACGATGAGGCTGAACACACGTAAACCCGGTGAAAAGTTTATATATAATCAAGGGAAAGATAACACGGGAGGAGAATTGAATTGCAAAGCGAACACACCAAGAGAATTGGCGAACGCGGAGGAAAGGGAGAGAAGACAGGCGATGCTTGCGGCGGCGCACATGACCGCGCTGCGGAAATACACTGAGGGTATCAGGAAGAGCACAGGGAAAGAGATACCTGATTTTGATCCCTGCGATGGCGGGGTTGACGCCGAGGCGCTGTTCCTGCTGGAAGCGCCGGGGCCGAAAGCGATCAAGACGGGCTTTGTTTCACGCAATAACCCGGACGCGACCGCTGAGAATATGCTGCGGACGCAGGAGGCGGCCGGGCTGGCGCGCGAGCGTACGATCTTATGGAACATCATCCCGTGGGCAACGCCGAAAAAAGCAGGTCTGCGCAGCGAGGTTGAGAAGGGGAAGGCGCATCTGGCAGCGCTGATCGGGCTGCTGCCGGAGCTGAAAGCGATCGTGCTGGTGGGATTGTCGGCGCAAAGAGCGAAAGCGGAGATCATGGCGATGACGGAGGCGGAAATATTCTGCAGCTATCACCCGAGCCCACTGAACGTGAACACGCGACCTGAGATGCGGCAAAAGATCCTGGATATCTTCTGCCATGCTCACGCATACCTTGAGAGAGGCAACTGAGCCGGACAGTGAAGAAACACCCAAAGCAGATCAAGGAGAAGAGATGGACAATGAAAGCATTTTCGGACATTTGGCATTAAGATTCAGCGCATCACCTGAGAACCTGGCAACCGAGGGATTGCGCTTCATCCTCGAAGGGTCGAACGCAGCGCATGACGCATTTGTTCAATTGCTGCGGCAAATCGCACCAGAGCTGCCAGAAACACTGACATTCCAAACACAGGCGGCCGGCGACGAGGGAGAGATCCCTGACCTGATCGGGCTGGACGCGGAAGGGAATGAGGTATTCCTGGGGGAGGCGAAATTCTGGGCGGGGCTGACGGGCAACCAACCGGTCAGTTATTTGCGGCGACTGGAGAAGAATAAAGGCAAACTGCTGCTTTTTATCGCACCCGGGACGCGCTTTGAAACGCTGTGGCCAGAACTGCTGATGCTGTGTAAAAAAGCGAAGCTGGAACACGAAGAAAACCTGACGGGAAAGAATTTGCGCGCGGTGGCATTTGGAAGCCAGGTGAAGATGGGAATGACGAGCTGGCGGGCGATCCTGAACACGCTGCAGGCGGCCGCAGAAGCGAACAATGAGCAGGGAACGGCATCTGACCTGGCGCAACTGCGGGGGCTATGCGAGCGGATGGACGCGAGCGCGTTTCTGCCGCTGAGGCAGGAGGAAATGGCATGTGAACACGGAAAGCGCATCGGGCATTACATCGACGTGGTGAATGACAGCATCGCTTATCTGGAATCCAAAGGGACGATATCCACCAAAGGGCTGCGGGCAACCACGCGAGCGGATGGGTGGGGAAGATACTTCAAGCACAAGAATTTTGGATGCATTCTGATGTTCAATTTTAAGTTATGGGGAGAAAAATACCCGACACCGATTTGGATAAACATTACCAACCGCATTAAAGAAAAAGGGAAGATGGAGTGGGTATACCTGCCAGCGACAGAGGAAAAGCTGAGGGCATACGGCCTGAAGGACCCGCTACCAATACAAAGAATAGGAAAAGAGATATTCATCCCAATCATCCTGCCAACGCTTGAAGAGAAGCAGGCGGTGGTGGCGGAAGTGGCCAGGCAGATGGAGACGATCTTCGCGCATTTATCAGATGAAGATCAAATCAGCGACGAAATATAATAGCACATCAGGGGGAGACGCGGCAGATCGTGATCGCGTCATTGACTGAAGCACTGACAGATATGGGGAGGGTGGGGAAAAGGAAAACGTAATTTGCTATACTATTAAGTGAGGAAAAAATGTTTATTAAGAATCTTCAACTAATAATTCCTAAGGAAATCGAAAGTTTCCCGAAATTAAAAGGGGAGGGTGAACCTTATCACTTCTTAAAATGGGATAATGACCAAACAACGAAAGAACCAATCTTGCGATATTGGTTTTGGAACAAAACAAAAACATTTAAAAATAGAAAAACTATCTACTTAAAAGAATTTGAAAAGTTGTTGAATAATTCAATTGAAAACTCTGTAATAACCAGAAAAAGCTTTATAGATACATGCCCAAGAACAAGCCAACCGGGACCGTGCGGATTTGCGGTCATTATAGCAATACTTACACACCTTTGTGTGGTAATTAAGGAAAAACCAGGAATGTACTCTATAAAAGGCAAATCAAGGTTACTTGATATTCTTAATTAATTTTTCACTCTCCCGAAAAATATTGTTTCTGATGTCACGAGAAAAGTTGATCGAGAAATTTCTTTCCTTCATCTTCGATATTACCCTCCACTGAAAAAGCTAAAGTCCGAATATTTATCCCCTGTAACTCCCCGTCAAATGGATTCTCTAATTCAGCAGGATAAACCAGAACGGCATTATTACATTGTTTTGCTACACTGTAGGAAACGATTTGATGAATATCAGGGCTTGCCGGTGAATCTGGAATTTTATATTTTGTATCAAGTACATAAATAGTTTTTCCAGTTTGTTTTTCGTTGATCACTACATCAATATTGAATATAATTTCACCTAGAGTTCCAAACTTCACCGTATCTTGAATTACAAGATCGTATTCATCAGGCAGGTTCTTTTTGAGCCATTCAGCAACAAACAACTCAAAAAGTTTTGCCATATCAATAAGAAAGGGCAGCATGAAATGATCGCCAATATTTATTGTCGGACCTGAATTTTCAAGGAAAAATCGACATAGCACATGCATCGGCTCGTAATCTTCATTTAATCGATGATATAACCTATTAATGCAATCCTTCGAGGAAAAAGGAAGCACTTCAACAAACCGCTGCATTTCTCGATACGCCTTTCGCACTATAGGAATGGTATTAGAGCTGCAGATTCCACTTCTAATCACAACAAACATTGTCCAAGCTAGCAGTTGATTATCTGAAATATCTTGTGTAAGCTCCTGATAATAGCTTGGTAAATTCACTCCCCAAGGTTTCTTGGCAATTTCCTGAAACTGAATCCGACCTCTTAAAAACGGGAGTTCCTCCTTTATATCAATGTATTGTCGATATAAACCCTTTGTCTTTCTATCAAGAATTCGCATTGCTAATATTCTTGCTAGTCTCTCATAGAATTCATCAAGTGTCTCAGCTTCAAATAATCTTTCAACAACCACCAACTTCAATCTATATGCGTACTCCAGCATCCTAAACAAATTCCCTATAGGCACTTTCGGATTGAGCTTGATCGTGATGTTTTCATCTAAAGGAATATAGCCGACCCACCCGTTCGAGGTCAACTCCCATTGGTTTTCAGTTCTCCAGCATGGCTGTTCAATGGAAACATATTTACCAAATTTTTGCCAAATAAATTTGGCTGTTTCCTCATGAAAATAATCAGCGGGGAAATATTTTGGTCGATATTCAGTTAGATCGATATTCAAACCTTGAAGAACCATTAGAGTAATTTTCCTTCAATCCTATCCCACCTGAAACTATTAACTTTTTCCGGTTGATCGAAAAAATACTCCTCTAAGTATGGTTCAATTTCCATTCTCCATATATCCTCTAAATAATCTTGGATCTTGCCCTGTTGGACAATGAAAAAGGAAATCCCAATTTCGAAATTTTTATCAGCTATCTGTTTATTAAGATCCTTTAAAACTTCGATAAGGGCAATAGGGTTAAACGATTTGTCTTCGTAAAATCTCTCCAATATTTCATATTTTGGCCCCAGTTCTAGAAAAGCAAATCGTCGGCGAAGCGCATGATCTACTAACGCTATCGATCTGTCTGCAGTATTCATAGTTCCTAATATAAAAACGTTTTCAGGTATTCGAAAAACACCCCCTCCTGACAATGGTATCTCACGATTGCGGTATTCTAGAAGATACATTAATTCACCGAACACTCTAGAAAGATTTGCCCGATTTATCTCATCAATAATCAAAACACATTTCCCATCTCGCAGTCGTACTTCTTTGCAAAAGTCTACAAATCTTCCTGGTACAAGAGGATAAACTAAGTATTTGCCATCTTCAGATGTTTTCGGGCGTATTCCTTGCATAAAATCTTCATAGGCATACGATGGATGAAATTGCACGAATTCAATAAACCCATCACCACCACCAATAAGATGTCTCGCCAAATGTTCCGCAATAAATGTTTTTCCAGTACCAGGAGGCCCAAACAATATTGCCTGACCTTTGCGCTCAATTGCACTTACCCATCGAGCAATTTGCTCTTCCCCTAAATAGGTTTCCTGTGCGCATTGTTCGAGGGTATAAAGAGGATTAATCTCTACATCATCTTTTAAACCCATTTCCAGGAATTCGTTTATTAGAGGCAGTGGATTATCATACATTGCAAGCAAAATCAATGGATAAACACGAAGGTAAGTTTCTAAACACAAATCAATTAGTTGTTGATTTGAATACTCCAACACCTCTGTTCTCGGAAGAACATACGTCACGTTAAAGTCAGCGGACTCTGGGTTTTTTAGGAACTCCTCAAAAGTTAGGTTTGTGTTTTCAACAATTTCACCAGCTGGTGTTATATCGTAGGAATCAGCAGAACCAAAGATTAGCCTTTCAGCTGCAAGTGAGTCCTTCAATAAATCCAGCAATTTTTGATTATTTTCTACACAATTCTTAATAAAACGCTGTTTGTATTCTTTCCCGTACACACCAATGTAGAAACCAAATTCAAGACGATCTTTATTTATCCAAATTGAAAGTTGAGGAGATCCGGCCCGATTTGCTCCTTTCGAATAAAACGCCCCCCAGAAGAAATCGTAAGCTCCACCTTTTCCAAAATCATTCTTATTTATTTGTGAGAATAACTTTTTTTCTGTTTCTAAAATTTCTCTTATTGAAAAAGGTAATTTTTGAGCTACCTGTGAATACATCAATTTAATTGGATCGAATAAATACCGCTTGAATCTTGTCTTGTTTTCTGCATAAAAGTCTTTTGTTGGATTTTGATGTAATTCATTTAGCAAACTAAAAGTATCAATAGTGATGTGTTTATCGGATGGATAACTAGTATAAGCCCCACCATGGTCTGAAATTTCAATGGGATTTAGTTGATCGAATTTCTGTTTATCGATCTCAATCAAAGTTCTTCTCCACCCACCCTCATTCACCTCTTTCTCTTGCAGATCAAACCACTCAACGGGAAGCTGATGGCCATGGCGAACACCTTGAGTAAAACTATAATCACCAGTAATCCTGCCAACACCCAACACTTTTGTAGTTCCCTGATTTGCAATAACAATATCACCAATGTTGATATTTCTAAATTTCCACACCTGATCCATGCCTGCTGTTGAATATTCAGACAATGATTCGGCTAGTTTGTTTTTCAATATTTCAAATTCTTCTTGGCTTGTATTGGATAAGTCACCAAGTTCATCCCATCCGATAGCGATAAACCCACCGTCTCTGCAAGCATTCCAATTCCATGCATTTTCACCGGGCGATATTTTCCAATATCGAACAACGCCCTCTAAACCCACATCAGTCTCTTCATCCTGAAAATTTAGACCATCTGTGAGAATTTGATTTCGAACATCGATATTAAATACTGCTTGGCCAAGCTGACTGATAGAATAGCGATTATACGGAGAACCCCTCCAATGACTAAATTTTCGTCTAATAATCTCTAATGTTTGTAAAAAAGCATTGCTGATCTCAACTTCGTTTTCCAAAAATTCTTCATACGAAAATGTATAAAGATGGATTGGCTGTTCATTTTCAGGTTGGCTGAATATTCCTTCACCAATTGGGTCCAATCCATAATCATTTGCAAAAAGCGCGATATAAACTTGATCGAGAGATTGATTTTTACCACCAAAACCTAAAATCAACCACGAGCCATAATCCAAGCGAATGCTATGGATCCCTTGTTTATGACGCAAAGTGAAGGCTGACAAAGGGTCATTTTCATTTTCGATTCCGAGAACACCGGCCGCTTGGGCGACCCAATCAAACACCCAATCCGCCTGATCTCTATCAGAAAACATTTTTGAGAAAGGTTCTGCCAAATCGTCCACTCCAAAATATTTGAATTTCTTAATTGCTTTGAGCCAATGGGAAAACATATCCAACAGATCTGAAAAGTTAAGGTCTGGAAGGTCTTCAGTGGCAGAGATATCTTCTCCGACTTCTAGTATGAGCTGTTTCGCAGTTGCATTTAATTCAGGGTACTCAACAAGCTTTTTTGAAAACACTGCTTCGGAAAAATAGTTATAGAAATATCTTGATTTATTGTTTATCAAAATAAATTCTTCTGGATTGATGGCGTTTAAAAAAGGGGTCAACATGCCGGTTTGAAGCCCTTTGCTATAAGGGGAGTCTGAAAAATCCCGGCAAGCATCGTCCAGCGAATCAGGATCATCAAGGCATTGGGTCATAAATTTAAAGATGGCTTTAGATACCAGCGGCCAATCTTCTGATTTTTGCCAGCCAACATTTTCATACCAAGTTTTGATGTTCCCCTGGATTGCCGGGGCAATATGAGTCCAAGCGCCATTCTTGCGATTGTTTTCTGAATTTGAATATGGAAGCAACTTTAATAAAACTTCATCGGTAATATCTTCGCCCTGATCATTATTTGCAGCAATACATTTGTAATTCTGCTCAGCTTCTTCTCGTAGCGTTCGATAAAACTTTATATGGTCTTTTCCGGCTTGGGTTTTTGGATAATCTTGAATAAATTCCTCGAATAGCCGTTTAAATTCTTTCCGTTTCTGGATCGATACCACTCCGCTTTCCTCACCAGTGGCAACCTTGGCAGCGATATATAACATTGCCTGAATATCCATCATGGATTTGGGATTTAAATCTTTCAAGGTATCTTTTATTTTAGCCGCATAACCTCGAAAAGTGGTATAGATATTAAGATCAGTTTTGTTTGAATATTTAATTTCACTTTCGATGAAATCCAGGAACCAGCGGGTTGTGGATGGCTTCAGAATAATTTCAGTCTCTGGAAATAGAAGATATAGAAAATAAGTTGGAAAAGTCCATTTAAAACTCGCATCATTTTTCTGAATAAAATCTAGATATTTTTGGAACCTATCGTTAATAGGGCCTTCCCCATAAAGTAGTTGAAAAATTGTTTGACACAACTCACCCTTATCTAAATCCTCTTGATACAAAATTGAAAGATCTCCGGTTCTTGGAGCACCAAGATAGAGTAGATTAGTGCTTTGGGCTACGCGTTCTAAGGATTCAATAAACCCCTGATAATCTTTTGATTCGAGGAACGCATTGAGTATTTCTTTCGAGAGTATTTCTTTTGCGTTGCGACTCGCCTCTTCTTTATAGGTGATTTCTTCAACCTTGAAAGTTTCATCCGAAAAATCCTCCCAACCCGGATAGCGCCCCTGGACTAAACTAATTAATTGTTCAATTTTTTTATAATTATTTTCCATTACAACCCTCCTTAATTACCTTAAGTAGAATTTAAAACATATAAAAGAAGAATTCTATAATTTGAATTTATTTCAAATATTAGATTCCGGGTGAAATAGATATATAAATTATAGCCGTAAGATTGTGCAGAAAATGCCTAGACTTAATAACAATAGGCATCATATGCTATGACATCCGATCAAGGATGGCTGCGCATCCTCGCCTTGTGAGGAATGACACGTGAATGTGGTGTGTTGAAAAATGATTCAACACACCCTAATTATAGATTAGATTATTTATGATTCAAGCAGTCAGATTTGCCCATCCGAGGAACTGCGATTAAAGCTGCGAATTTGGAAGATGAGAAAAATAGAGGGGATAAATTGAAAATGAGAATAATTCATGGAGATACAACTAAAACAACAAACACAAGACGCTAAATGTTTTGAATCTCCAGGAATCCGGTAGAGCGTGGCTGGACGATTGTCGCGGGCAATTCTTGGAAAGCAATAACCAAATGGGGATGTACTTAGGCACGTGTAATCAAGTAATTCAGTCTTTTTAATACTTAGGTGGTACTTCTTTAAGTTGGATATTGATGTCTCCCAATAGGTCTTTATCTTCTATGATCATTAAAGAAGGACTCCCAGGTGCAGGCACACATATTCTTGTATTTTTATTTTCAATGATGGTTTTCGGAATTTTTACACCACCTTTAACAAACTCAATTCCCCTGTTGGTAAGCTCTCTTTTCCCATTTTTTGTATCTTTCACAAGCTCCCATTGCTCAAGGCTTAATTTATTGTGATTCGCATAGGCCGATTGGGAACCAGTTTTTTCAAGTATTTCACTAGGAGTTAATGCTATTGGATTTCCTCCATTCCACATAACAAGTAACAATTTTAAGTAAGGATTAGTAAATGAGTACGTGTTCACTGGCTCAGGTGGCTCGGAAAATTGAATATTTTTACACAGAGGAAGATTAGAAATTCGGCCTGAGGGAATAAATATTCTTGATCTTGTATCTCCTTTTGAATGACGATCTATTCGTTCAGTCAATTGTTCTGGTAAAAAACCAAAATTTAAAAAGGGGATATTTTCTTCGGACCCTTGTTCACAAATATCTTTCAACCCTTTACTTATGACACCAATATCATAAGTTTGCTCTAAACTTGAACAAGAAGAAACCAAACCAAAGAAACTGCCTGTATATGCTACTAAAGTTTTCGTTATTTCCACGGTGATTACAGGGAAAGAGATTTTTAACTGTTTTGATATTTGCCCACTATAACAAGAATCAACAAATAACATCAAGGAAATATTTTTGATATTTAAGCTACCAACAATTTCAGAAAGTTTAACTACACTTGTTGGTAAAATAACATTATTTTCAGGATGAAGAACCGTGTCCTTCATACAGAACCCAAAATCATCCCGACCAATGGCAGTTCCGTGACCACAGAAGTATAAAATTAATATATCTTGGTCAGCACTTCGAGAAAAAATATATTTTTGAATCTCATTCCGAAGCTCCACGGAAGTTTTATCATAAATTTCAATAAACCGTTGCTCTGGATAGATAGAATAACTAGAAGAACAAAAAATTTCTTTTACTCGTTGAAGATCTTCCTTAACTTTAGTTAATGGTTGTAAGTGATTATACTGATCACATCCAAACGCAATTATGATAACTAACGGAATGCATTCCTCAGGTTTCATAAATTATCTCTACTGGTAATTCAACTTGACATATATTCGTCAATTACTTGGTGAATGTAATCTAAATTTTCATATATCTCATTTATTACAGTTTTGAGATTTTTGTAATCGATATATTGGTTTTGATTAAAATAGGTCTTTCCATTTTTATCAACCATGTATCGAAATACATCAGCTTTACTATCGAATTGTTGAATTTCAATGAACACTTGAGTTATTTTTGAAAAATCAATCCCCTTTAAAGAAAACTTATAAAAGTTTTGTTTATGTAGTTTTACCCGCTCGAGAAACTCTTCATTTAGAATATGATCTTTTATGATTTCTTGATTAACTTTCTTCCAAATAATGGATAAATCATGCCCACCACCCGGGATTTTTCCGAAACACCGTAAATAAATATTCTTAAGGCTGACTTCTAAGGATTGACGATACAAATACATGATAGGGAAAATATAGGTATCAAAAACACGAATATTGTTCTTCTTCCCCTCTCGAAGGGCCTTTTTTACCAAATCATCGGCAGCATTTTTAAAACCTTCTTTCACACCCCAAAGTGCCTGGTCTGGGGATTGCCAGCCGAATGTTGGACAATCATCTGAGCTTGTTGAAGAAAGAAATAGAAAATTTGTCAATTTAATAATCCTAATTAAAATATATTGAAATACTTATTTTTTTTACAAAATTTAATTTTTGGTAAAAATCCCAACCATTTTTTTATTGACAGGAACCTCTTTAAAACATGATTAGAGGGAACATAAATCATGATGTCACTCAAATCTTCAGTAGGAAATCTTCCTGCGAGGCAGAGTTATTTCTGATCGAGAGGAATCGTTGTAAGATTGATAATTTTTTTCAGATGCAATAATCTCGCATAATCCTTCCATATTCCCTCACTCTTAGTCACTATTAATTGCCCCTGACAGATTAATATTATAGCACTGTGAATTTATTCATAACCCGGACTGGGGGCGCCACCCAAGTTTTCTGGTTTTAATTATAGGTGTGAAAAAAGTTGTTTTAACAATCCAGATGATTCATTCGCGTAAGAGCTTTTCGAAATTGGCCAAGGTGAGCAATTGCTACAGGGAAAATGCGTTATTTGATTCGTGAGAAATTCTGCTAATGCACCCTACGGAGCGATGCTAGCGTTGAGAGGGGTTGATTAGCGAGCAGGAGAGATCACTCCCCCGTCAACTGATACAGCTCGACCAGCACCCCGCTGGCGCTTTTGGGGTGGATGAAGGCCATTCGTCTCCCCTCCAACTCGAGCGGTACCTCATTGATCAGGCGCACACCCTTGCCCTTCAGCTGCGCGAGCATGCCCTTAATGTCATCGACCTCGAAACACAGGTGGTGCATGCCGGGGCCGTTTTTCGCCAGGAATTTGGCGGTGCCAGTGTCCTCGGCGGTGGGCTGCACCAGCTCGAGCTCACTCTCCCCGACCGGCAGGAAGGCGACCCTGGCCTTCTGCGATGGGACGTCCTCAACATGGTCGAGCGCCAATCCGAGCGCGTCACGCCAGAAGGCGAGCGCGCTCTCGATATCCTCCACAGCAATGGCGACGTGGTTCATTTTGGTGATGTACGGCATGGTTCCTCCTTTAGGCCCATACAGGCGGCTGGTATTCGCCCCACAATCCGCGCAGCGCGCCGCAGATCTCACCGAGGGTGGCCTCGGCTGTGACGCAGGCAATGAAATGGGGCATCAGGTTGTCATCGGTCCTGGCAGCGGCGAGCATGTCCGCCAGCAAAGCATCGACTTTAGATTGGTCGCGGGACGCCCGCAGGGCGGCCAGCTTCGCGTGGCGGGCCTGCTCCAGGGCGGGGTCGACCGTGAGCAGGTCGAGCGTGATCTCCTCTTCCTGTTCGAAGGCATTCACGCCGACTACGATTTCTTCGTCCGCTTCGACGCGCTTCTGGAACTGGTAAGCAGATTCGCCGATCTGGCCCTGGATGTAGCCGTTCTGGATGGCCTCAAGCGCGCCGCCGAGCGCGTCCACCTTCCCGATATAGGCCATGACGCCTTCTTCAATGGCGTCGGTGAGCTGTTCGATGTAGTAGGAGCCGGCCAGCGGGTCGATGCTGTCAGCCGCGCCGGACTCATGCGCGATGACCTGCTGGGTGCGCAGGGCGATCTGGACCGCTTTTTCGGTGGGCAGCGAGAGGGCTTCGTCCATGCTGTTGGTGTGGAGCGACTGGGTGCCGCCGAGCACGGCCGCCAGGGCCTGCAGGGCGGTGCGGACGATGTTGTTCTCGGGCTGCTGGGCGGTGAGGGTCGAGCCGCCGGTCTGGGTGTGGAAGCGCATCATCATCGAGCGTTCATCTGCCGCGCCAAAGCGTTCCTTCATCAGGCGCGCCCAGACGCGGCGGGCGGCGCGGAACTTGGCGATCTCTTCCAGGAAGTTGTTGTGGCAGGCGAAGAAGAAGGAGAGCTGGGCGGCGAAGTCATCCACCGCCAGGCCTTTGGCCACCGCGGCCTCGACATAGGCGATGGCGTTGATGAAGGTGAAGGCCAGCTCCTGCACGGCGGTGGCGCCCGCTTCGCGGATGTGATAGCCGGAGATGCTGATCGTGTTCCAGCGCGGGACTTTCTCCCTGCAGTAGGAAAAGACATCGGTGATGAGGCGCATGGAGGGTTTGGGCGGGAAGATGTAGGTGCCGCGGGCGATGTATTCCTTGAGGATGTCGTTCTGGATCGTGCCGCGCAGCTGATCCGCGCCCACGCCCTGTTGCTCGGCCACGGCGATGTACATGGCGAGCAGGACGGCGGCGGGAGAGTTGATGGTCATGCTGGTGGAGACCTTGTCGAGCGGGATGCCGGCGAAGAGCTGCTCCATATCGTGAATGGAGGAGATGGCGACGCCGACCTTGCCGACCTCGCCCGCCGCCATGATGTCATCGCTGTCATAACCGATCTGGGTGGGCAGGTCGAAGGCGACCGAGAGGCCGGTCTGGCCCTGGTCGAGCAGGAAGCGGTAGCGCTGGTTGGATTCCTCGGCGGTGGCGTAGCCGGCGTACTGGCGCATGGTCCAGAAGCGCCCGCGGTACATGGTGGGCTGGACGCCGCGCGTGAAGGGGTATTGGCCGGGGAAGCCGAGCTGCTCGAGGTAGCCGCGCTCAGCCGGGAGAGCAACACGCGGGACATCGATGCCGGAGGTGGTCTCGAATTTCGGCTTGCGCTCGGGGTACTTATTGAGGACGGGGTCGAGCGTCTCGCGCTGCCATTGGTCGTGCTGGTCTTTGATCTCTTTTTCCATTCGGTTTCCTATCTATCGCTGCAAGTATACCTGATGGGCGCGCGCGGGAGGAGGTCATCCCTCACGTAAAATGAGGGCCTCATTTCCTGACATTTGCAGCGCGCCGGTGAGGGGCTGGTCCGCGGGGCGGGGATGGCTGGAGAGGGCGGGGGTGAAGGAACGTCCGGCGGGGAGGGAAAGCGATTGGGACACGCTGCTGAAATTGAGCAGGATCAGGAAGGCGTCGTCAGCGTGCGCGCGGCGGTAGGCCATCACGCTGCGCTTGCTGATCGCGACCGGCGCGAAATCACCCTGGATGAGGGCGGGCTGGGCGCGGCGCAGAGCGATCAACTGCCGGTAGAAGGCGAGCAGCGAGGATGGGTCGCTGGACTGCTGTTCGACATTGCGCGCGGGGTAGCCGGGGTGGAGCGGGAGCCAGGGCTCGCCAGTGGTGAAGCCGGACTGGGGCGAGGCATCCCACTGCATGGGCGCGCGGCAGCCATCGCGGCCGGGGTAGATCGGCCAGTAGCGCTTGCCGATCGGGTCGAGGATGTCCTTGCGCCTGACCTTGATATCGCGCATGCCGATCTCCTCACCGTAGTAGAGGAAGGGCGTGCCGCGCAGCGTGAGCAGCAGGGCGGCCATGACCTTGAGGCGCTGGTCGTCCTCGCCCTGGCCGTAGCGGGTGGCGGAGCGGATGACATCATGGTTGTTGAAGACATAGTTGGGCCACTTTTCGCCGAGCGCCTCCTGCCAGGCGAGGATGCGGCGCATGAGGGCCTGGGGGTGATAGCGGGCTTTGGTGACCTCGAAATTGAAGCAGGCGTGCAAGCGGTCGGGACCGGCGTATTCGGCCGCCTTTTCGGGCGTGGAGAGGAAAGTCTCGCCAATGGCGTAGGCGGCGTCGTAACCATCCAGCACATTGCGGATATCCTGCAGGACGCCGACCAGCTCGGGCTGGTTGAAGTCATAGAGGTGGCGCTGGAGGTCGAAGGGGCGGATGCCGCCCAGGGCGAAGGGGTTATCGCGGAAGCGCTTGTCCTTGAAATAGACGTTGAAGACATCCAGGCGGAAGCCGCGCACGCCCTGATCGAGCCAGAAGCGGAACACATCCAGCATCTCCTGGCGCACTTTGGGGTTGCGCCAGTTGAGGTCGGGCTGTTCCTTGTAGAACATGTGGTAGTAGTACTGGCCGGTGGCTTCGTCCCACTCCCAGCCGGGACCGCCAAAGACCGCCTGCCAGTTGTTGGGCGGGCCGCCGCCGGGGGCGGGGTCGCGCCAGAGGTAGTAGTCGCGCAGGGGGTTATCGCGCGCGGAGCGTGAGGCGAGGAACCAGGGGTGCTGGTCGGAGGTGTGGTTGAGGACGAGATCAAGCACAATCTGGATGCCGGCCCTGTTGGCCTGTTTGACGAGGCGATCGAAGTCTTTCATCGTACCGAATTTGGGGTCGATGCCGCGGTAGTCGGCGACGTCGTAGCCGAAGTCGACATCGGGCGAGGGGTTGATGGGGGAGAGCCAGAGCGCGTCGACGCCGAGATCAGCGAGGTAGCTGAGTTTTTCGGTGATGCCGTTCAGGTCGCCGATGCCGCTGGCGGTGGTGTCGTTGAAGGAGCGCGGGTAGATCTGATAGATGACGCCGTCGCGCCACCAGAGAGATTGTTGCTGCATGGAATTCCTCCTGTGTTTAGTATGATTGTATAACAGGATGGGGTGTGGAGGGAGGAGATTCGGGTATAATTTGCGTGAAGCCCCCGTAGCTCAATGGACAGAGTACCTGACTTCGAATCAGTTGGTTGCGCGTTCGAGTCGCGCCGGGGGCGCTCGGTTTTTAAAGGTTGCGCGTTTACCCACAGGGCACAGGCGAGCGGCAGCCGGGGGCTCTATTCTTTTAATAGGCTCCGCGTTTACCCACAGGGTGCAGACAAGTGGATTCCCGCTTGCGCGGGAATGACAAGCAGGGCGGGGATGACAGGCAAAACGGGGATGAAAAAGTGTGCTGGCGAGTGGATTCCCGCTTGCGCGGGAATGACAAGTAGTGCGGGAATGGCAAAGGGTGCTGACAAGAAGATTCCCACTTGCACGGGAATGACAAGCAGGGTAGGGATGACAACAAAGTGATATTACGAAAAGGGTGGTTCAATTCTTGTGCTTTAGTGCCTAAAAACGTGTTGAGAAGATGGCAAGGAATATAGGAATATCCATGCCAGCATGGAACAAGATCGAGCCCCATATGCTGTCTGTTTTTTGTATGATGTAACCCCAAGCGAGGGCGAGCGAAACAACAAGAATCAGGAAGAGCATTTGATCCTTCGTGTAGTTCACGCCGAGGTGTAAACCCGTAAATACCAGGACGACCAAGCAGTTTGAAAGGAATTTGCCGTAAAATGGCTCCAGCTTTCGCAAGAATAATCCCCGGAATAGCAACTCTTCATTAGCTGCGTTTGAAAAAACGATGATCAATATCCACGAAGCCCATTTAAGTAATTCAGCCAGGTTGATTGCCTGACCCGCGAAAAAAAGCCGTGATATCGGAACCGAACTAACCGCAGCTAACCCGAAAGAAACCAGCCCAATAGTGAGGCCCTGTTTCAAATCACCGCGCTGAAGGTAAATAGAGCTGAGGGTCTGGCCGGAGAAACGGGTGAGGACGATGACGGTCAGCACAACAACGAATACAGTTTTCAATTTTTCCAAGGCCAAACCAGAAGGTGTCTCGGGAAATCCTCCCAGGAAATGTATGATGAATCGTGCTGCCCACCAGTCGAAAGATACCGCACATGCCATGATAAAAAGACCAAAGGTCAGCGGCCAATAAGCGCGCAGGGAAATGCTTCGGCGTGCCAATAAAGCTGTGATCAGCAGAACCAGGATGAGCCCTATCCTCCCCAGGAGATCGGAAACTCCGGATATTAGTGGCCGATACTGGCTAAAAACGATGATGATCAGTGACCCGGTCATCGTGAAAAAGAGAGCAAAGCAAATTCTTCCCAGAAGTTCATATACTGAAAGACGATTAGGTTCCACGACATCACCCTTCGTAATCTTTTCCACAAATATACAACAGATTTATGATTTATGCGTACCAGTCATATCCCGCAAATTATGACCACATCTCATGGACAGGCAATGCACACCACTTAAGCAGCTGGGGCTATTATATGCTGACTTCGAACCCTCTCGGGGGATAGATTTTTGTTGGTTGTGGGATTCCCCGTTCCATGGCAGCCCGGAGGTTGGGGAAAGTGGATTCCCGCTTTCGTTGGAATGACAGGTAAGGCGGGGATGGCAGGCAAGGCGGGAATGAAAAGAAATCGGTTCAGGACGGCAGTCAAAGACCCTAACAACAGAAGTTCATATCTTATAATCTCGTGGACTGTATTCAAATATTAGCTATTGAAAAACCGTTTTTATGTTTGTACAATAAGCATATATTCATTATCCTAAATAGACATCTGCAGCTACCCTCAAATATTCCTCCATCATCACTTTAAACAAGGGTATCAAGTTTTATGAAGATTGATGTTTAGGATGTGAGATTTTTTATGTCATTGGAGGGCCTCATGAAGAAACAGAGAATTTTATCGATAACGATTGCGTTTTTGATGATTTTACTTGCCGCCGGAAGCACAGCAGCAGCCACAGAAACCACCGCCGATCCTGGTCTAGCAATCAAAGCAGAAATGAGCGGGCAGGATTCGGATGATGATGGGATCGATGACGCGACGGAATTGATGCTGGCGCGGAAATATTCTCCTTACCTGATCTTTGATGAAGGTGAACAGGAAGATACCCGAACGGTATATCAGCTGCACCAGGTGTCACCTGTCATCCACCACAGCGGGCAGGAGGGAGCGATGCTTGTGTATGTATTTCTGTATGACATGGACAACGGGGCGGATTTTGACCGGAGCTGGTCGGACTGGTTCACCAGCCCGATCGACTCCGCTGCCGGGTTGATCATGGATCCGTTCGATCAGTTCTTCGGTAAACATTGCGGGGATACCGAAGCGATCTATTTTTTCGTCGCAAATTACGGGAACTGGACGAACAATCGCCTGGAAAGCATTTACTGGAAGCGGCATTATGATCCTTACGAGGAAACGAGCGAGAATGCCGTGTTATATATGGACATGAACGATGGGTTCGGGTACTCACATCCTGTTATATATGTTTCCGAAGACAAGCACGGCATGTACCCGACAATTAATGCCTGCGAGAACTACAAGACGGATGTTGTTCAGGAAAAATTGGAAAGTGCCGCGGGATATCTGGTGCCGGGCATTTTGGAGGATTTCATATATATTCCGGTCACGCCGAAGATGGAGGATTGCGGCGAGGGACCAGAAGTGTTTGTTGATGTCACTTTTGCGTTCAACGTTGGTGAAGCCAAATCGAACGCCACGATGAACCGGCATGTGCTGGATGGAACGATATACAGCGGGTACGACCCGTGGGATAACGTGGAGTTTCTCGGTCGGACTGACACTGTCAAGGTATGCGATGGCGCGGCCGGAGGGATCGGCGGAAAATGGTGTGGGAATCCATACCAATCCGCAAAAGGCCATCCATGCGACAGTGACAATTGGTGGTACCCCTCATCTTCGTCCTCGTCTACTTCCGGCACTTGCATGACACCCAACACGGACCGTTGGGGTTCGGATTATTACAACTTCCTGCTCGATGGGTATGATGCGACACCGTGCATGCAGTCGTGCGTCAACGACCCGAACTGTGTCTCTTACTCCTTCGTCTTCCCCGGAAATCAAGGTGGTGACAAGGCGGTGTGTTACCTGAAGAATTCCGCCCCGGAGCCATATTACAATGACCAATGCATATCCGGGTTAAGATCGGATTGTTTGAACTAAATTGAGCAAAGAATTTTCAAAAGCACTCTGAATTATTCAGGGTGCTTTTTTGCGTGATGGATAGAAAAGGCGGCTATTAATGGTCTTGTTTTCGATTGGCACGCAATTTGGATTTATAGCCGATTTACCAACAAATTTTGGGCAGTAAAATAAAGGGAAAGTAATCATTAGGAGAGAGAAATGGCGAAGAACCGCTCACTGAACCACATTCCAAAGACACACACGATCCAGAAGAAAGCGGCGGAAGAGATATGCAATATTGTCTATCCTGGCAGTGATAAGGAATTCAAGCGGGCGAAGATTAGAGAGATCGAACGCTGGCTGTCGGAAGGGAATTTCTTCGGGAACGAGAACCCGGCCGAGCTGGCGCGAGAGTGGCGGTCTTATGAGAACGAATCGGATTATTAGGGAATTGAAAGGATCGTATGTGGTTACCGCGTTCACGGATTCAGGGATCAGCGGCAGCCATGCCGCGGTGGTGCCGCAGATAGCGGTTATGTTCTTATATCAAGCTGTGATGGAAATTGAACCATGCCAGAATTGAGCGCTGAAATCCTGGAATTGATCCGCATCACTTCCACCAATTTGCCGGCTGGTGTTGAGGAAGACCTGACGAAAGCGATGGAAGCGGAAGATAAAGGCGGTGCCGCACACACCGCGCTTGATTCCATCCTCGAAAACATAAAATTGGCACGCCGCGCATCCACCCCGATCTGCCAGGACAGCGGCACCCCGTTGTTCTTTGTGACCTATCCGCAAGGATACCGGGCCAATGATCTACGGCAGCAAATCAGGAAAGCGACCGCCGCAGCCACACACGCCTGTTATTTACGGCCTAACGCGGTGGACCCGGTCAGCGGAGTGAATAGCGGCAATAACCTGGGGGATGAGCACTTTCCATCCATCTATTTTGAGGAAACGGATGGCGGCCTGCTGACAATCGATCTGATGCTGAAAGGAGGGGGTTGTGAAAACGTGAGCGCCCAATATTCCCTGCCCGACCATCGACTCCAGGCAGAGCGCGATCTGGAAGGCGTGCGAAAAGTGGTGCTGGACGCGGTATTCCAGGCACAAGGGATGGGCTGCGCGCCAGGTTACCTTGGGGTAGCGATCGGCGGTGATCGGGGCAGCGGGTATTTCCTATCGAAAAAAGCGCTTCTCAGAAAGCCCGGACAACGCCATGAAGATGTTGTTCTGGCTGATCTTGAAGCGCGCATCACCCTCGAAGCCAATCAGCTCGGCATTGGCCCGATGGGGTTTGGCGGAAAGGCAACCATTTTGGGAACCTCCATTTTGAAAACGCATCGGCTGCCCGCCTCATTTTTTGTCACAGTATCGTATATGTGCTGGGCTTATCGCCAGCGCCGGATGGTGGCTGATAGTGGCACTGTGGTGTGTGAGTAGGAAGATACGCATGAAGCAACGATTATCCATACCAATATCTCCTGAGGCAATACTGGCCCTCAGTGTTGGCGATACGGTAGCAATTGAAGGGCAGATCATCACCGCACGCGACACAGCACACAAGTGGCTGGCGGAACGATTCATCCATCAAACGATAGAGCCAACAGAGGCGGACTGGAAAGTGTATAAGGATATCAAACCGATCCTGCAGCGCGGCCTGATCTACCATTGCGGGCCGGTTGTGCGCGCGCTGGAAAATAAGCAATACTCTTTTGTGGCAGCAGGCCCAACGACCAGCATGCGTGAAGAACCTTATCAGGGTGATGTGATCAGACATTTCAACCTGGCCGGGGTGATCGGCAAGGGCGGGATGGGGCAGGAGACGCTGAACAGCTGCCAGCAGAACCATTCAGCCTACTTTCATGCCATCGGTGGCGCAGCGGCACTGATAGCGAAATCTGTCGTCCGCGTTTTAGGGGTACACAAGCTGGAATTTGGCGTACCAGAAGCGATGTGGGTGATCGAGGTGAAGGATTTCACCGCTATTGTCACGATGGATGCACACGGCGCAAGCCTGCATGAAAATGTCAGGAAAGAATCAAAAACCAACCTTTCCCACTTACTTGATTTATAGACGCGAACATCATCATAAGTGCAGCGATCGGCTGTGCAAATGCAAAGTTTCACCTCGAACCAGTTTATGCGCGTTCACCCGTATCGAGGGTGCCTAAAAGAGTGCAGAAAAATGGATTCCCGCTTACGCGGGAACAACTGTGATAAAAGTCAAGACATCAAAACCTCAAAATATCTATCAGATCGAATAATCGCGTTCAACATGACCAATAACTTACGCATACAGGCTGTTAGTGCAACCTTCTTCTCCTTTCCGTTTTCCAACAAGCGATCATAAAAAGCCTTGATCCTGGGATTATGGCTGGATGCTGATAATGCAGCCATGTATAAAACCGAACGCACATTGGCTCTTCCACCAAACACTCTACGTTTTCTGGATCTTTTCCCGCTATTTTTGTTGACAGGAGCCACACCAACCAGTGCAGCAATTTGCTGGCGATTGATGGTCCCCAACTCAGGCAATAAAGCCAATAAGGTAGCCACAGTGACCTTTCCGACCCCGGGTACAGACATGAGAAGATCGGCTTTGTGTTTCCAGGCAGGACATTGATGAATATAGGTGCTGATCTCACCGTCAAGATCAGATAGTTCCGCTTTGAGCCAATCAATATGCTTCTCGATCAGTGATCGGGTGTTGAATCGGGCAGAATGTAGTCTATTTTTTTCTGCTGTGAGCATCTCAATCAGCTGTCTGCGGCGTGTAATAAGCGCAGAAAGCCGTTCTTCTTGTTCTGTGGGCCGTTTTCTGGGAACTGGATTCGTTGCCTGGCCAAAATGAGCAATGACCATCGCATCCAGCTTGTCCGTTTTTGCCAACTGACCTATGGATTTTGCAAAGCCTCGCACTCTGCCTGGATTGACAACTGCTATTGGCAGGTCAGCATGCGAAAGTTCTGCCACACATGCCAATTCCAGACCACCTGTCGCTTCCAGCACGATCAATTTGGGTTGAATTGTTTCCATCCATTCAATCAGTTTGGATATCCCTCTGCTTGTATTCTTGAATTGTCTGAATGCTTTGCTCCCATTGCAAGCTACATCGAGTGTATCTTTTGAAACGTCTATTCCCACATATTCTTGCTTGTTTGTCATTTGATGCTCCTTGTATAATATCCTTGCCCGCGTTAGCGAAAATACGGTCTCTTTGGACCAAACAACTGTTCGGGCAAAAGGTTGGTGGACACGGCGATCGGCGTTCCCGCACGGTCTTTTTGGACCTAATGACAATCGATCTGCCGTGTCTCCTTTATCATACTAATGACAAGCAGGGCGGGGATGACAGGTAAGGCAGGATTGACAAGCTGCAGCCGGGGGCGCTCGCCATTTAACGGGTTATTTGGATGATCTTTTTTGGTTATGCGTTCCCCCGTGCCTCTAGGACGCCCGAAGGGTATAGGCGAGCGGTAGTATTATGAGGGAGAAAGAGATTTTTAGATAATTCATCATCATTTAATGAACAGTATCACCTTGACCACCGGTTCAATGAGGGTCTGGCTGAGGGAAAACCATGCAGCTTATCGAACGGATTTACACGACTTTCTTTGACTTAGCCAGCATTTTATTCCATATAAATTCTTTAATCCGCGCGATATGCCACATGAAAGTATAGAGATCCAGGACCTATTGCTGACAGGATCACTCAAGGGCTGAGCAAAGCGTTCAGGTTGATCAATTGTCCATCTGAAAGGAGGAGTTCAAATTGCCTGGCATCATCTTTGACATTAAATACACCAAAGACCCAATATACATGTGCATTCGGAAAATCCTCCTCATCCGAGGCAAATTTGGTCATGAAAACATCTTCCTGGGATCCATTAGGATCAACTAGAAATACAGCAGATGATAGGCTAGTTAACTTTTCCATACTTTTAAGATTTGCAATGTAAACTTCGGTTATCAACCAATAGCCATCTTGCAAACCCACACCTCCTGGAACATTCATCCCGTATTCTTCGCCTAATTTATCTTGTTTTATCACGGACATGACCTGCAAATCGATCTCATCAATTCTCATTGGAGAATCAATACCAAGGGTTTCCTTTGGTTGACAACCAATGACCAAGATACTTATCATCATTAAGACAAGTATGGTCAAGTATTTTTGCTTTATGCAGAAATATTTCACCTTTCCTCCTAAGTTCCAATTTTTTCTCGATACAAATTTGTTAGCGATATTTTTGCGTGACGTTTTTCCAAACATGGTTAGATTTTCTAGCTTGAAATTAATACATTTTCATAACATATTATCAATGGTGCACTCAGTCACAGTAGATTCTACAATTTAGGGTAATTTCCTCTCCGATAATGGCAGTGATGGGGGGCGGGTTGACTGACAGCTCCACTAAAATATCACCATAATAATGCTCGAACATCTCCGACCAGCCATCCGCAGGGTCAATGCTTAAATTACTGCAAGAATTGACAAGTGACAGAACGGATACATTGATGTAATAAGTGCCTGGTTCTTCGATCACATAGGAATAATACCCATCATCATCTGTTCGAAAACTGGTAATGTCGGTCCGATCCTCGTCATCCATTTCGAGGTAGAGGTGCGTTTTTACGGGAGCGTTGGTATCCGCCATATAGACGCGACCTGTAATGAGTGTACCTGGGATGACGGTTGGGGTGGGTATTTCCGTCGGTGTGTAGGTAGGGGTTGGCAGGGGTGTGTTGGTTGGGATTGGTGTTTGGGTGGGTACTTCAGTGGGTGTCGGTTCAGTGATAACACCTGCATTGCAGCTTGCCAGAAGAAGCGCTGCAAGAAGATATATATAAACTTTCGGGCTAATTTTTCTCATCAGTTATCCTCCCGGAAAGAAACTAAAAAATTACTTTAATCACAGATCAATTCGCAGTCCTTAATCACCTCCGCCCCTATTTCCACCTGAATAGGTGCAGAAACAATGCGGGCATCGGTCATTCCAGACCCACCATAAATCTGGGTCATCATTTTCCAATCTATGGTGTTGGCTGAAAAAGACTTGAGATCCTTACATGACTTTAACAGATCGAAAATTGAGACACTGATGGCATAAGTCCCTGGCTCGGTAACCAAAAAAGCATAATTGCCTTCATTATCCGTATCGATCCGATCCACTTCTTCATTTCCCTCCCACAGCATTAAATAGATTGTGGTCTGAACAGGTTGGCCACGATTAGTGAGAGAGACATTGCCGATGACCGTGCCACCAGGGAGCGGGGTAGGAGTGGGTGTTGGCGTTGGGGTGGGAGTGAGGGTCGGTGTGGGGGTCGGACCGAAAACCTGACCCGGCCCACAACCCGTGATGAGAAGACTACACACAATCAAATACAAAATAACCTTGTTATTTATCACTAACATTATTTCCTCCAGACTTACGCGGGTCTATCTGTAAACAGCTAATTCTTAATGGTGAACGTTTGTGCAATTGACTCAAATATCGGTCGATATTCGTTCTTTTGCGATTTGTCCACGCTCAATGTTAAAATCCACATATCCAAATTATCGAGATAGATATACTGATACTGCGACATCACGATTGCACCAACGCTGGTTTCGATCTCAAACAAGGCAGAATCCATACCATTGACGTTAAGGCCGCAGCGCGAATTAGTGACATTCATACCCATCTGCTGATATGCTTCTGGCATCATCATACATAGCAGGCTGCTTTCGACCTGCATGGGCATCAGTTGCCTGACGAGATTGGCATTAGCGACGCCTTTGCTATCCATCGCCCAAAACTCCCCCATATCCTGCATTTCACCGGAACTCAAGGTCGGGCCAACGCTTGCAGCCATTTCCGGATCTACTTCTTCCAGCAGGGTCAATATTGCTCCCATGCTCTCCTCATCGAGGTCAAATGACATCCAATCATCGGGAAGCATGATGGACATATTATCCGTCGAGAATTCCCTGACTCCGCCTTCGGTTTGCGGTTCCGGTGTTTGGGTGGGCTCTGGCGTGGGCAGTTCGGTTTCGGTCGGCTGCGGCTCGATCGTATCGGTAGGCAGCGGTTGGACAGCAGCGATCTCGCGCTCTGGTTTTGGCTCGGGCTCGTCTGGTTTTCCCGAAAATATCAAGAACAGGGAAGTAATCAGCGCAACGACAGCGAGCCCCGCGCCCGCATAGATGTATTGTTTCTTGATCTTTGGTTTTTTCGGCGCGTTATACTCGCTATTAATGATCGGCTTATCCAAATTTGAGGCGACCACACCAGCAAGGTTAGTGAGGTGTTTTTCCCACGAAGGTGAATACGCATCCAGCCAATGGCGAGATGTCAAATGGAGCATCATGGCATCGCTGGGTTCCAGGTTCTCGATCCGAAATGGAAGGACTATCTTTTCTGTGGAAATAGCCAAATTCAACTCATCAAGCACGCGGCGAGATTTGTTAGAGCTGCCAGAGAAAACGAGCAGAAATATTTTGCAATCCCTGATCGCATCAGTGATAGCTTTGCCCCAATCTTCCCCTGGCTTGATATCACGTGGCGCGTAATAGCAGCGGATATCATTTTTCTCGAGCGTAGCGATGATCGAATCTGCGACCACCTTATCATTTTTTGTATAACTGACAAAAACATCGTGAGTCATATTATCTCCTCTTTTATCTTGCTATTTTTTCAATGCTGCCCGAACGGATTCCTCTTTAAGGCCGATCTGTTGTGCATAACGGTTAGCAGACGAGAGACCTATCACGCGGGCGAGCAAGGGTGTCAGCACTATCAAAAACGCGATCAGGAAATAACCGATTGCGCCTTGCACCCCGATTAACAGCAGCACAACTGAGATGCCAATGATCAAGAAAAGCATTGTCTTCTCGCCTTTAGCGCGCAAGACTTTCCACTGCGCAAATTGAGCCGGGTCGACGCCCGGGAACTCTTCCGCCTTCAAATCTACTAGCTTTCGCATTTTTCCTCCATTTTTATTATTCAGATCGTTAATTTCACAAATTTATGGACACACAGGAGACCATACTCCTGACCACTGGCTTCCCTCCAACGTCGTGAATACCTGCATATTGCTCCCATCTGCGTCCATGATATAGATGTGATTTGTGCCATCATCCTCCTCAAGATCAAATGCGATTTGGCTTGCATCTGGCGACCAGGAGGGGAAGAAAATTTCTTGTTCAAACAATGTTTCCTGATTTGATCCATCCAGATCCATGGCAACCAGTGAAGAGTTGCTTCTAAAATAGATCTTAGAGCCATCAGGCATCCAACCACAATTCCAGTCAAACGTAGGGGAATTGGTGAGTTGTATTTGATCCCCGCCGCTTGCGTCTATGGAGAAAATATCAAATAAACCCTTTGCCCAGTTAGCGTCTGATATATAGACAATTTGCGAGCTGACCGGCGACCAGACCGGATCATAATCGTTTGCCTCGCCGAAAGTCAGCTGGCGCTGGTTGCCCCCATTCGTATCCATAATAAACAAATGTGCTTTTTCGTCTTCACCCGACTGACTGAAAACGATCTGGTTTCCTTCCGGTGAAAATGATGGGTGACGGCTGGCTTTTTCGGTAAAAGTAAGCTGGGTCTCGTTAGAACCATTGACGTCCATTATGTAGATATTCCACTGGTCGCCACGGCGCGAATCAAACACGAATTGCGTTCCATCGGGAGACCATGAGATATAGCCATCCATACCATCATGCGTGTTCAGTGGGCGAGCAGCACCGCCACTTCCATCCATCACATAAATATTCTGAACCTCTTCGGTGCCTGATGTAAAAGCGAACAGGCAGGGCACTGGCGTCGGCGTAGGCACGGCCGGGGTTGATTTCGGAGGAACCTGCGTGGGATCTGGTTCAGCCAGCCCTTGCTCTGTATCGTCTCCCGATGATCCGCACCCAACGAGCATGAGCCCAATCAACAGCATCAAAAGCCCATTCTTTTTCATTCCTTTCCTCCTTTTATCTAGATCGCATCCTTTTCATAAATTCAGGTAGTCAGTAAATACTGCCAAAAAATCCCTGATAATTTTTTCTGAATCGCTGACCATTATTATTTATTCAACCTAATCGATGGGTAAATCAGCGATATTAATTGGTGATAAACCCTTGAATTGAAATACATTTGGGATGGCATCGATTGGCAGGATGAACACTAACCTAATAACATCATCCTCAAAACCACTCATTGCACAATGCACTGAAAGCCCACCTTGAGGAGCGATAGAGTAATAATCGCTATCACCACCGACCGCCAGATTGTAGTACACGGTTCCGTTGCTATCCGTAACCTTTGCTTCACCAGTAGATACGCAGATCTTATCCGGATTTAGACCGGTGAGATTAGTTGTCACAAAAACAAAAACGGTATCGCCAACCAAACTCAGTGATGTACCATCTCCACTTCGTATTGTTTCAGTTCCCAACTGTATGGAATTCACCTCAATTTCCCAGTCATCATCAGAAGCCGCATAGGAAACGGGCGCGGGGGATGGTACTGAATCAACCGTTTGCCCGCATCCACATACAAGAAGCATTATTAGAAAAACAAATAGACCATAAATGATGTTCGTTAACTTTTCCATCAGACCCTCCATTAATTTAGAATTTAGTTGATTGATTTTTTTAATATTTTTTTTCTCCTGTAATTATCTGTTTATGGATACGCACAAATTTGCGGTGTGTCCCCAAATACTCCACCGGTCACCTCGAAATAATAATTTTCCACTTTTTCACTGGCATCAAAATTGATCTCGCCTTCAATATGGTATGAGTTTCCAGAATCATCATACGTGCAGTCATCATTGCGAGAATACATAACCAGCTCACCGTGTGGACCGGTTACTGTGGAACGCTCCATATTGCACATCGCGCTGCCAGTTTCGCAGGTGATATCAATCGTGCATTGTGTCTCATCAACATCACAGATCACCTCGCATCCCGGATCTCCACAGGCTGTAATTAAAATGACAGGAAAAATTAATAAGCAAACCAACGCAAAGCGTTTAACACCGACCATAAGCCCTCCTATAGCATTATTCATTATCGGCGGATGACTGCAGTTAAAGTATGATGCTGGACATCAATTGGATTGGGGGGATGATGATAATTACTTTATAGCATTATTTGTATGTGTTTACAATAGTACGTTTTTCTCTCGCATGATTAGAGAACAACCACCGATTCATGCAACTGGATGATCAGAGACCGTGTTTTCCGAAAATGCGATCATTCCACACCTCAACCAAGGTTTTTGGAGTTTTATAAAAAGAAAACTGATCGAATTCACATCTAAATTAATACCACTCAAGAAAATCTAACGAAAATATTTATAAAAGAAACTTTCAGAACTTAACCAGTCAAGGTGAATCGATTTGTAGCTACAATTGACAGTGATTCTGGGTAGTTTCAGAATTTTGCATCACAAGGTACAGGTTTGGTTACAAACTGATCTCAATTCAGGATTCTACGCGTTCACCCGTACCGAGGGTGCCTAAAAGAGTGCAGAAAAATGGATTCCCGCTTGCGCGGGAATGACAAGAAAAGTGGGAATGGCAAGCGAGGCGGGAATCGCAAGCAGGGCGAGGATGAAAAAGTAAACGGCACTGAGTGGCAGCGTTGGCAGAATAATATGCTGACTTCGAATCCCCTACAGGGACGGGTGTCAGTTGGGTGCGCGCTCACCCTAATCGAGGGCGCTCGAAAGATATACCCATAGGGCACAGGCAGGCGAGCAGCAGACCCACTGCGGGTAGGCTCGGCGTAGAATTCTTTATTTTTCTACAAACCTCACTCTAATTTGATCATTACCTAAAAAAGGTACGGTAATTTGGGATTAGAATTTATAAAAGAAGCAAAACACTGCAAATCTAATAAAATCTGTGTTCACAGATCTATTTAAAATTTTAATCAGAACCGTCTGGAAGATTTTATATAAAGAAAGAAGTCGCATGGGTCTGGATTACTCTTATATGCTTTATTTCAAACGTGAGCGACTCGCGGACGTCCTTATGGGTGTAGCAGATATTAGTGAACCGCATCATCCACCGACGCAGATCCATTTCCCTGACCATGTACTGACCATCCCTCTGGGCAAGTTGCTGCCTTTTCCTGAAGACAATGTCTATCAATACGATGACGCTGAACTCACCTTTGATAATGTTCTCATCTTTGACGAGGATGAAGCCATTGCGGATTGGGGACATGGCCAGGAAATAGATAATTCTGTTCACCTTCCACCCGACCTGGATTATATTCGTCCACTATCCGTCGGATATATTTATCTGACCGTTTACAATGATCTATCGATTTATTCTCCTGAAATCAAATTAGAGCTCAAAGATCTCGTGTTATTTGATTTTGGGACGACTGGAACAAGAATGAGCTTGATGTTCCGAAATTCCACATCAATACGAAAGACGTTTATTGAATTGTTAAGAAGATTTCACGGGGTATGCGGTTTGTTTAGCGATGAAGAAAAGGGTGAAGTTTTTTGGTTAGACGGAAAAGAAGTACGCGGCTTTGTTGATGACATCTGGACTTCACCGGAAGAAATCAGCCGGATGTTGTAAATCTATAATTGGTCAATCAGGGTGTAAACCTGATCCGTCATTTCATCTGGATCTTCTCCAGCGCTTCCTCTGCAGCGTCATGGACACGGTCATCCTCATGGCTAAATCCTGTTTTGTGCCGCATCAGGGCCGCCGTGAGCGCATCCACAGCGCGAATATCACCCAATTCCCCGAGCGCAATAGCCGCGTCGCGCCTGACACTATAGAAAACATCACCCAAAGCCCGAATGAGCGGCCCCAGCGCCCTGTGATCCCCAATTTTTCCAAGCGCCTCTGCCGCAAAAGCGCGAACGCCAAAATCCGCATCCTTCATTGCAGTGATCAATGGTTCAACCACATCAGCGGTACCCATCTTTCCGAGGGCGTTGACCGCATCGATACGCGCCTTTCGATCTTGATGCGATAGAGCTTGTATGAGGTTATTCAATTGTTCAGTTTCAGACATTTTTCCTTCTCCCGTAGTTTAGTAAGTAAACAATCTGCAATAGATCGCTAAGAAAATATAGCCACCAGCACCATTGTCATCGCGAGGATAAATATGATAGAGAAGATGATCAGCAGAATTTTCGAAATTTTTGGATATTGTTTGTAGGAATAAGAAAACACCAAGTAGATCACCCCTGCCGCAAAAATGTAACGCGCGTTTGCCATATCGCCTGTGGAAAGAAGAAAGACCAGCGCAATTAATAAAACAAAAATACCGATGAAGAACATGATCTTGTTCAAATTTCCTCCAACTTCACTATTTGATCATACAACCACTTATACAATTTTTTTGGTGTATTTCATACCAATCAGTGTTTTATTCAATTCGCTTTAGATATTGCCGTCGATGGCTTGTTTTAGAAGCGCTTTGTCCGTTGCCATCACCATTTGCTCCCATTCTCTTTCTGCCGCGGGATCCAAACCCACTCCTTGCGATGATTGGTATGCCAAGACTTTGGCAAGGTCATTCGGCATATTCAATTTGCGATACACAGCTGCCATGCGGCAATGCGGCTCAAGGTTTCGTTGTGATGGCGCGATGGAAATCTGATGGTGAAAGGCACGCACGGCTGCGGGAACATCACCAAGGGCAACATAGACCATACCCATCTCTGTCCAGGCCTGCATGTTTCCGGGATCGATCTCGATCGCTTTCTGTATCCATTCAACGGCTTTATGCTTCTCGGTTGTGTACTGGCGATAGAGGTATGAAAGACACGCATATGCTGCTGAAAAACAGGGTTCTAGTTCGATCGCATACAGGCAGGCCTGAATTGGTTTCGTGTTCACAGCGGCCTGGACTTGCATGTCATATGCAAACCTGATTTTCTCGCTTGCCTGCAAAGCGGTATGGAATTCCGGGTCATCAATCGAAGACGCTGCCGAACGCGCTCGGTCCAGCGTGGTTTTTCGGATGTCATAGTCATTGCTGAGCAGCCCAATTTTTAGTTTTCCGATTTCATCTTGAGAAATCTCGATTTTCAAACCAAGTTTGGCGAGGGCTTGCGCAGCAAGGTTGTTAATATTTTCCGGGTATTTTTCCGACGAGGTATGATCTCTGAGGATCTCCTCAGCACGGGGATCACCGATATTTCCCAACATTTCAATCGCATTGGCAACACCTGCCAAGCTTCCTGTTTCATCTTTCTGCTGAATGAAAGCAATAATTTGCTCCACGGCAGCCGGCCCAAACGCCAGGAGCATGCTTTTTACTTCTGTAATAAAGTTTGAAATCTGCAATTGCTCAACAAGCTCTGGAATTGCATGAGGATCGCCCAGTTTTCCCAAAGACAATCCTGCCGCCGTACGGATCCTTGCGCTGGGAGGATTTTCGTATAATTGAATCAATGGACCTACTGCCCTGTCATCTCCTATACTTCCCAATGTGCGCGCTGCCCACCAAAGGATATCTTCATTTTCACTGTGTAAGGTTTCGATCAATGGTTCAACCGCAGGCTCACCGATTTTAACCAGCATTTTCTGCGCATCTTTATATGCCGCATCATCTGTTAGGGCGCTGATGAGCGCTTTAATCTGCTTAAGGTCTTGTACATCCGAATGATCATTAGCTTGTTTACTATCTCGCCTGCCAAATATTTTATCCACTATACCCATAAGGGGCCTCCTGATACCGGATTATTGCCACTCTATATTTCACTTTATCATATTACTGTGCTATTTCCTTAATGCAAAAACGGTTGAAAAGCCAGATTTGACAGTGTTGGCAAGCGATATCAATTCATCTTCAGAGGTATGCGCCAGATAGTTGCGCGTTCATCCAAAGGATATATCCATAGGTTACAGGCAAACGAGTTGTGCCTGAGGCGCTGATCGATTAAAGGGTTGCGCATTCTCACCCTGCGGGAAGGTTGCCCCGAAGTTTTTTTCCTATTCTTGTGAATAATTGGCTTATTCAACACTAACAGGTATAAGGATGGCTCTGTGGGGAGTTTTTTCCTGGTCATTACAGAATTCCTCAATAAAAAAGTGACCACTGGGGGTCAGGCGGGCATTGGGCAGCCAGGTGTAGAAAAGATAACGCAAGGCTGAATGCCGATCAGGCAAATCGTATGAATAGCGGGCGTAATGGCCGGAAGGGATGCGCTGGAGGCTGACAGGAGGGCAAACGGCAGCATCTAGAGCCGCAGTAGCGAGGAATTGGTAGGACGGGCTGAAGGGATCATCGGTATAAGATATCACTAAGAAGAAAAGCCCGCTCATATCAGCTTCAGGATGCGGTAATGCATTTAATTGGTCAATAGTGTTCTCATGCACTGCCTGGCTGAGGTCACCCGCAGGCAAAGGTAACCCGGCCAGGATCATTTCATCGTTTTCGATCAGCTGGGGCTGTACAAAACTTTGCTGTTGCGCGAATTCCAGATCGCAGCGGGACTTAGGCGGGATAGGCAGGCATCCCTTCAGCGGCTGGCAGGCACGATAACTACTTGGCAGAAGGCCAAACACCCGTTTGAAGGCGCGGGAAAAGCTCTCGGGGGTTTCAAAACAATAGTCATAGGTGAGATCTGTGATGGAGCGCTTTGTATTGCGCAGGTCTTTGAGGGCTTCGCTCAGTCTGCGCCTGATCAGGTAATCATATGGTGTCTGGCGGGAAAAATGGTTGAACAAACGGATAAAGTGGTAAATGGAATAACCGCAGTGGTCTGCCATATCTGCCACAGATATTTGGTCACGCAGGTGCTCCTCAATAAACTGAAGGGTTTGATGGATGCTCTCGAGCCGGGATGCCATCTTCAGGATTTGATCTTTACCGGTACATATACATCAATGACAGAATCCGCCAGACGGTCCATGCCCTTAAAACGGGAATCATAGAGCTGGAAATTATAGGCATACGGGCTATGATATTCGCTCGCTGCCAACCAAGCCTGGATATCTCTTTCCCAATCAGAGGCGATCTCGTCACCCTGGAAGGTGAAAGCCGCGTAACGCACAGGGGGCAGGATTTTGATGCAAAATTCGATTGGGCTAGCGTTCAGCATGGAGAGGTCAAATTCCATGCCTACAAAGACTTCAAAGATGCCTTTTTGCGCAGTTTCACCGGTAGCGATATGGACCTCATAGGCCGCATCCGGACGCGAGAAAAAGCCCGAGGGCAGAGAAGGGATGAAGGATGTGAAGCGAGCCCATAAATGCCCGATCTCGTTTTCCTCATCCCAGCCGGAACGTGACTCAAAAGGATCACCAAAAAAGCTCATACCGGCAAGGATGATCTGCATTTCTCCGGTCATTTTAGGCTGCATAGGGTATTCCTTTCTGGCGCTCTTTTTTTAAACAATATATTACTCCCAATTCCGGATGACTGCTGGAATTGGGAGCTGGAAATACTATTCGCCAAAATCTACGGGGTGTTCGGCAAAATACGCGCCTGCTTCTTCCATCCACTGCGGCCATTCCTGCATCCAGTCCGCGACGCGGACATCGCGGATGCGGTCGGAAACAGGAATGTAGGGTTTGAGATCGATGACAGGCGAGCCATCATGCGCGTCAATCCAGGGCAATGTGACCATGCCGCTTTCCTGATCCAGATTGAGAATCGGCATCGTGGTGATGCAGATGGGATTGGGGCGGTATTCACTGCGGCAGGCAAAAACACCGGCCTCAACGCCCGGCGCATAGGGGAGCTGAGTGGTGAGAAGTGCACGGCTGGCAGGGTTATCGTGACCATGCGCCCACCAGCATACGATCACATGGCTGAAGGCTGCGAGCATCTTGAGTCCATCGCGGTAGAGCGGATATAGCTGGATCTGGAACACACCTGCCCCTTCATTCGCTATGACCTCCCCGATCGGATTGAGATGATATTCAATGCTATTTTTCATTTTTTCTCTCCTTTATCATTTTTATGCAATGATAGATGGTTCATCCCATTTGCGCGTGACGTAAATTGCGGAAATGAGGTGCTCTAGCGAAAAAGAGAGAACGCGTGATTGATGAGAATTGCTGTTTACGATGAGGTCGTTTAATGAGAAGTGTGGTCTGTGCGTTAAGAAATACCTTAGATGGGTAATTATATTTTTATGAATTATTTTTTAATAAGTAATCAGAGCCTGTCCTCGCGAGGACAAGCGCCGTTTGGCTGAATTGTGACCTTGCAGACCAGTTACGAACTGAACACGGGATCTCCCGGGTTATTTATTCACGCACTGGCCTGGCACCAAAGCCGCGGGTTGCCATTTGCAGACGTCCGAGTGCCGGAGGCAGAGCGCTTCCGAGGCGAGGGATTCGCAATCTACCGTTGCTTGAGCCGGTTTTTCAGGCGGCGGCTGCACCGGCAGCGTCCAGCGGTCGACATTGAGCGTGCCCATTTCATACGAAATCCAACACATGAGACCCTTCAAGCGTCCATATAACCAGAGCGCATCCGGGGAGCGCGCTTCGACATCCATCACGTCTGCGCTGCCGCCGAAGGTGAGCACCTCGTAATCCGTGCCCGGGCCTGAGCGGCAGTTGATATTACCAGAGGGGATGAACTGGGGTTGCGGGCTGGAAATGGTGAAATAACAGGGATCTGACTCAGCCGGCGCACTGCGATCATTTCCCTGCCAGAAGGCCTGCACCTTCCACTCTCCGCCCACCTCAGGCAGGAACTCGGATAGATAGGTGCCGTCTTTCGCGACGAGCGGATTCTGCAGGAATGTTTCGCCGGCCGGGCTGGTGAATTCTAGCGCGATGCGGGCGCGGGAAAGGGCGGGGGTGAGCAGACCACTAACCGGAACGGAGGAGCCTGTTTCGAGCGGGTCTGATGGGGTGCTGCAGGTCAGTTGAGACATCTCCACCACGCAGTGTTTAAACGCGATCGTATCCACAGGTACATGGATATCATCCATCAAGGCATAGACGGTGAAGCCTATCTGACGGCAATCGCCGGGTTTGGCATTATCAGGCGGGGTGCTGAGAAGGCGGATCTCCGTTTGCATGCCCGGATCCAGGACAGCCTGGTCAGGTAAAAGCTCCATGACCCAATCCTTTTTGGTGACGGGTTTGATTTCGAATTTTTTCAGGATGAAGGAACTGGGGGTTGGACAGTTCTCATCCGCCTGGATAGTGACTCCTTCAATCAAGGTGATGTCATTATTGGTGATCATCTCTTGCATTACGCTGGATATCAGGGAATCTTTCAAATCGGCGAAAGGATACTGGGGAAGATAAGTTTCATAAGCAATATTGTTCACGTCGGTGAGTTCATCCGGATAGTCATCAATCGCCACTGTGACCTTTGCGAGATTATTACGCTCAGGAGTCCAGGGGACATAACCGAAATAGTATTCACCCATCTCCAGCCGGGGGATGGTGACTGAGCCGACCAAGGTCTGGCCCCCGATCTTGCGCGGCGGGAGGCAAGCGATGCCAGGGGTTGTGACCACGACTGACTGGTCGACATAGACCTTGACCTGAATATTCTCGGCAAGGCCATAGCCTGAATTTGACACAGCAAAACGGATACGGTTCTCATGCCCAACCCAGAACGGATCACCAGCGCCCATTGGAACCCATTTTCCGCCAGTATTAACAAATAATCCGTTGGGGTACACATCCCAGCCATTCTGCGGGCTGTCGATCCAGATATCGCGGGATTCATGCTGAACATTACTGGCACTGGTTTCGACCGCATTGCCCTTGCGGATGGAAGGATCTGGTGATGTGACCAGACCGCGCACAACCTTGACGCGGCAACCCGTGGCCTCTTTTGCTTCATATTTGATCATCAATTCGCGTGGCACATCCAGATAGTATTCTCCCGGCGAAAGGGCTGCATTGTCTACATTGCCATCGCGTTGGGGAAGAATTAGCGTGGCAGCCGTATCTGGATTTGTAATAGTATCGATATGCGTGATCAGCACCCCTTCTTTGGGAATGTTTTCATCATGGTTTTGCTGCATCCGACATTCGACAAAATATCCAACAAACGGACTTTCGACATAAGGTATGCGCAGGATGTTATTACCTTTGTATTCCAGAGGGGTGAGCGTGGTGGTGATCTCACACGGACCCTGGACACAGGGCATTTCGGTTACGCCAGGATCCCAACCAGCCCACAGTTTGGACCATCCGCCGAAATGGGTGAATTGGTCACAATCACCCATCAGATCATAATCACCCATTTGAACATGGCGGAGACTGTGCACATGCCCCAATTCATGGCCGACAACCATGAATAATTCTTCATTGGTGGTGCCTTCTGCCGCTGTGGCTAATCCAATATTAAAGGTCTTTGCGCCGGTTAAAACATTGACATATTGCATCTGAGCAGGCAGCCCATTGGAAAAAACCTGGGCGTAGCCCATGGGGTAGAACTGAATGTTATGCACAACCAAGAGGATATCGTATTGAGACAATGCATCACCGATGGCGGAATACGCCAGATCTACACCATCCTGATGGATCGATGCGTCGGTTGTGGATTCCTTGTTGTATTGCCATAATTTGTGGGGGGCTTCAAACCAACCATCCGCACTATCCGGGTTGCTGATGGTGTGAAAACTCAGGAATACCTGATCAAAACTCACTTTTTTAAAATAGTCCCGCACCCGCGCGTTAAAGCGGGTGGTGTATTCGGATGCTGTGTGGCGCGGAGTCTGCACCGCAGCAACAATATCGGGCGGGAACTTTGGTTCACACGCGGGCGCGAGACCTTCCTGGGTGTAACAATATGGGGGAGTGTGTCTTAAATAGATCACTGCCACTTTTCTGTTGACTGCATTTGTTGGAGGAATCGCGATGGAACCTGAGCAGAGAAAGAGAGTTGCAAGCACGAATACAAACAGCTTGTGAGACCTTTTTTGGGCACCCATTTTTTCCTCCATTAATAGACAAAGGGAATCAATTTAGCCGCTGCTATCATGATAGCATGCCAATGAAAAAATACAATATGCAGTGGATACATGGGTGTTTATTAAGATATTTCTTAAATCCCAATCATGACCGCACCTTTTTTGTGGTATTCGCAAATATCACCGTACTCATCTTTTCGACGATAAGGAAAGAAATCAGACATAATTTCCCTCGTTAATTCAGCCAATACCTGACAACGGCGCTTTAATTGTATAATCAACCCAATGATCAGCAAACCACGCAAAGGAGCGATATGGAAGCCTATGTCAGTGAGGCCAACCTGGATGAAAAGACTGTAGAATGGCTAGCGCGCATCCGGGAATTTAACCAGCATGAAATGAGGCTCAACCCTTCCGCCAGCGCACTGCTGGTGGTGGATATGCAGCGTTTCTTCCTGGACCCAACCTCGCCGACGTTCACATGCGGCGGGCTGCCGATCCTGCCGAACATCCGCCGGCTGATCGAAGCGTTCCGCGAGGCGGAGCGCCCGGTGATCTTCACCAAGCATGTGCACCACCCCGATCACCTGGACAGCGGCATCATGGGCTGGTGGTGGGAAGGGATGTGCGTGGAGGGCAGCCCGGAGAGCGAGATCCACGCGGATATCACCCCGCTGCCCGGTGAAAAAGTGATCAGCAAGCACCGCTATTCGGCTTTTTACAACACCGATCTGGAGACGGTGCTGCGGGTGTTGAAGATCGAAGATCTCGTGATTGCCGGGGTGATGACCAATATGTGCTGTGAATCCAGCGCGCGGGACGCCTATTACCGGGATTACCGCGTTTTCCTACCCGCTGATGGGAGCGGGTCGATCAACGAGGAAATGCACCTGGCAAGCCTGTTAAATATCGCTTTTGGGTTCGCGTACGTGACGACCAGCGTGAAATTGGCCGAGCAGGTCAGCGGCGGGTAGTTCTACCCAGTTCCACGGCGCTGGTACTTAATCAATAATTTTCGCGTGTTTTGACAGGCGGTGTACCCGGATATAGTGGGAAATGTATTCACATGCGCCCGAGAGGCGATCTTCAGTCATGCAGCCATTCATAATGGCATGCGAAAATGGATCAACAAAAGGGGGACCAAGCGTAAAGGCAAACAAGCAGGATGGTCAGCGGATCGCCGGCTTTGCAAGCGCTGGCTGCGCAGGGATCAGGAAAAATATCAGGCTCCAAGCAATAATCTGTTTAACAATCCAACTTCGAGGCAGGGAGAGATTTCGGCGAAGTGAGGGACTTTCTGGTCAGTGGAAGTAAATGATGAATGATATAATCCCTGATTAATTTTGCAACTATAAAACAAATATCGCCTTTCCCTGGAGGAAAAAATGAAACATAGCGTCATCATGCTCCTTTGTTTTACCGCCATCTTATATGCCTGTTCGCCAATCGCAACCGAACCAACACCAGTACCTGCAACCGAGATACCCGTTGCCACGACAACCCCGCTCTTTCCTCCGACTGCGACTCCCGAACCAACAACTACATCACCGGAAATGGAAGGAATGATCCCAATATTAGATAACTGGAGAGATGTGCCGGTGATGCCTGAAGCGACCTCGGGGATGTTTGAATTGGGAGATTATTTCTATACGATCAATAGCGGTAAAGAAGAAATAACCACCTTCTACGCAGAGGCGATGACAGATCTGGGCTGGCAGCCGCGCGACGATATGACAAAACTCGCGCCGGGAACTGCTTTTACTTATTACAAGGATGGGATATTTGTATTCTTCATGATCGAATCTAGCGACGGTGAACAAACAGTATTCATGCATTTTGTTGAGGAATAAAAGGTGAAACGCATTTAATCGGAATTGATCATTCAGTAGTTCATTTTTTTATATCAGGTTTAGAAAGTTATACCACTTGAATTGTGTTGTATTTCAGGGGGCAAAAGCAGTGGTGGTTTTTTTCATCCGCGCAGCGTCAGGTAAACTGGTTGATCCTTTTGCTTCTGGAACACACAGAATTCCAAACGCTCAGAGAGAAAGTTAGCCCACACTCCCATCTGGTTCCCGGATGGGAGATGTGCCAATTCGTACCTTTTTACCAGCTAAGAAGACACCCGCGGAACACACCCCAGCAGAAAGATAGTCGGGCAAATCGCAAGCATTCCGCGGTCAAATTACAATCAGGATATTTTCAAACTTATTCGGAGTTTATTCGTTTTCGGATATTACGCCAGCGTGAGATATAATGATAGAGTAAGCCTCTACAGTAAGGATGGTTCAACCACTCATTCCAACATTGTGGCGGTTTTTTTTATTAATCAGAAAAGGAAAAACATGGAAAAGAAATTGTACGTTGGAAACCTCCCATTTAACGCGAGTGAGGAGGACCTGAAAGATCTATTCAGCCAGGCAGGGGTTGTCACATCCGTCGCGATCATTAAAGACCGGGATTCGGGCCAATCAAAAGGATTTGCTTTTATTGAAATGGCAGACCAGGAAGCAAGCCAAAACGCGATCAAATTGTTCAATGGTTATTCCTTCAACAGCCGTGAATTAAAAGTCAACCCTGCAAAGCCGAAAGAAGACAACCGACGGCCATTCAATGGGCCAAAAGGTAACCGCGGCGGTAAGGGTGGCAATAACAGCGGGAAAAGCAGAGGATACGGCAGCAACCGGTCAAACTATTAGGCAGGACATTTTGCAATAAAGGAAAAAAAGGAATCGTGAGAACTGTTCCTTTTTTTATCCACACAAGAATTGGTATCGGGTTTGATGAGGCCATTGCAGTACGGATTGTGCTGCGTTCACTATTTGATTCATGTGCGGCGCGTGAGATGATTTGGTCTGCTATGGTTTTTTTCTGCGCGTCTTTATTGAGTTCTTTGGGTTGTATTGATAAACTGATAATTCGTGTTTAACGATTTTATAAAAAATGTGAAACTGAAATGGAAAACAATCTAAAACAAAAAACAGCGATCATCACTGGCGGGGGCAAGGGTATTGGCAGGGAAACCGCGCGCCTGTTAGGGCGGGCGGGCTGCCGGGTGGTGATATCCGGCAGGGATGAAGCGGCATTGAAGCACACCGCGGACGCGTTTAGAGCTGAGGGGATCGAAGTGCTGGCCGTGGCGAGTGATGTGACCGTGCGAGAGGACTGCCAGCGCCTGGTAGAGAGCGCTGTGGCACAATTCGGGGGCGTGGACATCCTGATCAATAACGCGGGCCGGTCGATGCGCGGATTCTTCGCAGAAACCGACCTGGACCTGTTCGAGAAGATGATGGATATCAACTTCGGTGGCGCAGTGGCGATGACAAAATTCGCGCTCCCTTACATCAGGCACGCGCAGGGGAGCATTGTGTTCATCTCGAGCGGGGCGGGGCTGAAGGGACTGCCGGCAGGCGCGCCTTACAGCGCATCGAAAATGGCGCTGAAGAGCTTTTCGGAATCGCTGCGATCGGAACTGAAGGGGGAAGTACATGTTGGTATTCTATACGCGGGTTTCACAGAGAATGACCCGGACAAACAAAAATTTAATGGCAAGGGCGAGCTGATCCCGGCCAAACGGGAGAAGTTTGCCTCCACGCAGGTGGACGTGGCGGAGGCGGTGATGCGGATGCTGCGGCGGCGCAAACGGCAGACGGTGATGACGCTGACCGGAAAGCTGGCAAACTTCGCCTATACGTTCTTTCCGCGTTTGTCGGAAGATTTGATCATCTGGTATTCCCGGCGGACGGAGATGTTTGGGAAGGATGACGTATTTAAAGGATAAACCAGATAATTGATCATCGCCAAATTAGGACGAGATCATCAAATATTATTGGTCGAATAATCATTCCACCTCAGTGATTTTTGGGCCTGCAATAGAGCACAAAGTGGATTGTTTGGGTATGGTCCCTCGTGACAGCACAAATCCTGCCAGGCAGACTGTACTTTTTTTGACAAAGTTTGCCAGACTGCAATAAATAAACTATTGTTTCTTTTCAACACTGAATGGTTTGATCATTTCATTGAGCAATCGCTCAGGCAAGCCCTGAGACATTGCTGGCCTGGGTTTACCGGAAAATCGCCAATCATACCCCTTAGAAGGGCGGTAAAATATGCTCACGTAAACACAAAAAGTGGATGAAAAGTGCGACTCAAATTGGCTCAGAAATTACGATCGGGAACACTGCATGCAATTTACACAAACGCAGAAGATTTCCGCGTAGCCACGATCGTTACTAGAACGATCCTGGCATTGCTGGCTGCTTTTGCCGCGGTATCAGCGATCGCGTTTTTCTCAGGTGATACGACGCTGGTCATCATTATGCTGATTGGCGGGTTTTTGCTGACACTCCCCTCTTACCTGCTTTTCAGCGGACGATTGCGAATGTGCTGTGTTGTTTTGCTGGTCCTGGTTGTTTTGACTATGACGATCAGCGCGGTCATGGGGCAGGGCATCCATGATATTGCGATCCTGGCCTTCCCGATCGCCATCTTTTACGCAAATCTGGTGTTGAAGCGCAGCGATTTCGTGTGGATATCCGCGTTGATCCTGGCAGCTCTCATCTATATCGGCCTCGGTGAAACTTATGGGTGGTACCTTACCAAACCGTTCCAGGAATCACCCGCGGTTGATCTATTCATCGCAATCATCATTGTGCTTGTCGCGATCATGATCGCTGATTCACTGGCGGAGAATATCCGCAAGAGCATGGAACTGGCACAAAAGGAAATTGCTTTGCGGGAAAAAGCGCAAACTGAACTGCGGCATTTAAACATCCACGACCCATTGACAGGCATTTATAACCGGTCATTCTTTGATGAGATGGTGATTTTGCTGGAGAAAAGGAAGGAATATCCAGCGAGCATTATCTTCGCTGATATTGATGATCTGAAAGCAGTGAACGATAATTATGGACACGCAACAGGAGATGACCTGCTGCAACGCACGGCGCTCCTGCTCAGCCAGACATTCCGCGATGAGGATATCCTGGCGAGGATCGGCGGAGATGAGTTTGCGGTCATTCTCCCGCAGAGCGACGAAGAGACAGCGAAAATGGTATGTGAGCGAATGTGTGAAACCCTGCGTGCATACAATGAGATGAATCCCGACAAACCGATCCATATTTCGCATGGGTTTTCAACATGCAAAACAGGCGGCCTTAAACAGGCCGTGATGGATGCTGATCAACGCATGTATGAGAATAAAGCAGCCCGGAAATCCATGTAGTCAGAAATAAATTCTATTGCGGTTCGATCCGAAGTGTTCCCTTTCAAAATATCAGCGGGGTCTTTCAAATATTGCTCGATTGTGCTCTTTTGAAGATCAAGTCATTTGCATTGGCGAATTTTTTTCCTATAATGAAATAGAGAGATAGCGCTTGGAGGGTGTGATGACCAACAGCAAAATTTGGATCATGTTCCTTGTAATGAGTTCAATATGGAGCCTGACCGCATTTACACCACTGGCACAGAACATTGATGCATCCCCACCGGATGAAACGGTTAAGCTGATATTCATCCATCACTCATGCGGGGAAAACTGGCTGACGGACGGGTATGGCAACCTGGGGCGCGAACTGGGTGAAAATAACTATTTTGTCAGCGACACCAATTATGGCTGGGGGCCGGATTATATCGGCGACCGGACCGACATCCCAAACTGGATGGAATGGTTCCGCAGCGAACAGACAGGCATCATCACACAGGCGCTTTATAACGAGAACGATCAGATGAGCGGCTATACGCGAACTCTATCCGACCCGGGCGGCGAGAACTCGATCATCATGTTTAAGTCCTGCTACCCGAACTCAGAATTGAACGGCAATCCGAATGACCCGCCCGGAACAAGCGCTGACCTGACAGTGAGCGGCGCGAAATTTGTGTATAACGAAATTCTCAAATACTTCGCAGCCCGGCCGGACAAGCTGTTCATTGTGATCACGGCACCACCGGTGAGCAGCCGGGCAAACGCAAAGAACGCACGCGCATTCAACAACTGGCTGGTGGAAGACTGGCTGGAAGAAAATGGCTATACGCTGCCGAATGTGGCGGTGTTTGATTTCTACAATGTGCTGACAGGAAAGAACGCGCATCACCGCTACCAGAATGGACAGATCACGCATGTGACAACAAACAGCGACACGCTTGCTTATCCGAGCGGAGATGACCATCCGTCTGAAGCGGGCAGCCGTAAGGCGACCGAGGAATTCATCCCCCTGTTGAACATCTATACTCAGCGCTGGCAAGCGAGCGACCCACAGCCAATGACGATATCCTCCGAAGCCGGTGAAGAGAGCACGGTAGAAATCAAGTCTGGTGATATTGGTTCTGCTGGCAGCGGTACGTCCGGTAGAGTCCTGGATGGGGGCTTGATCGATAACTTTGAGAATGATAACCCTCCCGGAACGAACGGATGGGAAGCCTTCACGGGGGACCCAAACAACACCTCGATGCAGTGCACAGCGGTGGGAGGGGAGGCATTCGCGGGAGAACGGTCTTTGGTGGTGGACTTTGATGTGGCGGCGAATGACTGGGCGACGTGCGCTCTGATGTATGATAGCGGACAAGACTGGTCGGCTGGAGAAGGGATCACCTTTATGCTGCGGGCATCGCAGCCGGGGCTGGTGTTTGATTTAGATCTGCACAGCGGCGGGAGCGATGCGTTGCAGACCTTCCACTACACGATCGAAACAACTGCTGAGCGCGCGGAGGGGTGGATACCGATCAGCCTGCGCTGGGAAGACCTCACCCGCGTTGATTGGGAAGAGAACGCCGGCAGCCCGTTCAGCAACCCGGAGAACGTAAGCGGGATGGCGTTTGGGGTGAGCACCTATGCAGACACGAATAACACCGGCACGATCTGGGTGGATGAAATCGCACTTCTGGGTGAAAACAGCGCCATAGCTGACCATTCTGCCGTAGAACCTGGCGAGGTGATTGCACCTGAGAGTGGGGATACCAGAAGAGGATTCAGTTTGCCATGCGGGATGGCATTGATTTTGCCGGTAATGCTGGTGGGCGGCGGTGTGTGGCAGCGAAAAGAACAAATCGGCGGGTAAGTGCCGATCATTTTTAATGATCTTTTTTACACTCATCAAGATCAGACTGATGTATGTTTGTGTTTGGGCTGCTCATCGGGATAAAGCCCTCCCCAATGCGTGAATTTTGGCCAAACTTACTTTCTGAATACGGACCAAAATTGTGTGGTTTTTCACAATGTATGATCACTTTCTGGGATAATCAACTAAATAAAAACAGGAATCATTAAATGCGGATGACACGGATGTTCAGCACGACTATCAGGGAGACACCTTCCGAAGCGGATGCAGCCAGCCACCAATTGCTGCTGCGGGCAGGCTTTATTCGGCAATCAGGGGTGGGGATCTTCTCGTACCTGCCGCTTGCGCGGCGCGCGCTGACGAAGATCGAGAATATCATGCGGGAAGAGATGAACCGCATCGGCGGGCAGGAATTGACTATGCCGGTGGTGCACCCGGCGGACGTGTGGCGTGAGACGGGGCGCTGGTCACAGGTGGGTGCGGAGATGGCGCGGCTGAAAGACCGCAATGGCCATGACCTGGTGCTGGCGATGACACATGAAGAGGTGGTGACGGACCTGGCGCGGAAGGAAATCCGCTCATACCGGCAACTGCCACAGATGATCTACCACATCCAGACCAAGTTTCGCGACGACCCGCGCCCGCGGGCGGGGCTGATCCGCGTGCGTGAGTTCACAATGCTGGACAGCTACAGCCTGGACCGGGATGATGAGGGGTTGGATGCGCAGTACAAGGCACATTATGACGCATATTTTTGCATCTTCAAACGCTGCGGCCTGCCGGTGATCGCAGTGAGGTCGGACACAGGGATGATGGGCGGGAAGGAAGCGCATGAGTATATGTACCTGACACCGGTCGGGGAAGACACACTTCTGATCTGCGATGCATGCGGATACGCAGCCAACCGGCAGGTGGCAAATTTCAAGAAAGAAAAACCATCGGAAGAAAAGCCGCAGAAGATCGAAAAAGTGGCAACACCGGGGGTGACCATGATCGCAGAACTGGCTGCATTCTTAAATATACCCACCTCGCGGACAGCAAAAGCGGTGTTCCTGGCCACAGAAGTCACGAAAAGGGACGCACCGCTGCTTGTATTCGCGGTGCTGCGGGGTGATATGACGCTAAATGAGACCAAGCTGGCGCAGGCGGTAAGCATAAATGGAAAGGGAAGTGTGATGAATCTGCGCCCTGCCACGGATGAAGAGATCCGCGCTATCGGGGTTGAGCCGGGGTATGCTTCCCCAATTGGAGTGGAAACAGGTAAGGCCGTCGTAATCGTTGACGACCTGATCCCGCAGTCCCCCAACCTGGTAGCCGGCGCGAATGAGATGGGCATGCATCTGCTGCACACAAATTACGGCAGAGATTACCAGGCGGATGTGATCGCGGACATCGCGGTGGCAGAAGACGGCGCGGCATGCCCGGAATGCGGAAATGCGATGGATGCGCAACGCGGGGTGGAAGTGGGCAACATCTTCAAACTGGGAACCCGTTATAGCGAGGCAATGCAAGCGACCTATGTGGACCAGAATGAGCAGGAACACCTGATCGTGATGGGTTCGTATGGAATCGGGGTGGGACGGCTGCTGGCATGCATCGCAGAGGAATACCATGATGGTTACGGCTTGGCGTGGCCAGTGACAGTAGCCCCCTACCAGGTGCAATTGGTGCTGCTGCAGGATAAGGAGGGTGTGGCAGAACCACAGGCAGAGAAGTTATACCAGGATTTGCACGATGCCGGGATTGAAGTGCTGTATGATGACCGCAACGAACGCCCGGGCGTGAAATTCAACGACGCGGACCTTCTGGGAATGCCACTGCGGGTGACAGTGGCACAGCGCTCATTGGAGCAAGGCGGGGTGGAGTTCAAGCGCAGGGATAAGGAAGAAAAATGGCTGGTGCCGTTGGTTGAGACGGTGGAGGAAATCCAGGCAGAGCTGAAAAAAATGCAATCTGAGGTTAGAGAGAGATTTAATTGATTAATCCTGTCCGCTCTTCAGGATATCTTCCGCTTTAATCACCAGGCGGAAGCGCTCGCACACGAGTGGCATGTCCATTGCCGGCTGGCGGTCAATTTGCTTTAAATACCTGCTGAAGAATTTCCAGTGCTCCCTGCGCCAGCTTTCGAGGGTGCGGTCATCTTCACCCTCTTCGTAGGCAAACTGGGCGTCCACCTGGTCAAAAGGTACTACACGCACCTCAGTGGTCTCGATCAAACACATCGGTTGTCCGGCGCCGTTGAGGATGATGCTGAATTCTCCGGGCTGTGGTAATGCTTCCCCTTCGGCTTCATATTCCCATAAGATGCCACAGGTGGCTGTTTTAAGGCCTTCAAGCACAAGCGCGCCGAGTTCATCCGCCATGCGCGGGCCATCGCCAAAGCCCCAAGCTTCGGGCATATCCTGGAGATGAGCCATCTTTTCCTGGGACATCTGGGCGCGACAGGCATTCCAGAAAGTATTAAGCTGTTCCTGATTCGGTTCGATGGTCATTCAGTCTCCATTTGTTGGTCATGTTAAAATCTTGCTGGATTATAACGGAATATTGAGCGATTAGTATCAGAAGCTTGGAAAAAGCACCCAAAATCCAGTTTGCAAAAAAACAAAGTAAAAAATATTGGTTTTAATGATCGGTTTAATAATCTCATGATATATCCAGATTGAGGATCACATTATGTAAGTTATCGGCGATAATACGGTGGTCAGCGGGCTCCAGGTGGATGCCATCGCTGGGGCTGGGTGAGATCCACTGCGAGACATCGCGAAATATCGCATCGTGTTCTCCTGCCAGATTTCGATACAGAGCGGGGAGCTGAGCGGTCTTTTCCGCCGCACCGGAAAATTCTTCACGGGCCTGTTCGACGTTTTCATCAACGTAAGGAGGCGAGAGCAACAGAACAGCCGGCGCTTCTCCTTTATCATTCCAAGCGGTTTGGCGAATTTCATTCAGTAACTGGTTGATCCCTAAGGCAATATCACCTGCGGACCGATTGAGCTTGCACTTGGTGTCGTTGGTGCCGAGCATGATGATGATGAGATCGATGGGGTTGTGGGTACGCAGGCAGGGATAAAGATACAGCAAGCCATTCTTACCGGGAGAGTCAGGATCTTCGATGTTTGTGGTGCGGCCATTGCATCCTTCTTCAATGATCCAGTAGCCATCACCCAGCAGAGACTGCAGCAAGCCAGTCCAGCGCACATCGACCGGATAGCGCGCCTCGCTAACAGGGATATAGCCCCAGGTGTTGGAATCACCGTAGCACAGAATCTTAACCGCTTGCGGATTCGTATTCATATTGAGATGACCTCCTGTCACGCTTATCTTTTGACCTGATATGAATTATATAAAAAATCTCTTGTATAAGCATTTAAGTAGATAATTAGTATAGGAAAAGGGAAATGAAACCACCATGAAGAAAACCGGAAAAATCCTACTCACAATCATCATCATTATTTTGTTCATCCCGATCGTTTTTTATAGCATTGTCACACGCAGCAATGGAAAAATCCAGGTTGACGGACAGACACGGCGGTATGTGTTGTATGAACCGGAATCGTATAACGTTAGCACACCAACCGCGCTGGTTTTAAGCCTGCATGGATTTTCGGACTGGCCAATGCACCACATGCGCATGAGCGGCTGGAACCGGATCGCGGATGAGGAGGGGTTCATCGTGGTATATCCGATGGGAACCGGCTTTCCGCTGCGCTGGAACGCGTACGCAACGATGGAAGAAGACGGAAGCCCAAACGCGGATGTGGCATTTCTACAGACACTCATTGATGAGATGCAAAACACCTACAACATTGATCCGGGGCAGGTCTATGTGAATGGATTATCGAATGGGGCCGGGATGACACAACTGCTGGCCTGCGAGATGGGTGACAACATTACCGCGATTGGCGGGATAGCAGGGTTTTATCTATTCCCATGGGATGAATGTGAGGCGAACAACCCGATCCCGGCGATGCTATTTCATGGGACGGCAGATGAGATCGTTCCTTACTTTGGTGGATTCTACGAACGCACCGGAGAAAACTTCCCGGTGCTGCCGGAATTTGCGGCAAGCTGGGCGGAACGCAATGGTTGTGCGCTGGAGGCGGATCAGGATCAGGTCAGCGCTTCGGTCACACGCACCACGTACAGTGGATGTGAGCAAGGGGCTGAGGTGGTGTTATATACGATCGAAGGGGGCGGGCATACCTGGCCGGGCGGGTGCTGCCTGCCGGAATGGATCGCTGGCAAAACCACGCAGGAGATTGACGCGAGCGCGTTGCTGTGGGAATATTATCAGGCCCACCAAAAATGAAAGTGCAATAAAGTTTATTTTGATTGAAAATTTCGGATAAAGTGTTCGAAATATTGGACATTCATCGCAGCATCTCTATTTGCTGCCTGAGGAATGGGTTATCTGGCTCAATTTGAAGTGATCTTTGAGCGGTCATTATAGCTCTCTCGACATCCCCATTTTGAAAATAGGCGCGAGCTAAAGCTTCGTACCCTTTTGCAGATGTAGGGAAAATTTGTAGAATTGCTAAGAGAAAGCCGATAGCCGCTTCATTACAGTTCCGGTCAAGCAATGCATTGGCTACACCCAGGAATCCGTCAACTTCAAAATCATAATCATCCAGAAGTATTGTTTTCATGGACGCATATTGTTCGATCATCGATTGTGAACCCTGGTTACGAAAAATCTGGCCGAGTTTATTAATTATGTGCGGTTTTATCGGTTGCGGTTTTATGGCTCGTTCGATAATATCAAGAATACCAAAAGCAATCGCTTCAACCGGAGCTGGGCCAGTATTACAGAGAACAGTGATACCCAACATGGACTGAGGAACGAGCAAGTGGTAAGCAGTGAAGCCAACATCGTGACCAGAGTGATACTGAAAAGCCAATCCGTGGCGTTCATCAAGAAACCAACCCAAACCAACACGTTTTTCCGGACGATGAGAATCACCAAGTTTGATCACCGGGTTTACCATTTCCTGGAAAGTGGTTTTGTGGTTGAATAACGTTACTTTATTCAGATTGGCGATCGCCCATCGATTCATATCCAATATATTAGTGTGCAGGGTAGAGCTTGGGGCGTGTGCACGATTGTAAGGATATATATCAGATTTTAAGATATCTAGATCAGAAGTATGGGGGGATGCCTGATTTTCTTTAGGCACATCACTTACTAAGAATGTGCTGCTTTTCATTGCTAATGGCTTAAATAGATTTTCGATCATAAAAGTCTCAAAAGGCATCCCTGAAACAACAGAGATTATCGCTCCTAATATTTCATAAGCGATGTTTGAATAAGAAAACTGTGAACCTGGTTCAAAGAGTAGGTCTAAATCCAGACTACGTATATAGCGTTCAAGAGCATTAGTATCAAATTGAGGCTGATCCCAGCCATAATCAATCACATCTGGAATTCCTGCTGTGTGTGACAAAAGATTTCTGATGGTTAATCCATGATCAAATCGATTCAAGATCTTTAAGTACGGCAGATATTGTTGAGGTGGGTCATCCAATCGAATCAATCCCGCTTCATGCAACTGGATCACTGCAGATGATGTAAACAGCTTTGAAACCGAAGCGGTATGAAATATGGTTTTTGCCGTAACAATATCGTTTTTTTGGACACTTAGTTTCCCAACGCCTCCCTCAAATACAGACTGACCATTCTTAACTACTCCAATCGCGATTCCTACTAACGCGTGGTCTCGATGTGTCTGTTGAATGAATTCACTTATTAATTGTTTATTCATCAGCGTTTACACAACTCTATGAACCGGCCCATTCCCAAACAATCGTACTCCCTCCCTCAAATAATGGTAAGTTACTTTTGAGGGGTCGTCAAACTCCGCTCCCGGAGCCTCGACCTCAATAATCTTTCCCGCAATCTCCTCAAACGCCGCCCGAAAATGGATAAAACTCTTAAGCACAATCACATCCATCGACATTGGGTCGAGACCAAAAGCCGTGAAGACTGCCTGATCAGCTGCCTGGATTCGCGCACTGCCAACAGAGATATAGATGCCACTTATCTCCAATAAGGCCATTTTTCCCAAATCAATCACCATACCTTTAGACATAGGCCCTGTTCCAACGACCTCTCCTTCGAGAAGTTTGATGACAGTGAAAGTGCCTGTTAGCGGAGTGTGTCCGGGTAACATTTTTCCTCCAAGACCAATGGTGATCTCAGATCCTTCACCTGCTTTGTGTGCTACGGTTGCTGCCTGTGGATCATAAAACAGGGCAAAAGCTGCATTTTTGATACCCGCATTAAGAAATGCCTCTAACAACCATATACTGTCAGATCCTGATCCTCCACCGGGGTTATCCTGTACATCAGCCAAAATGAGCGGTTTTCCTTCTTTAGACGAGATAAAAGACAGCGTCTCATCAATAGCTTTGTGGATTGGGGTTAAGGCTGGTGTAAAATCATCCTCGCAATCAAGCAGGGAATCATACAACAATTGTGCTGCCTGATCTGCCTGGTTTTGCTGTTTTGCATAGGTAATTATTGTCGGACCACAGTGATTAATATCAGCGGGAGGAAAACCGAGCATAATTGATGCAGAGAGAATCTTTTCTTGCTTTTCCAATAAATCCAAATTGGAAAAAATTGATTGAAGCGGATTCATGAAAGTATTCTGTCGTGAGGTTGGTATGAGAAATGGTAATTGCATAAAAGATTTCGAGAATTGACAACCATTTAACATACAATCCATCATGTAAGCACAACGCATTCCAGTTTCATAGATATCCACATGAGGATATGTGCGATAACCTATAAGCATTGAGGCTAGCTGAAAACTCTCCTTTGTGATATTGCCATGCAAGTCGAGGGCAGCGACAATAGGAATATTTCCAACCTGAGAACGAATTTGCCGCAGAATTTCGGTTTCACCATCCAGATGATCTCCGAAAACCATCGCACCATGCAGGTCCAAGAAAAGCCCGTCAACGGGTAAGATTTCGGTAATTGCATCCAAAATCATTTCTAAAAGTAGTTCAAACGTAGAAAGCGGGATGCAACTTGATGGTTCCGCTTCCATCCAAATGAGCGGTTTGGATTGATAACCAAGGGATTCAATCGTTCGCATGAATCCACTGGTAGCATTATTCATTTCCTGAATCTGGAATTGGTTGATTTCGTTTCCTTTTAGAATATGGTTCGCGTTGACACCTCCCTGATGGAAGTTGTTAATCCCTGTATCAAGAGGAGAGAAAGTATTGGTTTCGTGTTGAAAACCAGCGATCGCGATCTTTCTCATGGGATTTCTTTAACTAATACGATCAAAAGTATCAACATCTTTAATAATAAGCTGGTGAATTCTTCCACTTTCATCCTGATTAAAAGTGAGAAACTCTGGTTGATTGAGCTTATTTCGGTATTTGATAACAAAGGTAGACCCTTGCCATAGCTCCAGATCACCTGTGAAGAGATCAGTTTCTCCATAGCGATGTACAAGATTCTCATTTTCAAGGAGAATTTCAATTTCACCATAGAGAGAACTTGAATAAACACCAGTGAATTTTTCAAGAGCAACTGGCATGCCTTCATTTTTAGGTTTTGCGCTAAGCATAGCTCCAATCTCTTTTTCTGCCCCAAACCGCCATTGTTTAGCCATACCCAGCATCTCCTGACTATAATCGCGTTCAATCCCCAGCATGGCATCGAAAATATAAAACCCCAACATGGGGTGCAGCATGGTATGGTAAGTGTTTAATAGAATCACACCACCGATCCGTAACTCTGGCAGGAAAGCTACTGCACTGACAAAACCATGAAGCTGGCCAGGGTGAAACACCATTTTATATCCTCGGAAATCCATTAGATACCAGCCAAACCCGTACGAAAGAAATTGTGATGCGAGTCCAACAGCAAAAATAGGATCCATTTCCGATTCACCAGGTTTGATCACCATTTGCGGGCTTACCATCTGGTTGAATGTTGTTTGGCTGAGAATCTCCTTGCCAGCATAATTACCCTGATCGATTAGCATCATCAACCACGCTGTCAAATCCTTCAAATTTGAGATAATCGCACCAGCAGGATTTTGACCAAGATTTGGCCATGGAATGGATTTGACAGGATCCAAAACCCGAAGTTCAGCAGGAACAAAATCATCTGATAAATTTGCGTGAGGGCTGGAGACGTTTTTTGAATTTGACTCGCGCATTTCTTGATAACAGGTAAAACTGTTATTCATATCCAATGGGTTAAATAGGCAAGACCTAACCAATTCACTCCAGCTCTTACCTGAAACTTTTTCAGCGATCTTACCAGCTACGATATAATGGGGATTATTGTAACCAAATTGTTCGCGAAAACCTGAAGCAGGCTGAAGGAACTCCATCCTCCTTAATTGATCGGTACTATCGAAAACCCGGTCTTTATAAAGCAACCTGATGCAGCGTTTCGTTCCCGTGCGATGGCAAAGCATGTCTCGGATTGTTACCTGGTTTGTAATCCAAGGGTCATACAATTGAAAATCCGGCAAATGGGCCAAGACACGGTCGTCCCAAATCAATTTTCCCTGATCAATTAATTTCCCAATCACAGCAGCAGTAAACGCTTTGGAACAAGAACCAATGGCAAATAGAGAATTCTCGTCAACCAAATCAGGTGCGCCTTGAAGGCGCACCCCGTATCCACGACTGGAAATTACTTCTCCATCATTAATCAGGGCGATAGCACCGCCAGGAATATTCCAGTCTGCAATCGCTTTTTCAATGTATGCTTCGATTTTATTTACTGAAATTACATTATTCTTCATTAATTGACCTGTGGTTATTCGCTTATGGTTTCCTGGCGAACTTCACCTCTAGTTACAGGGATTAGCATCAGCGCACCCAGAATAGATCCAACGAAAACAACAAGCCAAATGTTGGAATAATTATTTCCAAAAGCCTCCACAACAAATCCGCCAACCATCGGACCAATGATGTAACCTAGCATACGGGACACCGCCAGAACTCCTTCCAGCGAGCCCAGAACTCTATCGGTTGGAACTGCGTCCATAACCATAGGCACCTGAGGTACCCAGACAAGTGACCAGAGTAATCCTCCCACTGCGAGAGTAGGCCATACTACAGCTGGAGTGGGAAAGAGGTAAATGATCAATCCGACAAGAGCGAATGCAGCGAAACCAATGTAGGAGGAAGTTTTTCTGGAAATCTTTTTCAAGAGGAATCCGGTTGGAATTGTCCCAAGAATGAATGCCGCTCCGCCTGCCGCATACAACATACCTGAAGCACCAACATCCATCTTTAAAACCGATACACCAAATGAACTGGAAAACGAGCCCAACTGCCCAAAAGCGAAATAGCTGAAAAATACGCTCAGGAATAAAAATATGAGACTTTTCCGGCTATCTTTAGGAAGCGATTTCAGCTCTTTAATCGTGTCATTAATCTTTACTTCACTCTTTTTACCTTCTTGGACCTCAATCTGAGTCGGTTCCGTGATGCGCACTGCGACAAAAGAAATCACAATGGCTGAAAGAATTGAGCTGACCCAGAAAGGCAAACCAATATTAATATCAAATAAAATCGCACCGATAATCCCACCAATAACACCTGCTGCCGCGCCGATAAAATTTGCAATTGCGCTTGCCATAGATCGGTGTTTTGAGGGGGTAATATCATACATAATGACATCTGCAGGTGTGCGAATTACGGCATAAGCAAGAAGCATGATTAACAGCATCGCAATAAATGGAATGAGATATTGGGTTAATTGTGCTGTCTGGCCACTCAATTCAGCTGGTATTCCTAGGACAAACACTGGAATTAGCGTAAAAGAAATTATCATTACAGGCATGGTAAAGATAATCCACGGTTTTCTACGACCGAATTTTGTGTAAGTTGAATCACTCATCAATCCAACAACAGGGCTGATAAAAAGGCCAGCGATGTTATCAACTGTCAGGATGATTCCGGTGACAAAGGCACCAAAACCAAATCCAAGGATCGTGTTTTGACCGGGACCCATATCAAAAGCAGGATTGCCTGCCTGCAGCCAGATCGGGACGTAAGTGTTATACATCGTCCACATTAATTCTGTACACGCGGTTATCAGGCAAATCAGGATCACTCTTCCCCAACTAAAATATTTATTTTCCTTTTCCATTATTCTCTCCTTTTCTATTTTTAATTATTGATGGTATTACTCAATCGTGACATGCTCCATTTCTAGTAAAAATGCAGGATCAAATTCTGCACCGATCCCCGGAACATCGGGCAGGGTAACCTTGCACCCATCAAAGGTCACTCCTCCAATCACAGGATCAAACGCATAATGGTGAATGGAATCTAGATCTGCAAAGCAAATATTATTTCTGGCTGAGATAAGATGGGAGCTAGCAGATATGCCAACCCTGGTTTCAAACATGCCCCCAACCATACAAGCTATTCCCGCACCCTCGCCAATAGCGTTTATCTTAAGCCCATTATAAATTCCACCTGATTTAGCAAGTTTGATATTAAAGTAGGCGCACGCTCGCATTGAAGCAAGCCGGATGGCATCATGGTGATTGAAAATGGATTCATCCGCCATAATCGGTATTGGGCTGTTTTCGTGTACTTCTTTCAACCCCCAATTGTTCCAACATTTAACTGGTTCCTCACAAAAGTCAATATTAAATTTTTCAAGTGCCTTCAAAGTCTTGATAGCTGTAAAAGTATCCCATCCCTGATTAGCATCGATACGAAGATCGACATCCCAGCCAACCGTTGCTCGAATAGCTTTGATACGTTCAAAGTCATCATGATAAGTCGTTCCTAGTTTAACTTTTATTGATTGGGCCCCTTCTTGCATGTATTCAACTGCGCGCGCGGCCATTTTTTCTGGGGAACCGATCCCAATGGTGAAATCTGTGATCAAAGTCTCTTTTTCGCCACCCAGCAAGGCATAAAGCGGCAAACCAGCATGTTTGGCAAGAACATCAAAAAGAGCATTATCAAAAGCACATTTGGTAGTGCTGTTGTGAACAATAAAAGAATCCATCTCGCGAATCCTGGCTTCAATTGCCAGTGGATTACGTCCAAGCAGAATATTCGCGAATGCATTTGCTACTTCAAAACAGGTTTGTTGGGTTTCACCAGTGATAAAACTGTAAGGAGCTCCTTCCCCTGTCCCAACCAGTCCATTGTCGGTATGGATACGGACGGCCAACCCATTGCCCTGCTTGATCTCGCCTATTGCAATCCGAAATGGCTCAATAAAATCAATACTTGTTTTATATATTTCTATACGTGAAATCCTGGGAGATACCATTATGCGATTTTCCTTTCTGGGTGGAGCGCCACACGATCCTCTTTCGCACTCTGGATATGACTGATGATCAGCTTTTTTGCCTGCTCAGGGTCTCTCTGTTCTAACGCAAAAATCAGGTCTTGGTGCTCGGCGATATTTTTTTGCCCGTTCAGGATGCGTTGGTTTTCATCAGATGCAGATAACAAATAAAAGAGATTATTTAAACCAAGAAGAGATTTTAGAATGTTGATGAGCGTCCAGCGTCGGCTGGCATTGATGGCAATCATGTGAAACTCCATATTTTTCTGTCTCGCAACAGCAACAGAATCAGGGTCAGCAGATGAGCTTGTCAGGGGAAGAAGGTCTTTCATTGATCGGATCTCACTATCAGTTATTAGGACAGCAGCTGCTTCCCAAGCGAGAGATTCCGCAATGCTACGCAATTCATAGATATCGATAAGATCAGTAGAGGTAATGACCGGAATATGCACACCTTTCCTTGGAACGCGTTCTCCAAGCCCGTCAGTTACAAGACGGTTAAGCGCTTCCCTGGCGGTTGCCTGGCTGACAGCATACTCATCTGCGATAGATTGCTGCCTTAACCAATCCCCTGGCAAAATCCTGCCTGAATAAAGCGATCTAACAAGTTGATCATAAGTTTTATCAATCAAGCGTTTTGCTGTTTGGTTTAGAGGTGACAAAAAAACTCCTATAATTTATTATCGTTAATATTATCGATAATAGTATACAAAGAAAAAAGTATGGATGCAAATATTTTTAAGGTTAATAAAAGGTTTTGAATAAGAAAAATGAATAATTCGTCCACACCTGCTTCATCTATCTCGGTATCAAATTTTTATGAGGTGAATAAACATGCTGAGATTGTGAGGCTTCAAATATTTACGAGGTTTCGCGGATTTGGAATCCTAATTCATGTGAAGGCGGAGCGACAAGGATTAGAAGATAAAAAAGTACAACAGAAATTAAAGTTGCCTATTGAGAAATCACATTATTGGTATCCGTCAATTCTTCATGAGAGATTCATTATCAATAGATTTTTTAACAGAATTAGTTCTATTTATCCTCCTTTCCCGCTTGCAATAGGAAAGGAAAAGCTTCATTGAATACACAACATAAACAAGCAATTTCTCAAACCGACCCCTTCACTCGCTCTATCGATGCGATAAGTAATCATTAATTGATTGGGCTGCTTTGCGGCCAGCGCCCATGGCGGAAATGACGGTAGCCCCACCGGTGACGATGTCACCGCCCGCGAAAACACCTTTGAGGGTTGTTTCGAGCGTGTCGGGATCCACCACGAGGGTATGCCAGCGGGTGAACTCCAGACCGGGTGTATCGCGCAGGAGCGGGTTGGAGCCATTACCGATGGCGATAACGGCCATGTCTATATCCATGCTAAAATTTGAGTCCTTGATGGGCACCGGACTGCGGCGTCCACTATCATCCGGTTCACCAAGCTGCATACGCTGCAATCGCGCGGACCGCAGCCAGCCGTTATCATCGCCGATGAATTCCAGCGGGGCAGCGAGGAAGATGAACTCAACACCTTCTTCGCGGGCGTGATGAACCTCTTCCACACGGGCAGGCATCTCCTCTTCAGTACGGCGATAGATGATATAGACCTTGTTCGCCCCCATACGCAGGGCAGTGCGGGCTGAGTCGAGAGCGGTGTTGCCAGCGCCAAAAACAGCAACGACTTTATCTTTGTAACTAAAGACAGGCGTGATCGCGTTATCCTGATAGGCCTTCATCAGGTTGATGCGGGTGAGGAGTTCATTGGCGGAATAGATGCCGACCAATTCCTCACCCGGGATGCCGAGAAAACGGGGCAAGCCAGCGCCAGCGCCGATAAAGACAGCATCATAAGCGTTTTCAATCATCAATTCCTGGAGCGCGATGGTGTTGCCTATGATGGTATTTTTTTCAAAACGAACACCGAGCTTGCGCAAACCGTTGACCTCATAGGCGACGATCGACTTGGGCAGGCGAAATTCAGGGATGCCATAGACGAGCACACCACCAAAAGCATGCAGGGCTTCATAAATCGTGACCTGGTGGCCCATACGGATGAGATCACCAGCACAAGCCAGTGAAGCGGGACCGGAGCCGACCAGGGCAACCTTTTTGCCAGTGGGTGTTGCCGCAACGACCTCATCGCGGGCAACACGTGCTTCTGCTGTTATATCCGCTGTGTAACGTTCAAGATGACCGATGGCGACAGCTTGGCCCTTTTTTGCGAGCACACATTGAGACTCACACAAGTTTTCCTGGGGACAAACACGACCGCAAATAGCAGGAAGAAAATTATCATCCAGAATGGCATCTGCTGCTGCCAGGACATCCCCATCAACAATATGCTGGATGAACTGTGGGATATGGACATTGACCGGGCAACCCTGCGTGCAAGGCGCCGCCTTGCACTGCAGGCAGCGCTGTGCTTCCGCCAGGGCCAGTTCGGGCGTATAGCCCAAATTGACTTCATCAAAATTGTGAATACGTTCATCCGGCATCTGGGCAGGAATGGGATGGCGTCCGATCTTCATACGATCTTTGAGAGGAATGTCTTTCATGCGTTATCTTCCTTCGCCAGCTGCTGATCGATCTTGCAGTCATGTTCCTTGCGCTGTTCAATGCCGCGGTAGGCCTCATTACGGCGCATGAGACTTTCGAAATCGACTTTGTGGCCATCGAATTCAGGCCCATCCACACAGACAAAGACGATCTTGCCATCCACGAGCGCACGGCAGCCACCGCACATACCGATGCCATCGACCATGATCGGGTTGAGACTGACAATGGTAGGTGTAGCATAGGGACGGGTCAGTTCCACGACCGCGCGCATCATCACCAGCGGGCCAGCTGCGATGACACGGTCGATGCGCTCACCACTGTCATACAATTCCTGTAATTGCTGGGTGACAAACCCTTTCTTTTTATAAGAGCCATCATCGGTCAAGACGAATAATTGATCTGATATTTCAGCGAATTCATCTTCAAGAATGGTGAAATTTTTATTGCGAGCGCCAATGATCGAAATGATAGTATTGCCGGCTTGTTTGAGCGATTCCGCGACGGCAAAAGCGACGGCAGTACCGACGCCACCACCTACGACAACAACACGGCCGAAGTTTTCGATCTCTGAGGGGTGACCAAGCGGGCCAAGCACATCAGCGATAGCGTCCCCTTCATTTAATAAAGCAAGCTGCTTGGTGGATAGTCCGATGGCTTTGACAATGAGCGTGATGGTGCCATTGTCTTTATCAGCGCGCATGATGGTAAGCGGCACGCGTTCACTATCGGCAAGGGGGCGCAAAACGATGAATTGCCCGGCCTGGAATTTGTTGGCAATGAGCGGCGCTGAAATTTCGTACTGGTATATATCCGGCGCAATTTTGGCTTTGTTGACAATTTCAAACATGGGATTCCTTCTCATCTTTAGTATTTACGAATCTCGATCTGCCATTCGGGCCCGTGTTTGAGGTTATAGGTATCGGCAAAACTGCCCTGATTAACCGCAACAGCGATGCGCATCAGCTCATTATTATAGAGCATGGGGCTGCCTTTTTCAGCAAAGCCGAAGGATTTTTCAAAGAGCATCTTCTCATCAAAGACAACCTCACCATTATGGCGGACGATGAGGCGCGGAAAATCGCCGTATTCAAAACCACACTGTCGAAAGATTTCCAGCGGGATATTGGTCCAGAGATTGCCGAAATTGGGATCATTGATCTCGAAGATGCCGCGCACAACACCTTCGCCGGGCGCAGGTTCGAGGACAGGATGAAGCATAATATCCTCTACAGGGTAGGAAGGGCCCACTCCTTCATAGGTGATGATGCCACTGGCGAGACGTGCCGCGCAATAGGAAAAAAGATCACGACCATGAAAAACACCCACATTTTCTGTTCCCTTTCCTTTGAGGCGGTTGATATTCTCGTCAATCTCGCGAATCTCGGTGATACCGACCCAGTTATAGAGATGGGTGAGCGAACCATTATCGGGCGTGACAACATAATAGCCATCAACAGTTTTCGCCACGCTGGCTTTGCGCGGTGTGCCGACGCCGGGGTCGACAACAGAAACAAAGATGGTGCCCTGTGGCCAGAACTTCATGGACTGAAAAAGCCGGTATGAGGCACTCCAGGTATCATACTGGGGAATCTCATGCGTGCCGTCGATGATCTCCAACTCACGATCCACGCTCTTGACGACACCATACATGGCGCATACTGCACCCTCTTTGTAGGTAAAATCTGTTTGAAAGACGAGAATTGGTTTCATGGGGACACTCCTAAATAAATGGATTATAGAATCTGCTGCGGTTGATAAAGATCGAAACACTGATGGTCGCGAGGAAGATGAGCGCAGAGATGATGATAGCGGTATAGTCCTGGCGATCGAATTTCCTGGCGGTGTACCAGGTGCGCGTTATTGATTTACCAAATCCGCGCAGATCCATAGCATTGCTGATCAACTCGATGCGGTCGAGCGAAGAAAAGATGAGGGGAATGACAATCAGCAGGGCATTCTTGAAGCGATCAACGAATTTTGCTTTACGCGATAAATCCAGACCACGCGCCTGCTGGGCCTGGCTGATATCGCGGTAGTCGCGTTGTACATCCGGGAAATAGCGCAGGGTAAGCGCGACCGCATAAGAGGCCTTGTAATGCACACCGACCCGGTCTAGTGAGGAAGCGAATTCGCTGGGGTTGGTGGTGAGGAGGAAGATCATCCCGAGCGGAATGACAGACGCATATTTGAATTGTTTGGTGACCTGATAAAGGACCTGTTCCTGGGTGAGAGCGATATCTCCCCACAATTGCGTGATGACATTACGCGTGCCGTAGATCTCAACCCCAAACTCCGGCGCAAAAAAGAAAGAGAGCACCATATTGGTGAGAATAAAGATGGCGACATAAATGACCATGAGGCGGATCTGAGAGAACTTGATACGCGACATGCGCAGCACAGCAAACGAGAATGCCATCACGACCAGAATTACACGCAGATCATAGGAATACATGACCGCGAAGGTGAGAAACAGGAAACAGATCAGCTTGGTGAGGCCTGACAGGCGGTGGATGGGGGTATCGAGGCGATCATAGGAGAATAATTTCATACCGCCACTGTTCATCGGTTTTTCAACCTCCGTTCATAGTCAATAAATCCCTGCACAAACCCGGTCTCATCCGCAATGTCGGCCATCTGGGCGAGGTTATAGAGGGATGTTTCCTTGAGGTTGGCACAATCGATCACATCACAATCGGTGAGGATGACCGAAGCGCTGGTATCAGCAACAAGACAGCCATTGGAAAGGACGATGGCGCGCGGGGTATATTCGAGCATGAGGTGCATATCATGGGTGATGAGGATGATGGTGACACCGAGCTTGTTGATTTCGACTAAAAATTCCATAATATCAGTGTAGTGATGAAAGTCCTGGCCAGCAGTGGGCTCATCCAGGATGAGTATGCGGGGATCGAGGACAAGAATAGCCGCAATGGTGACACGCTTTTTCTGTCCGTAACTGAGAGCTGAAATGGGCCAATCGATGAAGGAAGAAAGCCCGCAGATCTTAAGAATCTTTTCCACACGGGACTTGATCTCTTCTTCGGGGATACCTCGAAAGCGTAACCCGAGAGCAACCTCATCGTAAATCAGCGGTTTTGAAATCATCTGGTTTGGGTTCTGCAGGACTACGCCAATGATCTCAGCCCTTTCCTTGATCGTTAAATCACTGATGTCCTGGCCCTGATAGCGGATGACACCCTGGCTCTCTTTTTCAAACCCGCACAACAGTTTTGAGAGGGTGGATTTGCCGGCGCCGTTCTTGCCCACCAATGAAATCATTTCACCCTCACGGATATTAAAGGTGATATTCGCGAGCACATCGCGGGAGCCATCATAAGAGAAGAAAACACCTTCCATTTGCAAAATAACCGGGTTGGCATTGACGCGATTGTCTTTCTCAATCCCACGATGCCAATCGGAAAGCGCTGTTTTTGCGCCATTCATCTCCAGCGTGGTTATATAACCCGGCATCATTGGCGCAGTGACATTGACACCTGCATATTTAAGGGCGGTGACGTAGAGCGGTTCGCGGATACCGGTGTCACGAAGGATCGGTGATGAAACAAGCGCATGAGGGTCCATATCAGCGATAATTCGTCCCTCGCGCAGGACGATAACGCGATCCACATAGCGGTGTAAGACATCCTCGAGACGGTGTTCGATGATGATGATGGTTTTGCCGGATTGTTTATGAATGTCATCAATGATCTCAATCGCTGTCTTGCCCGTTGCTGGATCCAGGTTGGCGAGGGGTTCATCGAAGAGAAGGATATCAACATCATCCACCAGGACACCCGCCAACGAGGTACGCTGTTTCTGCCCACCAGACAGTTCAAAAGGTGAGGAACCCAGGAGAGTATCCATATCCACCATTTGGGCGACACGCTGCACGCGTTCGTGCATGGGGCCGTAGGGTACATTGTCATTTTCGAGCGCGAAGGCGATATCTTCTCCGGCGGTGAGACCTACGAACTGGCCATCCGAATCCTGCAGGACAGTACCAACCGTTTTGGAGAGGTCAAAGATGCTTTTCTCAAGGGTGTTTTCGCCTTTGATAGTGAGACTGCCGGTGATCTCGCCCTTATACGCGAAAGGGATAAGGCCGTTGATGCAATGACCTAGCGTGCTTTTGCCGCTTCCAGAAGGACCTACAATAAGCACTTTTTCACCCTCATGAATGGTCAGGTTGATATCAAAGAGGGTCGGCTCGGCCTGGGAAAAATATTGAAAATTGAAGTCCTTAAAGGCAATGATCGGCTTATTCTTCATGTAGGTATGATTGCTGCTTGTTCTCCGGAAGATTAACTTTATTTTATAACCTGGTAATTATAACCAGTCTGGAAGATGTGGACTTTTGAATATAAAATCAGCCGCTTTTTGAAGGCGGCTGATTTTTGTGTTTAGCAAACCATTAACTCTTCTTGAGGCTACCCTTCTGGGTGCGGGTGGCTGCGTAAGCAACCAGCAGGAGGGTGCCGAAAACGCCAGTGCTGACAATATTCATCAGCGCAGCGGTAACGCCCTGGGTGAAGACCAGATTGACCGGCTCAGCATAGATGAGAATATCCAAAACGGGCGCAACAACAACCCAGGCAACGAGGTTGCCAATGACCTGGATAACATTGAAGGTGACGATATCTTTGCCTTTGAAGGAACCTTCTTCGACCTTGGTGCGCTTGAATGCCCATCCAAAAACGAAACCGGCAACACCACTGGCGATGACCCAGCTCCACCAGGGGGAACCGTACTGGACTGCATCACTGAGCGCGTGACCAATGAATTGGATGAGCGCGCCGGCAATCGGGCCAAAGAGAGCCGCGAAAAAACCTCCCAAACCATAAGCTGTTTGGAATTGGGTTTCTGGCACAGGCGAGGGTACTTTGACATACATGAATAACAACATGAACAGCGCTGCACCGATACCGGTGGCAACAATTGTACGGGTATTTACTTTGAACATGTCTTTCATTTTTCACTCCTATTGATAAATGATAATTAATTGAATGGATAGGTTGATTTCCTATGATGGATGTATATCCTGATTCATTTGATCATTCGTATCCGATAGTCCTCCTTCCAGGCCGCGGTGAAATTCACTAAGCATATCCCACGCTCCTATTTTAATTTTACAACGTCTGTATACAAGCGTCAATCAAAGCGTTGGTAATATTCATCATACACTTCAGGAGATGAACATTCAAGCGGTGTGTTTTTTATAATCCTGACATCCACCATGATAAAACACATTCAGAGAATAATGGTTGCTGTTGTGATGGTGAAAGACAAAATCACTGCAGGATCGAGAGATCGCCCACCACTTCCAGCCCGGCATGATTTCCTGTGCCGGAAAACTTTTCTATCCAGCGGCCATTGCTTTTTTCTGAAAAAGTGAGCATAACCCGGGCAGAAAGAGATTCCATGATGCGGCGGTCCATCTGGCTGATGGTGGGCGCCTGCAGAACGCCCCCCTGCTGGCGCATAGCATGAATTTCGAGTCTATACTTACGATCGCTGACGGTAAGGCGCACCAGATCATCGGTCACAGTCAGGTTTGAAACTTTTGCGCCAGTGTAGGTCGCAAAACGGCGCAGCTGGCCATTGCATAGGAAGCCACCGAGGAAACCGGTGAAACGATGGCGGCCCCAGGGAATATCCGCAACTGAAAATGACAAACTGACACCAGGCTGGTCGAAATGGTTGGTCTGCATCCAGATCCAGGCGGAAGGCATGGCGCGCCCCCAATCCTTTTCCATGTAGCCGCGCCCGGCGGTAAAGTTAAGCGATTTTCCATTCATGGTGAGCGAGCCGGCCAGCGCGTGATCCATACTGACGACGCCATGATAACATTCCATACCCGGCACCCAGGCATACCAACCCATCACACCCGGTGAAAAAACTGTAACCGGCCAAGGATATTGGCTGGAAAAATCCACAGTACCTGCCAGGCGCATGTTTGGCTGATTCAGGTCCAATGAGATATGGTTCCGGGTGAAATGGTTTTCACCTATACGCAAATCCATTTTGCCAGGTTGAAAGGAAAACTGATCCAGTGAAAATGGGTAGAAATCGCTGTGTCCGCTGACGCCATCAATCAGTTGGATGAAAGCATGGTCATCAGTATGATCTTTTCCGAGATAGATACCGGGGATGACGGATAAACGATGGAGACCATCCGCGGAAACGAGTTTGAAATACCAACCCTCGAAGAAAGGTCCCGACTTGCCGGCGCCGTGAAAAGCGAGCGGGCGCATTACGCGCCAAATGTCATAACGAAAAAAATCTACATATTTATTCATATCATCGCTATTTGATTTTAACAACATCAATTTATCATAGAGGATCAGCAAAGATTATTAACATTTCAAATGCTAAAATACAATTGAAAAAATTATTGAGGTGACACGATGAAATACAGACGATTTGGCAGGATGGGATGGCAGGTGAGCGAGATCGGTTATGGAATGTGGGGAATGGCCGGTTGGACGGGGTATGATGATGAACAATCACTGCGCTCGCTGCAACGCGCGATTGACCTCGGATGCAATTTCTTTGACACTGCCTGGGCTTATGGCGATGGGCACAGTGAACATCTGCTGGGAGAGATATTGCGCGCAAACCCGGAAAAGACGGTGTTCACGGCGACGAAGATCCCGCCCAAGAACCGGATATGGCCAAGCCGCAGAGAGTTCACGCTGGATGACTGTTTCCCACCCGATTATATTGAGGAATATGTACACAGCAGCCTGGAGAACGCCGGTGTTGAAAAATTCAGCCTGATACAGTTTCATGTATGGGAGGACCACTTTGTTGAGGATGCGCGCTGGGCGAAAAAAGTAGATGCGCTGCGGGGTGAAGGTTTGTTTGACGCAATCGGGATCAGCATCAACCGCTGGGAACCTTGGAATGGCGTACGAACGGTTGAAAGCGGTTTGATCGATGCCGTGCAGGTGATCTACAACATTTTCGACCAGAATCCGGAAGACGCGCTGCTGCCTGCATGCGCTCAACATGACGTGGCGGTGATCGCACGGGTGCCGTTTGATGAAGGCACACTGACCGGCACCATCACGCTGGAGAGCAGCTGGCCGGAAGATGACTGGCGCAGCAGCTATTTTGTGACGGAGAACCTGAAGAGCTCTGTGGCGCACGCAGACGCACTGCGGCCGATTGTGCCAGAAGGGATGAGCATGGCAGAGATGGCGCTGCGCTTTATCCTGAATGAGGAGCGGGTCAGCACGATCATCCCCGGTATGCGCACATTGAAACATGTCGATGCGAATATCGCTGCCAGCGACGCAGGGCCGCTTGACGATGAATTGCATGCGGAATTGAAGAAACACCGCTGGGATCGGGAACCAACAGAATGGTCACAATAAAACCTTTCAATCTGGGAGCGGTATGACCGAAAAGGAAATTCTGCTCAATTTTCTGCGATATCCGCTCGACACCACCGAAGGAATATTTGAGAAATTCCAGGCAATCCGCGGAGCGCGATCATTTGGATATGGAAGTGAACGATCGCTGTACATTGCCGGGAGCAGGTCAAACAAGGTTATATTGATCGCGCATGCGGATACATACTGGGATTCCGGCAACCCTTATTTGGGAAACACAGAGTTGGTGATCGATGGTGAGCGAATTTACAACCCTCAGGGCGGGTTGGGAGCAGACGACCGGGCAGGATGCGCGCTGGTGTGGATCCTGAAAGACCTGGGCCATTCAATTCTGATCACAAGCGGTGAAGAAAAGGGGTCTGTCGCTGTTAATTCGCTGATCGACGAACGGCCGGATGTGATTGATGAGATCAATAATGCCCATCAATTCATGGTCCAGTTTGACCGCGGGAATGGGCGTGATTATAAGTGCTATGACGTCGGAACGGATGCGTTCCGCGCCTATATTGAACTAGTGAGCGGTTACAGCGAGCCGGACCGGGAGCGGTCGACCGACATAAAATATTTATGCGACAGAATTTGCGGTGTAAACTTCAGTATTGGCTATTATCATGAACATAAAACCGAGGAATATCTGATGTTTGACGAATGGCAGCACACACTCGAGATGGTGAGAGGTTGGCTGAGCCAACCCGACCTGCCGTTATTCAGACTCCGAACAGATTGATTTGCACTTAATAATTCAAAAAAAGTAGACCAATGAGGAATAAGAAAAAAGATGTTAGATGAATTGACTTCGGGAATTGTAGGAAAGTTAATAGCCGATATCGCATTCGGACTAGAGATCATCGCTGTGTTGGTCATTCTAGCCGCAATTGTTGCAGCGCTGCTCAACTTCCTGCGGCATATCATGATGCACGATCCTTCACAGGAATGTATTGACGCATTCAAGCGCACAGTCGGTAAGGGTATTCAGATCGCGCTGGAAATGCTGATCGCTGCAGATATCATCAATACTGTTGTGCTGGCCGCGACATTGGAAAACGTGATCGTGCTGACGATCCTGGTGCTGATCCGGACGTTCCTGAGCTGGACACTGATCTTTGAGACAGAGGGGCGCTGGCCATGGAACGCGCAGGAAAAGAAAAAGAAATCCAAAAAGGATGAGGATTAGATTTACATCATAATCAGCGGTTTCCCGCTGATTTTTCTTTATATCCCTTGACAAGCATCCATTTTTTAGTATACTGGGGGGGAGTATACGAAAAATAGGAGTATTTGATTCGATGCCATTATATGAATATCAGTGCCTGACATGCGGCGAGGAATTTGAGCAGATCGTCAGTTTTTCACAATCTGACATGAAACCACCCTGTCCGCACTGCAACGGAGCAGAAACACACAAGAAGATCTCCATGGCTGCCTCATTTGGATCGAGAACAGGCGAATCCTACAGCACATCTGGCAGCAGCTGTAGCTCAGGCGGTTTTTCCTGAGCGGGATAAAATCATTCCTGCCGTGCGCAGGAAAAGCGAAGAAATACAAATGATGAAAATACAAGACGAAACATCCAAAACCAAACTGATCACGCGCTTGAAGCGGATCGAGGGCCAGGTGCGGGGGGTACAGGCCATGCTGGATGAGGAACGCGACTGCCGGGAGATCATGCAGCAACTGACCGCGATCCACTCAGCGGTCCAATCGACCAGCCGGGTGTTCTTCCGTGATTATGCTGCGATATGTCTGGCAGAGATGGAAGGCGAGATGCAAGAAGGCGAATCGGTCTCGCTTGAAAAACGCAGCCAGATGGTGCAGGACATGATCGATCTGCTGGATAAAACACCTTAGGATCAAATGGACACAGAAAATACAATATACGACATCGTGATCATCGGCGGTGGCCCGGCGGGGGCAACCGCTGCCCTGTATACCGCGCGATCCGGATTGAAAACGATCGTGATCGATAAAGGCCTGACGACTGGCGCGCTGGGTATCACCGGAAGGATCGCGAACTACCCCGGGGTAAGCGGCCATAGCGGCGCTGAACTGCTGACGACGATGCGCGAGCAGGCAAAATCCTTTGGCGCTGCATTCATTACCGACCGCATCATCGGGGTGGATTTGCAATCGGAATTGAAATCCGCTTTCGGTAATAATGGTGTTTACAGCGGAAAAGCACTGATCATCGCAACCGGATCGATGGGGCGCGGAAAACAGATTAAAGGTGAAGGAGAATACCTGGGGCGGGGCGTTTCTTATTGCGCGACCTGCGATGCAGCGTTCTTCAAAGGCCAGGAAGTGCTGGTGGCGGGCAACAGTGATGAAGCCGTGGAGGAAGCACTGTTCCTGACCAATTTCGCCAGCAAAATTCATTTCCTCAATCCGGCGGAGGCAATCCATGCTCCTGACGAATTGGTGAAAGAGTTAATCGGAAAGAAAAATGTGCATATCTACCCGGAAGCGACGCTGAAAGAAATCCGGGGAAATGGAAAAGTGGAAGGCGCCGTGTTTTCCCGCAAGGGCGAGGACGCGGTTTCTTTGCAGATCGACGGCGCTTTCATTTACCTTCAGGGCGGGAGACCAATCACCGATTTCCTGCAGGGGCAGTTAGCGGTGAGCGAAAGCGGCTGCCTGATCGTCGACCGGGAGTACCAGACCGCGATCCCGAATGTCTACGCGATCGGCGACGTACTTTGCAATCATATCAAGCAAGTGGTGATTGCCGCGGGTGAAGGCGCGGTGGCTGCCATGTCCGCAGAAAAAGCGATACGCGGGCGAAAGAAAGCAATTGTTGATTGGGCAAAATAATCGGATTAGAATATAGAAATGGAGAAATTATTATCATGAGTGAACCTATTCACGTAACAGACGCAGATTTTGAAAAAACTGTATTGAAGGGTGACCTGCCAGTGGTTGTGGATTTCTGGGCCCCGTGGTGCGGGCCGTGCCGCATGGTGGCCCCGATCCTGGACAAGATCGCGAAAGAATATGATGGCAAGCTGGTGGTGGCGAAAGTCAACACCGACGAGAACGCGATGTGGGCGCAAAAGTATGGCGTTCGCGGCATCCCCACCATGTTGTTCATCAACGGCGGCGAGGTGATCCACTCACAGGTAGGCGCACTGCCTGAGCCAATGCTAAAAAATGTGCTGAACGAATTTCTGGAAGCGATTCCGGCGAAAGAATAGACAGGTCAAAACCAGAGCGGCGTTTTAGCCGCTCATTTTTTTTGATATAACACAATTGAAGAAGATAGGTTAGTGATTTCTGCATCAACTAAGATTAGATGTAGATTGAGATCCTTATTAAATGTGCGGCCAACGAAAAACAATCTACTCAGGTTCTCTATTATGAGGTTAATACCCGATTTGATGTGGGTCAAGCTCTGGAATTAAGCCATCAAAACCGATCTGGAGATATTCCCCGAGATGCACACGCTGATCAAAGAGGATGGCATAAGCTGACCAATCCCGCCCTTCTGTAATATCCGGAGAAAATTCGACATAAAAGTCTGCCCGCTGAAAAGGATTTTCTGCGTCCCACATGCGTAAAAAGAAATGGTTTTCATCAACAATTGCAGCCAGCACGTAGTACCAGCGCCTGGTTTGCACAACAATGTTGCCGGGGATAGGAATTTCCCGGTAGTTAGGACCGATATAATACACAAAATTCTCTGTGCCTTGTTCTGAAGCTTCAATTCCCCATAATAAGTATTGGCCTGACCCATGACGTCCACTCTGGTATCCAACTGAAAACTCAGAGGGTTCATCCAGGTAAAACGAGACAATCGCTCCCACCCCGCCCTGTCCTACTTTGTCTGTATCCAGCCAGGCGCCCATAGGCGGGATGCCAAGCGTATGCATGCGGATCATGCCTTCTGAATAGGATGCATTTGTGAGATCATAACGCAGGCTATTATCAACATCAAATTCATCATGGAAGATGATCTCCGCGCCAGAAAGAATTTCTGTAACCACGTCCGGCAAGATTTCCATAGGGGGGATCTCGCGAATTGGAAAAAGCATTTCATTGATCCACGGCCAGGCAAATAAAATCGATAAACCTAGCGCTAAAGATGTGGCACCCAGAGCGATCCATTTCCAAATAGAAGGCTTTGCTGGTAATGCATTGATTGAATTCCGCTTGAACCTTGGCGCTTTGCGAACCGCAGAGCCATCCAGTACGTTTTCCAAGTCAGCAATGAATTCATCGGCTGACTGGTATCGATGCGCTGGATCCTTGGCAGTGGCCTTAAAGATGACATTGACTACAGAATCCGGTAAGCTGGGATTATATATCTTTGGATCTGGTAGTGGTTCCGTAATGTGCTGAATGATGGTTGAAGTGTGAGATTCGGACCTGAAGGGCACCATTCCGGTAAGAATTTCGTATAACACGATTCCGAGAGAATAGAGATCGCTGCGGGCATCCACATCGGTACCACGACCCTGTTCCGGGGACATGTAGGCAGGAGTCCCAACGCCAGACCCGGTGCGCGTGATCTGATCTTCCCCTGAAACCATTCTCGCTAACCCAAAATCCATCAGAACCGGCCAATCATTGTTACCAAGAAGGATATTGGAGGGTTTTACATCGCGATGCACAACCCCTTTTTCATGTGCGTACTTAAGCGCTCTCGCAATTTTAAGGGTTAATATACAAGCCCGCCTTAATGGCAGGGGTTCGCCAAGGATATCTTTCAAGGTTCCTTCTTCAATCAGGCGCATCGCAATATAGATCTTTCCATCCTCTTCGCCATAACCAAAAATAGGGATGATGGAAGGATGATCTAAATGGGCAATCGAACGCGCCTCGCGCCGAAAGCGGCTGAGGAAATTTTTATCCTGGGCAAGATGGGTAGGCAATAATTTTAAAGCGATGTTGCGATCAAGAGCCGGGTCATACGCTTTATACACTTCCGCCATTCCGCCCTGACCAATCTTTTCAATAATCCGATAGTTGCCAACCGTATTAGTTTTCTCAGCAGGTACAAATGACGCACCGGTAACGGTTTTATCTTCGCCCGCGCTCAGACCGCGAAAGACAGCTGTGATGCCATCGATGACTTCCTGCGCGGATTGATATCTTTCATCCTGGTTCTGAGCAACGCATCCAACAACCAGGTCGTCCAATTCAGGCGGCAATCCTGGTTTGATGGCACTGGGCCATTCTTTGTGCCGTTCTTTGAGGTCATCACCGGAAACAAATGTGTTCAGTTTTTTTCCGGTCACCATCCAATAAATGATTCCGCCAAGCGCGTATATATCTGTCTGAATACTCGGGGTGAAATCACCCAAAAACTCAGGTGCATGCAGGTTTGAGCGCTCCATTTCCCCTGAATTGATCAAATGGCATAATTGCGCAGCGGCTGCAGCACCCCATCCAGTGATTTTAAGGCCACCTTCCACTCCCAGTAAAATGTGCATCGGATTCAAATTCGCGTGCGGAATTCCCGTTTTGGCAAGTGCTTCTAAAATCTTGATGGAACGATCAGCAATATTTAGCGCAGTTTTTATCGGAAAACCCATGCGCGGCATGGCATGGGCGATCAGGTCGCCAAGTATATGTTCGTAAACAATAATGACATGCTCACCTTCTGCCCCGAATTCGATCATGCGCTGGACAGAATCAGACGGTGGGGAGAGAAAGTTATCCGCCATTTGATTTAGCATGGGGAGGGATTGGCGCGGATGCACCAAGGAAGGATCAAACACATAAAGATCGTATGCTGTCGGGCCTTTATATCCCAGGAATACTTCACAAAACTCATTCTGGAATAAGGCGTCTTCGATGACAAATTTGTTGAGAACGCGATCGCCCTTTTTCATAGTTCCTCCACACTCGAAAACTGTATCACATTCACTGAGATATTATCCCGTCCTCCCCGGGCCTTTGCCTTTTCGATCCAATTTTCTGGTAATGATTTTATATCATTCCCTAGAGAATCACGCAGCAACTCATCCATTGAAATATAGCGTGATAATCCATCTGAACAGAGGATGACCATATCACCTGGCAGTGCGCCGCGCAGGAAAAAATCGATATTTACCGATTCGCGCACGCCCAAACTGCGCGTAATAACGTTTCTTTTTGGATGACTGATTGCCTCTTCATTGGTAATTGCACCTTTTTGTAAAAGATGGTTTACGAGGGTGTGATCAACTGTTACCTGCTCTATATGACCAGTGTGAATGAAATATGCCCTGCTGTCACCAACAGCCGCAATAATGAGCGATTCACGGTGAATCAATGCCGCCACTATTGTCGTGGCATAAGATCCTTGTACCCCTGATTGTTCTGATAATGCAAATAATTCCTGATTAGTTCGTTCGATGGCCATCCGCAATTGAGTGCGAGCATCCGCGATACTATTTTCATAATAATTACTGAATATATGGTGAACGGCGATCTTGCCTGCTTTCCTGCCATCCTCAGCACTTCCTACTCCATCCGCAACAAGAAACAAACTCCCTGATGTCAATTGCTCCACGCTGCTAACGGGCACATACACACCAACATAATCCGCATTCTCTGCTCTGACACATCCGCGATCCGTCATACTGGCGTATTCAAACCGCAATAGTTTAGCCATGGTGTTTATCCAAGATATTTGAACTCAAATTCCGTCTCACCAATCAAAAGAACGTCATCCTGTTGTAGATATTGCTTATCTTTAACTGCTTCTCCATTATGAAAAGTCCCATTGATCGTGCTTAAATCTTCTACAAAAAAGCGATCCTGATCACGGGTGATGCACGCGTGCCGCCTGGACATTTGCGGGTCGCGGACGATGATATTACCCTCTTTACGCCCGACCGTAGTCTTTTCGACCAGCTGAAACACCCTGCCGCGGTAGCTGCCATTTTTAATAATGAGGTACCCTATTGGTTGTGGTTTGCTGTCAGATCCCGAAGGAGCGGGGGTGTCATCAATAAAATCAACAATTGTATGATCCTGTTCTTTTTGATCCAGTCGATCAACAAAGGTCCGGTCATTATTCAATTCACTATCTGTCATTATCACCTGCCAATTCTTATCCAGCAGGTTTTTTTAAAGAAATCCTGCTGGAAGACTATTATCACTACAAATATTTTTTTTGTTATCCCGCTTTATCAACCGAAGGGGGCGAGGCGTCAGTTTTTTCCGGTTTTTGCTCCACCTTAATTTCAGATGGTTGTTCAGCAACCGCTTTTATCGGTTCAATTTTTTCTGGTTTTTGTTCTGCGACCTCAATAATTGGTTCTTCCATTGAGGCTTCCTGCGCAGTGACTTCCCGCACTTCATGATAATTTGTCGAGCCGCCTGTGGTAGCAACAAAACCAAATTTGACAGTTTCAGGAACTTCACCGGGAATTTCAACCCCCTCAAACAAACGCTCCGTTTTTCCCCCTTCCCCGAATTGCATATCCATGGTGAGAGACATGGTTTGGTTTTCGGTCTTATCCAAGGAAATAGTGACCTTTCTTACTTCTGATTCTGGACGTTCTTTGACACCAGTCTTATCAATCCCCTGCGCCAGTTTACCAGTTCCAGCCACATAATCATACCCATCAAACCCATCACCTCCCGCTCTAATGGTTACAGCATCAGCCGTCCGCCCGGGTCCGCCTGTTCGTCCCTCGGTCGGTGCAGAAAAGTTCCCAAATTCATCTAGCCCTACACCCAGATAGGCATTAGTCATGCCTTCATCCACTTTATGTCTTGGGGCATATCCGAGGGAACCGCCGACACCGCCAGGCGAAAATTCTTCTGAAGTTGTTTTTCCATCAACCAGGAAAAATGTGATTCCGTCAGCGCCATTTCCTCCCCAGGAAACATAATTAAACGAAAATGCTAACCCCTTTTCAGTCGAAAGGGCCTGATCATAAAGAGCATAACCCATATCATAAGCTGTGTTTTCCGTAAGGCGAAGGTAACCCTTGCCAATTTCGTCAATTTTGCCATCCCCGGTTACTTTTGCGCCACCGCCCAATTCCCAATCTTCGGGCGGGTGCTCACCGGCAAAATCAAATTTTCTGACCTCGATTTGTTCGACTACTTCTACTTCCTCATCATCAGCTTGCTTAACTTCGTCTGCGGCCTCATCAAGCTCGTCTACGATTTCCTCTTCAGTTTCAACCACCTCTTCTACCGGAACTACCTTTTTGGTAACTTCGGCGCGTCTTGTATCCGTTGGGCCTTCATATTTTCGCACCAGGATACCTGCTTTTTCCAGCTCAACCAGCAGGGTTTTCTGCAGATCAATATCGCCAATTTCATAAGCCAAATCCACGATCTTATCTTTGAGATCCTGCTCCAATCCTCGGCCGAGTTCGGTCTTGATGATATTACGCAAAATACTTACAATGGCTGAATCTGCTTTCACCTCAGCAGCATCTTCTACAACCATTTCAATCGCTGGCACCTGCAATTCAGGCGGCAGCTCCAATATATCAGCCGCGATGACCTCGGCACGACTTTCCGGCGGCAGATCAACCGGGACGCCAATCTCCTTGATGATATTCTCCTCCAGCGGATTAAAACGGTTTTCTTTTTGTTCACTTATTTGTTCTTCTTGTGATGAAAAATCTTCAAACATCTTGAACTCCTTTCTATATTTGATAATCCCTATCTTTAATTATTATTTTTCTATTCGTTTATTGATCTGATTAGTTGGACTCAGCATTACCATCCGATATTTCTGCTGTGCCTGGATTTATTGATGATTTATCAGCAGCCTGCTGAGTATCCCTCAGAGCTGGTTGCTGAACGACTTCTTTTGTCTGCTCAATTTTTTCTGGTTCTTGTTCAATTTCAACCATTTCAATGTTCTCGCCCTTCATTTCATTTGACGCTGATTCTTGACCAACTCCTTCCTGAACCACGACATTATTCACTTCATGATTACTCGTGGCTCCTGTTGTCGTTGCAGAAAAACCAAACTTGACCGTTTCCGGCATTTCAAACCTCAGGTCAATATTTTCCAATACCTTCAGCGGTTCTGTTCCAGCCCCAATCTGGATCGTAACATCAAGACGATAATGTTCCTCGTGAGGGGTAAAGATAATATTGACGTTACGGTAATTTTCACCAGATTGATCCGGTCTTTCACTTTGGGCATCAATATTTATTCCACCTTTCCCACCGCGGTCAGACAATTGATCTGTTCCAGCAATATAATCAAAAGGAACTTCCGCATTGCTACCGGCTCGAACTGATACAGAATCTTTCACAACGCCGAGTCCGCCTGGACGCGTTTTACTTTCTGTAGAAAAATTGCCATTCGCATCCAAAGCGATAGCAACTATCGCGTTTGTCATTCCTTTTCCACTCCAATTAGGACCATACCCGAGATTGGCATGCGCAGAGCCGGGACTAAAATTCTCTAACTCGGTTTTGCCATCAACGAGGAAGAACGTCATCCCTTCACCGCCCCCATATCCTGGGCTCCATATAGAGTAGTCAAAATTAAAAGTAAGACCTCTATCTGTTTGCAGCGGATTATCATAGATTGCATAGCCCAATTGATTTTTTGAATTCTCCGTGATCCGGAGCCACCCCTGGCCAATCTCATCGATCCCGTTTTCTGCCGTGAGAAGCGCTGCGCCACCAAGCGCCCATCCCTCTGGAGGCACTTCGCCAGAAAAATCGAATTTCTTTGTTTCAATAATCTCAACCTCTTCTACCACCTCATCAATAAAATCTTCAACCTCATCTACAATATCATCAGCTTCGTCTATGATTCTTTCTTCAGCATCAACTTCCTCTTTAACCGGAATGACTTTCTTGGTTGCCTCGACACGCCTGATATCCTCTGAGCCCTTATATTTCCGGACTAATATGCCTGCTTTTTCCAGCTCATCCAGCAGGGTTTTCTGTAAATCAATATCATTGATTTCATAGGCCAAATCTACAATTTTATTCTTGAGATCCTGCTCCAACCCGCGGCCGAGTTCAGTTTTTATAATGTTGCGCAAGATGTTTGCTAATGCTGAATCCACTTTCACATCGAGCGCATCTTCTACAACCATCTCTATTGCTGGTACCTGTAATTCCGGCGGTAATTCGAGGATCGCTTCTGAGATCGATTCGGCACGACCTTGCGGCGGCATTTCGACCGGGACACCGATCTCTTTGATGATATTCTCCTCTACCGGATCAAAACGGCTTTCTTTTTGTTCACTCAGTTGTTCTTCTTGTGATGAAAAATCTTCAAACATTTTCCGCTCCTCTCAGTTTTTAAATATAGGAATGGGTGAATATCCAATCTGTACCCATGATGCGCTATCATCATGGACACCGCTAACAATCGCCTGGCCAGTTTTCAGGCGAGCAATCACCTGTGATTGTTCTTTTGTAAGTGCCAAAGCACTGGCCATTGCTTCACGGTCATCGGCTGCCACCAGACGGTGAATGATTTTAATATTGGTATTCTTCAGGACATCCGGAATCAATTTTGAAGGGATCTGGTCGATGATGCCCAATCCCTGTCCATAAACGCGAATTTCCGCAAGAATATCAGCAAACATCTCGCCCATTTTGTTCAATGGGTTCGCACTTTCAGCAGTTTTTGGGACATAGCGAAGGATACGATGGGCTTCTTCGAAAATCGCAAGGTTCCGTAAACCCTGATTTTCAGGAGATCCCTGTGCCTCATGCTGTGCCAGGCGATACTCATACATGAAATTCAGCAGCAATGCCATGGTGAATCCCTTATCAGCATCATCACCCATGCGGGAAAGGTTGATCACAACCGGTCTATCGAATATGTCTTCCCATGGGGTTGAGTGGGGATGATTGAAGAGCTCACCTTTCCAACCGCGCAGCAAGCTGCTGATGCGGGTTTTTAGCGCGGCGACAATATTCCCCGTGATACGCTCGTCATATCCGCGCGCCTTGACCAGTGGTGTGATGCTGTTGTAAAGTTGTTCAAGAGTCGGACGCACGGATTGCCTATCGGGAATTTCTTCCTTCAGCCAACCCTGGCTATCATACAGGTCAACTAACGCTTCTTCAAGGATAACCGGAAGAATTTCCTGCATCGGAAAACTGGCATTGAATATTGATTTTATACGGTCGAGGTGAGCCATGACCTGCGGCGATGCGCCCGGCAGCTGGATGATATCAAATGGATTTAAACGAAGCGAGTCCAGCTTGATCCCGCGCACTTGATCAGCCCCCGGCGTGAAAATTGCTATTTTTTGGTTGTATTTCCCTGACTGGTTGATTGCCAGCGCCATCTGTAGATATTCATCTTTGGCAGGTTCGACCACCATAAAGTTGACCCCTTTATTCATCAAGTTATTGATCATCCAGCGGCAGGTATTTGACTTCCCGCTGCCAGTCACGCCTGTGATAAAGATATGCCGGTTGAGAGAATTCAGGTCGATATCATATTTAAGGTTTCCAACAATCGTCCCACCTTCCAATACATCCCCGAGTTCCAGAATTTGACCACCATTCTGCGGTACAGGCGGGTTTAGACTGAAATAGGCAGTCGGTTGTGAGGGGATACCTGTCATTTCCTTTAATGGCAAGTTTGCCAACAATGACAACTCCAATGTGTTGAGCGGAGTGGTCAGGCCTGAAAAATAACTTCCGAGCGGATGGGAAATATTATTGTGGTTCTCGGGATTGACTAATTTGAATGGGGGCTGCTGAAAAGCATCAATGAACACCTGCGCGCTTTCGTTCCAGATCGTGCTGATGTTATGTGAGCGCATTGGCTCCATGGTGGTATCTATGCCACTTACAAGCGCTTTTAATTGGGCCTGCCCCTGCGCAGATGATTCGATTTGGTCACTGATCAGATAAACACCAACATTCCAGCAACCGCCAGATAGTGATTGTTCAAACCGTTTCTCGATCTTTTCTAACAATTTTTCACTGGCCTCTGCATGCTTATTCAGGTAGTCCTGACCAAATGAAAGCGACTCGCTGGTTGTGTCTCCGATGCTATCGGTTGTTCCGGTGGTGGTGCCAGTTGTCCTGGCAGAGGAAGTTGTATCACCGATTGTTTCGGATGCAGTTGTTGAGGGAAGCAATTGGCCAAACATTCCAATCATTCCGGAGAGAAGAAATGCTCCTCCGACCGAATAAAAAGCGCCGCCTAATGCGGCAGCGCCTAACCCAACCAAACCTTTCTTTGCTCCTTTTGCTTTTTCCAAAGTTGTACCAATAACTCCTTTGCTTTTACCTGTTGTTTCCGATGTGGATGTTCCTTCTGTCAGTGATTCTGATTCCGAGGTGGTGTCGGATGTTGACTTTGTTTGCGATGTGCCTGTGCTGGCGCTTTTTTGGATCGTCGTTTTAATAAAAGCATGGACTTCATTTCCAAGGGTACGCGTGTTCTGGATAATATTCTCAACCTCATTTTCAGCAACCGGATCAGCGATCACAAGATAAACGTAGGGTTTGTTTCGCAATCCGCGCATGAATTGATCAATGCTTTGGAAAGCATCCTTATGTTTATCATCATTTTTCAGAGATGGAATTCCGGTAAAGCAATGGGCATATTTATGTTCCCCGACTGGCTGGTGAAAGCAACGAACAACCTCAGAATAATCTTCTACCAGCGTCGTCTTGGTGCCGGGCCAATTTGAACAGAGAAATTCGCCCATATGTTCTGCAAAAATCCGCGGTTGAGATCCTTCCTCTTTTGCAACGACACCCAGGTAGATTTTTGCGTGAACGCTATCATTGGTGATGAAATACACAAAGGTATAGCGCTTATCATGCGAAGCAGCAAGCGCGGTTTGAATGGCAGAGAAATAATTTTCAAAATTTTCCTCAACCGGTTTTCCCACCTGATCGATGCGGATGAAGGCCGCATCCAACTGATTGGGCAGCGCATTCTCATCAATCTGAACGGTATGATTTCCAATCACATCACTTCGCAGGTAACTTCGCTTGAGCGCGAACATGAGTGATTGGGAGATAAGATCCCCGGTTTTTATCAAATCTTCTGCTGAAGGAGGAAGATTGGTTGCAATTTCCAGATCTTCATATTTTTCAATTGTCTTTTCACTATCCACCATCATCTACTCCCTTTCATTCTTCACTGATGAGGAAAAATTCAGTATCACCAATTTGGATCTGGTTTTGTGGTGAAATAAAATAGGCCTCGCCAGGCGTCAAGCGTTTTCCATCAATAAACGTCCCGTTGGTTGAGGCCAGGTCAACAAGGAATACCTCCGAGCCCTGCACATTGATCTCCGCATGAAAGCGGGATGATTTTTGATCATTTATAGCAATATCATTCGACACTGCCCGTCCAAGCGTATTTTTGCTATTGCGCAATTTGTGTTTCTGCCCGCCAACTTCCTGCAAGGCATACACATCCGGTGCTGCCTGGGCAGCTACTTCTCCGGTAATTTCTTCAACGGAAAAAACAATGCTGGGAGGGATGTCATCAAAATCTCTTCCAAATTGATATCCGGCACCCATAGAAACCAATTCATCAGGATTATCCGAAAGAAGCACTTTTCCCGGGCCAAAGATTTCGCGCAGGTAATTCACGAGTGTATAGAGTTTCGCTCCACCCCCAACCAGCACGACCTGACCGATTTCTTCGGCGGAAACGTGAAGGTTCTTCAACGCGTTATTCAGAAGGGATTTGAATTGTTCATGCAAGCCATGCGTCGCCTGTTCAAAAATCTTGTCGGTCATCTGCACTGTACTGCGATAGATCTGGCTATCACCAAGAATAACAGTACAAGTCCGGTTGGCAGAGGCAGAACCAGATTCGACCTGCAACATTTGCTGGCTGACGGATTCTTTTAACCGGCGGGCATGCAATCCGAGCGAGATAAGAATGGAAGGATCCTCAACGATCGCCTGTTCAGGTAAATTCAATTGATCGGCGATGAAGCTGGCAATTTCAAAATCATATAAACCACCTCCAAAGGGTTCACCATATCGGCCCAGGAAATCTAAACCACCGGAGTGGACATTGATCTTTCCTGCCACAATATCTGTTGTGCTGCCGCCGACATCCACAAGCAACGTCACTTTCTCTGTATCTACATCTTTGAGAATGCCTGTTTCCATCAAGGCAAGCACCGCCCCTTCAGGTTCAGATATAAAAGTGATGTAATCATCAATTTCTTCCAGAAAAGCGTCAGTGATGATCTGCTTAAATTCTTTCAGAATCTCCCCATCATTCTCAAATGCCCAGTGGACTGGATAGGTAAAAATAAAGCGCGCATTCTGGTTGAATTGGCTGGCCCGCCATTTCTCTTTGCGGATTTGCGTGATCAGATGGCCCAGAAGGATGCTGGTATAGCGCATCGCCTGCTGATGGTCATAGTGAAGCTGATGCGGGCAGGGGTTGGAGATAAGGTGATTGCCGATGCTGGGTTTGAAAAAATAGCACACCTGCTGACGTTTTTCCTCATCTTCCAGATAAGAAAGCGCGGTTTCTCCAAATATTTCCACTTTTTCATTATCCGGGCTGAAAAACAAGGCGGCTGGAAGCTGACGGTTGGAAAAACTCGTCAGAGGAGAACATTGCGGTGTATTGAGGATCGTGGCGCGACCCTTGTCAATCACATAAGACGAGCGGAACAAGCGCCAATTCGTGGCACCGCAATCTACTGCAAAAACTGTTATTTGATCTTTACTCATTTATCTCTCCTACTCCTTGCGATCAAGATCAAACAGAAAGCAGAATGATTGAAATGAGTACACCAAATACCACATCGAGCCACACAGCCATCATCAATTGTCATCAGCTTCCCGTTGACTCGATAAAAAAACGGCACTGGCTTTTGCCAATTCCGCTTTGTGTGTTTAATATATATAAAGACATTCGGCGGCCTGGCAGTCTGATCAAATATCAGACCCATAGCTTTGCGCCCTAACCTCACGATTAGTTTGCGTTTATCGAGTCAATGTATATATTATAGAAATTATGTATAAAAGTCAATACCTAGATATTGGTAGAATAAGATTTTTCCTCTACATATACCGCAACCTGCAATGCTCTGCATTGATTAGGTATCGTTATCACCTGATAATTCATTCCCTTATTCTCAGTAAAACCGTGCTTAGGTGAATGTTGATAACGACGTTATTCAACCATCAAGAAAATTCACCTCATTAATCGATTACGTACTCAGTTTTTTTGGATCATAATATTGCGCGGCTTTTGCGGGAAGCTAAAAACTTACGAATCTCTTCTACAAAGAAAATCGTGCTCGCGATCGGGATGATCAGCGTCCATTCATTTGCGGCGAGCGGGACCGTTTGCATGATCGTCTGCATGAAGGGCAGATAGACCGTGCCGAGCAACAGCAAAACAGACGCGGGGATGGCGATATTCAAGTATTTGTTTGAGAACAAGCCAAGTTTGAACACCGATTGCGTTCTGGAACGCACATTGAGCGCATTGAATACCTGGAACATGGCCAGTGTAACGAAGGCCAGCGTGCGTGCGTGGTCAATACCGTTTGCGTAAAATCCTCTGCCAAACATAAAGAGGGTGCCCGCTGCCATCGCTGCTGCCACCAAGAGAGTGTTGAGCAGGATCTCTTTGTTCACAATTTTTGCATTTACAGGGCGGGGATCTTCTCGCATGACATCGCTTTCCTTCGGTTCCATCGCGATGGTGATATCGAGAATGCCATCGGTAACCAGATTGACCCACAGGATCTGAACAGGTGAGAAAATGAGAGGCAAACCCGGGAAGATGAGCATTGAAGCCAAAATCGCCATATCTTCACCAAAATTGGTTGAGATGAGGAATTTGACCACTTTGCGGATATTCTTGAAAACCACGCGGCCTTCCTCAACCGCGCTGACAATGCTGGCAAAGTTATCATCGGTCAGAACCATATCTGAGGCCTCCTTGGCCACATCCGTCCCAGCGATACCCATGGCAACGCCAACCTGGGCTGTTTTTAATGCAGGCGCGTCATTGACACCATCACCAGTCATGGCTACAACATGGCCATTGCGTTTGAGCGCTTCTACAAGGCGGTACTTATGTTCAGGAGAAACACGGGCGAAAACAGCGGTTTTCTCCACCGCCTGATCAAGTTCTTTTTCGCTCATTTCCTCGACCTGTGCACCCGTGAGCACATCGTCGCCCTTCTTCAACATCTTCAGGTCGCGCGCAATGGCTTTGGCGGTAATAGGATGGTCACCGGTGGCCATGATGACTTTGATACCCGCCTGTTTACAGGTTTTGATGGCCTGTTTGGCTTCCTCACGTGGAGGGTCGATCATACCGATCAAACCAGCAAAGGCCAAACAATGTTTTCCGGCGGTGACATCCTCTTTCAGTTTTTTGAGGTTGGATTTGCCTTCATCACAGTAGGCAACGGCCAGCACACGCATCGCATTTTTAGCCATCTTTTCATTTTGTTTGAGGATCTTTTCACGCCAGGTATGATCCAGCTCCTGCTTGCCGTCACTGGTGAGAACACTGGAGCAGAAATCTAGCACTTCTTCCGGCGCGCCTTTGAGATAGGCAAAGTATTCACCTTTGGAATTGCGGTGGAAAGTGCCCATGAATTTCCGGCGTGAATCAAAGGGGATCTCATCCCAGCGCTGGTATTTATCTTCCATTTCATCTTTGGAAATATGCGCTTTTTGCGCAGCAACCACCAGCGCGCCTTCAGTGGGATCACCGCGTATCGACCATTCATTGCCTGGATGTTCTTCGTTGTACTGCAGGCGGGCATCATTGCAGAGAACACTGCCAACCAGTGTCCAGTACAAAGGCGATCGTTTTTGGATGGTGTAGGGTTTATTCGATCTCGAAAAATCTCCCTGAGGAACAAAACCAATCCCGCTGACATCCACCACGTCGTCGTCTGAATAGATCTGCTGAACGGTCATCTGGTTGGTGGTGAGTGTGCCGGTTTTATCGGAAACGATCACTGTGGCAGCACCGAGGGTATCCACCGCCTGTAGTTTTCGAATGATGGCATTACGATCCGCCATGCGTTTGACACCCACAGCCAGGGTGATGGTCATCACCGCCGGCAGCCCTTCCGGGATGGAGGAAATGGCTGATGCCAGCGCAAACAGGAACAGGTCCTGCAGGGACGCCCCATTCAGAGAAAATGTGCCAACAACGAAGACGATCGCGCTGAAGACAACCGCAAAAATCGCTAAAAATTTTCCGAGATTGTTTGCCTGCTCCCTGAGAGGAGTTTTTACATCCTCGGTGTCCTGCAACAGAGACGCGATCTTGCCGATTTCTGTTTTCAGCCCGGTCGCATACACAACCGCTTTGCCGCGGCCGTGCGTCACCACTGTCCCACCATAGGCAAGATTGATGCGATCACCCACGCCAGCTTCCTGATCGATCGGCTGATCGATTTTTTGGACTGGGACGGATTCGCCAGTCAACATAGATTCGTCAATTTCCAGGTTGAATGATGAGAGAATGCGGGCATCGGCAGGCACTTTATCGCCTGTCTCAAGCAGGATGATGTCGCCGGGGACAATATCGGCGGAATGGATGGTCTGTTCGACGCTCTCACCCGTTTGCGGGTTGACGCGCAGCACGGTCGCTTCAGGCGCGGCGCGGTTTTTGAGCGCTTCGAGCGTCTCTTCTGCTTTTGATTCCTGCAAGTAGCCGATAGTGGTGTTGATGATGATAATACCGCCAATGACGAGCGCGTCAATGGCATGATCGGCCAGGATGGAAATGCCGGCAGCCAGGATCAGGATGAGTACAAGGGGATTGATGATCTGATCAAGCAGGATCTTCCATTTATTGATCTTATGGGTTGATTCGATCAGATTCTGCCCAAACTGATGCCAGCGCTGTTCGACCTCATCCCAACTGAGCCCGGAATGGCTGCTCTTGAGCTCCTTCAATAACTTCGTTTCGCTTAATTGATAAATATTCTTAATCATCGTTTTGATTTTCCTTTTTTATACCCATTTTTAGACTGATGCCATCCGCACCAAATCTATGTCCGAAGGATTTTTAAATCCCGAAGAATTCACTATTTTTCTGTTTGATTGTATCCATTCAACCTTAACAGAATATAAGATTTTTAGATTGGTTCTTCAGAACATCTTGAGATACTCAATGGGAAATCGAAAAAACTGGAAAACAAGTATACAAAAACGGAACACAATAGCCATTTTTCACGCAAGCGTGCTTTTGTTAATGATGAAAAACTGCATGGCCACCAGCTGAGCGTGACCTGTTAACATAATATCACGCAGATTCAAAATGAAAGTTGGAAGAATGAATCAGCCCAACAAATGGATTAGAATTGCAGCATGCAAAAATCGATCTTCTTTCCTGTCAGCAATGCCGGCGGAGCGAATTACAAGATCCAGGCCTTTCAAGCCATCGGCTGGCGTGTGATCGCGGGCGACGCGAATCCCAATGCCGTTGGCCGATTCACGGCAGATGCTTTTTACCAATTGCCGTGGCAGTCTGATCCAGATTATTTCACCCGCATTTTCGAGATCATCAAAAAAGAGAAAATCGATGTGTATGTTTCAGCCGGAGAAAAGGAATCGCTGCAGGTGGCACGCATGCGTGACGATTTTCTGGCACTGGGCTGCACACCAACCGCGGCTGACACACAAACACTGGAACTGGCGATCGATAAATGCGCTTTATTCACATTTCTCCAGGAAAAAACAGATATTCCGCTGCCGCTGTTCCGAACCATTGAAAATGAAGCGGATTTTAATGAGGGTTTGAAAGCGCTGGATGGCACCAGGTTATGCATGAAACCTGCCAGCACATCCGGTTCGCGCGGTTTCGTGCTGATTGGAGAGGAAACGTCCCCTGAAAGAGTTTTCAACAATCGCATCACCTACCTGACCGTATCGCCTGATTTCGTACGGCGCGGTTTCGCGGAAGGCGTGATACCGAAGATGATCATGATGGAATACCTGGATGAAGGCGCAAACGTCAATGCCAGCATCATCGCCAAGGACGGCAAGCTGATCTTTTCAAGCGTGCATACACGCGAGGATATGGCAGCGGGATTAAGCACAGGCGGCAGCATCATTCATCATGAAGAGATCGTTGAAATCAACAGACAAATCGCCAAAGCGCTGGGAACAACTGGTTTTATTATGAGCCAATTTATCGGCAATAAGCTGATCGAGATCAACCCGCGCTGGTCAACGAGCATCATATACAAATCCATCAATGAATATTTAATGGGCATCAAGGTGTGGACTGGCGAAGAAATCACAATCGATCCGCAAGATATCGCCTATCATCAACGATTGACGTATAAAAGATATTACGAACAGCTGGTCTATGATGATGCGGGGAATGTTGTGGACCCGACTACGTCGATAGGATAAGCACAAAATGACTGCATCCCCGCGCATCTTTCATGGACCTGCCAACATCTGCGGTATGGGGGGATATATTGCTGCATGGCAGAGAAAAGAGAAAAACGCCTCAGCTGATTTTATTGTTTTCAGCGATAACACGCCTTTCCAAAACAGTGATAAAAACCTTCACTTTGAAAAGAAGCGTTATTGGGCAAGGCAAATATCACAAATCCAATTCTTTTTTTGGGCTGTAAAGAAATACGACCTGTTCCATTTTTATTTTGGGAAAACACTGCTGCCTGCATCAATTGACCTGCCCATCCTGCGATTGTTAGGCAAAAAAATCATAATGAATTATGTCGGCAGCGATATCCGTTTGTATCGGCTGCTATCCAAGGCAAACCCTTTTTACCGTTTACGGAAAGCCAAGAGCCGTTGGGATCATTTTGATCTGGCAAAACGCGCACGCATGATCTGGCAGGGTTTATGGTTCCATTACTGTTTTGCCGGACCGGAACTCTACACGCACGCCCAAACGAGCATCCCTAAACGTAAGATCATCCGTGATACGTGGATCAATAAGACACTGAATGTGCCAAAGACCCGACCAGGCCATGCGCGGAATCAGGTTCCGCTGGTCATCCACGCTCCAACAGACGTCCATACTAAAGGCACCTCATTTATTGAGCAATCATTTAAAGATTTACAGTCAGAAGGGCTCCAATTCACCTATCGCATCTATCAAGGTCTGCCGCATGACGAACTGATGGAAAAGCTGACCGAGGGTGATATCCTGGTTGATCAACTAATTAGCGGTGGTTATGGAACCATAGCGATGGAAGGGATGGCTTTTGGAAAACCTGTGTGCGGGTATGTAATGCCATCAATCAGAAAACAAATACCCGATCTGCCGATCGTGCAATGTACAATTGATACGATCAAAGACCAACTACGAGATCTTATTGAAGATAATAAAAAACGGGAGAGGATCGGGCGTGAGGGTTGGGAATTCGCCAGGAAGCATTTTGACCGTGAAACAATTTACGAGGATGTCTGGCAGCTGTATCTTTCCTTATGGAACAACAAATTATCATATTAGAATAAAGATATGCCGCGTATCGAACACCTGGCCTCCTTTTGCAAGATCATTGAACTACAGAGCTTTTCTGCTGCCGCAAAAGCTATGGGCCTTTCACAATCCGCGCTGAGCCAGCAGATGAAAACGCTGGAAGAGGGATATAAAACCCAACTGCTGCACCGAAAGGGCAGCAAGATCAAACCCACCGAAAACGGGCGCCATATCTACAATTATGCACAGGAGATGGTCGCGCTGTATGACCGCTCTGTGCGCGAGGTGGACAAGCATAGCAACAACCTGAAAGGTGAGCTGCTGGTTGGCGCCAGCTCCGGGCCGGCTGAATTTCCAGTTCCGCTTTTGCTGGGAATGTATAAACAGGCGCACCCAAACATCTCGATCGTTTTGAAAGCAGCGGACTCGGCAGATGTGATCGACCGCATCCTGCACCAATCGCTGGAGATCGGATTTGTAGGGATGGAACAGCGCGACAGCCACCTGACCTTTAAGCCCTTTTTTGAAGATTATATGATCCTGGTTGTCTCGCCTGAACACCCCCACGCCACCAGAAAATTGATCAGTTTTGAAGAATTTATTGAGGTTCCGCTCATCATCCAGCAACGCGGCGCAGGCATCACAGAAAGTTTCATCGCGCTCCTGAACGCGCAGGGCATCGACCTGAAAGACCTGAATATTGTGATGGAACTGGGCCTTCAGGACTCCGCAAAAGCTGCCGCGATGGCAGGATTTGGGGGAGCGATCATTTCCAAGCTGGGTGGGGTGAGCGAACTGAAGAACCAGGAATTGATCGAAGTGGCGATCGAAGATGTCGATCTTTGCCGGCCACAATACCTTTGCTTCAATCATATGGTGCCATTGAGCAACCTGGCTTCCAATTTTCTGGCGTTTGCCGAAGAACAGAAAAACGATCTGATTCGGCAGCATCTTCCCTAGAAATAATCATTCCCTTAACTTCCTACCGTCAACTTTTCTCCATACATATTGAGATCATGCAGATAACTTCACGTCTGATTATAAGATTTTCTTATTTAACTTCATGCGCCTTCGCTTACTATAATCCATCCCAATGATTAACAAAATAGGAGAACAAATGAAAAAATCGATTGTAATTGCAATATTATCTGCGCTTATCCTGACCGCCTGCGCAGGGGCCAGCGTTGGAACCAGCGCTGAAGAATCTTCCGCACCTACCGGGGAAGTAACCACTCTGCGCATCGCGGAGCAATTCGGGCTTGGTTACGCCGCGCACACAATCGCGGACGAGCTTGGTCTATTTGAAAAATACATGCCCGGACTGAAAGTTGAATGGCTGCAGCTCGGATCGGGCGGGGCGATCAATGAGGCATTCATCGCTGGAGAGATCGACATTGCCGTGATGGGTATTCCCCCGTTCATGATCGGTTGGGACAAAGGAATCCCGTGGAAAGTCGCTTCCGGCATGTGCGTGATGCCGCTTTCGCTGCAGACGTATAAGGAAGAAATCAACTCACTGGCTGACCTGACCGCAGAAGACAAGGTCGCTTATCCCGCACCTGGCAGCATCCAGCACATCCTGCTCTCAATGGCCGCCGAGAAACAGCTTGGCAGCCCAACCGCCCTGGATGATATTGGTGTCGCGATGGCGCATCCTGACGCAGCGGCCGCACTGATCAACCAGAAAGACATCACCGCGCACTTTACATCACCGCCTTACAACTTTGAAGAATTAAGCGTCGAAGGCATCAAGGTCGTGGTAGATGGCACAGAAGCTTTTGGCACTGAATTCACCTTCCTGGTCGCGGTTGCCTCAATTGACCTGTACGAGAATAACCCGCAAGCGTATTCGGCATATGTAATGGGTATTGCTGATGCCTCAAATTTCATCAATGAAAACCCCGAGGAAGCAGCCAAAATACTGGCCCCAGTGTTCAAGCTGGACGAAGAAACCACGCTCAAATACCTGACCTGGCCGGGCATGAACTACGTCACCACCCCGCTCGGTTTGATGGGATTCTCTGAATTCATGGTCGATGCTGGATACATTGGAAAAGTTCCTGGATCCATTGCAGAAATCGCGCATCCGAATGTTCTCGCTGCAATTGGCAAAGGACAGGGAGATGCAGGGGTGCTAGAAACCCTGCAAGTCCGACCCTAATACATTATTCGTCGGTGCAACACAAAGAAGAGCTCTACCAACCGGTTTAGCTCTTCTTATTGTATTTATCCGGTAGAATTAGGAATAAGACTTGGAGAAAAAATGTCGGCATACACTTCATCGATCACATACTTTGAGAAACCCGGCAAGGCAAACACACTTGAAACCCTGGGGTTGACCAGGAACAAAGCAAAAAAAACAGGCATTTCTCATGTTCTGGTTGCTTCAACCACCGGGCATACCGCAAAACTGGCTGTGGATTTGCTGACAGATTTGGATATCACCATCGTCACCCACGCGGCTGGATATATCGAGCCAGACAGCCAGGAGTTTGACATCAAGGCACGGGATTACGCGACATCAAAAGGAGCCCAGGTGCTCACAGCCCAACACGCGTTTGCAGGTGTTAACCGCGCCATCCGCAAATCGCTGGGTGGATACCAGAGTGATGAGATCATCGCACACGTGCTGCGCATTTTCGGGCAGGGTATGAAAGTGGTATGCGAGATCGCGATGATGGCTGCCGATGCGGGCCTTGCATCCAGCACCGAAGCGCTGATCGCGATCGCAGGTACCCACCGCGGAGCTGACCTGGGAGTGATCATGGTTCCCGCCAATTCCTCCCGGTTTTTTGAGATCAAGATACTGGATATTTTCTGCATGCCATCGCAGCAACATCCGCAATTCAAATCGAGAAGAAATTAATATGAAAATCATCAAACAAATATTTCAAATGAAAATCATTCGCCAGATTGTGTTCATCTCCGCTTTGCTACTAATCTGGCAATCAGTCGTTTCCACAGGCAATTATTCCGAGCTGCTGCTACCAAGCCTGCGCTCGATCTGGACCGCGCTGATGAACTCGGTCGCGAGCGGTGAAATGGGAAAACACACCTCGTATTCCTTCTACCTGATTGGCCAGGCGCTGGGAATTGGCGTTGTGCTGGCTTTCCTTCTGACAGCGCTGGCGATGGTATCACCGTGGATCGCGGATTTTATGAAAACGATCACCACGATCTTCCATCCCCTTCCTGGTGTCGCCCTTCTGCCAATCGCACTGTTATGGTTTGGCATTGGAGAAAAGTCGATCATCTTCATCCTGGTCCATTCCATCATCTGGCCACTGATCCTGAACACATACACAGGTTTCCAGTCTGTATCTCGCACACAGCTGGAAGTTGGCAGGAATATCGGCTTAAGAGGATTAAGCCTGGTTTCTTCAGTGATGGTACCCTCCGCATTCCCGTATATATTAACGGGGTTTAAAATCGCCTGGTCGAATTCATGGCGTTCGCTGGTGGCGGCAGAAATGATCTTTGGCGCATCTGGCGGACAGGGCGGGCTGGGGTGGCTGATCTACCAGAAACGTTTCTTTTTGGAAACGGCGTATGTATTTGCCGCATTATTTGTCATTATCATCGTAGGTATTTTCATTGAGAATGTAGTTTTCGCCCAAATAGAGCGCCTGACAGTTCAGCGCTGGGGCATGGTTATCCAGAAAGAAAAATAAAACATGGCAAACAAAGTATCTGTTGAGAACCTATTTGTAAAGTTTGAAGGTGAGCACGGAGATGTCCAGGCGCTGGACGATGTCTCATTTTCCATGAAAGAGGGAGAATTTCTGACCATTCTGGGTCCATCCGGCTGCGGAAAAAGCACACTGATCCGCGCTATCGCCGGATTCCAATCACCGGAAAGAGGTGAGATCATCCTTGGTGACAAGAAGGTGACTGAGCCCGGGCCTGACCGGATCATGGTTTTTCAGGAATTTGACCAGTTGTTTCCCTGGCGGACGGTAATCGGCAACATCACCTATGCACTTAAGGTGAGCGGCGTGAAAAAAGAAAAACGTGAAGAGCGGGCCATGCACTACCTGGAGATGGTCAATCTAAAGGATTTTGCGCGCGCTTTTCCCCACCAACTTTCAGGCGGCATGAAACAGCGGGCTGCGATTGCGCGCTCGTTAGCGCTTAACCCGGAGATCCTGTTAATGGATGAGCCATTTGGATCGCTGGACGCGCAGACGCGGTCGATCCTGCAATCTGAACTGGTACGCATCTGGCAGAAAGTCGGATCCACGATCATCTTCATCACTCACAATATCCAGGAAGCGATCCTGATGGGAGACCGTGTCATGGTGATGTCCACTGCGCCGGGAAAGATAAAGGACATCATCGATGTCAGCATTGATCGCCCTCGGCTGCCAGAAACACCGAAGTTTATGAAGCTATGGCACCAGTTGTACAACCTGCTTGAAACGAAACAATTTGGTGAAAATGGCAGCGGGAATGTGCTGCCTGGAAAAGACTGAAGTTGAAAATATGATGGCAATTGGTCCGGGATAATTTGTTAACCCTTTGTAAATTCATTGATGATTTTCTTGCCAGCACGCATAAAGCGTGTTAAAATGTATCCGTTAGCAACAGCTTTATGGTTTTCATCGAGAAGTGGGAATTCCCCACTTTTCTGCTTATAGAAAATAGTTGATAAACGGAGAAAAACTGGCATGAAAAATGAGTTTATGCTGGCCTTCAACGAAGTATTAGAAGAAAAAGGGCTGCCGAAGGACACGATTTTACAAGCGCTTTCCGCAGCGATGGTTTCCGCGTACCGAAAATCGGTCAACGCTTCCACCGCGCAGGAAATCGAAGCACTCCTGAACATGGAAAATGGTGACATCACCATCATGGCGCAAAAAGAGGTGGTTGAATCGGTCGAGAACCCGCTTACAGAAGCAACCCTTGAATATGCCCGCGAATTTGATCCTGAAGCGCAGTTGGGTGATCTGGTGATGGTCGACAGCACGCCCGAAGATTTCGGGCGCGTGGCCGCGCAAACTGCCCGGCAAGCCATCCAAACCAGGATCCGTATGGCAGAAAGCTCCGCGCAATATGCATTTTATGAAAAACAGATCGGCGAGATCATCAGCGGCGTCGTGCAGGCAGCAAACCCGCGCGGGCTGACGATCGGTTTGGAATTGAAAGCGGAAGGGAGCATGCCGCGCAAGGAAATGATCCCGCATGAGCATTTCCGCATCCATGACCGTGTGCGCGCGCTGGTCGCCGAGGTGAAAGAGACCGGCCGTGGACCACAGATCGTGCTTTCGCGCACGCACCGCGATTTTCTGCGGCGGTTGCTGGAGAACGAGGTGCCCGAGATCTTCCATGGGGTAGTCGAGATCCGCTCAATAGCCCGTGAACCGGGTTTCCGGGCAAAGGTTGCTGTGTCGGCGGCACAAAAAGGGATCGACCCGGTTGGCGCATGCGTTGGTATGCGCGGTGTACGCATCCAGGGAATTGTGCGTGAGCTGCACGGCGAAAAGATTGATGTGATTGAATGGAATCCATCCCCGACCGAGTTTATTGCAAAAGCGATCAGCCCCGCACGCGTGGTGGGTGTGTATCTGCATGAATCCGTCCAGGGCGCAAAAAACGCACTGGTTGTCGTACCTGAAGACCAACTCAGCCTGGCGATCGGCAAAGACGGCCAAAACGCCCGCCTGGCAGCAAAACTGACCAGCTGGCGCATTGACATCAAGAGCCTGATCGAATCTGTTTCAGACTGGCTATTCGCACTGAAGAACGAAGCAGACCTGAAATCACTGGCAGAACAGGAAGAAGATGCGGTGCAGAGAGTGGAAGAGATCATGGGAAGGAAGGCTGAAGGCCGGACTTTATCCATTGAAGAGAATGATTTCATGGCAGCATTTGTTGACCGGCTGGAAAAGTTCAGCGGAGAGAAACGCGCCAACAAACGCGCTGCTTATCAAGATAAAAAGAAGGAAGTGCTTGATACCATCCCGCAGGGAGCGTTCGAAATGGACCTTTCGCAGATGGACCTTTCAGAGTCTCTGATCGAAGCGATTCAAGAAGCAGGTTTTACTTCAGCTGGAAACCTGGTGCTAACCGCGCAGATGGATCCGGAGAAGATTCTCGAGATTCAGGGTGTCGGCCCGAAAACACTGGAGAAAATCGAAGAATTCGGAGAGCGGCTTCCTGAGTTGGTCCCGGCGGAACCGGAACCCGAACCCGAACCAGAACCTGAAGTCATTGCAGAACCGGTACTTGAGAGCGATGAAGCAGAAGAAACATTGGCAATAGAAACCAGTGAAACGGATGATGTGGCTATTGCAAAGGTAGAAACCGAAGCACCTGCAGAAGAAACAATTGAAGCATCTTCAGAAAAAGACGAGCCAAAAAAGAAAAAAGTGGAAAGTGTGAAATCTTTTGAAGAGCTGTTTAAACTGGACCTGGAGGATGTTGAACCTGAGCCTGAAGAATTTGATGAAGAAAAATCAAAGAGCAAGGGTAAGAAAACCAAGAAATCCAGGCGCATCGAATTTGATGAAGATCTTGGGATGACTGTCGCAAAAAAGAAACACAAGCGCGGCGATGATGATTGGAGTGAATGGGTCGATATTTAATAATTGACTGAAAAATGGCTAAGAAGCAGAAGAGACCGGTGAAGCACGTACCACAGCGAACCTGTGTGGGATGCCGTGAAGTTCTATCGAAGCGTGAATTGATGCGCGTCGTGCGAACAGATGATGGTGTGCTGTACGATGCAAGCGGGAAGGCAAATGGCCGCGGTGCTTATATTCATGACCAGCGCGAATGCTGGGAGAAAGCCTTAAGCGGCAGCCTGGAGAAGGCATTACATACTACAATTGGTGAGGAGAATCTCAAAAGTTTGCGTGAAATCAAGGACTCCTTAGCTGCAAGCCATGGCGATTAGACAGGGTTTGATTGCAAGAAACATGAAGGAAGGCACAATGTAAGATTTTTCTTTCATTGTCACCTTCATTCCAATTGCATGGATAACCTCGCATAATATATAAGGGGAAATTTCGGAGGAAATTATGAGTGATAATGATATAAAGAGAATCGAGTTACCATCAATAACGACTGTGCGCGATCTGGCAAAGCTGATCGATAAAAGCCCGATTGATGTGATCAAGATCCTTATGACGAACGGTGTCATGGCGAACATCAACCAGCAGATCGATTTTGATACCGCCGCGGTTGTTGCTGCTGAGCTTGGATATGAAGCAGCGTTGGAAATTCCCGAGTTCAATGAAGAGGAAATTGGAGAGATCCCTCTGTGGAAGCGCTTGATCGATCAGGAAGACCCTAAGAACCTGACCAGCCGCCCGCCTGTTGTAACCATCCTTGGCCATGTGGATCATGGAAAAACAACATTGTTGGATGCGATCCGCCATACAGACGTGGCCGGGGGAGAATCCGGCGGGATCACCCAGCATATCGGCGCTTATCAAATTGAGCATAAGAACCAGAAAATTACATTCCTGGATACACCCGGACACGCCGCCTTCACTGCCATGCGCGCCCGCGGCGCACAGGGTGCAGATATTGTCGTGCTGGTGGTTGCAGCCAATGATGGTGTGATGCCTCAGACAAAAGAAGCGATCGCTCACGCCCGCGCCGCAAAAGTGCCGATCATTGTCGCATTGAATAAAATTGACCTGGATGACGCAAACCCAGACTATGTCAAGCAACAGCTTGCTGATTCCGGTCTCATTTCTGATGAATGGGATGGGGATACGATCATCGTGCCAGTATCCGCAAAACAGAAAAAAGGGATCGAGGACCTGCTGGAAGCGATCCTGATCGTTGCTGAGAATATCAAGATCCTCGCAAACCCGGAAGGCACCGTGATCGGAACGGTGATTGAAGCCCAATTGGATAAATCGCGCGGTGTCGCGACCACATTATTGGTTCAGAATGGCACTTTAAAGATGACAGATCCGATTGTGGTTGGGACTGTGAGCGGGAAGATCAAAGCAATGTTTGACTTTACCAGTCAACCTGTCGAAAAAGCAGGCCCATCGCAGCCCGTATTGGTGTTAGGGTTGAGCGATCTGCCAAAAGCTGGCGACCAATTCCAGGTGAGCAATTCTGAGCGCGAAGCGCGCACGATCGCCAATGACCGAAAGCTGAAAGAGGCAGAGGCAAAATCGGTACGCAAAAAAGCACGCCTTGAGGATCTGTTTGAACGTTTTAAAGCGGGTGAGATGGGCGAATTACGCCTGATTCTGAAAGCCGATGTGCAGGGATCCCTGGAACCGATCACCAATTCCCTCAATGACATCGACCAAAGTGAGATCAAGATCAACGTTCTGCATTCAGAAACTGGCAATATCACTGAAAATGACATCATGCTGGCAGCCGCATCCAGCGCGATCGTACTCGGTTTTAATGTGAACGTTGAAAACGCAGCTGTGCGCTTAGCTGATACTGAAGGCATTTCTATCCGGACTTACGATATCATCTATCGGCTGTTGGAAGATGTTGAAAAAGCACTGAAGGGTATGCTTGAACCAGAAATTAAAGAGACAGTGATTGGCCAGGCGCAGGTGCTGCAGACATTCAATATCACCAAGGTCGGCACGATCGCCGGCTGCCGGGTGATGAATGGTGAAATCCGCCGCAACGCCAAAACACGCGTTGTGCGTGACTCTGAGATTGTATTTGAAGGTGAACTGGCATCGCTTAAACATGAAAAGGACAACGTAAAAGAAGTTCGCACAGGATTCGAGTGCGGGCTGCGCATGAAGGGATTCAATGGTTTTGAAATAGGCGACACGGTCGAATCCTATATTATAGAAGAAGTGGAGAGATAATATGCCCTCGAAAATGAGGTTGGAACGCATCGCCGACCGGATCAACCAGCTCCTTTCAGAGATGATGGTTACCGGACAGATCAGTGATCCGCGTTTAAGCGGTGTATTCATCACCGATGTAAAAGTAGACCGTGAACTAAGTTTCGCCACGATCTTTGTCTCATCCCTGTCCGGGAAAGAACGGGAGAAAGAGATCCTTGCCGGTTTCGAACACGCATCCGGATATATCCGCAGCACGCTGGCGAAGGAAATCCAACTGCGCAGCTTTCCCTCGTTGCGTTTTTTTTGGGATGAAACACCTGAACGCGCCGAACGGATTGAACGCTTGATCGATTCCCTTTCAGATCAGGAAAATAATGCAGAATCAAACAACGAAAAGAAATAAGCAGATCCATCGATCCATCCAACAGGCACTGCGGGAGAGCAAAAATCCGCTTATTCTTGCCCATGTGCGGCCGGATGGTGACGCAGTAGGCTCAGTGACAGCGATGGGATTAGCATTGAAGAAACTGAATAAGAACCCGCAGATGGTATTTTCTGACGGGTTACCGAAAAATTTTCGATTCCTGACCGGAAGCGAAACTATCAGCACAGATGTTGTATCCGATCATGACCTGATCATTGCATTGGATTGCGCCAATGCTGAACGGTTAAGCGCACCTAAAGAAGTTGTTGAACGTGTGCATATCAATATTGATCACCATGTAACCAATGAAAGATACGCAGACATCAATCTGGTGCTTCCGGAATATGCGTCCACCACCTCCATCCTGGCTGATTGGATGGCGGAATGGGGCCTGAAGATCACCAAAGAAATTGCGGATGCGTTATTGATGGGGATGATCACCGATACGATCGGGTTCAGAACAGATAACGTCACCCCGGAATATTTAACCATCGCTGTCGGGTTGATGGAAAAAGGCGCTGACCTGGCTGAAATGTACCATCAAGGCCTGACGCTCCATTCACCAGAATCAAGCAAGGTATGGGGATTCGCCCTTTCCCGATTAGAGACAGATGGCAATCTTGCCTGGACTTCGATCTTGCTCGAGGACCGAAAACGAGCCGATTATCATGGAATGGATGATGCAGACCTGACTAATCATCTATCTTCAATTGAAGGTATTGATATTTCAATCCTGTTTAATGAACAAAAAGATGATAAAGTAAAAGTAAGCTGGCGATCCAGCGCTCACTATGACGTTACCGGCATCGCCTCATCCTATGGGGGCGGGGGCCATCCACAGGCATCCGGCGCAGAGGTCACCGGCCAGTTAGATGATGTTAAAAAGCAAGTCATTGTGGAAACAATGAAGATCTTAAAGGGGAAAAAATAGAAATGGAAGGTATGTGATGAATGAAGGAAACCCAAAAATGAATAATACGATCTCGGGGGTTTTGGTCGTTGATAAACCGATTGGATTGACATCGCACCAGGTTGTGCAAGTGATCCGCCAGGGAACGCGCATCAAACGTGCTGGCCACACAGGAACGCTTGACCCGCGCGCTTCAGGCGTTCTGGTCGTGCTGATAGGCCCGGCTGTGCGCCTTTCGCAGTATGTTTCCGCAGAGAATAAGCGCTACCAGGCAACGATCAAATTGGGTGAAAAAACTGACACCTACGATGGTGAAGGCGCGATCACTGGAACCTCGGACATTGAAGTGACCTACGAACAATTTGAAGAAGCACTGAAAGGGTTTGTAGGAGAGATCAAACAGGTGCCACCGCCCTATTCAGCGGTAAAAGTCAAAGGCAAACACGCATATGATCTCGCGCGCAAAGGAGAAGATGTGGAGTTGGAGCCGCGGTTGATCAACGTTTACAGCCTGGATATTCTGGAATGGACACCGCCAGAAGTGGTAATTGACGTACACTGCTCATCAGGCACGTATGTGCGATCGCTGGCATATGATCTTGGAGAACTGCTGGGGTGCGGCGCATATCTGACCGGACTGCGGCGCACGAAGAGCGGACGGTTTTCGCTGCGCGATGCGACCTCGTTGAGCAAGCTGACTGACGCATTTGAGACAAATTCCTGGTATCAATACCTGATCCCAGCAGCCGAAGCTTTATCTGAGTGGCCATCGATCACGCTTAATAATGAAGACATTGAACTGGTCAAGCATGGACATCGCATCCCGCGAGACGAAGGCCAGAGCGGTATGGTGCGGGCGATCAGCGAGCAGGCGGAACTGGTTGCCTTAATGGAGTATGACAGCGAAAATAAAGAGTACTTCCCGAAAAAAGTATTCTTCAATTAAAGAAGTGGAAAAACAACCCAGTAACATCACCGCGCATTCTGACTGGATCACAATCGGCTCATTTGATGGCGTCCATTTGGGGCACCAGAAAATCCTGGAAACACTGAGGAATGGCGCGCTGAAAAACCGCGTAAAAGCCACAGCCATTTCTTTCTATCCCCACCCGGCTGTGGTCCTGCGTGATATTGAAGACCCATTCTACATTACGACACTTGAGGAGAAAAATTCCCTGTTGAGGTGGTTTGGGGTAAACGAGATTATCAATTTTACTTTCGACAAAGATTTTTCCCGCCTTTCTCCGCGTGAATTTGTGCAACTCGTGCAGGAGAGATCGGCCTTTTCCAAACTGCTGATCGGTTATGATTTCCGGCTTGGCGCAGACCGCGCAGGCGGCCAGGAGGCTTTGAAAGAAATAGGAAAAGATTTGGGGTTTGGTGTGGATGTGATCAGCCCGGCATTGTTTGACAATGAACCGATCTCTTCCAGCCGGATCCGCCAGGCACTTGCAGAGGGCAACCTTGATCTGGCAAATGCCATGCTCGGGTATCCCTTCTTTGTTACCGGGAGAGTTGTGCATGGTGACGGACGCGGCAAGCACATCGGACTGCCAACAGCCAATGTGTTTCCCTGGCCAAAAAAACTGATTCCAGCGCCTGGTGTTTACGCAGCCTTTACTGAAATAGATGAAGTGATGCATTTATCAGTGATCAATATCGGACATCGGCCGACATTTTACACAACAGATGCGATCCAAACCATTGAAACGCATGTTTTAGATTTCTCAGAAGAGATCTACGAAAAACAGATTGGCATCCATTTTATTGAAAGATTGCGGCCTGAGCTCAAATTTGATGGTGTGGATGCTTTAATGACTCAGATCAAATACGATATTATTAAGGCAAAGGAGATATTATCTGATGCCACAAAACCGCCGAATATACCTGCTTGATCCAAAAAAGCTGAGTCCGGAAACAATCGCCGTTACGTTCGCCAAAACCTCACGTTCCCCCCTGGCATTCGATGCCATCGCTGATGAATTATCTGATGCGCGTTCCGCAGATTTTCACGAGAAATGGGTTGTAGGTTACGGGCATTCCTCTGTCGCTGAACATGCTGTATTGCATATCGCTGTCGAAAATGTATCCAGACTGGCGATCGAATGCCTCGAATCCAATCGTCTGGCATCTTACACAGAGAAATCCTCACGCTACCAGGTGTGGGACGCAGACCATTTTTATATTCCGGAAGAGTTCCTTGGTGAGCAGCTGCATGGATTGTTCAGCCAAACATGCAACGCCCTGTTTAGCGCTTACCAGCATGCATTCAATACTGTCAGCGAATCATTGACAAAACAATTAAAGAGGAAGAGCGATGAAAGTGAACGCGGTTTCCAAACTCGTGTGCGCTCAACAAGCGCAGATGTATGCCGTTACTTTCTGCCTGCGAGTTCGCTTGCCAATGTTGGAATCTCGATCAACGCGCGCGCGCTGGAACACGCTATTATCAAAATGCTTTCACATCCGTTGCAAGAAGTGCAGGCAATTGGAGAAGAAATCAAACGCAACGCCCTTGACCATGTTCCGACACTTGTGAAATATGCCAATCCAAGTCCATATTTGATCTCCTTGACCGACAATCCTGCTCTTGCAAGATTTACCAAACCAGAAGGCGATCATTTTGAGAAAGAAGAATGGTGCAGCTGTATTGGTTGTGACCGAGATGGGCAGGAGCGGATCCTGGCCGCACTGATATATCGATTCAGTCATTCGTCCATGGCAGCAGCTTTAGACAAAGTCAACCGGCTGGATGATGAAGACAAAGGACCACTGGCAAAACAATTCACTTCGATCAGAGGAACCCACGAGCAACCGCCAAGGGAGTTTGAATATGGGTCTGCAACCTTCGACCTGGTATTAGATCAAGGCGCATATTTCGAGCTCAAACGGCATCGCATGATGGCCCAGACCGCGCAGGCCTTTACCCCATATCTTGGTTTCGCCATGCCAAAACTGATCGAGACCAATGGGTTATCTGATCTTTTCAGGCGCATGATGGATAAGGCATTCGCGACATTCGAGATTCTTGCAAAGGAAAACCCTGCCGCTGCAGCCTATGTGCTGCCGAACGCATATAACCGGAGAGTGATGCTGGATATGAACCTGCGTTCTGCCATTCACCTGATCAAATTGCGTTGCGCGGAAAATGCCCATTTTGCGATCCGGAGACCCACATTGCGTATGGCTGAAATACTGCAACAACATTTCCCTCTGTTTAGCGAACTGTTATCCCCATGCACTGATGAAACCTGGCAGACAGTTGAACAGGAATTCTTCACTGAAACCGATGCACGTTAGACGCGATCTGATTGCTATAATAATGAGCAAGGAAAGAGGTGGATGATGGCCCGTTTTACACATGTGATCAAACGTTCCGGCGCAAAAGTGCCCTTCACACCCAATCGCATTTCTAACGCAATCTACCGCGCTGCTGTTGCGGTTGGCGGCAGGGATAAGAAAACAGCAGAAAAACTCGCTGATGAAGTAATCGCTTACCTGGAAGAAACGATACCAGAGGGAGAGATCCCGCATGTGGAACAGATTCAGGACGCCACTGAGAAAATATTGATCGAGAACGCCCACGCCAAGGTTGCCAAGGCATATATCCTTTATCGCGATGAAAGAGCGCGTATGCGGCAGGCGAGAGCGGATGAGACGATCCGCCAATCGTCTAACATTCCCTGGGCAAAGATCTGGCAAGTGTTGGACTGGGCAAGCGCGCATAATCTACATACGACCACACACTATCAAGAACGGCTTAAGCGGGGGGAATTACAGCAAATTGTGTCAGAATCAGAGATGTTTTATGAGGAAGATATTAAATTAGCTGCGATGGAAATCTGTGAAAGGCGTGACCAGCTGCGTATTGTATTGATCTCCGGCCCATCTTCCTCTGGCAAGACAACAACAACGATCAAAACTGGCCAAATCTTACAGCAAATGGGCCTAAGCCTGGTGGCTTTGAATGTTGACAACTATTTTTACGATCTGGAGAAGCACCCCAAGGATGAATTTGGTGATTATGACTTTGAGACGCCACAAGCATTGGACCTGGCTTTAATCAACACGCACCTCGCCCAATTGGTTGAGGGAAAAGAAGTATTGATTCCTTTCTATGATTTTAAACTGGGAAAACGATTTGAAAACCGCACACCGATGAAGATCGGCAAGAATGACATCATCCTGATCGACTCGCTGCACGGGCTCTATCCGCCAATGACAGAGGATATTGACCCATCCAGGAAGTTCAAACTTTATCTGGAGCCCTTGCTGCAGATGAAGGAAAGCAATGGCCAATATATCCGCTGGACCGATATCCGATTAATGCGCAGAATGCTGCGCGATGCGGCTTACCGCGGTTATGATACTGAGCGCACCCTGACCCACTGGCATTATGTCCGCGCGGGCGAGATGCGTAACATTATTCCCAACAATATTCATGCGGATTTCATCATCAACAGCGCCATGCCATATGAACTATCGATCTATAAAAACAGGTTATTTGATGACTTCTTAAAATGGACGGAAAAATATCAAGATGACCCCGTGAGAGAAGACGCTTATATCCGCTCAGCGCGAATTTCCCAAACACTCAGCGAAATCCCGCAATTGCAGAGTGATGAATTCGTCCCGAGTGATTCTGTCATCAGGGAATTTATCGGCGGAAGCACGTTAAAATACCACTAAATTAAAGACCTTTTATCATGGCTTTCGCTGTCAACATTTATTTTGATCCACACACTGAATCGCTTCTAAAGCAGTATTGGAAGATGCTGGATGACGCAGACCTGCCCAATAAAGCCCAGCGAGCGTTTCGCCCGCATATCACCCTGTGCATTTTCGATCAGATCGACTGCGAAGATTGTGAATGTTATATCAATGAAATTTCCTCGCAATTTCAATTACATTCTGTCAGCCTTGATCATCTTGGAATCTTTAATAATGGGGAAAAGGTGCTGTTTCTGGGACCCACACCCAACGAAAGATTGCTCACAATGCAAAAAGAAGTGTTTGAAACGCTATCTGGCTCCGCTTCAACACCATGGAAGCTATATCATCCAAATGCATGGGTGCCACATTGCACACTGGCGAATGATCTGGATGAGGAGAGCCTGAAAAAGGCTTTGCAAATCGCGTTAAGCATACAGCTACCGATCCTGGCAGAGATATCGCAGATCGGGATCATTGAATTTGACCCCATCCATACCATTTTTCAATTTAATATCAAAGATTAATTATTTTCCTTATATAGTTAATCCTGTATACTGAAAACAAGGTCAGATGCGGGAAAACAATTTTGCGTATATCGGCGGCGGCGGGGAGGGGTATGATTATCCGCTGCAAAATTTCCTTCCTCCTTTTCCAAAAGATGTATGCTGTACCTGGGTGCGTGAAAATCAACTTGAGCAAAGCTACCTGATCGACCCGATCAGTGCCAACCCGATGCTCGCTGTTTCGCTCGCACAAAATGGCTGGAAAGTCATTGCCGCACGCAGCAACCCGATTAACTGGCTGATCACCGAATTGATATGCCAAAAGGGGATTCGGGATCGCATCAGAGCGTCAACCAATAAGCTTTTGATCAGCAGAAAAGACGGCCAGACACTGGAAGATATCCTGAAACCGATCTATTTGACGAGATGCAGTGGGTGCGGAAAAGAGATACAAGCAGAAGGATTCATCTGGGAAAAAGGCAGTGATGTCCTACACGCACGGGTATATAACTGTCCAACATGCGGGGATGCGGGTGAACGAGATATCACACAACAAGACCTTGATCGGTTAGGCCGGCTCGGCAAGCTGGATATCCACCTTTCACGCGCGCTTCAGAAAGTGAGTCCTGAACAGGCGTATGAAAAGGAGAGCATCCTGGAGGCGCTATCCTGCTATCCACCACGGGCACTGTATTTTTGCATGTTGCTTGTCAACCGGTTTGAATTACTTGAGATGGATAAAGAACAGAAGAGATTTCTAAGAGCCGCTTTGCTGACAGTTTTCAATGACGCGCATGCACTGCGGCATTGGCCGATCCGCCAATACCGCTTTCTGCAATTCAGCCTTCCCCAGCGCTACTTTGAAAAGAATCTGTACACCTCATTGACGACAGCAAATGAGCAATGGCCGGAAATGCATCAATCAATTCCGGTATCCTCGTGGCCCAACCTTCCACCAGACAGCGGCGGAATTTGTTTTTTCCAGACCCGCCTGACAGAAAGCAGGCAACTCTTTGAAGATATCCCCTCCGCCGCGATCCTGACTATTTTTCCCAGGCCGGGCCAAACATATTGGACGCTTTCGGCAATCTGGTCGGGCTGGTTATGGGGTAAGAATGCAGTAAATCCGATCCGCAGCGCACTTCGCCGGCGAAGATATGGCTGGTTTTGGTACGCCAAAGCGATTCAGCAATCAGCCCAGCGCATTCAATTTCCTGGTTCTGGCCCATTGCGGTTTTTCGGATTATTCCCTTTTTACACGCCTACACTGGCGTTTGGGCTGTTCGCGGGGATGCGGAAAGCAGGGTTTGATCTAAAGGGTGCAGCATTTAGAGAAGGCGAAGCACTGCTGCAAGCTGAATGGGAGCTTGATGGAACCACCCCGGATTCCATACCTCATGAAGTCAATGTTGAAGAGATTGTTACACATTGTCTACAGGGCATCAACGAACCGATCGACTTCCAGGAGATCCTCATGCATGTAGTCATCCAGGCATCTTTGGATAGCAATAGTCTGGGAGAAGACGCAGTCATTGAAGAAAACGATTATTCACAACTGAACCACAAGATCAAGCAAATCACTGAAAGATCGGATATTTTGAGTTTTGGCATGATTGAAACACAGGGCATGAAAAAATATCTTCTGCACCAACAAAGGGGAAATTTCACACCGCTTTCAGAAAGAATCGAGACCCACACCGTGCAATTATTGCATTACGTCAATGAGATATCCTTGCGGTCCATTGACCGGCTTGCCTGCCTGCATTTCAAAGGTCACCTGACACCCACAGGAGAATTAGTCCAAACCATCATCCAATCTTATGCCAAAAAAGTCGGTCAAAGCGATAATATGGTCCACCTTCATGAGGCAGAATTAGAAAAGGCACGGGAGAACGATACACAGGAAATGAGCGGACATATCAAAGATATCGGAACGAGAATCGGGTTAGCCGTGAAGCAGGACGGAACGTTTACCTGGTCAGACCATAAAACGGGTGAAGTGCTGTATGAATTTCACATTTCATTGACAGCCGATTTCTCAAACACATTAATGGCGGCAACCAGCCACGAAAACGCGCAGCATGTCTTCGTATACCCGGGAAGCAGGGCTGCGCTGATCTACTGGCGCTTTCAGCAGGATTATCGTTTATCTGAAGCGCAACAGGATGGAGGATGGCATCTGGTCAAATTCAGGCACATCAGGAGGCTGGCAGAAAGGGATTTGATAACCCTTGAAGTATGGCGAGACCTGATTGACAGCGACCCTCCGATGCGCGAAGCGCCGGCACAACTGAAAATCATTTAGAAAATAGCGCAGAATTCCGCGCTATTTTGTTTTATCCGCTTATCTCTGCGATAAATGGAATCTTTTCTTTGATGAAATTCTTGATCTGATCCGGGCTTTCCAAATTCAGTGCCTGGTCAGCGATCTTTTCCATTTCCTTCGCATCCAAATTGCGCAGGATCTGTTTGGCGAGCGGGATCATTGGCGGCCCCATGCTGAACTCATCCAATCCGAGGCCAAGCAATAGCGGAAGCGCAAGCGGCTCTCCCGCCAATTCTCCGCACATTCCAACCCATTTACCTTCCTTATGGGCAGCTTTGATCACCTCACGCACAAGGCGCAATACTGCCGGGAAGAAGGCATCTGAAAGCGCAGCAACCTTTGGGTTTGTTCGATCCGCGGCCATGGTGTATTGGCTGAGATCATTGGTACCGATTGAGAAGAAATCCACTTCCTTCGCGAGCTGATCAGCAACCAGCGCCGCAGAAGGGATCTCGACCATGATCCCGATTTCGATATCATCTTCAAAAGGAATTCCTTCATTAGTCAATTCCGCGGCACATTCATCAAGCACTTTTCTTGCATCCCGAATTTCGCTCGCAGTCGCAACCATAGGGAACATGATCTTCAAATTATGCCCGACGCTCGCGCGGAGGGCGGCACGCAGCTGAGGTTTAAAGATGTCCGGTCTGACAAGGCAAAGGCGCAAAGCACGCTGCCCCAGGAATGAATTCGCTTCCGCTTCCAAACCCATATATGCGATCTCTTTATCGCCGCCAACATCCAGCGTGCGCAGGATGACAGGCATTTTGCCAAATACTTCTAAAATCCCTTTATAAGCCTGGTATTGCTGTTCTTCAGTGGGCAGTTGTGATTGTTCTAAATACAGGAATTCTGTTCGCAATAATCCAACACCTTCTGCGCCATTTTCAAGCGCGCATTGTGCACCTTCAACATTTCCGATATTTGAAACGACCTCAACAACCCTGCCATCTTTTGTCTTCGCAGGTTCCTTGGCATATTTCAGGGCTTCTTCACGAATGGTCCTGGTCGCTTCGATCCGTTTGCGATAATCAGCGATCAGTGATTCTTCGGGGGCAAAGACAACTTTCCCGTTGGTCCCGTCTAAGATCACCATGGTTCCGTTTTCCTGTTTGAGCGCTTCCATACCGGCGCCAGCAACAGCCGGAATACCTAAACCGCGGGCAAGAATGGCAGTATGTGAGGTAGCCGATCCCTGCGCAGTGCAGAAACCAACCACAAGCTCCTTATCGAGCATGACCGTATCTGAGGGAGTCAGATCATCGGCGATGATAACCGATGGTTCTTTGAGATTTGCTGTTGGGGTTTCCGCAATATCCAGGAGAATGCGCAGAACACGATTGGTCACATCCATGATATCAGTCGCACGAGCGGCAAAGTATTCATCATTCATCGCGGCCATCATGTCTGAAAACGACTGGCCTGTTTGCTGCATGGCCATTTCAGCACTTATTTTTTCATTTTCAATCTTCTTTTTTACTGAGGTAATTAACTCGGGATCTTCCAGTATCATCTGATGCGCCTGGAAAATTTCCGCGTCCGCGTGTGTTGATTCTGTCAGCGCTTTTTTATAAATACGGTCAATTTGTTCTTTTGCGGTTTCTGCCGCCAGGTTGAATCGAACCAGCTCTTCCGAGGGGTTGACCAGGCTTTTCTCTTTGATCTCTAACTTCTGCCGAACAAACTGGAAAACCGGGCCAATGGACATACCGCGGGATGCCGAAATGCCAGTGAGTTCGATCATTATTCTTCCCCGAAATTATTTTGCACCAGTGCAACCAAGCCTTCCACTGCTGCTTCCTCATCATCACCATTTGCGGTAATCGTTATCTCTGTTCCTTGAAAAACACCAAGGGTAAGAATACCCAGGATTGATTTTGCGTTCGCCGTTCTATCTTCCTTCGTCTCAGGGTCCTGGCAATATACACTGATTTCGGATTGGTATTTGGCTGCTTCCTGAACGAACAATGATGCTGGACGGGCGTGTAAACCTACTTTGTTATCAACAATTATTTTTGCTTCTTTCATGCTCTCTCTCCAACTATGTAATGTGATATATAAACAATCGTTCCGCATTACGCATGCGGGTTTTCAATTTTATCACGGATAAAACAGGCATTTCACGCGCGTCTTAGGGCGCAGGAGTATTGCTCGGTACCGGCACATCGGAGGTTGCGGTAGGCGCGATCGTGCTGGTTGGTTCCGGTGTTGCCGTTGGCAGCGGCGTTTCTGTTGGGATTGGTGTGATGGTTGGCGTTGGTGTTGGCACATCAAGGTTGAGCTGTATGCGCTTCTCGGCTTCGGTCCCCTGTGTACTGCGGACGATAATCCGCAGTGTAATCCGTGAAGCATTCGCTTCATACACATCCCACGTGATCAGTTTGGTTGGTTCCTTGTATTGTTTGTCGGTATCCAGCAGTGTCTTCCAATTGGATGGATTGTTACCCACGCCATATTGCAACTTGAAGCTCTCAAAATCAGCAGTCGCACTGACTACGGCGTAAATGTCCAGAGGTGAAGATAACACACTTGTGTCATCCTGCAGTCCCACAAACACAATTGTCGGACGCGGGTCATTACCAGTACATTCCTCTTCTGGTGTAAACACAACTGGTTGAGTGAAACCATTATCTTCCAACCATTTTTTTCCACTCTCATTTTCCGTCAACCACTTTATTGCCCATTTTTCGGTAACATTGAGTGTTAACTTTTCCTCAGTAAATTCAGAACAGGCAGAGCTGGCTTTCAGATTCGTCCAGGTATCAACGGCAATCTCCTGCCATAGATCATGGCTGCTATCTTCAGGGGGCTGGTTTTCCGCAAAGATCTCTGTTCGGCGTAAGGAACATTTATCTGATGGGAGGGTGCCGGACACGCGGCAGATCTCATATTGTTTGATCGACTCTGGGCGGCTGAATGGCGCAGGTGATCCACCAGCATATTGTTCGATCGCTTTTTGCATAATACTATTCCACAGCGGTCCCGCACCGCTGACACCACTGATATTTTTCATTGGTGAGTAATCCGCATTGCCGATCCATACGCCAACAGCAATTTCAGGTGTATAACCCAGTGTCCAGTTATCGCGAAAATCGTTGGTCGTTCCCGTCTTTACCGCAGCGGTGAAAGGCAGATTTAATATGGAATTCGCACCAAACGCGGGAGTGCGGGCGCCATTATCTGAAAGAATATCGCTGATCAGAAAAGCATGATCATCATCAATTAACTGCTGCTCAGGCATTGATTCATGTTCATAGACCACTTCACCAAAGTGGTCGACGATGCGGGTGATAGCGAAAGGTTTGACGCTGCGGCCTTGATTTGCGAACACAGCATACGCCTGTGTCAATTCCAGCAGTGTGACATCACCTCCGCCAAGCGTGAGAGAAAGGCCATAATCATCGCGCGTCAATGTCGTAATGCCCAACCGTTCAGCAAAAGCGATCAATCCTTCGATTTCAGCTGTATTGGGGTCATCATAGATGCCAACAAAATCCAATGCTTTGACCGCAGGGATATTGTAAGACGAGCCCAGCGCTGTGCGAAGCAGCACCGGTCCGTGAAATTTTCTATCATAATTGACCGGTTCATAAGGCGCTCGCGGATCATTTGGATTGCCTGAGGGAGGAAATTCCGAGGGAACATCCCAGATCAAAGTCGAAGGTGTCCATCCCTTTTCAAAAGCCGCCACATAGGTAAGCGGTTTAATTGATGAACCGGGCTGCCTTGGCGCCAAGGCCATATTGACCTGACCGGAGATATCCGCATTATAGAAATCAGCAGAGCCGACCATCGCCAGGATCTCACCATTGCCAGGTTTCAGCACCACAACCGCGCCATTGGTCGCATCGTTATCCTGCAATGCATTGACCTGCTCCTGTACAGAAGCCTGAGTAAATTCCTGCATATCCGGATCCAGGGTGGTATAAACCTTAAAACCGGAGCGATAGATGGTTTGCGCATCATATTGTGATTCAAGCTGCTGGCGGATGAAATTGACCCAATGCGGGTAAGGCATGGAGATCAAGCGCTGAACAAACGGATAGTTTTCAATTACCTGTGCCGATGAGACAGCATCCTCCAAAGACACGCAAACAGCTGGACGCCCTGCAACCGTATCGATGCAAGACCGCTCGCTGGATAGCTGGTACATGAGATTTAACACATCTAAATGACGCAATAGAGATGCTTCGCGATTGGTAAAAATATCATAAATGGAAGGTGCCTGGGGAAGGCCAGCAAGGAAGGATGCCTGGGCAAGACCTAATTGACCAGCACTTGTGTTGAAATACGTTTCTGCAGCGGCTTCAATGCCATATGCGAGATTGCCATAGTTATTTTCATTCAAGTACAGCTCAAGAATCTCTTCCTTTGAATATTTTCTGGTGATCTCTGCAGCCAGAACGATTTCGCGCGCTTTGCGGCGTGTGCTGACTTCCGCGCGCTCCTCCGGTGAAAGCAGAAGCGTACGGGCCAATTGCTGGGTGACAGTCGAGGCGCCAGAAACCACCCGGCCGCTGGTGTAGTTTTGCCATAACGCGCGCATGATGCCCCATGGGTCAAAACCCGGGTTGGTAAAGAAATCCTTATCCTCTGTCGCGATGGTCGCTGCAATGACATAGGGGGAGATCTCGTCCAATGGTACATACGTGCGCCGGCCAGCGTTTGGATCGATGATCTCATAGATCAGGTTGCCATTGCGGTCATACAGGCGAGTGGTCTCAAACTGTGACGCATAGTCCGCTAGGTTATCGACGCTGGGCAAGTCAGCCGCAATGCGAAAATATTGGATGATCAGGAAAGACACAATAATGATCGCGATCATAATCGCGATGAGAAGAAATCCGAGAACCGTGTAGACAAGGCAGCTTTTTTTATCTTTTATGATCTTCTTTTTCGGGGGTTTCTGCCCAGGGCTTGCTGAACGCCTTTTGGCTGGCTTTCTGGATTTCATCGATCCCAGAAAATCTTTAGCATGCTGGGTAAATTCTGTTACAAAGGTTTTGATACTCTTTCCGATAGAACCATTTTTTTTATGAACTTCCGCAAGGGTTTCTTCTTGAACCCAGGGTTCATGCTCCGGTTCAATTTTCGCGGTAATCTGCCCTTCATTTTCAGAATCGGCAGGAAACTCCAGCTCTTCGTTTTCAGGTGTTGAACTGATATCGGATAGTTCATGTTGCTTACCTGATTGAGAAGCCAAAATCCTCCGCAAGCGATTGCCTGCAGATTCTTCTTCCGGTTTTTCCTGATGCGTATGGTTGTTTTCGCTATCCATCATTTTTCACAAAATTTTTCTACCTGGTAGGTGTACACTTCTAAACCCTGATCTTTCCAACAATCGGGTGCGGCACCCATCTTCTGGCATAGATGTGATAAAAACTCATCCGGCTGGGGAAGCTGCTCCCATACCTGAGGCAGAAAGGTTGCCCGCCTTCCGCCAGCACTGATAAGAACACCATCCTCCCCAACACGAAATGATTTCAGTAATTGATCCCCTCCATTATATTGCAGCTTTTGTAACGGTGTAAGACGTGAAATCTCGATCGTGATGCCATCTAATTCCTTTTCCACCAGCGGAGGAAACCGGTGATCTGATAACGCTGCGGCGATCGCGTGTTCCTGCACATCGATGATCAACGGCTGGTAGGGTTGCATTGTGCCAATGCAGCCACGCAAACCGCCATTTTTCGTCAGAGTAACAAAACTAGCCCCATGCGCTTGAAGCACTGGCAGTTGTTTTTCAAGATCTATTTCAGGCAGTGGAGATTTTGATACCGCGGCTGAAATCGATTCGCGGGCAATTCGCAGGAGGGTATTCCGTTCCTGGTCTGACAATCTGATTTCCGGGGTTGTTCGCATCATCTCCATAGATATTTGCTTCAGTTATAATTTCTTGAATCAATTATATCTTTTTGGCTAGCTTCTTGCACAAAATAGATGAAAGTGGATCCATATTAAATGATAGAAGAAAATAAGGAAAACATTCCCGAGCAAGATTCCCTATCACCGATCGAAACGGATCAAGATCGGATGGTTTTTCGTGCTGTGCAAACAGTAGTTGGCGTTGCCATTCTAGCGGCGACCATTCTGACCCTATGGAATCCCCGATCTTTCTTCAGAACTCCGGAGATTGGTGATCTGTTCCAATCCGCTACCAGAGAACAGGAGTTGCTGGTTGAAGATGGTGAGCAGCTTCTGCGAATTGGGATCCTTGCGGGCCACTATCAAAACAAACCGGGTAATGTTTGCCGGGATGGGCGGACGGAGCATGACGTCAATTACAGTGTTGCCTATCAATTGCAGATATTGTTTGAAGCCGAAGGATATATGGTCGATTTATTTCCTGAATTCGATGAAAGATTGTTCGGGTATGAAGCCGACGCGCTGATCGCGATATATGCGGGATCATGCGAGGTTAACCCCATGCCCCCCAGCGGCTTTCGTGTCGGGTCCAGCCTGACGGTTGAAAATCTGGATGCAGTGGATAAGCTCTCATCCTGCCTGGCAACCTCATATCAAACACAAACCGGTTTGCCTTTTGTCTTTGAAGTCATCGGTGCTGAGCATCCTTCCTATCACATTTTTCGAGATATTTCCCCAAACACACCGGCAGTCCGCTTTGAAATCGGGGCATTATCAACAGATGCAGACCTGATCTTTAAAGAATCCGGATCTGTTATTTCGGGAATTGCAGAAGGACTTGAATGCTATTTTTCTGATGAAGGGAAAGGCGGATAAGCATGCCTAACACCACACAGACTGCCGCCATCAATGCGCTAAACGCTGCCAGGAATGCGCTGCAAGAAAAAGATGCGCACCGGGCACTGCAGTACGCATCACAGGCATCCCAATTGGACCCCAACATGGAAGAAGCGTGGATCATCATGGCGGCATTGAGTGAGCCATCAAATAGTATTCAATATCTCAAAAAAGCACTCGAGATCAACCCGGAAAGTGAAAAGGCGCGGGCGGGCATGCGCTGGGCAGCAAAGCGATTGAAAGACCAGCAGCAAGAGAATGCCGGCAGGGACGATGTAAAAAGACGGAAAAATAAAAAACAGGTGTCTGGACGACGATGGGGAATTCCGCTATTCTTTTCGATCCTGATCACAGGCGTGTTCTTGCTTATATGGATTGGAATTCCTTTTTTAAACGCGCAGGCTTCTGCTCATCATGAACCGCGCTCGAAGAACGTGCTCATCAAACCGACGTTGACGCCCACACTGACCCCCACCCCTACGCCAACACCAACGCCCACCCCTACGCCAACACCAACCCCAACGCAAACGCCTGATACAAGTTATTCATCCTATTACTACCATTCCTGGGATATCCCGGAAGAGGTCAGCGGAACGAACGATTTCTGGATAGAAATCGATCTGAGCGGGCAGATGCTGTACGCGTATCGCGGTGACCAGATCCTTGCCTCGTTCGTCGTATCAACTGGCTTGCGTGACACCCCAACCGTCACTGGCACGTATAAAGTTTATGCGAAGTTGCCGGCATACACGATGATCGGACCGGGATATAATTTGCCGGATGTGCCATATGTATTATTCTTCCATAAGGGATACAGCATTCATGGAACATACTGGCACAGTAATTTTGGCACACCGATGAGCCATGGATGCGTAAACATGCACACAAATGACGCCGCATGGGTTTACAATCAAGCGACGATAGGGACGTATGTCTTTGTGCACTACTAATTGAATGAGCAATAACAATACATTTTCCAGGCGGCAATTCCTGCAACAATCAGCAGCCGCGATATGCGGTGTTGCGATAAGGCCCGCGCGCTTATCAACGCTGTCATCATTGAATACAAGTGATCATCAGATCCTGGGGCGGGTCTTATTCAATGACGTGCCAACATTCAACAAACCAGACCTAAACGCCACAAAAAACGGAACCCACCAGTTCAACGATATTTTGCAATTATCACAACCGATCAATCTGAGCACTGGAGACGGACAAAAAGCGATCTGGTTTTCAACTTCAGACAATGGATATATTCAGTCAACCAATATCCAAATCGTGCAAAACCAGCTGAATGTCGCCCGTGAAGATATCCCGAAATCTGGACGATTAGCTGAGATCACAGTCCCTGTTACCGAAGCCTGGCCAGCTGATAAACAGAAATCGCGCGCCCAACAGATCTTCTTTTATGGGTCAGTGCATTGGGTCCACGGGCTGGGTAAAGATGTGGATGAAAAACTCTACTACCTGGTGATCGAAGACCGCTGGAATGAAACCTATTATGTTGACGCAACGCATATGCGCATCATTGAGGACGATGAACTGGCGCCCATATCGCCTGCTGCTGATCTGGGTCAAAAAGAGATCATTGTGGATAACGCACGGCAAATGCTGTTCGCGTACCAGGATGAACAACTGGTCATGGCTTGTGGGGTTTCCACCGGTGTGTTTAAAAATGGATCCAATTTGACAACACCGGCTGGAGAGTATTTCATAAACTACAAACGCCCCACACGCCACATGGTCCACAGCGATAAGATCGGCATCAACGACAGTGAGTTATATGGGGTGCCGTGGGTTTCATACTTCACCGACAGCGGGATCGCCTTCCATGGCACCTACTGGCACAACGACTATACGCAACCTCGCAGCCATGGCTGTGTCAATATGCCCATTCAGGCTGCAAAATGGCTGTACCTGTGGTCTGACCCCATCATCGAACCGCGCGCAAAGCTGCATGTCTCGCGATACGGTACATCAGTAAAAGTCATATAATTTTCATAGATATTTCTTAGAGCGGTTTCATAAGGTGATATTAAAATATAGTCACCATGGCTACTAAAGCAGTATTTGAAGGATTGGTTTTTGATGATCTCGACCGCCAGCTTGAGACCCGATTTGTTGGCGCGGATGCCTGTTATGTGATTGATGATGATGGCTTTTTGCGGCATATTTCAGCAGACAAGATCGACCGGCAGGTGGTGGAGGCAATGCGTGGCCAGGTTGAAGAAAACAAAGAATTCATCGCTGAACAAACGATCAAAATGGTTGGCGACGTTGATCTTTTCACACACGCTATGATCAAGAATCAACTGGAGAATCTGGATGACCAATTTGAGCACCTGATGCAGAACGGCATCCCTGAAGACGGGCGGGTGTATCTAGGATTACTCGGCTTCAAGATCATTGTCAATTATCATGGAGACGTGATCCAGATTGAACAACCCGCTGCGCCTGCCAGCGATGAAGAATAATCGGTTAAGATTAGGAAAGGAGAAAAGATTATGATGGCTTCGCAATTCGTGCTTGATGTAAATGAGATGACGTTTGAATACGAAGTGATCGCATTCTCCAAGAACAAACCAGTCTTGGTCGATTTCTGGGCGGAATGGTGCCGGCCATGTAAGATGCTTAGCCCGATCCTAGAAAAAGTGGTCAATGAAGCGAATGGCGCGCTGCGGCTCGCAAAAGTGAATATTGACCAGAATCCCAACCTGGCGATACAGTTCGGCGTACGCAGTATCCCCACGGTAAAAGTCTTTATTGATGGACGCATTGCGAATGAATTTGTGGGTGTGCTTCCCGAAGGCCAAATCCGTGCTTTTCTCGATAAACTGCAGCCACCCAGCCCATTGGAACTCGAAATCTCACGGGCCAACAGTATGCTGCTTTCGCAAGATTGGGAGAACGCGGAAAGAACATTGCGCGGCATCCTTGACCAGGATGTAGAATCACCAGAGGCGATGGCCGGGCTGGCAAAATCCCTGCTCGCCCAGGATAAAGCGCAAGAAGCGATGGAACTTCTAAATGAAATCACTTCAGCACGGATTCTCAACACGGTTGAAATCCTCAAACCCTACGGTCGCACTTTGATCGACTTTCACACTGAAATGCTGCCGAACGAGAATGATTTGGACGCCATCTTTTATAACAGCATCCGCCTAGCCAGCCAGGCAAAATATGCGATGGCCCTGGATGGTCTGTTAGATATCCTGCGCCAGGAAAAACATTACCGCGGTAAGACCGCGCAAAGTGTGATTCTCGCAATCCTGGAGATCATGGGTGAGGAAGACCCGGACACCCGCGCCTACCGCGCAGAGCTGGCGTCGGTTCTCTTTTAATCCAAAGCCAAATAGTTGACTGATTCAATATGATGGGTTTGGGGGAACATATCAATCAGTACCGATCTCTTCAGCATATACCCCGCATTGACCAACCTTTTGATATCCCGTGCGAGGGTAGAGGGATCGCAGGAGACATAGATGATCACTGGTGCACGCATCCCGGTGATCGCATCCAGCGCGAAGCGGTCGAGTCCTTTTCGCGGGGGATCTACGATGACACAATCCGCTTGAACATCCAATTCAGGCAGCACACTTTCAACCATGCCCTGGTAGAGAGAGATGTGTTCAAATTCACCCAGATTTATAAGAAAGTCATCGCAGGCAGATCCAGACACCTCCACTGCGTAAACCCTGTTAAATTGCTCGGCCAGAAAGCGGCTGAACAAGCCAACGCCACAATACAGATCCAGGAGTGTGCCTTTTAAAGGAGAAGCCATTTGCACAACTGTTTTAACCAGCGCCTGCGCGCCTTGAAAATTGGTCTGAAAGAAAGAACGGGCTGAAACCTGAAAAGTATGCGGGGCAACCACTTGCAGTAAATAAGGGTCACCGGACAGAACCACCTCGTCTGAACCGCTTACGTGCACAACTGAGAGCGGCAGGGTGATTTCCATCTCCGGTATCTCTGTTCCCCCGCTTTCGAGGATGAGAAGAATATCCCCCGCCTGATTCTGGCGAATTTCAAGACGTTTTAAGTCCAGTTCTTCAGCCAGTGAGATCTGCGGCCAAAGTGAGGCAATCTCTTTCATTGGCAGCCAGCATTCCTGCACAGGGAAAGGCCGCGCATTCGCTGCATCCATATAAGCCAGTTCGCCAGACCTGGTTGTGTGAAATTGGATGGTGTTGCGATAAAGCCAGGATGCATGCGCTTCGATCACTTCAATTGGCGGGAGCTGTGCCAATCCGCCGATCCTTTGCAGTTGTTCAATGAAAATCTCTCGCTTGAATTGCACCTGATCCGCATAGGCGATGTGCTGGTAATGGCACCCGCCACATTGCTGGTAATGCAGGCATTTTGGTTTGACGCGAATTGGGTTTTCCTCCAGCACCTCGAGCATTTCACCCAGCGCATATCCTTTTTTTTCTTCCTGCACTCGCACGCGCACCCGCTCACCCGGCAGGACGAAAGGGACAAAGATCGCTTTGCCATCGGGCAAACGGCCCAATCCTTTGCCACCCGCAACCAGGTTTTCGATAGAAATAATGTGTTCTGGATTCATCATGAATGTTACGGAAGCTGGACTTTGAGGTTATCAAAGGAGATGGTGTTGCCCGGGCTATCAAATGTGCCTACAAAAATGCCATAATCTCCCGCTTTAATGGTTGAATCTACGACTGTGCCGAGCAAGACATCGTTCACGGCGAAAGAGAGATTATTGCCCACACAACCCACTTCAAAGGCCGCATCCTTTTGGTTTTCCAGTAATGGTGAATAAGTGTAGTCGATTAAAGGAACCCATTCCGAATTGACCATCATATAGATCGCGTAAAACGCATCCTGAGTGATCTCAAACATATAAAAATTATCACCATCAGCATATCGGCATAACACACCATAATCACCATTGCCAGATGATGCTTCCACCCTGGTATCGATGCTGATAACCATATCCTGTAGATATTCGCCACCGGTAATTGGGCGTAGATGGTTGGTTTTGTTCACCTCGATGAAATACCTGCCGTTTTGGTAATAAAAAGCTTCATTCGTATCCGACTCAACAGGCCAGCCGGATTGATCGCTGGAAAAATCATCTTCGTAAACGACCTCTCCATCGAAGGGGATGGCAGATGCTGGAGAATCTTCAGCAACAATATACTGTTCTTCGCCAGCGAAGGCAGCATTGATAAGAGGGATGGCGAGATTAACTGGCCTTAGCGCATTAATAAAACCACCGGTTGGGACACAGGTATCATCGTCGTCGATATACCCATCGCGGTTGGTATCCGCAAGCGGGCGGCAATCTACCACATCCCCATCCAGATCGCCTGCTCCCACCTGGGTTGGGATACCAACCAGGCGGTTGGCATCATCCGTCGCGAGCCCTCCGCTATTGCCGCCAGCGATCGTGGCCGAGGTTTTAATGAAGGCGCGATTGCCATAACCTGCTTCCGAAGTGAAACCACTTACTTTTCCGCTGGTGAGGGTGATGGTCTGGCCGCCGATGCCCGGATAGCCCATGATGGTGATATTGTCACCCAGGCGCAGATCATCTGAGTTTCCAATTTCCACATAAGGCAAACCAAGATCGGATGTATCGATACGCCTGCCATTCATGTCCTTTACAATACGCAAAACCGCGATATCCAGGTTGGCATCTGCCTGAACGACCTCAGCGATATACGCACGCACAGGGGGTTGGTCCTCCGCGATGGTGAGAGCGATCGTGAGGCGGTCAACCTGATAGAAGCGATTACCTACGGCAACGTGCGCATTGGTCAGGATGAGACCATCAGGTGAAATGATCGTACCGCTGCCACTCCACTGCTCACTGAATCCGCTCGCAACCCCATCCACAATGATCTGCACTACTGCACCGATCGGAAGCTCTCCCTCTGCAAACGCCGGTACGTCGAATTTTAATGCCGGGGTTGGTAATTTCTGGTAATCCACTCCCGGCAGCGGTTCAGGCAAATCGTCCGGTTCTTCAACGAATTCATCCGGGATCTGCCCGGCATATTCTGACAGCGATGACACCAATGCGCCACAGGAAACGCATACTGTAACGATCAGCACCAGTACCCCTATGATCAATCCAATCCATAATATCCGCTTTGAACCCATTCTGCCTGCCTTTTAAATCACCTGTAAGTGATAATTATAAACTCTGCGAAACTATCTATAAAAAAAGCCCCTGTTCGGGGCATCTGGCGGAGAGGGTGGGATTCGAACCCACGGTACCTTGCGGTACACGCGCTTTCCAAGCGCGCGCGATAAGCCAGACTACGCGACCTCTCCACTTTTCGAGCGGCGAAAATTATATCATGTTTACAGACAGGCAGCATCATCAATCAATCGCTTTTATCTCCAGGCATGTAAAGAATCGAGACAAAAGCGGTATGATAATACCCTGATAAAAGATGACAATAAGGGAACAATAAATATGAAATACCGCCAGATGAAGATCAGCGATTATGACGGCGCGATCGCGTTGTGGAATTCGCTCCCCGGGATGGGATTGAGCGGGGCCGACCAGAAAGATGAGATCAGAAAATTCCTTGAAATGAATCCGCTAACATGCTGGATCGCAGAAAAAAACAGCACCGTTGTGGGCACCATTCTTGGCGGAAATGACGGGCGGCGCGGATACATCTATCACCTTGCGGTCAGCACAGACCTGCAGAACCAGGGTATTGGCAAAACGCTTCTGGCGCACTGCCTGGAAGCATTTCAAAAAGCCGGCATCCAAAAATGCCATTTGATGGTGTATCACGACAACCATGCCGGGATTTCCTTCTGGGATCATGCTGGGTGGGTGATCAGGAAAGATGTGCTCACCATGTCAAAAGATCTGCAATAACACACAGCAGCCTAGCGCACCACAAAAAATCAAATCTTAGCAGTCGCTGGTTGAATGAAAGATGCATTAATTCGTATGAAGCGCGATACCTATTCTTATCTGATTTTGGACCATGTTGGAATTAATATGCAGTTTGCCACATAATCCGCTTAAAACAAAAAAAGATATAATCATCCCGTACTATGCCACACAACAACAACGATAGACCTGCAGAAACAAAAACGCCGCAAACAAGAAAAGATTTCAGCTTTTTCTATGATGTGGCCAAACTGGTATCCGGCAATGGCTTCGTCCAGCTGTTCAGGGCAGTCCTTTCCCCGATCATCAGCCGGCTCTACCTGCCCGCGTTCTTTGGCATCACCCAGAATTTCTCTTCAATAGCCAATATTCTGGCAGTTACCTCTTCCCTGCGTTATGAACAAACCATCATGCTGCCGCGCGATGAAGAAAAAGCTGCCAACCAATTCGGGTTGAGTCTATTAATGATGGCATTCACCACACCGATCTCATTGCTGCTGGTTGCGTTATTCCGTTACGACATAGCCGCCCTTCTCAATGCGCCAAATCTTGCTGAGTATTTATGGTTGATACCTTTACACGTTTTTGCGATCGGACTTTTCAGCATTCTCAGGCAGTGGACGACACGCAAGGAACAATTCGTGCGTCTCTCGATCGCTGAGGTGGTTAATGAAGTTACGGCGGATGGATTTACAGCAGGTTTTGGTTTTGCCGGACAAGCCGGCGGATTTACGATGATCCTCGCCCACATCGCCGGACAGGTGTTAGGCTCGCTATCACTGGGGTTATATGTAATCAGGCGGGATGGCAGGTTCATCCGCGAAAGTCTGCGATGGGAAACGATCCGCGCAGGCATGAGAGAATACCGAAAATTCCCGCTTTACAATATCTGGGCATCGTTTCTTTCCACTCTTGCGCTGTATCTCCCGGGCATTATCCTATCCGCCTATTTTTCACCGACTATCGCCGGTTATTTTTCATACGGGCAGAGCGTGCTGCGTTTACCGATCGCGTTGATCGGCAACTCAATCGGGCAGGTGTTATTTCAGCGCGGCGCGCAGGCATATCATCAGGGAAAATTGCGCGCGACAGTGGAAGAAGCATTTAAACGCCTGATCGTTTTCAGCATGCTGCCAATGTTGATCGTGATGCTCATCGGAGAGCCGCTTTTCAGCACGGTGTTTGGCGCGGAATGGGCGGAAGCGGGGGTGTACTCACAGATCCTGAGCATCTGGACATTGAGCATCTTTATTGCTGCGCCGCTGGGCAACCTGACCAACATCCTCAACCGGAATGAGATCAGCGTCATCCTCAACCTGGTTAAAGTGATAACCGGTGCCGGTTCGTTAGTGATCGGCGGGATTACCGGGAATATTTATCTGGGCTTATGGCTGTTTACAGTCACTGGCGTCGCATCTTACGGCTGGCTCATCTTGTGGGCAACCGGTGCATCCGGCATTCCTTTAAAACGGACGGTCAAATATTTTCTCGACAATCTAATGTTATGCACTCCCTTTCTGGCCGCGATCTATCTCTTTCAGCGATTCAACCCACTTCCCGAAACAACAGTTACTGCACTAGAGCTCTCCCTGGCAAATCTTGGCTTGATCGGTTTTTCCGGTGTGATTGCAGTGATCTACTACATCGTTGTCACCTTGCGCGATCCTTCTATCCGTGAAGCGCTGCAGCAAGTGATTAATAAACGTATAAAAAAGAATGGTGCATAAAAACTATGGCCAACAAGATCAAATCTAAACCTTCTGTCTTTGGTAATTGGGTCCTTTTCTTCCTGCTGGGTTTCCTGGCTATGCGGGAATTTTTGGCAACGAACATTCTGGCATTTGTTTTACCGGGCGACCTATTGCAATCGAAACGGTTTTACGTTTACATTGCCGCCTGTGTTTTCCTCCTGCTGGGATGGATGGCTTTCTTTTTCACCCATGAGCATCCTTCATTAAAGAAATTATGGGGATTTCTTCGGTCAATCCCCAATCCCTTGAAATATCTGCTTTCATTGGTACTTGTCTGCCTGCCAGGATTGATGATGTGGATCTTTCCCCTGCCAAAAGACTTTTCTCTGCACCCATGGATGTTGATTTTCCTTTTCTACAGCATCGCGCTGCTGGTGACAGCATTGTTCATTGAAAACCTCAACACATGGACCGTTACACTGTTGCTCGCTGCGCTTGTGATGGCAGGCGGTTTTGGGTATGCTTTCTTCAGCCGCATGAACCAGGTGACCGCTTATCCCTTCACCACTTACTGGTCAGAAGGCAACCGCTTTTTTGATTATTCCACGCTGCTGGGCAGCTTTCGATACAACCGGCCTGATGGCGAGAAAATTCAAGCTTTTATCAATTGGGGTATGGCGCTGCCATGGGCGATACCATTCTTACTGCCGAATATTTCAATCGGTTTTTTCCGATTCTGGTATCAGATCGTGTGGATCCTACCGGTTATGGCGCTGGGATATGCATCGATCAAAAAAAATGGTAAAGGAAAAACCGCACAATTTGCCGCAATTATCTTCGCGTTGTGGGCTTACCTGTTCCTCGACCAGGGTCCAATCTACCCACCGCTGGTGATCGGCGCACTTATCACCGTCATCGCAGTCCGCCAGCGTCTGCCGATTGGTGTCATCCTTGTTGCGGTCGCCTCCTACTATGTGCGCAGCGCGCGCTGGACATGGGCATACGCGCCGGGATTATGGGCCGGGATGCTCGCCCTGCTTGCCATTCAAAACCCGTCACTCCAAAAGGAACACACCAAGCAGCTTGGCAAACCGATCGCGCTTGGACTGGCGGGATATTTTGGCGGACAGTTGCTGCCCTCATTGATCCGATTCTTCACTCGGGGCGCAGCGCTGGCTTTACTACCCGACCCCACATCATCCACCACGCGCCAGCCATTGCTGTGGGCGCGCCTGTGGCCAAACCCAACCTATCCACCCGGCATCATTCTGGGGCTGGTGTGGGCTGTATTGCCAACCCTGCTCTTCATCATCGCTCTGGTCATCAAAAGATACTGGAAAACGAACTGGATGCACAACCTTGCCAGCGCGGCCGTCGCGATCGCTTTTTTGACGGTCGGGGTTATCGCCAGTACAAAGATCGGCGGCGGCAGCAACCTGCACAACCTCGATATGTTTCTGATCACGATGCTTTTTATCCTGTCCGCAGCCATCAATGCGGTCGTCGATCGATGGGACGCATTCATTCAATCCCAGTGGGGATTATTCGCCCTGACGATCATCCTGCTGATTTCACCAGCCACTTACGCGCTCAGGGCGAGGGAACGGTTGGTGCTGCCCCCGCAGGAAAAAACCGAGGAAGCCATTGCTGTTGTCCGGGATAAGGTTGAAGAGTACAGCGAAAAAGGCGAGATCCTTTTCATTGACCATCGCCAATTACTTACCTTTAATTTGGTTAACAATGTACCGCTGATCGATGATTACGAAAAGAAGTACCTGATGGATTGGGCCCTGACCGGTAATGAGGAATATTTCGAAAATTTCTACGCAGACCTAGGCCAACAACGGTTTGCATTAATCATTAATGAACCCTTGAACCTGATCTCGCGCGGAGAAGATTATGCTTTTGGCGAGGAGAATGACGCTTATGTGAAATGGGTTACCGCGCCTCTGCTATGCCAATACGAACCGATCTACACCTCCCAGGCAACCGCGCTTGAATTGCTTGTCCCGCGGACACATCCCATACCAGATTACCTGAACTGCGAAGGTTATTTTCCTGAATAAATGACGCGCGATGTACTTGGTAGAAGCTTCTACATGCTTGAGCCATTGGCTGTCGCTCGCAATCTGATCGGAAAACGCCTGGTCAGCTATGCCCATGGCATCCGGGTAGCGGGGATGATCTATGAAACTGAGGCATACGATGGGGAACAGGACTTAGCCTGCCATGCCCGAACGGGGAAAACATCGCGTAACGCGATCATGTACGAAGAAGGTGGACATGCTTATGTGTATTTTACCTATGGCATGCATTGGATGTTCAACTGTGTGACTGGCGCAGCCGGATGCCCCGCCGCGGTACTGGTGCGGGCCATCATACCCACAGAGGGGATCGAGACCATCCGCATGATCAGGGAGCCGATTCCACAGAGGCACTGGTGTGATGGGCCAGGCAAACTGACCCGGGCATTGGGCATTAACGGGAAACACAATGGGGCCGATCTTTGCAGCATCGAATCATTGATCACAATCGAAAATGGGGATGATATTGCGGATGTAAAGGTCAGGATGACCCCGCGGATTGGAATTGACCGTGCGCCAGAACCATGGAAAAGCAAACCATGGCGCTTTATCGCTGATATTCGCTGAGATGTATCGCTGTATGCGGAATTGGTTATAATCAAACCATATAAGAAATGGGAAAACACATGATTCCAACATTTGCTTTCGACCCCACACGGGTCATCATCTATGGCGGTGGCGGATTGAGCAAAATGATCATTGAAACGGTGCGGGCAACTGGCGCGTACCAGATCGTCGGCGTAATTGATGACAGCCGGCCGCAAGGCAGTGATGTGATTGGTGCGCCTGTTCTGGGTGGTGAGGAAGTACTGCCCGATCTATTTAATAACGGTGTCCGCATGGCTGTCAATTCTGTTGGCGGTATTGGAAACTATAAAGTACGCTGGGGGGTGTTTGAACGACTGGCTGAGGCGGGGTTTGTCTGCCCGGCCATCGTACATCCCACTGCTTTTATCGATCAAAGCGCAATATTAGAAGCTGGCGTGCTGGTGCTCGCACAGAGCTACGTCAGCGCAAAAGCGGTTGTGGGCATGGGGACATTGATCAACAATACTGTTGTAGTATCGCATGACAATGTGCTTGGCGTCTGCACCACCCTCTCACCAGGGGCAAAATTAGCCGGTGATGTCATTCTCGAGGATTTTGTGCAAATCGGGATGAATGCGACCATCAATATTGGCGTCCGCGTCGGCAAGGAAGCGCTGATTGGGAATGGCGCGACGATCAAGAAGGATGTTCCGCCCGGCACCCGCGTCTATGCCGGCGACATCTGGCCGAAATACAACCCAAATAAAGATAGGACGGTCTGATATTTATGTTCAAACGCAATACACAGGAGCAAGAACAACCAGCCCGGATTGAAAGGGTTACGTCTGTTCTGGGTTCAGGCATTATCTGGAAAGGTAAACTGACCGGCCAGGGTGGTGTGCGCATTGAAGGCACTTTCGAAGGAGAGATTGCGATCGAAGGAATGGTCGTAGTCGGGGAAACCGGCAAGGTCACCTGCGAAAACGTACGCGCAAACACCGTCATTGTTGCAGGCGGTGTGAATGGCGGGATCACCGCCGAGAAACTGGAGATCCGCAAAACCGGGCGCGTGTGGGGAGATGTGACAATCGCGGCGTTTTCGACTGAGGAAGGCGGGTTTCTGCGCGGGCAGATCACCATGCAAGAAAAAGTCGATCTGGGTATCCGTCCAGCACAGGACAGTGATATTCAATTCGATAATGAAGAGAATCCAGAATAATTGATCATTATTCTTCGGAAAAAAAATAGCTAATTCAGAGAGATATTTATGGTCCAGAAAAGAAACCTTGTACCGATGTCATCGCCCGACCTGGAACAATCCGACATTGAGGCGGTGCTTTCCACACTGCAAACAAACTACCTCAGCATCGGCCCCAAGATCAGAATTTTTGAAGATATGTTCTGCGAATTCACCGGAGCGAAGCACGCTATCGGCGTCAACTCCGGCACAGCCGGTTTGCATCTGTGCGTCCGTGCAGCGGGTATCCAGCAGGGAGATTATGTCATCACAACCCCATTTTCGTTTGTTTCATCATCCAATGTGATTCTGTTTGAGAAAGCGATCCCAGTCTTTGTGGATGTTGACCCGCAAACCGGTAATATTGATGCAGAGCAGGCCGCGCAGGCCGCTGAGGATATCCGGTCTGGCAAGGCGAAAAGAGCAAGCCAATGGATGCCGCGGCAGGGAGCTGACGCAAGCGGTCACCTAAGATCGATCCTCCCAGTGGACGTATTCGGGCAGCCCGCTGATTACAACAAACTGCAGACCGTCGCAGCGAAACATGGGCTGACCCTGATCGAAGATTCGTGCGAAGCTCTGGGTGCGATGTATGAGGGCAAACCTGCCGGCATGCTGGGTGATTCAGGCGTGTTCGCGTTTTACCCGAATAAGCAGATCACCACCGGCGAAGGCGGCATGATCGTAACGAATAATGATGCATTCGCCGAGCGGATGCGTGCGCTGCGCAACCAGGGCCGCGCGCCGGGGGACACCTGGCTTCAACATACATACCTGGGTTATAACTACCGAATGGATGAGATGAGTGCTGCTCTAGGCATCTCGCAAATGGAGCGGGTGGAGAAACTGTTGCAAAAACGGCAGCAAGTTGCTGATTGGTATAACCAGAAATTGGGCACCATCAAAGGGGTTGAAACACCTTATATATCACCGGCAACTTTCAGAATGAGCTGGTTTGTGTATGTGATCCGGCTTGACCCATCGCTCAACCGCGACCGTGTGGCTGATTTGTTGATAGATGCCGGTATCCCTGTGCGGCCGTATTTCCTCCCCATCCACTTGCAGCCATATATCGCATCACAATTCGGATATCGCGAAGGGGATTACCCTGTCACTGAAGATCTCGGCAGAAGAAGCCTTGCGGTCCCGTTCTCAGGAATCATGACAGAAACACAGGTTGACCTGGTTTGTGAAGTGATAGAAAAAACACTATCCCTGCTATAAAAGTATCTATGGATGAGAGAATTGAACACCGCCCTGACCGCAAGCTCGGGTTGGCCGTGCATCTTGCGCTGATGCTTGTGAATGTCGCGGTCAGCGGGTATTTTCTCTATCTGGCCTATGCTTCAGCTGTGCGCGGTGTTTTTATCCTTTATCTGCTGGCGAGTATCATCAGCGGGTTACCGATGCCCTTACTTCTTTACCAGGCGTTTGCGCTCGTCCGCGCCAGGTACGTGATATCGAGGAACGGAATTTCCATCCAGTGGGGGCTTCGTACGGAAGATATCCCGATCAGCGATATTGAGTGGATCCGACTGCCACAGGATTTTGTGAACGCGATCACACCGCCCGCGTTCCGTCTGCCCGGCGCTGTGTTAGCGAGCAGCATGGATAGAGATATCGGCCTGGTCGAGTATGTCGCTGCCGAGACGAAACGGCTGGTGCTGGTCGCGACGCCGGCCAAGGTGTTTGCGCTATCTCCGGGCAACCCGTATGCATTCATCAATGACTTTCATCGCAGTGCTGAATTGGGTTCCTTCACGACAATCCGAAAACAATCCTCAAAGCCAGAATTGATCCTGACACTTCTTTCCAGGGATAAAACAGCCCGTAACCTTCTTTTGGCAAGCCTGGCTATTTCACTGCTCATGCTGATCACAGTCAGTTTCATTATCCCCAATATGGAAACTGTCCCGCTTGGACTTGAAGCAACTGCCGAAATACAGGAAGTCTCTCCTTCGGAGAGACTGATCCTGCTTCCGTTGCTTTCGCTGCTTGTTTTTTTTGTTGATCTGGGATATGGCGCTTACTTATATCGCAAAGAGGGCTTTAAGAACGCGGCTTACATCGTGTTCTTTTCGTCGCTGTTCCTGCCAATCTCATTCTCGATCTTATTGGTATTCATTCTCGGTTTCAGATGAAACCAAGACCCAATATTCAAAAGGTCTGTAGCTGCTGACCCGATCGAAAGACTATTTTCCAAATTTTTTCCAATAATCTCCGAAAATATCCTCTTCAGACGGCCGATCCATTTCAATCGGCTTGGAAACCCAGGTTGTATTGATGAAGTGTTTCCAGGTGATATTTTCAGAAGTGATGTTCCCACCCCAGCTTCCGCAGCCAAGCGTCAGTGTGAATGGCATTCCATTTGAAAAATTACCGCTATTTCCCAGACTTTGGGACTGGTTGACCATGATACGGCTGACCTTGACGCGCGTGCCGAGTTGAATGATGCGATCCTCCCTACTGGTATGGATACCGCAGCTATGTCCGCTGCCATTAATGGCAGTAATATCTTCAACGATTTGAACCGCTTTATCAAAATCTTGATATTTCCAAACAGTCAACACCAGCGACAGTTTCTCTTTGCAGAATGGGTTGGATTCACTGACCTGTTTCCCATCTGCCATCAGGAACTTCACATCCCTGGAAATCTCAAGGCCAGCGATCGCAGCAATGGTTTCTATCGGTTGGGCGACAATGTCTTTATTCAAATGGATTCCATCAGGCCATAATGCTTTTTGGAGCTGATCCCTTTCCCGCTCATCACACAGATAACCGCCCTGTTTTTCCAACTCGCTTATCATCCGGTCATATACCCCTGCCTGAATGACAACGGAGTTCTCAGATGAGCACGAGGTCGCGTTATCGAAACTTTTTCCTTTATAGATCTTTTCCGCTGCTCCCGCGAGGTCTGCAGTTTCATCAACAATGACCACCGCATTCCCGGCCCCCACACCATAGGCTGGTTTTCCGCTGGAGTAGGCCGCTTTGACCATTGGCCCTCCCCCGGTAGCCACCACCAGATCAACCTTGCTCATTAATTCCTGGGATGATTCGATGGATGGTTCCTCGATCATCTGGACAAGGTCCTTTGGTGCTCCCACCTTTTCCAATCCAGCCCAAATTTTTTCGCAGACAAGTTTAGCTGTCTTCTTCGCTTTGGGGTGAGGGGCAAAGATGATCGCGTTTCTGGTGATCAGCGCATAAATACCTTTTACCGGCAAAGTAGCTTCACAGTTGGTCACCGGGGTTAAAGCACCGATCACGCCAACGGGTTTGGCGATTTTTACCAACCCTTTTTCCTCATCCGTCTCAATCACGCCAGTTGTCTTGATACCCTTGAGGTCCCTGAGAACTCCCAATGTTTTAACCTGGTGCTTTTGAACCTTATGTTCATAGACCCCCATCTGGGTCTCTTCAATCGCCAGGAGGGCAATTTCCTCAGCATTTTCAAGCTTGCAATTCTCCCAGCCTACCGCCAGGGCCATCTGGTTTACCTGTTCCTGAGACCAATATTCGATCTCGTGCTGGGCTTTTCTTGCTTTTTCAATTAATTGATCAATGACTGTTGACATGTTTCCCATTTCTATTTATCCGGATCAGGAATCATAAAATCCCGAATGACTGCCTGAAGATCATGATATGAGGCAATGAAACCCCGTAAGGTCCTTACAGTCGCACCGTAAGCATCAAACTCTTCGACTGACATGCCATCTTCATCATACGCCTTGCGGAAATCCTTAAAGTGGCTGTAAAGATTTTGAATTATTTTTTGATCGACCGGATTATCTATTCTTTCTTTTACTTCAATATCGCTTTTATTAAACAGCAGCTGCCAGTCATAGGGGATGGTTAAGATCAAATCACCACCGATGAATTCAGACCAGTGCATATGGTGCCTGTAAGCAGCAGCGAGCAGTCGTGTTCGGTACCCTTTGGCATTATAAATATCATAGGCTTTTTTCATGCAAGCAACGCCAGCCCAATCCAGGTCACCTGGTGTGACGGTTATACCTTCTTTTTTCGCGACAACCTTGATCCAATCATCCGTTCTGCCCACCATAATGGTGCAAACGGGAGACATATCTTCCACCGGTTTACCGTCAGCAACACGTCGATCCATTCCCCTTTCGACCGCTTCAGCCACTGCCAATGCCTGGGGGACGGTAAAACATACCGTTGCGTTGATATTAACGCCATGATATGTCGCTTCTTCAATTGCTTCTACTCCCGCTTTTGTAACCGGCAACTTCACTTGAATATTTGGGGCCAAGCCAGCAAAATGAACAGCCTGTTTTGTAAGCGCTTCAGGATTTCGGTAATTTGCTGGGTTTGTCTGAATGGATAATCTTCCCTTTTTTCCATTCGTTTTTTCAAAAACCGGCATTAAGATTTCTGCGCCTTTGAGCCCGATTTCTTCAAAGATCTTCCAGGTGATCTCAACCTCAGACCAGGTTGGATTTTCTTTGATGATCTCAAGAATGCGGGGTTTCCAGGTTGGCATTTCCTGCTTTAATACATTCAACACAATGGTTGGATTCGATGTCGCACCAACCGCTCCATGTTCGATCGCGTAGGTTAATTCCTCAACTGAACATGAGTCATTCCATACATCAGTTTTTGTCGTCGCAACAGTCTGGTGTAATGGGCTTTTATAGTTATTCATTTATACCTCCGTCTATATTGATGTTTTTTCTCAAAAACCGAGTCAAGTAAGTGTTCCCCTTTCGGGAAAATTATAATACCTTGCGAGCTCCAGTAAATCTTGAGCCCTGTGTTTTCGATCATTTCCTGTTATTTCTTAATCGTTAGTTTTTAATGACTACTCAAAATATGGCTCCTTTGATTTCTAAAAGCAAATCTATAAAAAATACCGTTCTTTGGACTTCATTTCACGCCATTTTTTGTGCGCTTCTCTGACAGAAGGCATCTCACTCACTTCAGAAACGGGCACATCCCACCAGCTTTCATACCCAGGAACGCTTTCATAACGGTCATTTTGGATGTAAATCACAGTTGTTCGCTCAGCCTTCTTTGCTGCCGCGATGGCATTGGCGTAATCCTGTGAAGTTTTGCATTCAATCACATCCGCGCCAAGACTGCGCGCATTCGCCGCGAAATCGATCGGCAGCATCCGCACATCTCCCTGATCCGCATCACTGGGCAACTGGTTTTCTTCAGGAAATACAAAACGGGTGCCAAATCCATCCTGGCCCAGAGACCGGCTTAGGGATCCAATGCTTTTAAACCCGCCATTATCCCAGATGATGATGATCAATTTGCAGCCTTCCTGAACAGATGTAGCGATGTCAGAAGAGAGCATGAGATAACTGCCATCGCCCACAATCACGAACACATCCCTCTCTGGCGCCGCCATCTTCACGCCCAATCCGCCAGCAATTTCATAACCCATGCATGAATAGCCATATTCCATGTGATAATTCTTCGGATGGCGCGCGCGCCACAGCTTGTGAAGATCTCCCGGCATACTCCCGGCGGCATTCACCATGATCGCTTCCGGACCAGAAAGTTCATTCAGCAAACCGACCAATTCACCCTGGCTGGGGAGCGGCTGATGGCGGATCGCATAAATGCGATCGACTTCTGCTTCCCATTGATCATGCAGCGCTACCGCATCCGCGCGGTAAGCATCGGATACCTGATATCCTTCCAATAAGGCAGAAAGCTCCGGCAAGGCCTCTTTAGCATCCGCTACGACCGGCAAGGCATAATGCTTGAATGCATCAAATTCAGCTACGTTGATATTGATAAAACGAACCTCAGGGTTTTGGAAGGCGGTTTTTGAGGCGGTTGTAAAGTCGCTGTAGCGGGTACCGATCCCGATCACAAGATCCGCATCACGGGCAATGCGATTGGCCGCGAGCGTACCGGTTGCCCCAACGCCACCCATCATGAGCGGATGATCATAACGAAGGCTGCCTTTACCAGCCATTGTCTCACTAACAGGAATGCCGGTTTTATCAACAAATTCTTTCAGCTGCTCGCATGCGTCGGCATAAATTGTGCCTCCCCCCGCGACGATCATTGGTTTCTTGCTAGCCCGAATCATTTCAGCAGCTTTAACCAGGATATCCCTATCCGCGCGCACCCGTTGCACACGCCACACACGCTTGCGGAAAAAATCAACCGGGTAATCCCATGCTTCAGTCTGCACATCCTGGGGTAAAGCCAACGTCACTGCTCCTGTTTGGGCAGGGCTGGTGAGCACACGCATCGCTTCTGGCAGTGATGTCATAATCTGTTCTGGACGATTAATACGGTCCCAATATTTGCTGACCGGTTTAAAGCAATCATTGACAGAAATATCCTGTGAATATGGAGACTCCAGTTGCTGCAGCACCGGAGCGACATTGCGGCGGGCGAAGATATCACCGGGGAGCAGCAAAACCGGAAGCCGGTTGATCGTGGCCAGCGCCGCCCCGGTTATCATATTGGTTGCGCCCGGACCAATGGAAGAAGTGCAAACCATCGTCTGCAAACGGTTCTTGATCTTTGCATACCCACTGGCAGCATGCACCATCGCCTGCTCATTGCGGGCCTGGTAATACCGAAAGTCAGGGTTCTGCTGAAGCGCCTGGCCGATTCCGGCGACATTTCCGTGCCCAAAAATTCCGAAACAACCGTAGAAAAACGGTTGTTCAATTCCATCTCGTTCTGAAAACTGGCTCTTAAGGAAAGCAATAACAGCCTGGGCCATTGTCATGCGTTGCGTAATCGACTCTGCCATAATCATCTTCTTTCTTCTTATCTAGGATTTTTGATGAACAGGATAAATTGGAACTCGTGGATCAATTGTTTTGTATGTATCTTTGATCCATTGGAAATCCGGGTCATCACTTGATGTTAAAACCTGATCAGACCCGGCCAGGATATTCAGGTAATATGCGGTGTAACCCGGCGGACAACTGACTGGATGGTATCCTTCGGGCACAAGCGCGACATCATTGTTACGTAAAATCAAACCCGCATCAAAACCTCGTCCAGCCACTTGCAGAGGAGAATCTTTACCGGTATATACACGCTGAATGGCATATCCTTCCGGTCTATCAATTTTGTAAAAATAGATTTCATCAAGGTCGGCTTCCAACAATTCACCGTTTGGTGAAACACGCCGGTTGTCATGTTTATGAGGTGGATAGCTGGACCAATTTCCGCTCGGGGTATATACCTCGACAACAACAAGCCGCTGGCAGGGAAAACCCGGGGGTATTATGTCATTGATCTGACGTGTTGCGTGATCACCGCCGCGGACCTCCACATTAACATCCTCAGGGGATATCAGCTTTGCAGGGAACACTTGATCCGCGGGTGTTTTTGCCACAGCAAATTCGCAGTCAGTAATTGCGGTGATGGTGATTTCGGAATCCGGCGGCAGATACAGCGCATAGGGCAGCCCGGTGAACACATCCTTTCGCTCTCCAACTTTTTTCCATGCACCCTGATTAGAATCCACAGAAAATGTACCGCTTAGCTGCACAATCGCCGCTTCTTCACCAATAAAGGATGCTTCCCAGGTTTGGCCGGTTGCGAGCGTACGGACTTCGAAATCGATCGTCTCCCAACCCACCTCTTCACGCCGGACTTGAACAACCAGGCCCGGATCGGGGTATTTCCCCGGGTGAACGATTAATGAGTTGCTGTCAAACTGTTTCATCTTTACTTTCCTTTTAATTTAGAACGATCGTTACTCTATATGATAATATATCGGATTTCAGATGGTGGTATGCACACGTGAACATTATACAATATGTCAGAAATGAATGTCAATCTTTGGCCCATTTTTTAATATTTTTATGCGCACTTTATTCAGAGACATGCATCAAAAGAAGGTTTTTAAGGCAAAAGGTATAATGCGATCTTCAGGATACGGTCATTTTATGCGCGCAGGCCATCTGCCTTCGAATCATTGCAGTGGATGGATTACACCGCTAAAAGAGATCGATAAAAATGGCTGGCCTGAATAGTTCCTATTCTGTCAGAATATTTCTGGTAATATTTCAAGTTATGGGATTCAATTATGCATTTCAAAATCGCAAAAACGTCATTCGATGGAAGGTAACAAAAAAGTTTCTCGGTTAGAATAATACAAAAGGATTGGGATCAACTATGGGCGAGAGAGAGAACAAGAAATTATCTGAATTCATCAATCAATCAAAGGTGGGCGGCGGGGAGAAACGAATCGAGAGCCAGCATGCCAAAGGAAAAATGACCGCGCGCGAGCGCATCGATGCGCTGCTCGACCCAGCCAGTTTCAATGAACTGGAACCATTTGTCGCGCAGGATATAGGTTCCCGTGATGATACTGAATTCTTGGCAAATGGTGTTGTGACCGGATATGGCCTGATCAACAACCGCAAAGTCTTCGTTTACGCCCAGGATTTTACAGTGATGGGCGGCTCGCTGGGTGAGATGCAGAGCCATAAGATCTGCCGTGTGATGGACCTTGCAGCACAGAACGGCGCCCCCATCATTGGCTTGATTGATTCCGGGGGAGCACGCATCCAGGAAGGCGTTCACAGCCTGAAAGGGTATGCGGAGATCTTTAGAAGGAACACCCTTTATTCCGGTGTTGTGCCACAGATCAGCCTGATCATGGGGCCTTGCGCCGGCGGCGCGGCATATTCACCTGCCCTGACCGATTTCATTTTCATGGTCGAAAAAACTTCCTATATGTTCATCACCGGGCCAGACGTGATCAAAGAGATCACCGGAGAAGAGATCGATTTTGAAAGTCTGGGCGGTGCACAGGTGCACAGCAGCACCAGCGGAGTGGCATCGCTGCCCGCGAGCAGTGAAACGGAAGCGATCAACCTGTGCCGCAAGCTTCTAAGCTATATCCCATCCAATAACATGGAAAATCCGCCTAGTACCACGCCCGAGGACGACCCCGGACGGACAGACACGGTTTTAAATACGATCGTTCCAGAGGACGTGAAAGAACCTTATAGTATGCATGAGGTCATCGCACGCGTCGTGGATATCGATTCCTTCTTTGAAATTCAGCCGGATTTTGCAAGAAATGCGATCGTCGGATTTGCACGGTTCAACGGAAACCCTGCAGGCATCGTAGCCCAGGAACCTAACGCCATAGCGGGTGTCATTGATATAGATGCATCGGATAAGATCACACGTTTTGTCCGTTTCTGCGATAGCTTCAACATCCCCCTGGTCACTTTTGTCGATTCGCCCGGCTTTTTGCCGGGTGTGAACCAGGAGCATAAAGGCATTATCCGCCATGGCGCGAAAATCCTGTATGCCTATTCTGAAGCGACAGTGCCAAAAGTGAGTGTGGTGACGCGCAGGGCATTCGGCGGTGCGTATATTGTGATGAGCAGTAAATATCTTGGAACAGACATCACTTATGCCTGGCCTACCGCAGAAGTAGCTGTCATGGGCGCTGAAGGCGCAGTCCAGATTCTATTTAGAAACGAGATCAAAGAAGCCGAAGATCCTGAAAAGGAACGCTTGAATCAGATCGAAGCGTACCAGGAAAAATATCTCACGCCTTACAACGCTGCCCGGTCCGGAATCGTCGATGAAGTGATCATGCCCGCGGATACCCGCAAAAAGATCATCAGCGCGTTGTCCTTGATCCGGGAAAAGCATGAATTGCACCCGGCAAAGAAACACGGGAATTCACCAGTTTAGGGCATCCGATGGGAACCGTTTATCGAATTTCACTTATTGGCGCAGGGTTGGTGATTGTTGGGCTGATGGTATTGTGGTTCATGATGGAACTGCTTGTCCGGCTAACCGGAATTAAAAAAATGCCAGAGAATAAAGCCCTGGCTGATCTGAATGATGAAGACCCAGCAGAAATCGACAACCTGCATCACCAAAAAGCTGTTGCTGCCGCAACGGCTGTTGCAATTATGCTGCGCAGTTCAGCTCCGGTTCTAACCGAACAGGATTCCGAACAAGGGTTAACCCCATGGCAAGGCACAAGCCGCCAGCGCCAGATGCATAACCTCCCACGAAGAAAATAACCAAGAAGGAATTGCAGATGAAGATCAACTTACAAATTCAGGGCAAGAAATACACGGTCAGTGTTGGAGATATTCACGAACGCCCGATCAAAGCTGAAGTGGATGGTGAAGTGATTGAAGTCTGGCCGCAGGAAATGGACACACCTGTCAAAACCAGCAATATCGCCAATAACCCAACCCCTGCGCTTTCGCAAACACCTGCTGTGAAGGTAGTCAGTGAACAGAGCACGGCAGCAACGCATTCAGACCAGGTCCAGGCACCCATTCCGGGTGTGATCGTGGATGTCAGGGTTAAACCGGGTGACAGTGTGAGCTATGGCCAGGAGTTATGTGTTCTGGAAGCAATGAAGATGAAGAATTCGATCCGCGCCAATCGGGACGGCATCATCAAGGCGGTGCACGCAAAGATTGGCGAACACGTACATCAGAGCCAGCCGCTGATTGAATTCGAGAATGGGGGGAATGCATAGTGGAAACGACCCTGCTGCAATCTGATTTTCTTTCAAACTTCCTCCATCTTTCCTGGCAGGAGTTGTTAATGATCGCAGTTGGTTTGACGCTGATCTATCTTGCCATCGTCAAAGAGTATGAACCCGTACTCCTGCTCCCGATCGGCTTTGGATGTCTGCTTGCCAACCTGGGAATGGCCGCCACGCCGGATGGGGAAGGATTTCTTTCGGTGCTCTACCGGGCCGGAATCGAATCAGAACTTTTTCCACTTTTGATCTTCATCGGTGTGGGCGGTATGATCGACTTCAGCCCACTGCTTTCGCAGCCCTATCTCGCGCTTCTCGGCGCGGCCGGCCAGTTTGGCATTTATGGCGCGCTCCTGATCGCGACTGCGCTCGGGTTTACGCTGCAGGAAGCTGCTTCGATCGGTGTCATTGGGGCGATCGACGGCCCCACCGCCATTTTTGTTGCCGGAAAACTGGCTCCGCATATGTTAGCGCCGATTGCCGTCGCGGCATATTCCTATATGAGCCTGATCCCCATCATCCAGCCGCCCGTGATGAAACTGCTTACAACCAGGAAAGAACGCCTGATTCGTATGGAGTATTCTCCACGTGAAGTGAGTAAAAAAGCGCTGATCATTTTTCCGATCATGATCGCCGTCATCATCAGCATCCTCGCACCAGACGCAGCGCCTTTGATTGCAGCGTTGATGCTGGGCAACCTGCTCAAAGAATCAGGAGTTGTAGAAAGACTGAACTTATCTGCGCAAAACGAGATCATCAATGTTTCCACGCTCTTCCTTGGGCTGACGATCGGGGCGACAATGACGGCTGAGAGTTTTTTACAGCTTGATACGCTTTTCATCCTTGCTCTGGGGCTGATCGCTTTTATTATGGACACAGTGGCGGGATTGCTGTTTGGCAAATTAATGTCATTCGTCACCGGCGGCAAGATCAATCCGCTGATCGGCGCGTGCGGCATCAGCGCCTTCCCTATGGCTGGCAGATTGTCAGCAAAAATGGCGCAGGACGAGGATTTTGAAAACTTCATCCTGATGCACGCTATGGGATCAAACACAGCCGGCCAGCTAGGTTCGGTGATCGCCGGCGGTTTGCTTCTTTCGCTGGTCCTGCAAGCGATATAAAAAAAGCCCCGTGGGGCTATGGAGTCATTCCTTTGATAACTTTTTTTTCGGTCTGCGCGGCTTCTCCACTTCAAGCCGGTAGCCGATCCCGCGCTCGGTCTTGATGTATTGTGGATGGCGCGGATCGTCTTCCACGGCTTTACGCAACCAGCTGATATGCACATCGAGTGATCTTGTGTCACCCAAATAATCCGTCTCCCATAGTTTTCTGAAAAGTTCCTCCCGCATTAATACTTTTCCCGGGTTACGCATAAATGCTTCCATCAGTGTAAACAGGCGCGGGGTCAGGCGGGTTTGTTTATCATTGCAGGTAACCCAGCGTTGCTTCAGATCGAGCTCAATCGGGCCGCAGGTCAGGTGTTTGTTATTATCCATGCCCATATATGGGCGCAGGCGGTTCAATAATTTTTGCAGTGTGAATGGTAAATACAGGATCTCATTTGCCGTGTCATTGGTCACACGCTTTGCGTTCTTAGCCAGGATCAATACGAGGGGGACCTGCTCATTGATCTTCCTGATCGATCGGCAAATACGCGTGCCAGTTGTGCGCATAGAAGCAGCGTCAATGATGATCGCATCCGGATTCATTTCTTTTAATTCTGAAACTGCGCTGTTGCCATTCGGCGTCGAAATTACCTGAAAGCCCTTCTTATTTAAACCGGCCATGTACGACGGCCGGTCCACTCTCTTTCCCTCAATTAATAAGATTTGATAGCTCATCAATTACAATTAAATAAGAAGTCTAATCTGGTAGATGGTTGAACACTACATCAAATAACCCACATATACCTGAAACGGTGTAAACCTTAATAAAACCAAACATGAGGTATTATACCTTAACTTAAAAAAGCGCATTATTTAAGATTGTCCAATCCAGCATGTTAAAATTATTAGTCCAGCGGAGGAATTCATGTCCGACCTCATAGAAGTGACAGTTGACAGCCTGCGGGTAAGCCTTACCAATCAACAGCGTATTATTGTTTTAAAACAGGTTAATGCTTCCCGATATCTGCCCATTTGGATTGGCCCTTACGAATCTGAAGCGATCACGATCGCCCTCCAGGAAGTGGAAATTTCCCGCCCCCAAACGCATGACCTGGTAAAGAACGCGATTGAACTGCTTGAAGGAAGGATCATGTACGCGGAGATCAAAGACCTGAAGGACGATATCTTTTTCGGCAGTCTTCGCATTGCGCGCCAAGATAATGAGATTGATCTGGATTCACGCCCTTCTGATGCGATCGCAATCGCCATTCGCGCGCATGTGCCCATCTTTGTCTCGCAAAAGGTGATGCAGGAAGCCTCCATCATTCCTGAAGAAGTTGACCTGGATGAAGGAGAGCCGGAACTGGAGCAGGAGAATACCGAACAAAGCGATCGCATTCCGTCAAACAAAGACCGCCTTTCAATCTTCGCCGATTATCTCAGCAGCAAAGAAGCGGATGAATCAAACGATGGAGATGATGAAGATGAAACCGACGATGAAGAAGGGAATAACCCAGGCGAAAAATGATGTTCGATAATAATGTTTTTCATGAAGAAGAGTCCCAAACGATCCAATCACAGCCGCATAACCGCCAGGCAGAAGAAGCTGTGCTTGGTTCAGTCTTGATCAATCCGGAATCATTTTACGATGTTGCCCAGGTCCTCGAGGCTGATTATTTCTACATCATCCGCAACCGCTGGATATGGGAAGTATTTACCCATCTGAACAATAACCGCATCCCAATCGACATTCTCACCACCAGTGAAGAATTAGAAAACCGCAACCAAATGGACGAAGTTGGCGGGCAGGCCTATTTACTGATGCTTGTCAATCAAACCCCCAGCTCATTGAACGCAGAAGCATACGCCAAGATCGTTGAAGAAACATCGGTTCGGCGGCGGATGCTGGCATCGGCGAATGAGATGGCCAAATTGGCATACCAGCAAGAAAAGCCTGTCGAAGATATTATCAATTCCGCTGAGAAATCGGTGTTTAATTTGAGTGAGCGTAGGATCCGGCGTGACATGCAGAGCATGAAAAAGGTTGTTGATAAATACTACGACCACGTTTCCTCACTTTACCAGCGCGATGAAGAAATTTACGGTGTACCTACCGGGCTGGTTGATCTGGACCGGCTTCTCGGCGGGCTGCAGAGATCGGATCTGCTGATCGTCGCTGGACGGCCGGCTTCCGGTAAGACTGGCTTTTTGCTGACCATTGCGAAAAATGCGGCGATGAAACACAAGAAACATGTCGCTATGTTCTCGCTTGAAATGTCAAACGAGCAGTTGGTGCAGCGTATGATCGCGCAGGAAACAGGCATTGGCACGGAGAAATTACGTTCGGCAAAATTCTCAGGGAACGAATGGGATCTGTTCACCCACGCAGTAGGTGTGCTTGAAGATATCCCCATCTTTCTGGATGATACGCCGGCGCTGACCCCGATCCAGATGCGCACAAAATGCCGCCGGCTCGACCTCGAGCACCGGATCGACCTGATCCTGGTGGATTACATCCAATTGATGTCCGGTGATTCACGCAATGAAAATCGCGTTCAGGAAGTCTCCTACATCTCCCGTCACCTAAAAACACTTGCCAGAGAACTCAACGTGCCTGTTCTCGCAGCCGCGCAGCTTTCCCGCGCGGTTGAACAGCGCCAGGATAAGAAACCCATGCTTTCCGACCTGCGTGAATCGGGTAGCCTGGAGCAGGACGCAGACATTGTCATGTTCATCCATAAAAAAGACCAGATCCCCGATGACACCTCCCCCACCTCTCTGGTGGAATTGATCGTCGCCAAGCACCGCAACGGCCCCACCCGCGACCTTGACATGGTTTTCATCAAAGATCTTGCGCAATTCCATAATGCCGCAACAATCGAGTGATGCGACGTGCCTGAGAAATTTGAAGGATTTAATGTATCTGAAGACGCTCTAACCAGCATACCTGCAGATTTCTTCCGCACGGTCATGCCCGCATTACAGGATGCCAACTTAATAAAGCTGTGTCTGTATGTACTCTGGAAAGCAGACATGGTGGGTGACTACCAGATCAGTTTTACGGTTGAAGATTTATTGCTTGATAAAATATTCATTGATGGCTTGACAGGTGGCACAAATGATCAATTTTCACTGGTGAATGCATTATTGCAGCAGGCTGTGGAGAATCATATTCTATTAGAATGGCATTCAGACCAACAGAAAATCAGCAAGTATTTCATCAATTGCGCTGCCGGGCAGGCTGCCCGCGATCAGGCAAGCATGGGAGCCAGATCTTCCCAGATTACCCTTGACCAGATCAAACCGAACATATATAAAATTTATGAGGAGAATATCGGACCGTTGACACCCATGATTGCAGATACACTGCGTGATGCTGAAGGAACATATCCCGCGCAATGGATCAAGGAAGCGATAGAGATAGCGGTTGAGAACAACGTCCGCCGCTGGCGGTACGTGGAAAGCATTCTAGACCGCTGGAAAAAGGAAGGAAGAAATGGAACCGATCGAAGACGCGATAAGACGGATTACCGAAGCTACCTCGATGACTAAGAAAATAGAGAACACACCGAAAGAAACCATAAGCACCGATAAAGATGTATGCCCCATCTGCGGGGGAATCGGTTATGTACGCCGCGACCGCCAAATTGATGATCCAGAATTTGGGACGCTTGAGTTATGCGCTTGCCAGCTGGTGAAGAAGCGGCAAGCAAGTGAGGCGCGATTATTCCAGATCAGCAATCTGAACGCATACGAGAACATGCAATTTGATACCTTCGATCTACATGGGCTTGACGGGCGCAACCAAACCAACACAACCCTGGAAGTGGCCTTTAACACCGCACAAAACTATTCCCACAAACTAAACGGATGGCTCCTGATCATGGGAGATTTCGGTTGCGGCAAAACACACCTTGCTGCTGCGATCGCCAATGAAGTTGTGGCACACAATATCGAAACCCTCTTCCTGACAGTTCCCGATCTGCTGGATTGGCTGCGTTTTACCTACTCATCCAAAGAAACAACCTACGAAGAACGGTTTGAAGAGATCAGGAATATCCGCTTTTTGGTGTTGGATGACCTGGGAACCCAGAATGCAACTCCCTGGGCGCGGGAAAAATTATTCCAGATTATCAACTTTCGCTACATCCACCAGCTCCCCACCGTCATCACCACCAACCTGGAAATGACCCAGATCGAGGATCGCATCAGCTCGCGCCTGCAGGACCGTAAACTGGTTATCAAACTCCAAATTGACGCACCCGACTACCGCAACCCGCTCGGCGGGGATGATATCTCGCCAATCTCATCCATCACCCAGATCAGCAGCCATCGGACGTTTGAGAATTTTTCCATCCGCGCTGACGAGAACCTGCGCAAGGATGAAAGAAAAAGCCTGGAAGAGGCTTTTTATGCCGCCCAGAAATTCGCGGACACCCCCAAAGGCTGGCTGATTTTCAAGGGCGGATTGGCGACCGGAAAAACACATCTGGCAGCGGCGATCAGCCATTACCGCGCAGCGATGGGAGATGAACCGATTTTTACCGTCGTCCCGGACCTGCTCGATCACCTGCGGGCCACATTCAGCCCTACCAGCACCGTTTCCTACGACAGCATCTTCAATCAGGTGCGAACAGCAAAACTGCTCATTCTGGATGATCTGGGGACACAAAATGCCACGCCATGGGCAAAAGAGAAACTTTACCAGATCATTAATTACCGCTATGAATCGGGCATGCCCACCATCATCACCACTTCGGAGCACTCTAAAGATATTGATCCGCGCATCCTGAGCCGGATGAATGACAAGCGCATCTCGCGCATCATTCCGATCATCGTACCACCTTACCAGGCACAATAATCAAAAGGGAATATGATTCCTATGGAAAATAATGAACCAGTGTTCACGCGCCTGCATCTGATTCGTCACGGACAGACAGCATGGAATGAGAAAAAATTGATCCAGGGCATCCTGGATGACATCCCGCTTAATGACACCGGGCTGCAGCAGGCAGATGCGGTGGCAGCGAACCTCAAGCGTAATTACCACGTGGATGTCGTCTATGCCAGTAAGGCAAAACGCGCGCAGCAAACCGCCCTGAAAATCTGTGATACGTTTGATAAAGAACTACAGATCACGCCCAATCTGAACGAGATCGATTATGGTGACTTTTCCGGGTTCAGCATCTATGAGATCGAAACAAAATTTCCTGAATATTTTGATGAGTTCCGGCATTTCATTGCGACCAATCGCAAACAGGGAACAAAACGGCCGATCATTCCCGATGGAGAGCCGCTTGGGCAAATTGAAAACAGGATCAACGCGTTTGTGTCTGAGATTCTAAGCAAGCACGCAGGAAAACAGATTGCTGCTGTTTCGCACGGCACTTTCATCAAATGCCTGATCACCACTTTCTCCGGCGAATCCATCCATAACTATATGCCCTATTGGGTTGAGAATGCCTCCATCTCAGTCGTTGACTTTTTCGGGACAATCCCGATCATCCGCAGATTGAACGATACCAGCCATCTTGATCAGGGTCAGCTGGATTTTGCCATGCCCAGGATCATTTAGCAGTTCCACATCTGGATTTAATTCGATAATTCTTTCAGGTCACCCCAGTTTTTGCCCCAGGCCGCATCAGTCTCCAGGGGGATGGAAATGGTGAACGCATTCTGCATCACCTCTTTGACCACGCTGACCGTTTTTTCGATTTCTGTTTCCGGACACTCAAGCAGTAATTCATCATGCACCTGCAGCAAAATTTTCGCCCCTAAACCCGCTGCGGTGATCGCCTGCGGCAATTGGATCATCGCAATTTTCAGGATATCGGCTGCCGTACCCTGGATGGGCGCGTTGATCGCTTCACGCTCTGCGCGCGAGCGGACCTGCGGTGTGGATGGATTTTTTAACTGAGGGAAGTAGCGTTTTCTGCCCAACAGCGTCTCGACATAACCAACATCGGCGGCTTGTTTGCGAATGCCATCCAGATATTTCTTCACGCCTGGGAATTTGGTGAAATATGCCTTAACGAAGTTTTCTGCTTCCGCCAGGGTCAGGTTTGTTGAGCGGGTCAGCCCAAACGCGCTCATGCCATAGATCAAGCCAAAATTGATCGCCTTCGCATGGCGGCGCTGATCCTTGGTCACATCCCGCAGAGGCACATCATAGATTGCCGCGGCTGTGGTTGCGTGAATATCCTGTTTGGCATTGAACGCATTCAACATGCCTTCATCATTGGCCATGTGTGCCACAATCCGCAGCTCGATCTGGGAATAGTCCACTGACAGCAACAGATTTCCTTCCTCGGCAATGAAGCCATTGCGGACGCGATGGCCCAGATCCGTTCGCGTAGGGATGTTCTGCAGATTGGGATCGGATGAGGCAAGGCGCCCAGTGACAGAACCGGTCTGATTAAATGATGTATGCACCCGCCCGGTTTGCGGATTGATCTGCTTCGGGATCGCCTCCAGGTAGGTGGAAACCAACTTGGATATCTCACGGTATTCAAGAAGCAGGTCAACGATCGGGTGTTGGCCACGCATTTCTTCCAGCACCGATGCAGCGGTTGAATAGTGGCCGCTCTTGGTTTTGTTGCTCGAATCCGGTGGCGTCAGCCCGAGGGTATGGAAGAGGATATCTGACAGCTGCTGGGTAGAATTCAAATTGACCGGCTGGCCAACCATCTGATAGATCTGTTCAGTTATTTCCTCGATCCGATCAGACAATTCTTTTGAGAACTCAACAAAGAATTGGCGGTCAACTGCTATCCCTTCAAATTCCATCGCAATCAAAACAGACACGAGCGGCATCTCGATCTCGCGAAAAATTTTGTAAAGGTCATTTTGCGTCAGGCGATCCGTCAGGATCTTTTCCAGCCGTAACGGGATCTCCGCATCCGCACAAGCATACGGCGCCGCTTCCTTGATCGCGACCTGATCCATGGTGATCTGCTTCTTTCCGCTGCCGATCAACTCCGTGATCTCGGTCATGGAAACGCCTAATTCCGCCTCCGCCATTTTTTTCAATCCCAGCCGCCTGGATTCCGGTTCCAGCACCCATGCCGCCAGCATGGTATCAAACGAGAGCGGCGCAACCTCCAACCCCGCTTTGCGCAGCACCAGACAATCAAATTTGAGATTATGCCCGATCTTCTCGATTTTTGGGTTCGTGAATGGCTCTCGCAATGCTTCAATCACAGTTGGCAGGTCCAACTGTGTGTTTGTCCCGGTATGCCCTACCGGAATATAGTAAGCTTCGCCTTCGGAAACCGCGAGTGAAATACCAACCGGATCCGCCTGCATCGCATCTGTGGATGTGGTTTCCGTATCAAAAGAAATTTTTCGAGCGGATCTCAGTACGGCGCTCAAATCAGCCAGTTTCTGGTCATCATCGACAATGTGCACGCCAATTTCATAGTCAGGCGTTATCTCCAGATTGATCGGTTCCCCGCCAAAAAGAGACATTTGTTCCCCGCCGCTGATCACACCTTTGCCAAGAAGTTTACCAAAACGCACAGTGAGTGTTTTAAACTGCAGCTCTTTAAAGAGATCTGTCACAGCAGGCAGGTTGATATTATCGGTGCGGGCCATTTCCAAATCGATGTCAATATCCAGGTCAGTTACGATTTTTGCCAGAAAATAACTTAAATATGCATCATCCTTATTCTCTTCCAAAAGTGTTCGTGTTCTACCTTTGATCGAATTAAGATTTGCATAGATATTATCCAGCGTCTGGTATTCATCCAACAAGGAACACGCTGTCTTGGGACCAACGCCTTTGATGCCGGGAATATTATCCGAAGTATCACCAATGAGCGCCTTCAAATCGACGACCTGATCCGGCCGGACGCCCATTTTTTCAACAACATCCTCGGGAAAATAATCCTTGGATTCTGATTGCTTTGCGCCTGCCAGATTGACAATGACGCGCGGTGTTACCAGCTGAAGAAGGTCGCGGTCACCTGTGACGATCTTCACACCCAGCCCTTTCTCAGCCGCTTTACGCGCGATCGAACCCAGCACGTCATCCGCCTCATACCCCTCCAGTTCAAGGCGAGGAAAACCAAACGCGTCCACCAGTTCACGGATGCGCTCGATTTGCGGACGTAATTCGTCAGGCATCTTTTCACGCGTGGCTTTGTAGTCCGGGAATTTTTCACTGCGGAATGTTTTGCCGGTGTCAAAAGCAACCGCCAAATATTCTGGCTGTTCCTTATCCATCAGACTGAGCAGGATGCTGGTAAACCCGAAAGTTGCCGCAGTCGGTTCACCCGAAAGCGACCGAAAGCCAGCGCCGCTTGCCATTAGCGCAAAATAAGCCCGGTAAGCAATGGCGTGTCCATCAATCAAATAAAGTGTTTTTGGCATGATTACCTCTGTGATGATTGTAATACGGTGCTCAAGAGCGATGCGGACTTTCCTATTTTCTATGCGACATTGCCCATATCCAGCTGGGCTAGTTTGAATAAAGTCTCGCTTCCCATCAAGGATAAATTCTTGATATTCTCTGTTGACTGATCAAAATCCTTTGCCGGGTCATACTCGCCCTCTTCAGAAGCAGGATTGATGACGTTGATCACGGATGTAGCGATCCCGCCCGCCCGCAACCCCCATATTTTTGCCAGCAGCAGGATCACGCTTGCTTCCATCTCTGACGCAAGGATGTTCATGCGCTTCAGATCCTGGTAATGTGTTGCCCAATCTGACTGCCAGTAGCTGGCGAAGGAACCGCCTGGCTTGGGCTGGCACGCATATAGTCCGTCGTGGGTGCGGGTAGTGCCAACATGGTAACGGATACCCAGTGATTCCGCCGCTTCGATGCAGGCAGCAATGACCGTGTGGTGTGCCACTGCAGGCATCTCCAACGGGGCATACGCTCTTGAAGTCCCGTCATAGCGCGCAGCCGCATCAAAGATGACCATATCACCATTTCTGACCTGATCCTGAAATGTTCCGCAGGTGCCGATGCGCAAGAACACTTTCGCGCCGACGCGGGCCAATTCCTCGACCGCGATGGCAGTGGAAGCGGCGCCAATACCGGTGCTGGTGCAGGTGATTGGAACCCCTTTGTAGTGGCCAGTGTAGGTGACATATTCACGATTTCTGGCCACCTCGTGCGCGTTATCCCACATGCTTGCAACCGTCTCTACGCGCCCGGGGTCGCCGGGCAGCAGCACATAAGGCGCGCAATCACCTTCATCTAGCTGGATATGATATTGCCTGGCCATTATTCTGCTCCCAGCAGCGCATCAGGCGTGAAAGCGAATGGGACAAGCTCGCGCACGGTCATCTCACCCATATAATTGCCTTCAGCGTCTCCGCTGATGACCAGCCAATCCAAACCAAACTCCACCATCACCTGCCGGCACTGCGCACAGGGATAGCCTTCACTTGTCCCGGGGCCAACCACTGCGATCGCCTCGAACTCCATTTCGCCTTCAGATACCGCTTTCCAGATCGCGACACGTTCCGCGCACACCGTCGCGCCATATGATACATTCTCAATATTCCCGCCTTTGAATACTTTTCCCGATCGAGTCAATACGGCCGCACCGACACGAAAATGAGAATAAGGACAATGCGCATTCCTGGATCCTTCTACAGCAGCTTGTAACAGACGTTCTTTTTGTTCTTTTTCCATGTGATCTCCTTTTCTAATGAAGCTTAAAAACCTTTCCATCGCATTTTAATTGTATATCCAGAACAGCCTGCACGCATTGAACCAGAGCACCCAATTTATGGGATAATATGACCGATATCAAATAAGGAGTTCTTTACGTGAGTTTTGAATCATTATGCGTGCTTGGATTGGGTTATATTGGCCTGCCAACCGCCAGCACATTTGCCACCCATGGGATTAATGTCGTTGGGGTTGATACCAACACGCGGATTGTCGAAAGCTTGAATAACGGGCATGTGCATTTATTTGAACCGGGGTTGCGAACACTGGTTCAAGCCGCCATCGGCTCAAAAAACCTCACCATTCAAAGCGCCCCGCAAAAAGCTGACGCGTTCATCATCGCAGTGCCAACACCTTTCAAGGAAGAAAAATCAGCCGATCTCAGTTATGTGGTCTCAGCAGCCGAGGCGATCGTACCTTTTCTTGAAAAAGGCAATCTGGTGATCCTTGAATCAACATCACCGCCGCGTACGACCGTGGATATCGTGGCACCGATCCTTGAGAAAAGCGGCCTGAAAGCCGGCGCTGATTTTCATCTGGCATATTCACCTGAGCGTGTCCTGCCCGGGCAGATCCTGCGCGAACTGATCGAAAACGCGCGTGTGATCGGCGGTATTGACAGCGAATCATCCGAAGCTGGCAAAGCCCTTTACGGCATCTTTGTGCGGGGTGAGATCATCCTCACTGATGCCACAACGGCTGAAATGGTGAAATTGATGGAAAACACCTACCGCGATATCAATATCGCTGCTGCCAACGAATTTTCGCGGCTCGCCGCACGCTTTGAAGTGGATATCTGGGAAGCGATTGATATTGCCAACCTGCACCCGCGCGTTAAGATTCTGAAGCCAGGGCCGGGAGTCGGCGGACATTGCATAAGCGTGGATCCATGGTTCTTCGTGGAAGCAGCGCCTGATGTGGCAAAACTCATCCATTCCGCGCGCCTGGTAAATGACGGGCAACCACAATTTGTTGTTTCATCTCTCAGCGCTGCGGCTGGCAGCCTCAAAGGCAAGAGAATCGCCGCACTGGGCTTAGCATATAAACCCAACGTGGATGACCTGCGTGAATCACCCGCGATCGAAGTGGTAAAAGAACTGGTTGCGGCAGGGAGCAAGGTGAGTGTTTATGAACCGTATGACACCGATCATGCCATTCCCGGCGCGATTACATGCACATCACTGGCGGAGGCTGCTAAAGATGCAAACATCATCCTGCTGCTCGTACCCCACACACAACTTACTGCAATCAAACCCGAGCAAATCAATAACCTGGCTCAGAATGCCATCATCTTTGATACAGTCAACGGGTGGGATAGGGCTGAATGGAAACAGGCAGGATTTTCATATTCCCGCCTGGGAGACGGAAAGAACCGCTAAAATGCATTCTGTACGCGTGATGACGGTGTTTGGAACGCGGCCGGAAGCGATCAAGCTTGCGCCTGTCATCCAGCAATTGAAAGCAGATAAGCGCTTTGAAACGCAGATCGTTGTAACCGGCCAGCATCGTGAAATGCTCGATCAGGTGCTCGAGATCTTTTCCATCCAGCCTGATCGTGATCTGAACCTGATGAAACAGGATCAGGATCTGGCTTCCTTAACCGCGTCCATTTTCACCCATCTTGATCCAGTACTGACAGAAATGAAGCCGGATTGGCTGCTGGTGCAAGGCGACACCACGACCGTGATGGCTGCCGCGCTGAACGCGTATTACCGCCAGATCAAGGTCGGACATGTCGAAGCCGGGCTGCGCACGGGCGATAAATGGCAGCCTTTCCCCGAGGAGATCAACCGCCGCATCGCCGGGGTGGTGGCAGACTTGCATTTCGCGCCAACACCATGGGCGCGGGACAACCTGCTTAAAGAAAGCGTACCAGAGGCGAACATCAAGGTCACCGGCAACACTATCATCGACGCCCTGCAGCAGATCACCCAAAAACCCGCCCCTGACCACATCCAACAATTTTTGGATGAAAAGCAAATTCACAAATCAGGCAAAAAGCTGATCGTCGTCACGGCCCATCGCCGCGAAAATTTTGGAGAACCGATCAAAGCGGTTTGTTTGGTATTGAAAACACTGGCAGAGCGATACAAGAACGAGATCGAAATCGTGTACCCGGTACACCTCAACCCCAATATCCAGCGGCCGGTAAACACGTTACTCAGTGAGATTGACAATATTACACTCCTGCCCCCACAGGAATATCTTTCCCTGGTGCACCTGCTGAAGAATGCGTATATGATCCTGACTGATTCCGGCGGTATTCAGGAAGAGGCCACCGGGCTGGGTATTCCCTGCCTGGTGCTGCGGGATGTCACAGAACGGCCGGAGGGCGTGGAAGCGGGTATTCTCAAATTGGTTGGAACTGTGACGGTAACGATCGTGTCCGCCGCGGAAATATTACTGACCGACCCCAAAACATACGCTTCAATGGCAAAAGCTGCCAATCCTTACGGGGACGGGAAAGCCGCTGCGAAGATCGTATCGCATTTGGGTTGAAGCACTTATTGGCGGATGGTGTAATCCCCTTCAATCACCCATTTATACGTAGTCAGTTCGCGTAATGCCATCGGACCGCGCGCATGCAGGCGTTGGGTCGAGATGGCCACTTCCGCACCTAAACCAAGCTGCGAACCGTCGGTGAAACGCGTGCTTGCGTTCACATACACCGCCGCAGAATCTACCATTGTGATGAATTTTTGCGCATTCTCTTTGCTTGTGGTCAGGATGCCATCGGAGTGATGGGTGGAATGGGCTGCGATATGGTTTATCGCCTGATCAACATCATCGACAACTTTGACGCTAAGTACAAGCGACAGCCATTCTGTATCAAAATCATCAACACCAGCAGGAATGACCATCGCGTTTTCCATCCCGCTGACATACGCCAACGCGGCCGGGTCAAGCCGGAAGGAGACACCGTCCTTTTGCAATTCCAAAACCAGCATCGGTATCAGCTCAGCGGCGATTGCCTGATGTACCAGTACGGTGTCAAGCGCGTTGCATACCGTTGGGCGCTGGATCTTTGCGTTTCGGATCACTTCAACTGACTGTGCCAGTTCAGCGCTCTCATCCACGAATAGATGGCAGATACCGATCCCGCCGGTGATGACAGGGATGGTGGAATTTTCGCGGCAATATTGGTGCAGACCGGCACCGCCGCGCGGGATGAGCATATCAATGTATGTGTGCATTTTCAACAGCGTTTCCACATGACTGCGATCCGGTTCGGAAATAAATTGCACCGCTCCTTTTGGTAAGCCTGCTGCTTCCAGCGCAGCATGGATTCCGTCTACCAGGGCCTGATTGGACCGGATGGTTTCCTTCCCGCCGCGCAGGATAATGGCATTGCCGCTCTTGATCGCCAGGGCTGCTACATCCACCGTCACATTGGGGCGTGATTCATAGATCACAGCCAGCACACCCAGCGGCACCCGTTGTTTGCGCACCCGCAGCCCCTGCGGGGTTGTGGAATTTTCGAACACTTCCCTGACCGGGTCTGGCAGTGTAACCACATGCCGTACATCATTCGCCATCCCTTCTATCCTTGCCGGCGTCAGCGTAAGCCGGTCGATCAGCGCATCAGACAATCCGTTTGCAAGCCCGTCAGCAATGTCCCGGGTGTTTTCCATGACAATCATTTCCTGCCGCGCAAGCAGCCAATCTGCAAGGATGGTCAGAAACTGATTTTTTTTATCACTTTCAATCGTGGCCAATAAACGGCTGGCATTTTTAATTTCGCGGCACAGGGTTTCAACATTTTTCATCATATTCCTATTTCAGCAGGACCATATTATTATGATGAATCACTTCATCCCCGATAATATATCCCAGTGTTCTTTCAATCTGGTCGGATTGCTTGCCTTGGATCTTTTTAACATCTTCCGAGGAGTAATTTGCCAGGCCAAGTGAAATAGGTTCATCTTTCTCATCCACGACGGTGATGATCGCTCCCCGGTCAAAACTGCCCATCACCTTCTTGATCCCGACCGGGAGTAATGACCCGCCTGAAGCCAAAGCTTTTTTCGCTCCCGCATCAATAACGACCGCGTTGCCTTTGCCCGCGCCGGCCAGCATATATCGTTTCCGGCTCTCAAGCGTATCCACCACTGGCATAATACGCGTGCCGATCTGCTCACCATTTGCTATACGCAAGATGACATCCGGTAATTCTCCGCTGGCGATGACCACCAAAGTGCCGGAACGCCGGGCTGTTTCTGCTGCCTCAAGCTTGGTCTGCATCCCACCGGTCCCAAGCCCATTTTTCGACCCTCCCGCCGCTTCCCATATTGCGGCAGGGATCTCATTACCATCAATGATTTCGATCAATTGCGCTCGTTGATCAAGCGATGGATCAGCAGTGTAGATTCCTGCCTGGTCCGTCAGCAGGATCAGCAGATCCGCGTCTATCAAACTGGCGACCATCGCAGATAAATTGTCATTATCGCCAATATGGATCTCGTCCGTCGCGACTGTATCATTCTCATTGATGATCGGGATCACGTCCTGGTCTAAAAGCGAACTAAGCGTATTTCGCGCATTCAGATAGCGTTTGCGGTCACTTATATCTTCGCGCGTCAGTAATATCTGCGCAACCGCCAATCCATAGATGTTAAAAAATTGCTGGTATAGATCCATCAAACGCGGTTGCCCGACAGCAGCCAGCATTTGTTTGGCTGGAATCGTCTTTTGCAGCTGCGGAAAGGCAAGCACTTCCCTTCCAGCTGCGATCGCGCCAGATGATACCAGGCAGATCTTTTCTCCAGCCCGCCACAGCGACGCAGTCTGGCGTGCGATATCCAGCACGCGTGGCTGGTCAAGGTGAGTGCCGCCGCCAGTGAGCGTGGAGGTTCCCAGTTTTACTACAATCTTTCTGTGTTTATTTGCCATCAAAGTGCCCTATTTTATCTTTAAATCCATTAAAATTGCATGACTATTGAACCATGTGCATATATTTGACAGGATTGGAATAATTATAGTGTTGAAGACATCGATCTGTGTTCTTCCTGAGTTAAAAGGTTTTGGGGGACCTTCGTCTTTTCAGGCGAAATTAAAAAAAGGGTTGGAGTTATCCGGCATTGCCGTTCATCACGACATTCATGATCCATCAACACGCGCATTGCTTGTGATTGGCGGTACCCGCCGTTTGCAGGACCTGGCCTATGCTAGACGCAAGGGCATTCGCATCATCCAGCGATTGGATGGGATGAATTGGCTGCATAAAAAAAAGAAGACGGGCATCAGGCATTATCTGCGCTCTGAACGCATGAACCTGCAATTATCTGTCATCCGCCGGTTTTTTGCGGATGCGGTTGTTTATCAAAGCAGGTTTACACGCGATTGGTGGCACACGGTCTATGGTTCACAGAAAACTCCCCATACCGTCATCTACAATGCTGTTGATCTGACTGAGTTTTACCCGGGTGATTCAAGCTACAAAGATGGGGAAGAGGTGCGCATGTTGGTCGTTGAAGGCAGCTTTAAAGGCGGGCACGAACGCGATCTGCGCAATGCGGTCGAAGCTGCACATAACCTGGCTGATCTCATGCATGCGCCGGTTAGACTGATGATCGCAGGCAAAGTCCCTGACCTATTCAAAATTGATATACCAACCCACCCCTCTGTTATCATCGATTGGCTGGGAATGGTCCCGCATGCTGACATCCCTGATCTGGACCGATCAGCGCATCTTTTCTTTCCGGCAGAGATCAATGCTGCCTGTCCCAATTCCCTGATCGAGGCGCTCGCCTGCGGGCTTCCGGTCGTTGGTTACGCCACCGGTTCGCTGCCTGAATTGGTGGGGGAGGATGGGGGCATGATCGTCCCGTATAATGGCGATTTCTGGAACCTGGAAGCGCCAAGGAGCGAACCATTGGCTAAAGCTGCCTGCGAGGTCCTCGCCAACCATCGAGAATTCCAGCGTGGGGCGCGGAAACAGGCTGAGACCCTGTTTAGCGTTGCGGAAATGGTGGAAGAGTACAGGAAAATGCTTCTGGATCCCCTGCCGGGCTCCTAAGATATTGAACGTTGATTAACCCCGGTAAAATGCCTGTTGCATCCCGCGCTGTGCTTCCCACGGATACACGATATAGGCATCCGTCGTCGCTCCATAATAATCTGGTCGGTGTTTGCCAAACAGGTTACGGAAGGGATTAAAGTGCAGTACACAGGTGAATGGACTTCCGCCTAATCCGCTGATCCGGTTTTTTACAGCCGTAATCGTCCTGCCTGAGCCCCACACATCATCCACGATCAGGATGTTCTGGTCTACGATCACCTCCTGCGCGGGAAATTGGATGAACTCAGGCCAGGCCATGAATTTACTGTGATTATGGACTGCGTCCATCTCAGCTTCTGCCGGGAAATCGACCGATGCGATCAGAATATTCTCCAGGTCCAGCACGGCTGCCAGCAATCCACCCGGGACGATTCCACCGCGGGTGATGATCACCATGCCGTCAAATTCCACATCAAATTGCGGAACCAGATGATCAATTAAACGATCGACTTCATCCCACGATAATAGTTCTCTGCGCATCATAATTGCTTCTCAGGATGATTATACATACTTATTTAAAGAGCTGGTATCCGTTTGTATATATTGCCATTAATAAAAACCTCACCCTTTTCAGGATGAGGTTTGGTCGAGAATAGTAAGCGATCTATTTCTTTGAGGGCAGTGCCAGCCAGAAAGCGCCGCTGCCGATCAGCGTAGCCGCCAGCCCTGCAAGCCAGCCGATGAACGGGATAGCCCGCAGCAACGTGTAAAGGAATACACCGATCAGCAGGTTCAACCATACTTTTTCAGTTTCTTCCTTGAAGACCGCTTTCATGATCCACTTGCCGAACATGTAAGCTGCGACGATCTTGCTGATTGTGAATATGGCGAAGAAGAACAGCATCGCTGCCAATGTCAGCGCTGTTCCAGCGATCCCGAACCATACATACAGCAGGCTGCCAAGACTGATAAAGCCGATCAGAACACCAATCATCAGGAACACCAGAGGAACGATCAGGGCTGCCAGCAAGCCGACAGCAATGATGATAAAGCCCCATCCCATCGCTTTCATTGGTTGTTTGTATGCCGCATCAACGATATCCATGAATGGCTTGCGCAGCAGCCAAAGGATCAGAGCGCCAACTGCCATGAGTTTGAGCAAATTGCGTGCGGTTTGCATCACTGAAGCACGCACAAACGCACCACCGAAATCACGATCGAATGGCCTGACCTGATCCATGGAATAACCCTTAGCGCTGGAGCTAGCGGCGGGTACAGGTGTCTGGTAGATTACTGAGCCGCTGGTGACATCTTCCAATGCGCCGGTCATATCAACGCTGCTGGTATATGTAAGCTCTCCGCCAATTGACGCGCCTTCCGAAACAAGGATGCCTGGATTAATCACCTCGGACACGTACTGGTTCATATAGGGGTTAAACTGCATCCATTGGGTCGGGTTATCCTGTGCTTCTACATCTCCCACTTCAATGGTTGCATTGCGGCCGACATTTCCGTTCAAAACAACCGCTGCTGCTCCCACCTTAAGATCACGCGCAATATCTCCAGACAGGATGCTCTGGTAAGTGCCGCTGAACAGATCTTTGGCAATAGCGGAACCTTGTTCTGCTTCCAGGCTAAAACCGCCATAGAAAAAGTTCCGGCCCACATCCGCTGTTCCCCCCAAGATCATCGACGCCGATCCGCCAAAAACGGTCCCGGTGACGGTGCCATTGACAACGACATCGGCCGCGCCAACGAACAGGTTGCCATCAACCACGGCTGATTCTGCAACAATAACACGTTCAGCCATCAGGAAAGCATCACCGTTGACCGTGCCGTTCAAAGTGACTGTCTGGCCAGTAGCCAGCAAAACCCCATTGACCGTTCCATCAACAGCAACATTTTCTCCGCTGATCAACACATCATCATCAATGGTTTGACCGGCAGGGATCGTTTCTCCTTTTGGGAATTCAGCCGCGCTGACTGTGCCTGCTGTTGCGAGCAGCAGCACCAACACCAGGCTGAGCGCGGTCAAACCGCGTGCTTTTTTATTGTTCAAGTATTGCATCATAACTCCTTTTATTTAAATTTATTCTTCATCCTTTATACGTAATTAAAATAGAAATGGTTGCATTTTTCGCAACCATTCTGTTAACAATGGATTAAGGTTGGATTTATTTTTCCCGATCGCGGATAAGAATGGCCGCAGTGCCGGCCAGGATTGCGACCAGAATAATCAATGCGCCAAATACAATGCCATTGGTTTGCTGAGGACTGGTCAAATAATCATCTGGCAAAGGAGTTGGCGTGCCAAACAAAGTTGTTGGGGTAAATATAAAAGCATTCGGATCACCATTTTCCCCCTGAAAATAAATTGAGAGCGATTCGCTCCAGATGACAATCACAGCAAATGCTGCGATCACAATGACAAAGACCACGTTCTGCACGTTAAGCCATTGGGGTTTCTTTTCGATCAATTGTTTGAAGTAATTTTGGAATTTATCTTTCAACGGTCCGCATCCTCATAAACTTGCTCTATCACGTTCCGCGCCGCATCCTGCGCGGTCGTTGTCCCGGTAAGCAACCCGTTTAAGGCGCTTGAAATGAAAGAATCGCTCAAAAATCGGACAGAGCGCGGAGGAACAATGTCAGCCGATAGCAGGATTTGGTCCAACATGTTTGTATCCGTCTCCATTTTCTGAAGCGAAGATGGCCTAACCGGAGAATAGGTGGATTCACCAGTCCAATCAGCCAGAAAATCTGGCATAACCATATGCTGCATAAAACGCACATTCAGGTCAATATCTGTGGAATCCTTCTGCACCAGGCACCAAACCCATCCATAAGCATAGGTGTAAGGTGATTGGCCCAAACCCGGTATATGATAAAAAGAAAATTCTCTTGATTCAGAACGAATGTTGGAATAACGCGTGATCACGTTTGGAAGATCACCAGCCAAAAATGCATCCCAGGCAGCGCGTTCGGATTGGTATTCAAGTATTCCCGAGGATAATTTGCCTGCGCGGCGATTGGCTTCAATCGACGAGAATAATTGTATTAATGCCTCTTCTTCAATTATGGGTTTATCGAGATTGTCCATCAGCGGCCACCCCGCTGATTGAAGCCAGATATACGGCACGATTGGCTGGGGATTGCCAGCCGCAAACCCGATCACACCTAAGTTTCTTGGCACATCGATTAATGGTAGATATTGGACTGGAAGTCTTGAATCCCGTCTCGCAAGCACCATCACATCCGCCGCAAAAGGAAGGCCGAAAACCTCATTATGGTATTTGCCCATTTTATTGGCGAATGGGTACCAGTCATTGTTCTCCAGCGCGGATGAATACGATTCGATCGGGCGGATCAATCCTTGCGCCGCTGCGATGTCCATATCCTGACGCGACAGCAGGACAATCGTAGGCAGCGCACCAGGTGCGGCCTGTGCGGTAACGGACAATGCGTTAAGGGTTGAATTTATCCCTTCACTTGCTTTAAGTCGGAAATTAACCCTCACCCCTGGGTTATCCTCAATGAATGACTGGATCTGTTTTTGCAGCTGGATTGAAGCAGGAGATCCGTCATCTGGATCAAATTGCGGCTGTACCCATACGGTGATCACATTATGATCAACCGGCTCCTGTGTTGGAATTGAAGGTGGGATTACTTCTCCATCCACTTTCGGCTGATCATCGGTTAATTCAGGCGAACTGATATTCTCGTCTGTAACGATATCAGCCACCCTATTGATCACCTCACAGGCAGAAAAAAGAAAACCGAACACAATAATCAGGACGGCAACTGATATGAGCGAGTGTAGATGGCCTTTATTTTTTGTCATCGTATTCAGTATTCTACCAACCTTTGTTGATCATTTTCATATCGATCACCGTACGCGATCTATTATTGTGTTGGTGAAGGTTCGGGTGTTACGGGTGTCGCACTGGGAACAGGTGTATTGGATGGCAGAACTTCAATGGTTGCAGTCGGTGACAGGGTCGGTGTGAATGTGAGCGTCGGAGTTGGTGTTTCGGTATTCGGGATCACATACGTTATCGTCGCAGTGAAAGTTGGTGTCTGGGTGGGTGTGGCGGTACTCGTTTCAGTCATCATTAACACTGGGGAGGTTGGCGTGATCTCAATCGTCTCATCAATGGTCACTGTCGCAGTCAGGTCAGCATTTTCCTGAAATCTTTCCAGGCGATCGTTCCAATAGATGATCAAGCCAGCCAGATAACATGGCAGCGTAAGTAATATTACGACACCCAGTACAAGATGTATTCTTTTGATAGACCGTAATTTTTCCAGCATGGTTTACATGGATAATTATACGTGCGAAATCAGTTAGTGCTGGTTATAACGATTTTAGAGTAGTGCTGGCCTGGCGCACGGTTTGATATAAATGTTCTGCTTTAAGATCACTGATCGATAAGCATGGTGCGTTCAGATGCTCCGCAAGCACCGCAGCCAGGCCCTGATCGTATGTCGCGGATTCCATATTGATGACGATACTGGTGATTTTCTTCATCGCGATCTGATCCGCAAGAGCATGTGACTCTTCCAGCGGTGGATTTTGGCCGACGGAGACATTTCCGGCACCATCGGTAAGGACGATCAGCAACGGCATCACATCCGGATGCAGGATCATTTCCCGATCAATGATCTCAGACGCCATTTTCAAGCCGGCTGAAAGCGGTGTCTTTCCGCCCACAGGAATATTACTAAGCGCGCGCTGTGCAAGCTGCACGGAGTTTGTCGGCGGCATGATCAGGGTTGCGCGGTCTTTCTGGAACACGATCAGGCCAACCCTATCACGGCGCTGGTAAGCATCTGTCAGCAGTGACATGATCGCGCCTTTGGTTGCGCTCATGCGCTCCGCCACTGCCATCGACCAGGAAGCATCCACAACAAAAAGGATCAGGTTGGCTGCGCGCCGCACCCGAACTTTGCGCATAAAATCATCCGGGCGGATATGAAAGGCGACTTTGTCATTGGATTTCTTGCGCTCATCCTGAAAAGGCGCAGCCGCTCGCAGGGTCGCGTCAAAAGCCAGGTCAAAGGTTTTTCCATTGGCTGGCCGGGCTTGAATATAACGCCCGCGCTTTCGTTCTGTCTGGGTGCGTGAACGGCGGCCGCCATAACTGCGCAGCATTTTATCAAGGGGGGTATCCAGCCGTCGCGGAATAAACCCTTCGGAAGCCTTGACATTCTGGCCGCCATCCCACCAGTTGGCATTGAATTGATCGAAAACATTCTGGGGGGGAATCGGTACTTCACCTTGATTGGAGGGAAGCTCCCCGTCTTCTTCCCCCCTCAGACTTTTTTTGGGGTTTGTTCTTTTTCCTCAGATTGTTCCCGGTCATGCGCATCTGGCAGTTCACCTTGCCCCTGAGAGCCCACCAGTTGTTCAATGTGATTACTGATCTCTTCCACAACCATCTCGCTCTGTTGCAGCGGACCGCCTTTCATGCGATGCGGCAATGCTAATTCCGCAGCCAGGGCGATATCCATTTCTGTAATGTGGGTACGACCTTCCAGGGCTGCGTGCGCACGCGCCGCTTTGAGGATGACCAGGTCTGATCGATGTCCGTCTACATTTAATGAAGCAGTCAAAGAAGCTATCGCCAACAAATTCCTGTCTGAATGCTGAACCTGATCGACCAGCTTACGCGCCATATCAATCCGTTTGGAGAGTTCTTTTTCCCGTGCCAGCCATTCCTGCCTGAATTCTTCCGCGTTCTGTTCAAAAGCGAGGTTGCGTTCCATGATCTGCACCCGCTCACGCGGTGTGCGGATACCATGGATATCGACAGAAAGCGCGAACCGATCTAAAAGCTGCGGCCTTAGTTCGCCTTCTTCCGGATTCATTGTTCCTACCAGAATGAAACGCGCCGGGTGGGTGAAGGAGATCCCTTCCCGCTCAACAATATTCATTCCCATCGCTGCGGAATCCAGAAGGACATCCACAACATGGTCATCGAGCAAATTTACCTCATCAATGTACAGCAACCCGCGGTTGGCGGAAGCAAGAATCCCCGCATCAAAACGCCGCTCTCCGCGCTGAATGGCAGATTCGATATCGAGGGTGCCAACCACACGGTCTTCCGTTGCGGAAACAGGAAGATCAACAAAAGGCGTGCGCCGGATCGCGATCGGCAATTCCTCACCATTCTGCACGCGTTCACGGCATTCCGTACACCATGTATCTGAATGATCCGGGTCACATGCAAAACGGCAATCTTCGACCACCCGCACATTTGGCAGCAATGCTGCCAGCGCTCGCGCAGCAGTGGACTTTGCAGTACCGCGTTCACCGCGGATTAACACACCGCCAATGCGGGGATTGACCGCGTTGAGAATCAGGGCGCGCTTCATGCGTTCCTGTCCGACTATAGCTGTAAATGGATAGATCACTCTCATTGATAAGTCCTGATTGTTATTTTTGTTTCGGAGAATAAGTGTACCATCAGTAAGAAATACACAGCCAAAACCTTGGAATTCTAATAATTCTTTTAAAGAGAAAAAGCAGATGGCAAAGCATCTGCTTTCTGTTTTCTATCAGAGGTTAATACATCACAGTATGCACTGCGATCCCCAAAGTACCCTCACCGGCATGGGTGCCGATAACCGGGCTCAGGTCATAAATACCGATCGATGCACAATCTAATTGCTCTGAAAGCTCCAGTTTAATTGAGTTGGCGTCTTCCAGCGCTTGCGCGTGCATGATCGCAACATGACATTTCTTGCCGCCGGCTTTTTCCGTTACCAATTCTCTTAGCCGGGCATACGCCTTCTTCTTCGTTCGGACTTTCTCCAGAGCGTCAATTTTTCCTTCATCATTCAGATACAAAATGGGTTTGATCTCCAGCGCCGCGCCAAAGAAGCGCGATGCACCACCAATGCGCCCGCCTTTGTGCAGGTATTTCAGCGTGTCGACCACAAAATATGTGCCCATTGTGTCAACAATGCCTGCGGCGATTTTTGCGCATTCTTCCATTGATTTCCCATCAGCAACACATTTGACTAACGCTTCAACAACAAGAGCCAGCGAGCCTGCTGTGACTTTCGTATCCAGCACTTCTACCGGAACGCCGTCATATTCTTTTTGTGCCAGCAAAGCGGAATCCATGGTACCGCTGATACCGGATGAGATTAGGGCCGCGATAATGCCATCATGGGTTTTTCCCAATTTGGTAAACAAGTTAAGAAAATCACCGGCAGATGGCTGTGACGTTGTGGGGATGGAAGAAGAATGACTCAGGCGTGTATAGAAAGCGTCCGCAGTGATATCCACCCCATCCTTAAATGTGTCCTCATCCCAATGCAAGTTAAGAGGAATAACATGAACCTGATGTTTTTTTGCGTAATCGGCCGGGATATACGCGGTACTATCTGTGATAATAGCAATTTTTCCCATTGTGTTCTCCTAAAACCTAACAATAATCAATTATTTATCCTCTCTTATCTTAACAGCAAAAAGAAATTTTGGTTGCAATTAATCACTTTCCTGATATTGACATTTTTTAAAAATCACCTATAATTTGGTATAGTGGTCTGACCAATATACCATAAGTGAGGTAACTGTGGCTGAAATTCCACGTAAATCATTATCTGAAATCATCGCCAGCCAGATTGCCGCGCAGATTCTGGATGGCACATATAAAAGCGGTTACCAGCTACCCGCTGAACGCGACATGATCAAGCAGTTTGGCGTCAGCCGTTCCACCCTGCGGGAAGCGCTGAAATCCCTCGAAGAGATCAATCTGATCGATTCACAGCATGGCGTTGGGCGATTCGTCGCTGAGTTAAACGAAAAGAATCTGGCGCAGGCCAATAAATTAGCCAGCGAAGCGGATGGCGCAAATACGGCTGTGCGTGTGCGCATTTCGCCGGATGATTCGCCAGATGGTCCGCGACGGCTGCCCGTTGCGCCTGAAAAACCGCTGGTCATTCCTAATTTAAAAACAGACCGCCTGGGTACTTTTTCGTTCATCTCCTGGTGGGAAAGGGAAAAGGTTGAGGACGCAAAGGTAATGGTAGTTGGAGCAGGTGCGCTCGGCAATGAGGTGATTAAGAATCTGACCCTGATGGGTGTAGGTTCCATCTTTATTGTGGATTTCGACACGATCGAAATGGCCAACCTCTCCCGGTCTGTCCTGTTCAGGGAAAGCGACTCCGGGCGTGAGAAAGCTGAAATCGCGGCAGCGCGCGCTAAAGAATTGAACCCGAATGTGCATGTCCAATATTTTCATGGTGACATCACCACCGAACTCGGCCTGGGGATCTTCCGCCGCATGGACGTGATCGTGGGGTGCCTTGATAATCGTGAAGCGCGGTTGGCTGTCAACCGCTTTGCGTATTGGATCAACAAACCCTGGGTGGATGGCGCCATCCAGGAATTTCTCGGCCTGGCCCGGGTGTTTGTGCCTGGTGATGGTGCATGTTTTGAATGTACACTGACCGAACAGGCAAGGCGCGATCTCTCGATCCGATATTCCTGTCCGCTCCTTGCGCGAGAGAACGTGCTGCTGGGTAAGGTTCCCACCACCCCAACCATCGCGTCCATTATCGCCGGCATCCAATCCCAGGAAGCGCTCAAGCTGATACACAATAAACCGATCGAACCCGGGAAAGTGATTCACTTTAACGGGATGACGAACGAGGTGCATACAACCGCATATACAGCAGTGGAAGATTGTGAAAGCCACTGGACATACGGAGATATCACCGAGCTTCCATTACGAGCAGACACCACCACCCTGGCGGATATGTTGCAGATCGCGCACAGAGACCTCGGCCCGGATGCAGTGCTTGAGCTGGACCAGGAATTGGTGTTATCGCTTCACTGCAATCAGTGTGGAACACGTGAAGAAGTATTGCAGCCGATTTCGCTGGTGGGTTTCAACCGCGCCCACTGCCCCACCTGCGGCGTGCTGCGCGAAACCGAGATGACGCACGCACTGCATGGGGATGAAAATTTTCTCACGCGCACGCTCGCCAGCGTTGGTGTGCCACCCTTGCATATCCTGCGCGCTTACAACACAGAGGAATATCGTTTCTACGAACTTCATGGTGATTTGCAGGACGCGTTGCACTTCTCTCACTTTGAACGTCCCGCTGATGAGCAACCAATCAAATTATCTGGCAGGATCAAATTGAAAGAGCCCGCCAAAACCAGCATCAAGCCGAAAATCAAGATCCATGAATCTCCCACCATCAAGATCTCGATAGCGGCTGGACAGGGGGAAGAGGATAGCTCGCCTGATGGAAAGATCACCATCAAGCACAAGAAGAATAAAGGGGCAGACGCATGAAATGGATTAATGGGATGATAAAGTGGTTCGCGGCATTGATGTTCACCCTTGCCGCTGGATTACTTGCCATCATTCTGCTTTCTAACCGGCCCGAGGTTTCGCCATTACTATTGCGGCTAGGCGTGGTCGCTGCGATCAGCGTGATTTGTTCGCTTCTGCTGCGTATTTTTTTCCACAGAGGCATAGCTTTTTTGGTGATTTTGCTGGGGTTCTTCACTATGGTTTTCTCAACCCTTGTGATCGATCACTTCTATGACACGGAATACACGCTTTCTTTTTTAACGGATAGTTTTCAATTACAAATTCCAACCCTGCAGGATGCCGCGCAGCTTGTTCTCCTGCTGATCATTTCTCTGCCATTTTTGCTGCTTTTCAAAAAGAAAAGGGTAAAGAAGCAGCAGGTGATTGAACCAAAGACAAGAAAGCCTGCCAAACCAAGCGGTCCGTCTTTTTCCGACCGTGTTAAAGTAGCCGCCTATCAGATCAATCCTAAAAATTGGAAAATTAAACTGCCTGATTTTTCTACCAAGAATAAGAAGACAACGAGCAAATCATCCGCGCAGTCTTCACAGCCAAAGGTGCATATCGCCAGCAGAGCCAAAACGAATGGCAGCAAACCCAAGGTTAAAGCAGTGGCAGCGAAAGCGTCCGCAGATAAAAAGTTAAAGCTGCCAAAATTTGGTACGAAGGCAGTTAACAATGATGTGAAACTGATGGGCGATGAGGAGCATGTCTGCCCCTATTGTTTGGAAGTTGTAGAAAAGAATGACCCGAACGGTATCGCTGTTTGTAAAGAATGCCACACCTGGCACCACCAGGACTGCTGGGATGTGACCGGTGCCTGCGGTGTAGCCCATCGCAATAAACTATAAAGCAATTATTGGAGGAATGAATACATGGCAGATATTGCAGTCACAATCGTATTACCCAACGGAGGCGTCCGGCGGGCAGATATGCCCAATGATATCCCGATCAGGGACCTTCTGGCGGAGCTTACATCACTGCTGGAATTGCCAACAATGGGCCCGGATGGGCGCCCGATGGGCTACCGCATTGACAGTAAGGCGCTGGGGCGCGAATTACGCGAGGATGAATCGCTGGCGGAAGCTGGTATTCCAAGTGATGACCGACTGATGGTAACGACGGATATCACTGCCGGCGCTGGCGCTGTTTCGGTCAATTCCAACCCGCGTTTACGCCGCCTCAGAAAAGATTATGAATTGATCCAGGAAGTGGATGCTCGCAGCGATCTGATCCAGATCTCCGCGAAATCTCAGCAAAAAGGGCTTCCGCCTGAGCGTTACATCATCACGTATAAATGCAAAGGATTGATCGGGCTCGATCGAAAAGGGAACCCCAAGATTGGTGAGAAGCATCAGGTTGAGATCTATCTTCACAGTCAATATCCACAGCGATGGCCGGGGATGAAGTGGCTCACCCCGGTCTGGCATCCGAATATCAATCATGCCAATGGCAGCGTATGCATCGACGCTGCATGGTGGTCAGCCAGCCGTTCATTGGACCGGTTGGTGATCATGCTGGGAGAAATGGTGCAATACAAAAATTTTCATGACGATCCCAGCAAAGCACCTTTCCCGTGGGATTTAGAAGCCGCCCGCTGGTCAAGGCAGTACCGGCTGACCCACCCAAATTTTTTCCCGGTGGATACCCGTGAACTGCTGCGGCCCGAACGGGTGAAGATCAGTAAACCCACCGTGAAAGCAAAACCAAAGATCAAACTAAAGTAGACGAAAGGAGAAACAATGGCTGACAAGAATATCACATTAGTATTGCCTTCTGGAGGTACCCGCAACGCGGAAGTCCCGGATGATGTCGCGGTGAAGGAACTCGTTCCCGAGCTGGCAACCTCCCTGGAATTGCCAACCGTAGGCCCTGATGGGCGTCCGGTAAGCTACCGGCTCGACAGCAAGGCACTCGGCCGTGAACTGCAGGAAGACGAAACGCTCGACAGCGCTGGCGTGCCGGATGACGACCGCCTGATGATCACTGCAGATATCACCGCCGGTTAGAAATTATCAAACGGAGCAGCCGCCAATGAATGACACTCCGCGCGTTAGATTATCCGGAAACTCCCGCATCGAGCCGGTGAGTACAAGAGCACCATATCATCGCGCTCTTCGCTGGGAACCGAAAGATGACGAAATGAGACAACAACAACCGCCTATGGCGATATTCGTGACGCAATCTGCCTATGTGCGTATGTGCGCGCATGGCGGCAGCGACCTGGATAATGAGGTTGGCGGTTGGATGGCAGGCAAGTATTGCCAGGATTCTATTAATGGTAATTTTTTCATCGTGATCGATACCATTTTGCCTGCAGTCTATACCGAACAAGGCGCTGCCCACCTCACCTTTACCGGTGATACACAGATCGCCTTGCACAACCATCTGGAGGAACACTTCCCGGATAAGGTGTTTTTAGGCTGGTATCATACCCACCCGCGCATGGGTGTCTTCTTCTCCCAATGGGATGCATGGCTGCACCAAAACTTTTTTCCAGAACAATGGCAGGTTGCACTGGTGATTGAACCGCACCGATCGATTGGCGGGTTCTTCATCAGGCAGCCGGATGGAACCTTAGACCAGCGCCAATACTATGGTTTTTATGAGCTGACCAATAAACGCCATAGAAGCGTGACCTTCTGGGGCAACATGCAACCTGCCAATGAAATGATTGACGAACCACAGGAGGTATCATCCTTATGAGTCGAATTACACGTTTTTATACCTATGGGTTGCTGGGCGCCATCGGCGGTCTGATCGGGTGGCAGGTCAGCAATATCATGGGCTTATCATTCACAGATAATTTTCTGTTAAGCGAAGTCATCGTCGGAGCGATCCTGGGCGGCATCATCGGCCTGATGATCGGTTTTGGCGAGGGCATCGCAGCCCAGAGCTTCTTATTCGGGCTGAAAAAATCCCTGCTGAGCGCGCTGCTGGGCGCAGTTGGCGGGGCAATCGGCTTACCAATGGCAGAAGGGGTCTTCCTCTTCATTGGCGGTCAGGTGTGGAGCCGCCCGATCGGCTGGGCGATTTTTGGTCTTCTGACCGGGCTCGCCACTGGCATCACCGGCGGCGCACAACTTTGGAAAGGCGGCCTGGGCGGATTGATCGGCGGAGCGTTGGGTGGTGTATTATTGGAAGCCGCCCGCGCGATGTTCGCTGACCCTTTAATGGGTAAAGCAGCCGGATTGATCCTGCTCGGCCTTTCAGTTGGTGTATTCATCGCGCTGATCATGTTTGTGTTATCGCGCGTTTGGTTCGAAGTGACAAACGGTAAGATGCGCGGGATGGAGTTCATACTTGATAAGTTCCTTGGCAAGGAAGCCCCTTCCGCTGCTATTGGCAGCAGCCCATTAAAATCGGATATCGTGCTGGCGGATCCAGATATCGCCCCGCAGCATGCCATTCTTAAAGGCGAAGGCGCTTATTTCACCTTGAAAGACATCAGCATGGAAGGGACCTACGTCGATAATAAAAAGATCGAGGTTGCGCGATTGCGCCCGAACCAGCGCATCAAGCTGGGCGGTACAGAGATGATCTATCACGAGAAGAGGTAAACATGCAAATCAAAACACGATCATTTCTCATCATCATGGCAACAGCGTTCTCATTGCTCATGGCGTCTTGCCAGACAGTGCCGGCAGTTGAGAGCGTGGGGTTATATACCCTGCAGATCACACAGGTCGACACCACGGACTTTCCGCTGATCGATGTCTACGTTTCCGTGCAGAACGAAAATGGCGAACCTGTGATTGTTAACACAGAAAAAATCCAGCTGCTTGAAAACGGGCAGCCCGTTCCCGATCAGAATATCCAGGGCGCCAGTGACGCGGGCCCGTTGACAACAATATTGTTGATGGATAACTCCGGCAGCATGAACTATGCTGATAAATTGGTAAGCGCCAAAGAAGTCGCGAAAGAATATGTAGATCAAATGCGCGCGGGCGATCGGGTTGGCGTCATCACTTTTAACACAGAAGTAGTAACCGTACAGGATATCACCGATGACAAAGAAGCTCTGGCTGCAGCGATCGACTCGATCACAGCCAGAAGCGATACCGCACTGTATGACGCTCTGGTTTACACAGTTGACACAGTCAATCCCCTGCCCGGCAGGAAAGCAATCATCGTCCTGACGGACGGCATGGATGTGCAAAGCACCGCAACACCGGATGAAGCGCTGGCACGCATCGGCTTTGGCGGCCTATCCATTTCCACAGTCGGATTTGGGCAGATTCCTGAAGAAGGCGAAGATGCAGATGATTATGCCGGAATTGATGAAATCAAGCTGCAATACATGGCAGACAACGCCGGCGGGGATTATGGTTATGCTGAAAATAGGGAGCAACTCTCAAATATTTATTCCCGCATGCGGCGCGCGCTGCAGAGTGAAGTGGTTATCAGCTACACAACACCGCTCTCCTTGCGCGATGGGGTTTTACGCGCTTTGACTGTGAAACTTGCAGACAGGTATGTCGGTGTTGGCGGTGAGTCGCAGACCCAGTTCAACCCGGGCGGATTGGTGCCAGAGGTGGCCCAGCCGGCCTCCTGGCTGCTCTTTTCAGCGATTCTCGCTGTCCTGGTGTTGTTACTGCTGGTCCCTATCGTTTTGCGTATGATCAACAATCAAAAACCTGCCAGGAAGAAGAAAATCAAGATCACATTAAAAGATTAAGAGGACGCCCTCCCTCTTGATCTATGTCCCTAGAATGGCCTGCTCTGCAGGCCATCTTTTTTATCCTTAGATAAAACCATGATCGCGGAATTCTATCCGCAACCTTAAATTCTCGCCCCAACAATTGACAGAGGTATTATTTATCTTTATAATGTTCTTAAGTTTGCAAATTTATTCACATATTAAGAAGTATTATGCAGGAATAGCCAATTGATAGCGGAAAAAAGGAAGGAATTATTAATCGATAAACTGCGCAGAGATGGGTATATCCAGGCAACGGACTTTTCCGAGGAAATGGATATATCTGCTGCGACCATCCGCCGGGATCTGATCCAGCTTGAAAAAGAAGGATTATGCATCCGAAAACGGGGTGGCGCTGTTCGCTCAACCCAGAGCGTAACAATGGAACTACCTTATGATATTAAAAAGAATCGCAACACTGAAGCAAAGAACCGGATCGCACAAAAAGCGCTGGATTTGATCGATAACGGGGACACCATTCTCCTGGATGCCGGGTCAACTGTGTATTCGCTGGCCTGTCAGTTGCATACCAAAGAACAATTGACCGTCATCACCAATGATCTCAATATCGCGGTCAAGCTGGCAGCCAACCCAAAGATCAACCTGATCTGCACTGGCGGCATCGCCCGACCCAATGTGTTTACGCTGCAGGGAATGCAGGTGGTCGCATTTATCAATGACTTACGGGTAGACAAATCATTTATTGGGGCTGACGCGATTCATCAAGACGGAACGATCAGCAATGTGAATATCGAAGAAGTTCCCATTAAACAGTCGATGATCCACGCGGCCGATAAGGTCATCCTGCTGACAGATTCATCAAAATTCGGGATCACGGCTTTTGCAAAAGTGGCAGAGATTTGTGAAATGGATTTTGTCATCACCGATCAAAAAGTTCCCACTAAGATTTATGAATATTGCCAGAGAAATAGCGTGCATTTGCTTGTTGCTTGATTGTATGCTAATAGTAAGAATCAACCAATAAAACAAACCTGGATAAGTGGCAAGGTAAAAACAATAAATGGAGGCATGAAAAATGACAAAATATTGGACAGAAGATGTGATTGGAACCCAAAAACCGATCATCGCGATGTGCCATTTGAACGCCCTGCCGGGTGATCCGTATTATGACGTGAAAGGCGGCATGAAATCAGTGGTTGATTCGGCCAGAAAAGATCTGCTCGCTTTACAAAATGGCGGCGTGGATGCGGTCATGTTTTCCAATGAATTCAGCCTGCCCTACCTGACAAAAGTCGAAACGGTCACCACCGCAGCCATGGCGCGCATCATCGGCGAGCTCATGCCGGATATCCGCATTCCATTCGGCGTGAACGTGCTCTGGGATCCGTCCGCCTCACTCGACCTGGCTGTTTCTGTCGGGGCGAAATTTGTACGCGAAATATTCTCAGGGGTGTATGCTTCAGACTTTGGTTTGTGGGACACCAACTGTGGCGCAGTCATCCGCCACCAGCATCAGATCAACGCGCAGGATGTGAAACTGCTTTTCAATATCGTCCCTGAAGCAGCCAAATACATCGGCAGCCGGGATATTGTGGATATTGCCCGTTCAACCGTTTTCAACCATAGGCCAGACGCGCTATGCGTTTCAGGTCTGACAGCTGGCGCAGAAACGGACGCTCAAACTTTAAAACTGGTCAAGGACACCGTACCAGATACAGTGATATTTGCCAACACCGGCGTGCGGCTCGAGAATGTTAAAGAGCAGCTCAGCATTGCCGATGGCGCTGTGGTTGGGACAACATTCAAAAAAGACGGTGTCTTTGAGAATCATGTTGATCAGGCACGCGTGAAGACATTCATGGATAAGGTAAAATCTTTGCGATAAATAACCCCTAAAAACATTCACATTGCTAGTGTGAATAATATTGCGGATGACATAATGTCATTCGCATTTTTTAATATTCATAAAAATCAGGATAAGAACAGGAATGCAATCGATCATTTCGTTGCCTTCATGCAATCAGATACCCTCTCACATCGATAATAGGGTGGTTTATCGGGATCAAAAACACATCAATAAGGCAGGAATATCGTCATTTATAAGAATCACACATATAATCGTGTTAAATGATTGGTTTGAAGAAAATTAAGATGGAAGCATTTGCGGTTTTCATGCTGCTTCTTTCCTTGTATCTGCTTTTGTTCAACGGTGTCACATCAACAGATGATGAACAGCTCTACATCGCCCTGTCAGAAAGTATGGCGACAGGCAGGGGATATTCCGCGCTTCCGCTGCTTGGCAATGACCGTATTCAGGGAAGCACCGGCAGTGTTGAACCGCTGAATTCCATTTTAGGGATCCCGCTTTTCTTGATCGCTTCCTATCTTAAGCTTGGTAAATCCCAGATGCTATTCATCCTGCCTGCGGTCTATACCGCTGCGACGGCATCATTGATATATCTGATCCTTGCGCAAAGAGGATACAGCGCTAGGACCGCCACCTTTTCAGCTTTTGGGTATGGATTGGGAACAATCGCCTTTGCTTACGCACGCATGAACTTTCGCGAGCCGCTGGCAGCGTTCGCGCTTACTCTTGCGCTCTATATCGCAGAAAAGCCCATCACTGAAAAGGACGGGGTGTATCGTCAAATCCTATCAGTATTCTTATTGTTGTTAACATTGGGCGCTGCACTGCTGACAAAGATCACAACCGCATTCATCCTGCCTGTCTTTTTGATTATTTTTCTTTTCAAGAATAAAACCTTATTCACGCGTTTACTGGCGCAACGTAAGTGTTTGCTGGTTGGTCTGCCTGTAATTGTGGTAATGCTCATCGCCATGCTGATTAAAGTCTTTCCAGCCGGCAGCTTATCCCGCTTTACCCTGCGCTTTGCGGATTACATTATTTTTACGCTGCCGCGTCTGCCGCATGACCATTTCTGGCAGGCGATCGCTGGTCTGCTCTTTTCGCCAGGAAAAGGCTTGTTTGTATACTCACCCATCTTAATATTGATGTGTGTAAGTCCGCTGATGACCAGGCAAAGTAAATCGCTGGTCGGAATGGTACCGCTTCTGATCCTTTGCATCACGCAAGCGCTGATCTATAATGATGAATGGTGGAGCATCACATGGGGAACCCGCGCGCTGCTCCCGGCAATCCCCTTGTTGATAGTCTCAGCTGCGTCTTCCGTCGAACGCATCTGGCATCATCAATTCCGCTGGATGCGAATTCCTTTATACGGGTTGCTGATCATTTCCATGCTGGCGCAGGCTGCGCGCTTGTTCGCGTCCGACCCCACCTATATTGCCTGGGCTACGCAGACAGCTGGCAGGTCGATCGATGCAGCCATGCAGTGGGACGCTACATTCGCTCCCCTCTTTCGCCATGTCTGGCTCGGTTTGCATCAACCTCTCTCAGATATTGTTTGGTTTCATGTTGCAGAAGTCAATACCCTCGCGCTGATAATTTTTTTTGGCGCCATCCTTTTCACGATGGCAACAGGGATCTGGATCCTTGCCGGAAAAAAACATGCTGATCGGCTAGTTTTCATTTCCGCTATCTTCGTAATGACCGCTGTGGTTGCGCTGTTATTTATCGCCCAACTCGATGACCGTTATCATGGCAATGCGCAATCGATCGGAGATATCCGTGATAAAGTCTGTGATCTGGCCAACGAGAATGATCTCATTTTGATTGACCATTACCTGCATCCATTCTGGTGGTATTACAGCAATTTTGGCTGTATTGAACCAACCTGGGCGGGATTGCCCTATCCCCACCAGACGGCAATCCATGCCGACCTTTTCTACCCGCGCTTTTCTGATGTCGAGCAATTAGCCGCCAAATGGCTGCCAACAGGAAATGTTTATCTCATATCCACAACAACTACTGAAATGATTTCTTACCAAATGTCTTTTTTTGAACGCGGATTCGACTTGATAGAGATTGCAGCGGATGAACAGGATCGATTCAGTGTAATTGAAATAATAAAAGACAGCTGGTGATGAGTCAGCTGTCTAATGATTAGGATGGATTGGTTTTCAGTCCGCAAAGGGTGAGCTTTTGCCTTCAAAAGGATTGCGGAAGTTATAGATCGGGATATCCGGAATATGCACTTGATCTGGCTGGCTGATCATCCATACGATCGCTTTGGCTATCGTTTCCGCCGGGATGAAACGTTCGAGGACATCCGGACTGAGTTTTGCGCCAGCCGATGGCCAGAATGGCGTGTCAGTTGCTGCAGGGGAAATGAGATGCACATGGATATTATCTCTCAGCAACTCCTCCCTTAAAGCCGCACTCAACCCCTCTAACCCCCATTTCGCCGCGCAATACGCTGTGCGGTTGTCTTCACCCACCTTGCCCGCCAACGAACCGATATTGACAATCCTGCCGCCTCCGGATTTACGCATGTAAGGGACTACCGACCGTGTGCACAGGAAGGGTCCTTTCAGACAGGTATCGAGCGTTTTATCCCAGAATGCTTCATCTGTTTCTTCCAGGCTGCCAGGAGGCCCCCAAAAAGCGCTATTAACCAGGACATCGATCTGGCCAAAAGTTTCAAAAACGGTTTTCGCCATCTTTTCCACATCATTTTCGCGAATAACATCCGTCGGCACAACCAGGGCAGTCCCGCCTGCAGCGACAATCTCATCCTCGACTTTTCGCAGTTTTGATTCTGTTTTTGATACCAGCACAACCCGCATACCTTCTGCTGATAAAGCCAGGCTGGTTTCTCTTCCCATCCCGCTGCTGGCTCCTGTAATGATTGCGACCTTTCCCTTTAGATCCATCTTCACTCCTTCTGGCAAATACTTGGTAACTAATATTTTCGATTCTCGAGTACGGTCTGATATGCTGCATCGATCTTTTCTGGCGGAATATCAGATTGAATATTATGAACAGGAACCCACACAAAGCCACCGCCTGGAGCCATGATTTCAATCACTTCTTTCACATGATCCTTTATTCCTTCAACACTGGCATTGGGCAGCACTTTTTGTGTATCCACACCACCGCCCCAGAAACTGAGTACATCACCAAAATCTTTTTTAAGCCTCTTCAACTCCATGTTCTTTGCAGTAACCTGCACTGGATTAAGAGCCTGAACGCCCACTTCGATCAGGTCTGGAATAAGGTCATAAACAGACCCGCATGAATGCAGGAAGATCTTTGCGTCAGTTTTTGATCGAATAAATTTGAACAATTCAGCGTGGCGGGGTTTGATCCATTGACGGTACATCTCAGGTGATATCCATGGGCCGATTTGCGTTCCCAGGTCATCTCCCTGGCAAACCACATCCACATAATCCCCCACTTCATCCAGGTAAACATCCCAAAAACCGATTGTGTTTTCGAGATTCTTATCTAACAAAGCATTTGCAAAATCTGGATCAATATACATATCCATCAAAAACTTGGTGTAGGAACGCATATTGCCGCTCATTTCAAATGGCCCCATTGCGATGTGTCCAACTGTTATGCAATAATCCGTGTTTTCGTGCAAATCCTTTGCCTGCTCACGCAGCCCGTTTCGCCGCTCCGGGATGAAGGGGTCAGCATATATTGCATCAGGGAGGTCGGCAAGGGTTTTATCAGCCAGCGGATGCTGGACCATATCATAATAATATTTCGTTTGGCGCCACCGGATCTTATACTCATCAATGAAGCCATCTGGCAATTCTTCGATCTGTGGCTGGTATGCCGTTGATGGCCGAACTGCTTTGAAATCGATCTGATAGCGCGCCATCAGGTCTTCAGCCGGAAAAATAGAATCCATCATGCGGTTGATCACGAATGGTTCCGGATCAGGCGGCATATCAAGATATTGCCGTAAATTGATGTATGCAATCCGGCAAAGTGAGGTGTTTTCAGTGGACCCCATATCAATAGGGATCATATCTGGTTCCTGATGGTTTAATGCTGCACGTACCCTTTCCCTTGAATTCATGCTTTCTCCATAATGAAATTTAATGATCTTTTCTTAAATTATAACTAAACCTGATGAATTATCCTCGGATGTTCACACTTAATATATAATTATGCGCGAACCTATCTTTCTCTGAAAACTATTTATGGCAAAAAGACCGAACCTGATCGGATTTGGATCCGTTGCAGTCGATGATTTATTGTTCTTGCCATTCTTTCCAGAGCCCGACTCCAAGCTCCAGGTTGAAAAGCATCTCCGTTTAGGTGGCGGTCTTGCCGGCACCGCCCTTGTCGCAGCTGCGCGTCTTGGTGCAATTTCCGCGTATTTTGGGGTGTTTGGCCACAATGATCTATCAGATTTCACTCTCGATGCTTTTCAAGCGGAAGGAGTACAGACACATTTATGTTTGCGCGAAGCAGATGCGAAACCACTGCACTCTACTATATTAGTAGACCAATCCAGCGGCAGGCGAACTATTCTTTTTTCCGTCGATGGTTTCCGTTCACCACCAGAAGGTGAAATTTCAGCAGAAGTATTTGATGAATGTCAGATGATCTTCATCGATACATTTTCACTGGCTATTATTGATCATGTGTGTTCGCTCGCAAAATCTCTTCAAATACCAATTTTAGCGGATATCGAGGACACAACAATACTAGATCATCTCGATGCGCTAAATAAAATTGATCACCTGATTCTGAACATCCAGATGGCACGTGACGTGACTGGTAAAAAAGAGCCAGCAGAAGTGCTGGAAGCTTTGGAGACACCGATAAGAACTGCCAGCGTTATCACTGCAGGGGCAGAAGGATGCTGGTATAAGGAGCTGCACAAACCTGTGTATTACATGCCTGCATATCCAGTTGACGCGATCGACACAACCGGCTGTGGGGACGTTTTTCATGGCGCGTATGCTGCCGCTATCCTACGCACCTGTAATATCCCAAACGCAGTAAAGCAGGCTTCTGCAGCTGCTGCCATTAAAGCTACCAGGGCAGGAGGACGCGCGGGGATTCCCAATCTGGAGCAGTTGGAGCAATTCATTGCCGCACACAACCATCTCACACCTGTGGAGAGCGTATAATGCCATTTACGATGGGGTTGGATATCGGCACAACAACGATCAAAGCCATCGTATTCGATACTGATCAAGGCATAATAGCATCTTCCGCTAAAAGTCCTACGCCTCTTTCACATCCAAACCCAGGATGGTCTCAACATGATCCGGAAATCCTCTGGCAGACTATCGCCGACCTTATCGGCCAGGCTGGATCTGGATACACGATCGACGCGATCAGCATTAGCAGCTTTGCTGAAGCGGGACTGCCATTGGATGATAAGATGCAACCGTTATATCCAATTATCGCGTGGTATGACACCAGATCAGCTCTCCAATTGAATGAGTTATTAAACCAGATAACCGAAGAAGAAATATTCTCGATCACTGGTCAAAAACCGGGATATTCATTCGCGTTGCTGAAAGTTTTATGGCTGCGGGCAAATCTCCCATCAATATTAAATCGTTTGGCGAAGTGGGTTTCGGTGCCAGACTATATCCATTTTCAATTGTGCGGAAGTTTAGCAACAGACTATACACAAGCCTCTCGTACGCTCTTCTTTGATCAAACCACAAAAGAATGGTCTGAACGCATGGTCGTGTTGGCAGGTCTTTCTGCAGAAATGCTTCCGCAGGCTCTATGCTCCGGGTCAGTAGTCGGAACTGTATCGAAAACAGCCGCGTATAGAACAGGCCTGAGCGAAAATACACTTTGCGTTCTCGGCGGTCATGATCATTTATGCGGTGCCTACGCCAGCGGAGGCCTTTCAAATAATGAATTGATCGATTCCATGGGGACTTCGCAGGCACTAATCATGATCACTGATCACTTTCTTCCTGCTACAGAATTACTGCGTGAAGGCTATGTTCAATACCCCTATGTCATACCGGACACTTGCCTGATCAAAGGTGGATTGAAAGCCGCAGGTAAAGCTCTCACCTGGGGTAAGGACATTTTTCAGGCATCCTCGCAGGGTTTAGGAACAGCTATGCTGGATACATATTCCCGCAACCTCCCATATTGGCTGCCTTTTTTCCAGGGATCTGGCACCCCCGGGCGTGAACCAGATGCCCGCGCTACTCTGCTTGGTCTCGATGCAAATCATTCAGGCGAAGAGATCTTCCTCGCGCTGTTGGAAGGTTTCGCTTTTTGGTTACGCTCCAACTATGAACATATGATACAGATCAGCGGTGCAAATCCCAAACAGATTATCGCGATAGGCGGGGCTAATCAAAATGAGATATTGCAAAAGCTAAAAGCTTCCGCGCTGGGATTACCTCTCACGGTACCTTCAATTCCTGAAGCATCTGCGGTTGGCGCGGCACTTCTGGCAGCTGTGGGATGCGGTATTGTTAATGATTACCGGGATGCTCCGGAATTAAATAAATACCCATCGCACATTGTGCATCCAGATCCAGCTATCGGTGAAATACTTACAGAACGCTACAATTCCTGCTATCTTTTGGTACGCGAATTGCTTGGCAGTAGCAACAAATAACAATCAAGGAGAATAAGTATGAAAAAAATCAGTGTTGGAAAAATAAGAGGATTGAGTGAATTGACAGACCTTGAAGGTTTTTTGACGGTATTAGCGTTAGACCAGCGCGGATCGTTGATCAAAGCCCTCGGTTTAGATGAAGCCTCGCCTAATATTTATACACAGGTGCGAGATTTTAAAATGGAAACAACCAAACAACTGTTACCTGCGTGCAGTGCTGTGCTCTTAGACCCCGAGTTTAGCGCCGCAGAGGCGATTCATCAAGGTCTAATTGGTCAAAAGGGCCTGATTGTCGCGACGGAAGAAACAGGATATGTTGATAATCCCGACGGCCGTGTGAACCAGGTTGTAAATGGGTGGTCTTTGGAAAAAGCCAAACGCATGGGGGCTTCAGCCGCCAAGCTGCTGGTTTATTACAATCCGCGCAATCCTTCCGCTGCAGAAACCCAGCGGGAATTCGTGCGCTGTTTGAGTGATCTGGCTGATGATCTGGACCTCCCGCTGCTCGTTGAGCCAATGAGTTACTCAATAGATCCTGAAACACCAAAGAATTCAGGGAAATTTGCAGCCATGCGACCCGAGATAGTGTTAGAAACAGTGAAAGATCTTGGGCAGCTTGGGATTGACTTACTGAAACTTGAATTTCCGATAGATGTCACTTTTGAAACAGATAAAAAAGTATGGCAAGCAGCGTGCGAAAAGATCACAGAAAATGCAGTTGTGCCCTGGGTGCTTCTTTCTGCCGGTGTTGATTATGAAGTCTTCCGTGATCAATTAGAAATTGCCTGTAAAGCCGGCGCATCCGGGTTTGTCGCTGGACGGGCAATCTGGAAAGAAGCGACTTCCTTGGACGGAATGGAGCGATCACAATTCTTACAGAATGTGGGAATAAAACGGGCGGAAGAACTGGTTGCTGTCGTTCATCAACACAGCACCTGCCCATGGCGCTTGAAGATGACCGAGCAATTTGAAATCGTCGAAGAAAACTGGCTTTCAAATTATAAAGATTTCTAGATCAAAGGAGCAAACATGCATTACCAATTAAAAGATCACTTTTGTGCAACCTATTATGTAGAATCAGATTTACCTTTGAGAAAAGTCGCGGAAACAATTGCCGACATTGAGAGTACCGGCCCCTGGTTGGGAACTGGTGAACCAACAGAATTGTATTTACAGTGCCGGGCTGAAGTGGCGGATGTACGCGAGACCTCCCCGGGCAAAGGGGAGTTTGATATTTTCTTCCCAACCGCAAACCTGAATATGGAAACCGCGGCTTTCCCTTCCCTCTGGTTAACGATGATCGGGGGCGGAACGCACGCATTGTCGGCTTATGAAAAATCCCGCTTGCTCGATTTCCAGCTACCACAATCTGTACTTGATAAGATGCCTGGACCAGGTTTCGGGCCCGTCGGAATTCGGGAGTTTCTGAATGCAACGGAGGATGAGTTGCTGATTGGTACGATTGTGAAACCCACAGCTGGCCTAACGGCTGCTGAAGTGGCGGATATATGTCATAAGGCAGCTCTGGGTGGTGTCCGCTTCATCAAGGACGATGAAAAAATGATGAACACGCCATATTGCCCCCTGGAAGATCGAGTCCGGTTGGTGGTTGATGGTTTGAAAAAAGCGGAGGATGTAACCGGCCAGCGCGTACTCTATACCCCACACATCACCAGCCAGCCAGAATACTTATTAAAGAATGCCGAAATTGCCCTGAAGAATGGTGCGGGTGGCCTGATGGTCAACTTCTTTGCCGCCGGATTCAACAGCCTGCAAACTCTCCGGACTCAAATTGATCTCAATGTGCCTATCTATGCCCATTGCGGAGGCAAAGAAGCGCTTGGCCGTGCGCCTGGTCAGGGTGTTGATCCTGTCGCAATTGTTCGATTTGTCAGACTTCTTGGCGGTGACGTTTTCCGCCAAAGCACAATTGGCGGATACCTGGTTGGCGCTTCGCCAGAAGAGGGTAAGACATTATTCAAAGTGATGAGCGAACCGATGGGTAATCTCAAACCGATGATCCCGGCAGTCTCTGGAGGGTTAAACCCATCAACTTTGATCCCAAACCTTGAAGTTTTCGGAACAAATGCGCTGATGCTGGCGGGCACAGGGATCACCTTACATCCGATGGGCATCAGCGCCGGGACAACCGCCATGTATCAGGCTGCTGATGCATTCCGGAAGGGTGTGTCACTGCAAGAATATGCAAAAGACCATCAAGAGCTAGCCTATATGCTCAAATAGAAACTAATCATCTTGTTAAAAATAAAAGCTGCGGAAAACGTACATCCGCAGCTTTTTTTTTTAATGAAATTGCAAGTCAGGTCTAACCAAAAATATATTTCCGGAACAGCGCCATATTCTTGACCGCATTTCCTTCTTTGAGAAGCCCACCAAGCTGATCCATACCGATCTTATCTATTAGGCCATCAAAAGCCATCATCCAGCGCACAGACTCTCCTATGGTTTCAATCGGATCTGTGCGATAGGGGAATAGATCGAGGGACTTCCAGCCAGAATAATTCGTTTTACGAAGATAGTAAAACATTTCCAGGTAAGCCAGGAAATGGACTGAAGCAAACATCATATCCGCGTCCGAATCAGCATAATTATCGTTGAGGTGCAAATGAAACAGCTTGTTTCCCGCTCCCTGCGCCAGCGCAACAGCCTCGCCCAGGTTTTCATGTGCATACAACATATGACCAACATCAATATTCACCCCCAGGTTCTCGCGGTCGACATCTTTAATCAGCAATAGTGATTTTGCAACCGTTGAGATAAATGAATACGATCGAGGCTCGTAGGGTTTGGGTTCCAGACCAAGCTTGATCTCAGGGTTATGATCGGCTGCCTTTTTCAAATTCTCTACCCACCATCCATACATGGCAGTGTAGTCTTCTTCAAAATAATAGTCATACCCATCCTGCCCGGGCCAGATATTGATAAAAGGAGCGCCAGCGTTCGCGGCCAGATCAACCGCGCTTTTGACAATATCCAACGCTTTTTCCCTAACTTTGGCATCAGATGCGCCTAGAGTCCCTTTTAGGAATTCAGATCCACTCCACAGGTTGGGTGCAATACCGATCAATGCTAAGCCGTTAGCATCTAAAGCAGACTTCACATCCTTCCAGTTCTTCTCATTGATCCCAACGCATGAAGAAGCGTCAGATTCATCCATGTTCATTTCCACACCCTGGACCAAGCCTTGTTTGGCAGCTGTTTCGATCAAGTTTAGTACCAGCTGGTTATGACCGGTAGTATCATACGAAGGGTTAAATCTATCAGATGGGTAATTATAATTATGTAGAATTACAGCATATTTTTCTTTACTCATTTTTTCTCCTTCCTATCCGTATAACCTCCGCATGATGATTTAGCGCGGAGTTTTTTTAATATCATCACTAATTAGTTTTATTTTCCAGAATCGGATCATCATGTACGACTTTGGGTTTATAGCGGAATTTCTGAGCTTCGATCAGAAGCGCAAGCAGGATGATAAAGCCTCGGACTCCCTGCACCCAGAAAGGATTTACGTCCATCAGATTCAACGCGTTATTGATGATGGAAAGCAGCATCACGCCTGCAAAGGCGCCTCCAACACTTCCCAAACCGCCTTTCAAACTGACCCCGCCGATCACAGAGGCAGCGACGGTTTCCAGCGTCATTCCTTCGCCCAATGACGAGATGGAAGTTTCCAGACGGCCCAGCAGCATCCAGCCCGCAAACGCCGCCAAAAAGCCACTGATGATATATGCGCGTGTGATCGTCTTTTTCGGATCAAATCCGGATGCGCGCGCCGCATCGATATTTGCGCCTACCGCCCGCAGATCTCTTCCAAACTTGGACTGGTTCAGCAAATAGTTGACGATGATATACATCAACAATGTGACCCCAACAGAGATAGGGAATCCGTTAATCCGGGTTCCACCCAGCCAGTTAAAAAGTTTCGGCGATCCAGTCATGATCTGACCTTCGCTGATGATCAAGGCAATTCCGCGCAGAACGAGCTGCATGGCAAGCGTAACAATAAACCCATTCATTTTCAATCTGGTGATCAGGGTTCCAACCAGCAACCCCGAAAGAATACCAACCAACAGGATGATCGGAATTACGATAAAGGGATGAAGCATTAGACCAGACGCCTGCGCGCCGCCAGCATCAGTCCGCGGGGTCGCCATCAGCCACATTGCAAATATGGTGGTGAGAGAAATGATCCCTTCTGCTGATAGGTCAAAATTACCCGTTAGCAAAACGATGGTTTGTCCGATGACAAGCACCCCTAACACACTGGCATGCAATAAGATATTAATGAAATTGGAAACAGTGAAAAACAGGTTGGTCATCTGGATAGCAAAGAATGCAAACACAGCAACAACGATAATCCAGATGAAATTATCCAGGATCAATTTGATCCAATCGATGTTCATTTTTGTTTTATTCATTTTTTTCGGTCTCTCCTTCGATCGCGGCAAGAATATTTTCTGGAGTTGTGTTCTTATCATTCTTTTTGAACTCTTCCGTGATTCGGCCATTATTCATCACCAGAATACGGTCGCATACACCGATCATCTCACGGATTTCCGAAGAAATGATGATAGTTGCGACACCTTGCGCGGCCATCTCATCAACAATCCGGAAGATATCCATTTTTGCACGTACATCAACACCCTGTGTCGGTTCATGTAATATTAGGACATTCGGCCTGGTGGAAGCCAATTTGGCGAAGACGACTTTTTGCTGATTACCGCCACTCAATAGGCGCACAGGTTGGTCCTGTCCGGGAGTAACAATCTCCAATCCTTCAATATATTCTTGAACGATCTTTTTTTCTTCAGATCGGTTTACAAGGTTGATCAGCCGCACCAACCGGTCAAGAATAGGATATGTGACATTCTCTTTCAACGGTCTGACGCCGACCAAACCATAGCGATACCTATCCTGTGGAAGATAAGCTAACCCTTGATTGAAAGAATCATTTGGCCGCTTAGCAGTGAATTCCTCGCCGTGTACCTTAACCGTACCAATGCCGCGGTATTCAAGTCCAAATAATCCTTTACCTAATTGCTCAGCACCGCATCCCTGCAACCCGGTTAAACCCACAATCTCGCCTTTTCTGATTTCCATATTGATATCTTCATAATATCCGCGCCGCGCGAGATTTTCCAAAACAAACACAACCTCATCTGTACAGGTAGAATCGCGTGAATATTCTGCGACATCCTCACCGACCATCATCATGATCAGTTCTGCAACATTAATATCCGTGACATTTTCCGTACCTACCAATTTTCCATCTCGAACAACAGTTACCCGGTCACAAATTTCAAATACTTCTTCCAGGTGGTGAGAAATATAGATAAAAGATGCTCCTGTTTTCTTGAGAGATTTGACAAATGAAAATAAACGATTGATGTCGGAGCGGGAAAGTGAAGCCGTGGGCTCATCTAATATGATCAACTTTGCATCCCCAAATAATGCTTTAGAAATAGCAAGCATCGTCTGTTCAGCCACACCCAACCCTTCCACGCGTTTGGTCACGTCCAAATGCAGGTCAAGCTTTTCCAGCCGTTCTTTGGCTTCCTGATTAGTCTTTTTCCAGTCTACCAGACCAATTTTGTTCTTTGGTAATTTTCCAGCGAGAATATTTTCAGCCACTGTTAGGCTGTTCATCATCGCTACATGCTGGGGAACAAAAGCAATACCGGCCTGGATCGCTTCCTGTGGATTCATCGACTGATAGGTTTCTCCAGCAATCGTGATCGTGCCTTCATTGGGTTGTTCTAAGCCCATTAAAATTGCCATTAGCGTAGATTTTCCTGCCCCATTTTTACCGACCACGCCATGGATCTCGCCCGTTTTTACGGTCAAATCAACTCTACGAAGCGCTTGCACGCCGGGAAAAGCCTTGCTGATTTCCCGCATCTCCAAAATTGCAGTTTCATTTGTTTCATTTCTATTCATCTTTTCACCATATTTAGTTTACGATAATATTGGTATCTGCCATGCCGATCTCAGATTGAGATAGGGATTCAGCCAGCGCGCGTTTACGCATGCGCTGCACGCGAACCGCATCCAAACCGACAGCGAAAAGGAGTAACAACCCGCGGCTGGTCTCGATCCAGAAAGGAGAAACTTTCATGATCGGCAAGCCTACATCAAGGATTGACCAGAGGAATAAACCGCCCATCGCCCCTAACATATTGCCGCGGCCGCCAAACAAACTGATTCCGCCAACTACGGCAGCAGCTTGAACCGGGAAGATAAGCCCTGCCCCCACACGTGGTGTCGCAGAATCCAGACGTCCTGCTGCTAGTAAACCGGCAATCGCCATACAGAAACCGCTGATTAAGTAAACCTGCCGCGTGACCTTATCCGCATTAATACCGGCGTCTTTCGCGGCCGTGATATTCGAGCCAATCGCGTACATGTTCCGCCCAAACTGGGTATAGCGTGTGACAATATGCGCCACAATAAATGCAAGCACAATGAAAACGGTTGACACAGGCACAGCCAGGAATCCTTTTTCTTGTGGAATCTTGATCAAAGAACCCGCGCCTAACCATTTGAAACTTTCCGGAAAGAATGCTGCTGTCGCTCCGGGTGAAATAATATAAACCAGGCCACGCAGTATCATCAGCATGGCAATTGTGACGATCAGGTTGTTCATACGTAATCGAGTGATCAGGTTACCGTTGATCCATCCAATCGCCAATCCCACTGCTAACATTGCGGCAATTGCCACAGCTGGAGATACTTCTAAACCGAGCCCACCATTTTCCACTGTTGCCAATAACAATCCACCCACCATCGCTGTCAGCCCCAGGCCGGATTCTGATGAAAGATCGAAGTTCGCTGTGATCATCGCGAATGCCTGCCCGATCACCAGCATACCCAATGCCGCAGTTCGGGAGAGAATGTTGACCAGATTATATGGGGTCCTGAATCCCTCGGAAAAAGCGGAGAAAAAGATGAGACTTGCTAAAACGAGTATCCAGATCAGGTTGTCAAAAAGAAAATAAATGATTTTATTGATTTTACTCTTCACGGAACACCTCATTATGAAAAGATATTATTCCACATTCAGTGAATGAGCCGTAGGGTCTACGGCTCATTCATTATATATTCAGCTTGCTAATTTAGCAATTTTTAGTTGTTGCCCCACAATGCAGGATTGTCAGCATTTTCGGGGGTAACTTTGGTGGTGGACAGATTCAGCATGAAGCCGACATCAGATTTTACAATAGTTGCGGGTGACCAGAGTGCGCCATCCTGTTCCACGGTGCCTTCTTCGATTGCTTCGCCTTTGAAGACCATTTCCATCCATTTGGTGATGATACCAAAGTCAGGAATCGGCTGGCTGGAAGCCTGGTCGGAATAGCCGTCTTTGATCGCCTGGATTGCTTCTGCGCATCCATCAACGCCGGTCAGGAAGATGTGGCCTTCCTCTTCGCGGGTGAATTTCTTGCCTAGCTGCTCGAGAGCAGCCAGCACAACGGTGGTGCCAACGCAGTCTGAGTGCATGTAAATGCCATCAACATCCTGTGAACCTACGACATCAGTGGTGGCTGAAGCAAAATTGTCTGCCTTCCACTCAGTTGGTTTGGAGATGACGGTGATGTTGGGGTAGTCGGCCATGTAGTCATTGAAGCCGCCGCCACGCAACTGGGCAACATTCTGTCCCAGATCACCCTGCAGCTCGAGTACGGTGCCCTTCGGCTCGCCGTATTTCTCAGTCAGCAGTCTCACCATTTCTTCAGCAGCCTGCTTGCCTGCCAGATAGTTATCTGACTGGACAACCATGTCGATCTCGCAGCCAATTGGTGCGCGGTCAATGGTGAAGAACGGAATGCCGGCATCTTTTGCCTTGGCAACGGAAGCGCAAATAGCCTGGCTGTCAACAGGAACGGTCACGATCGCATCCACACCCTGGGCGATGAAGTTTTCCATCTGGTTTGCCTGGGTTTCTGCATCCTGGTCGGCGTTCACATCAACAACTTCCCAACCTTTATCTGCCGCATAGTCCAAAAGACCCTGGCGGATCTGGCCCTGGCCGCCTGATAATTCAGGAGCACCGTAACCAATCGTGTAGGTCATGACTTCTTCTGCTGCGGGTGCTTCTGCTGCGGGTGCTTCTGCTGCAGGTGCTTCTGCTGCGGGTGCTGCTGGCGCGCATGCTGCCAGAATCAGCGCAAACACTGCCAACAATGAAATTAAAATACTGTACTTTTTCATTATCTTCAATCTCCTATTTCTATTTTTTTAATTTAACGATAGTCTTGCTTGGTGAACCAATCTTCTTTTGATCTCTCCGAAAAATCCTCCTTTCATTTACCTGTTTCTTGATTAGGGATAATTATGGATTTCAAATAATTGACTTCCAAAGCATCAGTGTCTGATCTATTATGCACACGCTACTTTCAATAATATAGATAAATTTCTCATTTGTCAATAACAAATGTTAGCTTCAGTAAGTGAAATATTGTTCATTTATGATTTTATGCTCATATTAATCTTAACCGTAATTTCTCGCATGTCAAGTACCGCTGCACGGATTTACCTTAAAAATTTTCCAATAAGTTTTGCGCCAGCATTTCATCGATGATTAACACTGAATAAATCCCGGTCTTTATTGAGGATAAAACTGCCTGGGTCTTCTCAATGCCGCCTGCCACCGCAACCACGGTTTTGACATTCCTGAGTTGATCCAGATCAATAGAAATCATGCGATCATAAAATTCCGCATCGATCAGATTGCCATTCAAATCAAAGTATCGGCCGCATACATCGCCAACCGCACCATTATCCTGCATATGCTGCATATATCGCTCTCCTACATATACAATGGACCCTTCCTGCGGAGGGATAGCGCCAATGCCAATCACAGAAACTGTTAATCGCTCCCACCGCTGTACAACTTCTCTAATCGAAGTATCCTTGATGAGATCATCACGCAACTTCTGTGATCCTACGATCATCGGTGCTAACAAGAAATATGGCGTGCCGCCGATCGCTGATGTGGTTTGCAGCACGATTTGATTGATCTGGGAATAATTTCCAGTGTAATCACGCTCACCCATCAAAGGCACTACTTCAACCTTTTTTGGCGCTGATGGAGCCAGGAGGCTCGCTAAACGTGTGATCGTTCTTCCCCAGGCTAAGCCCAGCACATCACCATCACAAAGGATCTTTTCAAGATAATTTGCCGCTTCTGATGCGATCGCCCGCATAGTCAGCTCCCGGTATTGATGGATGCCAGGAACAACGTGCACATGGTCGAGGCGGGTGTGTTTCTTGATCTCAAGCGCCATATTCTCACAATTATCGGCCGGGTTTACCACCTCGATCCGCACAATCCCAAACTCACGAGCCTGGCGCAAATACTGTGCGATCGATGAACGCGAGATTTTTAGTTTATCCGCAATTTCCTGCTGGGATAATTCTTCATCATAATACATGCGCGCCACCTGAACGATCATCGCGGTATTATCTGTTGAAGTAATTTTTGGTTGAACCATCAAAACTCCAAAATCCCTTTCTTTAGGAATACATTCGCGGCAGCGCCCATCAGGGCGGAATTATCAAATGATTCGCGAACAATTTTCAAATCTCTTTTTGCTTCTTCGGTCATCAAAAATCCGCGCACGCGCTTGTCAACACGGTGCAGAAAATCAGGCGCGCCATTCCACACCCCCCCTCCCAAAATGATCATGTCCAAATCCAGCAGATTGACCATTGATGAAAGGGAAATCCCAAGCTTCCTTATTACTTCATCAAATATCTCTTGAGATGCGCCATCACCATCATTTGCCGCCTGGAATACCATCCGTGTAGTTACCGGCGATTGTTGGTCTTTTTGAAAGCGAACGAGGACATCGCTTTTTCCCTGGTCTGCTGCGCGCTGGCCCTGGCTTGCGATGGCAGGCCCAGCCACATAGCTTTCAAAGCAGCCTTTCTGCCCGCACCCGCAAGGATCACCATGAATTTCATCGTAAATTCCATGCCCAAGATTGCCAGCGAAGCCGTGGGTGCCACCATAGATCTGTCCGTTCAGGAAAAGATAACCTCCGTATCCAGTCCCGAGCGTCATCCACGCGACATGTTTCAATCCAACACCTTTTCCCCACAACATCTCCGCGATCAGCGCCATCCGAACATCTGTCGCAGAAAAGACAGGTACGCCGAATCTCTCCGCTGCCATTTTCCCGAATGGAACATTACGCCAATATAAATTGGCAACAAGAACCGCTTCGCCGCTTTCTTCATCAATATTTCCGCAAACGCTTAGACCAACCCCGAGAAAACTTGAACGGCCTTTTTTAGCCATTTCAACAAACGGTGTGAGCAAATCGAGAATTCGTCCCGCATCCGCGCTGCCATCTGATCGAAAAGGAACCATGATCCTTTCGGAGGGCGAAAGATACTCACCATGCTGGTTGATCAGGGCGATATCCATTTTCGTTCCGCCGATATCTACCGCTAATGCATGAAAGGATTTTTCCTGGCTCATGGTTCCTCTCACATCTTCTTACAGAAAATGAACATTATTATCGCTGCTCATTCTTTCTAAATACCGGTTCTCCATTTTCCTCAAATACACGCTGTTCAAACCCTTTTTCAATCACTGGTTCGTATTCATGCCCGGCAGCAAGATGATACGAGGCAACAAAAACCAATGGTTCAGCGCCAGTATTAACCACACGATGCGCCCACATAGGCGGTATATGACTGATGGTACCCCTGGTCCATCGCTCTGCCTGGAATTCACCATCTCTGGTTTCCATCAGCAAATAACCCTCACCTTTCACGCAAAAATAGATCTCCGGCTGATCATGCGCCTCATGAAAGTGGCCCTTGGTCATGTAATATTCCCCGCCGATCGTGCCGGATTGAATGCGTGTAACCCCAAGCGCCATATCCGATGCGCTAGTGGTGAACCCATAATAAAAAATCTCATAAACTAAAGGATCACCATTATTAATCAGGGATTCTGCCGCCATTTGATCAGCAAACATCATCGCCAGGTCGCTGACCTTCCGGTCAGCTTTGCTTTGCACCGGTGAAAATTCACCTTGCTCAAAGTCAAACTGCACACTGATGGGATAATCTTCTTTATTAAGCATCATTTTTCCTCAATTTAATTTATCTTTCTGATTTCAACATCAGGCAAAATACGGCCTGCATCTTCCATCAATACATCACCTGTTCTCTCCGTTAGAACTGCAGCAGCACTAACAGCGCTGGCAAAGCGCATCGCTTTTTCCCAGGTGTCACCAGCATGAAGTCTAACTGCCAGGGCTGAGGAAACAGCGTCGCCAGCACCAGCAGCGTTGAGCGGCTTTTGGAGCGGCGCTTTTGCCAGATAAGTGCCTTCTTCAGTCACCGCAAGGATCCCTTCCTTGGACATTGTGATCACCAGATTTTGAATATCTTGTTCAGCGTGGAATGATTCCGCTTCGACAACCAAATCTTCAAGATTTTCTGATTTCTTATTAAATGTCCAGCGGAATTCCTCCCAATTCATTTTGACGATATCGGGTTTAGCCTGGATGGCTTCACGCATTACTTCATTTTGCGCGTCAACAAGCGTTGGGAGGCCTTTCTCTTTGGTCAGTTTTATCAGGTGATTATAAAAACCCGGATCCATCGATTTTGGAACAGAGCCGGCAAAAATGACTGATTCTGCTTGCTCTATCAGCGATGAAAACTGATCAGTAAAAAGCTGTGCCTGCTCTGCGCTCACATCCATCCGGCCAGCAATCACATGACTGTGAATTTTGGTTTTTTTATCAGCGATCACATGCGCCACACGTGTAGTGCCACCCACCCATATCGGAACAACGCTGATTCCATATCCTTCAACCAAATCAATCAATTCCCGGCCAACCGAGCCAGCAAAAAAACCAATTGATTTGGTTTCAACACCAAGATGACTGAGTACTACAGCAGAATTTAACCCTTTGCCGCCGACGCAATTCACGATCCGGTCAGTACGCATGGGCGTTCCCGCTACCCATTCATCAATGAAGAGGATTTTGTCTAAAGCAGTATTCGGACAAACTGATAGGAACATGGAAAAAGTATGCCTAATCGAATAGTTTTTGCGCGAGAACCACCATCGCGTTATTATTCACACGTTCGAGAATATCCAACGCGGTCATCAGGTCTTTGCTGGCGATGATAATCCCGTGCTGCGGCATGAGCACAACGCCCGCCTTGGCTTTCATTGAATCTTCATTTTTCTTTAGTACTTTCACGATTTTGTCAGCCTGATCCTGAGAATAGGGTTCAGCATCTTCATGATATTCCAATTCGCCCAATTTCTCTGAAGCACGCATGAGCGGGGGGATCGGATTCGATTGGGCTACAAATGCATTGACATATTTCGGATGCGCGTGAACCACTGCCCCAATATAAGGAAATGCCTTGTAAATGGATAAGTGCGAAAAACCCTCCCGTGAAAACCTGGGGTGTTTTTTAAGTGAATCCATATCATGGAAAGACCCGATCACCACGTCTTCGGCTCCAATTTGCCAGTGATACTCTGTTCCAGCGAGCGTGGGAGTCATGAAAATATCATCACCAACCTTAATGCTGATATTACCGCCAGCCGCATCTGTCAATTCCTTATCAAAGAAATATTTCGCAGCATAGGCGATCAGCTCTGATGGTGTCAATCTTTCTGGTAATGATTTCATCTGGAAAATCTCCTCATTATTTATTATATTAAAATTCTAAATGAAAAATAACATTTGTCAATAACATTTGTAATATTACCTTCAAGGTTATCGCATCATGATATCCGGCACGGTGATCGCGCCAAAAGATGTTGTTAATAAAAGACCCGGCCATGAAGAATGGCAAAAAGATGAGATCTCCAGCCCTTCTTCGGTGAGCAGGCTCAGCTCACCAGTTTTTGTGCCAGTAACCGTGATGAACCATTCGTAGGGCTGGTTAACCTGGACGACCTTATCAGTTAAAGAGCGAGCGCCATCTGCTATCACATACCCGGTTGGCCCGCCTTGAAAATGATTCTTCCATTCTCCTTCAAATCCCATTTCAGCGTACCATTTTTTCTGATTTTCAAGGATGTCGGAGAATTTCATTCCGGGTTTGATGGTCTGGAAGATCTGCGCTTCCACTTTCGCAGCACAATGATAGACTTTTTCCACCTTCTCAGGCAGCTTGCCAAAATGGACAAAACGCGTGAGGTTGCAATGCAAACCCCATTTGCGTGCAACAGAATGCAGCATCAGATATTTCTGCAGCGGTTTCTCTGTCGCTATAGGATGGCGATATCGGAAACAGCGCTCATCAGAGCCGACAATGATTCCATCAATTTCAAGCCCATTGATGGTGTGTAAATTCCATAATTTTGCTTCAATATCCTTCTCAGTCATTCCGGGATAAACCGACCTTGCGAGAGACGAAAAAATGTCGTCCGTAACGGTTGCCAGCCAGCGTGTTCGCGCAACTTCAAGATCCGTCATTGGGTAGTGTAAATCCACCAGGCCCATATACACATCCGTGGTTCCCGGAAACACAGTATCAGACCCAACATTGCCACCCACCAGCTCAACCGCGCGGCTGCGAATGTCCCCCTGATACCAGTACATACTGACCAGTTCATACTCCTGGCCGCTCACCTGCTCTTCCATCAAGCGGTCAGCGTCCATGCTATGTGCGACAATATATTGCTGATCCTTCGTGATGACCGCACAACCAAACCCAAGATTTGTTGGAAGGGTCACATGGTTATCCCCTCCTCCGGTCAGCCAGGCGAAATGCTCCCTGGTCGTGATAACAACGCCATCCAGGCCATTCTGTTCCAGGAACGCCCTCACACGCGCTCTCTTGAAGGCCGCATCCTTTATCACAGTTTGCATGCTATCGATCATCTTCGACCTCCATTATGGTTTATTTCTACCCATCTGCGTATCAATTTTCTTTCGGATTTCTTCAGTTCCCAGTTTATCGACCAGCCCTGAAGTATATTCACAGAAAAACTCACCACCAGGCGCCAGTACCTTCACATTGCCCTTGTTCTTTTCTGCGCTGTAACCCTCCACCCCAGCAGTGCCTACTTCCATTCCCAACGCTTGTTGATTGGGTGTCCTGCAGATCCAACGGATGCCATGGTCAAGCTGCGCCGGTCTATGGCGCACATAATCAGCGCTGCCGTCCGGATGGATATGTAAGGCATGCGCCCAACCTTCATCATCCGCCTCATAATCGATCATAAACACGATTTCCGGGTCATATATATGATCTGGATGGGTTATATGGTGAACAGTGGGGTTTTTCACCAATATATTGACAAAATTGAGCAGGTCCTCTTTGGGCTGCATATGGCTGGGAAAATTCGCGCGAATTCTCACATGATCCGCGTCATAACGCGCACTATACACCAATTCTCCCATATCAACCGGATGAAAATTGATATGTGCCAGATACATATATTCCATTGGTGTCCGGTTGAGATTCTTAACCCGCAGCGTGAAATTAATCAACGATTCATTTTCATATAACCTTAATGTGGGGTTTGCAGTGTAGTGATTCCCAAAGGCTGCGGAATGTTCATAAACCCCGCCCAGGCCGATAAAGCTGCCGTTCTCATCACTGCCTGCTTCAAGATATGCGTGCTGGTATTTTGCATTCACCAATTCTCCGTGAATGGGATGATCATCATCAGGGCCGGGTGATCCCATTGCACCCATACCGCAATGAAATAAAAAACCTCCCATATTTGAAAGAAAATCCTGGGTATCTTTTGGCTCTTTTACCGCTGTTTCCATTTTGATACGCCGCCCATCAAATTGTGCATCCCACACCTGCTGTCCATGAAAGGGCAGCACAACAATCTCACCACGCTTATTGATGATGCGGACAGCGCACACGCCACTTGGATAACGGAATACAAGCGCTTTCATATTCGATGCAGACAAGAACTCTATCTCATGCTGTAAAAACAGATGCGGGAATAAATATATCTTATTCGTTTCTCTTGCCATCATGTTCCTCCATTGATCGATTTAAAAAGTGGGCTGATGTGATCATCAGCCCACGTGTACTTACACCTTTTATCCTTGATGGTTATAGACATCCCATCCCATGTAGTTCTCAAATGCTTCTACAATGATCTCCGCGGATTGGGCGTTGGTGAAAGCCGCATGATGCTCATAACCTGTCTTGCAGATATGCTTGAGCAATTTTTGCAAACCAGGCACTTCAACCACAGCACGGCTGCCAAATGTATCCAGCGGATCGTCCGTAATCCGTCCATCCCCGGCATAAGCATGGATCACCCCTGCCACATCATCAGTTGTGATCCGGGCGAAGCTCATCGGGCCTGCTGGAACACGTCCGTTGATCGCGCCATAGGTATTTTCTTCTCCCAAAGTAGTTGCCAGTATTTCCGCGTTGCGCATGGTGAAGTCAGGATAAAACGATTTTGCCCAGTTACCACAATGGAAGAAGATGCATTTATCCGTTTCCGCGGCATAGTTATTATTCCAATCCACCAGCGCGGCAGGTTTGCCAGTCGCCAGCGATAGCGCGTACATCGAGATCGCGCCAGTGATATCCACTTCACAGGCAGAGGGAATCAGTTTATTGCTCATCATGCTCATTAATGTGCACGGGTTGATCCCGAGATTAACCTGGATCGAATCCCAGCACTGCAGGGCAGTTGCATCAAGATCATGGTAAGCAATCCATTCATCCAGGGCCAGCCCAAACTTTGCCATTCGCAGCAATGGTTCTGCTGGAATACCTTCTGTAGGGATGTATTCTTTGATCTCCTGTAATTTGGCTAGAACGCCCTTATTGTCATCATCCATACGCCTTGCATTTCCAAAAAGCTCGGATAGATCGATTGTCTTCACGCTAATTCCATAATGCTGCAGCAGTTTTTCGCTGAAGCGCACTGTGTTAAAAGCATTTGGGCGCGCGCCAACAGCGCCAACTCGCATATTGCGCAAACCCTTTACAACCCGGCAAACACCGAGGAATTTTGTGAAGTCCTCTTTAAACAGGTCACATTTCGGATCTGTCGTATGTTCAGTGGTCAAAGTGTACTTAAATCCGTATTGGCGCAGGTTGTTGCAGACAGATATCTTGCCGCAAAATCCATCGCGCCGCCTTTCCAGCGGTAAATCAATTGGATCGTCCGGATATGCTTGCACCAAGATCGGCACCTCTAAACCGGACAGTTTCAAAGTATCAGCAATACCTTTTTCATCACTGAAATTCGGCATGCATACCAGCACTCCCTCGATCTCATCCCGGTGTTTTTTAAACAATTCCGCGCATTCTTTTGAGTGTTCCCAGGTTTCAACCGATCCATTCTTGGTCGCACTTTCCGGCAGCGCGATCATGTTCACGTCAAAAGATTTAAACAGATCATTGATATCCTTCCTTGCTTCCAGGACAAGTTCATCGGGGAAAAAATCCCGGTTTCCAAATAGAACTGCTAACGTTTGTTTCTTCATGCTTTCTCCTCTTTCTTATAATTGGTGGTTTATTTTTTTAACTGCTGGATACAGCTCTTGATATGTTTTATAGCGCTTCTCAAACAGCGCTTGATTTTCAGGGTCGGGATCATACACTTTTTCGATGACAAGATGCTGACTGATCGCATCTCTCGCATTCGCGAATACACCTGCTGCCACACCACCCAGCACCGCGGCGCCCATCCCTGCCGCTTCCGTCACTTTTGGGACAGCAACAGGTATTCCGGTAATATCTGCTTTGAGCTGCAGCCACAAGCTTGATTTTGCGCCGCCGCCAATCGCGCGTAACTCGTCAATGGTGATACCGCCATTCTTAAGGATATCCAAATTGACCCGCAATTCCAAAGTTAGACCTTCAATAATCGCTTTCGCCAGATCCTGCTTGGTGGTTCCAAAAGTCAAGCCAACGATAGCGCCTTTTGAGCGGGTATCAAAATAAGGCGTTCCGCTGCCAAAAAAATGAGGCAGGATCATGATCGGGGAAGGTTTTGTATCAGCTCCTTCCAGGATCAGGTCATATGCGTCGCGTTGGCTGTGCGCAGCTTGTGAGATCTCATGTTCGCAGAAGGTATCTCTGAACCATCGCAGCATGAAACCGCCGCTCTGGTTTAAAGTCATCACCACAAACAATCCGGGAAATGTGTGTTCGTAAACCGACATATTTGCCTGAAAAAGGGCTTCATTAAGCATTGGCGTCTCGATAGCGACCTCTACAACCTCTGCAGTACCGGTGGACACCATCGCTAATCCAGGCTCGATCAACCCGGCCCCAAGCGCGCCGCAGGCCTGGTCGTGTCCGCCAACACCAACAACGGGTTGGTTATTGAGTCCTAATTCTTGTGCCAGGGCAGCGCTCATCACGCCTGCCCTCGTTCCGGAAGGCGCTACTTTTGCTAACCGTCTTTTTTCTAGTCCCAGCGTTTCAAGGATCTCTTCAGACCAATCTTCTTTTCCAAGATCATAAAGCTGCGTTCTGGAAGCAAGGCACTTGCTAATGAACGCCTCTCCTGTCATCTTTCTGATGACGAAATCTTCATATAAAAGAAACTGGTGGGCTTTGTTCCATACGTCAGGTTCGTGCGCTTTAATCCACATTAATTTTGGCAATGTATTGCAGGTGTGCACCGGCATCCCGGTACGTTCAAAAAGGCTTTTCGCTCCAAATCTTTCTTTCAACTCCGCGTTTTGGGCATCAGTACGCGTGTCCATCCCAAGGATTGTGGCGCGTATTGCCCGCCCTTTTTCGTCTACTGCTGTAACAGCTTCACCCTGAACAGAAAACCCGATCGCTTTGATCGTATCCTGTGAATTTGTCTTCTCGACCCCCGCCTTGATACATTCCCTGGCCAATGACCAGACATTCTCAGCATCCTGCTCCGCCCAATCAGGATAAGGGATATCAACTGCATATTCTCGGCTCTCGCTCCCAAGCAGCTGTAACTCATCATCAAAGATGTGCGCCTTGCAACCGGTCGTCCCAATATCTAATCCGATTAAAGCCATATGCGTTCTCTCCTTATTATTTACCCATCAAGCGCATCAACAGCCTTGAGCAAGTCCTTTTCGGAGATGTCGCCAGACATCCAGCGGTTCTGCAGCTGCCATAAGGAATAAACAGTGGAAGGAATTATTTCGACATCATCCAAATGAATTGGTTCATCTATTTTGATCTCCCGAGTCACTTTTGCGCCGTTTGCTAATCCGATCGGTAGAAGGTTTTCCAATCTTGCACTTTCGTAGGTGTCGATCAGGCTGTAGTAAGAGACTCCGCCAATCTTATCCAATGTATCCCCGGGCATCAAATCTTTTTTCGCAACGGCGAATACTTCAGAAACGAGATGATCGAGAGGTTTCATGTTAGATTTTTTTCTGAGGGTAAGCATGGCGCACGTCAATGGAACCTCAATGCTGCAAAGGTGGAAAGGCCGGAAAAGCGTGTAATATGGCCCTCCTCCCATATCACGCAAGACCATCGCTTCTCTCAATCTGGGATGATCTGTATAAATGATCAGGAATACACCGGGAGCTACCCGCCCCACACCAAAATCGACCACACCCATTTTATTTAGAATCCCGCCATCCTTTTTCAGCCGGAATGTCTTGTCCAAATGATCACGGTCTGTGTCTGGCCCATGCATTCCGCGCACGTCCGGCACCAACCCTGTCGCGTTGGAAACTGCAGCCATTTCGATCATAGTTTTAGATCCATCCACAAACTCAACCAGCATATACGGGCTTAGTCCACGCCGTTCAGCTTCTTTAATGATTTTCGGATCATCTGGTAAAGAATACCGGTCGAGCGGATTGTTCTTTCCTTTTCCGGCCGCGACAATGGTGAATCCGAGCGCATCCGCAAAATCAAACAATTCTTTGCATGCGGCCGGTTCATCCCCGGCAGCAAGCGCATATAGCACGCCTTTTTGCTGGCTATACCAGTGCAGGATTGGCCCAACAGTAATATCAGACTCAACATTCATCATGGCAAGATCATGGCCTTTCCGTACAGCACGCAATGCTGCGCGTGCGCCAATCTCCGGCACGCCCGTCGCTTCTAGGACAACATCGATATTCTTGACATCAACCAGAGTTCGATAATCTTTTACCGCGACATATTTTCCTGCTGCAATCGCATTATCGGCTTCTGCTGCAGTATCAGCAACAACCACTTCGCCTTCAGTTTTTCCGATGATATATGCATTCTTTGCCCGCTCCAGATCCACATCTGCGGTAATCACCACGTCAATACCCGCCATCATGTTTACCGCAGCAACCACATCCGTCCCCATCTGGCCCGCGCCGATCATACCAATGCGAACTTTTTTCCCTTGTGCTTCAAACGCTTTCAGCTCATCATTTAACCCGATCATTTTGCTCACTTTCTATGGATTGACCATTACTTTTAAGGCTGCACCATCAGCTGCTGCCTCAAATGCTTCCCCAACTTGCGACAAGGGATAACTCGCTGTGATAAGTTTATCGCCGGGAATGATCCCGCGCTGCAGGGCTTCTAACGCAAAAGCGTGATAAGAGGGGTGGTATGAAAACGAGCCGATGATCTCGGTCTCTTCATAATGGATCTTATTCCCATCAAATTTTGTCATCACATCCGCTTTGGGTAGGCCACCAAACAGCATCACTTTTCCGCGTTTTCGCGCAATCTCTACAGCCTGTGTCTGTGTTGCTGCAACCGGATTGGCGCAGATCACGATATCCGCACCGCGCCCATCCGTCATCCCGCGTACCACCGCTTCAAGATTCTCCTCAAAAGGATTGACCATGGCTTCCGGTTCAAACCTTTCAGCCAGCGCGCGGCGTGAATCGCTTGGTTCTGATATCACCACGCGGGCACCGCGTGAGTGGGCGACAGCAGTATGAATACAACCGATCGGACCTGCACCCATCACGACTACCAGATCATCGATGGATGTATGGATGCGGTCATGGCAGGCCAGCACAGAGCTGCATGGCTCAGAAAGGGCTGCATGATCAAAAGATAATCCTTCAGGCACTTTGTGCACCACGCCAAGCGTCAGGACTTCTTCATTTAACAGCATATATTCAGCCAAACCGCCGTTATATCCTGGCGTGATCCCCAGGAAATGGAGATCATCACACAGGTTATAAAGACCTTTCCGGCAATAATAGCATTCGCCACAATGGATATCCGGTGCAATGGCGATGCGGTCACCCACTTTGTACGCGCTTACGCTGCTGCCAACTTCGATCACCACACCAGATGCTTCATGGCCAGTTACGACCGGATCCCCGGATGGACCTTCCTTCCAGCGCCGCAGATCAGAACCACACACGCCGCATGATTTCACTTCCACAACGATGCCGTGCACATCCGCCTTTGGCAGATCAATATCACACATCTCAAATGTTTTACTGGCTGTTAAAAAAGCTGCTTTCATTTCTATGTTCCTTTGTTTATATTTTCATATCTTCTAATTTTTTGCCAACCGCTCCCCCGGGATGCGTCTCGCCAAACTGCGCGATGCTATAGCCACGCATTTTTAACAGGACAACACAGAGCGCATCACCAAAGGCAGAATTGACCAACGAGCTGCCTGTGGCAACCATACCAAAAGGATCGCCACCTTCCGGCGCGACCACCTGCAGGACAACATCGCTCATCACACCCAGATCTGATTCCGGCTTCTCGGTTATAGCAATAACCTTTGCGCCGCGATCTTTTGCAACCCGCACCAGCGTGATGACCTCCTGTGTGCGCCCGCCTTTGGATAGAGCGATCAGCACATCCTTCTCACGAACAGCACCGGAAAGGCCATGTTGGCTATCACCCACATCGATCAACAGCGCGGGTGTTCCACAGCAGCTTAGAAGATGCGCCAGCCGCCGCGCAACCGAATGGGATGTGCCAGCGCCTGCGATCAGCACATGCCCTTCACATGCGTGCATCAGTTGCACAGCATCGAAAAACGAATCATTGATCTGATCAATCAGGGTTAATACGCCTTCTGCCTCCAACCGCAGTGTTTCTTTCGCTAATGCCAGCACGTCTTCTTTGTTCATGGATAGTACCTACACCTCTAAAATTTTCTTTGCGCTTTGATGATCGGTTATGAGAACATTGATCAATTTCCCTTGAAGCGCTGCACGGATTGCCAGATCTTTGTTTGGGCCGCCTGTTACACCAACCACTCGTTCAATTCTTTTAAGTTCATCCAGTGTGATGCCCATCACACGTTCATCAACATCCGATACCAGTGGTTTTCCATCCTGATCAAAATATCGCAGACATATATCCCCTACCGCACCAAGCTTGATCAGTTTATTGAGATCAGATTCTGAAATAATCGAGCCATCCATCATCACAACGGAATCCTGGGTTGGTGCACCAACCCCGACATACGCAACATCAATTTCTTTATATAAACGCAATACTTCCTGCACATGCGAGTCTGAGATGAACACCTCTTTCACCTTTGTGTTATCGACAATCCCAGGGGCGGATAATATGGAAAGTTTGGAGTTGATTTGTGATACCAACCGCCGCAAAATATACGTAGCATGCGCTTCAGATTCCGGTTTCCCTAGCCCGCCATTTATCTGCACAACATGTGATTTCGGGCAATCCATTACTTGAATCGCATCCACCATCGCCCGCAAAGTTGTCCCCCACGCAATCCCAACCACACTGGGCTCAACCATCGAGCGCACAAAATAATCAGCAGCCGCTGCGCCAACTTCCCGTGAAACAGCTAATTGCGATGACGGTTCGCTGACCCCAACCACAACCGCTTCCAATAAACCATATTTCTCCTCAAGGGCTTGTTCTAGGTCGGTATAGTATCCGGGCTGCGGGATGATATTGATCTTGACCACACCAACATCCTCCGCCTGCTTCAATAAACGCGATACTTTTGGCCTGGATAAGACCAACCGTTGACTGATCTCCTGCTGGGTAAGCCCCTGTTCATAATATAATTTACTAACCTTGAGAATTAAACGGTAGTCAATGGTTTTTCGTCTCGGCATGATCATCCAATCTATTGTTTAATGCACACATTCTCACTTTTGAACTCTTGTGCAATTTGATTGTATTTTATATGGATTATTTTGTCAATTAGTTAAATCAAAAACATTGATAAGGAGACCCTCTTGAACAAAAAACATATCACCATCTTTCTCGCCTTCGCCTTTGGCATCTCATGGCTCATCGGCCTGACCATCTTCCTGACAGGCCGGCTCGAAAACAGCCCCGAGTTGATCCCCAACAGCGGCATCACGCTTGCGTTTGTGCTGACTGCCACAGGCTATATGTGGGGGCCGGCGCTCGCCCATATCCTCACTCGTTTGGTCACGCGCGCAGGGTGGAAAGATCTATTCCTCAAACCCCACTTCAAGTCGGCCTGGAAATATCTTCTGGCGGGATGGTTTATTCCTGGATTGCTCACCATTCTGGGAGCAGCGCTATTTTTTGTGATCATCCCCTCGCAATTCGATCCGCAGCTGACCATGATCACCGGCCAGATTCAAGGCGCAGGCGCGGAAATCTCCCCTGTAACTGTGATCATCTCCCAAACTGTGATCGCGCTTTTCATCTCTGCGCCGATCAACGCGATTGCGACCTTTGGCGAGGAATTCGGCTGGCGCGCGTTTCTGCTGCCCGAACTTCTTCCGCTTGGCAAGCGCAAAGCGCTGATCATCTCCAGCATCATCTGGGGTGTCTGGCACTGGCCGGTGGTTTACATGGGGCATAATTACGGTTTAGATTACGCGGGATATCCCTGGCTGGGATTAATCCTGACTGTCTGGTTCACGCTTTCGATCGGCGTCTATATCGGTTGGTTGTCGATTAACGGAAAATCTGTCTGGCCGGCTGTGCTGGCACATGGCTCATTAAACGGTCTGGCAGCGATCGGGATGTTATTTTTGCAGGGCACTCCGCGCCCGACGCTCGGCCCATCCCCGGCCGGTTTGATCGGCGTACTGCCATTCACAATACTATCCGCCTGGATTCTGTTCAGGCTTAAAGAATAGCAATGGTTTTATGCGGCTTGCCGCATCTTCAAGATATGCCGAAGGAAATCCCTTGGGCCATTGTCCGCGCAGGGCGGGATGATCCATCGTGCTGCCGCGCGAACTGCGTCGGGTGCGTTAGCCACCGCCACACTATAACCTGCTGCCTGCAGCATGCCGATATCATTATTTCCATCCCCCATGGTGATGACCGCCCGCATCGGAACACCATACCGCTCCCCCAGCGCGCGAATTCCGCTCACTTTTGAAATACCGGCCGGCATAAACTCCAGCATCTCAACCAGTGTATGGCAGTATTCCACGCGATCACCCGCGATTGCATATACCATTTTTTCTAAGTCAAACAAGCGCTGGCGATTATCCCGGTCCAGAGCGATACATTTATAAGCCTGCGGCAGAAGGTCTTCGACCTGCGCCCACTCACCCACCTCAACCAAACTGGGTGATCCATAGTCAAACAGAATAGAAGCGTTATGCGTTATCTTGCGCACATAGATGTCTTCTCCGATGTGGATTGCGAGTTCGATACCCTGTTGATCACATTGGGTAATTAAGGATTTGACAAAATCGGTTGGCAGCACTATTTTTTCAAGGATCGTACCATCGATCTTCTGCAGCATACATCCATTAGAAAACACGATCGGCATGCTGATTCCCAGTGCAAGGGCGGTTTCGCGCGTCGATTTCAGATTCTTGCCAGTTGCGATGGTGAAATAGATGTCGTTTTGTTCCAGATTCGTAATAATCTCAGCGATTTCCGGATCTAACGCGCTATCAATATCCTTCAAGGTGCCATCCAGATCAGAAACGATCATCTGAAAATCATGGTAGGCAATATTCGGCCATAGTGTATTCTGCATTGTCATCCTATAATTTTTATTGTTTTAGCTCAATCAAGCGCGCCTGCAGGACCTCTCGCGCGCCATTACGGATCACTTCGATCTCCACCAGGTCACCCGGCTGGTAATTGAAAAGGGCGTTGATGAAGATGGTATCTTCATCCAGCAATGCCTCACTGATGCGCACAATGATATCACCAGGAAGGATACCCGCCTGCTCGGCGGGCGTGTTACCGCCAACCTTCACAACAAAAGCCCCCCACTCGACCGGCAGGTCGTATCGCTCTGCCACAGCAGGGTCAATATGCTGCACCTGCACACCCAGATAAGGGCGCGCAAAATAACCCTTTTCAATGATCTGGTTGCTGATCAGTAAAGCGGTGTTCGAAGGGATCGCGAAACCCAAACCTTCCGCGGCAGCGCCGGAGTTGTTACCCCGCACGACCAGCGTATTCACGCCCACAACTTCGCCGGCAAGATTGACTAGCGGTCCACCTGAATTACCACTGTTGATCGCAGCATCTGTTTGCAGCAGGTTTTCCATCTCAAATCCCTGTCCAGTGTTTATCATGCGCCCGGTCGCGCTGATCACACCAGTGGTCACGCTGTTGCGAAAATCACCAAGCGGCGATCCGATTGCGATAACAGTCTCCCCTGGTTTTAGCCTGTCGGAATCACCCATGACAACGATAGCCGGCACATCACCATCAATTTTCAATACTGCCAGATCCGCGAAAATATCCGTACTGACAACAACAGCGGGCATCTCGGTGCCATCGCTGAGAATGACCGATACAAAATCCACTCCATCAATCACATGGTTATTGGTAACAATATATCCATCCGCGCTGATGATGAAACCGCTCCCGCTCACCTGCTGGTCTCCGGTGGTACCGAAAAAGGTGCGCTGGCCGGGAATGGATCCCACCACCGTGACCACAGCCGGTTCAACCATCTCCACCACCTCCGTGATGATCGTGCTGATTTCGCTGGATGAAACAACTATTTGGTTCGGAAGCTTCTCGGAACCAGTTTCCGATGCCGCCAGGGCTGGTTCAGAAACAAGAACAGGTGACAATCGGGAAATCGCATATTGTGCGCCCAGGTATGCCCCTGCCAGCGCCGAAAAAAGAACAAGCGCCAGCATCATCAGGAAACGAACTGTGCGGTTCATATGGTTCTCCTCATAAAAAAGGTAAATGGGTCATTCTGAAAAAATGCATTAAGCATTCTTCGCGTGATTCTTGATCATTTCAAGTAACGCAGCCGCGGAGATCTTCGGCCCTTCCATCTCCATACCGTGAATGCCAAGCTGTGTCCGCAGCTGGCCAACAAACACGTTCTGTTCAAAAAATGCCTTGAAATACTCCTTCGCCAGGGTTTCATGTAAATCCATGTATTGTGGCGGGCCAAAAATATTGGCGAAATAATTAGACACCAATCCCTGCGTTGCTGTTGTGCCTTTACTCATCACCGCACCTTTGCGAAAGACTTCTAACGCATCTTCAGCATTGGCAAATTGGCCGATCACCGGCACTGATTCATCAACAACTTCATAGTTATTCGCGTAGAACAGGCAGTCGATTGGTGTGCCTTCCATGATGTACTCATAACGCGTCACCGGCATCACCACACGCGCGTTCACCTTTTCCGGGTTCATGATGATCGTGCGGTCGATCTGGCCTAATGCATAACCGGATTGCAGGTCATCCAGACGCACAAATGCGCCCATTTCCGTGCCATATGCAACCAGGTTGCCTTGATCATCATATCCAATCGAACCCATGTCATCCGCGATGATCACCATATCTTCGATCTCATCGCTGGCCATCAGGCGCAGCGCTTCGATCGACTCGGATTTACCCGCGCCAGTATCCCCAAGAATGATGACCGAGAATGGTTTTTTATTGCGGATGGTGATCTGCAGCATGGCGCCATGAAATGGAAGAAAACCTTGTTTCATGCGCTGGATGTTATGCAATGTCAGGATCATCTTCTTCAGATAACCAAAATACGCGTATTCATCGCGGTATGGCACAGACGCGACCAACATGTCGTTTTTTTCATCTTCAAAAAAAATGGTTTCATTGCCATCCACATGCAATGGATTATCCCCCGGCGCGCCATAAACATAAACGGCATCTGGTTTGCGTTTCAGGTCATCCTCGTTCGCAAGCTCAAACAAGTTGGAGAGGGAAAAACCAAGTTCGAAGAATGTGAGCGGGAAATAGATCATCATCAACAAAGGCCCGACTTTTGCCGGATACCCCAGCCAATCCTTTGGGTTCAGTACCAGACCCTCCAAGGGATTCTGGTTTATTCGAGCGAACATGCCTTTGCGTTTGTTGTTTGGGGTGTTGAAGATCATCGGCGGATAGATCAGCACCTGCCGAATGATGAATACACCATTGAGAGCATCATAGGCGCCTTTAGGGTACTTCAACGCTGCCGGCAGGGCAATCGCTCCCACCTCCGCGCCCGCGCTGACCTGGCGATAGATCTTCGGGTGTTTTCCGGTGATATTTTCCTGGATATTGCGATAGGTCGAACGCACCAGGTGCATCAGGGTTTCCACCGTGTCGTTAAACGTGCGGTAAGGTTTCTGATCCAGACGGTCAAAGACAGAATCCGCGATCACCAGACGGTGCAGCCGGCGCCAGGTGTTATATGCCTGTTCGACAAATTCATTGAACAACATCGCGTCATTGAAGAAAATCTCAGACCCTTCCACCAGCTTGATCACTTTTTTGCCCGGTAACGTGTTCAGGTAATACAGTGTTTCCAGCAAAACCGCTTTTTCCGATTCGCTGACTTGTTTGCCGGTAAAGATATTCAACAACTTGGATTGCTTCCTTTGTAATTCAGCCAAAAACTGGTCGAAGAATTTCAGGAACGGCTCGCTTGTCAGCAGCTCTTCTCCGCTGGTGCAGATCCCGCCGCGCACGCGCAAAATGAATTTATCCGGATAAAGATGATAAGAACCGTTTTCCATCAGGATGCCTGATCTCTCATATTAGATTATCCATGATTCTACTACACAGATAATAATAAAAATTGGTGCATGGGGATGGTGTCTACGTAAATGATTAAACTCAATAGCCACTCATGAAAATCATGAACGATTTACGGGTTTTTCTGGATTCTTCGATATTCGAAAGAAAAAGGCTGATCCATAAAGATCAGCCTCTATTTCACTCCAAACAAAATCCATCAGGATTGGCAGTTAGGAGTTTTGGATGAATGCTTCGTAATCCTTTACCTGTCCGCCATCCAAACAACATTGAATGATCTTCTGCCCTAAATCCGTCAGATCAGGCTGGCGGAAATCCGCCAAATAGCGCTGGAAGAAATCCTTCCAGATTTGCGCTCCTTCATCATAAGCCTCCACCCCTACTTCTGGCTGCGTATCCACTTGCAAAAACCAGCGCGATATCTGCGATCCTTCAATGTGGATATTATGCAATGCGTATCCCAACAGCGGCAGCCGCGCAGGTTGGATCTGCTCCGATCGGAAACGGGAAGTTCCGCGGCGGGCCATGTATTCACGCGCCAGCCATTGCGGCATGAACCCTGCTTTCCACGCGCCAATATACTGATTGGGGATCAGGATATATTGCGTCTGATCAAATTTTATGAATTGTTCCAGCAGCAGGTTAGCCTGGCGCACCATTTTGCCCGGCGCGAATGGCCAGTATGAACCAACACCTTCACTGGTCATCCCGTCGACCTGCACAATGCTGGGGTTGTCAAAACCACGCGGGGCAACCAGCCGCCAAAGCCAGGCCAGCGCCGGGGGCAGCACGTGAAACAATCCGACGATTCCAAAGGTCGGTTTTTCTCGCGTGCAGGGAGGAGTGCGTACACCGAACGAGCGCACGTCGACAGTCACCGGGCCATCCAGTACATTCGGTATCACTTTACGCGGAATAACCACGCGCGGATTGGGGCATGGCTTGCCCGGTTCGTCCTGGGTATGTTCCCAGATCAAGGCACGGCTGTTGGGGACAGCGTCAATATTCAAAAACAAAAGCGGCATGTTCGGTTGCGCTGTGATCTGTTCAAGCGATGGATCTGTGCCATAACTATCAATGTGGTTGACACGCACAAACCATGCATCTTCCGCATCGATCACGCGCATGCGCCCATGGTTACGCTGGAAAGAAGGATGGCTGATAGCCATATCATCAACGACCGGGCGCAGGTCGCATGTGCGCGGCAGTGTCACATAGCGGCGTTCCTGCGTAACAATGTTCTCTCCCAACATCAGGCGTCCATCCGCCTGGCGATGCGCTTGCTCCAACATTTCGCTTTTACCGCCTCCGCTCGCACCCTCATGCATAATGGTGATCGCATTATCATATGGTGTGATCACCTGCACAGTCGAGCAGTGCGGCGCGACCCAACCCTCTTCGGCGCCGTTCTGGATCAGGAATCCATATACCCCTTTTTTCGCGCTTGGACCGGGATAGAGATTATATGAAAAAATCTCGTACATATCCTTTTTCCGATTATGCACAACCACCTGTTTGCCGTCAAAAAATGTATGGCGGAAGGGCGGCGCGCAAATCATGATCAAACGCGGAGAGAAACCGCTCTCGATCTTTGAAAGCGGATGGATACCCTGCAGCATGGCTAATCCCAACGCGAAGAAACCTGCGTTCAGCGGCACGATCGCGACCGCATCCTGGCCGGCTTCTGCCTGCCCGGCGGTGAAACCGAACATCGCCAATTCCTGTCCGCTCAACCAATCCAACGATTCAGCGCGCAGAGTGTCAAAATCGCATCCGTAAATTTCCTGAAAAGTAAGCTTATCAGTCTCCTGATCATCTCCAATCACCAGAGAATCCGGATCCCGGCGCCGCATATAGGCTTCAGTGTAGTTAGCCACGATGCCATTTCTCACGCGTGATACTTCAGCTTCAACAACATTGCCTTTTCCGTTCACGTCGTAGGCTACTTCAAAAAAGGATGAATCAGGATCGCCAGTTGAGATGTTTAAAAGATCATCCAGTGATTCTGCGACAACCACTTTTGGCGCTTTCGCCACGATTTTAGAAATATCTTCTGGAAGATTGAATTGTTTCCACATGCCTTTATTGTCCTGTATGTTCTTTATAAGACTCTCGCCTGTGTCTGGCAAGAATTTATTGAAGGGGATTATATCTGAAAATTGGTGAGAATTATGCCCAATCGATAAGCGCGCCACAACAATGAGTACCAGAATTTATTCCGATCGCACATGTAACTCATTTTGATAATCACCCTGATTTTTTTATTTTTTGCTAGCATATTGTTCACTAATGCACCACAGAATATCAATTGCTAAACCCATGATTCGCCTGCTATGTTTTTGTGAAACTTATTTAATATGAGAAAATCAGTGGAAGATCCTTTTTTTGCGCCATCATTTTCCATCATTCAATGATGTTTGACGAGATTACGCCTTTATTAAGTTTTATAACCAGCCAAATAATCGGTAGATATGAACAGTCTTTTTTCTTGATTCCTGGCAGGTAACATGCTAATATTAAATCGGTTCCGTAGCATCACCAATCGATAGGGGTTGAATTCGATTTCATGGAACATCGTGGGGGAAATTTACGCAAGTATGTGGTAGGAAAATCGTAAGTAGTGAAGGTTACAACTATTATTATTTTTAATATTTGAAATAATAACAGGTCTGAAAAATAAATAATTTGAGGAGGCTAATTATCTAAACATACTACACGGCAATCAGAGCGGGATGATTGTTAATCAAGACAGTTATCCAACGCATTAACAACATAACGATTCACACAAAGTCTGCACAACAAACCATCATTGCGCCTGGCTGACAAATTTTTTTAAATATTTTGTTTTTGGGAGAAAAGATGATGAAAAAAATGGTTTTTGTTGTTTTAATCGCATTTTTGGGGGCATTGGTGTTTTTTACCAGCGTTTTTGCGGATAGTGAAACACCACCAGACGCACCAGTTATTGAGCAGGAGATAAATGAATCTGCGGCTCCAGCAGAAGGTGTCGTAACGACAGAAGAAACCCCTCTTTCCGAGATTGGTGAATTCCCTGTTGAGGATGCGGATATAAACGCACCAGATGTGGATCCTCTCCTTACTAAAGATGTTGTCCTGGCTGACGCACAGGGCGAAGTGCTTGATCTGGTTAGCCAAAACAGCGCAGAACTACTGATCGCGGGAGACCCATATTGGATGGTCGGCACGCAGAAATACGCGGTTGTTTTTATTGGCGATCCGTGTCCATCTGGGACTACTCTGGGTTCTACATGTTGGCAATCTGCAACTCCGATCAACGCGGCGTTGGCCAAAATTGAAAGCAGTAGTTTGATACCTACTAATAAAAAATTGTATATTGTTGGCGGAACTACGTTTGTTGAAGATATTCTGATTAATGGCAGCAGCGTTTCCGATACCAATAAAAGCAAGCTAACCGGTTTCATAGGCGAGGCTGACGCGTTAGGCGCTTACCCTGTCTTAGACGGCAATATCACGCTACAGTTTATGAAATTTGGGTTTTCCATCAGCAACCTGACAATTAATGGTTTTCTTAATATCTCCGGCTCACAGGGGGTGGTGGAGCTGGATGGGGTGACAGTCACCAATTCCGCCGGCACAGGCATCACAATTGGAGACTCAATTGTGTCGCGCCACAAAGGCAATGTAACTATTAAAAATGTAAAAGCAAACAACAACAGCGGAACAGGTACAGTTGTTTTCTCGACTGGTGTTGTGACAGTCACCAATAGCACTTTCAACTCTAATAGCGGACATGGTTTGTCGATAAATTCCAATGCAGGGACAATAACCATCAATGGCATCGTTGCTCGCGGCAACGCGAACAGCAACCTGCGTATTGAGAAATTTGAAAAAGCGCTGTCTGTCACCAATGCGATCCTGCACGATAGCGTAGCAGGCGATGGGCTTTACGCGGTCAGCACCAACAATGCGCCTGCCACACTGCGCAATATCTATGCCTTTAGAAACGATCAGTATGGAATCCACCTTACGACTGGCGGCCAGATCGTAATGGGTATGTTGGAAATCACCGATTCCGTCAATAAGAGCGGAGTTTTCATCGATCAAACCGCTGCCAAATCAACGATCAGCGTGGCTAATTCACGATTGGAGAATAATGCCGCCTCGGATAGTGGTGATGGACTTGAGATCAAATCTCTTGGAAACGTTCTGCTAACCAGCATCTCATCATCCTATAACTCCCGGCAAGGCGTGAACATCGATAACTGCCAGTATGATATCGGCTTGAGCAAATGCAAGGGTACCGGCACGATCATCATCACCAGCCCCGCGAACAGCAGCTTCCAGGTCGCCAATTATTTTGAAGGAAACTGGAGCAATGGGTTGCGCTTGGTTTCGAATAATAGTGTCACATTAACCAATTTGCAAAGCAATTACAACAGTGATCACGGACTTGCCTATATCAACTATAACCCGGCTGCCACTCTGACAACCAATACCAACCTGAAAACATGGTCGAATACATTCAACTCTAACGGATTAACTGGTATATCCATCACCAGCCCTGGTCATGTCAGCCTGAATAATACAGACGCGTTATATAACCAGGGGAATGGAATACTAACCACTGCAAACATCAAGAATGTCGCAATTGCAAACGGGGTGTTTAATTACAATGGCCTGTCCGGCGTGAGGATTCTCTCCAGCGGGAATGTGATATTGACAAATGTGGATGCAAGTGGAAATGGTTGGGACGGTGTGCCTGGAGATGAGTACGGTGTGTACATCAATAATAGCACTGGCACAGGGAATGTAACCATCACCACCTCAGCATCATACCTGACCAATGCTTTTAATGATAATGGTACAACAGGTTTGTACATCACGACCAAAGGGTTGATCGCTATAAACAACACACAGGCATATTACAACAGCGAATATGGCATGTATATGAACAATGTGCATGCGCCGTTAGCAAGGAATGTAACGCTAACAAATGCTACGGCGATCAACAACCTTGATGATGGTATATACACAACTTCTAAAGGCACGATCACCTTCAATCGGGTTACAGCGAATAACAATCAGTCAAATGGTATATACGCCACAACCTTAGGAGCAATATCGTTCAGTAACATTACCGCGAATAACAATTTCGGCTCCGGTGTCTGGATCGATGGTTGTCCGGGAGGTGTCTGCACCAGTCTCGTGAATTTCACCCTGGGCGGCGCAGGCAATACTTTCAATAACAATGGCGATGACGGTTTGGGGGTGTACACCAAGGGAACAATATCGCTTAGAAATGTCAGCGCAGCAGACAACCTATTTGGTGTCTACTTGTTCAATGATTATGGTGGTGTTACCAATGGGGTTACGATCAGCAACAGCGGCACCTATCGCAACATTATTGAACGTAATAAATATGGATTAAATATCTACACTCGTGGAAATATCAGCCTGACATGGGTATTTGTCAATGAAAACGAATATGGCGCCGAGTTGGATAATTCCAACGCAACTGTAGCCCGGGTTTTGACAATGACCAATTGTGATTTCAACGGCAATGAATCTACCGGCTTATTCACCAATATCCGCGGAAACATCATTGCCAACAGCATCATCGCATCATACAACTCAACTCGCTCCGGATCCATCGATCCCGTCGACGGTGCGATTATCACTGAGAGATTGACTTCTGATACAGGATATGACATTTGGAACATCGATAATGCCAATGGCAATTACACCATCACCTTATCCAACACCAATTTCGATCCTGCTTTTGAGGTGTGGGATGCGGATACCGGTACTTTGATGTATTATGTTGATGATAACGGCATGGTTGATCCGGAATCCATAACATTCAATCTTGGGTCACCAACCAATATCTATATCAAGGTTTTTGGCTATGGCATGGGTGGAGAATACACGCTGAATGTAAACGATGGGCCTGTGGTAGCTATGCTGGAATATTATGGAGCACATCTGACCAATTTCGGGGGCAATGTTACCGTCGGTTATGGCCCGCGCGGGCTTTCCCACTTCAGTGAAAATAATTCTCACGGGCTATTCATCGAAAGCACAGGGGTTGCTAATATCGATAATATGAAAGCAGAACGCAATGGAGGCCACGGAGTTTATATCATCAATGCACAGAACGTGGTCGCCCAGGGCACGCACAAAAACCGGTCAACTGCTTTCTCGCATAACCAGGGTGACGGCCTGCGCATCGAAAGTCTGGGTTCCATCTCAATCCGCAGTACAGTGGAAGCCTTCGGTAATGGTACATACGGCATCTATCTCAACAATGCGGCTGCTACCACCGCAAAACCCATAAATGCAAGCAAGGCGATAATATATTGGAATAGCCTCGATGGTCTGCATATCATCGGTAGCGGAGCGGTAACACTGGAAAGCCTGGAGAGCTATCAGAATTTTGGTAACGGAGTGTATGTCGATAACGCGTTTGGGACGTCAGGATTAGTGACCGTTCGAGGCGCTAATCGTTTCAACCGCAACTTTGATTCCGGGATTTTTATTACCACTCTGAAATCCGCGGACATACTTGGAGTGCGTTCTGAATACAATTGGGGGCACGGAATTGAGGTTATTAGCCTATCAGGAACGACCAGGGTCAACGATTCAACCTTACGTTACAACGCTCGCTCAGGGTTATTAGTCCAGGCGTTCAATCCGGTAACGATCAATAACATCCGATCTGTTCACAATGGAGATTCGATGTTCTATGATGCCGGTGCGTACATCGTCATATCTGGAGCTGGTAATCTAACCATCTCCAACAGTGTATTCCAGGCAAATTACGGCGCAGGTATCGAGGCGGATCTTGATACGGGCAAATTGAGCCTTTCCAACACTTCGTATTTTGGTAATGATTATGACGGAACCGGGCTTTACGACGACTTGTATGTGTACTAACCTAGCAAGATAATTTTTATACAAAACCAGTGTGAAAAAAGTAGGGTTACGGAAAATCCGTAACCCTACTTTAATTAGTTCTGACATTGATGTTTTACGTTGTTTGTCAGAACAATAATCTTGTCCTCAAAAATTACGCTTATTTTTGTAAAATCTGCGACAGGAATAATTTTGTGCGGTCGCTTTTTGGTTGATTGAACAATCCATCCGGTGTGTTACGCTCAACAATGCGTCCATAATCCATGAAGATGACCTCATCAGCGGCGGCCCGCGCAAAGCCCATTTCATGCGTCACGATGATCATGGTGATGCCTTCTTTTGCCAGCATCATCATCACATCCAATACTTCCTTGATCATTTCCGGGTCAAGGGCGCTGGTCGGCTCATCAAACAACATCAGCTGCGGGTTCATCGCCAAGGCGCGCGCGATCGCTGCCCGCTGTTGCTGCCCGCCGGAAATATTGGCCGGGTACTTATCCGCCTTATCGGCGATGCCCACTTTTTCCAGCTGTTCCATCGCTAACAGTTCGGCATCGTTTTTATCCATTTTCTTCACAACCCGTAGCGCGAGGGTAATATTTTCAAGAATGGTCAGATGCGCATACAGGTTGAAACTCTGGAACACCATCCCCATCTCTGCCCGATGAGAATTCAGTTGTTTGCTGTTGGCAGACATCAGGAATCCATTAAACCAGATCTCACCTTCGGTAGGTGTCTCCAGATGGTTGATACAGCGCAGCAAAGTGGATTTACCGGATCCGCTTGGGCCGATAATGACCGTCACCTGTCCTTTTGGGATTGTCAGGTTCACATCATCCAGCGCTTGCAAGTTTCCAAACCACTTATTGACCTGTGAGATTTCCACGATTGGCTTTCCATTATTATTTGTCATTGGTAGATATCTTCCTTTCAATATATTTCACTAACAGCGAGAGCAGGATCGTCATGCTGAGGTATAGGACCGCCAGTGTTGTATATGCTTCCGTGAACTTAAATGATCCGCCCGCATATAAACGTGCCAGGTGGGTCACATCCCGCACAGCCAGCACGGATACCAGCGAGGAATCTTTCAACATCGCGATAAAATCATTTCCGATCGCCGGCAGCACATTGCGGATCGCCTGCGGCAGGATCACGTGCCGCATCGCCTGCCCATAACTCATCCCCTGCGAACGGGCCGCTTCCATCTGCCCCGCAGGCACAGATTGGATTCCCGCGCGATAGATCTCGGCAGAGAAAGCGCCGTAAGTGATCGATAGCGCGACAATCGCCCGCAAACTCATCGAAACCATACGGATATTGACACCGGACAGCATCCCCCCGATTGTTTCTGCCCCGATGCCAACAAACCATTCACCCAGCGACGCGATCGCATTGATCGCACCCGGGATGACCACCAGCGCGATAAAAAAGATCAGCACCAGCATCGGGATGCCACGCACCAGTTCGATATAAAAAGTGGACAGGTTCTTCGCAACCAAATTCGAGGATACCCGCCCGAGACCCACGACCAACCCGACCACCAGTGAAATGCTGTATGCGATCAGCGTGATCGAGATCGTGGTGACGATGCCAACGCGCATGGTCGTGAAAGCATCGTTGAACGATGGGGTGTTAATGATCAGCAATAATGTGACAGCGATGATCACCCCGATAATTACTAACCACAAGGGAAATTCATTTTTTCGAATATTGATAAAATCTCGTTCCGGTGTTTCCATTAATCCCTTTCCTGGAATCGTTTTCTAATGGGTGGCATGATTGCTGGCCGGAACATTTCCGGCCAGCTCATTTAATGTATCCTATCTATTGGACATCGTCATAGGTAAGCCCGAATGTTGGACCCATATACTTCAGGTTTAGTTCATTCAGGGTGCCATTGGCGATCAACACCTGTAGTGCCTGGTTGACAGGGTCTACAAGGTCGCTGCCCTCAGGGAAATAAAACCCAAGCTCATCACTGGTGATGGGATCACCAATCAGTTCCAGCACTTCTGCGTTTTCACCCTGGTAACCAAGCCCGACGACTTCGTCCATGATGACCGCATCTATATCGCCGGCCAGCAGGGCTGCGTTTGCGAAGGGGAAAGTGTCAAATGCCTGCACGCGTTCTTCCGGTAGATACTGGATCGCGGTTTCATAATTGGTCGTATTGATCTGGGTACCCAGGATCAGGTCCGGGTTAGCCACAATATCCTCAATTGAGCTGAAACGATCCTCGCCCTTTCTAACCAGCAGACGCATCACTGTATTCACGTAACCGATCGAGAAATCACCATTCTCATCCCGTTCAGCGGTGATGGTGATGCCATCCCCGGCCATATCGAACTGGCCTTCCTGGACCTGCTGGATCATCGTTTCCCAAACGGTTTCAACGAACACCGGTGTGCAATGCAGCAATTCACAGATCATGGGGAATATCTCATAATCCCAACCGCCCGCCAATCCGGTTTCCGCTACGATATAGTTGAAAGGTAAATATGCATTTTCAACTGCGAAAGTCACTTCACGGCACTCAAGATCAACGATTGCGTCTTCTGCTGTCCCCAGGCAGCCATATTGCGGAATGCCATCGACATAGGTAACTTCACCTGTATCACCTGAAACCTCAGGCGCTGCGCTTCCACAGGCTGCGATCACAAATGCACCGATCAATAAACCGATCAAACTTATCTTTCTTGCGTTATTCATTACTTCTCCTTTGTTGTCTTTTGTCTAATCCTTTGGCGTTTACTCGTCCTGCTGGCAGATCATCACAACTGCGAGGTCTTCATCGTTTTCTTAATTGCACCTCGTGCGATCTTTGTTTTTATCTTTTACATTTTGTTTAGTCATTTTTTCTCCTCATTCGTGTGCGTTGTCAGCAGGCAACAAAAAACCTTCCTTCCGGAAGGTTTGGTTTGTTCCCAATTGGCGCTATTCTCAATCAGCTAACACGAACAGCCGCTCCTTCCAGAAAGGATCGTTATGGCATGTCGTTTAGCTTTTTTATCGAATAGTTGAGTAAACATATCGGCATGTTTATAGCATACTGCATGACACTTGTCAAGGCTTGTTACGAAAAAAGTCATATTGGCGGAATTAATTGTAATGACCTGTTATGGATATAATACATGTATGAAAGAAGATAGCGGGAAAAAACAACAGCTCGACAAACACAGCCCGGTGCCTTTATATTACCAGTTGACCAATCTCATCGATGAGATGATCAATTCAGGAGTATATGGTCCCGGCGAACTGATTCCTTCAGAAAACCAGCTCTGTAAACAGTTTGAAATTAGCAGAACCACCGTTCGCCAGGCAATTCAAGAATTGGTAAATGGTGGAAAACTCGTCCGCACGCAGGGACGTGGCACGTATGTGAATGCCGCCCGCATCGAAAAACCAACCTATCGCTTATCCGGTTTTACACAGGATATGAAAGAGCTGGGGCTCGTGCCTAATTCAAAAACGCTTCAATTTGCCCCACTGATGCCTCCCCGCCATGTGAGCGAGGCATTGAGACTGGAGGAGAACGAAGCCGCGATCATTCTGGAACGGTTGCGCTTTGCTGGCAAGGATGTGATGGGGGTTGATGTCAGCTATTTTTCATTCAAGCGATTTATGAAAATACTAAATATTGATTTTGAGAATAATTCCCTTTACCAAACGCTGGAAAAGGAATTTGGCGTGATTCCCATCCGGTCAAAAGATTATGTTGAAGCACGCCGCTGCCCGCGTGAAATAGCGGACCTGGTTGAGATTTCACCTGGAGAACCAATCCTTTTTTTGCTTGAAATTGTCTATGACCAGGATGATATTCCTTTTGAAATATGTGAAGGATATTATCGTGCCGACCGCAATATCTTTAGCGTGGAAATCAGAAAGAACGAGAATGAATCTTTTAGAAGCATTCCAACGGGGATTTAGACTGCATCTTTTTTCTCACCGGGTGTTATAAGTTAAAGACATGTCACTTCAGAATCTGATCAACGGACCGCTTGGCATCAGCCTTATCCTGACCCTGGGTAGAATATTGCCGCCCAAATTGGGGTTGGCATTAGCGGACCGCGTCGCCTCTTATCTGATCAAACAAAAACAACTGGAATCTGTGCGGGCTACACGCGCCAATCAATGGGTCGTCAGCGGCTGCACACTGGACGCGCAGCAGCTCGACCAGCAGACAGAGAAGACCATCCGCAATACTGCCCGCTGGCTGTATGATCTTTACCACCATTTGCATGACCATCAAAAGATCCTGGAAAAGGTCACTTTATCGCCCAGGCTAATCTATATTCTGGACACCCGCCTGGGCGGTGATGAAGGCACGCTGATGGTCGCGCCGCATCTCAGTAATTTTGACCTGGCTGGCCGCGCGATTGTCCTTAACGGTTATGATATCCAGGCGCTGTCCTACCCACGCCCGCATGGCGGCTACCAGTGGCAGAACAAACTGCGCCGGGATGCCGGCATGAACATCACTCCGATGAGCTTTGAATCAATGCGCACAGCCAAGGACAACCTTCTAAAAGGTGGTGGAGTGGTGACTGGCCTGGATCGCCCCCTGGAAACAACCAATTACCGTCCCAAATTCTTCGGTTTTCCCGCGCCTGTCCCCACCAGCTATGTCCGCATGGCGCTGCAGACGGGTTCCGCTGTCATGGTGATTGCCGCGGTCGGGCTGCCGGAAGAGAATTACCATGTTGAATGCTCCGATTTGATCTATATGGAACCTGATGATGATCCGGTCAGAGAGATCGAAAAGAATGCAGAAAAAGTATTGCGGGAAGCGGAAAAATTCATCCGTGCCTATCCAACCCAGTGGGGCATGACCTACCCGGTCTGGCCATTCGCGCTGGATGAGATGCCTCAATGATAGTAATTTAAACGACAAAAGGATACAATAAAAGAAAAGATGTCAGAAGAAAATAAAAACTCAACCCTGAAAGAGATTGAAGACCATCATCGCGTCAATCGCATTATGCTTGGTGTATTTGAACGCCCGGCAATTGCCTGGCTTGTGCGCCATACGCCCGCCTGGGTCACTCCGGACCATCTCACATTCCTTGGATTTCTGGCAGCGATCCTGATCGGTGTCAGCTATTGGCTCACCAACCGCAACCCCGCTTTCCTCTGGCTCGCAAACCTTGGTTTTTTTCTCAATTGGTACGGCGATAGTCTGGATGGAAACCTTGCCCGCTACCGCCATATCGAACGGCCTCAGTATGGGTTTTTCATCGATCACACGGTTGATACGATCAGTGAGGTCTTTGTCTTTCTAGGGATCGGCCTCTCGCCCTATGTCGATTTTGAGCTGGCCGCGCTTGCGCTGATCGGTTATCTCTGCATGGCAAACCTTGTGTATATCACTACCTCCGTTGAGGGAGAATTCAAGATATCTTATGGTTCGTTAGGACCAACAGAAGCACGCGTCATCGCCATGCTGGCAAACATCTTTGTGTTCTTTGTTGGCAACCCTGATATTAGATTGCCCATCTTCGGGCAGGTGCATTTCTACAACCTGGTTGTCATCTTTGTCATCTGCCTGCTGTTCTTCTTTTTCTTTTATACAACCATCACACAGGCCATCAAGTTTAATAAAATTGACCGCCAAAAACTCCGGGAAAAGCAATCCAATTCAAACAAAAAGTGATCCTTGATCTCATAATTCAAAATAAAAATTATAAATAATTGAATAATTTCAGGGGATTTTTGGTTTCATACTATAATTGACGATTGTTCTTATATTTGTAATTTATTCAATTAAGGAGAAAAAAAATGATTGTAACAACCAAAAAACTATTTGAAGCCGCCTATGGTAAATATGCCATCGGCGCGTATAACATCAACAACCTCGAACAGACCATGGGGCTCTTCCGCGGCAATTTGGACAGCCAGGCGCCATTCATCATCCAGCTTAGCAAAGGCGCGCGCTCATATACGGATAAAATCATGCTGGAAGGGCTCATCCGCGGTGCGGACGAGGTATTTCCGGATGCAATTTTTGCCGTCCATCTGGACCATGGCGACGAAGAGACCTGTTATGACTGCATTGAAAGCGGATTCTACAGCTCTGTGATGATCGATGCCAGCCATGAAAGTTTTGAAGAGAATATCGCCATCACCAGGCGCGTGGTTGATGCCGCCCATGCCAAAGGTATCGTGGTGGAAGCGGAACTCGGCCAGCTAGGCGGCGTGGAAGAACACGTCAAAGTGGACGAGGCGGATGCACGCTTGACCGATCCCAATCAGGCCAAAGAATTTGTTGATCGCACCGGTTGCGATTCGCTGGCAGTTGCCATCGGCACCAGCCATGGCGCCTTCAAATTCTCCGGTTCACAATCACTGCACTTCGATGTGCTGGCGGAGATTCAGAAGAAACTGCCCGGCTTTCCGCTGGTCATGCATGGCTCCAGCTCAGTGCCGCAGGAAGAGGTTGAACGGATCAACGCCGCTGGCGGTAAAATATTGGGCGCAAAAGGCGTCGATGCAACCCAATTCAAAAAAGCAGCCACACTGGGCGTCACCAAGATCAATATCGATACCGACGGGCGCCTTGTCTGGACGCGCGTACACCGCGAACTGTTCCGCGACCATCCTGAAGTGTTTGACCTGCGTAACCCCGGCACCGAGTTCATGGCGGCATACGCGAAATTCATCGCTGAAAAGAATGAATATCTGGCAAGCGCTGGACAACTGGAACAGGTCAGGAAACTTGTGTCCTGATCAGGAGACCCACCTGCATTAATTAATTGAAAGGCCTGGCGCGGGTTTTTTACCAGGCCTTTTTAAATGGATAAAATATATATAATAGAACAATCAATAATCAATACTATAGGAATAAAATGGAAAAACAAAATTACCTGATCGATATGGATGGAGTGCTCGTGCACGGGAAAAAACTGATCCCGGGCGCGGATAAGTTCATCCATACATTGAAAGAAAAAGATTACAAATTTCTGCTGTTGACGAACAACTCGATTTACACCCAGGTTGACCTTGCTCATCGCCTGCAGATGACCGGCCTTGAAATTGATGCGGACCAGATCTTCACATCCGCCATGGCAACGGCCTATTTTATGAAATCGCAAAAAGAAAATGGCAGCGCATTCGTGATCGGCGAAGGCGGTTTGAACGTGGCAATTCACAATGCTGGCTACATTATGACCGACCAGGACCCGGATTATGTCGTGCTGGGCGAAACCTTTGATTACAACTTCCACATGGTCACCAAAGCCGTGCGCCTGATTATGGAAGGGGCTAAATTCATTGCCACCAATCCGGATCCCAGCGGACCGTCGGAAAAAGGGATCGTTCCGGCATGCGGCGCGATGGCTGCGCTGATCGAGACCGCCAGCGGCTATGCCCCCTTCTATTGCGGCAAACCCAGCCCGTTCATGATGCGTTCCGCCCTGAACTATCTCGGTGTGCACTCAGAAAACACCACCATGATCGGCGACCGGATGGATACTGATATCATCGCCGGCATCCAGAGCGGCATGGGCACGATCCTGGTATTAACCGGTGTGACCACGGAAAAACAGATCGAAGCTTTTCCCTATCTTCCTCACAAAGTGGTGAAATCCGTCGCGCACATCAAACTATAACGGATAAATGTGGTATCCGATCCGCACAAGATGTGCGGTTTTTTTATAATTACTGGTATTTCGTGGTAGATTGAAGCAAGGACTCAGGTATGGCATTTACAATCGAATTTCAGCCTTTAGGTTTGCGCCTTCAATTTGAAAACGCAATCAACGCCCTCGACGCTGCCCGCCAGGCGGGAATTCAAATGATGGCGGTTTGCGGCGGAGAAGGCACCTGCGGCAAATGCATAATTCAGATTCTCGACAGTAAATCGCAATATCCTCCTTCAGGAACAGAAACAAAACTTCTCTCATCCGAACAACTGCAGGCAGGTTACCGCCTGGCTTGTATGACAACCATTGATATGGATACCAGGATTTACCTCCCGCCTGCATCGATTCTGGAAGACCAGATCATGCAGACCGAAGGAGATGCCCGCCAGCACGAATTGCGCCCAGCCATCGCGCAAACAATGGTCTCGCTTGAACAAGCGCATCTTGAAGACCTCACCGCGGATTTTTCACGCATTAAAAACGCAGTTGGCGATCCGGCACTTACTGCGGACATGGAAGTCCTGCGTGAGATTCCTGGCATTCTCAGGCAGAATAACTGGCAGGCCAACCTGATCATGCGCGGCAGCCGTATCATCCATGTGAAAAGGGAACGGATCGAAGCGCCGCTCGGTTTGGCCGTGGATGTGGGCAGCACAAAAATCGCCTGTTATCTGATCGATCTCGACAGCGGAAAAACGCTCACCGCAAAGGGCACTCCCAATCCGCAGATCGCGTTTGGTGAGGATATCATGGCACGCTTATCCTTCGCAATGCAAAACCGTGAAAACGCGCAGGCATTGCATAGCATGACGATGGACGCGCTCAGCCAGACGGCCAAAGAAATGTGCCGCCGTATTGGCCGCACTGCGGATCATATCGTGGATGCTTGCCTGGTTGGAAACACCGCCATGCATCATTTTTTCCTTGATCTGCCCATCGCCTCGCTCGCGGTGTCTCCTTTTGTTCCGGCAGTGACCGACCCGCTTTACCCCGCTGCAGATGCCCTGCGCCTGGCAGCCATGCCCGGCGCTGGCGTTTATGCGCCTCCGGTCAAAGCTGGCTTTATCGGCTCCGACCACCTTGCCTTTCTATACGCCGCAGATTTTGGCAGAGACCATCGAATCCGGCTTGGTATCGATATCGGAACCAATACAGAAATCGCGCTGCAGGCAAAAGGGAAGATCGTCAGCGTGTCCACCGCTTCCGGGCCGGCTTTTGAAGGCGCGCATATCGCGTTCGGCATGCGCGCTGCACCCGGCGCGATCGAACATGTGCGCATCGGCGCTGACGGCCAAACACAGGTCGATGTGATCGGCGGGCAGGCTGCCATTGGGATCTGCGGTTCCGGCATTCTGGATGCGGTTGCTCAGCTGCGCATACGCGGGCTTCTTAACCAGCGCGGGCGCCTGTCGCAAGATCACGCTGGTATTGGCCACGATGCGAAGGGCAAACCTGTCTTTGTCCTGTCCGGCGGAGAAACCCCGGTCACCCTTTCGCAGCAGGATATTGATCAGATTCTTTTAGCGAAGGGCGCCATCCGTGCCGGTATTGACATCCTGATGGATTACCTGAAGATCTCTCCTGATGACATTCAGGAAGTTGCCATCGCCGGTGCGTTTGGCTCTTATATGCTCCCTGAACACGCGATGGGCATTGGCATGCTCCCATCCATTCCATTGGATCGTGTCAGGATCCTGGGCAATGCGGCTGGCGCCGGCGCGCGGATGTTGCTGGTTAATACAGACGCACGGCTTGAGGCACAAGCGCTCGCGGAAAAGCTTGAATATCTGGAGCTGACTGTCTATCCTGAATTTTCAATTTTCTTTGCCAACGGGATCCGGGCTTAGATCATCATTTTTTTGTATCACACCGGCATCGACGCGCCGGTAATGAATGGGATCAAGAATAAGGCGATCGTGACAAGCGTGATAAATATCGTCAATCCAATTGTGAAATAATTCTGCCCTTTCTTATTGCGATGATCTCCCATCAATTCCGGATCATTAACCAGCTTTAGAGCAAGGATCAGCAAAATGGGAAGGAAAACCGCATTGGCGGTCTGCGAAAGCCACATGATCCTGAACAGTGGCAGACCGGGAATGAGCACAAACAAAGCGCTGAAAATGATGATCCCGACATATAACCAGTAAAAGAAAGGCGCGTCATCACGCCTTTGATTCAAGCCGCGTTCCCATCCGAATGCTTCTGAAATGGCATAAACAGTTGAAAGAGGAAGCACGATGGCAGCCAGAATCGATGCCCCCATCAAACCGAGGGTAAACAAAAGGCTTGCCCATTCCCCGGCCAGCGGAGCAAGTACCATTGCCGCCTCTTCCGAGCTTTCAACGCGTATTCCGGAAAGAAATAGTGTGGCGCCGGTACTGATCATGATGAAAGCGGACACGATATTTCCCCATGCGGCCCCAAACACAACATCCAATTTTGTCAGCGGGTAGGATTCGATATCAACCCCTTTATCGACAACAGACGATTGCATGTAGAAAAAACCCCAGGGAGTGATTGTCGTCCCAACTGTCGCTAACACAGCAAGGATATAATCCGTATTAAATTCGAAAGAAGGTATGACAGCAGATCTAACGATCGATCCGATATCTGGTTTCAACATAAACACAGTTGCGATATAACTTAATGAGAACAGACTTAACACCAGTAAGAATTTTTCCACATGATGGTAAGTCCCACGCAGAACAAAATATATGATCAGAACGGTTACCACCGGCACAAAGATATATTTGCTCACCCCCATCAATTCCGCGCCGGAAGCGATCCCCGCAAATTGGGCAATCGTCGTACCGAGGTTGGCAATTAATAAAAGGACCATGGCATAGAAAGTCGTCTTTACGCCAAATTTCTCACGGATCAGGTCACCAGCCCCTTTCCCGGTTACCGCGCCGAGCCTGGCCGCCATTTCCTGCACGAAAATCTCACCAAATGTCACCAGCAGAATGATCCACAGGAATGTGTATCCGTAATATGAACCTACGCGTGAGTATGTTGCGATGCCAGGCGCGTCGTTGTCAGCGGAAGCGGTGATCAGGCCAGGCCCCAGCACAGCCAGGAACAGCCATACCCTTCGGAATATTCCGATTCTTTTCTGTTGTGTGTGTTTTTTTGCCATCACAGACACCCTTATTCGAAGAAACGCGGTAATCTTTTTTTATACGCAGTTGGTAAGATCGTATCAATCGCATCATCCAGTGTAACGATGCCCAGCATTTTCTCAGTATTTTCATCGATGACAGGGATCGATAATAAGTCATATTTCGCGATCAAATAGGCAACATCGTTCTGTGGGACTAACGGTGTTACTGTGATGGGGTCATCATCCATCAATTTCTCGATTGGCTCATCAGGGTGCGCCATCACCAGATCACGCAGTACAATGACACCGATCAGTTCATCCTCCTGGTCAATCACATGGATGTAATACATCTCATCAACTTCCTGCGCATCTTCAGACGAACGCAGGAATTCGATCGCTTGCCCCGCTGTAAGGCCGCCATAAATCCAGGCATAATCCGTGGTCATAATACCACCTGCGCTATCCGGCGGAAAATCAAGCAGCGAACGGATATCCTGCGCTTCCTGTTCCTCCATCAGCTCCAGAAATTCATTACTCGTTTCAGTAGGCATGCTTGAAAGCAAATCGGCTGCTTCATCCGGATCCATTTCTTCAAGAACATCAACCGCCTTTTCAATTTCAAGCCGTGAAATGACCTCTAATTGTGTTTTTACTGGGCTTTCTTCAAGCGTATCAGCCAGCACCTCATTATTCATCTCCTCCAAAATGGATTGGCTCGTTGATCTATCCAGATCACGGATGATCATCGCGATATCTGCCGGCGGCAGTTTGCTGATCTTCTCCCTGGATTTATTTAACCGTAAGGGTTCTTTTTCTTCTACATAAGCCACATCTTCCCAAAAAATGACTTCCCGATTAAGGCGAATATTGAATATTGAGGCGATTTTTATCGCCAATCGTTCCCAGCCAAGCCTGCGCAGCAATCCAAGATTACTGACATCAACACCGGTTACCAGAAATCCGTCTTTTGAATGCGCGATCTGGATATCATTGACACGAACGACCCGTTTCCCTTCCACATCAACGATCTGGTGATCCAGGACTTGCTGATTTAAGCGTAACGCATTGCCCTTCACGGGAAATGGTTTTACCTGTTCATGAGAGATTTTTAAGGTGATACTTGGGAACAAGCTGCTGATTTGATCGATCGGGATGATCGTCAGATCCCCCTTTTCATCCGCCATTTCGATTGCGATGACCTTATTGAATGGAATATCTCCCGATAAGGTTAATATGTCTTTGCACCTGCCTATTTGATTGCCCCAAACATCCCAAATTTTTTGATTGAGAACCTTGCTTACATAAATCATATTAACCTCCGTTCTTGTAGTTTAAAAATAATCAGCCCTCGGTGGCCTGCGAAAGAACGCCGAGGGCTGACTAACCAATAACTAATCAGTTAGGGGTTAATAAATAGAACCTCCCGCGGTTATATCTTTCGCGATATCGTAATAACGTCTACTAGGGTCAGGATCCAACTCTGTTTTTCTTTCTTCTTTCATGTCTTTTTTATCCAATATAAGAGTGTACACCTTTAAGATAATGAAAGTCAAGTTTTTTTAAAATTCAACGACTTCACAAAATCTACTGTGGTTCACCCAGGCTCGTCACCCGCCCCAGCATGGTGACAGACTGTTTGATACGCGGGTTGCCGTAATACTCAACACTGCCAACGCCGGCAATGGTCACATCCAGTTCGCCCGTCACCCACATCTGTGCGCTGCCGACGCCGCTCAGGGTCACTTTAGCGGTTTTCGATTTGAGCTTATGGCCGCTGAAATTTCCAGCCCCGGCTAAAGTCATCACCTGATCATCCACTTTACCGGATATCGAAACGCGCCCCGCGCCGGGCAGTTCCGTTCTGAGTGAGTCCGCGCTCAAATCCTCCACCTTCATATTGGATGCGCCAATCAGCTTAAGTGTCAGGTCTTTGGTCTTGAACGCGCCCATTTCCACATCTGCCGCGCCAGCGACTTCCAATTCATCCAGGTCTTTGACGGTGATATAGATACGGATATCATTGGTCGATAAGAAATCAAATCCCGCTGATAATTTCTCCACCCAATCGCGCCCAATATCAACCACCAGCTGGCCATCGCTGACATTGGTCGTGATGCGGCTGATCGCGATCTCATCGCCTTCAAGCTTTACTTCCTGATTCTTTCCCTGCGTGATGAACAATCTGCTTACGCCGCGCATGCTGATGCGGGAAAATTCTCCCAATTCTCTGATTTCGGTCTTTCTTTCTGCCATTTTAAACTCCTTTTGTATGATCCACTATCTTATATACGATATTCAAGAAAATTGGTTGCTTAAATGAAACACAGCACACTAATGATGATGTGCCGTGTTTTTCTGTCAGATTAATAATTGCTAGCGTAAGCCGCGTAATGCAGCGCCCACACCCGCACCAGCCAATCCAAAAATACCGAGGATCGCGCCTGCAATCAGGGATACGATCAAGCTGGCCACCCACCCGATCACGACGGTGCCGATCGTCTGCGGCCATTCCAGGTCCAGCGCTTCTTTTGCTGCGATGAACCATGCCACCAGCCCGGCAATACCCGCCAGAAAAGCGATCGGGCCTGAAACGCATGCCAATCCGGGCGAAACCAGCGCGATGATGCCAAGGAAGCCGACCACGTTCCAAACATACGCGAGGCCCAATGTGCGCACCATTTCTTCAAAAGTCACATCGGCTTCAAAGAAGGTTTTGCCCGCCCAGCTGATAATGAAGCATCCCACCCCGAAGCCAAGCACAGCGAAAATCGTGCCGGTGATCGTGCTGATGATCCAGCTCGCGCCGGTGATATGCACCAGTGCGGCATTCGCGCCTAACTGGCTTAGAAATGAGACCGCAGCCACCAGCATCCACGCAGTCTGGGTGAATGCTGCATCATGTTCGACCTCTGAATACACCTCGGTTTTGAAAGTAAACACTTTCATAATTCGATCCATCATAATTACCTCCAATAATAGTTGATATAGTGAATATAACCCAAAACAAATACTTTGGTACCTTGATTATATAATACGAGTTCAAGTGTTAAGAGAACTTTAACCTTGAGGCGTCGTAATTAAGCTGATAATATAAAAATTGGAGAACATTATGAGAAAACTGTTTGCGATCATTTTCTTTATCATCCTGGTCCTGCCGCTCATATTTGGCGCGCAGACAGCCATCAGCGTTATCACCTGGGCGCTTGACCGTGATTTCTATACCGAAATCCTCGACCAGCCGCAGGCATATTCCGCTTTGGGAACCGGCCCCCTGATCGATCAGATGCTGATTATCCAGCTGCAACTGCCTCCGGACGCAGACACAACCGCGCTGAGAGGGATTCTGCAATCAACGCTAACTCAGGAATTCTTTCAGGCGCAGATCAGTGCGTATGTGAATGGTTTGTTTGATCACCTGCAGGGCAAGACAACCGAATTCTCCCCAACCATTGACCTCAGGCCGTTGAAAACGGTCATTGCCGGTGAACAACAGGATGCTTTTCTGGTTGCGCTGATGCAAGCACTTCCGGAATGCGCACCCGGGCAAACACCGGGCTTTGGCAGTGATTCTGAAAATGCCTGCAAACCGGCAGGAGTGCCTGATCAATTGATCATTGAACAGGCATTAAAACCATCTCTTCCATTTATAATTGCGCAAATTCCGGACGAAGCTCCTTTGCCCGGAGAACTCGGATTGGTCGGCAGGGATATGGGCTGGCGTCGATTCCTGCCCGGCATGGCAACCCCCGCCAGCATCCTGCTCAGTGTTCTCATCCTGTCTTCTATTGCCATCGCGGTATGGTATCTCATCGCGCTTGTCGCACATGCCGGCTGGCATGAACGCTTGCAGTGGCTCGGCTGGACGTTGCTGATTCCCTCACTGCTTGTGTTCCTGTTGGGTTTTGCCGCGCAGGGCGGCGTGGCCGCTTACTGGATCAATTTCGGATTAGAACGCGCAAATCTTGCTGCCGCGCCTGCGGGGGCGGGATTGGCGGAAATGCTGCAGGTTGCAGCCATGACCGCGCTGCCGCGTATCACAAACGCGTTTAGAATGGTCGGTGGTGTCTGTGGCGCTTTCGGACTTTCGCTTATTTTTTGGGGTGTCGCGACACCCAGGAAATAGTTGGTAATATTGGTATCTAGAAAGCAGGCCTGCGCCTGCTTATTTTTATCCACCAATCACATCGATCAGAATTCCGACCGCCTGCGCGGTCAATTCTGCGCAATCTGGCTGCCCGGGTTTTCCGACCCATTCTTCGCGCAAATTCTTGCATCGCAAAGATCCAAAATGATCCAAAAAACGCTCTCTGAAAAGATTGGTCAATTCCAGACAATGATCATCATTCTCATGTGCGGTTTCTCGGCCATATAACGCACCGATCACCATCAGTCCCCCGGCGAACGCGCCGCACAATTCTTCCTGCGTTCCCCCTACACCACCGGAAAACGGCGCTGCGATCCTGATCAGGCCTGGTACTTCTCCTGGAAAATAATGCTGACCGGCAGCCAGCAAGATTCCCTCTGAACAATGCCAGCCGGATTGCAGATAATCCCTCGCTCTGTCCATGATCGCTTTTTTCAATACAGCATCCATCCAGTCTCCTTAAAAGAAAAAAGCGGAACCAGTCCGCTTTTCGATCACTATTTATTCACCGGCAATTTCGTGCCCGCCTTTGAGCGCTACGATCAAGTCGCGCCGCTTCAGCGCCCGTTTGCGGTCTATTTCCACCATCCCGGCTTTATCATCCGCCAGGCGTTCCAGCGCGGAGGTCCAGGCGGCGCTGACGACCGGGGTGTGGTTCACGCGCCAGCGTTCCACATACACCGGCAGGTCTTCGGCGTTGATGATCTGGGTCTGGGTGATCGTCTTCTTCACACCATACGCTTCAACTTCTTTCTCGTTCTCCTCGACTTGCGGTTTGACCGGGCAGATCTGCATGCAAGCGCCGCACTTGATGCAGTAATAATCCGCCAACACCAGCTCACCGTCCTCATCAATATGCAGCGCGCGTGTCGGGCAAATATCCGCGCAAGCCAAACATCCTTCCACACACTTTTCACGCCGCAGTTCCACCTTCCCCTGCCATGGCTGCTGCACTTTGAAAGCACCATCGCTGGCTACTTCGCATTGCCTGCAGCGGATGCAGTGGGGATCATCAACCACCAGCGTGTCTTCTGCTTCATCATAGGAGATCACCTTGGTCGGGCAGTTATCGATCACAAATTGCTTACGCGACATATCAAAGCCATCTTTATTGAACTGCGTGAATTGTATGAGTTCGGGGAATGCTTCATACTTGATGACCGGATTTTCCGGTTCATCATTGACCCACATCGATATCACGCTCACCGGGCACATCTCCACGCACTCGCCACAGAAAACGCATTTATCCGCATCCACATCCACGGATTGTTTCTCCACCATGCGTCCATTTTCCAGCACTGCGTCCACATGCGTCAGCGCGTCAAAGGGGCAGATTGATGGGCCCATCTGGCAGCCCACGCAATATTCCAGGTTCCAGCGCATCTTGTAATGACGCGTCACCATCGCGCGTTCCAGCGTCATCTGTTTTTCTGTTCTTGTTTTTACCGTCGCTCCGCGTCCGTGCATCTCTTCTCCTAATCCCGTCTGATTTCCTGCACCTGCTGCTGTTCATGGTCAAACACACGCACGATCAGCGGCATATCACCCGGCGCGGCATGTGTCGCGCAGCCAAAACATGGATCATACGCGCGAAACGCCATTTCGATCTTATTCATCACAGCGTCGCCGACCGGTTTTCCCGGTTCAACCAGTGCTTGTGCCGCTTTTTTGATCGACATATCAATTGCCGCATAATTGTTGGTCGTGCCAACGATCAGATTGACAGCTTGCAGCAGGCCGTTCTCATCCGTCTTATAGTGATGGGTCAACGTGCCGCGCGGCGCTTCCACGATCGCAATGCCTTCAGTTGGTGTCTCGGTGGGGATCGTGCGCACATCCGTTGATGTGATCTCCGGATCGCTCACCAATTCTAGCTCTCTTTCCGCCGCGTACAGCATCTCGATCAGGCGCGCCCAGTGCGTCGCCAGCGTGGCATGCACCGGTTTGCCGCCCAGTGTTTCATAGAATTTTTCATATTCCGCCTGCGCCAGCGGGGTCGCAAAACCCTCCGAAGCATTCAGGCGCGAAAGCGGGGACGCGCGGTAAACACCGCTGTCCTTGCCATCCACAAATCCCTTCCAGCCAACCTTTTTTAGATAGGGGAATTTGAGATAAGTCCATGGCTCAATATGTTCCGCGATCACATCCAGATATTCTTCCGGGCTGTATTTGACAAATTCCTTCCCCTCCGGATCCACCACACGCACTTTGCCATCGTAGAAATTGATCTTGTTATTCTCATCCACCAGTCCCATATAATAGGTCCGGTGGCTGAAAGCGTCGCTCTTGATCATCTCCGCGTATTCAGAATTGCCAAGCACCACGTCATTGAAGAGTTTCAGGCTGAACCTGGCAGTCTCGATCGACCGGCGTGCAATCTCCTCAATGCGTTTCCGTTCATCCTCAGTGATCGGCTTGCTCATCCCGCCGATCAATGCACCCACCGGGTGAATATATCGCCCGCCGATGATCTTGGCAATCTCATGATTCTCCGAAAGCAGTTGCATTACCTGTGAACCGATCTCGCGGCCTACAACTTTGACAATGCCAAGGATATTGCGTTCACTTTTTGGCGCATCCGGTCCCACCACAAAGTCCGGGCCTGCCAGAATATAAAAGTGGGTGGCGTGGTCTGCGACAAAGAATGAGGAATAAAGTAACTCACGCAGTTTCTTCGCTGCCGGTGGCGGATCGACATGATAGACCGCATCGCCAGCTTTCGCGGCCGCTATGTGATGCGCCAGCGGGCATACGCCGCAAATGCGTTGTGTAATGCGCGGCATTTCTTCCACCGGCCGTCCTTCGCAGAACTTTTCGAATCCGCGCAATTCCGGGATGATCATGTACGCATTTTCCAACCCGCCTTCCTCGTTCAGAAACAGGTCGATGCGCCCATGTCCTTCCAGGCGGGTGATCGGATCGATCGATATTTTTTGGTTGACAGTTACTTTTTTCGCCAATTTAATTCTCCTGTGCCTTACTTCTCGTACTTCAGGTCAGAAAGGATCGATTCCGCTAACCCAAACCGGTAACCCAGGCCAACCGGATCGACAATCCCCGTCAGGATATCCCGTAAGGCCTGCGGATCATCCGTGTTCACCAGCGCAGCGACCGCGCTGACCAGTTTGGAACCCTGGTCAACCACGCTATCCGGCGGACCATAGCATCCGCGGCAGGGCATGTTCCCGTTCACGCATGGCAATCCGCATCCAGCGCGCGTGGCCGGGCCCAAACAGATCACTCCTTGCGTCAGGAAACACTTGTCCGGATTTAACTCCGTCAGATGCGGGCGCTTGAATTCGCTGATGCGCATGCCGCTTGTGCCTTTTTCTCGCGTGCAAACATCACAATTCGTCTTTGCCTGCGCGCCAATCACCGACCCCTTTTTCGGCAGCTCGCCCGAGAGGACTGCCTGGAACACATTCCAGACCTGATCCACCACCGGCGGGCAGCCCGGCATGAAATAATCCACTTCGACGGTTTGTGCCAGTGTATGGACGCGATCATACAGCTTCGGGATCTCGATCTCCCCTTCCGGCATCTGTGTCTTCTCCTGTGGGCGCGTTCCGCGTGAATCATCCAGCGAGGGTGCGCTATCAAACACTCTTTCCAGCAGTGTCTCCACATCAAACAGGTTTGCCAATCCGGGTATACCGCCCAGATGTGAGCAAGACCCAAAGGCGATCATTAATTTGGATTTCTTGCGCAGTAGATGCGCAATCTCCTCGTTTTCGCTGTTGCGGATCGCGCCATTGAAGAAACAGATATCAATTTCCTTATCTTTCATCGCTCGGACATCGTCATATTTGAAGTCCATCGCCGCCGGCCAGAAGACAATATCGACCTGCTCGGATACATCTACCAGGCGCATACCGAGCTCGGTGATCGTGATCTCACAACCGCCGCAGCTGGATGCCCAGTAAAAAGCTAACTTGGGTTTCACGTTCTGTGTTGTTTTTGGTTTGGAAGCCATTAGACTGCCTCCTTCTCGAGCGATGCCAGCATCATATCAATCTCATTTTGGATCCTGCCGCGATCCTGCGTACCGATCTGCACAAATTTCACCCTGCCATCCGCAAGCTGCATCTGGCCCATCATCATGCCCAGCAGATTGATCTTGCAGTCACTCACATAAGTACCGCGAATGAAATGGCATTGTCCTGGCGCGCAGCCACACACCATCACCCCATCGATCCCGGAACGCAGCGCCATCAAAGCCATCTGCGGATCGATTCGACCTGAACATGGAATATGGATCACTCGCACATTGTCAGGATAGCTTTCGAGGATCTTCTCATCCTCTTCAACCCGCAAACTCCAGTCACAAATGAAAACCACCAGCGATGGTTTTCCGTTTTTATTCTTGATGCTGATCTGGTTCACGATCTCCTGGTTGGAAACACCCGGGCGGGCGATCGCGCCGATCGGGCAGGCCGCAACGCAAATTCCGCAGCCCATACATTTTTCAGCGTCCACTTCCGAGAAGCGGTCCATCACGCCATCCGCCTCTTTTTCAATCAAATGGGGCGCTTCATAGGGGCAGGCCATCACGCAAATGCCGCAGCCAGAGCACAGACCCTCATCCACGCTCACTGTTTCCAGCGGCGTTTGGTAACCGGCTTCGACCGCTAATTGCTTCACCGCGGCGATCACACCGGAAATATGGATCTCCTGCGGGCAGGATGCGTAGCACAGGTCGCATTCCGAGCACATCCAGGTGGTCGGGCTTGCAAACGCTTCTTCACGCATACCCATCATCACCATTCGCAGCAGTCGGCGCGGGTTATAATCCGGTTCCGCTTTCTGCTGGATCAGGCACTTGCTAACGCAGGTTCCGCATGAATAACACACCTCCACATGCTCGCCGCCCGGTATCGCCTTCACCTGTTCAACCAATGTCAGAGGCATATCCTTATTTTCCATCTTTGCCTCCCTCCACAGTCATCGCAAGCACCATCGTGTCCGAATAATCAGACGCGGATGTCACATCCGGCACTTCATACATGCGCCGTGCGCGTTTTTCCATATCCGGCCGCAGCGTTTCGATCTCTTGCATCAGCTTTTCACCGCCCAGGTCATCGATCACTTTCTGCATCTCGTTGATCACGCGGGCATATTTATCTCCTTCTGCCGCTGAGATCCATTCCACGCGGAAGCGCCCCGGGCTCATGCCCATTTTTTCAAATATCTTCTGCAGCCTTTCTGCGCGCGATGCGCCAACAAGCTGCCCGGTGATATAGTGGCAATCCTGTGGATGGCATCCGGAATAGAGCACTGCACCTGCGCCTAATCGATAGGCTTCATATATGAAGTCGGTATCCATGCGCGCCGAACACATCACACGGATGCCGCGTTCGTTGGCTGAATATTCAAAGTGGCTCGTGCCGGCCAGATCTGCGCCGCCATAGGAGCACCAGTGGCAGCGGAACGCGAACACTTTCTCTTCCGGTTTGTCTGCCAGCAGCGCTCGGATCTGTGCCAGTATCTGCGCATCGGTATAATGCAGCTGGGTGATGGCGTTATGCGGGCATTCCGCCACGCATCCACCGCATCCATGGCACTTCGCCGTGGTTACCACCGCTGCCTTGCCAACCTCCACTTCGATCGCGCCATATGGGCAGGCTTTCGCGCAAATACCGCATTTCTTCCCATCCGCGCTTACACAGCGGTCTTCCCATACTTCAGCAATGATCGGTTCGATCTCCCACTCATCCGAATGCAGGATGCGCCCCGCCCTTGCGGCGGTTGCGGATCCCGAAGCGACAGAAGCGGGAATATCTTTCGGGCCCTGGCACGCGCCGGCAAAGAAAATGCCGTCCGTTGGGCTGTCCACCGGCCGCAGTTTGGGGTGATATTCCATGAACCAGCCCCCGGGGCTTTGCTGAACGTTCAGCACCGAGCTGACATCATCCACGTCTGGTTGCGGCACCGCCGCCTGGTTGAGCATGACCAAATCATATTCATGTTCCACCACTTTGCCGAGGGTAATATCTTCAGATTGCACAAACAGATTTCGCGTCTGTGCGTCCTCGGTGATCATACCCGGCCGGCCCTGGATGAACTTAATCCCCATCTGCCGCGCCCGATCATAGAATTCTTCATATCCCTTGGATGGGGTGCGAATATCAATATAGTAAATGCTCAGTTCAATATCCGGGTACATCTGTTTCAGCAGCACCGCGTTCTTGATCGCGTACATGCAGCAGAAATTTGAGCACCAGGGATTAAAGCGCTTATCGCGCGAACCCACACAGTTGATGATCGCCACCCGTTTTGGATTCTTTCGGTCACTGGGCCGGATCAGATCACCCACGGTCGGCCCGGCAGAGTTATTCAGGCGTTCCATCTCCATGGCGGTGATCACATTCGGGAAGCGGCCATAACCAAATTCCGGGATCGCGCTCGGATCAAAATGATTGAATCCGGTCGCGGTGACAATGGCGCCGATATCCTCCCATACCACCTTGTCTTCCTGGCTGAAATCGATCGCGTCCAGCGGACCGCACGCTTCCACGCATTTATAGCAATGGATGCAGGCATCCTGGTCAATGGTATAGAGCAGCGGCACCGATTGGCTCATGGAAATATACGCCGCCTTGCGCGGTGCCAGATTTAACTCGAATGAATTCGGTACTTCGATCGGGCACACTTTTGCGCAATCCCCGCAGCCATTGCAGCGATCCGCGTTCACATAGCGGGCTTTCTCCCGCAATTGCACCTTGAAGTTGCCGACAAACCCCTCAACACGTTCTACCTGTGTATATGTTCTTACATCGATGTTCGGGTGACGCGCCGCGTCAACCATTTTCGGTGCAAGAATTCATATACTACAGTCCATCGTCGGGAAGGTCTTGTTAAGCTGTGCCATTACCCCGCCGATGGTAGGTTCTTTTTCTACAAGAATGGTTGGAATACCCTGGTCTGCCAGATCCAAAGCCGTGCTGATGCCAGCCACACCGCCCCCGACAACCAGCGCGCGCTTGGTGACAGGTACAGTGATCATTTCCAGCGGAGCCAGGAATCGGGCCTTGGCAACCGCGGCGGCTGTCAATGATTTCGCTTTTTCCAGCGCGCCTTCTTTGTCATGCCCGTGCGCCCATGTGCACTGCTCACGGATATTGGCCATTTCCATCAGGAATGGGTTCAACCCGGCTTCAGCGACAGCGCCACGGAAAGTGGCTTCATGCATGCGCACCGAACACGCGGATACAACCACGCGGTTCAGGTTGTACTTTTTGATATCTTCCTTGATCAGGTTCTGGCCGCTATCAGCGCACGCATACAGCGTATCGGTCGCATGCACAACTCCGGGAAGGTGAGATGCCCATTCAGCGACATCGGCTGGAGGGATCACGCCAGCGATGTTTGTACCGCAATGGCACAAATATACACCGATGCGCAGTTCCTCAGGATTAGGGTTATCGTTCATATAACTCCTTTTGCTTGGTTTTCCAATGTTCTTCCTGCGATGGAGCGCAGTTTTTCAAACTATTTTTTTGGTCCGATCACTTCTTGTTTGATCAATTCTCTGCGCGATTTCTGTGCGCGTTTTTCCGGTGTGGTCAGCGCCAGCGCTTCCTTCGGGCACCACAACACACACTGCGGGCCTTCCGGTTCATTTTCACACTGGTCACAGAACTCCACCAATCGTGTTTCATGGTTCATTGAAATCGCGCCAAAATCGCAGGCGTCGATGCACCACGCGCATCCGTCACATTTCTTTGGGTCAATGCGGATCGTACCGCTATTGGGATCCTGCGAGAGCGCTTTCTGCGGGCAGGCAATAACACAAGGCGCATTTTCACATGTGCGGCAGGCGATCGCGGTGATCAACACCTCATCCACGCGCACGGTGCGGATCCGGCTGCGGTAGGTGTTGTATTCGCCATTTTTTGTGTAGGAACAAACATATTCACAGATCTGGCATCCGATGCACAGCTCTGGATCGCAATCGATATAGTTGAATTTTGAGGTTGAAACTGCCATATCTTCTCCGTCTCCTTATACACCAACCTGTTCTGCAACGTCAGGCATGCCGAGTGATTCCAGTTTCTTCTTCGGGATCATGCCGTCTTCAGTCCAGCCTTTGGCCTTGTAATACAAGTCTTTCAGATATTCCAGCTCTTCAGACGAAGTGAAGTGCCCGGCAGATGGACCGATCGTCATCGGCTCATGCATCCAGCGGTAGGGCAGTACATCGTCTTCACGCTTCCACCCCTCGCGGATATTGAATGCCTTTTTGATCGTGTGAGCGCGTTCACCAATTGGATCAATGTCTTCATACTTCAGGTCCCAGCCTGTCGTCGCGTTGATCAGGTCTACGATCATCGGCCAGGCTCCAGCCCGGTCAGCGCTGCCGGTAAAGCAGCGACGGATAAATTTACACAATGGCAATGTGTCATACACAGCCGCGTATTCTTCTGAACTTTTCGCCAGTTCGCCCCGCGTCTCATCCACCGAGAAGCGGTCCACTTCACCGCTGATATCCGGGTCGTATGCCGCGGTGCGATTATGGCAGGGCCCGCGCGTGCCGACTGCGGATCCCAGCGCGAATGTCTTCAATCCGCGCGCTTCATATCCGGCGGGCTCCAGACCTTTCGCATGCATCGCCCATTTATAGGATTCCGTGCCGCGTTCCTTATCGATCGTTTCGCTTGCAATCTTCGTGCCCTGGCCCAGCAGCTTGCCAATCCCGACCTGGTCGCGGATCATTTCTGCCACTGCCACTGCGCCTTCGCCGTTGCCAAAACTTAGCTCGATCCCATCCGGGTATTGCTCAGACTTGAAATCTTCTTTTTTCAGAACGCCTTTTTCATAACTTTCCATCGCCCACGAGATCGAGATACCCATCGACATCGCGTCCATTCCGCCCTGGTCAGCCACCTCGATCAGCTTGATGACAGCGTTCATATCGTTTACACCCAGGTTGGGGCCGTTGGCAAACAAACATTCATACTCAATGCCCGTCATCGCGCCAGCCCATGGCCCGTTCTTGACCACTGACATCTGCTCACAGGCAATCGGACATTGCGCGCAGGCGATCGTTTTGACTTTATGGTTTTCGTGCAGAAATTCCCCGCTCACCTTTTCGGCGTCTTCAAATACGCCTTCCTGATAATTGCGGGTGGGCAGCAGCCCCAGCTTGTTCATATTGAGCACATTCGTGGATGTGCCAAGAATGCGATATTTGCTGGTGTGCGGACCCTGTGCCGCTTTGGTGATGTCGAATGAAAGTTTATTCAGCGTGGCCGGATCGGCAACTTCAATTCCGTGCGTGCCGCGCACAGACACGGCTTTCAGTTTCTTGGACCCCCACACCGAGCCATGCCCGGTCCGTCCTGCCTGGCGCCCATCATTGGTCACATTGGCATAACGCACCATGTTTTCGCCGGCCGGGCCAATGGTTGCGGACCGCACCTGGTCATCCGCCAGATCATCGCGAATCGCTTCTTCTGTTGCAAAAGTGCCCAGGCCAAGCAAATTTTCTGCGTTGCGGAATTCAACACGATCATCATCGATGAACACATAGATCCAATCCTCGCTGGCCCCGTGGATTACAACCCCGTCCCAGGTGGCACGCTTAAGCGCGATCGACAACCACGAGCCGGACAGGCTGTCCCCGATCAAACCGGTCATCGGTGATTTGGATGCCAGGCCATATTTTCCGCCAACAGGAACCGGCGTTCCGGCAAAGATGCCATTCGCAAAACAGATCGGATTTTCAGGGGAATAAGCGTCGCAGCCGGGGGTGATATTTTCCCAGCATAATCGGGTGGCCATCGATACACCCCCGATCCACAGCTTGTACCATTCTTCGGGTTTTTCTTCGACCCAGTGCTTCCTTTCAGTGAGATCAATGTGCAGGATCTTACCGCTATAACCAAACATACTCTCTCTCCTCGTACGTTGATTTTCCGGCGCTTTATCCGCCGGCCAATAAAGACAACATGATCAGCCGTTCACCATTTTTTGGCTGATAATGCAGTTGATCCTCATGCAGGATCTGCTCGCCATTGATGCTGAATAAATTGGTGGGGATCATCGACCGCCCATCCTCATTAATCACTTCCCCGATCAACGCGGGAAATCTTTGGCCGAGTTGTTTGACAATATCTTCCAGCCGCCCCCCATCCTGGAGTGGAATGGCGATTTCCGTTTCTCCAGTCAGTATCCGGGAAATTCCGGTGAACTCAACGGTCACATTGATGTGGTTCATCATAGAAATTGTACTCACAGCAGGCCTTTCTGGCGAGTGATTTTCTTCACTTTTAATGTGCGATTGCCGGACAAATTATAATCCAAGGATTCGCGTGAAAAAATCAATCGAATCATTGAAATTAATGGATGATGATATCCTTATTCGGACATATTTTATCATATTAGCTCTATCGTGGGCCAAATATGATCGTCCCCAGCCGGATCAGGTTCGCTCCTTCGTCAATCGCCACCCGGTAACTGTTGCTCATCCCCATCGACAACACACGCATCTCCACATGTTCCAGCTGCATGGCTGATATCTCCTCAAAAAGACGCCTTGTTTCCTTATAATAAGGCCTTGATAGTTCAGGGTCTCCGGTCAGCGGCCCCATCGTCATCAATCCCTGCAGTTTCAGGTAACGGCATGAATCCAAATACTCCGCCAGTCCGCCGGCATTCTGCGGCATTATGCCGGTCTTGTTCTCCTCGCGCCCGCTGTTGACTTCAATCAGCACCGGCAGCTCTTTGCCAACCTGCGCACACCGCTTTTCCAGCTCCTTCGCCAGCCGCAGTGAATCAAGCGACTCGATCATATCGAATAGCTCCACCGCCTGCCTGGCTTTGTTGCGTTGTAAATGGCCGATCATATGCCATTCTGCTTTTGCCACTGCTCCGCGGATCATCTCATCCGCTTCCTGCACATAGTTATGCCCAAACAATCGGATGCCGGCATCCATCGCTGCTTTCACCTCATCCAGCGAACGGGTTTTGGCCGCCGCCAGTATCTCCACACTGTCCGGTATGGTTTTGCGGATTTCATCAACCTTTTCCTTAATCATAGAAGCATCATCCATCATTTGTCACTCCCGGAATCTGCATTCAGGCGCCAATCATATGGCTTATAGACTGTCATGGTCTTGTCATCAAAATGATCAATTAAGATGCGGCGCATGTCCTTTTCCGGCAAATAGCGGTGGATCCATTCCAGCACACCAATCTTTCCGCCAAAATCTTTCCGGTACCATTTAAAAATACGCGAGATGTGCAGCGCGACCCCGCTTTTATCCATTTCCGTTTCACTTTCAACAAAATGCGCTGCCGAAAGCGCCAGCTGCGCGTCGAGTTTTTCAGCGGAATAATATGCGATTGGCGGGCAGGAGCGGCTGGCGCAATTGAGCGCGAAATGGATGCGTGCATCCAGTCGATCTAAACAATGTGCATATCGCGGATCGTTTTTTCCAAATTGCCTTCCGGGGATGAACATCAACCCGCGATTCGCCCGCAGGATGCCATGCTCAATATCCTCCAGGCTGAATCGCATCCCGCCCACAATGTAAGCCGCGGTGCGGAAAAACCGCACAACGCCCAGCCAGCCTTCCGTTACACTGCGCTGAATATTCAGCTGCAGCACTGCATCGAGCGTCAGCAGATGGTAAAGATTGATCCAGAAAGCCTTCTTCTCTGCCCGTGAATTCAACTGCCCGGGATCAAATTCCGCCAGACAGGGGTACAGTACAGACCGTAGCTGTGTGAATGCGCCGCTCTCTTTCATTTTTCCGTAATCCACGCCCGCGTCCGTGATCACAGCTTCCTTTTTTAATGCCAGAATAGTGTCCGCCACGAAAGCGCTCACATCAATCGCTGTTGCGCAGCTTTTAGCTGCGGAATTAAACGCGCCCTTGTTCCTGGTTCCAAACAATAAATCCAGCAGTGAATCGCGAATGGTTGCCATGGCGTACATCCTTTTCTTTTATTTTAAACAAAAAGACACCCGTTTGCGGGGTGTCTCATGGGTTTCGTTATTTCTTTTTCGCCTGGTTGGCAACCGCGTTGATGGCTGCGTCAATTGCGTCCTGGTCACCCAGGTAGTAACTCTTGATCGGGCGCATATCTTCATTCAGTTCATACACCAGCGGCACACCGGTCGGGATGTTCAACCCGGGGATCTCTTCATCGGAAATGTCATCCAGGTATTTCACCAGCGCCCGCAGTGAATTCCCGTGCGCGGCGATGATCACACGCTTACCGGCTTTGATCGCAGGCACGATCGCGTCGATCCAGTAAGGCAGGAATCGCTCAACAGTGTCCTTCAGGCATTCTGTTCCGGGCACTTCATCGATGGGCATATCCGCGTAGCGCCGGTCATTGGCTGGGTGGCGTTCATCTTTTCGATCCATCACGGGCGGCGGGGTATCATAACTGCGCCGCCAGATGTGCACCTGTTCATCCCCGTATTTTTCCGCGGTTTGGGCCTTGTTCAGTCCCTGCAGGTCGCCATACATGCGCTCGTTCAAGCGCCATGAGCGAACAACCGGGATCCACATCAAATCCATCTCTTCCAGCGTAATCCAGAGCGTCTTGATCGCGCGCTTTAAGACAGAGGTAAAGGCGATATCGAAGGTGTAGCCCCCTTCCTTTAATAATTGGCCTGCCCGTTGGGCTTCTTCCAGGCCTTTTTCAGATAAATCCACGTCAGTCCAGCCCGTGAACAGGTTTTCTTTATTCCATATGCTTTCACCATGCCGTAACAATACCACTTTATACATGCTTAAACCTCACCTTTTATATATTTTGTTAATTAGCGCTTTCTGGCGCGCTTCTTTATAATAATACCTGAGTTTATCAAATCAAAAGGAGAAAGCAATGAAATTAAAGGTTGGAAAACGAGCGCCGGATTTTACGCTCCCCAGCCATCTCGGCAAAGATGTCACGCTCAGCCATTTGCGCGGAAAAACCGTTGTGCTGGTTTTCTTCCCGCTGGCCTGGACCCCCGTCTGAACGGACCAGATCCCGTCGTATGAGGCACTGCGTGACACATTCGCGGGATTGGACGTCCAGGTTCTGGGCGTCAGCGTAGATCATGTGCCCTGCCTGGTGGCATGGGCAAAGAGTTTGGGAGAGATCAATTATCCATTATTAAGCGACTTCTGGCCGCATGGCCGGGTTGCCAAAAAATATGGCGTGTTGATCGAAGATGCTGGAAAAAGTGAACGGGCGATCTTCGTCATCGATAAAGAAGGCATTATTCGCTATATTGACATCCATGATATTGACGATCAGCCGGACAATGAAGTCCTTCTGGCACAATTAAAAAAGATCATTCCGAATGCGGAAGAGAAATTAGAACATTTATACAAAGACGAAGCAAAAGCCGAAGGTAATGTGGTCATGTACTGCACACCCTGGTGTCCGGATTGCCGTAAAGCGCGTGAATGGCTGCGTGAGAGAAATGTCGAATTCACTGAGGTGGATATTTCAACCAACCTCAATGCTGCCCGCCAGGTGCGCTCGTGGGGAGACGGATTCCAGATCACACCCACTTTTGATGTTGGCGGTGAGATCGTGCTGGATTTCAACAAATCCAAACTGGAAGAACTGTTAAACTAGTTTAAACAAAAAAACTCCGCATGAGAAAGTGCGGAGTTTTTTCTTATTAAATTTATCGTGATTTAGTCATCCAGCAGGCGTTTTTCGCCCTCCAGCGAACGCAGATGCGTCAGGTCCTGCGAGACTTCAATAGTGCCTTTATACTTTCCGTCCGCGTCGCGCAGCGCGAAGTATTCGATGTGAATGAACATGCTATTCATCTGGATCCAGAACTCAGCGGTCTCGCGTGTGCCTGCTTTGAAGTCATCTAGGATCCGCTGTACTTTATCCATGCTTTGCGGCGGATGGCAGTTCTGCACTTTGCGGCCAATGATCGCGGCCGTCCGTTTGAACACGCGCTCAGGCGTGTCTGAATAATACAGCACAGTATCGTTCTCATCAACGTAAGTAATATCAACCGGCAATCGCTTCAGCATCATATTGAGCTGCGAAATCGATAGATCGCCAGTGTTTAGTGGGAATGATGTCATTTTTATCTCCTTATTTTCTTCTATCTTATCAATTATTTCTTCTTTTGGCGCTTGTTTGTTGGCGCTCTCAGGCCACGCTTCCCCGCGCAGCACATAACTGAACCCAAACTCCTCTTCCTGTGCGTGCATTGCCAGCCAATCTGCTTCAGGCAGGCGCTCCAACGCGGCCGGGAAAAGAATGCGCTCTTCCTTATAGATCATCTCACGCATCATATTCTCAATGGATGTGAATATTTCATTCAATGTCTGCACATCACCAAATTCAAGCGTATCTTTTTCTGCCAACACCGCGGAAAGCTGTTTCCATCCTTTGCGGATATCATTATGGATGCCCCACATCACATTCGAAGGCCCGCTGAAATCGACCCTTTCCAGATAGGAGAACAGCAGGTTTTCCTTGCGCTCATAATGCCGGTCAAAATCGATCATTTTTTCAACATTGGTTTTTAATCTGCCCAGCAACTGCGCGGACTGGTTTCCAACCAATTGGCGCAAAATATTGCGGATCTCGTTCAGCACGATCGTCAGCAGCTCATTTTCCGTGCGGAAGGTATAGACCGGGTGCCCGGGCAGCATATCGGCGGTGGGCTGCTGATCCAATGATTCGCGGAACATCGCCACATGCACATCACACAGATATTGGATATCCTCAACCGGCATCCCGCCCGCGATCAACGATTGTTCGATCTCAGAGATCTCCTGCGCGGTCGCGTTCCGCAGCACTTCTGCGAATTCTTCCTTCACGCTCTCATACGGTTCACCAGCGTGGACGCGCTTGATCGCGGTCTTGATCTTCTCCTGTCTTTCCTTGCTTACATTATTGATGAATTCACTCATGTTCACTCCTCTTTGTCCGCCCAGCTGATGTGGTAATACACGGTCACCGCCCGCTCAGGGCAAATGCTTTCACAGGCCGCGCACATGGTGCAGGCACCGGCATCGGCAAACACCAGGTTTCCTGCCTCAATTGCCAGCACATCTTCCGGGCATGCGTCCACGCACATGCCGCACAGAGTGCACTTTTGCCTGTCAATGACCGGTACATTTTTATCAGCCATGCTCATTTTTCCTTTCATCAAAAATATTACCAGGAGGAGCAGGTCTGCGATACGACTTAAGTCGTATCGCTGCCCTGCGCGATCTTCTGCAGCCGCTCGCGATCCAGCAGCACGATATTGCCTTTCACCCGCCGCAGCACACCCTGCGCTTCCATCTCGCGTAAATTGCGGCCGATCACGTCCCGCACCGTGCCGATCTGGCGCGCCATATCATCGCGTGTCCAGTAGATTTCGGGGTCTGATTTGCCCTTTTCCGCTTCAGCGATCAGGAAAGCCGCCAGCCGCTGCCGCACACTATCCAATGCAAGCGCGCCGGCTTTGCGCGTCATCATCTCCAGCCGCGCTGCCATCTCCTGCGCCAGTGCGATGGCCAGGTCAGAATAGCGATCCATCAATCGCTGCGCATCCTCCCGTCCCAGCGCCAGCAGCGTTGTATCCTGAATGCAGCGCGCGTTCGCGGGGTTTTTGGATTCCTTGCGCAGCACCGGCACCAGGTTAAACCCCTGGCCGGGGGATATCACACCCAGCGTATGCTCACGCCCGTCCAGCGCTGAGCGGTAGATCTCCACCGCGCCTGATCGGACGAAATATAACGCCTTACATTCATCCTCTTCCCAGACCACGGCATCACCCGCCAGATAGGTGACCGGCCAGGCACAGGCATCCACCGCCTGCGCGCACTGCGGCGACAAGCGCAGGAATAAACTGATTCCTTCCCAATCATTCTTCATTGTTAATAATCATTTTATATACTCTTTTGCTTTTTGCGGTAAAATCTTATTGAAAATAATTATCAATAAAACCATGAACACTTCCTATCACGAAAAATTAGAGCAAGAATTACAAAATTCGGGCGCGCGCATGACCAAGCCGCGTAAAGCCATTCTGGATGTGATCGCTTCAACCGAACAGCCCCTGACGGCAATGAACATCTTCGAACAGGCGCGCCGCAAAGCGCCTAACCTGGGCCTGGTCACAGTGTACCGCACCATCGACGCGCTTGAGTCGCTGGGCTTGATCGACCGCATCCACGGCAGCGATGACTGCCAGACCATCTTCCGCGCCGCCTCCGGCCACAGCCACCTGCTCTCCTGCACGGATTGCGGCAGGAGCGTTTATTTTGACGGCGTTCTGGCGGAAAAAGAATTCGACCGCATCGGGCGTGAGCATGGTTTCAAAATCACCGGGCATCTTTTACAATTATTCGGGTTGTGCGATGCCTGCACTAACATGGAGTATAACAATGAATAAATTACGCAATACCATCTTAATCGTTTTTTTTGCCGCGCTATTTCTATCCGCATGTTCACAGCCAGCCACCCCCGCTGACCAGAGTGCGGATCGCATGACGATTTCCGTCAGCATCCTGCCCCAAAAGTATTTTGTTGAACGCATCGCAGGCGATTTAGCGGATGTGAATGTGATGGTCGGCCCCGGGGATTCACCCCACAGTTACGAACCGAAAGCATCCCAGATGACAGCCCTCAGCAATTCCGACCTGTACTTCTCGATTGGTGTCGAATTTGAGCATGCCTGGATGGACCGTATCTCCAGCGCGAATCCTGACATGGCCATTGTTGACCTGGCGCAGGAGATCGCGCTATTACCGGCTGTTGAACACCACCATGAGGGTGAAGAAACTGACCATGATGATGAAGATCTTGACCATGAAGAAGATGAGCATGCTGATGAAATGGATCCCCACGTCTGGACCTCACCCGCCAATGGCGCAGTCATGGCGCGAATGATCGCCGACACCTTGATCGAATTAGACCCGGATCATGCGGATACCTACCGCCAAAACCTGGATGTTTTCCTCACTGATATTTCAAATCTGCAATCAGAGATCAACACCGCTTTTGAGGGCCTCACCACCCGCAAATTCATGGTCTTCCACCCCGCCTGGGGTTATTTCGCGCAGGAATTCGGTCTCGAGCAGATCCCGGTCGAAGTGGCTGGCAGCGAACCCAGCGCGGCGGAATTGACCGGTTTATTATCTGAAGCGAAAGCGGAGAACATCACTGCCATCTTCGCCCAGCCGGAATTCAGCACCCGTTCCGCTGATTACATCGCCTCCGAGATCGGCGGCAGAGTCATCCTCATCAGCCCGCTGGCAGAAGATTGGCTGGAGAACCTGCGATTGGTTGCAAAAACCTTCGCGGAGGAATTGTGACCGATACAGACCTTACTGCCCCGCCAGTGATCGAGATCAGCGGTGTCTCGGCCAGTTACAACAGCCATCCGGTGCTTGAAGATATCAACCTCACGATACACGAAACCGATTTCATCGGCTTGATCGGCCCCAATGGCGGCGGAAAGACCACTTTGCTCAAAGTCATCCTGGGCTTGCTCAAACCCACCCGCGGCAGCGTGCGCATCATGGGAAAAACGGTCGAAGACGGCCGCTGTTCTGTCGGCTATGTGCCGCAGGTGGTCGAGATGGACCGCGAGTTTCCCATCCGTGTGTGGGAAGTGGTGCAGATGGGCCTGCTCGGCTGCCGCAAACCCTTTCAGCGCATCAGCGCAACGGAACGGGATGTGATCCGCCATGCCCTCACCCAGGTGGACATGCTGGAAATGGAACAGCGTTCCATTGGCGAGCTTTCCGTCGGGCAGCGCCAGCGCGTCTATATCGCCCGTGCCCTGGCCACCAGCCCTTCCATCCTCCTGCTGGATGAACCCACCGCCAGCGTTGATCCCCAGATCGCTGCCAGCGTCTATGACATGCTCGCGCAGCTCAATCAGACCGTCACCATCATCATGGTCAGCCACGATATGAACGCCGTGTCTGCCTATGTCAAAACCATCGGCTGCCTCAATCGGACCCTGCACTATCATGGCACCAAAGAGATCACCGAAGAGATGGCGCAGACCATGTATGAATGTCCGGTCGACCTGATCGCGCATGGCCTCCCGCACCGCGTGCTCTCACCCCATGTGCACGCGCATTCCCACGACCACAACGGAGGACACACCCATGATTGAAGCGCTGCAATACGGGTTCATGCGTAACGCCCTGGCAGCCGGCATCCTCGTCAGCATCGCCTGCGGCATCATCGGCACCTACATCGTCACCAACCGCATCGTATTCCTCAGCGGCGGCATCGCCCACGCGGCCTATGGCGGCATCGGCCTTGGTTATTTTCTCGGCGTCAGCCCCACCATCGGTGCGATCGCTTTCGCGCTCGTCTCCGCCATCGGCATGGGCCTGGTCCACCGCCGCACCAAAGAACGCTCCGACACCATCATCGGCATCATGTGGGCCATCGGCATGGCACTCGGCATCATCTTCCTCGATCTCAGCCCTGGTTATAAAGCCGACCTGATGAGTTATCTCTTCGGCAGCATCCTGGCCGTTCCAACCAACGATCTGCTGATCATGGTCGTTCTCAATGCCATCATCCTCACCCTGGTCATCCTTTTCTACCGCCCGCTGCAGGCTATCTCGTTCGACGAGACCTTTGCCACGGTTGTCAGTGTGCCGGTCGACCGCCTCTACCTGATGCTGATCGGCATGGTTGCCCTGACGGTTGTCATGACCATGCGCATTGTTGGCCTGATCATGGTCATCGCCCTGCTCACCATCCCGCCCGCCATCGCGGGTTTGTTCGTGCGTGACATGAAACGCATGATGCTCGTTTCCGTCATCCTCAGCATCCTCTTCACCATCCTCGGCCTGTGGCTTTCCTATTCCCTCAACCTCACCTCCGGCGCCACCATCATCCTCGTGACCGGGCTGGCATACCTTCTCAGTTATGCGTTCAAAGCGCTGCGCAAACATCCGGCTTAAGTGATCTTTTTTCCGGAAAGATCGCTGCACCGTACTTATGCTATACTGCGTATATTAATGATTTTTTAATTTAATTGCCGCCTTAAGAAAGTCACGGAAATGAATGGCTGACTTAAACACAATTGAATCACTATTTCAGCAATTCGGCAGCAATATCCCCTTGCTGGCGCAATCCTGCGCGAATGCCATACCGGAATTATTCCCGCGTCCTGATCAGGTTCACGCCCTGCTCACCCTCAATAAGATCCGCTACGCGTCGCCGGATTTTCACAGAAGCGGGCACAGGGCTCTTCGAAAAATCCGCGTTCCCAAAAAATGCAAGGGCACCATCCAGGTTTTCTATGATGCCAATGGAGGCGATCCAGGACAATCACAGCTTGAAACTGACGCCGAACAGGTCGCTGATCATATCGCCACGTGCCTCGAACAGGCGATCAGCGCGCTGCCCCCCACCAGCATCACCCTCGATAGCGAAAAACGCTATCAGCTGCTGGCGGATAACGCGATCGATGTGATCTGGATCATGGATCCGCTGCTCAACTTCACCTATGTCAGCCCTTCCATTCAGCAAATGACCGGCTACACGGTGGAGCAATGGGTCGGCACCAACCTATCTGAACACGCCACCCGCAAAGAATTCCTCAAAATGGCCGGACAGGCCATCCGTGCCCTGCGCGGCTTGTTCGAAGCGGAGTATGTCATTTTCACGGCAAATATGCTCCACAAAGATGGTTCCGAGATCCCGGTCGAGATCATTGGCCGCCTGTTATATAACGAAAAGGGTTTCCCCATCGGCTTGCAGGGCTCCACCCGCGATATTTCCGAGCGCGTCAAAGCGGAAAAAACACTGAAGAAAAGCGAGAAACATCATATTCGCACCATCGAACAGCTCTACCGGGCCGGTCAGCACATCGGCCAATCGCTGGACCTCGCGTCGATTTACAACAGCTTGCATGAGATCATCGCCGAAATCATGCCCTGCGACGGGCTGATCGTTTCCTCCTTCAACCCCTCACAAAAGAAATTCATGTGTGAAGCCCTCTTCCATGAAGGCCAGCCAGTGGATGTCAGCGGGATTCCCGCCGTCCCGCTGGAGCCGCCGGGACACGGCACCCAGAGCCAGGTGGTGCATAGCGGTAGATCACTCTACCTCAGTGATTATCTGGCACACCAAAAAAACGCGCAAACCTCCTATTTCATCAATGAAAAAGGGGTCTATCAGCCCGAGGGTGAACCAATCGATCAGGACATCACTCGCTCCGCCATCCTCGTTCCTCTCAAACGCGAAAAACAGGTCATCGGTGTCATTCAGGTTACCAGCTATCAGCTGGATGCCTTTACCCGCGAGAACCTGCACTTCCTCGAGGCCTTCACGCCGCAAATTTCCGCTGCCATCTCCAACGCCGCGCTCTATGAAGACGCCCGGCAGGCGCAGGAAAACCTCCTGCTCACGCTGCAGGGCACCATAGAAATGCTGGCGCGCACCGTTGAAACGCGCGACCCCTATACCGCCGGCCACCAGCAGCGCGTGGCCGATCTTGCGGTTGCGATTGCGGAAAAAATGGGCCTGGATCAGGAACAGATCGAAGCCATCCATATGGCCAGCATTGTGCATGACATCGGCAAGATCAACGTCCCGGCCGAGATCCTCAGCAAGCCCGGCAAGCTCTCACAGCTGGAATTTGAGCTGATCAAAGTCCACCCGCGGGTCGCCGCCGATCTGCTGCGCGGCATCACCTTCCCCTGGCCGATCGCCGAGATCGTCCTCCAGCACCATGAGAAACTGGATGGTTCAGGATATCCGCAGGGATTAGAGGGTGACCAGATCGCGATCGAAGCCCGCATCATGATCGTCGCCGATATCGTCGAAGCCATGTCCTCCCACCGCCCCTACCGCGAAGCGCTTGGCACGGATATCGCGCTGGCGCAAATTCAAAGTGAAAAGGGGAGCAAACTCGATCCGGCGGTGGTGGATGCCTGCCAGGCGGTATTTGACAGCGGTTATCAATTCCCACCGATTGAATTATCTTGAACCACCCGCTATCAACGCCTTCTCAAAAACCAAATGCGGCGCTTTGAATTTTCATTTCGCGTTTCAAAATGTATAATCAATTGTAAAGATATTGATTGATTTTTTCCTTTATATCCATCGGAAAAAGGAGCTGGCATGAGCCAACCGAACAAGAAGCGCGGCAGCGGAATAGGCGTAAAAGGGCAGCGAGAAGAAATGACCCAGTCTGATCCCGACCTCAAGCATTCTTTCGAACAAGCGCCTGTTGGGGTCTATCTGGCAGATGTGGAAGGGGATTGCATATATGCCAACCGGGAATTGCTTGATATGGTCGGCTTAACACTGGATGAAGTCATCGGAAAAAAATTACTGAATACAGTACATCCTGATGACCGCGAGCCCATTGTTCAAGCCTGGTCACAGGTGCATGATAAGGATGCGGTCTTTGACCAGGATTGCCGCTTGATGGACAAAAACGATAAAGCGATCTGGGTGCATGCCCTCGCATCCAAACGGACAGATGCCCAGGGCAACCTGGTTGGCTATCTTGGGTTAATTGTGGATATTTCGAGAAGAAAACAGGCAGAAACTTCGCTGGAAGAATCCGAGCAGAAACTGCGCCTGTTAGCCGATCACATCAGCCAGGTCATTTACATGTATGATCCAGCCGCAGATAAATTCCAATACGTCAGCCCGGCTTATGAAACTATCTGGGGCGAACCGGTACAGGCCGTTTACAGCGATCCGCTCTCCTTCGCGCGCAAGGTCCATCCGCATGACCTGCCTGCTTTTCAGGAAGCGGTGCGCAAAGAACACGAAGAAGGCATCTTCTTCGACCTGGAATACCGCATCCAGCCCAGGCGCGGCGTGACGCGTTGGATCCACTCGTTAAACAAGCCGGTTTTTGATGAAAAAGGGCGCCATTTCCTCACAGTAGGTATCGCGCAAGACATTACGGCACGCAAGAGCGAACGGGAAGCGCTCGCGCAAAGAGAAGAACAATTCCGCCTGATCGCTGAGAATAGCAAGGAAATGATCTGGCAAATAAGCACCACCGGAAAAGTGGTCTTCATCTCTCCCTCTGTCAGGGATATTACCGGTTATTCACCTGAGGAAGTCTACGGCAGGAAATATCGCGAGATCGTTGCCCCGCCCGCGATCAAGCAGGCCCTGCGACTTTTCAAGATCGCGTTGAGCGGAGAGGAATTTTCTTTGGTCGAGATCGACGTTCTCAATAGGGACGGCGGCCGCATCCCGATCGAGACCAGCGTTACGCCTATCCGCAAAGAAGGCAAGGTGATCGGCGTTCAAGGGATCGCCCGCGACATCACCCGGCGCAGGCAGGCGCAACAGGAACACGAAGCGCTGCTCGCCCGCCTCAGTGAAGCCCAGCAGCTCGCCAACCTCGGCACCTGGGATTGGGACCTCGTTGCTGACACAGAATATTGGTCGGATGAATTATTTGCCATCTACGGCCGCGATCCAAAGCAGGGCGTTCCCCACCCGGATGACTACAGCGCCCAGCATCACCCCGATGATCGGGATAAGGTCCATGACGCCCTCGAGAATTCCCTTTCACAGGGTTTTGCGGAAACTGAATACCGCCTCTTCCGCCACGATGACAAGTCAGAACGCACAGTGCGCATGCGCTGCCGGGTTGAGAATGGGCCGAATGGCCTGCCAGCCCGCCAGTTAGGTACGATCATCGATATCACCGAGCAGAAACAACGCGAACAGGAATTAAACCGCCTTTTATCGGATCTCAACAAGGCCCAGTCCGTATCGCACGTCGGATCCTGGCGCTGGGATGTCCAGGCCAATACCCTCGAATGGTCCGATGAGATGTATCGCATCTTCGGCATCGATCATGATGAGTTCACCGGCAACCTTGCTGATATTATTGCTCGCGCTATTCATCCGGATGATGTGGAAGCAGTTGAAATATCCAACCGCTCTGTCATCGAAAAAGGGCAGCCCATCCCGCTCGAATATCGCATCATCCGCCCCGATGGTGAAATCCGCACGGTTTGGGCGGAGGCAGGTCAGTTGGTTAAAGATACCCAAGGCAAACCCGCCTACCTGACCGGTGTCGTGATGGATATCACTGATCGGAAATTGGCAGAAATAAAGATGGCACAAAGTCAGCAGCGCTATTCCTCGCTCATCGAGGATACCCCGCTCCTCATCAGCCGCTGGCTGCCGGATGGCACCCTCACCTTCGTCAACCGCGCCTACTGTGAATTCTTCGGGAAAAAACCGGATGCGTTGATCGGGACAAATATCTTTGCGGGAATTCCATCTGACGAAATCGAAACGGTCAGGCAAACCATCGCCAGCGTATCTCCGCAGGACCCGGTTCAAACCGGGGAGAACAGGGTCATCCGCCAGGATGGCCAGGCGCGCTGGATGCGCTGGACCGACCGTGCCTTCTTTGATGAAAATGGCAATATCACCCACTACCAATCCTTCGGCACCGATATCCACGACCGCCGCCTGGCGGAAGAGGAACGCGACCGCTTGCTGGTTACATTACAGGAAGCGCAGCGCATCGCCCATATCGGTTCCTGGGAATGGGATATTCCCAACGATATCTATTATTGGTCCGATGAACTCTTCCGTATCTATGGCCGCGATCCACAGCAAGGTGTTCCAGCCGGGCTGGACCATGTCGATGTCATTCACCCCGATGACCTGGCGCTGATGCGGGCAGCCAAAAAGGAATCATTGATCACGGGATTATATGAGTGTGAATACCGCCTGTTCCGCTACGATAACGGGCAGGAACGCATCGTCAGCGCTGTCGGTGAGGTGGAATTCTCAAAGAATGAAAAACCCATCCGCCAGCGCGGCACTTTGCGTGATGTGACCGAGATTCGCAAAGCGGAAAACGCGCTGAAAGAGAGTGAAGAGAATAACCGCCGCCTGGTCGATTCTGCCGGCCTGGGTATCGGTTACTACGATCTGGATGGCATCATCTTGCGCATGAACCGCGTTGCCTGTAAGTTGATGCAAACCCAGGAAGCCCAGCTCATCGGCCGCAGTGCTGTCGAAGTATTCGGAAATGAGATGGGTAGAAAAATCCTCGATCGGATCGCGCTTGCTGTGCGCCACGATACCATTAACACGTATGAAGACCAGGCCTCCCTGCCTTCCGGGACAAAATGGTTCCGTTCAACCTATAACGCCGTAAAAAATGAACATGGTAAAAAGGTAGGGGTTCAGGTTATTTCCGAAGATATATCCATTATTAAAACGGCTGAACTGGAACTGGCAAAAAGCCAGGCCATCCTCGAGAATTTCAGCGATGCCGTCATTCGCACAGACCTTGAAGGAAAGATCACATTCTGGAACCGCGGCGCTGAAAAGATTTTCGGTTACAGGGTTAGCGAAGCCCTCGCGAAACCGATCAGCATCCTCTGGCGCGAAAGCGATATTCCCGAATTGGACAGGATTACGGATCGCTTGCGTGATGGCGATGATGTGCATGACTTAGAACTGACCGCAATCACAAAAGATCGGCAACTGGTTCCGATCCTGCTCTCACTTTTACCGCTAAAAGATGCGGGCGGCGAAGTGGTTGAACTGGTTGGTTTCAGCAAGGATATCTCCTCGCTCAAACAGGCACAGTCTGCGCTGCAGCACAGCGAGCGTATCCTCTCCACCCTGATGGGCAACCTGCCCGGCATGGCTTACCGCTGTTTGCCTGATCCCGACTGGACCATGCGCTTCATCAGCCAGGGCTGCGCACAGTTGACCGGGTATGAACCCGAAGAATTGCTCAACAACGCCCGGCTGTCCTTTGGTGAGCTGATCCACCCCGATGACCGCGCTGCGGTCCACCGCCAGATCGGACAGGCCATCACCAATGCCAGTCCATTCGAATTGACCTACCGTATTCACTGCAAAGATGGGACCGAAAAATGGGTCTGGGAAAAAGGAGAGCTGGTTTCCACCGCTGACAATCAGCCACAATATCTGGAAGGCTTCATCAGCGACATCACCGGGCGCGTTACCGCCGAACAGACCGTCCGTGACCATGCTGATTTTCTTGACACCATCATGGAGCAAAACCCTTTCTCCATGTTCATCACCGATCCTTCCGGCATTATCACGCGCACCAATCGTTCGCTGCGCGAGAAGCTCAACCTTTCCGACAGCCAGATCGTCGGAAAATATAACGTCCTCAAAGACCACAACCTGGTGGAACAGGGTGTCATGCCCCAGGTTGAAGCTGTTTTTGAAAAGAAGGAACCCTGCCGCTTCAGGATTCTTTGGAAAGCGCAAAATACAGAGCATGTTGATTTTTCAGGCGGGGCGGATCTCTGGATTGATGCCGCTCTCTTCCCGATCGTGGATGAGCATGGCAGCATTCGCAATGTTGTCTGTAAATGGGTCGATATATCTGAACAGGTTAAAGCAACCGACGCCCTGCGTGAGAGCCAGCGCCGATACCAGTCTGTCGTGGAAGATTCACCCGTGCTCATCAGCCGCTTCAAACCGGATGGCATCATCAGCTTTACCAATAGCGCCTACAGTCAATTCTTTACCGGCCAGGCAGAAGGCATGATCAATCAGAACATCTTTGACTTCATCCTCCCTTCACACCATGACGCAGCCAGGGAATACCTGGCATCTTTTTCATTACAAAATGCAATACGCGTGTACGATGACCAGGTCAAACGCCATGATGGCGTTGAACGCTGGCTGCGCTGGACCGACCGCGCCTTGTTTGATCAGGACGGGAATATTAGCGAATATCAGGCATTCGGCGAGGATATCACTGAACAAAAAGAATATGAAATTGCGCTGCAAGCCAGCGAACAGCGCTACCAGTCCGTGGTCGAAGACGCGCCGCTGATGATCATCCGCTATCTGCCGGATGGCACCATCACCTTCACCAATTCTCACTACCGCCAGTTCTATCTCGAGCAGGGTGAGAACTTACCCTGGAAAAATATCTTTGACAAGTATGGCCCGCAGGAAAAAAAGCAGATAAAACAAGAGCTTGCGAAGTTGACGCCAATGCAACCGATTCGCCATGTTGAATCCCTTTTTGAAAGGTGTGACGGACAGCTGCGCTGTTTGCGCTGGAAAGATGTGGCCCTGTTTGATGATAAAGGCAAACTGCTTGGTTACCAGGCCTTTGGCGAGGATATCCACGAGCAGTATATCGCCGAACAGATACAGAAAGAATCCGAACGCGACCTGAACGCCCTGATGGGCAACCTGCCCGGCATCGCCTACCGCGCCGAGGCGCACGGTCGATATATCTTCCAATTCCTCAGCCAGGGCTGCAAAGAGCTGACCGGATACGAACCGCTGGAATTCCTGGATGATCCCGATTTCATGTATGAGATGATCATGGTCGAAGAGTATACCGAACCACTGATTGAAAAGATCAGATTCGCGGTTGAGCACAAAACCGCCTTTGAAATCTCATACCGCATCATCACCAAAAGCGGAGAAGAAAAATGGGTTTGGGAAAGAGGGTCGGTGGTCCTGGATGAGGCGGGCGATCCCCATCACATCGAAGGCTTCATTACCGACATCACCGAGCGCGTGCTGGCGCAGGCAAAGCTGGCTGAAAGCGAAGCGCGCTTCCGCACATTTATGGATAATTTCCCGGCCAATGCTTATATCAAGAATGAAAACCTCGAATACATCTTCGTCAATAAGGTGGCCAGTAGTGCCGCTGACCTCCTGCCGGAAGAGTATATCGGCCGAAAGAGCAGCGATATCTTTCCGCCTGAAACCGCGCATGCCTTGGAAGTGCTGGATAAGTCTGTTCTCGAACAACAGATCATCATCGAAAAAGAAGATTATTTACAAACCAGCGCCGGAATGAAGCGCTATTTGCGGAATATCAAATTCCCGATTAACGGTTTGCACGGTGAAAAACTGGTCGGCGGCATCGGGCTCGACCTCACCGCCCAGAAGGCGGCAGAAGAGCGCATCCTTGAAAAAGCCCGTTTTGAACAACTGCTGGCCCAGATTTCAACCACGTTTCTCAATATGGAACCCGACCACATCGATGCTGGCATTAACAATGCCTTAAAAGAAATCGGGGGGGTCCTCGATATTGACCGCATTGCCGTCAGCCGCGTGGAACAGGGCCGGATCACCCGACTCACCCACATCTGGAGCGAGAAAGAATTGAAAGGCGTCCGCAGCAGCTATGATATTAAACATTACCCCTGGCTATTCTCCACGTCCGTGGATGGAGAAACAGTCATTTGGTCAGTCAATGACGGCCTTCCCGGTCACCTGACTAAAACCGAACGGGATTTCTTTCGGATCAGCGCTGTGCGATCCCTGGTCAGTCTCCCCATCCAATCCGTCGGCGCGACCATTGGCAGCATCATCTTCAGTGATTATGAGGATGCGGACAAATTCACACCGGAATTGGTGGAATCCCTGCACCTTTTTGCCCAGATCATCAGCAATGCCATCACCCTGCGCGATGCCCAGCGTGAGATCAGGGAAAGCGAAGTACGCTACCGCTCGGTTGTGGAAGATTCACCCGTTTTGATCAACCGCTACAGGCCGGACGGCACCATCACCTATTCAAACCCCGCATATTGCGCTTATTTTGGAAAGAATGCGGAAGAATTAGTGGGACAGAAGATTTTCGATCTCATGCCATTGGAAATTCGTTCAGACGCAAAAAAAAGAATTTCTTCGATGTCGAAGGATAACGCAAGCTACACCAATGAAAGTAAAGCCAACCGACATGACGGTCAGGAGCGCTGGGTGCAGTGGACCGCACGCGCTCTGATTAACACAAATGGGGAGGTAGAAAGTATTCAATCATTCGGGTTGGATGTTACCGACCAGCACTTGGCTGCTGAGCGTATCGCCGCCAGCGAACGCCAGTTCCGCAGCCTCTTCACGGAAATGGCCAATGGTTTCTCGTTGTTCGAGGTCGTGCGCGATAAGAAAGGCAAGCCGGTCAACATTGCCTTTGTCGAAGTCAATCCCGCCTTTGAAGACATCACCGGCCTGCGCCTGGAAGATATCACCAGTAAAACCATCACCGAGGTGCTGCCCGATTTCGACCGCGGCTGGCTGCAGGATTATCTTGATATCGCGTTAAACGATCGCGCGCTCCATCGCAAAGATTTCAACCAGCGCCTGGGCATCCACACCGACATCCGCGCCTTCTCCCCGCGCGCGGGCCAGGTCGCGGTGCTGCTGACGGATATCACTGAACAGGAAACCTTACAGGATCAGATCGAACAGGAACGCGATCGCGCCCAGGATTACCTCGATACCGTGCAGTCGATCATGATCGCGATGGATAGCGAGGGCAGCCTCACACTTATAAATCCCAAAGCCTGCGAGCTGCTCGGCTACACCGAACAGGAGCTGCTGGGTAAGAACTGGTTTGATACCTGCCTGCCGCGGGAGAATATCGCCGAGATCAAAGACGTGTTCCAAAAGATCGTGCGCGGCGAAATGGAATCCGTGCAGTATTATGAAAACCCGGTCAGGACCCGCCTGGGGCAACAACCGATCATCGCCTGGCATAATGCCGTTATGAAGGACCGCGATGGGAATTTCCTGGGCGTGCTCAGCGCCGGCGAGGACATCACTGCGCGCAAAGCCGCGGAAAAACGCTTCAATACCTTGTTTGACATCAGCACGAAGCTGATCATGGAATCCTACGATCAGGACATGCTGCAAGGGATTGCGGATGAGGTGCGCAATAGGATTGACGCGGCCCAGGCGGTTACCATCTGGCTCTACAATCCGGGTCCTCATCAATTGACCATCCAGGCAATAGCCGGATTCGAAGATGCCAGCATGATCGGCCTCACAATCGCTGCATCCGAAGGCGTCGCCGGCCAGGTTGCCATATCCCGTCAGGCCAGGCTCGTGCATCACGCGCAGCGTGATCAGGCTTTCACCACTGTGGGGGGTTTCACACCGGAAATGAGCAGAATTCAGTGCCTGATGTGCGCGCCGCTCGTTTTCAAAGACAGGCTGCTGGGCGTGATTTGCGTGGATAATTTCGATACGCCGCAAGCGCTCACCGCTGAAGATCTCAGCCTGGTGGAATCCATCGCCAATCAGCTCGCCGGCGTGGTCGAAAATGCCATCCTGTTCGAACAGCTCCAGCAGAGCCAGGCCGAGCTGCGCTCCTTATCCACCCGCCTGCTCGAGGTGCAGGAGGAAGAACGCCGCCTGGTCGCTCTCGATCTGCATGACCACTTTGGCCAGATCCTGACCACCTTCAAGCTCTCCCTGCGCCCGGAAGCCTTCATCAAACACAGTGAAGCGGAACAGCGCGCGCGCCTGGCAGAAGTGACTGCCATCGTTGATGAACTGATCGAAGCCGCGGAAGACCTTTCACTGCGCCTGCGCCCCGCCATTCTCGATGACCTCGGGGTTGCGACTGCCTTCGAGTGGCATATCCAGCGCTTTTCGCGCCAGGCGCATCTTCCCATCCACGCGCAGATTCTGCTGGATAAGAGAAGGCGTTTCGCCGGGAATATCGAGATCACCCTTTTCCGCGTGCTCGAAGAAAGTCTCTCCAACGCCCTGCGCCATGGCGACCCGGCCAGCATCCATGTCAACCTGCGCGCTGATCAGGAATATATCCATCTCTCGGTCCAGGATGATGGATCCGGGTTCTCGATCGAAGACCTGAACGACGATGATCGCTCCCAAACCGGCCTGACCGGTATGCAGGAACGGGTGCGTTTATTGAATGGCGAGTTTATTATTCACTCTGTACCGCAAATTGGTACTACAATTGAAGTGAAAATCCCTCTTATTGGGGAAGGAAAAGATATTGATATGGAAAACACATCATGATCCGCATCCTGCTCGCTGACGACCACGCCATCCTGCGCCAGGGTTTGCGCAAAATGCTGGAGGAGGAAGCGGGTTTTCAGATCGTGGGTGAAGCCGCGGATGGCTTTGAAGCCATCGATAAGGTGCGTGCGCTCACACCGGATATCCTGGTGGTGGATCTGGCCATGCCGCGCCTGAATGGCCTCGAGGTCACCAGCCGCGTCAAGCAGGAACCCAGCCCGCCGCGTGTGGTCGTCCTTTCCATGCGCAAGAGCGAACCCTATATCATGGAAGCGCTGCGCAACGGCGCTGATGGCTATGTGCTCAAATCCGAAGACCCCCAGGATATGATCAATGCCATCCGTGCCGTCGCTGCCGGCAGCACCTATCTCAGCCCGGTGGTTGCCAACCTGGCTGTGGATGCCTATCTCGAATCTTCGCGCCGCATCAAACCCGATCCCTACGACGAGCTGACCGACCGCGAAAAGGAAATCTTTCAGCTTTCGGCAGAAGGGATGGGTGGTGAGGAAATCGCGGATTTTCTCACCCTCAGCGTTCACACCGTCTCCACCCACCGTCGCAATTTGATGGGCAAACTCAATATCAAGAACCAGGCCGAATTGATCACCTACGCCATCAAACGCGGCATCATCAGCCAGGATTTTTGAAATTTTCACCCTTTTTTCTGGCCCGCCACAACTTGAAAACTTCATATCCTTTTCCCGCTTTTCTACCATTTTCCAGTGATGCGCTCTACAGGTGTCACATTTACTATATGGTTACTTAAAAGGATTGAAAAATAAGATGGGAAAAATAACCGTACTGCTGGTCGATAATAATGAGCGCTTTTTAACCACTGCGCAGGAATATATCAGCGAGCAGGATTTCGTTGAAGAGGTGTTTGTCAGCCCCAACGACACGGAAGGCCTGCGCGTCGCCGCGGAGAAAAAACCGCATCTGATCCTGCTGGATGTGCTCATGCCGGGCCGCAATGGCATCGACCTGATCCCTTCCTTTCGGGAAAAGTCGCCGGATTCCAAGATCATCATGCTCACGCTGTGGGATATGAACGGCTACCGGGATTCCGCCAATAGTGCCGGCGCGGACGATTTCGTCACCAAACGCGCCATGACCGAAACCCTGCTGCCAGCGATGAAAAAAGCGGTCAGCATGGCCTGAACGTGCGCCGCCCTGCCAGCGCTGGATAACAACAAAATGAAAGCATCCTTTCGGAGGAGGACAATGTTCAGGATAAAAGCATGGATTTTCACCTTCCTGTGCTGCTGCCAGTTCTTATCCGCCTGCTCTCCCCCGCCCGCGCCGGATCAAATAACCGTCCAGATCAAATGGGTGCACCAGGCGCAATCGGCTGGTTTTTATACCGCGCTTGAACAGGGCTTCTTTTCCGATGAGAACCTGCAGGTCACGTTGCTTGAAGGCGGCTCGGGCGTTGACCCGATCGCCATGCTCACATCCGGCCAGGCCGATTTTGCCGTCGCGTCGCCCCACACGCTTTTCATGGCCATCGACAGCGGAGCAGAACTGAAAGCGATCGCGTCCATTTTTCAGATCAGCCCGGTCGTGTTCGTCTCCATGCCCCAATCCGCCATCACCCGCCCGCACGATTTCATTGGGAAAACGATCGCTGTAGTGGGTGTGCAGGAACTTGAAATTCAGCTGCAAGCCATGCTCGATTTTCTTGGGTTGGATGCGGGCGCTGTCACGCTGGTGCCCCACAGCTACGCCTATGACCAGCTTGTATCCGGCCAGGTTGATGTGCAGGCGTTTTACACCACCAGCGGGCTGCCGCGGCTGCAGGAGGCAGGATACCAGGTTAACCTGATCTACCCCGGGGATTACGGCGTGCACCATACCGGCGATTGCATCGTCACCTCCGCGTCCCTGCTGGAGCAGGACCCCGCGCTCGCGTTGCGTTTCCTGCGTGCCTTCAGCAGGGGCTGGCGCTACGCCACCGAACAGCAGGATCAAGCGCTGCAGGCGACCATGCGCTACGCGCTGGAACAAGACCTGGAGTTGCAGCGCAGCATGTTGACCGCCGCCATCCCGCTCATCAGCACCGGCCGCCAGAAGATCGGCGAGATTGACCCGGCAGCCTGGCAAGCGTTACATGATGCGCTCCTGGATCAGGGCTTCATCAGCCGATCCATCCCGCTCGACCAGGTCATCGATCCATCATTCATAGAAAGGGCCGCGTCAGAATGCCGCGATTTCCATTGCCAGTAAACAGGGCCCGCGTATGAGAATGGGAAAAGGGTCAATCCCCCACAAGCGTAACCAGGCTGCGCTGCCTTTCTGGCGCCGCCTCAGCACCCACCTCAATCTGTATAACTTCACTTTCTCCTTGCTTTTTGTGCTTATATCGGTCGTGATCGCGTTCAACAACAGCCGCCAGGCGATCCTCAACGATACCTACAACCTGCTCTCTTCGGTCAATCTCAATAAGATTAATCATTTTGAGTCATGGATCCGCAGCCAGGAAGAATCCAATCAATTCTTCGCTGCCCGCCCGCAGATGCGCGAATACACTGAAAAACTCATAGAGTGCCTGGACAGCGGCGGGGATTGCCGCGATATCGAACAACGCCTGCTCGCCGATCACCTGCGCGTGAAGGTGACCATTGATGGGGATTTTGATGATTTCTTCATCATCCGCGCCAGCGATGGCATGGTCATCACCGCCACCGATCCTTCCCATATTGGTAAATTCAGGGAACACACCGCGTTTTTTCAACAGGGTTTGCTGGGCAATTACACGGAAACCGCAACCTATGATGTTACCATCGGCAAAGCCGAAATGCACACCACCACGCCCATCTATGCCCCGGATGGCAAAGTGATCGCTGTTCTTTCAGGTCATCTGAATATGGAAAGAATGGCAGCCATCATTCAGCAATCCAGCGGGCTCAGCCAGACCGAAGACAGCTACCTGGTCAATCAATTCAACTATTTCCTGACAGAGCCGCATTATGGCGATCAGTACGCCCTGCGCCGCGCGGTCTTTTCCGATGGCGTCAGGGATTGCCTGGCCGGCAATTCTGATGTCGCTGAATACAGCGATTATCGCGGCGTCACTGTGATCGGTTCTTTTCATTGGCTGCCCCAATATGCGGTCTGCATGGTGTCAGAAAAGGACCGGGCCGAGGTGTTTGCCCCGATTTTCACCATGCGCAACCAGTTCATTCTGACCGGTGTGATCCTTTTCTCCGCGTCCATTGTCGTTGGCTATTTCCTCTCCCGCCGCATCACCAATCCTTTACAAGATCTCACCCTTGCAGCCAAAAATTTTGGCGCGGGTGAGCTCTCCACCCGTGTCGATATCCACAGCGGCAACGAGATCGGTGTTTTTTCAGCCACATTCAACCAGATGGCAGCCAATATGGAAGGGCTGCTGGCGAAAAACGATGCGCTGGTTACAGAATTAAGTGAATTAAATCAAAAATTGGAGGCGCGTGTCGAAGACCGCACCCGCGATCTGAAGGAAGCCCGCCAGGCGGCGGAAAAGAACCTCCAGGACCTGCAGCAGGAGATGATCCACCGCCAGCGCGCGCAGCAAGACCTGGCTCTGAAGGCGCGCGATCTGCAGCGCTCCAATCAGGATCTGCAGCAATTCGCCTATGTCGCCTCACACGACCTGCAGGAGCCGCTGCGCATGGTCGCCAGTTATTTGCAGCTGCTGGAACAGCGCTATGATGATAAGCTCGATGACGACGCGCACGAATTCATCGGCTATGCCGTCGATGGCGCGGCTCGCATGAAAACGCTCATCAATGATCTGCTCGATTTCTCGCGCGTCGGCACGCGCGAGTCTCCATTCGAACTGACGGACTTGAACGCCGTGCTCGGCAAAGCCCGCGCCAATCTGCGCTTGCGCATCGAAGAAGCAGGCGCAATAGTGGTGAGCGATGAGCTGCCCACGCTCCCCGCCGACCCGCCCCAGATGGTGCAGCTTTTCCAGAACCTGATCGATAACGCCATCAAATTCCGCGCGCAGGAGCCGCCGCGCGTGCGCATCTCCGCTGTGGAACAGGCGGACGAATGGATCATTTCCGTGTCGGATAACGGCATCGGCATCGACCCGCAGTATTTCGAGCGCATCTTCATCATCTTCCAGCGCCTGCACACCCGCCAGGCATACCCCGGCACCGGCATCGGCCTCGCCATCACCCGCCGCATCGTCGAACGCCACAACGGGCGCATCTGGGTCACTTCTGAACCCGGCCAGGGGGCAGCCTTCCATGTCGCCCTTCCAAAACATCAAGAAGAATCACACAATATCAGTGAAACAGGAGCTGATCAATGACAATGGTAAACGTCCATCCGATCCATATCCTTTTGGTGGAGGACAATCCGGGCGATGTACGCCTGACGCAGGAGGCCTTCAAAGAAGGCCATCATCAGGTCTCGCTCCATGTCGTGCAGGATGGCGTTCAAGCCCTGCAGTTCCTTAACCGCGAAGGGCAATACCAGCACGCGCCAAGGCCTGGGCTGATCCTGCTTGACCTGCATCTGCCCCGCAAGGACGGCCTCGAAACCCTGGCGGATATTAAAAAAGACCCGGTCCTGCGCGCCATTCCTGTCATCATGCTGACCACCTCCAAGGATGAGGAGAACGTTTACAAAGCTTATGATCTGCAGGCCAATTGTTATGTGGCAAAACCCTTGGATATGGGACAATATATCGATATCATTAAGGAAATGATGGATTTTTGGATCACAAGGACCAACCTGTACTGATGAAGCGTGAACCTGAAAAAAGAGAAGGTGAATATGAAAATACAACCAATCAAAATTCTGTTGGTCGAGGATAATCCCGGCGACGCGCGCCTGACCACGGAAGCCCTCAAAGAGGGAAAATTCCATAATCAGCTCGCCCATGTCAGCGATGGCGTGGAAGCGCTGGCTTACCTGAGAAAACAAGGGAACTATCACGACGCCATCCGCCCGGATCTGATCCTGCTCGACCTGAACATGCCGCGCAAAGACGGGCGCGAAACATTGCAGGAGATCAAATCTGATCCTGAATTGCGCCGCATCCCGATCGTGATCCTCACCACCTCCAAAGCGGAAGAGGATATCTTCAGGTCCTACGACCTGCACGCCAATTGTTACATCACCAAGCCGGTCAAACTGGAACAGTTCTTTGATGTGGTCAGGAATGTGGAAGATTTCTGGATGACGATCGTCCGGCTGCCGCCGAATTAATCAATGGATATGAGGAGGGAATGAAAATGATCACAAAAGAAAATTACCGCGTGCTGCTGGTGGAAGACAACCGCGGGGACGCGCGCCTGATCCTGGAAATGCTGGATCAGGATCCGGTCAACCATTTCAACACCACAACCGTTGAGAGTTTGGAGAACGCAGTCGGTCATTTACAGGAAAAAACCGTGGATGTCATCCTGCTGGATCTCAACCTGCCGGACTGCCGCGGAGAGAACACCTTCACCCGCGTCAACACCCTTTTTCCCGACCTGCCCATCGTCATCCTCACCGGGAATGACGACCAGCAGGCTGCCTTCAGCGCGATCGGTCTGGGTGCCCAGGATTACCTCATCAAGGGCTCCTTTAAGGATGGGCTGCTTTCGCGCGCCATCCTGTACGCCATCGAGCGCAAACGCCTGCAGAACATGATCAGCCACCTCGCGCTGCACGACGCCCTCACCGGCCTGCCAAATCGGCGCCTGCTGATGGAACACCTCACCCGTGATATTGAAACCGGAAAACGCGATAAAAAGCTGATCGCGGTCCTGGTGCTGGACCTGGACAACTTCAAAGCGATCAACGACCAATTTGGCCATCATATCGGCGACCAGGTGCTGATCAAGGTCGCGCACCGCCTGCAATATCTGCTGCGTAAATGCGATGTCATCGCCCGCATCGGCGGGGATGAGTTCGTCATCCCCATTCCCCATATCCGCTCCGCTGAACAGGCGCGAATCGTTGCCGAAAAGATCATCGAAGCTTTCAAAGAGCCCATCCAGATCGAGAATGTGCGCCTCACAGTCTCTTTCTCGATCGGTATCGCGCTCTTTCCCGCGCACGCGGGCGATCCCTACGCGCTCATCAAAGCCGCAGATAAGGCCATGTATAGCGCGAAGGAAACCGGCAAAGGAATGGTCTGTCTCTATCCACCAGCCTAGCCAACCAGGAAAGAATTGGAAGTTTGTATGCCCAACCACAATCAAACACACATTTTGATCGTTGAAGATAATCCGGGTGATGTGCGCCTGACCCGGGTCATGCTGCGCGAAGATCCCCTGTGTGCATGTACCTTCAGCGCATGTGATACTCTGCAGGCAGCCATACAATTCCTTGATAAAGGCACGGCGGATATCGCCCTGCTGGACCTCAATCTGCCGGACAGCGCGGGCCTGGCGACATACACCGCCCTGCAGGGTAAAGCGCCGGATCTGCCCATCGTGATCATGTCCGGCAACAACGATATCGATGTTGCGGCTGAAGCGGTGCGTGCGGGCGCGCAGGATTATATCGTCAAAGGCACCATCGACAGCGCAGCGCTTGCGCGCGTCATCCGCTATGCCATCGAACGTAAACAGGTTTTTGCGAAACTCAATCAGAGTGAAATGCAATACCGCCAGATCGTCGAGACCGCCCGCGAGGGCATGTGGATCATCAGATCCGATGACAGTGTTGAATTTGTCAACCAGGAATTGGCAGATATCCTCGGGTATAAAAAAGAGGACATCGTCGGCTCCAATTCCCTTAATTATGTCTTACAGCAAGACCGGGATGAGTTGCACAGAAAGATCCGCAACCGCCGCAACGGCATCAAGGAAACCTATGAGTTCCGCATTTTGCGCAGCGACGGAAAACCATTGTCCGTCCTGATCAGCTCCACCCCAAGGTTTGATGATGAAGGCAATTACATCGGCGCTCTGGCGATGGTCACCGATATCACCCACCGCAAAGAAGCGGAACAGGCCATCCTGCTCGAACGCGACCGCGCGCAGAAATATTTCGATATCGCCGGTGTGATCCTGTTGGTGCTCGACCGCGAAGGAAAGATCGAGCGCATCAATCAACACGGCGTTCGCATCCTTGGCTATCAGAGTGAAACTGAATTAATAGGAGAAGATTGGTTCGCCAGCTTTATTCCGGCAGATCAGCGCGAACAGCTGTGCGCTGCGCACCACGAACTGATCATGCGTGAAACGGATGTTTCAGCCGATATTGAAAGCCGCATCCTGACCCGCGGCGGCGCGCAGCGCCACATCGCCTGGCACCACACCACCATTCGCGATCCGCACGGCCCCGGCAATTTCGCCACGCTCAGCTCCGGCGAGGATATCACCGAACGCGTTGCGCTGCAGAACCAGCGCGAGCTGCTGCTGGATCTCACCCGCCAGGCGGCATCCCAGACGGACTTTGAGAAAATGCTGTTTTTCATCACCGAACAGCTGGTCGAGATCATCGAACCGGTCGATAGTGCATCCATTTTTCTGATCGACTACCAGCGGGAAATTGCCGCATTAAAAGCCTGGGCGGGTTTCGGGGAAGAGAACCTCAAAGCGTTTGAGGTTCCGTTGCAGGATTCCATCACCAACCGGGTGATCACCACCAAAGAACCGCAGCACGTCAGGGATATCACCGCTGACCCGGACTTCATTGACATGGAAGATGACCGCATCGCGGAAATCAAATCCTCCATTGCCGCGCCGATCATCGCCAGCGATGGCCGGGCAGCCGGCATCATCTTCTGCGACAGCAGGGTAAGACCGGATGCCTTCAGCGATGATGACCTGGCCTTTCTGGATGCGATCAGCAAACAGCTTGCCGGCCTGATCGAGAATGTGCGCTTGCTGAGCCAGATATCCGCGCAGCATGCCGCCCTGCGCCAGAGTGAAGCGCAATACCGCGACCTTTTTAACACCATCTTTAATGGCTTCGCGCTGCACGAAATGATCTATGACGACAGCGGCGATCCCATTGATTACCGCTTCCTCAAGGTCAATCCCGCTTTTTGCCAGATGACCGGGCTGAAAGAGGAAGATGTCATCGGAAAAACGGTGCTGGAGGTGCTGCCGCAAACCGAGCCCTATTGGATCGAGACCTATGCCAAAGTAGTCAGGACGGGGAAACCGCTGCGCATGGAAAATTATTCCGGCGCATTCAATAAGCATTTTGATGTGATCGCGTTCTCACCCGCGCGGGGGCAGTTTGCCACGGTTTTTTCAGATATCACCGAGCAATATAACCTTATCGATGCGCTCAAACAGGAACGCGACCGCGCCCAGGATTACCTGGATATCGCCGAAGTGATGTTCGTCGCGCTGGATGAGCAAGGCGTCATCACCCTCGCCAACCGTAAAAGTTGTGACATTTTGGGGTACCGGGAAGATGAGCTGGTCGGGCGCAACTGGTTCGACCTGTGTGTACAGCCGCATGACCGCGAACGCGCCTGGTCCTTATTTGCGGACTTCATCTCCAGCGCGGATATCACCGGGCCAGACTATGAGCAGGTTTTTCTCACCAAAAAGGGAGACCAACGCACCGCCCGCTGGCAAAGCCGCAAGCTGTTTGATGCGGACGGGAATGCAAGCGGGAGCCTTAGCTCCGGTGAAGATATCACAGAGCAAAATAAAACAGACGAATCCCTCCGGCAGTATGAACGCATTGTCTCCAGCTCATCCGATATGATGGCACTGGTCACCATCGATCAAGATTATCTCGCGGCCAACGATGTCTATTGCCAGGCATTCGGACTGGCGCGTGATGCGATCATCGGAAAAAATGCCCGTGATCTGTTTGACCGCGAATTTTTTGACAATGTCATGCGCCCATATATTGACCGCTGCCTGGCCGGGGAAGAAGTTGTTTTCAATGAATGGATCACCCTTCCCAACGCGCAGCGCCGCTATATGGAAACCCGCTACTATCCTTATTTTGATGTGAACGATAACGTGGCAGGCATGGTTGTGAACCGCCGCGATATCACCGATCAGCACCGCGTTCAGCAAGCGCTGCAGGAGAGCGAAAACCAGCTTGCCAATATCATCACCAACAGCACCAACCTGTTTTATTCCCACGCGCCAGATCATGTGTTCACCTTCGTCAGCCCCCAGTCGGAAACGATCCTGGGCTACAAGCCGCAGGAGATGCTGGTGAAATGGATGGATCTGTTGACAGACAATCCGATTAACAATGAAGGCATCCTGCGCACCGAGAAAGCCCTCGCCACCGGCCAGGTCCAGCCGCCCTACGAGCTGGAAATGTTCGCGAAAAACGGCAGGCGTGTCTGGGTTGAGGTGCATGAGGCGCCCATGATCGAAAATGGGCAGGTGACCGGCATCGTCGGTTCACTGACCGATATCACCTCCCGCCGCCGTGCCGAGCTCGAAAGCCAGCAGTCACTCGCGGCGCTCAAGATCGCCAACGAAGACTTGCAAGTTACCCATCAACGCCTGTTAGGCACAATGGATGCGACTATCCGCACCATCGCCAAAACGGTCGAAGTGCGTGATCCCTATACCGCTGGCCACCACCGCCGCGTAGCCGAACTATCGGTCAGGATTGCGCAGGAAATGGAACTGGAAGAGGAAATGGTCAAAGCGATCGAATTGGCAGCGGTCATCCATGACCTGGGAAAGATCCAGGTGCCGGCCGAGATCCTCAGCAAACCCGGGCGGCTGTCCGAGGTCGAATTTGGATTGGTGAAGACCCATCCCGCGGTTGGTTATGATCTGCTCAAAGATATCGATTTTCCCTGGCCGCTGGCAGAGATCATCCGCCAGCACCATGAACGCGTGGATGGCACCGGCTATCCGCGCGGGCTGAAAGGTGATCAGATCGCGCTTGAGAGCCGCATCATCTGCGTGGCGGATACAGTCGAAGCCATGTCATCCCACCGTCCATACCGCCCCGCCCTCGGCATTGACCGCGCCCTCGATCAGATCAAACAGGATCGCGGCACCCATTACGATCCCCAGGTGGTTGATGCCTGTTTGCGCGTGTTCGCCGGCAGCTACCAGATGCCATCCGATTGACCGCGCCAGCAATATGATTGTTGGTCGCGAGAACAGCAATTAATCGTTTTTGCTGCCTAAAATACCATATCAATGGGATATCAGCGAAACCCGCTTGTCGTATCCTATGGTTAACATAAAGGATTAATTCAAATTATTCAGAGATCACACAAGCATTTATCCCCCACATTCCCTAGACAGCCCATTGGACACCCTCCTGCCAGTGGGCTTGTCGTTTAATAACAGAGAACCTGCCAGACGGAGGGGATGATGCGCCAGGTTTTTTCACGGTGCTCAGCAAAGCGACCGCCTTCCAATCCATCCCCGCTGCAATCCCCTCGCCACGCATCCCCCATCATTCACCCGCGCTTATCCCCCGTTATTCACCCTTACCCTTGCAAAACTGTCTCATTTTGTCTCATTCTGTCGCATTTCCGTAACCTGAGCGTACGTCAACCAACGCTTGTACCAGCTCCGTCAGCTTCCCTCAACCCACTAATCGCGCCTATCCTGCAAATTCCGCCATGCTAAGTACGGGACCAAAACCTTGCATTTCTATTCCGTCTCTCTATCCTCGGCAGTCTGCCTGCGGCCGGGCCCCTCCTCAACGCGCATCACTGTCTTATTGAACAATCCGAACATCAGGCAGGCAAAGATCAGCAATCCCGCTGTGAGATACCAAACCTGCAGCCCGAATCGGTCAGAGACCGGGCCGGCCATCGCCAGCCCGATCGGGCCGGACAGGTTGAGGATGCTTCCCAGCAGCGTCATCACCCGCCCCTGGTAGGCATTATCCACCGCGGATTGCATGATTGCGCCAAAAGGCCCATCCACCAGTGGAACGGTGAAACCCACCACGAACATCAAAGGCAGCATCCAGATAAAACCGCCCGCAGGCAGCAACCCCATCAGGAAGATGCCCGCGCCAACCCCGAATAAACCCAGGAAAATGGTCCAGACCTGTTGTTTAAATCCGCCCCAAACACCCAGCAGCAAACCGCCCAGGATGATCCCCACCCCACCGACCACTTCCACCAGGCTGTATTGTGCCGCGTTCCCCTGCAGATATTCATACACCAGCAGCGGGATCAGTGAAAATGCGGGTGATAGCGCGGCTTTGAAGACCAGCGCGATCGCGACCAGCAGCACCATCGCTTTCCATTGCATGACGTACCGCAGCCCATCCTTCATATCCTGCATCACGGTTGAAAACCAGTTCCCGCCGTTGCTGGCCAGCTTTTCCTGGCGCGGGATATGCGTCATTGCGACGATCGCGATCGCGATTGCCGCGCTGACGACATCGATCAGCATCGCCCCTTCCACATCCATATAGGTCAAAATCAGCGCGCCCAGCGGGGCTGATACGATATTGATGATCCCGCGCGCCGCCTGGGTCAGGCCGCCCAGCCGCGCCAGCTGTTCACGCGGCACCATCAGCGCCACCGATGCCTGTCCGGCTGGATAATGGAATGCGCCGCCGACAGCCCGGATCAGCATCAGCCCATAGATCGCCCACACCTCAGCCAGATCAAGATAAAAGAGAACACCTAATACCAATGTCGCCACAGCGATCACCCCGTCCGCGATGATGATCACCCGCTTGCGGTTGATGCGGTCAACGATCGCGCCAGCGAATGGCTGGATAACGATCTCCGGGATCATCCCGGCCATGGTTGCTGTCGCCAGCACGGTTGCCGAGCCAGTCTTTTCCGTCAGCCACCATACCAGCGTGAACATCACCAGCGCGCTGCCTAATAGTGAAACCAGTTGGCTGACCCAGAATGGAAAAAATGTCTGCTTCCAATCCGCCAGTTTCTTTGAATTTTCCATGCGTTCTCCTTAGCATATTGAACCGGTGCGACGGCTCATATTCATATACGGTTTTCCACACTTTTCTGGTTTCTGATTTAGAATAGTGAGGTTGTCTAGCGCACTCTGTACCAACAATAAACATCAGGAAAAGAGAACCACACCCATGCCAAACACAATCAAGAAGATCATCCGCCTGATGGCGGGTTATTTCATTTATGGGCTCAGCATCGCCCTGACCGTCAACGCCGATCTCGGCCTTGCGCCTTGGGGGGTGTTCCACCAGGGTATGTCGCGCCAGTTTGGCATCACCATGGGCACCGCCATCCAGATCGCCGGCCTGGTGATCATCGTCCTCGACCTGCTGCTCAATGAACGCATCGGCTGGGGCACAGTCGGCAATGTCTATTTCATCGGTTTATTTCTCGACCTCGTCCAGCAGTCCGGCTGGATCCCGGTCTACCAGGCCCTGCTTCCCCGCTTCCTGATGATGATGGTGGGCTTGTTCCTGATGAGTTTAGCGACTTATCTCTATCTCAGCGCCCAGCTCGGCAGCGGCCCGCGTGATGGCCTCATGGTCGCCCTCACCAAACGCATCAGGGTGCCGGTCGGGGTCATCCGCAGCACGATCGAGCTTTCCGCGCTCACCGCTGGTTATTTCATGGGCGGTTCGGTCGGCTGGGGCACGCTCATCATGTCACTCAGTACAGGCTTCTTCATCCAGACCACCTTCTCCCTCTTCAAATTTGATGTGCGCCAGATCAAGCACCACACCATCGATCAGGATATTGTGCGCTTGATGAATAAGCCCAGGCAACTATAGCCTGATGCTGGTGATCCCTGCCCTTTGACGCAACATGAGGGGGATGATCCTGATCGGCTGCGAATAGAAACGGGTTTTATCCATCAAATGAAAACCAAAAAGCCGCGAAACATCGCGGCTTTTTGGTTCAATTTATTCTCCCTTAAGTGTGCATCTCCATCGCGAGCCGTAATTCCTCGTGGTCTTTCGCGTATTCTGCGAGTGTTATTCCTGCCCGCACCGCTTCCCACCCCTGGCGCAGGCTGGCTGCCCCGCCCTTCGGCCCCATCGGATGTCCAAACACGGCTCGCCCGGGCACGATGCCAAAATCCGCAGTGCCCAGCAGGTTGTATAGTTCACCCAGCGATCCGGCCCACTGGCTGCCTGCCGGCACCGGCAGCATCGTCTTCAGCCCGCCCATCTCACCCAGGCACGCCTCCGCGTTTGCCAGCACTTCTTCTTTGGTTGTCTTCAGGCGCGAGTCCAGGCCGGGGTAGATCAACACATCATAGCCCGCCATGCGCTGCAACTTGGTGAACACCTTATCGCGCACACCAAACCAGGGCAGCTGGATAAAAGGCCCCATAAAGTCAAAATGCGAAACCAGCGGCACCTGTGCGTGCTTGCGCAGCATGCGCACCGCGCTGAATCCGGTCGTCATACCGTTGATCATCACCGCTTTCGCGCCGTTCTTCACAGCAATGTCGTGCGACGCGATCAATTGGTCCACCTCATCCGTGATATTCGACAGGTAGATCTTGTTCTCGCCGGTTTCCGCCTCGGCTTTTTTACACAGCGCGCCCAGCAGGCGCGTGCGTTCCGCAACCGTTGACCAGGCCACATCCGCCAGCTGTTCATCGTCTTTGGCAATATCCAGCCCGCCCAGCCAGGCCTGATATCCCAGCACCGCGAATGGTTCCGGCGCCAGGCCGACATTGGGTTTGATCACGCCAAACAGCAGCGGACGGTCCGTAACGCCCAGAATTTCCCGTAAACCGCTTACTCCGAACTGCGGCCCCTGGAAATCATCCAGAAAACTCTGCGGAAAATCAATATCCAGCAGCCGAATGGCACAAATATCCGGCGCGTGGAACACACCCTCGCCGCATACCACCGTCAGGAGGTTTGGGATCTTCGTGCCGAAATTACCGTAAGGATAATAGATCGTGACATTGAACGCGTACACATGCCCGTAAGGTTTTCCCATCGTATCTGCCAGGAACGGGCTGCTCGGCTGCGCGCGTTCGTTGATCATTTCAATATCCACCACTTTCGCGCCGAATTCCGGGCGGAAGTCTTCATCCACATCCACGCGGCTCCACTGCGCGGTCGACATCTCCTGGCATAAATGCGCGGAAGCCTCACGTGGCTCCACCAGTGTTTCCAGGTAATACGAAAGGACCAGATATTTTTCAGGGTCCAGTGTTTCGCGTTTCGCGTGAAAGGCGTCAATATCAGCTTTTTGCATGGTCTCTACTCCTCAATTCAATGGTTGATTGTGCGCGCAAGGCAAGTGTATCAAGAACAAAAAATATTTTCACGCGGTAATTGTTTTTTCAATCTTGAATTCTGATGGACAAGCGAGAAAAAGGATCGGCTAAGACGCATGGCCGTCAATTCTGCGGTTTTTTCCGGGCAGCGCCAGCCAAAACATCACCAGCGCCAGCGGTATCAACACATAGTTACCCACCGCGCCCGGCGCGGTTTGCGCTGTTTCGATCGGCTTCAACCGGCCCGCAACCAGCCGCAGCGCGTATTCAGCCGCCATCAAAAGATACATCAGCGGGATCATCGCACGGTAGCGCAGCAGCGCCAGCAGATATACCAAACCCATCAGCAATTGCGAAATGCCCCAGTAGGCAAACATCAACACCACCGTGCGCGCGCCTGCAGCGGTGAATGTATCCAGCGGAATGGTCGCGATCGACTGCGCGCCGCCGTCCGCGGCGATGATATGCACCAGACTGCGCGCGATCGTCACCACCGTGACCACGGCGAACACCCACAACGCGATGCGTTTGCCATGATAATGGTTGTCGATCTTTTCGGGAAATATGGTTGTTTTCATTGGCGCGTTCACCTCAATTTTCATTGATTATAATCGCCGCGCTGCCTGACCCCGTTCATCCCATCATTTTCCGCATAAAAAAAGAGCGCATTTTTTAGCTGCGCTCTCTGGTCTGGTTTTCTTATGCCGCTCTTTCGATCGTTACATTATGATGATCGCGGAAATGATAGCATCCTGTTTGTCCCAATACCCGCGACACACATTCTTCCTGCACATCGATCAGCGTATTCGTGTCTTCAATAATGATCTTTCCGATCGCGCTTCCCGGAATCGCCGCGCGTGAGGCGATGCCCCCAACCACTTCGCCCGGATTGATACCGTGCGCTTTTCCGCGTGCCAGCTTCAGCCGCACCATCCCGTCTTCTTTCGCGCGCCGCCCGTTGTCATTCCGGTTTCCGCTGCGTTGTGTTTGCTTGCGGGCGCTCTTTCCCTTGCCGCTATCGCCTCTGCTTTGCCCGCGCGCCTTTTTGCTGCTGCGTGCGTTCATTTCCACCGCGCTGATCGCTTCGACCGGCCGGCGCCTTTCTTCCACGCGCGCCAGCTTCAATGCCGCCGCTGCGATCTTGAACGGATCATGCCCTTCTGCCACCAGCTGTTCGATCATCTCTTCTTCGCGCCGGCAGCGGTCCCGCTCCAGCCACACGCTCACCTTGCTCAAAAGATGATTTTCTCGCCGGGCGTTGATCTCCTCTTCAGAAGGAATTTCCGCCTGCGCGATCTTATGCTTGGTAAAGCCTTCGATGCGGTGCAGGAAACGGACCTCATTGGGGGTGATCAGGGTGATGGCAACGCCTTCTTTGCCTGCCCGCCCGGTGCGCCCGATCCGGTGCACATACGCTTCCGGATCATTCGGCACATCATAATTGAACACATGCGAAATATCATCAATATCAAGTCCGCGCGCGGCCACATCCGTCGCCACCAGGATCTTCAATTGTCCCGATCGGAAACGGTCCAGCACGCGCAAACGCGCCTGTTGTTCCAGGTCGCCATTCAACGCTTCTGAGGGGTAACCGCGCTGGGTCAGTTCGTTAGCCAGAGTGCCCGAGCCGGCGCGTGTCTTGGTAAAGACCAGCGTTGAACCGACCGCTTCGCTTTCCAATAAACGCGTGATCACGGCCAGCTTATCATCCTTATTCACCAGGTAATAGCGCTGGTCGACCGATGCGACCGTCAGCTGCTTGCGGTCCACCGTCACCGTGGCCGGCTCGCGCATATATTGCTCGGCGATGCGCCGGATCGGTGTCGAAATCGTAGCCGAAAAAAGTGTGGTCTGCCGTTCCTTGGGTGTTTCACGCAGGATATTCTCGATATCCTCAATGAACCCCATGCTCAGCATCTCGTCCGCTTCATCCAAAATGACCGTCCGGACAGCATGCAGATCAACGATATGCTGGCCCATCAGGTCCTGCAGCCGCCCCGGTGTTCCCACCAGCACATCCAGCCCTTCCGCGATCCTGCGTTTGGAGCTGCCATAATGCTGACCGCCATACACAGCCATCACTTTTACATGCATATATTTTCCGTAATCATTGATCGCGTCCGCCACCTGGATCGCCAGTTCGCGCGTGGGGGTCAGCACCAGCGCCTGGATCTTGCCTGTGCTGCCGCCAAAGATCAGGTCCTGAAGGATCGGCATCGCGAAAGCGGCCGTTTTGCCCGAGCCGGTCTGCGATTGCGCGATCACATCTCTGCCTTCCAGCATTAGTGGGATCACCTTGGTCTGCACTTCACTGGGCTCTTCATAGCCAAGCGTCGCGATTGCCTGCAGCAACTGTGGCTGCAGGTTGAGGGTATTAAATTCAGTTGTCATCAAATTCTCCATCGGTTGTTTTGATAACTCCTGATCCGCACACCCCGCGAAAGCACACGACCCCGTGGTTTCTCGCTTTTGCCCTCTTCTACACCCCAGCGGGCAAGAAAAAAGCCCGTCCGTATATTGACGAGCAATAAAAAGGAATTCTCAAAACATAAGTTTATTAAGCAGCAGAATATTACCACACATTCTCTGATTCAGTGCGATCCCGAAATTATTGGAATGTGTATTTCTGATTGCGATATGCGCTCCTGGTCTTGCCCTACTTAAAGGAGCAGCGCTTTATAAAGCGCTCTCATTGGATATAATAATGCCATCATTCATCTGGTGGAGAGGGATGCACATGGACACTAAAAAGAAAAATTCACGACCGCTCTGGATCTATTTATTGATTGCCAATGGCTTCACCTGGCTGCTGTGGCTGCCAACCTTGATCCTCGCCCGCGACCATAACCTGCCGCTGCCGACCATCACCAATTTCACCCTGCTTGCGCGCGATGGTTACTCCAGCGGGTTTCATCTTTTCATCTCCCTCCTTTTCAGCCTGGCGGTCTATGGTCCCTTCATCGCTGCCTTTTTCGCCGCCCGCGCTGATCAAGGGAAAGCCGGTGTTTCCAGCCTTTTTTCGCGCGTCTTTAAGTGGAGCATTCCCTTTAAATGGTACCTGATCGCCTTCGCCATCGCCTTGCTGATCACCCTCATTCCTTTTGTGATCGGCCTCGTCTCCAGCACGCTCACGCTCATGCCCGGCCATTTCACCAATGGCCTCATCTTCCTCATCCCCATCTTCCTGATGCAGGTGCTCACCAGCGGACTGGGTGAAGAACCGGGCTGGCGCGGATTCCTGCTGCCTGCTCTGCGAAAAGTCGTGGAAAAGGAAAACGCCATCTGGCTCTTGGGTGTTGCCTGGGCAGTCTGGCATTTTCCCTTCACCATCTTTGAGGTGCTTTCCAACACCGGCGCTCTGGCTGGACCCGCTCTCGCGGTCACCATCCTCTCCTCCCTCGCCGGACAGACCATCTCGCTGATCGGAATGGCTTTCCTTTACACCTGGCTGGTTTCATCCACCGGCAGCGTGTTCCTGGCGATCATCTTCCACGCCCTCACCAACACCCTGCCCGCTGTCCTCATCGGCCAGATTCCGCCCGCCCTCAGCTTCATCGTTGGCTTTTCCCCCTGGGTGCTGGTCTTCATCCTGCAGCGCGTGCTCGGGAAAGAAAAATTCCCTTACGGTACTTCATAAGGGAATGAATAAATGATGTAAACAGGGTCAATTAGCCTTCTTCTATCCGCTCCGCCATCGTCGTCCTTAAGCGCTGAACGTCCTTCGGCACCACCACCAGCACAAACCCCAGCAGCACCAGCCCGATCACCCATGCGCTTAGCGTGATCACCTGCATCGCATCCTTGAGTGAACTGCGCACTGCCAGCATCCCCGCCGCCAGCGGCGCAAGGGCGGAACCAATCGTCTCCGCGATCCCGATGATGCTGTGCGCTGTGCTGCGCACCTCCGGTTCGGTAATATCCTGCACCGTTGCTACAGCGTTCGGCCATTCGAACGACCAGAAGAAGCCAGCAATCACTTCGAACACCAGGAAAGTCGTGAATTGGTCGAGCGGTGTGTTCAGCAGCATGGTGAATGCAAACATAATCCCCACGATCCCGATCAGTGCCACGATCAACCGTCCGCGCGGCGTTTTCTTGAACAGCCAGTCCCCCAGCGCGCCGGCGATCAGCCCGCTCACTGCCGTCATCACCGCGAAGATTCCGGATGCCAGCAGTACATTCTCAGGGGTTAGCATGCGTTCAACTTCCAGGTAGCGGAAGAACCATGAATTGATCGCGGTGAATGGGAACACATGAAAGAATTGCTGGATAAAAAGTGTCACCATCGTTGGACGTTTCATCAGCAGTTTTACTGTTTCCCACTCAAATTTCCGCGTCACAACCTTCCCGCCTTCTTTCATTTCCGGTTCTGAAGCGCCTCGCGGCACCTCTTTCAACCCGAACCACATCACTGCTGCGATCAAAACACCTAATCCACCGGTCAAATAAAAAATCCCGCGCCAGCCGAGTGTATCGCGAAACGCAGTTGCCAGCCCCATGCCTGCGATCCCGCCCAGCACAGCGGTCAATTGCAGCACGCTGATCACTTTGCCGCGCTTGGTCGGCTCAAAATAATCCGAGACCAGGCTGTATGCGCCCGGGTAGCTGGCATCATCAATACCAGTAGAGGCACGTGTGGCGATGAACGCACCGAAGTTCGGCGCGATTGCTGACAGCCAGGTTGTGCTGCCCCACACGAACGCTGCCAGCGCCAGGATCTTCGGCCTTGCATAGCGGTCGAACAGGTAACCCCAGATCGGGTAAAAGATGCCGCCAACCAGCAGCGCGCCGGTGAAGATCAATCCCATCTGCGCCTCATTGATCTGGAATGCCTCCATGATCGGTGTCGTCAGCGGCCCGATCAGGTATTTATCAGTCTGGTGCAAAAGCATGAACACGAACAGGATCACCACCGTCGTGCGTTTGCGTCTGCGCGAGATTCTCAACGCCTGTTTCTCTCCATCCATCTTCCCTCCCGTATTATCTCTTCCCCAGCACTTTCTCTTTCACCATCGTCACCACCGCCTCGCGCCGGATCGTGGACCACAGCCGGTCATTCGTCGCGGGGATCTTCGGCAGCTCAGCCCGCAATTCCATCCGGATCGCCCCTTCCGGGCAGCGTGTCACGCAATGTCCGCACCCGATGCAGCCATCATGTTCAAATACAGGGAACGCATCCCCTTCGGTGATCGCCTCCACCGGGCACACCACCACACACATACCGCAGTTCGTGCATAATTCCTCGTCCATCACCGCCACGAACCGTGACGCGGAATTCACGTTGCGTATGCCTTTCTTATAGCTTTGGATCGCTGGGCAGCAGCACGAACAGCAGTTACACAGCGCTTTCAGATGCCCTTCACAATTATCGACATTATGGATCAATCCATCCGCTTCGGTTTTTCGCAGGATCTCCACTGCCTCATCCGCGTCGATCTGCCGCGCCAGCCCGGTCTCGATCAGTGTCTGGGCCAGCTCATTGAATGTGAAGCATGTTTCGCGTATGTGATCACATACACCATCCCCGCGGTTCTCTTTCGCCAGCCGGCAATAGCATTCCGACACCCCGATCAAGGGCTCCTTGCGCACCATCTCGCTGATCACATCAATCGGCAGCACCTCGCGTGCATCTGCTATCTCGACGTTGACAGGCACCACTTCGGTCATCACCGCGGTTTTGATCGATCCTTCCACCGGCGTCACCCGGAAATAGGGCGTTTTCGAGGGCATATTGCTGGTCAGGTCAGCCAGCCCTTCCCAGAATTCACCGTATGCCGCGCCCACCGGTGTGCCTTTTCTGCGCCGCACCTGCTGCTCCACAGTGAAAGAAACAAACGCGCGCTTATACACGCGCTCTTTCTTTCCATCATAACTGATCAGAAACCCCTCCGCGTGCAGCCGCTGCAAACTCTCCTCAAAGGCGGTTTGCGAGAAACCCTTTCGCAGCGCTTTCTTGTTCAGCTTTTCATAATTGGTGGATCCGCTGAATGGCAGCAGGAAGAACAATTGCAGGTCCTGCTCGCTCAGCGTTTCCTGGATCGCCCACGACAGTTTTTCCTGCCTGGGCGCCCCCCCGGTTTGAACCGAAAAATATTTGATGTATGCTTTGATATAGTCCTTCGTCATTTCTGCCTCCATGCACCAATCTTGAGTATATAATGACTTTCAGAAAAATTAACCAATTATCTACACGAAAATTGATTATGTCCCCCACCACCGCAACCACCTCAAACCGCATGAATTAATAGCGATCGTTGCGGAAAATCAAGATCACCGCTGCCTCGGCTCGGTGCGTGCGCTTTTCCCAACCGTTCCCCAACCAACACCATCCACCATCCGCCGTGCGCTTTCACGATCTGCTGTTATGATAACAATATGGCAATCGAAAAACCCACCTATCAATTACTACGCAAAGACGGCCGCTTCGAGCTCCGCCTTTACGATCCCTATATTACTGCTGAGGTCACCGTCATAGCGGATAATGCCCGCCAGGCCGCCAGCATCGGCTTCAGCCCGCTCGGCGGCTATATATTTGGCAATAACACCAGCCGCAAGAAGATTGCAATGACCGCGCCCGTCGCCGCCCAGTCCTGCTCAGAAAAGATTGCCATGACCGCCCCGGTGGCAGTCACTGATGCCGGCGCTTACACCGTTTCCTTCACTATGCCTTCCAAATACACGCTCACATCCCTCCCCATCCCGAACGATGAACGCGTGCAGCTTGTCGAGCACCCATCGCAAACCTTCGCCGCCGTGCGTTTCTCTGGCCCTTTCCAGCAGCCCAATTTTGATAAACACATCCGTAAACTGTGCGCATGGCTGGCTGAAAATCACCTGCAGCCGGCAGGCGGGCCGGTCATCGCCGGTTACAACGCCCCCATCACCCCCAATTTCCTCAAGCATAACGAGATCCTCATTCCATTAATATAAAAACAGGACGCCAGTTGGCGTCCTGTTTTTACTATCGTTGTGGTTAATCTATAACAATGTATGTAGATATAGGTTTTTATCTCCGTCTCTATTAGTGTCATTTCCAAACCAGTATGTGTCTGGGGATAACTGATAAGTCATGTTGCCGAAGAGTTCAATACCATTGCCCAGGTTGCCTACAAACGCACTCGATTTGATCGTGACAATTGCCGTATTGGATAGGATGTGCAACCCATCACCGTCCTGCGGGAAGCCCATTCCATCCCAACCGTTGCTCAGTGAAACGACTTTTGTCAGCTTGATCGCATAGTTGCCTTGCAGATCGATCCCATGGAAACCGTTATATACGCTGATCACATCAGTTAGCGTGATGTTTCCAGTAGGGCTGAAAGCATCTACAACGCCTGTAACACCGCTGTAATAGTTGCCGTTCGCGATCACTTTGTTCAAGGTGATGTGATTGCCGGAGAAGACATATAACCCGCCCCGTTCCCAATCTTCCGGCGCATCATTCCAGCCGTTGTGGCTGAAGAAGGAATCGTTGCTGATCGAGACTGCGCCGTTGCCCCAGCTTGTGTTGATGTATGCGCCAAGGTATCCATTCCCCTGCGAGCTCAATTTCTTGGCGCTAAATGAACCGCCCGTCACAACATGCAGCCCGTAAAAGGTGTTGCCTTCGATCGTCACGTTGTTCACCGCCACATTGTTGCCGGCTGCCATGCCATCGCCACCGCTGATATTGATCCCGTCCATCCCGCTATAGTAAACCCACAAATGATTGATGGTCGTTTTCCCGTTGGTTTTGACAACAATCCCATCCCAGCCATTGCCGCTTACAAAACTATTGTTGGAACTGTTTGCGCCTTGCAGGATCACATTGCCCATGCCGGCGCTGGTATCCACATACACCCCTTCGGATCCATTGTAACTAGCCCTGAACCATTGCAGCGTGACATTCCCGGGCGTGTCGATCCCAATGCCGACCAGCGAGTTATTGGTGAACTCGTTGCGCTGGCTGCCATTCAAAATCACGTTCTTGCCGGCTAAAATCGCCACACCATTGTTCCAGATCTTTTCAGTGTTGTCCCAGGTCGGATTGATGTTGACCCCCAGCATGAAGAATCCGTTCATGTTTTCCTGTGCGGAGCTTACATTCAGGAAATAATAACCAGCTTCAGTGACGGTGTACTGGAAATATGCATCTGAGCCGATCATATCATCATTGAAAGCCAGCGGCACATCCGTTCCGGGAACATCATTCTCCTTGTATAGCTCAAGGTATGCGTCAAATCCAAAGGGATCCAATACGTTTGAAGCGCGCAGGTAAAAATCATAGGTGCCCGGCTCTGCGTAGAACCTCCAATATTCGGTAATGCCTTCATTATAGTATTCATGGTACGCCCGCGTGTCGGACGTGCTCATGATGTCCCCCATATAGTATTCCTTGAGGTAATTGTCATGGACCGCCAGGTTGCCGACTGTCACCGTGCCGTTACTGAGGATCTCCAGCCCCTTGCCGTTATTGCCGCTGAAGGTGTTGGTGCTGCCCTTGCTGAATTTGATCATCACATTGCCGGCAAATCCATCGTACCTGTTATTGAGGTAGGTGCCGGTACTGCCATTGTCGTTGGTTTCCACGTTCATCAGCGTGATATTTCCCAGTGATTGGACATAGATGCCGGAGGCGCCAAATCCATTGCCATTCGCGCTCACGTTGCTCAGGGTGACAGTTTTTGCTGCCGAAGCTCTTGAGTTATCCAGGTAGATGCCATCGAAAGCAGAGTCGTAGTTCATGCTGGCGTTGTTGTTCGCGCTCGTGCTGCTGACTGCGATCGCGCCGTTGGACCACACGCTCAGGCCTCTCCTCCAGTTACCACTGAAATCATTCACCACTGCGCCGGCCGTTTTCACCGTCACGCCTGCTGAAACACCAGTGAATGAATTGCTCAGCAATACACCATTTTCCTCGTTTTCAATGGCGCTGGTGTTCACCAGCGTGATCGTACCATTGGCCTTCGCCGAGATGCCAGTGGTGGCGTTGTTATTGAAATAGGACATCACGTTGGTTTTGTTCCCGATCAGAATGCTGCCCTTGCCAGTGCACACATCCAGGTCACCATCAAACATGCAGTTATCCAGATTGACGCCTTCGTAGTTGTAGCTTGCCGAGACGCCGTACAGTTTGATATTGGAAAGCGTGCGCACGTAAATACCGCTCCAGCCGTTTCCATCAAAAGTACTTGATGGAACCTTGGCGCTATCCTGCACGGTGACCGCTTTGGTTGTTTCCACACTTAACCCGCTGCGGTAATTGCCATTCGCCATCATCGCGCTCATGCTCACCGCGCCGTTGCTGATGATTTTCACGCCCATATTGGCGTTATCATTTGCGTCCATGATAGGATTGTCACTGGTGTTTTTAAAAGTCACACCCGCTGTGCCGGCGGTGTTGTCCAAATCCATCCCGCTGCCGGGGAAGAGGACAGGATCGTCACTGTTCGGCCATTTCAGTTTTAGATCATACGCACCAAACCCGCTTCCTCCGCTGTCCGCGACCTCCAACCTGTACCAGTCGTCTGCTGGCAGCGCGAACCCGGCAATATGCGCGTATGAGCTACCTGATCCATCATCCTCTGCTAACAATGTACCAGAGCTATCGTATAGGCTCAGTAGGGCATTAAAATCAGCGCTCAGTTCCGCGTCAAACGCATCCCATTGGCTGCCGGAAAACCAGTATGTATCACTGCTCTGACCCTCATACAACTGGTCGAACACACGCACTGCAGAGCCATCCCAATCGTGATACTCTGGTGATAGGTTCCATGACGCGCTGCTGCCCTGCACGTTGATCGCGCCGGCCGTCAGCACTTTCAAGCCGGTGTTGTTGTTGCCATCAAAGTTGCTGTCGACCATCGTCACCGTGCGCGCTGCCGGCGCGTTCAGTGTGGTCAGGTATGCGCCATAATCTCCGTTCCAGCTGGCGCTTGTGCCTGCCAGGTAGATCGTGCCCCGCGAATCGACCATCAGCCCTGTGTAGCCATTAGCATCTGCCCATGTCTTTTCGATCCGGGTATTGCCAGCCGAACGCACATCCAGCCCCATATAGCCGTTATCTGTGACCCCATTTGCCCAGTGCGGGATGGTCACGTTCACCGTCACGCTCCCCGCGCCCATGCATGCCTCCCCCCCCCCAAACGCCAGGCAGGTGTTCAGATACATCCCGTTGCTGCCATTGTAGCTTGCGTCAATATTGGAAATCAGGATGTTGCCTTTCGAGTAGATGTTGACACCATAGCCCCCATTTCCATTGGCCAAGTTGCCTGTCAGGCCGCCCGTCACCTTCGGGCTGGTCAGCGTCACCGTACCCGCCGCGCCAAACCCGGTCAGCATGCCGCTGCCATCGAATATCGGTTTTATCTTTTGAACATAGATCCCATCACCACCATTATCGGTCGTGGTGATGCTGGAAAGATAAACCGTGTTGTTATTTAGGATCCAAAGGCCGTCGCCGCCGTTGTGGTGGAAGAGGCCGTTCTCCAGCCGCACCGTGCCTTTACCATCAAAATCATTGAAGCTCATTCCACCTGTGTCAAGCCACGCCATTTCATCATAATCGTCTGCCCAGTTCACGCTCAGGTCATAAGGCCCGCTTTCCCCGCCGTTGTAACTGTACACACGGATAAAGTAGGTGCCTGCTACCAGGGTATCATTTAACTGAGCGAACGAACCATACTCACCGCCATCAGCACATGTTTCTGTGGAGCCATCCCACAGGCACACCTGTGGCGCGAAGCTGTTGTATGCTCCCAGCTCAATAACCACATTGATTTCCGAATCCAGCGTGAAGCGCCACTCGTCATAGTCCACGTCATCGCTCAGAAACTCAGATATGCGTTTCATAGTTTTTGTTTCTTCCGTACAGGGGTCATTTCCCTCGCAGACCCAAACCGTCGCATCATACAGGATGCTGCCTGTGCGGATGGTGTTATATTGCGCTTCCACATTCTTGGCTTTCAGGTTGCCCATCGTAGAGATGTCAATGCCCTTCAGCCCGTTGTAATTTGCATACACATTTTCCAGCGTCACTGGCGCTGCCGTCCCCCACGAATCAGCCTTGATGCCATAACCGCTCTGGTTGTATATGAATACGGGGGAACCCCACTCCAAATTATAGTTCTGGTCCTCATTGTGATTTGCCAGAGTATTTTTGATCGTCAACGCGGAGAAACCACTTATTTCAATTCCATTGCCCAGGTTTCGGCTGGCGGAAACACCTTCCAGCGTGATCGCTTTATTGGTGGAAATAACCAGCCCATTTTCAGGCATATCATTGGCCGTAGTGCCATTGTCATCAAAGGCGCTGTTGGTCACCTTGACGGTCCCGTTCGTGGTCGAAACATACGCCCCATCGCCATCATTACCGCTGGAATTCACATTACGCATTTCCACATTGCCAATGTGGTTATATACAGCTATTCCAGTATCGGATGAATTGGAAACATTCAAGTCACTTAAAACCAGGTTGCCTGAATTACCCCAGAAGACAACATCTCCGTTAACTGTGAATCCGCTCAGCGTAAACCCGCCCACATTATCAGAGATATATATTTCCCCGTTAATGGTTATCTGAGAAGAACCATCCACACCGATCACACCATTCATCAAACCCAAAGTTGGGCTGGTGCTTGCATCCAAACTGAAACCGGCATAATCCCCTGCTTCCACATACAGCATGCGGTTTGTCGGAAGATTCCCCGCTGCAATGTAAGCCAGCGCGTCGGTGAGTGGAGTTCCGCTCTTCCAGCAGGTAGAACCCAGCGTGGTGCCATCCGGACATGGATCGCCATCGTACACAAAAGCAAACTTGGTTGTGCCGATAAAAAAGTATGGATCGGCGCTGCGCATGACCTGCTCGCTTTCCACGCTGGCCATATCAACCGCTTCACCATTCGCATCCGCCATCACCAGCTCGGCTTCCGCCAGCGCCTGCGGGATGGATTCCGTTTCTGCTTCTCCCGTTTCCACTTCATCCGCTTCCGCGGGCGCTTCTTCAGTCTGCGGCGCATCTGCTACCGGCGCGGAGGTTTCCTCTTCTCCCGCCGCTGGCGTGGGTTCCTCTTCAACCGCCGCCTCTTCAGCGGCGTCCGCGGCCGGCGCTTCTTCCGTGGTCACAATCTCCCCATCCGGCTCAGCCGCCAGGGGTACGCTTTCTGCAGTCGGCGCGTCCGCTGCTGGTGTTTCATTTTCAGTGGCAGCTTCGGCAGCCGCGGGTGCCTCCGCCGGTTCTTCCCCGTCCGCGAAGGCCGGGTTCACCGCCAGCATCAGGGCCAACACCACCCCGGCCAATATCCATAATCCTTTTTTCGTTCCTGCTTTTTGATAATGCATCTTAATCCTCCTTAAATAAATAAGCCAGCGCGCCGCGCTGCCTTTTGCTGCCGGGAATATTTCAGGGCCCCTTCCCGCCTTAATCGGGAACGGGTGTACATGCCTAAACGATAGTATTGACTTTTCAACAAACGCCTTCCATTCCAACAAACCATAAGTCTTATAAAAGAGAAGACCGGTTTCGCTGTTTGCTCCCCAAAACCACCCCCTGCGGATTATTATCCATCAGGAAAGCGACCAATACTGGTTTCAGATCATCGCATCCTTCAGTTCAATAGACTAATTGTATAATAAAAAACAATCTTTCGTCAACCCGAATCCTAACAATTCCAGATGTATTTGAATCATTTTTTATAAGAAAAAATACTTCACATCAATTTTCACACTTTGTGTTCGCATCAGACCTTACCCACGCCAGGTCATCCGACCATCACCATAAATGATCCTACCTAATTAGAATTCCAATTCTTATTCACTTTGCCTGATAAATTCGATCTTAGACGCAGCAAATGTGCTGCGCGACCACTGTTTATCTTCTTACCAATGATGTGGTACCCTTGTCAGATGACAATGAAAATGACAATTCAGGAATCCCTCATACATCTCGCCATCGGTCAGGCGCGCCTCGCCGCCAACGAGGGTAACTACCCTTTCGGTGCAATTGTTGCGCTTGAGGACGGCACCATCCTCGCCCGCGCCCGCAACACCCAGAACAGCGATCGCGACCCCACCGCCCACGCGGAAATAAACATCATCCGCGCGCTGGCAAAAACCCATTCACAAAGTGACTTCGCCGCCTTCTACCTGGTCTGCAACGCCGAATCCTGCTCCATGTGCTTCTCGGCCGCCATCAAGGCCGGCATCCAACGCTACATCTTCGGTGCGCCCAGCGAACCCCACATGGATCCCTATCTCACCGTCGCCGAGGTGCAGAAATACAGCCATCAGCCGCTCGATGTCACCACCGGTGTCCTCGCTGAAGAGTGCCGCCAGCAAATCCAGCAAACCCGCCGCGCGCAGGGTAAGCTGGCGCAATAAATCCCAGCCCGTTCCCACGCCATCATGGTTATACTAACCATAGGGCAAAACCATGCAAAACCAGATCAAATCCGCCTCCTTCCGCTTTTACGCTGAGCTGAACGACTTTCTGCCCCCGCGCCTGCGCTTTACTGACATTTTCCTCACCTTTAAAGGCCGCCAGACCGTCAAGCACCTGGCCGAATCGCTCGGCGTGCCCCACCCCGAGATCGACCTGATCATCGTCAACGGCAGGCCGGTTGATTTCGATGCCATTACTCAGGATGGCGACCGTGTCTCTATCTATCCCATCTTCGAAACCATCGAAATCAGCAGCGCCATCCGCCTGCATCCCCAACCGCTGTGCGACCCCCGCTTCATCCTCGATGGCCATCTCGGCCGCCTGGCTGCTTACCTGCGCATGCTCGGCTTCGATACTGCCTGCCAGAACGACATCCCTGATGACCGCCTCGCACATCAGGCTGTCAGCGAAAACCGCGTCCTCCTCACCCGCGACCGCGGCCTGCTCAAGCGCAAAGCCATCCTGCGCGGCTATTGCCTGCGCTCCAGCGACCCGCTGGAGCAGCTGCGCGAGATCGTCCAGCGCTTCGACCTCCGCGGTCATTTCCAGCCCTTCACCCGCTGCATGGCCTGCAACGGGCTCCTGCAAGATGTCGATAAATCCGCCATCCTGCACCTGCTCAAGCCCCTAACCCGCCAGTTCATCCACCATTTTAAGCAGTGCGCCGCCTGCGGCAAGGTCTATTGGCGCGGACATCATACAGATCAGATGGAGAAAATAATCGAGGGACTGAAGAACAAGGAAAGATAGAATAATCCCCCGTCTCTCAACGGGGGATTGAAATTCAGTCAACTAACAATTTAGAAAATATGGAACGCCGCGATCACCGGCGCGAACAGCGAGCTCACCAGCGACATCACTGTGATCAGCGTGTTCAGCGAAGGGCCAGCCGTATCCTTGAACGGATCGCCGACCGTATCACCCACCACACTCGCCTTATGCGCTTCTGAACCGATACCGCCGAACTGGCCGGTCTCGATGAATTTCTTGGCGTTATCCCACAACCCGCCTGCGTTCGACATCAACAGGGCGAAAATCACGCCTGTGAAGATCGCGCCGCCCAGGAATCCGCCCAGCGCGTCCGGGCCGAGGATGAAGCCCACCAGCAGCGGCAAACCGACCGCCAGGAAAGCGGGCAGCACCAGTGAAGACAGCGCGCCCTGCGCGGCCATCGCCACACAGCGTTTGTAATCCGGCACCACTTTGCCGGCCAGAATACCGGGCTCCTCGCGGAACTGCCGGCGGATCTCTTCGATCATATCAAACGCATTATGTGTCACCGAAAGCATCGTCAGCGCGCTGAAAACCGGCGGCGCCATTGCGCCCAGCAGCACCCCCGCCACCACCAGAGGGTTGCGCAGGCTGATCGCGATCGAAATACCGCGCGCTTCAATGATCTCGGAATACGCCGCAAACAGCGCCAGCACCGTCAGTGCCGCCGCGCTGATCGCGAAGCCCTTCGTGATCGCCTTGGCCGTGTTGCCAGCCGAATCGAGCACATCCGCTTTCTCGATCACCGAATGGTCCATGCCCGCCATCTCTGCGATTCCGCGCGCATTATCCACAATCGGGCCATACGCGTCAGAGGAAACGATCATCCCGCTGATGGAGAGCATCCCCACCGCGCTGATCCCGATCCCATAAATGCCGGTGATCACACCGGACGCTTCTGAAACATAAAATGCGACCAGTGTCGCGATCACAATGCCAATAATGGAAGGCATGATGCTCAGCAGGCCATAAGAGAATCCGGTGATGATCGTGATCGCCGCGCCCGAGCTGGACACTTTCGCCGTCTCGATCACCGGTTTGTATTCATCCGAAGTGAAATATTCAGTCGTAAAGCCAACCACCACACCCACCACCAGGCCCACCAGCGTTGACCACATGATACTCAGGTCATATCCGCCCAGCAGCACCAGCGCGATCACAAACGCGCCAAAGATCACACAGGTGATGATCGTGCCGAAGTTGAGCGCTGTGCCAGGTTTGCCATCTTTGCCCACTCTCACAAACTGGATCCCGATTAGTGAAGCGAAGATGCCCAGGATGCACAGGATCAGCGGGAACACCGTGTATTTCACGCTGTCCGGGCCGGTCATCGCCGCGCCCAGCAGCATGGCTGCCACCGTGCTGGCCACATACGAGTCGAAGATGTCCGCGCCCATGCCGGCCACGTCACCCACGTTGTCACCCACATTATCCGCTACCACAGCGGGGTTGCGCGGGTCATCTTCAGGGATGCCAACCTCAACCTTACCCACCAGATCCGCGGCAATATCGGCCGTCTTGGTGTAGATCCCGCCGCCGGCCTTCGCCAGCAGCGCCAGCGCTGATGCGCCAAAGCTGAAGCCCAATACCACTTCCGGATTGCCGGTCAGGTAATAGATGCTGCACATACCGATCACCGCCAGCCCGACCATCGCCAGGCCCATCACGGCACCTGCGTAAAAAGCGACCTGAAAACCCTTGTTGAGGGAATCCTTCACCGCCACCGCGCTGCGCACATTCGCCTGCACCGCGACCGCCATGCCCATATAGCCGGCAACGGCAGAGCTGACCGCGCCGAAGATGAACGCGACAGCCATGATGACGCCGTTGGATGGCATAACATCCACATTGCCCATGCCGATCTGTGTCAGGTCAAAGCTGAACACCACCGCGATGATGAAACCCATCACCACCGATACCAGCGTCAGGGCGGTATACAATTTCTTCAGATACGAAGCCGCACCCTCGCGGATCCAGCGCGCCACTTCCTGCGCCCTTTCTGATCCCGCGTCCTGGCGCATGACCCAGAAATACAGGTACAATGCCGCCGCGACGCTGATCACCCCTGATCCGATTCCCACTAATAACCATAATTGATCTGTCATTTTCTTACCTCTCGATAATTGATGTCTGGATTAATCCACACCTCACCCACGGAGAATTCTTTTTATATCCTGCGCGGGAGAGGGATAATAAATTACATGGTTGCCGATCGCCACCATTGGTAGTGTTTTTCCACCAGCTCTTTTTCACTCGGCAGCGGATAATACTGCAAACTGTTCTGGTTGCCGATAAAGAACCCGTTCTTCACCGTCCGGAATGGGATGCCATTCGTCGGTGTGCGGTCAACCATCTTCGTGCTCACGAATTTCGTCTTCAGGTCCGCCAGGCAGCTGCGCAGGTGTTCGATGTTGTGATAGGGCAGGTCGCCGCGCTCGCCATTGAGCGGGTCCTCCGCCAGTGCGCCCAGCCGCAGCTCCGCAAAGCACACCGCCGGTACTTTCACCAGGCTGATCGGGTCTTTCACGATCAGGTTGTAGAAATCTTTCGGGCCCAGCGCGCTCACCACCAGCGGAGACACCGGCGCGATCTCGCGATACAGATGCAAACCGGCGCTCTCCTGCGGCATCGTACCCGGCTCCAGCGCCAGTGTGCGGCCATCATTGGTCGTCAGGTACATCTTCAGCAGCGCTTTGGTGGGGATATTCTCCAGCACGCGGTACACCGATGCGTATACCGATCGTTTCGGAGAACCATCTTCATGCGGCACACAGCGCTCTACTGCGGTCTGGACATCAAAAAAATCACTCCGGAACTTGGGATCGACTTCAAAAAAGATCGCCTGTCCGCGTGATTTTTTTTCGCTGCCCACAGCGTAGTACACGCCAAATTCTTCCGGAGTCAGCATCGATGCGATCAATGCTTCCGGGATCAAAGAAAGATACAAGTGGACTGCCATTTTACCTCCTTTAATAGGTTGATAATGAATCAAAATTAAGCCAAATTGTGCGCATTATACTTGATAAACACAGTATCGCATAAAACACCCCCATTTTTCCAGCAATCAGGGCGTTATTGTCAGGAATTATCCATCATCAGCGCCTGCAAAAACTCCCGCTTCACCAGCCGGTAATGGGGGTCATAAGCCGCGCGGAAGGCACGCGAATGGCGTACGCTCGGATAGTGGTTCTCCACCGCCCAGGTGTTGATCGCTTCCACATCCTCCGCATCAAATTGCCGCAGGCGCTGTTCTGCGCATATCTGCCGGAATGTGTCCCATCCATTCACCAGGTCATTCAGGTCGCCCTTAAAAACGCTCATCGTCCACAAACTGAGCGTGATCAGTTGCTGCGGGTTGCCCCCGCGCCCTTTCAGCCCGGCAATATGCACCCTCACCAGGTCACCATCCGGCCGCACCGATTCCCACAATGGCTGCCCTTCGTCACCCTCCACCTGCGCGAATTCCTGCATCAGGCGTTCATCAAACACATCCCCGTCACCGGAAAAATAAGAAGGCCCCATCGCCCCCTGGTAGATCAGCGTATACACATCCTGCGCTTCCATCTCCGGGTAACGGTTCAAATGGCGCGCAAGCAGGTTGAATACTTCTGTGTGCGATTTCCACAGATTCCCGAATGTGACTTTGCCAATATTGATCGCCATCTCCGCCTGTTAGCTTCCTTTATTCCTTTAATTGTACAGGCACACTGCCTTTATCTACTGATATTTAGCTTAAAAAGCGTGTGTTTTTAAGCCGTTTTCGGGTTGCGGTTGCTGCGCAGCCACAGCGCCAGCAGCGCTGCCGCCAGCATCGCCGCGCCCGCGCCAAACAGGAATGGCGCGGAGGGTCCAAACCCCTCCCACCTCCCGATCCCCTGCCACAGCAGCCCCGCGATCAGCGAAGCCGGCAGGTCGATCATCCCCAGCACCGCGTTATAGGTACCGTAAGCGGTCCCGCGCAGTTCCGGCGGCACCAGGTCCGCCACCATCGCTTTGGCAGTGCCATAAGCCAGCCCGTAATACAACCCGTATAGGATATACAACACCCAGATATGCCATGCGGTTCCTGCCAGCCCAAAACCCAGGTACACCAGCGCGTACACCACCCAACCGCCGATGATCATCTTCTCCCGTCCTAAGCGGTCAGAGAGTGCGCCGGCGGGCGCGGATATCAGCGCGTACACCAGGTTGAACACCGCCAGCATCGCCAGAACGCCGGTCACGCTCATCCCCCGCTCCTGCGCGCGCAGCACCAGGAACGCGTCTGATGAATTGCCCAGGTCAAACAGCCCCACGATCAGCATAAAGACCATGAAACGCTTTCCCAACGCTTTGAATGGAAATTTCGGCATCTCCCGTTCCCCTTGCACCCCCGTCTCTACCGCGCCGATCGCCAGCGACAATACTGCCAGCGCAGCCGGGATCAGGCTCACCAGCACCACCGTGCGGAATGTGCCCATCCCCAGCGAAAGCTGCGTGGATTGCGCCGCCCACACCACCCCCAGCGCGATCAACAGCCCCACCATCGCCCCGCCGGTATCCGCCGCCCTGTGCAGCCCGAACGCCAGTCCGCGCTGCTCCGGTTTGATCGAATCCGCCACCAGCGCGTCGCGCGGCCCTGTGCGGATACCCTTCCCCACCCGGTCTGCCCAGCGCACACCCGCCACCCAGCCCCAGCTGCTGGCAAAAAAGAAAAACGGCTTTGAGACCGCCGATAGCGCGTACCCCACCACAGCCGGCCACTTGCGTGCTTTCACCTTATCCGAAAGCCAGCCCGAAAACACTTTCAGGATGCTCGCTGTCGATTCCGCCACGCCCTCGATCAGCCCAATGATGTTCGTCTTCACTCCCAGCGTGTTGGAGAGGAACAGCGGGACCAGATTGATCACCATCTCGCTGCTGATATCCATGAAAAAACTGGTCAGGCTCACCGCCCAAATATTGCGCGGCAACCCCTTGATGTTTGATTTTTTTTCAGACATGCTCTACTCCTCGTTAATTTCCTTGACCAATTCCATGATCTGCCCGCGCGCTTTTTCCAGCGCGTCCAGCCCCGCGTGTGTCGCGCGGTAATACCTGCGCCGCTTTCCATCCACGGTTTCATAGTCACTGTCCAACAGGCCGCTGGCCTCCATCCTGTGCAACATCGGATAGAGCGTGCCCGGCCCCACCGCATACCCATGGCTGCCCAGCTCTTCCATCAGCCACGCCCCATATACCCGCTCACGGCTGGCATGGTGCAAAATATGGACGCGCATGAACCCCAGATACAGTTCGTTGATCAAAGGTTTATTCATTATTGTTTACCGATATCGGCTATCGATATTATACTATAAAATACCGCGAAATTGGTTTCATTGATATCTATTAATCAATACTGATTTCCTTTTTTTGGGTATAATTTCTTCATATTCAGAATGAAAAACAGGAATATTTTGGATCTATCAACAAAAGTGATGTCCGATTTCTTCTCTAACCATTTCAATTATAGAAAGACACCTACAAACGAATGATAATTATTTTTCAAGAGATATCAGAAGAGTCAGCCAGTAACGAAGACCCGGACCCTTCTTGTCCGGGCATACACCTAGAAATAATCAATTGCATAATAATTAAGGGGGATTGGTAATGTACTTTGAGATACTGATCCTGTTTGTATTGATCCTGATCAATGGTCTCTTTTCTATGTCAGAAATCGCGTTGATTTCTGTAAAGAAAAATCGCTTGCAGGAAAAAGCAACAAAAGGATCCAAAAAAGCAAATACAGCACTTGATTTGTCTGACCACCCCAATCGTTTTCTCTCAACCATCCAAATCGGAATTACATTGATCGGCACATTAAGCGGCGCGTTTGGTGGTGCAACGGTGGCGCGTTATCTAAGTGAGTTACTTTCAACAATCCCCTGGCTAGACCGGTATAGCGATGCAGTAGGCGTTGGTATCGTGGTGCTGATCATCACATACTTGTCGCTTGTCATCGGCGAATTGGTGCCAAAACGGATTGCCCTTAATCATGCGGAAAAAGTCGCCCTTGGCGTGGCGCCACTCATGCAGTTTTTCTCAAAGGTTTCATCCCCTTTTGTCACAATCCTCAGCAAATCAACTGATTTTGTAATTCGGGTGCTCAGAATCCGTCAATCATCTGAACCCACGCTGACCGAAGAAGATTTGAAAAGCATGCTCTATCAGGGAAAAGAGATTGGCGTTATCGAAGAGTCCGAACAAAACATGGTGGAACGGATCTTCCGATTAAGCGACCGCGATGTAAGCGCAGTAATGACCCCCCGAACGGAACTGATTTTCCTGTCCATTGGCGCGAACAACGATGAGATCCTTGAAAAAATTGAACAATATCCCTTCTCACGCTACCCGGTTTACAGAGAATCATATGATGATGTGGTTGGTATCGTGGATTCGCGTGATCTTCTATTGCAGAAGGTGACCAAGAATGATTTTGATCTGCAATCTGTGATGCAACAACCATCATTCTTGCCCGAAACGACAAATGCGCTGGACGCTCTTGAATTTCTTCGCTGTTCTGGAGAGAAAGTCGCGATCGTGATCGATGAGTATGGCGGCGTTCTTGGCATTACTGGAATAAATGATATTTTGCGCGCAATTATTGGAACAATCAAAGAATCAGATATCACCCATGAAGATGAGGTTGTCTTGCGGGATGATGGTTCATGGCTTTTTGATGGCATGCTTCAAATAGATGAATTAAAAAAATACTTGGGGGTTGATCGCCTGCCTGAAGAAGAAGAACAAAGATATGAAACGCTCAGCGGCTTAATGATGAATGTGCTCAATCGCATCCCGCTCGCAGGAGATTATTTTGACTGGAATAATTTTAGATTTGAAGTGATGGATATGGATGGTCGCCGGGTTGATAAAGTCATGGTATCCCCGTTGCAATGATCATTTTAACCACCCCGCTTTTTCAGAATTATCATAAGGATAATTTTTCATTACACTTCACACCACAGATGATCCTGCTCTGATTTATCAGAGTTGGTGTGATTGATACATATCCATATCGCCAACAATTTTTAAAAATCTTCCGGAACAAGTTCTTGGTAAATATGTTCCGTTCGTGATATAAGATAAGGTGAATCGGGTATCCATAAAGGAGTTATTATGAAACTGATCATTCGCTGGGCGGTCATCACGCTCGCCCTCTTCGCAGCTGTCTATTTCGTCCCCGGCATCTCGGTCGAAGACCCCAATGCCTGGAGCGTTTTCGCCGCCATGGCCTTCATCCTCGGCCTCGTCAACGCCTTCATCCGCCCCATCCTCAAGCTGCTCTCCTGCCCGCTCATCCTGCTTACCCTCGGGTTGTTCACCATCGTCATCAACGGGCTTTCTTTCTTCATCGCCGCCCGCATCGCTGATGCTCTCGGTGTCAGCTTCTTCGTCAATGATTTCTGGTCAGCGCTGTTGGGGGGGCTGGTCGTCAGCGTTATCTCGGTCTTCTTCAACATTTTCCTGAAAGACGGCCGCAGTATCCACCTCGCCCGCCGCGGAATGTTTCTCCAGCTATGTTACCAAGGTGATCATAGAGAAGACCCATCCCATTCATATGAGATGCTTTTATAGTTTCAGATTCCGCGGATCACGGCCGTATCAGATGGCAGAGTCCACACCTGGATCGCCGCTTCACCCCCCGCCGGGCAGTGATATTCGCACGCGCCGCAGCCAATACATAATTCCCGCAGCACATACGGCAGTTTAATCAAAAACGTGTTCCCGTTCATGTCGGTCACCTCACGTTCTTCCTGCCGGATCGCCTTCTCCGCCAGCGGGCAGATCTCCTCGCACACGCCGCAGATCGTGTCATAACCCCACGCCAGGCAGCGGTCTTTATCAATACTCGCTAATCCGATTGGCGTGGTTTGCTTTTCTTCTATTATGATCGGCGGGATCGCGCCCGTCGGGCATACTTCAATGCAGGCCGAGCAGGTAAAGCTGCAATGCCCCAGCCGCGGCACCAATCGCGGTGTCAGCATGTTCTGCAATCCCCCTTCCAGCAAACTCGGTTGCAGCCCCTGCGTCGGGCACACCCGCACACACTCCCCGCAGCGCATGCACAGCGTGGTGAAATCGGTCAATGTCGCTCCCGGCGGGCGGATCATCCGTTCAGGTTCACGCCGTGTGATCGTCTCCACCCCCAGCAGCGACACCCCTGCTGCCGCCCCGGCAGCCGTTCTGAGAACATCCCGCCGCGCGGGGTCATATGCCTGTTTTTGTGCCCAATGCAATGGAGAATGTACCGGAAATGAGATCGCCAAGACCGGGCAATCCGCTGCGCAATCGTAGCAGTAGATGCATTCCGAAGGATCACTGGCATATCCTTTCGCCTTGTCGATCGTCCCCGTCGGGCATTCCCGCGCGCACAGCCCGCAGTCCGTGCAACTCTCGCTCACTTCCCGCCGCATCATCGCCCCACGCGAGAAGATACCCAGCATACCCCCCAGCGGACACAGGTAGCGACACCAGAACCGTTCAGCGATCCAGTTCAACCCAACGATCACCCCAAACAGCAGGAAGATCGGGATCGCTGCGATAAACACCGATTCGATTCCCTGGAACAGCGGCAGCAGCACGTTGGCGTGGATCACATCCAGCGCTGGCCATAGGAAATCGAACTGATACAAGAATCCCTCAATCCCAAAAACCATTGTGCGCAGCGTTGGCCAAATGGCTGTTGTCATCGTGCGTGTCAGGATCGAGATCGGATCCGTGATCACACCCGTTTGGTTGCCCAGCGCCGCTGCAGCGATCAGCACAATAAAAACCAGATACTTGACGGCGCGCCAGCGGTCAGAAACTTGCTCGCCCCGTCCGGTTTTCTTCGGAGACAGCCAATCCAGCACACTCCCCATCGGGCATACCCATCCGCACCACACCCGGCCAAACACAAGCGCTGCGGCAACATTGATCAGTGCGTACAACAATCCCGCGATCACCGTCCGCCCGGCCAGCATCGCGGTCGTTGCGATCAGCGGGTCCAACCGGTAGAACAGGTCACTCTCCAAAGGGGATGCGCCTAGGTACACCGCCTGGACGAACAAATACATGAACAAACCGAAAAACGCGATCTGGCTCACCTGACGTGCTTTCCTGATTACGGTCGCCTTCATACAGAAAACTCTTCGATCTTGATTGCGTTTAAGTCCATCGTCCCCAGCCCCATCGCTGCTGCGGCCGGAATATAACCGATATCTGCGCCTTCCAGGTCAAACAGTAACGCGGCCTGGCTGTCTGCCGCCACCACATCTTCGCTGGCGATGATCGTATTTGACATCTTCACATCATCCAGGTTGCCGCCCGTCGGCCCGCCCCGCATCAGTGTGCGGATCCCATCCACCACCGTCAACGCCGGCCGCACACGGCTGGTCATGTCTGCGATGCGCTGATAAATATTGGAGTGGATCTGCCCCCTGTTCAGGATCGTGCCCATCAGGTTTTTGCATCCCAGCGTCAGCCGGGTCGTCCCGTGCTGCTTCGCGATCGGCACATTGATCACCGTATCTGCGTCTAAGATATCCTGGTAAAAGATCCATTCCTTGATATCCAGCCCATCCGGGATGTCGTTTTTACGGAATTTATTATTGTTCATTACTTCCATCTCACCCCCGGCTGCGATCACAGCGTCCTCGATCCCGCTGCGCGCATACGCACTCAGCGCCGTTCCGCCGAAAGGATTATCCATCACCCGCACCCGTTTCGCGCCCGCCCCCAGGCATAGCTGCACGATCGCCGCCACCACCTGCGGGTTGGTCGTCGCGCCATATTCATAGGGATAATAATCGGTGCAGATATTGGGTTTCACGATCACATCCGCGCCATTGGCAACAAACCGCTCGATCCCCCCGATCGCGGCAATCGCCCGCATCGTCATTGCCGCCGCGTCTTCGCCCCGCACAACAGCAAGATACACATCGCCATAGGCCGCTGTTTTTTCGGCGGTTTTCTGCTCTTCTGCCGGCGGTGAATCGGGTGCAGCGGTGGCGGTGATTGCGCTGGTAATCGGTGTGGGCAGAGTTCCACTGCCTTGCCTGCTGCATCCGGCCAGGTAGATCCCGGCCCCTGTCAGGCTCACCGTGCGGAGGAACTCCCTGCGATTGATCTCTTTTTTCTTCGACATGCTCTCTCTCCTGTCGATATTTAAACCAATACGTCACATTCCCCGCTCTCCTCCTTGCAGCCTCCCCCCTTCCTTATAATAGTATAGCTTAGAAACGCAGCCGGAACACGCGGTAACGCTTGTATATGGAAGCGCCCATCCGCTCCGCCAGCATTGGCGTCTTCGGGTTGTCTGCTGATGTCAGTGACAGATCCACCCAGTGATACCCGCGCGCCATCAACCGTTTTGCCATTTCCGAGAACATCAGGATCGCCACACCCGTCCCCCAGTATTCCGGCAGCACCAGCACACTCTTGATCGCCGCACTTTTTGGCGACTTACGGGCGTGCCACCACGCCTGCAGATAATTCCATGGATAGCGCAGTCCGTTCGCATGGATCAGCACCTCGTTGAAATTCGGCAGCGCCGGGAAGAACCCCACCGGTTTTCCCTCATCTTCCGCGAACAGGATCAATTCCGGGTTCGCGATCTGCACAAATGGCGCCATCAGTTCATGCAGCGCTTCCGGCTGCCATGGCACATGCCCCGGAAGGTGTTTCAGCGCGGGGTTGATCAATTGATACACCCGATCCACTTCCGCTTCCCAGTGGTCAAAATCCGCGTGCCGCACAGTGTATTTCTTGCGCTCGCGCACCCGTTCCGCGAAAGCATGGATCTCCTCCAGTCCCGCCATGTCACCGTGCAGATCTCGCGCGAAGGCCAGGTTGTCGCCCCTACCCGGCGTGAATCCATACGCCTCCAGCAATGCTTGATAATATTCGCTGGTATGACCGCACAGGATCACCGGCGGCCGGTCACGCCCCTCCACCAGGATCCCATACCCATCCTCATAGTCCAGGTTGAACGGACCGTATAAGCTATCCTGCCCGTGGGTGATCGCCCATAGTTTGGCGTGGTCGAACAGCGCGAAAGCTACATCGCGCTCATTCACACACTCAAAGAAGCCAAACACGCAGTCCTTTTTATTGACATTGTGGTTAGCTTTGTAATCGATCGCCGTGCAAATCGTCCCGACCAGCTTCCCCCTGCGGTATGCGCCCCAGAATTCCGCCGTCCCGCGCTGAAAAAAGACGCCTTGCGCCGGATCCACTGCTTTCCAGCGATCCGCCATTACCGGCGGTACCCACAGCGGGTCATCGCGATAGATCTTCCACGGAAATGTCAGAAATTCCCGCATTGCTTTTTTCGATGTGATTTGCCGGATCTCGATGGCTGCCATCACTATGCCTTTGCCCTGCGCTCTTCCAGCTCAGCCACCACCCGGGTATAGCCTTCCCGGTCGAGTGGATATTTGATCGCGAATATGATCGCAATTGTCAGCAGAACCGCCGGTATCGGCCCCATCAGCATGCGGATGCCCAGCAGCGCGCTGGCAGGCTGCTCAACTGCATTCGGCACATAATTGGTCACATCCAGCAGAACCGCAGTCATTGGGATCGCCACTGAAGATGCCACCTTCTTCATCAGCGTGATCAGGCTGTAAAACACACCCTCATGCCGCTCGCCAGTATTATATTCATCCCATTCGATCGCGTCCGGCAGGATCGCCCACGGCAGCACATGCGCCGCGCTCACCCCCACGCCCGCCATCACGCACAGCACGATCACCATCCAGAATGGGGCCGTCGCGCCGACCGTGATCAGCACCATCAGCACCACAGCCATGAACGAGATGCCAACCACAAACGCTTTGCGCTTTTCCATCTTGCGTGAAGCGTATTCCCACAATGGCAGCGCTAAGATGCCTGTCACGAAGATCAGCGCCATCACCAGGTCGCTCTGCTGTTCCAATCGCAGCACATATTTCACAAAAAACAGCAGCACGGCCTGGATCACATCCATGCAGATCCACGTCAGCAGGTAAATGATCGCCCCAAACACGAAAGGCCGGTTCTTAAACGCCGCCTTCAGCGCCGGGATCATTCTCGGCTTCTCCTGTGCAGCGTAGCTTTTCCGCTCTTCAGTGTTAAAGAACACCAGCCACAGTGGCAGCGCGCTCATCGCGCCGAAAACTGCCGCCATCAACAACACCCGTCCAGCGTTCTCTGGCGTAAAGGTGCCAACGATCATCAGCGGAACCGTGAAAGAAAGTAGACTGCCGAAGATTGAGAAGAACATGCGGTATGAGGTCAGCGAAGTGCGCTCATCATAATCATCAGTTAGTTCCGGTGTCAGCGCAAAATAAGGCATATACACGAATGTCGCTGCCGCGTCAAACACCACATAAGCGATGGCGTAATACGCCACCAATGCCAGATCACTCGCGAAGGGCGGCCGATACCACATCATCACGAATGCCAGCGCGAAAGGCAGTGCGCCAAACAGCAGGAACGGCCTGCGCCGACCCCAGCGTGATCGCGTCCGGTCGGAGATATGCCCGATGATCGGGTCATTCACCCAGTCCCATATCCTCCCCGCTAATATGGCAATGCCAGCATAAGCAGGCCGCAGATGGATCACATCTGTCAGAAATAACAGGAAAAAAGCGCCTATGATGGTGGATGTCAGGCTGAAACCCAGGTCGCCTGCTCCATAAATGATCTTTGTCTTGCGTGATAATTTCTCTGCCATGCGCTGCCTCCAGGCCGATCATTTTCTAATATAAAACCCCATTTTATCAGAACGGTTCCTGTTTTTTTGAAGCCACCTTTGAAGCCTACCTTTTGGTTTAATGGAGGCAGTTGAGGTAATTGGATATTCGCCCTCCGAACCATAACCTCAAGACCGATACCCTGCCCCTACGGGGGCAGGTGTGTCAATATGATCAGTAATGATCATTTTTTAGGAAGATCGCCGCCGCCCGTGGTGATATGTATGAAAGGAGGATAATTAATAAATTAAAAATATGGTACTTCTAATTGCGGTTGTTGTAGGGCTATTTTTTGGATTCTTACGGGCAAAATTGCGTGGGAATGAATTACGGACCATCAAGCTCCGGTCAATCTGGTTGGTTTTTGCCGCTTTTATCCCGCAATTCTTAGCTTTTTTCTTTTACCCAACCCAAAGGCAGATTCCAGACGCTTGGATCCCATTTATCCTGGTTGGGTCACAGGCTCTGCTGATTGTGTTCGCCTGGCTCAACCGCAAAGAACAGGGCTTCTGGCTGCTTGGCCTCGGTTTGCTGTTCAATTTCCTGGTGATCGTCCTGAATGGAGGATTCATGCCGCTTCCACCGGAAAATGCGGATCGGCTGATTGCGCCCGGCAGCGGCATTATCCTGGAGGTCGGAGAGAGGGCTGGTTTGGGGAAGGATATCGTCCTGCCGCGCGCGCAAACGCGTCTGTGGTTCCTCGGCGATATCTTCATGCTTCCGGAGTGGCTCAATTATCCGCTCGCGTTTAGTTTAGGTGATATATTAATAGCGACGGGGGCGTTCTGGCTGCTTTGGGAATCGGGCCGCCCCCGATCTCACCCCAAGGAGGTATCACCATGATACGAACTCTTGAATTAGATCATACACCTTGTTCAACCACAGACAAACGCGAATTTTGCCGCATCATTTCCGCCGCCGTTATCAACGCACGCTTTCGCGAAGCCCTGCTGGCCGACCCGCTTAAAGCGGTCTCTGCTGGCTACCAGGGAGAAAAATTCGACCTTGGAAAGGACCAAACCGCACGCCTGGCTGCGATCCATGCTGCTTCATTGGCAGAATTTGCTGCGCAGCTGGCCTAAGGATCAATATCTTATTGGAATTACTTGCGTTTGCCAAAGGTATCTTTAGTTGCAAGTCAATATTAGAAAAAAAAGGAGATTAATAAAATGAAAAACATCACCCGCTTGGCCACCATCTTATCCGGCAGGACCGGACGCATCCTCATCATGGCTCTGACCATCGCCCTGTTCGTCCTCAGCGCTGGCGCCCCCAACGCGACCGTCGGAATTGGTAAATAACACATAAAGGAAGGAAAAATATGCTTAAACAAATGAATCCCACTGCCAGCCCCAAACGGCAGCTGGCAGGCGCTGAATACAGTCGCATCCTTTCGGCCGCTGTCATCAGCAGCCGCTTTCGAAAAATGCTTCTGGATGATCCCGTCAAAGCGATCGCGGACGGATACAGCGGAGAAAAATTCGAGATCGGATATGAAGAGAAACATCGTCTGGCGTCTATTCGCGCCAATTCACTGGCGGATTTTGCCGCCCAATTATCCCAGATCTAATATAAGGAGAATCACAATGAAAAACATCACCCGTTTAGCCACCATCTTATCCGGAAAGACCGGCCACATCCTCATCATGGCCCTCACCATCGCCCTGTTCGTCCTCAGCGCTGGCGCCCCGAATGCGACTGTCGGTATTGGTAAATAACAAAAACTATCAACACAAAGGAAAAATAAAATGAAAAACATCACCCATTTAGCCACCATCCTATCCGGTAAGACCGGCCGCATCCTCATCATGGCCCTCACCATCGCCCTGTTCGTCCTCAGCGCCGGCGCCCCGAATGCGACTGTCGGTATTGGTAAATAACAAAAACTATCAACACAAAGGAAAAATAAAATGAAAAACATCACCCGTTTAGCCACCATCTTATCCGGTAAGACCGGCCGCATCCTCATCATGGCCCTCACCATCGCCCTGTTCGTCCTCAGCGCTGGCGCCCCCAACGCGACCGTCGGAATTGGCAAATAGGATCATAAATAAAGGAAAACAACAATGCTAAAAACAATGCACTACCATGCGCAGCAGGACTTGCGGGAAATTCACCCCGAATACAGCCGCATCCTCAGCGCAGCGGTCATTAACAAAAGTTTCCGCGAGAATCTTCTCAAAGATCCTGCCCGCGCGGTAGCGAAAGGTTTTAATGGTGAATCCTTCCACCTCACCGATGATGAGAAGAAACGCCTCGTCTCATTGAAAGGCCTTTCGCTTCCGGAATTTGCACTGCATATTTCGCGCTTATAAACTGGGCTGGTCAAGAAATAAACTTGCTGAAATTGATTCAGCATCACAACCTATCGATGATAAGGGCAATAAATGGACCCATGGCTTCGATCTAACGCAATGGATACCGTCCTTGTAACCAGTACGCGCGCCTACTCCAATGGCTCATCCGTTGCAGCAGATATTGCGCAGATGATCGCGGAAAAAGGGAAGAAGGTGGCGCTGATTGACGCTGATCTCCATCGTCCGCTGCTGCATAAGATTTTCGATCTGCCGCAAAGCCTTGGATTAAGCGATGTGCTCAATAATCACCGCTCACCCCTCTCGGTGTTACACCAGCAGGAAAACAGCAGCCTGGCAATTCTCACCAGCGGCATCGGCCCCCTGGCAGATTTCGACCTCTTCAATTCGCAAAAGATGCGTTCCCATTTACAGCGCATCAAAAATGAATATGACAAGGTCATCATCCACGGCCCGCCTTTCTTCTATGCTGAAGCGCTCGCCCTGGCAGCCCTGGTCGATAGCGTCGTCATGCTCATCCACCCCGGCACCAACAAGACCGAGTCATCCCGCGCGATTGTTGATAAATTTCAGCGCACCGGTGCAGCGGTGGTCGGCGTGGTCATGCGTGAACAGCCGCGCTACCAGGCCAAGCAATCCGCGTTCATTGACCAGCTGCTTGCTTTTGATAAACAAAGCCGACAAATCCCATAATCCCGCATCCCATCCAGGAGAAATTCATCTACAATTATCCTGTTGAAATTATTTGTTAATTGGAGGATGAATGGACCCGTCTCAGCAACAGCAAGCGATTGACCGCATGCAGCAAATGGTGCAGCCATGGCACCAGTCGCTTCAAGACCCTAAAAACTTTCAAGAGCAGACCCTGCAGCGCCTGCTGGCAATCTATAGCCAGTCTGAATTTGGAAAAAAGCATCTATCCGCTTCCGTTGGCAGCTACCGCGATTTTCAGGAAAAATTTCCCATCCGCTCCTATGAGGATTATCAACCCATTCTTCAAAAAGTGATGGAAGGGAACACCTCAGCTCTCTTAAATGAAGAACCCATCGGTTGGGCCATCACCCGCGGCACCACCCAAGGCGAGATGAAGTTCATCCCCATGACCCCCACCGACCTTAAAATGCGTGTTTCTGCCGGCCGCGCGGTCGTCAATTACGCGCTGGCCTCAAAACGCTTTGATATCTTCAGCGGCGTCAACCTCAACCTCAACTTTCCCTCAAAGATCGGCACTATCAAAGCAGGCGAGCGCGAGATTGATTATGGCTATAGCTCCGGCATCTACACCAGGTACGTCTCCACCAATACCCCCGTGCATTCCGTCCCCACCCAGGACGAGATCGATGCGCTCGGCAGCGGTAAAACCATGCGTGACTGGGAAAAGCGCTTCGACCTTGCCTATGAAAAATGCAAGGAATTGAACGTCACCCTTGTTGGCGGTGTTGCGCCTACAGCCATTCAGTTCGGCCGCTATCTCAAAAAAGCGCACCATAAATACCCCAAAGACCTGTGGCAGGTCATCGTCCTGACCCTCGGCAGTGTGCCCGGCATCAACACCCGCCTCTCCGCTTCCCTCTCCGCCCTGTACGGCAACCCCGCTATCCGCGAGATCTATGGCGCCACCGAAGGCATGTTCGGCCAGCAGCTGGATAAACACCGCGCCTGGTCACCCAACTACGATCTCTTTTTCTTCGAGGTCAGGATTGGCGATCGGGTCAAACCCCTCTACGAGATGCGGCCTGGCGAGCTGGGCAGTCTGGTGGTTTCCACCCCCGTTCTGGCGCGCTATGAAATCGGCGATCTGATCCTCGCCTTCAAACCGCCCTACTTCCGCACTATCGGCCGCAAGGATTGGCTCACGCCTTTCAAGTATGTCTGGTACGAGTTTTCCACTCTCAACCTCGGGCGCTTGTGATTTTTCAACATAAGTTGTTAGAATAAGGTAGATTACAAAAAAGACCGATAATACAGGAGAGACCCATGGTCAGAATTGCCCCTTCCATCGCTTCCGGACCGCTCACCAACCTCAGCGCGACCCTCGCAGAACTCGAGCAGGCCGGGGCATCTGTGATTCATTTTGATGTCGAGGACGGTAGTTTCGTGCCGGAGATGAATCTGGGTATTAAGGTGATTAAAGAACTGCGCCCGCTTACCAATCTTCCTTTTGACGTGCATCTGATGATGAATAATCCGGAATGGATCATCCCGATTTTGGCAGATATGGGGGTTGATATGCTCTCCGTACACTACGAGGCCTGTCCATATCCCCGTCGTACCCTGCAGTTGATAACCAAACACAAAATGCACGCCGGGCTCGCCTTCAACCCGGCCACACCCATCCCCGACCTGGATTATTGTCTGCCTTATCTTTCTTTCATCCTTGTCCTCTCCACTGAGCCGGAGGTTGATCATCCTGCCCACCTTCCATCTATCATTGAAAAGATCAGGGTTGGAAAATCCGCGATGGATTTGGATGGAGCACTGTGGGTGGCTGATGGCGGGATAACCGCCAAAAACGCTGGCGCAGTGGTAAAAGCTGGTGCTGACATGTTGATCGTGGGGAGGGGTGTGTTTAAAGACGGAAAGATCCAGGAGAACATGCTTGATCTCAAGGCCGCTATCAACGCCTCATAACTATTTTCTCCTGATTTTTTCTTCTGAAATTTAATTCTTTCCATTTTACGCACCCACTAATACATCTGCCGTTAAATCCCTTCATATTCATGCGCCTGCGTCAGATCGGCACAAATCCCCACTCGCAACCTTAAAAAATTCATCTAGATAATTGACAGCGTAAAAAAAAATCTATATAATGTTCATAAGAGTGCAATTTCGGTCATAAAAAAGAAGAGTTATGCATAAATAGGTCGTATCTGATCTTTAACAGGTCGCATCGTCGTTTAACGAAAGGTGTTTTAAATAATAGATCGCCATAATGATTTAGCGCTGCAAATTACATCTAGGTTGAGGTGATTCTGTCAAAAGCGAAATACTGAAAACCTGCAGAAGAACATGTTTCAACCAACCTATTGATAATTTTCAATAGGAAAGGAGGTACACAAAAGAAGATACAGAACAACCGAAATGACTAATTATTAACATCAATTAATATAAAAAGGAGATAGAAATGAATTTTATTGACGGAGTAAGGGCTGTATGGGATTTTGTTAGTGGGCTCGGTTCCACGCTATTACTGCCCTTGGTCATCACAATTATTGGCTTGATCTTTGGCCAAAAACTGCGCACAGCATTGCGCGCAGGTCTTATGCTGGCAGTGGGTTTCATTACGATCAACCTGGTCATTGGTTTGTTGATCGGCGAAATGGTGCCCGTTGTCAACGCGATGGTTGAAGGCACCGGTGCCAACCTCACGATTCTGGATGTGGGTTGGGGTGTTGCCGCTGGCATCGCCTGGGGTACACAGGCAGGTTCACTTGTAGTCGTCGTGTGTCTGCTCACCAACATCATCATGCTGGCGCTTAAGCTCACCAAAACCCTCAACATCGATATCTGGAACTTCTGGAACCAGGCATTCACCGCATCAGTTGTATACCTTGCGTCCGGCCGCAACATGGCCCTGGCGATGGTTGCCGCGGCGATCCACACGGTTTATGAACTCGTGATTGCAGACGCAACCGCAAAAGGTGTTCAGGAATTCTATAATCTTCCCGGTATCAGCATCCCCCACGGTTGGGCAGTCTCCAGCGTGCCGATCATCTACGCGGTCAACTGGGTTCTCGACCGCATCCCCGGTGTGAAAGACATCCATTGGGATGAGAGCGGAATCCGCGAAAAATGGGGAATCTTTGGCGAACCCCTCTTCCTTGGTGTGCTCCTCGGCGTAGGCGTAGGCCTCTTTGGCGGCCTTTGGCGCGATCCTGTCCGCCTGCTCACATTGGGCGTCACCATCGGCGCTGCCATGGTTTTGATCCCCAAGATCATCGGTTTCTTTATGGAAGCGCTCACCCCGATCGCACAGTCAGCCCGTGAATTCATGAAAGCGAAATTTGGCGGACGCGAATTCTACATCGGCCTCGATAGTGCGGTTCTGATCGGCCACCCCATCACCGTTGCAGCCGGTATCATCATGATCCCGATCGTTCTCGGTCTGGCTCTCATTCTGCCCGGCAACAAGGTCCTCCCATTCGGCGACCTGGCAGCGACATTCTACTTTGTGGCCATGGTTCCCTTTATGTCCAAGGGTAACCTGTTCCGCTCCATCATCTGTGGTACGGTCATTTTCGTCGTGGTGCTGTACGCCTGCACATCCTTCGGCCCGGCACTGACCGAAATGGCTATGGAGATCGGTTATGCCATTCCGGAAGGCGCAGTGGATATCACTGGCCTCTCCGCTGGCAACTGGCTCTCAGCTTTATTGTTCCAGGTTGCCCGTCTCTTCGGCGGATAATCTTAGCTTTACCAGTCTGGATGTGGAGGCTTCTCCACATCCAGGCCTTTTCAATCAGTACGTCCAAACCAGGCAATTATTTATTCATAGAATGGAATTATTATGAAAGTAGCGATTTACCACGATAACCACGATGTCCGAATAGAACAACACCCAATACCCAAACCAGCAGAAGGTGAGATTCTGGTAAAGACGAAAGCCTGTGGTGTTTGCGTTGCCGACACCATGCAATGGTATCTTGCGCCCCGCGCGCCGCTTTCCCTTGGCCATGAACCAGCCGGTGTCATCGAGGCTGTCGGTCCAGGCGTTACCCGTTTTCAGGTAGGCGATCGCGTTTTCGTTCATCATCATGTCCCCTGCCTCACCTGCGCACACTGCCGTTCCGGCAATTTCACGATGTGCAGCCAATTCCGCTCCACCCATATCAATCCGGGAGGATTTGCGGAATATTTCACCGCATCCAAACAGCATGTCGAATGCGATACCCTCCTCCTGCCCGATCATGTCAGTTTTGAAGCCGGAAGTCTCATCGAACCCCTTGCCTGCATCATTCATGCCATCAAAAAAGCAAAGGTGAAACCCGGTGATTCGGTTGTGTTGATCGGCGCCGGCACAATGGGGCTCATGTTTATCGAATGCCTTAAATATTGGGGGGTTCGTGATCTGGTGGTATATGAAATTTTGGATTGGCGCTTGCGCAAAGCACGTGAATATGGCGCGTCCCATGTGCTGGTTCCAGACAAAGATCCACAGGTGGAAGCGGAACGATTGAGGCAAATTCTCGCTTCCGATGGTGCTGATCAGGTGTTTATTGCCGCGAAGGATATCAGCGCGATGAACCTGGGTATGGTCTTAGCGAATAAAGGCGGGACCGTCACATTTTTCGCGACGCCAAAACCGAGTGAATCGGTCGACCTCTATCCCAGCCATATATTTTTTAATGAGATCACGCTCACTTCCACTTACTCCGCCGACCACAACGATACGCGTATGGCTCTGGATTTGATCGCCAATGGTGATATCTCCGCGGATAAGCTCATCAGCCACCGCTTCCCGCTCGAGCAGCTTTCGGATGCCATCCTGCAAACGGATTCACGCGACGAAAGTTTGAAGTGTGTCATTACATTCGAGTGAGGAATGCATGGCATACACCATTGATCTACAAGGAAAAGTCGCTATCATCACCGGATCTGCCAAAGGTATCGGCCTTGCCACCGCAAAACTTCTCGCTCAGGCAGGTGCGAACGTGGTGGTTAATGATATTGCCAGCCCTGACAAAGTCAGTGCGCAGCTGAATGAAATTGCTGCGCTCGGTCCGCAACCGTTATATCTCCAAAAAGATATTTCCGATCAGGCAAGCGTAGAAGCGCTCGTAACAGAGACTGTTGATCACTTTGGCAGCGTTGATATCCTCGTTAATAATGCAGGGCTGGTGGCAGACTGGCAAAAAAGTTTTGATGTGCATGTCAAAGGGCTCTATTATTGCTCAGAAGCAGTAGTGCCTGTCATGAAACAACAGGGCGGCGGGCGCATTATCAACCTCACCTCAACCTGTGTCCAGACTGGCGGAACAGGCATCCCTGAATATGTCGCTACCAAAGCCGGCGCTTATTCGCTTACCCGCTATTTCGCCAAAACCTATGCGCCGTTCGGTATTCTCACCAATGCCGTCATGCCATCGGTTATTATGAGTGATATGATCATGACCCGCTACGCCAGCGAAGAAGAAATGATCGAACACTATACACCGCAAATGCCGATCCGCCGCATCGGCTATTCGGAAGATATCGCCAGGGTTATCCTGTTCCTGTGCAGTGACCTTTCCAGCTATATCAATGGGGAGATCATCGTTGCCGATGGCGGTAGAATGTATGTTGGATGAAAAAGGAGAAACAATGAAAGACATATTTACAGAATTACATCATCTCACCGCCATCCCGGCTTTATCCGGGCTTGAAGAAAAGATGATCAAAGAGATGGTTTCCCGCTTTAAACCCCTCGCGGATGAAGTCGAGGTGGACCGCATTGGCAATGTCACTGCCACTTTTAAAGGTAAAAGTGACCAGGAACCCACAATGCTCGTCTTCGCCCATGTGGACGAACTCGGCCTCATGATCCGCAAGATAGAAAGGAATGGTTTCCTTCGCTTTGACCGCATTGGTGGAGTGCCGGAGAAAACGCTCATGGGGCAGTTTATGGACGTCCATACCACCGATGATGAAAATGTCATTCGGGGTGTCGTTGGCACATATGCCCACCATTACACCCCCGCTGAAGCTAAAAGCACCGTCCCCACCCACAAACAGATGTATATCGACATCGGGGCCTACAGCTACGATGAAGTAATTGCCAAGGGCATCAATATTGGCTCCGCGGTCACTTATAGCCGCGAACTTCAGCGTGTTGGCGAACACATGGTCTGTGGAAAAACGCTCGATAACCGCATTGGCTGCCTGATGCTCATCGCCCTGGCGGAATACCTGCATGAAAATCCTCCCGCGGGCACTGTCTATGTCGTCGCTTCTGTCCAGGAGGAGTTCAGCATTCGCGGCGTTATGCCTGCCTTTACGCGCCTGGAACCAGACGCATCAATCTGTATCGACATCTGTCCTGCCAGCGATACGCCTGACCTCAATTTCTCATACGAGATCGCCCTGGGAAAAGGCCCTGCTATCACGTATATGAACTTTCATGGCCGTGGCACCCTGGCTGGCATCATCCCCAGCCCGCCTTTGCGTAAATACATAGAATCAGTACTGGAAAAACTTGCCATCCCATGGCAGCGCGATATGGCCCTCGGCGTCATCACTGACGATGCATTCACCCTCATGTCCGGCACACAGGGTGTTGCCATGGCGCACTTCGCCGTGCCGATGCGCTACTCCCATGCCCCCATCGAAATGTCTGATATGCGTGACATCGAACTGGGTATCAAAGCGTTAAACGAGATGGTGGCTGGGTTCAGCAGCAAGATCGATCTGCGCCGCGGTTAAGTTGAATCGAGAGGGAGTCAAACATGGAAGATACTAACAACACTACCCAGCTCACGATTTCTGAAGATCTCATCCTTGTCAATCAGGAAATATCATCCAAGGAAGACATCATCCGTAAATTAGGTGGGCTTCTTTTTGAGCATGGATTTGTCAAAGATACTTATATCCAGGCAGTTCTCGATCGCGAGATTGTCTATCCCACCGGGCTCAGTGCGCGCGTGACAGGCGTGGCCGTTCCGCACACTGACACCGAGCACGTCAACAACTCCGCTGTGGCCGTTGCAACGTTGAAAGACCCCATTATCTTCAATGGCATGGGCGCGCCAAAAACTGAAGTAAACGTTTATGTGGTCATGATGCTCGCCATCCATGACAAGACCCAGGTCATTAACATTCTCCGCAAGGTGATCCTCATTATCGAAAAGGACGAGGTTCTCCAGAAGATATGGGATGCAAAAGATGCATCGACCATCAAACAGGTGATGGAAGAACACATTCAATCTGTGTCAATTAAATAATTGAGTCGGATGAAATTCCGCTATATAATTCTTGTATGTTGCGCAATATTATTATCGAAGAGGTGAAACGAACATGAAAAAGGTCAAGATCATTGTAGTGTGTGGATCCGGTGTTGCCATGGCGATGCACGCCGCTTATAAATTGCGGGAACACCTGGAAAGCAACAAGATTTACAACACATTTATTGAAGGCACCGGCAACAACAACCTAGCCGCCTGCATCGACGCCTATGACATCGTCGTCAGCAACGCGGAAGTGACGGTTAAAACAGATAAACCGATCTTCAGTGCCATCCCCCTCATCACCGGCGTTGGAGAAGATGAACTGATAGAAAAGATCGTCGAAAAAGTAAAAGAGATCGGCAGCGAAGAATAATCTAAATTCCTCATACTTGCATCATACGCCAGGATGCCGGATCATTCAGCATCCTGGTCTTGATTCTTCCGTCACTGCATTTTTGCAAATGCGTGTGTCACTATTTCATAATCCAAACCGTTTCGAAAAGCCTATTCTACAAATCAATCGTCACTGGATTCATTCTCTCTTTTTTCTTTCTCATCGAAAAAGCTCCCAATCCCCAATCCGAACATCAACCCAAACATCATCCCCATTGCGATATTGTCAAATAACATTCCGAACATCAGACCAAAACTGATGCCAAACGCCATCCAGTTGGCGGTATGGAAATTATTGTTTTTCTCTGGATTCATTGTTTTTCTATCTAATAAATTCGATCATGAAAATTGAACGATCTGGTATGCTTCCCAGGCATTGGCAGCAAGCAGCAGCATGATTGCAATCATCAGCGCCGGCCAGTGGATCACTTTCAACAACATCGGAGCAGGTGTGATCTTTTCAGATTCTGGCGGAACAAATCGAATCACCCGGTAGGCGGATATGCCGGACGTGGCAGCGGCTGCCAGGACAAAAGCGCCGATCTCATACAGTCCGGACCTGGTAAATATCATCAATGAAGGGGTCAGTCTCTCAGGCATTGCAATCGAAGTGGAATTCGTTCCAATGATCAACGCGTAAATTGCGCCCCATGCCAGGGGGATAACATACCCTAATGGGATTTCTTTGTGTTTAAACACCCGGTTCCCGGCCACGATCGGCATAAGCATCACCACATTGACCAAAACGATCCGCGTGAACTCCGCAAGAAAAGTATCTGCGGCACGATCGCCCACCAGCGCTGCGCTCGCGAATTTTCCTCTCAGGATCCCCTCGGGTAAGGCATAATAACCAATCACCCAGCACATCAGAAAGATAAGCATCGTCAGCATGAATAATGAAATAAAGCGCACCCATACGCGAGTTGAAGTAAGATAATTGATCATCAATAACCGTTCAGTTGTCTAATTGTTCTTTTCGATAAAAAAGCCGGCTTGCGCTGGCTTTTCTGGTCTTTTAATCTCCTCCGCCGCGCCGGCGCAATCCTTTCAGCAAGATGCTCACCCCTACCGCGATCAGGATCACCGGCCACAGATAGCTCCAGTTGAACCATCCGCCCAGACCAATCCCGATCAACACCGCCGCTGCGATCAGCGATCCGCCCACATCCCGCCGGAATTGCGGGATCAATAGCCGCGCGATCGTCTCCAGGATCAGGATCGCTCCCGCGCCCAGCGCGATCAGGTTCCAAACGCCAATACTGCGCAGATCACCAAAGACATCAAACGACCACATCATTCCGCCATCCATGCCAAGCCACGCCAGCCATCCCATGTTATTGGCCAGGAACACAAACCCGGCCCACATCAGGATGAACGCCCACGTGATCGAGCTCAGGCGGTCATTCTCTTCCACCTTCTCATCGTGCTTCAATACTTCCTTTTCATCTTTTTCGTCATACTGCCTATCTTCAGACATCATTCCTCCAATAAATATCAATATTTCTCACTATATATTACGATAACACATCACAAAAGGTTGCGGTTGGCAGACGCAACGTTTTTATTCCCGGGAGGCATTGAAATTGATTTTCAATTGTTGTATGATGGAATTAATAGTCGCATAACTTTAATAATATGGTCACTTCGCATGTTTTGAAGTGTTTTATGCAGGATCACTACCATCATGGCAGTTATGTGAGAATTGTTGTTTTGCACCTGGATCAAGATGCAGGTGCATTTTTATTTAACGGAGGTGCACCATGAAAACGAAAAAGTTTATGCTGATCTCGCTGGTCATCACGCTTGTGATTTCAGGATGCTCTCTGGACACCAGCGGATTGGGAAATATGAATCGAGACAAGCGCACGTTCATCGACGCGCCATTGGATGAATCAGCATGGCAGGCGCACCGCCCGATTGCCATTACTGTCCATGCCAACTTCGATGTGTCCAGAATTCTGGTCGATATCATCAAAGTGCCGTCCGATCCGTCTTTCCACGATACGCTTGAAACGAGCATTCAAACCATCACCCCCGCCCTCTATCAGTCAGTTTTAAACTGGACGCCTCCCGCCGCCGGACGCTACCGCCTGATGGCCTACTCCTACACTGGTAGCCGCATCAATGCCTGGGAATCCTGGACAACGCACACCATATTCCTCAATATCACGGAAGAAAGTGGTGGCGGCGCTGATCCCACGCCTCCATCACTGCCCACATCTGCCCCGGCTGATGGCTCCCAGCCCCCATGGGTTGATTTCTGGGCAGAACAATATTCACTCATCGCTGGCTCCTGCACCACCCTGCGCTGGGAAGCCTTACGGGTCGATCAATTATTTCTGGATGGCGCTCCCGTCGCCTTTTCAGGCAGTCGCGAAATCTGTCCATCATTCACAACTTCCTATATGCTGCTTGGCACTTCTTCCAACGGAGATATAGAATACCCCCTCACAATAAACGTCTCCGCGCCGCAACCGCCGATGGAACAACCTATTCCCGAACCGCCCCAGCCCGCCCCGCTCGATAATACCGGCCCTGCCATCGGCGGCATGAGTCCTACCGTAGTGAAAGTGTTTGATAATTCTGCCTGTGGCCCGGCCAGCACAACCATCACCGTCAATGTCCAGGACCCAGGCGGCATCGGACGGGTCGAGATGCATTACCGCGCCCGCACAGAGAGTACCACTGGCACCTGGCGTTTCAAGAATATGTCATCAATCGGGTCTGGAATTTATTCGGTCGAATTAGGTATCCCCGAATTCGCTTCCAGTCTTGCCGCGTTCTCACCAGGCCGGGTTGATTTCCATGTCAAAGCCTGGGATTCAGCCGGCAACATGACCCAGGGCGTGCAAATGTCAATTGAAACGGCTTACTGCCTGTTCTAGACCGGGAGGAAAAAATGAATGAAGAAAAAAAACGAGTGAAACCGATCCGAATTATTGGCTTTGTTTCCCTGGCGCTTTTCCTTTTGGTTGCGGCTTTGATTGGCACACGCTATGTCCTCATGCGAGTCAAAACTGCATCCATGCCATCCATAGCAGTCCTGGCGCCATTAAATGATCAGACCGTTTTATTGGGCGAAGTCACCCCGGTCCGCGTCCATGCACTCGCCAATGGCCAGGCTGTCTCCTCGCTCGAATGGTATCTGGATGGCGCTTTGTATGGCAGCCTTCAGGGCGGCCAGGATAGCCTCAGCGCGGAATGGCAGTGGCTGCCCGAACATGAAGGCACTTACCAGTTCGCTTTCCTCGCGTATGCCGATAACGGTGCCATCGGGCTCGCCTCTTTGGATGTCGCTGTGCTTGCAGGTGCGGATATCGATGCGGATGGTGTCCCGGATGCGCGCGATCAATGCCCGTCAGAACCCGGACCCGCGCTGAGTGATGGCTGCCCGCTGCCCGGTGACGATGACCAGGATGGATTGGTTGGCGACGCGGATCATTGCCCGGACGCCTTTGGCCCGCCAGAGTTTTCCGGTTGCCCGGCTGGCCGCGCGCCAGATAGTGACGGTGATGGCATCTATGATGCGAACGATCGCTGCCCCGATGAAAGTGGCTTTCCGGATTGGGATGGTTGCCCGCTTTCTGCCTGGTCTCTGAACGCGGATGGTGATGAACTGCCAGATTTTCTCGATGAATGTCCGTCAGAATACGGCCCGCGTGATGCCGGCGGTTGTCCGCTCCCTTCCACTGGTGACGCGGATGGCGATACAGTACCTGATGCGGAAGATGCCTGTGTGGATGTGCCGGGCTTGCCAGCTAATTCTGGCTGCCCGTTTGATGATGATCGTGATGGAGACGGTATTCCCGATGCATCAGATAGCTGTCCTGATCAAGCCGGCTTACCCACCCACGGCGGTTGCCCTCCCGCCGATACCACCACCGACCTCGATCTGGATGCGATCCTGGACGCGTTTGATTCCTGCCCCGGCAAACCCGGCCGCCTTGAATTTGTCGGTTGTCCCATGCCTGAAGATCGTGACGGCGACGGTATTCAGGATATGGAAGACCATTGCCCGGACTTATTTGGCGCATTTTCAAGCTTTGGGTGTCCAATCGTCAACTTCCCCTTTAATCAGTATCGCTCTCAGTTTAACTTCCTCCCGCTGATCGGAGATTTTGGAGAAAAGGGAGATGATGATTACATTATTCTCGAGCCCGTTGTTATCGCCAGTATCCGCGAAACCAGCGCTTTTCCATCCTTACCGGATGACCTGGATGGTGATGGTGTTCTGGATGATGAAGATGATTGTGACAACCAGATCGGGCGCCCGCTGAATAATGGCTGCCCCGCGGAAGGAGATTGGGATTCTGATGGCAGGCCGGATGAAATCGATACGTGTGAAGAATTCACTGGTGCTTGCCAGAGCGCTGACGACATCAGCAAGTTAGAGGCCTCGATCGTTGGTTACAGGGCCGATCCTTCTTATACTGGAATTTATTGCTATGGCTGGTCAAACGGCGCTGCCCATAATTACAGGACTCCATATTGGGGCCATGCCCAGCCAGTCTATATCAGACCGGATGGATTCTTTGCTTCCATCGCATACGGCTTCATCCGCCAGGATGGGTATATAGCTTTGGAATTAAATTGTTGGGGCCAGCCCGCAGACCTTTCCCTTCCATCACAATATTTAGGACAGATCCGCCTCGCTTACCCCTATTTCTTCTGGGATGGTCAGATCCGCAAAGCGCGTTCATACGGTCCGGGTGGCATGTTCGAAATCTGGGTCGTGCTACAGCAAATGTCCTACGCCATCACATCTTAGAACAACTTGGACTTTGTCCAAGTAAATATTTAACACAACCCCGCCTTCGCGGGGTTGTTGTTTTCACTGAACTCTCATTTTTTTCCATCAAGCCAGTCCTTCACCCGCCTCAATCATATTCACCAATTCATCCACAAAACACAGCGCCGGCATACCGTCGACCACATCATGGTCGATTGCGATTGTCAGATGCAGGATTTCACGGATCTTGATCTCACCTTGATGGACCGCCGCTTTTTTTGTGATTGAACCGATCCCAATCCCCAGCGGATGAATATTTCTCGGGATGACCCAACCAGCAATGCGCCTTTGAGTTCCCAAAGAAGTGACCACGATTGTCCCCATCATCCTCTTTACCCGTGCAGGGTGGCGTAATATAAAATTCCGCAAAAAGAACACACGCACCCCCTGCGGGACAATCACTGCCAACTTTAACCATCGATCATTACTCGATGCACCCAGGACAAAATCTTTTTCGGTTTCGATTTCTTTATCTACCCCGCGTTGGATCTCAGTCGTGATCTCCAGGGGAGATTTATAGTTCACATCACGGATGACTAATGGGATCGGTACCCTTTTTTCATCCACGGTTTTCTCAACCATTGTGGTTATATCCACATTTTCAAAAGTGACCGCTGTGTTTTTCTTCCAAAGGACCCCATCGATCGGCGGGTGATTCGCCACGCACTTTCCCAGGATATGGATAAACCAGGCCAAGAATGACACTTTGTTTTCCCGCGTTCTGATTGCTTTCAGTTTTTGCAGCGCGTCACTCACGTCCACTTCAAGCAGCGCACGCATATAATGCTTGTCTCTGCTGATTTTGCCGGTGTCCGCAGTGAACTGCCGCACTGCAGGATAGGTTGTTTTTATCATTTTATTGTCATCCATACTGCCTCGCAGAATATCATTTTAAAAGATACAACCCCGCGATCGCGAGGTTGCTTCATTTTTATCCATATTTATTTCCGCGATCGTGCCAGTCCCCCCGCCAGCACACTCACCCCCACCGCGATCAGCACCACCGGCCACAGCACGTCCCACCCGAAAAAATTACCCAATCCAACGCCTATAAAAACAGCGGCCAGGATCAAAGTCCCGCCCGCATTGCGCTGAAATTGCGGTACCACCACGCGCACGATCGCCTCAGCCAGCAAGATCACCCCGCCGCCAAACATGATCACGCTCCACGCACTCGGCTCGAATATGGCCATGTTGTCGGGCAGGATGCGCTTGCACCATCCGCAATTCAGCACAGCGTCAAACCACCCGAGGTTGATCGCCAGTAATGCGGCGCCAATCCAGATCAGGATCAGCGCCCACGAAATCGAGGCAAGCGCATCACGCCCCTCTACCTTCTCATCATGCTTGAGAACCTCGTTTTCGGGATGCTGCCTGCCTTCATTCATTCAGATCTTTATTTCTTATCTTTCTTCCCCTTCTTGTCTTTCTTGTCCTTCTTATCCTTTTTATCCTTCTTGTCTTTGTCTTTACCCATGGTGCCGCTCCTTTTTATTTCATTATATAGAAAAAAACAGGAGAAGCAATAGGCAAATGTGCGGTGTCCAGGACATACTATACACTCCGGGTATCAAGAATATATCAGGTTAGTATTGTTATTGAGCAATAGACAATTACCTGAAAGGAGTGATGAGTTTGAATCCTGGACACCATATAGATTA